>Ga0307966_1000009_pt1 | contig 171616 bp, 164 predicted proteins | sample OrgLakmetagen646_FD_203141 | JGI IMG/M metagenome (GOLD analysis project Ga0307966, IMG submission 203141) | Saline water microbial communities from Organic Lake, Antarctica - #646 | ecosystem: Environmental > Aquatic > Non-marine Saline and Alkaline > Saline | place: Antarctica: Organic Lake... | reverse complement strand
CTGTCCGTTGATTGAGAAGGCTCAATCGTCAGACAGGTTCGTCAGATCTCAAAATGCGCTGCGTTCAGAGCAACGTGCTACGCTCAAAACAAGCGCCATTGCCGCGGTAGCGGCTTCGTCCTCGTCCCGCATACCGGACAGTGACAAGCTTGTTCGCGAAAGTCGTGTGTGGATGGCTCCTGCATAGCAAGACATTTTTGATCAGATTTGTGCATTTGTCAGAAGCAGTCATGTGTCCGGCCTGTTTGCGCGGTTTAGACCGCTGGCGCTCCCTCTCGGGACATTGCTGCGCAATGCCCTGCCGGGCAATGGATGGGTTCCGCAAACCAAGTTCCTTACAGCTTAGCGGGCAATTGCGCCCGGGACCTTCGAAGGGGTGTCCTGGTTTTGGCGGCAGACTTACGCACCATCATCTCGCGGGTCTTGCTAACTCGTTGCTCTTTCTCCTTCAGGCAGTGTGGGGTGTGTAGGGTTCGTTTCGGGTGAGGACCGCCCAGACGATCCGAGCGGTCTTGTTGGCCATTGCGACAGTTGCGACACGCGCAGGTTTTCGTTCCAGCAGTGACGTCAGCCATTTGCTTGCCCGCTCTCAAAGGTCGATTGAAGGCGACCTCGTCGTCCTGGGTGATCCCGTGAATTTGAAAAACGTTCTTGGCCACCCCTCTCATTGATTGCTGCGCAATCAACTGCCGGTCAATGATCAAGGCCGACTGTGGTAACTTGCATTGGATGGCTCCTCCTCTGAGCAGATATGTACACCTGCATTATGGCGCATTGCGACGCCGGTTGGAGCAGGAGCCATCCTCCCCATCAGCTCTGAGGGTTTTTAGCGCGCCAAAAAACGACCAGTTTTGGGAGGGGTTGAATTGCGAGCCTGCGAATAGGGAGCGGCAGGCCCTAATGCGCCTCCGCCCAGTTTGCTCCCATCCCTGCGTCCACAATGAGTTTTACGTCCAGCGTCACCACAGGATGCGCCGCGTTCTCCATGACCTCGCGGGCGGCGGCGATGAGGGTGTCCTCGGCGCCTTGCTCGACCTCGAACAGCAGTTCGTCGTGGACTTGCAGGAGCATTTTGGCGGGCAAGCCTGCGATGGCGGCGGGCATTCGGATCATGGCGCGGCGGATGACATCGGCGGCGGTGCCTTGGATCGGCGCGTTGATGGCGGCGCGGGCGGCGAAGCTTGCGCGGGGACCCTTGGAGGCGATCTCGGGCGTGTGGATTTTGCGGCCGAAGAGGGTTTGGACGTAGCCGTGCTCTTTTGCGAAGGCTTTTGTGTCGTCCATGTAGGTGCGGATGCCGGGGAAACGCTCGAAATAGCGGTCGATGAAGCCTTGGGCTTCGGCGCGCGGGATGCGCAGGTTTCGGGCGAGGCCGAAGCCGGAGATGCCGTAGATGACGCCGAAGTTGATGGCCTTGGCCTGGCGGCGGATATCGGGGGTCATCTCGGAGAGTGGCACGTTGAACATCTCGGACGCGGTCATGGCGTGGATGTCGAGGCCGTCGGCGAAGGCCTGTTTGAGGGCGGGCAGATCGGCGATATGGGCGAGCAGGCGCAGCTCGATCTGGGAGTAGTCGAGGGCGACAAGCGTGCGGCCTTCGGGGGCGACGAAGGCCTCGCGGATGCGGCGGCCTTCCTCGGAGCGGATGGGGATGTTTTGCAGGTTGGGATCGGTGGAGGACAGCCGCCCCGTGGAGGCGCCGGTGATGGAGTAGGACGTGTGCACGCGGCCCGTGTCCGCGTTGATGTGGGTTTGCAGGGCGTCTGTGTAGGTGGATTTGAGTTTGCTCAGCTGGCGCCAGTCGAGAACGCGGGCGGGCAGCTCATGCTCGGTCGCGAGGTCTTCGAGTACGTCGACACCGGTCGCATAGGCGCCAGTCTTGCCTTTTTTGCCACCCTCAAGAGCCATTTCGTCAAACAGGATTTCGCCCAGTTGTTTGGGGCTGCCTACGTTGAATTTGCGGCCTGCGAGCTGGTAGATTTCATCCTCCAGCCCCGCCATTTTCTGTGAAAAGGCGTTTGACATGCGGCTGAGCGTGTCGCGGTCGACCTGGACGCCGTGGGTTTCCATCTGGGCCAGCACGGGAACGAGGGGACGCTCCATCGTCTCATAGACTCGGGTTACCTGGGCACGGTGCAGGGCGGGTTTGAATTGCTGCCACAGGCGCAGGGTGATGTCGGCGTCCTCGGCGGCGTAGGGCACGGCGTCGTCCATGGGCACTTTGTCGAAGGTGATGGCGGATTTTCCGCTGCCCAGCAAGGGCTTGATCGGGATGGGGGTGTGGTTGAGGTAGCGCTCCGACAGCGTGTCCATGCCGTGGCCGTGGAGCCCTGCGTGCAGGGCGTAGGACATGAGCATAGTGTCGTCGATGGGGGCGACGGTGATGTCGTGCTGCGCGAGGATCTTGGCGTCGTATTTCATGTTCTGGCCGATTTTCAGGATCGCGGGGTCCTGGAGCATGGGCGTGAGCATTTCGAGGGCTTCCGCGAGAGGCATCTGGCCCTCCGCGAGATCGTCACTGCCGAAGAGGTCATCGCCGCGGTTGGCCTTGTGGGTGAGCGGGACGTAGCAGGCCTCCCCCGGCTCGACGCAGAGGGACACGCCGACGAGATCCGCCGTCATGTCGTTGAGGCCGGTGGTTTCCGTGTCTACGGCGACGTAGCCGCGCGCGTAGATTTTATCCAGCCATGATTGCAGGGTCTCGGCGTCGCTGACTTTTGTGTAAGTGGCCTTGTCGAAGGGGACGGTTTCAATTTCGGGGGCATCGGCGCTGAGCTCAGGCTCGGGGATGGTGGGGGCCTCGACCTTGAGCGCTTCGGCAATGCGCTTTGTGAGGGTGCGGAACTCCATATCGGTGAGAAACTTCAGCAGCTTGTCTGGGTCTGGCTCGCGGACTTCGAGGTCGTCGAGGGTGAAGTCGAGGGGGGTTTTGTCGTCGAGCAGGACGAGGCGGCGGGAGAGTCGAATCTGCTCGGCGTGCTCGATAAGCGTCTCGCGGCGCTTTGGTTGCTTGATCTCGGAGGCGCGCTCCAGCAGGGCGTCGAGATCGCCGTATTCGTTTATCAGGAGGGCAGCGGTTTTGATGCCGATGCCGGGGGCGCCGGGGACGTTATCGACCGAATCGCCTGCGAGCGCTTGGACATCGACCACACGCTCGGGGTAGACGCCGAATTTGGCGTGTACGCCGTCGCGGTCGATCGTGTTGTTTTTCATGGCGTCGTACATCTCGACGCCGCCGCCGACGAGCTGCATCAGATCTTTGTCCGAGCTGATGATGGTGCAGCGGCCACCGGCCTCGCGGGCCTGCACGGCGAGGGTGGCGATGATGTCGTCGGCCTCATAGCCCTCCTTTTCCTCGCAGGCGATGTTGAACGCCTCGGTCGCGTCGCGGGTGAGGGGGATTTGGGGGCGCAGGTCTTCGGGCATCGCCTCGCGGTTGGCTTTGTACTGGTCGTACATGTCGTTGCGGAAGGTGTGGGAGCCTTTGTCGAAGATGACGGCCACGTGCGTGACATCGCCGCCGGCATTCCCCTCCACGTAGCGTTGCAGCATGTTGCAAAAGCCCGACACGGCGCCGATGGGCAGGCCGTCGGATTTGCGCGTGAGCGGCGGCAGGGCGTGGTAGGCGCGGAAGATGAAGGCAGAGCCGTCGATCAGATGAAGGTGGTGCCCTTTGCCGAATGCCATGTTTCCGTGCTCCTCATATACGCTGGCGCTGTTGTGCCATGGCGCGTCGGGGGTCGCCAGAGGGGATGGCTCAGACTTTAGGAGTCGAGATCCTTGGCGAAGTCCTCATGGATGAACTTGCAGTCGCAATAGCCGCATTCGACCCAGCCGCGATCGGTGGGGATTTGCAGCCAGACGCGCGGGTGGCCTAGCGCGCCGCCGCCGCCGTCACAGGCCACGCGATAGGTATCGACGATGCGGGTTTCAGGTGCGTTCAGTGTCATGTGGGGCCTTTTGAACGGGAATGAAGGGTCGAGAGACGTTATGGCCAATGCAGCCTGTGGCGGCAAGGGGGCCTGCGGGTTCTTGCTGTATCCGTGCGCGGGCCGGTGCGGGGTCGTAGGATTTTGTGGAAATCGACATGGGCCGGAACGGCGCCGATAAAAATGGTTCCTGTCGCACGGAGGTATGGCTACAAGGCACTATGAAAAACACACTGCGAGATGGAGCCGACCGCGATATGTCCTTTCCCAAACCCGTCGTTCTTTGCATCCTCGACGGTTGGGGGATTGGCGCAGTGCCGGAAGGAAACGCGCCGCAACTTGCCGCGACGCCCACGATGGACCGGCTGATTGCGCAGTGCCCGTCGGCGACGCTCACGACGTACGGGCCGGATGTGGGTTTGCCACGGGGGCAGATGGGCAACTCCGAGGTGGGGCATACCAATATCGGTGCGGGACGCGTGGTGGCGATGGATTTGGGGCAGATCGACCTCGCGATCGAAGAGGGGCGTTTTGCCAGCCACCCGCCGATGATTGAGTTTATAGGCAAAATGAAGGCCGCGGGCGGGAAGGCCCATCTCATGGGGTTGGTCTCAGGCGGGGGGGTGCACGGGCATTTGCGGCATATGATCGCGGCGGCGCGGGCGTTGGATGAGGACGGTGTGCCGGTGGTGATCCATGCGCTGAGTGACGGGCGCGATGTGGCCCCGCAGGCCGCGCTGGCGGATCTGGAGGAGCTAGAGGCCGCCTTGCCCGATGGGGTGCGGATTGTGACGCTGTCGGGGCGGTATTTTGCGATGGACCGCGACACCCGTTGGGAGCGCGTGGCGCAGGCCCATGCAGCGATTGCACAAGGCCGGGGGCAGGCGGCGCGGTCCGCCGGGGAGGCGGTGCAAACGGCCTATGACGAGGGTGTGACGGATGAGTTCATCGTGCCGTCGGTGATTGATGGATATGCCGGCGCGCAGGATGGTGACGGATTTTTCTGCCTCAATTTTCGGGCGGACCGTGCGCGGGAAATCATGGCGGCAATGGCCGCGCCCGAGTTCGACGGGTTTGACCGGGGGCGTGTTCCGGAGTGGGCGGCGGTGATGGGGATGTCGGAGTATTCCAGCGCGCATAGCGCCTATATGACGACGATGTATCCCAAGCCGGAGATCGTGAACACGCTTGGCGCTTGGGTTGCCGCAAAGGGTTTGCGGCAGTTCCGGCTGGCGGAGACGGAGAAATATCCGCATGTGACGTTCTTTCTGAACGGTGGCGTGGAGGAGGCGGAGGCGGGCGAGGACCGCAATATGCCGTTGTCGCCCAAGGTCGCGACTTATGATTTGCAGCCTGAGATGTCGTGTGGGCAGGTCACGGACCAACTGGTTGCGGCGATCGAGGCGCGGTATGATCTGATCGTGGTGAATTATGCGAACCCCGACATGGTGGGGCATACCGGCGATCTGGCTGCAGCGGTGGCGGCCTGCGAGGCTGTCGATGCGGGGCTGGGCCGGGCGCTGGTGGCGCTGGAGGCGGTGGGCGGCGCGATGATCGTGACGGCGGATCACGGAAACTGCGAGATGATGATCGACGTGCAGACGGGCGGGCCGCACACGGCGCATACGCTCAATCCCGTCCCGGTGATTGTGGTGGGAGCGCCTGCGGGCGCGAACCTGCGCGCCGGGCGGCTGGCGGATTTGGCGCCGACAGTATTGGCGTTGATGGGGCTCGATCAGCCCGCCGAGATGACGGGGGTCTCGTTGCTGACATGATGATGCGTGCTGTTTTGCTTGCCGTGATGCTGGCGGGACCTGTGGCGGCGCAGGGCGATGCGTCCGCGCAGGCGCGTGCGGCTGTGGGGATGTTGGAGGCTGCGGCGATCCAGCTGGAAGCGGCTGACGGCGCGCGGGACCGGGTGGGCGCATTGACCGAGACGATACAGGCATTCGAGGCGGGGCTTGCCGCGATGCGCACAGGCCTGCGGCAAGCCGCGATCCGTGAGGCGCAGCTGAGTAAGCGTCTGGCGGCGAGGGACGGAGAGGTTGGGCAATTGCTGGCCGTCTTGCAAAGTATTGGGCCGGGCAATCCGACCGCCCTGCTGCATCCCGACGGGCCCACGGGAACGGCGCGGGGCGGTTTGTTGCTCGCGGAGCTGATCCCGACGCTCAACCGGCAGGCAGATCAATTGCGCCGTGATCTGGAAGATGTGACGACTTTGCGCACCCTGCAAACGGACGCGGAGGAGAGGTTGCGGAGCAGCCTCACGGCGGTGCAGGCCGCGCGTACGGCCCTAAATCAGGCCATTGCGGAGCGCACCGATCTGCCAAAACGGTTTACCGAAGATCCCGTCTCGACCGCGATACTCATAGCGTCCACGGAAACGCTCGACGGGTTTGCCTCTGGCCTGTCGCAGATCGTGACCGGTGAGGATCCGAGCGTCGAGGTGCCCACCGGCATCGCGGGGCAGATCGGAAATCTGCCGCTCCCGGTGCAGGGCATCGTGCTGCGCGGGATGAACGAGGCGGATGCAGCAGGGGTGGCGCGCCCCGGTCTCTTGCTGGCCACGCGTCCGCGTGCCATTGTCACATCGCCGACGGCTGCTACCATTCGCTACCAAGGGCCGCTACTGGACTTTGGCAATGTGATGATTCTGGAGCCGCGTGCCGATACGCTTTTCGTGCTGGCCGGGCTCGATGTCGTCTATGGCGAGATCGGGCAGGTCATCGCCGCGGGGACGCCCATCGGGCTTATGGGGAGAGTTGAGGGTGCGGGTGAATTGTCAACAGTTGGTGATGGCACTGGTGCTGCGCGTTCAGAAACGCTCTATGTAGAAGTCAGACAGGATAATGCGCCCCAAGATCCTACATCTTGGTTCAGGACCGACAAGGATGGATAGATAAATGAAGAAGTTTTTGATGGCCGCCGCTGGCGGGACTTTCTTGGGGGTGGTTGCCACGACCCAGATCGCTGCCCCCTTGCTGGCGCAGGAAGCGGCGAAGACCGAGAATGTTTACGAGCAGCTTGATCTGTTCGGCGACATTTTTGAGCGTATTCGAGCGCAATACGTCGAAGAGGTGGATTCGAGTGAGTTGATCGAAGCTGCGATCGATGGGATGCTCACGTCGCTCGATCCGCACTCGAGCTATTTGTCGCCAAAGGATGCGACAAGGATGCGCGAGCAGACACGCGGTGAGTTCGGTGGCCTCGGCATCGAGGTCACGCAGGAGGAAGGTTTCGTCAAGGTCGTCTCGCCGATCGACGGGACACCGGCGGATGAAGCGGGCATCGAGGCTGGTGATTTCATCACCCACGTGGACGGTGAGAGCCTGCTGGGCCTCGTGTTGGACGAGGCGGTGGAGCTGATGCGCGGGCCGGTGGGCTCGGAGATCATCATCACCGTCGTGCGTGAGGGCGAGGCGGAGCCGTTCGACGTGAGCATCGTGCGCGATACCATTGAGCTGACAGTCGTGCGCTCGCGCACTGAGGGCGACAGCGTCGTGCTGCGCCTGAGCACCTTCAACGATCAGACCTACCCCAAGATGGCGGAGCAGCTGGCTGAGAAAGTTGAGACGGCAGGCGGGATCGACAGTATCAATGGTTTCGTCATTGATCTGCGGAACAATCCCGGTGGGTTGCTCACGCAGGCGATCCGGGTGTCGGATGCCTTCCTCAACGAGGGTGAGATCGTGAGCACGCGGGGGCGCGAGGCCTCTGACGGCGACCGGTTCAATGCGACGATGGGTGATCTGGCCGAGGGCAAGCCGATTGTAGTGCTGATCAACGGCGGTTCTGCGTCGGCGTCCGAGATTGTCGCAGGGGCCTTGCAGGATCACCGCCGCGCGATCGTGATCGGCACGAAAAGCTTTGGCAAAGGGTCGGTGCAGACAGTCATGCCGCTGCGCTCCGAAGGAGCGATGCGCCTGACGACGGCGCGGTATTACACGCCGTCGGGCCGGTCGATCCAGTCGCTTGGCGTGTCGCCGGACATCGTGGTGGCCCAGCCGCCGCGTCGGGTGGAGGACGAGGACGAGGAGACCCCCGCCCGCCGTTCGCGTTCGGAGGCGGATCTGCGTGGCAGCCTGAACAACGACAGCCTGAGCGAGGATGAGATCAAACAGATCGAGGCCGACCGCGAGAAGGCTGATAAGGCAGCCGAATTGCGCGAGGAGGACTATCAGCTGGCTTATGCCATCGATATCCTCAAGGGGTTGTCGGCGTTGGGTCCGCAGGACTGATCCCTGCTCCATGTTGTGAAATGAAGGCCGTCCCGATGGGGCGGCTTTTTTTATGTCTGAGCGGGACGATTTTGGGGTCGGGCAAACTTCGGGTGTTGCGGTTGCGATTGATCTGCGCACCAGAGGGGTTGGCAGCGGCCGCACCTTGATCGCGCGCGGCCCAAACGCATGTGGCATTGGCGATGCGGTAGTTCTCTTTTACCTATGGCGCAGCTTAGCCGGTCAAGGCGGCGCCGCTTTCAGCGCTTTGATCATGCGGGCGTTTTACAGCGCGATCACACTTTGCGCGGCAAACATCTGCGCGAGCCGCGTGGTGTCTTCGGAAAACGGACGCACGGTCTGGCGGTAGATCGTGAAGGCGCCGACCAATGTATCACCGGCGAGCATGGGGATCGCGACGAAGGAGCGGGCGCCGCCCAGATGCGCCGTGGCATGGCGCAGGGGGTCGTCGGTGAGGTAGATCGCTTCGGATTTGACGTCGATGATGTTGATCACTTCGCGCCGAGCATGCATCCGGCCCAGACCGGTTTCCGGATCCGGGATGAAGGCGCCGCGATCTTCGAACCATGTTCTGAAGTCGGGCGGGATGCCGAGGAAGTACCGCGCGAAGAAGGTCCCCTTCTGATCATACTCCATCAAGATACCGAATTCTGCATCGCACAGGTCCAGTGCGTAGCGCAGGATCGACGGCACCACCGCGTCAAGATCCCCCTGCGCGGCACTGATGATCCGCAATACCTCCGCGAGGGCCTTTTCGCGGCTGATGGCCTCCTCAAGGCTCAGCGCGAGTACGGACAGGACGCCGGCCAGTTCCGGCGGGCTGCGGGTTTGGGGGGGGGCTGCGCCGTGCAAATGTTTGGCCAACTCCAGCTTGGAAGATACGTGCAGCTTGCGGTAGATGGTCGCCAGATGGGTGCGCACGGTACTGGGCGCGATGCACAGCCTGCCCGCGATCGTTTGATACGTCTGCCCGCGCGCGTAGGACCGCGCAATCTGTAATTCCCTGTCGCTGAGACCTGTCTGGTCTGACACGCTGCATGCTCCGGCTAAAAGCACAAGCTTGGGCAGATCGGCTGCAACAAGCAATCCTGCAAATGCTGTAGTCGAGGTGCCGGATTTTACCGCATCTGCACGATATCGCCCGGCGGTGATGCGGGGCATGATGATGTCATGCGTTTCACAAGGAGGACGATACGATGACACAATTTGACACCGCAAAAGCATTCTTCGAGGCCTGCGAAACCGGCAAGGGGTGGGACGGATGCACGCCGTTTTGCCATGAGGGGGCAGGGTTTGCCTGTCAGGCCGATGCATTGGCCGAGATCACGACGCTTGCCGCCTATGCCGAATGGATGAAGGGGCTTTTGACGCCGGTGCCCGATGGCCGCTATGTCCTGACGGCATTTGCATTCGACGAGGCGCGGGGAACGGCGGTGGCCTCGGCGGTGTTTCACGGCACGCATTCGGGGCCGGGCGGGCCTGTGGCGCCCACGGGTCAAGCTGTGGCGTCGGATTATGCCTATGTGATGCGGTTCGACGGCCAAAAGATCGCCCATATGACCAAGATCTGGAACGACGTGCAGGCGCTGCGCGAACTTGGCTGGGCGTGATGCGCTGGCGCATGCTGGGCCTTCTGTTTCTGGCGCGCCTGGGGCTGGGGCTTCAGTTCCAGACCGTGGCATCGGTGGGTGACGATATGATTGTCGCCTTCGGGCTTGATTATGCGGACATCGGGCTTCTGATCGGGTTATTTATGGCGCCGGGTTTGGTCCTGGCGTTACCCGCCGGATATTGGGGGCGGTTTGTTTCGGATCGTCTGATGGTGGTTCTGGGGCTTTGCGCGCTTGCTTTGGGCGGGGCGATGTCTTCACTGGCGACGGAAAGCTGGACTGTCGGGCTTGGCCGGGTGGTTGCCGGCGTCGGTTTTTTGTTCACGACGCTCTACTTTGCCAAGATGGCCGCGGATTGGTTCGAAGGCCGCGAAATCGCGACGGCGATGAGCATTCTCGTGATGAGTTGGCCTTTTGGCATCGCCATGGGCCAGGTCGGCCATGCGTTGCTCGCCCAGAAATTCGGGTGGCAGGTGCCGTTTCAGATGGCGTCGGTTTATTGCCTGATTTTGGCTGTGGGCGTTTACGTCTTCTACCGCCCGCCGCATGATTTGCGGTCGGCGGGAGGCGGATCCGGCGTGAAGATGACCGCGCAGGAATGGCGTCTGACCCTGATCGCCGGGGCGGCCTGGGGTTGTTTCAACGCGGGCTACGTCACCTACCTTGCGTTCGCTCCGAAAGTGCTCGAAGGCCAGGGGGCGACGGCCGTCGCGGCCGCCGGAATCATCAGCATCGGCAGCTGGATTATGATCTTTTCCGGTGCGGTTTGCGGTCAGATCGTAGACCGCGTCGGGGGGCGGAGCGTTGTCCTGACGGTTTGCATGGCCTGCGCGATCGGCGCACTTGTGTTGCTCAGGCTGCCGGGGGCCGGGGTTGGCGCGAGTATCCTGTTCGGTCTGATCGGCATGGCACCCGCCGGCGTTATCATGGCGATGGCCGGTCAGGCGATGCGGCCCCAAGTCAGAGCCTTTGGCATGGGTGTGTTCTTTACCGTCTACTATGCATTTATGTTACTGGGGCCGACGATTGCAGGGGCAATCCTGGATGCGACGGGCAATGCGCAGGCACCCCTTTGGCTCGCGATGATCCTCTTTGCGGCGGTAGTCCCGCTTGGGTTTGCCTTCCAGTCTTTGAAAGGGGTGCCGCTATTGGCTTGGCGTAGGGGCGCTTGATGCGCGCCCGAGGGTTCGAGGCCGGACAACACGGGGGGCAGTCGCGGGCGATACGAAGCCGGTTGGGGACGCAGGTTTCTGCCGCCGCGCGACACCTCGGGCGGGTGCATGCGCGGTCTGCAACGGGCCATGGCCCACGCGTGTTGTCGGTTGTTTCCGGCGCAGTACGGTGGTGGGTGATCGCACGGTTCAGGACGTCTCCAGGCAGTGCCTGCGGAACGCGCGCTTGAGCATGTCCAATTCGGCCCGCAGCAGATCCATCTCGACCCGCATGTCATCGCCCAATGCCTCCCCGGCCATGAGCGTGATCGAGCCCAGATGGGCGTCCGTATCGGCATCCGCGATGAGCAGGGTTTGCATGCCGTCGGCCACGGCTTCCGGCGGAATCGGGATCGCGACGGTATGGCCTGCGCTGTCGCTCAGCGGTGTGACGGTCACATCGGGCACCTGCGTGCCCTGATGGGTTACTGATAGCTTCGGCAGCGCGCTTCCTTTGGCACCCGTCAACAGCCCTTCCCAGATGCCTTGGCGCATTTTGGTCTTCGTCAGCTTGAGCGTGGTCATTGCGGGCGTCCTTTGGCTAGATCTGGGCACGGGGGCGGCGCGAGAACGTCAGATCGCGCAGAACGATCTGATTCATTGCGGGCCCCTCAAAAATGAGGTCGATCCACGCGCCCTCGACCCGCCGCTCGTTCAGGTTTGAATAGGCGAGGTCGAATTCGACGACCGTCTGCTCTTCCCCTACGTCCAGCTCCCGCACGATTTGTTCGGTGTTCGGCCCGTTCTTGATGTTGAGGCGGGCGAAGATTTCAAGGGGGGTTTCCATCTCGAGGATGATGTCCATGCGCAGAAGGTGGGTGCGTTTGAGGCCGTCAAACCCATCCTTTGGCAGATCGACGACCAGCGACAGAAACGAGCCGTCGAAGCGGAACACGTCCATGCTCAGGCCATAGGGTGCCAGATCGGCCTCACGCAGGTTGCGCAGCTGGTGCTGGGTCAGCTCGGACACCTGGCAATCATGGAACAGCTTGATCTCGTCGCCCAGCATCGCGCGCGTCGGGACGGAGGACATGCCGGGCTGCGGCAGCGGCCCACGCCAAAGTTCGGGCCGCCATGCCCAGTCGGCGTTATGCGGTCTGGGAAAGCTGGTCGACCCCTCGGGTGGCAATGCCAGCCGCTCGTCCGCGATGTGGATCAACCGGTCGAGGTGGGCCTTGAGCTGGCGCGCGCGCACTCTTTGGCGGCGCAGGCCGGTCAGATCGGTGGTGCGCGCGAGGCGTGCGTGGCGCGCCCATTTCGCGATTGTCCGGTTGTAGAATGCTGCATCGAAAAGGGAGCCGCCGATTTTGGCCATCTGAAGAATCCTGCTGCCTGCTACACTCGTCTCTATGTCGCGCATATTCGTATCAATTGACTGAACGCCTGCGGATTGCCGATACGATGCCACGCCCGACGCCTTTGGCGCAAGACTGCTGGTGGGTCAGGCCGCGTTTGTGCGGGCCGTCGTGCGGGTGATCGTCTCTTGCAGGACCTCCGCGCCCTCGGCGGAGACGGCACGCCGGCCTTCGGGGCCAAAAAGAGCGAGGCCCATGGTGAACCCGGCCACCTTTGCGACCGCGCGCCAGTGATCGGGCGACAGATCCGCTGTGGGCGCTGTCCCTGTGGTCTTGAAAATCACGCTGTCCTGTGCCGTTCGGGAGTTTTCGGGGGGGGCGAGGGCAAAAGCCGTCGCGACATCTTGCGCAGAGGGCAGGTCAGGGTTGAGCACGTTGCGCGCAAAGCTCACGGTGAGCACACCGATGGGCGCACCGTTACCGCCCGTGGCGGCGCCCATCGTGTCGCAGCGCGCCATGAGGGCGAAGCTTTGGCTCAGGCTTTCGGGATCTATGCAATAGCCGCGTGGCGGGACCAGTGTCACCTGCCCGCGCATCATGAGGGCCTGCGACAGGGGCACGGGGGGCAGTGCCGCGTCCTGTGGCGGCACGAGGTTGGCAAGCAGGCCGCCCCCGTCCGTCTGGCTTGCGTCGCAGGCGCCCAGCAGACTGAACAAGCCGAGCGCTGCGAGGGGCCTAGAGGTCCATGTAGTCATGCCGCTCTTTCTTGGCGCCCGGATGGGTCACGGCCCCCAGATAGGTCGGGCCGACCAATTGGGCGTATTTCCAGAGCGCGCCGGATTCGTAGAGAGTCTCGCGCGGGCCGGTCCATGCGGCCTTACGCTCGGCGAACTCCTCATCCGTGAGATCGACGGAGATGGAGCCGCTGATCGCGTTCAGGGTGATCATATCGCCATTTTTCAGCAGGCCGATGGGCCCTCCCAGCGCCGCCTCAGGTCCGACGTGGCCAACGCAGAAGCCGCGTGTGGCACCTGAGAAGCGGCCATCGGTGATCAGCGCGACCTTTTTGCCCATGCCCTGACCCGACAGTGCGGCCGTGGTCGCCAGCATCTCGCGCATGCCGGGGCCACCGCGCGGGCCTTCGTTGCGGATAACAAAGACGTCGCCTTCGGAATAGGTGCGGTTTTGCACGGCCTCGAAAGCGTCCTGCTCACACTCGAACACCAGTGCGGGGCCGGTGAAGATGATGTCCTCGTCCGACATGCCGGCGATTTTCACGATGGCGCCTTCGGGGGCGAGATTGCCTTTGAGGCCGACGACGCCGCCGGTCTTGCTGATGGGGTTGGTGATCGCGTGGATGACCTTGCCGTCGGCATCTCGCGCAACTTTGTCCAACTCTTCGCCCATCGAGTACCCGGTCACGGTCATGCAATCCTCGTGGATGAGGCCCGCCTTGCGCAGCTCGCGCATGACGACGGGCACGCCGCCGGCCTCATAGAGGTCTTTGGCCACGTAAGCGCCGCCGGGCTTCATATCGACGAAGTGGGGCGTGTCGCGGAAGATCTCGCAGACGTCTTCGAGGAAAAAGTCGATGCCGGCCTCATGCGCCATGGCGGGCAGGTGCAGGCCTGCGTTGGTGGAGCCGCCCGTGCAGGCGACGATGCGCGCGGCGTTCTCGAACGCCTGCCGGGTGCAGATGTCGCGGGCGCGGATGTTCTTTTCGATCAGGTTCATCACGGCTTTGCCGGACGCGATGGCGTATTCATCACGGCTTTTGTACGGCGCGGGCGCGCCCGACGAGTTCGGCAGGGCGAGGCCGATGGCCTCGGACACGCAGGCCATGGTGTTGGCGGTGAACTGCCCGCCGCAGGCCCCGGCGGAGGGGCAGGCGACACGCTCCAGCACGTCGAGGGCTGCCTCTGAGAGGGTGCCTCCCTGCCAGTTGCCCACGGCTTCGAACATGTCCTGCACGGTGAGGTCACGGTCGGCGAATTCCTTCGGCACGTCCGCCCCTTCGGGCGTGCGGCCCGGCAGGATGGAGCCGCCGTACATGAACACGGACGGCACATTGAGGCGGATCATGGCCATCATCATGCCGGGCAGGGATTTGTCACAGCCTGCAAGACCCACGAGCGCGTCATAGCAGTGGCCGCGCATCGTCAACTCGACGGTGTCGGCGATCGCCTCGCGGGAGGCGAGGCTGCTGCGCATGCCCTCGTGGCCCATGGCGATACCGTCGGTGACGGTGATGGTCGTGAATTCGCGCGGCGTGCCCTGTTCGGCGGAGACGCCAACCTTGACCGATTGCGCTTGACGGTTCAGCGCGATGTTACAAGGCGCGGCCTCGTTCCAGCAGGTCGCCACACCGACCAGCGGCTGGTGAATTTCTTCTTCGGTCATGCCCATGGCATAATAGTACGATCGGTGCGGCGCGCGCGCGGGGCCTTCGGTCACATGGCGACTGGGCAATTTGGATTTGTCAAAGCGTGGGTTGCTGGACATGGCGAAGGGCTCCCTGATCTTGAATGTCTGGAAAAGGCGTAAGCGAGCGGGCGCGCGCTGGCAAGTAGACGACAGCAAAAGGGCCACCCGAAAGGATGGCCCGATGCAATAGTATCAGAGGTTTGAGACTCAGGCTGCCTTGCGCTTGCGCAGGAACGCCAAACCACCCAGACCGGCCAGCAACAGCGGCAGACCTGCGGGCAGTGGGATGATCGCAGGTGTGCCGTTGATTGTAAGAGATGCTGAGAACAGGTCGAATGCGTTCGGAAAGCCGGCACTTTCAGCGAACCCGAAGGAAAAGGTTGAATTTGCAATGGCGGTGGCGAACACGTCACCACCCGATGCAGACGTGACAGTGAATGTCTGAGGAGAGGACGCATCAGCCATCCCTGCAAAAATATCGTCTGATTGTCCGGGAGAGTCGGAACCCAACAGGCGGACGTCCCACTGTTCGATAGCAAATGGGAAACCAAGGAAACTGCCAAACGCCGGACGCGCATTGTCGAATGTCAGAGTCAGCTCGAAGCTGTCGATCGTGTCATAGACCAGAGCGCTGAAATCGAATGAATCCTGAAAGCGCCCTGTTGACTGGTCGGAGACAGTCACCGAATCTGTATTGAGTACATCGTTGCCAGTTGGATCGGCTTTTCCGATACCGTAGTCATTTGTATACGTTTCGAGTGTGGCAGCGCCTGCTGTTCCGCTCAAAAGCGCAAGAGCCGCTGTCGCTGTAAGTAACTTTTCATGTAACACCCTATTGTTTTCAACTAGTAGTAGCATACCATTGAGCCAAGTTTGAAAAGCCTTCAAAATATGGCCGATAATTGTTTTTGTCTACTCCGGCGCACTGTTTCAAACAATAGTCAAATACTCTATTTACAGCCGTCATCAATCTGTTTCCGCTACCGAAACAATGCCGCGCCGCGCTGCTCCTTCACCGCTTTAGAAAATGCGTAGTGGTTGAAGTATAGGGGGCGGGAGCGTATCTACAGCCATAAGGGCGGTGGTCCTTCGCACGTATGCTCCAAGCGAAAGCACTCCCATGGATCGCACCCTTTTTACGTTTATCTGGAAACACTCCAAGCGCGATCAGCTGGTGCTGCTGGCGGTTACCATTCTGACGTTTCCGTTTCTCTACGCCACGCTTGAGCTGCCGAAACGGATCATCAACGATGCAATCGATGCGGATGACCCGATGGTCAACGCCTTTGGCTACGATCTGACCCAGATCGAGTTTCTGACGCTGCTCTGCCTTGGCTATCTGGCCGCGGTGCTGGCCCATGGGCTGATCAAGATGCGGCTGAATACGATGAAAGGGGTTGTGGCCGAACGGTTGTTGCGCCGGTTCCGCTACAGCCTCATCTCGCGCATGACACGGTTTCCCAAACGGTATTTCCAGACCACCTCACAAGGTGAGCTGGTGAGTATGGTCACCTCAGAGGCGGAGCCGATGGGTGGCCTCATGGGGGATTTCGTTGCTCAACCCATCTTCCAGGCGGGGCAAATGCTCATCATCGTGGTGTTCTTGTTTCTGCAATCGTTCTGGTTCGGCCTTGCCGGTGTCGCGCTGATCCCGCTTCAGGCCTATGTGATCCCCATGTTGCAGCGCCAGATCAATCTGCTCAACAAACAGCGGATTACCCAGGTGCGCCTGCTGTCTGCTGAGCTTGGCGAGACGGCGGCGGGCATCACTGATTTGCGCACAAACGGTGGTTTGCGCTACAGGCTGGCGGAGTTTACGGAGCGGTTGGGCACGCTGTTCGATATCCGGTTCAGGATCTACCAAAAAAAATTCTTTATGAAGTTTCTCAACAACTTCATCACCCAGCTTACGCCGTTCTTTTTTTATCTGGTGGGCGGCATCCTCGCCATTCGGGGCGAGATCACGGTTGGCGCTCTGGTCGCGGCCCTTGCCGCCTACAAGGATCTGAGCAACCCGTGGAAGGAGCTGTTGGCCTATTACAACCAGACGCAGGACATGGCCCTGCGCTGGGACGTCGTGACGGAGCGGTTCGACCCCGCAGGCACGATCGACGAGAGCCTGTTTGAGGACAGCCCCGGTGATATTCCCCACCTCACCGGTGAGATCGTGCTGGATGGGGTGTCGCTGCGTGGTCAGGACGGGGGCATGGTGCTCGACGATCTGACGCTGACTTTTCCCAAGGGGGCGCAAGTGGCGATCAAGACGTCATCGCTGTCGGAGCGGCGCGCGCTTGCCGATCTGTTCACCCGTGAGGCGGTGCCGACGCGCGGCAGTCTGACCATGGGCGGGCATGATATAGCGACCCTGCATCAGGCGGTGATCGCGGCGCGTATCGGGTATGTCTCGGCCAATCCCTACCTGTTTCAGGGCTATATCGGCGATAATATCCTGATGTCGCTGCGCTCCTCGCCCAAGACGGTTCTGTGGGATCCGCAAAAGCGCGACCGCGTCGGCGTCGAGGCGCGTCGTTCGGGCAACAGCCTGGACAGCACGCGCGCCGACTGGCTCGATCCGGCGCTGGCCAACCTCAACACCAGCGAGGACATAGATGATTGGTGGTTCGCGCTCAGCCGTGTGCTGAACACCGATGAGGGCATCATCCGTGGCACGCTCAATTCGACCATGGACGCGGAAAAACATGCGGTACTGGCGCAACGGATCGTCGATCTGCGCGGGGAGGTTCATGCGGTGCTCAAAGAGCGCAACCTCGATCAGGCGGTTTACCGATTTGATCCGGATACGTTCAACCCTGCGATACCGCTGGGGGGGAACCTGCTGTTTGCCGCACCCCGCCGCGATATCAGCCAGGAAGGGCTGGTGGCGGAACGGGCGTTTCTGGGCATGATCGCGGAGCAGGGTCTGGCTGAACAGGCAATCGCGATCTCTCAAACTCTTGTGGAGACGTTGCACCAGACCTTCGGCATGGACGGCACCAATCATCCGCTGTTTACCGCGCTGCGCATCGATGAGGCGCTGTATGAGCGGTTGGTCGAAATCGCGCAACGCCGGCGCAAGAAAGGCGATGGCGCCCTGACCGAAGAGGAATTCGCGCTGTTGCTGACCGTGCCTTTCGCCTTTACCGCCGAGCAGATCGGCCCGGCCTTCCCCGACAGTTTCAAGGAGGAGATCCTCACCATCCGCCGCACCCGTGGGCCCCAGCTGCGCGCACTGTCGATGGATTTGTTTGTGGCGGTGGCGCCAGAGAATTATCTGCCGCGCTCCACCTTGTTGGAGAACCTGATCTACGGCCGGGTCTCGTCGATGGCGGGGATGCAGGCGGACCTGATCGTCGATGCGGTCTCGGACGTGCTGCGCGATCATGATCTGCGTCGGGCGGTGGCGACAATCGTCTTTGACGTGCCCACGAAGATCGGCGGCTCCAACATGCCGCAGTCAATCCTGGAGCGTGCGGCCTTCACGCGTGCGGCGATCAAACGGCCCGATATCCTGATCTTTGATCAGGCGCTCAAAGGCAGCGACCTGAAGGCCACGCGCGAGCGGTTGCGGGACCTGTTGCCGGATACAACGCAGATTTTTCTCGATGACCATTTCGAGGCGCCGGACAGTTACGACATGTTCGTCGACATCAATCATGGGCGCGTCGACGGCGTCGACAGCTCGGATCGCCACGACGTGTCGGGGAGTGTTTCGGAGGATTTGCGGAGCAAGCTGGAGATCATCCAGCGCAGTGAGCTGTTTCGTCCGCTGGAGCCGCGCGCGCAGCGGCTGCTGGCGTTTGCCGCCGCCTGGTACAAGACGCCAAAGGGCACGCTGATCTTTGAGGCGGGTGCGCCTGCGGATGCGGTTTTTCTGTGTCTGTCCGGGCGGGCCGAGATCACTATCCTGAACACCGAAGGTATGCGTCAGCACATTGATTTCGTGGAACCGGGGCGCGTGATCGGGGATCTGGCGGTGCTGCTCGATGAGCCACGTCAGGTGCGGCTGACGGCGTTGGAGGATACGGCGTTCCTGCGCATCGGCGCGGCGGAGTTCCGCTCGGTGATCGAGAGTGATACGGTGGTGTTGATGAGCCTTTTGCGGGCGGTGTCGGGGCATCTTACAAATGCAGCCATGATTATCAGTGAGGCGTCGCTGCAAATGGAAGGGGCTCCGTCGGAGCATCTGCAACGTGCAGCCGCGGGGAGGAAACCATGATGCCCGATTACGAAGATCACGAGGCGCATATCGCCGCCGCCGTGCCGCACTCCGAGCTTTGGCGGCTGGGGGCCGGGATCATCGCGATGATCAGCATCTATATTTTTCTGGGGCTGTTCTATCAGTCGGCAATGCTCAGGATCGCCGAGGCGCGGCCCGCATTTTCAGACGAGCTGGCGGATGGGAGTTCGCCGCTGGCGATGTACGCTCTTTTATTCAGTTTCGGTTTGATCACGGCCAGCGTTTTCATCGTCGTGCGTCTGCTGCACAAGCGCGAGGCGCTGTCGGTGATGGGGCCGATGGACCTTGCCTCACGGCAGTTCTTTGCGGTGTTTTCGGTTCTGCTGCTGCTGGCGGTCGTGGTGATGGTGCTACCGCCTTACGGCATCGGCGGCGCGCTGGTTCCCAATCTGCCGTTCGTCCTTTGGGCGCTGATCCTGCCGATCTCGATGGTCGCCGTGTTCGTTCAGGTCAGCGCGGAGGAGATCGTCTTTCGCGGGTATTTGCAACAGCAGCTTGCCGCGCGCTTCCGCTCGCCCTGGGTGTGGATGGTCGTGCCGTCGGCCCTGTTCGCGTTCGGGCACTACCAACCCGGCGATGCGGGTAGCAATGCGTGGCTCATCGTGATCTGGGCGGGGTTGTTCGGCTTGCTGATGGCGGATCTGACGGCGCGTGCAGGCTCGCTGGGGCCTGCGATTGCGGTGCATTTCGTCAACAACATGACGGCCCTGCTGCTCACGTCGCTGCCTGACAGTCTGGGGGGGCTCGCGCTGTGGCACACGCCGTTCGGCATGGCCGATGAGGCGCAGTTGCGCGCGTGGTTGCCGGTTGATTTCGCGATGATGATCGTCAGCTGGCTTGCGGCACGGCTGGCGCTGCGGCGCTGATTGCAATTCATGCGCGCGCCGCTTATTTGAGGAGCAAGGAAACGAAAGCAAGGCGGCGATATGAACTGGATCAACAATTATGTCCGGCCTCGGATCAATTCGATCTTTTCGCGCCGCGAGACGCCTGAGAACCTGTGGACCAAATGCGACGAATGCGGCACGATGCTGTTTCACCGCGAGGTGAGCGACAATCTCAACGTCTGCACCAGTTGCGGGCACCACATGTACATCTCCCCGCGCGAGCGGTTCGTGACATTCTTCGACGGCGGTGTGTTCAACGAGATCAAGGTGCCCGCGCCGACGACCGACCCGCTGCACTTCCGTGATCAAAAGAAATACCCCGACCGATTGCGCGCCGCGCAAAAAGAGACCGAAGAGAACGAGGCGATGCTGGTCGCCGTCGGCGAGATCGGGCGCACGCCGATCGTGGCCTGCGCGCAGGATTTCAGCTTCATGGCCGGCTCCATGGGGATGTATGTGGGCAACGCGATCATCGCTGCCGCCGAGGAGGCGATCAAGCTCAAGCGCCCGCTGATCCTGTTCTCCGCCGCCGGTGGCGCGCGCATGCAGGAGGGGATCCTGAGCCTGATGCAGATGCCGCGGACGACCGTTGCGGTGCAGATGCTCAAGGAAGCGAACCTGCCCTATATTGTCGTACTGACGCATCCGACGACCGGGGGCGTGACGGCGAGCTATGCGATGCTGGGTGATGTGCATCTGGCGGAGCCGAATGCGCTGATTTGTTTTGCCGGACCGCGCGTGATCGAACAGACGATCCGCGAGAAGCTACCCGAAGGGTTCCAGCGCGCCGAGTATCTGCTGGAGCATGGCATGCTCGACCGGGTCACGCCGCGCACGAAATTGCGCGAGGAGCTGATTACCATTGTGCGCATGCTGATGGGTCTGTCGCCTGCGGTGCGTGGGGATCTGCCTCCGCCTGATCCGGTGGTGCTCGAGGCGGCGGTCGCAAAGACGCCGGAGATTGCGGCCAAGAAATGATCCTGCCGATGCCCGTTTGCACGGCGGCATCGCGTTCTACCAGCGACGGATTGCCTTTATGAGCACAGCTACATCGGACGTCATCCTCGAGCGGATGATGGCCCTGCACCCCAAGATCATCGACCTGACGCTGGACCGGATGCTGCGGCTGCTGGAGGCGCTGGGCAATCCGCAAGACAGCCTGCCGCCGGTGATCCACATCGCGGGCACGAATGGCAAAGGATCCACGCAGGCGATGATCCGTGCAGGGCTGGAGGCGGCAGGCAAGACCGTGCACGCCTATACCTCGCCGCATCTGGCGCGCTTTCACGAGCGGATCAGGCTGGCGGGGGAGCTGATCGGCGAGGATCATCTGACGGAAGTGCTGGACGAGTGTTATGCCGCCAACGGCGGGGAGAGCATCACCTATTTCGAGATCACGACCTGTGCTGCGCTGCTGGCGTTCTCGCGCACACCTGCGGATTTCACATTGCTCGAAGTGGGCCTGGGGGGGCGTCTGGATGCGACGAATGTGATCGGCACACCTGTGGTGACGGTGATCACGCCGGTCGATCTGGATCACCAGCAGTACCTCGGCGATACTTTGGCGCAGATCGCGGGGGAGAAAGCCGGGATTATCAAGCGCCGCGTGCCCTGCATCGTGGGGCCACAGCAGGAGGCCGGGCTTGAGGTGATCGAGGCGGTCGCCGCGCGCCAGATGGCCCCGCTGAGCGTCTATGGCCAGCACTGGCATGCCTACCGTGAGGCAGGTCGTATGATCTATCAGGATGAGCAAGGGCTGCTGGATCTGCCGTTGCCGAATTTGCCTGGTCTGCATCAGGTGCAGAATGCCGGTGGCGCGATTGCTGTGCTGCGCTTGCTTGGGTGCGATGCGGCGGCCTGTGAAAGTGCGGTGACCGGGGCGCAATGGCCTGCCCGGATGCAGCGGCTCAAAACCGGTCCGCTGGTGGAGATCGCGGGGCAGGCGGAGCTGTGGCTCGACGGGGGGCACAATCCTGCGGCGGGCGTCGCGCTGGCGCGTGTGCTGGAGGAGTTGCCGCCGGTGCCGACCTATCTGATTTGCGGGATGCTCAACACCAAGGACATCAAGGGCTACCTGCGCCCCTTGGCGCCTTTTGTCACGCAATTGCACGCGGTCTCGATACCGGGGGAGGCGGCGACACTGCCTGCCGCCACCACGGCGCAGGCCGCGCAGGCCGTGGGCATGGCCGCTTTCGAGGCGCACAGCGTGAGCGATGCGTTGAAACAGATCGTGGCGGAGGCCCCGCAGGCGCGTGTGCTGATCTGTGGATCATTGTATCTTGCCGGCAACATATTGCGGAGCAACGGATAAGCCGTACCAAATGAGGTATTGCTTTAGTTGACGGAGCGTCATTTCGACCCTTAGGAAGGCAAAAAAGATCAGCGTGCGAAGAGCTGCGCGCCTGAACCAGCCTGGGGAATAGAGCATGAAGCAAAGACCGACCGAAAGCGAAAGAACCGCCGCGCGACAATCGGTGATCCTGCGCCAGCTGATCGTGAGCGCTGTCGCACTGGGCATCGTTGCGGTGAGTGCATGGAGCCTTTTGGGACTGCGTGCGCCATACCATCCGACGATCCCCGTTGATGATGTGACCCGCGGCGCCGGACCCGCCCAATGGAACATCACCGGCGGTGACTAGGTCCGGTCATCTAGCTCCGGTCATTCAGGCCCAATCATCGCTTTGCATTTCGCGCAGGCGCGAGGCGGTGCGCTCGAACTCGAACGTGCCCTCGCCCTCTAGATACAGCATTTCAGGGAGTGCGGCAGCCGAGCATATGAGCCGGACGCGCGCTTCATAAAGGGCGTCGATCAACGTCACGAAACGCTTGGCCTCGTTGAAATTGCTGCGCCCCAGCGTCGGAATGTCGTCGAGCATCAAAACTTTGACCGCTTCGGCCATGGCGAGGAAATCTGCAGGCCCGAGCGGTTGGCCGCACAGCGCGTGAAACCGCGCGCGCCCGACGCCGTTGCGGAAGGCCGGGATGACCACATCGCGCCCCTTGACGCGTAGGGTCAGCGGTCCGGCCTCTCCGCCTGCCAGATCCTGCCAGACCGCGTTCATCGCCGCGCGGCTGGCCTCGCTTACCGGGGTGAAATAGGAGGGGCTCCCGGCGAGACGGTCCTGTCGGTAGTCCGTCGGGCTTACGAGTTCGTGCACGACCATGCGCTGTTTGATCAGCTCGATGAAGGGGACGAAGATATCGCGGTTGAGCCCGTGTTTGTACAGATCGTCCGGCACACGGTTGGACGTGGTGATCACTACGACACCATCGGCGAACAGCGCCTCAAAAAGGCGACCCACGATCATCGCGTCGGTAATATCGGTGATCTGCATCTCGTCGAAGGCGAGCAGGCGGACGGAACTGCTCACCGCTTTTGCGACCGGCGCGATGGCATCGTCCACGCCGGTTTTGCGGGCCTCATGCAATGCGGCGTGGATTTCCTGCATGAAGGCGTGAAAATGTACGCGACGCGCCGGGATATCGCCAAGGTTGCTCACGAACAAATCCATCAGCATGGATTTCCCGCGCCCGACGCCGCCCCATAGGTACAGGCCCTTCGGGGGTTCCGGTGCTTTGCGAAACAGCCCTTTTTTCACGGGCTGCAACAGGGCCTCCCGAATCCTGTCGAACTCCGGCAGCAGGGCCTCTTGCGCGGCGTCCGCGCGTAGGGAGCCATCGGCTATCTTTTGGTCGTATATCGTGCGCAAGCTACTCATGGCATGATCCCTAGCGCCAAGCAGGGTCGTTGAAAAGTGTGCATGGTGCCGTTCAACCCGTGCACGCTTGGGTGTTGGCAGGTTTGCGTTTGCTTGACACGGCCGGGCGGCCTGCGCGATGACGCAGGTATGAGACGCCTCGCGCCTTTTTTGATGATGCTGGTCCTTGCGGCCTGTGGCGACACCCAAGGTGGCGGCGTGCCGCAGCAAAGTGACGCGCGTGCGATGATGAGTTTGATCGCGGCGGATCCGGTGCTGAAGGCCTATCCGAATGTCTGCCCGGTGGAAATCTACGGCAGTGAGGTCAATCGTGCGGGCCCGCAGCTCAATTGCGCCATCAACATGCGCTTTTGCCTGACGCAGTGCAAAGACGGCGACCGCGATGCGTGTTTCGACGCGGCACAGGTCATCGAGGCGGAAACCAATGCGGGCGACGTTCTGGCGACGTATCCGCTTTATATGCGGGGATGCGCGCTGGGGGATGGGAATGCCTGTGTGAATGCGGGGGCGACGATCAAGAATGCAAGATGGCGCGGAGGCAGACCCGCAGAGGCGTCCACGCCGCTCTGTCAGCTTCGGACGTTTTCCGACATGTGTGATGCGGGTCACGCCTGGGGCTGTTACATGGCGGCGCAGGAATATCGGGCGGGCGGGCATGGCGGCGAGAGCGACGGGCGTTACGCGACCTATATGCGCCGCGCCTGCGCCATAAGCGCGACTTCAGGTGCCTGCACCGCGACATTCCGCTAGGGGTCTTTAACGCCATTATCGCCTTGCGGCGGTGGAAGAAATGCGGCGATACTTTCGAGCACGGCATCGGTATGAGTGTAGGGCAGGCCGTGGCCCGCACCCGCGATGACGTCATGCTGTACATCGCGGTTCCAGGCGGCAAGCCGGCCCATGGCGGCGGCGGGGATGACGTCATCCTCCTCCCCCCAGATCGCGAGAATGGGAATGGCATCGCGCTTGAGTGCGAGATGCTCGCCCTCAAGCGGCCGGGACAGCAGCCCCCGCAAGCTGGAAAGAACCGCAGGGATGAACCCCCTAGAGGTGAGCTGTGCCTCCTGACCTTCCGTGATCTCGCGCGACACCTTGAGCGCCGCCCGCTCGGCGCGGATGCCCTTGCGCAGGAGATGCGGATAAGTCGCGAGAAACAGCCATTGCCCCGCAAGTCCGCGCTCACGCTGGAAACGGATGCGCGCTGTGGTGTGCAGATGCATCCCCGCCGCCGCAAGCAGCACCACGCGCTGCACGCGGGCCTGGTGACTGGCGGCGAAGCCTGCCGCGATGGCACCGCCCATGGAATAGCCGATGAGGTGGAATGGGCTGTCGATCGCCAGATGGGCGAGCAGATCATCCAGCTGCCGGTTGAAGAAGGCCTTATCCTGTGGCCCGCCGGGCCTGTCCGAGAACCCCCGCCCGTAGAGGTCGTAGACCAGCACGCGAAAGCCGAGGGCCACCAGCCCCTTGACCAGTGGCCCCCAAACAAAGCTCGGCACTGTCAGGCCGTGGATGCATACGATGAGGGGTCCGTCCGGGGGGCCGCTCATGTGATAATGGGTCACGCCCTGGCTGAGCTCGGCGAATTGACCGGGGGCAGAGCCGCGGCGCCCGTTGTGCATCGCGGGGCGTACGCCTTCGAACGCAAAGGGAGCGGCAGCGAGTACTGCGATCAACAGGAGAAGGACGGCCCAGATCACCGGGGACCGCGCCATTGCTCCAGGATGTACCGGCTTGTCATGAGGTCGAGATGTGCACCGCCGCCATTTTTACAGATCGTGATCTCGTCGTCGGAAGTGCGTTTGAAGGCGGCCAGATCGTAGTAATCCGCGATGATGTGATCGCGCGTGATGGCGCCGGTCTCCAATGGGATCTTGATCTCACCGATGTGGCCCACGGTGGTGTCGAAACTGTCAACGAAGAGACGCGCGCGCTGGAGGGCGGAATCATCCACCTCGCGCATGTCGGGGCGGTAGGCACCTATTAGGTCGAGATGCTGGCCCGGTTGCAGCCAAGCGCCCCGGATCAGCGGATCGGTCGTCATGGTGGCGCTGCCGATGATCTCTGCCGCGCGCACGGCGTGCTCCAGATCATCGGCGATTGTGACGTCTGGCAGCTCCGCCAGAAGCGCCTGGGCGCTGGCGCGCGTCCGGCTCCACACGGTGAAGGACGCATTAGGGAAGGCAGCGGAATAGGCCGCATGCAATGATTTAGCCACAGTACCCGCGCCCACCAGCAGGATCCGGGTGGCGTCAGGGCGGGCAAGGCGGCGCGCGGCGAGCAGGCTGTCGCCTGCCGTTTTCCATTTCGTCACCAGGTGGAAGTCGATGATCGCCTCCAATGTGCCGTCGGCATCGGCATAAAGGCTCACACCGCCATTGATGTTTGGCGTGCCGCGCGCAGTGTTGCCGGGAAAGATCGTGGCGGATTTTACGGCGATGCCCAGCCCGTCGATCCACGCTGCACGGCTCAGCAGCGTGTCGGGATCACGGTAGAGAAACGTATCGCCAATCTCGGCTTTGGGCAGGCTGTGGCCCTCTCCAAGCGCTTCGGTCAGCGCGATCCAGTCGAGCACACGCTCGCCCGCCTCAAAGGGGATGAAGGGGATATCGGTCATTGCGCTTCCTGTGGGGTGAGCAGGTTCGCAGCGACGAGGCGGCCTGCCCAGCCTTGCGCGCCTTCGAACAGGTGGGTTTGCCAGCCGCGTGCGGCGGCGGCATCGATATTGTCGGTGCGGTCGTCGGTAAAGAGGAGGGCATCGCCGGTCAGTCCGCATCCGTCTTCCAGCATCTGATAAATCTTTGGATCCGGTTTGATCACGCCCATATGGCCTGAGATGAAATCACGATCAAATGCGCGGAGGAAGTCGTATTTTGTGGCCGCGATCTCATAGGTTTCGATACCGAAATTTGTGAGGGAAAAGACCGGCACGCCCTTGGCTTGCAGTGCGCGCATCAGGCGGACGGAATGGTCGATCGCGGGCGAGGCGAGGGCAAGCCAATTGTCGTGCCAATGCCAGATCTCCGTTTGCCAGTCGGGGAAGGCGGCGGCGGTCTGCGTCAGGACTGTCGTAAAATTTTCGCCGGTGTCGACGCGGTCGTTCATGGCGTGCAGGTCTACATCGGCGAACATCTCGCGCCGCCGTGCCTCGCCGATCTGGCTATCGAAATAGCGCTCAGGCTGCCACTCGATGAGGACGTTGCCGATATCGAAAATCACTGCTTTGGGTGTCATGTCCTACCTTTCAGCCGGGGGCGGAACTTTCGAAAATCCCAGTCCGAATTTTTCGAAAAATCTGCCTAGCCCAGCTTGGCCGCCGCTCTTATTTCACGCTCCAGTGCTTCCAGAAAGCGCGACCTGTCGGCCTTTGTAAAGCCTTTCCCGCCGCCTTGCCGAAAGGGGTCGGCGGCACGCAGGTCGGTCATCAGATCGCGCGTGGCCAACACGTTGCCGATATTGGCCTGCGTGAGCGCTTCGCCGTTGTGCTTGATCACCCGCGCACCGGCCTCGACGCATTTCGCGGCCAGCGGGATGTCACCGGTCACCACCACATCGCCGCGGCCTGCGCGGTCGGCGATCCACATATCGGCGATGTCGGGCCCGTCGGGGACGATCACGGTCTCGACGAAAGGGTTTTGCGAGGGGCGCAGCCCGCCGTTGGAGACGACGTACATCTTGATGTTATGGCGGGTGATCACGCGCTCGGCTTCCGCCTTCACGGGGCAGGCGTCGGCGTCGATGTAGACGGCTGTCATGCGGACCACAGGGCGTCGGCGTGGAAGGTCACGTGATCCTCCATGAAGGTCGAGATGAAGAAGTAGCTGTGATCGTATCCCGGCTGCATGCGAAAGGTGCCGTTCTGGCGTCGCTTGGCCATCGCCGCGCTCAGTGCTTCGGGCATGAGCAGGTCGAGGAACTGGTCCTCGGTGCCCTGATCGATCAGCACAGGTCCGTCAAAGCCGCGTTCCTGCATCAGCAGGGTGGCGTCATGGGCGGCCCAGGCACTTTCATCCGCACCCAGATACGCGGTGAACTGTTTGCGGCCCCAGTCGCTCGCAGTGGGATGCGCGATGGGTGCGAAGGCGGAGACGGAGGTAAAACGCTCGGGATACGTCATGGCGATGATCAGTGCGCCGTGTCCGCCCATGGAGTGCCCGGTGATCGCCTGCCGCTCCATATCGAGCGGGAAGTGCTCCGCGAGCATGGCGGGCAGCTCTTGGGTGATGTAGGACCACATCTGGAAATGAGGCTGCCAGGGATCTTCGGTCGCGTCGAGGTAGAAACCGGCGCCTTGCCCCAGATCGTAGGCCTCGTCGTTTGCGACGCCTTCGCCGCGCGGGGAGGTATCGGGAAACACCAGTGCGATGCCTTGCTCGGCGGCCCAGGCCTGCGCGCCCGCCTTGACCATCGCGTTCTCGTGGGTGCAGGTCAGGCCGGACAGGAACCACAGCACCGGCACCGGGCCGTCCTGCGCCTCCGCAGGCAGGAAAAGCGCGAACGTCATATCGCAGGCGCAGGACTCCGAGGTATGTTTGATCACATGCTGAGCGCCGCCGAAGCAGGCGTTTTTCGAGAGGGTTTCCATGGCTGTCTCCTGTCCGGGGGTGCCCCATGGCTATCCAGAGCGCGCCTGCGGGGCAAGGGGCTGTTTGTTCAGCTGCCCATCAGCCTCCCGTGAGCCACGCGATCCAAACGCTCACCGTGACGATGCTCAGCGCGGTTGAAACAAGGATCGCGGCGGAGACACGTTGGGGGGCGACGTCATAATGCTGTGCAAGGATATAGACATTGCCAGCCACCGGTAGGGCGGCGGCGGAGACGACGACCATGGCCTGATAGGGTTCCACCTTGAACAGCACGAAACAGGCGAAGCCGACCAGCAGCGGATGCAGCACCAGCTTGCAAAAGCTGAGCCATCCCGCGACGGTCACCCGCTCCGCCGATTTGGACGCGAGCGAGGCCCCGATGGCAAAAAGTGCGCCCGGCGTCGCGGCAGCGCCCAACAGCGCAAGAAATTCGTTCATGGGGGCAGGGATCGGGAGTTTCAGACCCGACCACAAAAGCCCCAGTACGATCGCTACGATCATGGGATTTTTGATCAGGCCAAGCCCCACGACCCGCAAGATCGCAAGCGACATCCGCCCGTCGCGCGAGCCCGTGATGAGGATCACGATAAGCGAGGAAAACACGATGAGATCGACCGCCAGTGCCAGCATCACGGGGCCAATCGCCTCCGGACCCAGCAGCAGCACGAGCATGGGCACGCCAAGGAACCCGACATTTCCGATGGCGGCACATTGTGCCTCGATGGCGGCGGTCTCGATGTTCAACCCCCGCAGGTAGCCGACAAGCGTGGCGATGCCGTAGACGAACGCGGTGCCCCACAGATAGGCCGCCACCAGCCGCCCGTTCCAGACTTCCTCCAGCGACAAGTTGGCGGAAAAGTTGAATAGCATCGCTGACAGCGCGAAATAGAATACGAATTTCGTCAGATATGCCGTCGCTTCCGCGGTGAAGAACCGCGTCCGCCCGGCCCAATAGCCGAGACCGATGAGCGCGAAAAAGGGGAGGGTTTTGAGGAAGATCGCCAACATGGCGCCACAGATAGCTTGGGCGCGGGAGGCGCGCTAGTGAAAATCCGCCTTATGATTTGCGGCGATCAGACCGGCGTGCGCGCTCAGCGGCGGGACACGTTCAAAGGCGCGCGGGGCGGGATGCCAAAAGTGTGCCCGCCATGTCGCACGGTATGCCCCAAGCACTGCTGCGTTCGGGGCATAAATCGGTGGGCGATTTGCCCTTGGAAGTGAACCGATCAGTTTATAAGATGGCATCTTTCCTCAAGGAGCAGACATGACCACCGCCAACCCCGTGTCACCGAACGACAATCGCCGCTGGCGCAAGTACGATCAAGTACTCGCCGGCGCGCGCGAGGTCTTCATGGCTGACGGCTTTGAGGGGGCGAGCGTGGATGAGATCGCTCGTGTGGCGGGTGTGTCCAAGGCGACGATGTACAAGTATTTTCCCGACAAACGCATGCTGTTCGTCGAGGTGGCGAACATCGAATGTGCGCGTCAGGCAGACGCAGCCTTGGACAAGATCGACCGTTCCGCCCCGCCGCGCGATGTGCTGGGTCAGACGGGGCGGCATTTCCTGGGCTTCATGACAAGCACGTTCGGGCAACAGATCTTTCGCATTTGCGTGGCGGAATCCGATCGCTTTCCAGAGTTGGGGCGCAGTTTCTACGAATCCGGTCCAGCGGTCATGCGCGCCGAGATGGCCGCCTATTTCGCGCAGGCCTGTGCGCGCGGGGAGTTGGCGATCGAGGATTATATCCTTGCTGCCGACCAGTTTGGGGAGCTGTGCAAGGCCGACCTCTGGATGCGACTGGTGTTTGGGGTTATCAAGCAGGTCAGCGCGCAAGACATCGACCGCGTAGTCGACAGCGCAGTTGAGACATTTCTAGCGAGGTACGGCACATGAAATATGCTATTTTTGCGGGGCTGCTGCTCGCGGGGTGTGGTGCTGCGGTGGCGCCAGTGGCTACAGGGCAGCGGGCGAATACGCCTGACACGTGCAATGCGGCGGCGCATCAGGGGCTTGTCGGGCGCGATGCCGCCTCCTCGCTGGCGCTGCCGGAGCCGAAGCGGCTTTATGGTCCCAACGATGCGGTGACGACGGATTTCAATCCGGCGCGCCTGAACGTGCAGCTCGATGAGATCGACAACATCGTGGCGATCACCTGCGGGTAAGAGTTGCGGCTAGGCCTTGGGCCGTTTGTCGAGGATACGCACGGCTTTTCCTTCCGAGCGGGGCACGGCGCCCACATCGCCTACGTCGATTTTCACGCTGATGCCGACGGTTTGCTTGATCGCGGCGCTGAGATGCTTGGCGGCCTCTTCGCGCCGCTCATCGCTGAGGTTCGCGCCCGCCGCTTCAGTCAGGATGCGCATCTGGTCCATGCGGTCGGGGCGCGTGAGTTCAATCTGGAAATGCGGTGCGAGAGCGGTAACCTGCATCAGCGCCTCCTCAATCTGGGTGGGAAAAACGTTGACGCCCCGCAGGATGATCATGTCGTCGCTGCGCCCCGTGACCTTTTCCATGCGGCGCATGGAGCGCGCGGTGCCGGCCAGCAGGCGCGTGAGATCGCGGGTGCGGTAGCGGATGATGGGAAATGCCTCTTTGGTGAGGGAGGTAAAGACCAACTCGCCTTTTTCTCCATTCTCGACAACCGCGCCGGTCTCAGGGTTGATGATTTCGGGATAGAAATGATCCTCCCATATATGCAGGCCGTCCTTGCTCTCAACGCATTCCATGGAGACGCCGGGGCCCATGACCTCCGACAGCCCGTAGATATCGACGGCATGCATGTCGAAGGCCTGCTCGATTTCCAGCCGCATCGCGTTGGTCCAGGGCTCCGCCCCGAAGATCCCGACCTCCAGAGAACTGGCGCGCGGATCGAGACCCTGGGCGGCGAATTCGTCGAGAATGGACAGCGCATAAGAGGGGGTGACGGTGATGCCCTTTGGTTTGAAATCCTCAATCAGGCGGACCTGTCGCGGGGTCATGCCACCTGAGATGGGAACCGTCGCCAGCCCCAGCGCATCGGCGCCCAGATGGATGCCCAAGCCCCCGGTGAAGAGCCCGTAGCCATACGCATTATGCAGCAGATCGCCGCGCCGCATCCCCGCCGCGCGCATCGACCGGGCGACGACATGACCCCAGTTTTTGAGATCGTTGCCGGTGTAGCCTACCACGGTGGGTTGCCCTGTCGTGCCGGAGGAGGCGTGGATGCGCGCGATCTGGTCTTTCGGCACGGCGAACATCCCGAACGGGTAGTTGTCGCGCAGATCGGTTTTCACGGTGAAAGGAAACTTGGCGAGATCGCTGAGCGCGTGAAGATCGTCGGGATGAACACCGGCGGCATCAAAGCTGTTTTTGTAGAAGGGCACGTTGTCGTAGGCGTGGCGCAGGGACCATTTAAGGCGCTCCAACTGAAGCGCCATGATCTCGTCGCGGCTGGCGATCTCGATCGGATCGAGGCTGGCGCGGTTTGGCGTGAGGTCTTTCATACGGGATCTCCGGGCTCGGGAAATAGGTGGCCTTTGATGGTGCGCGACAGGCCGCGCATGGTGGCGACTGTGCGCCCGTCCGTACCAGTGACCATCACGTCATAGACGCCGGAGCGCCCGTTCAATGCCGTCTCGGTCGCGGTCGCGGTGAGCAGCTCGCCCGGCTGGCCGGGGGCAATATATGTGATCTGGTTTTGCTGTGCCACGGTGAGGCGGTTATAGCTGTTGCAGGCAAAGGCGAAGGCGCTATCGGCGAGAGTAAAGATATACCCCCCGTGGCAGATACCGGCACCGTTGATCATCCTGTCCGTGACTGGCATCGTAAGAACGGCCATGCCCGGTAGAATTTTAGTGATTTTCATACCGAGACTGCGGGAAGCGGTATCACGCGCGAACATTGCATATGCGGCCTGCTCCGCGCGGGATTGGGGGGTCATTTAAAGCTCTCGATATGTTTCATAACTGGGCAAGCTTATCGTGATTTGTAACGCACTCAAGTGATTTGATAGATCGGGTCTTGATTTGCCGGGCGCGCAGGGCAACTCTGTAGCATATGAACATACCAAGCATTCCTTCTGATTTGACACAAGGTGGCGGCGCGGGTCGTGCGCCCGAGCAGATCGCTTTTCATCGCACGGAGCTGTCGGTGATCCTGTCGCTCTATGGGCGGATGGTGGCGGCGGGAGAGTGGCGCGATTACGGCATATCTTGTTTGCGCGAGGTGGCCGTGTTTTCAGTCTTTCGGCGCACGGCGGAAATGCCCCTGTACCGCATCGAAAAACGCCCCAAGCTGCGCGCGAAGCAGGGGATGTACGCCGTTTTGGGAACCGGTGGTCAGGTGATCAAGCGCGGGCACGAGCTGCCTGCGGTGTTGCGGGTGTTGGAGCGCAAACTCATTCGGGTGGTCGAATAGCGCCTGCCCGAATTGAGTAAATAACACCGAATGTGAAACACTTTGCTCTGTTTCGCGTCGGCGTTCAGGAGGGCAGAGACAGTCTGCGATGGGCGGAGACAGGGCCGTCGGCTTTGCTGATTCGGGCGATGGCCTGTTCGAGCGGCTCATATACCGTGGACATATAGAGCGCGGTGGCGTGCAGGAGCGTCTCCTCGTCCCATACGAAAGCGACGTGGCCCTTAAAAAACATAAGATCGCCCCGCTGTGGCGTCGTCCCTTCGGGAAGGAGCGTGCCGAGCGTCGCTTCCTGCATGTCGCTGTCACCGCCGCAGGTGATCCCGCAGGCGGCGCAGGCGGCCTGCACAAGGCCTGAGCAATCGATGCCCCATCGGCTGTTGCCGCCCCAGAGATAGGGGGTGCCGACGTAGAGCTCCGCAACAGAAACAGGGTCGGATTCGAGCGTACCTATGGGGCTGAGATGTTGTTTGGGGACGAAGCCGTGACTGGTGCGGATGAAACCGTCGCCCTCGTCCAGCATCGCGAGCCTGCTGCCATGGCTGAAGGCGGTGCGGTCGATGGATTTCATATTGGCATTTTGGTAGGCATGCGTCGCCGGCGCGGTGACGCGGTGGGTGATGACCTGTGGTTTGCTTAGCGAGGCGATGCCGACGAAGCCGCAGTAGCCGTCCGCTGATGATTGGATATAGGCCCAGCCATCATTGCGCGACAGGACAGTGACATCGGCGCCCACCAAAAGCTGCCGGTCGCGCGCGCCGTTTGGTTTGCGCAGCAAGTTGACGACCGAACGCCCGATTTGCGCCGCCTCGCGCAGAGGCATGCGGTCGGGGTCCGGTGTCAGTCTTGGGTGGGTCATCTGGTCAATATCCTGTCGAGAGCATCGTGAATGGCACGGGTGCCTTGGCCCACGCCGCCCTTCGCACGTGCGGGTGAGGCGTTTGGTTGCCAGCCGTATATGTCGAAATGGGCATAGTTGCTACCGGTGACGAAGCGGCGCAGAAACAGCGCCGCCGTGATGCATCCGGCGAAACCGCCGGAGGGCGCGTTATCGAGATCGGCGATGTCCGGCTCGATCATGCTCTCGTAGGGGGTGTGGAAGGGCATGCGCCAGACCGGATCGGCGACCTTTTGGGCGGAAGCCTCGAGGGCCGCGATAAAGCTTGCGTCATCGCTGAAATAGGGGGCCAGATCAGGGCCTACCGCCACGCGGGCAGCCCCGGTGAGCGTGGCCATTGAGATGATCTGGTCTGGCCCTTCTTCGTCCGCGAGAGCGAGCGCATCGGCGAGCACCAGCCGCCCTTCGGCGTCGGTATTGTTGATCTCGACCGTCAACCCTTTGCGCGAGGTGAGCACGTCCTGCGGCCGGAAGGCGTTGGCGGAAATGGAATTCTCGACCGCGGGGATGAGGACGCGGAGGCGGACCTGTGCCTGAGTTGCCATGATCATATGGGCGAGGCCGAGCACTGCGGCGGCCCCGCCCATGTCCTTTTTCATCAGACCCATGGAGGCGCCGGGTTTAATGTTGAGCCCGCCGGTGTCGAAACAAACGCCTTTCCCCACCAGCGTCAATGTCGGCCCGCTTTCCCCCCAGCGCATGTCGATCAGACGCGGGGCACGGTCGGCGGCGCGACCGACGGCGTGGATCATTGGCAGATTGGCCGTCAGGAGATCGTCGCCCGTCGTGACTTCGATCTGTGCGCCATATTCCGCCGCGAGGGTTCGTGCGGCTTCCTCCAGATCGGGCGGACCCATATCGGAGGCGGGCGTGTTGATGAGGGTGCGCGTGAGGGCCTCGCCGTAGGCGATGGCCTCTATGCGCTGGGCGTCGAGGCCTTTAGGTGCGACGAGGGCGGCGGCCATGGCGGTGCCTTTCTTGTAGCGGTCAAAGCGATAACTGCTCAGCAACCACCCCAAGGCTTCGACTTCGGCTGTCTCTCGTGGGAGCGTATCGGCGAGCCCGTAGACGCCCTTTGGGAGCTTTACCGCAGCGGCGGCCAGCGCGAATCTCCCGCGCTTGCGGGTCGCCGCAGTGCCGTAGCCTGCCAACGCCATGGCAGGCAGTCCGTCGGCCCCCGGAATGACCAGCGCCTGACCGATGCTGCCCGAAAACCCACTCGCTCCGACCCACGCGGCGGTTGCGGGTGCCTGAGATGCAAGCCATCCTTCAAGGTCATCCTCCGCGAGGAGATGCAGATCAATCGCGTCCGGCGTATCTTTGGCAAAGCTGAGCGGCATGGGGCTGTGGACCTTTCAAGAAAAACACAGCCGCCAGCCTATCCCATCCTGCGCGCGCCGCAACCGCCCTCAGAGGCTGAGGTCTTCCATCGACCAGATGGCGGACAGCGACCGCTCCCCGATGCGCAACATACGCGACAGCGTGGCGGCGATGGCCACGTCGTCATGTGCATCGATGCTGTCCGTCACGTCGCCTGCGACCTGCGCCAGACGGTGCATCCCGATCTGATCCGCAATTGCGATCAGCGAACGTGCATTTTTGCGCAGCTGGAGGCGATTGCCCGCCTGCCATAACGCCTCGCATTGCGCCATGCGCACGGCGAGCTCCTCCATTGCTCTGGTTACGACGTTCCCGGCACCGGTCTCTCCCAGCTGGGCATACAACGTTCCAAGCCGGACCTGATCCAGTTGTATCTGTTCCGACAGCCGGATTTTGATAACTTCACTCATTACTCACCCCTATATGGCCCCCACGGCTGGTCCGTGTATGCCGTGCAGGGGTTTTCAAATGGTTGCCGTGGCCGTGTGTTTTCGCTCGAATTCATTGATAATTCAGTCTAACTGAGGACAATCGAGTAAGGAGACCCCCGCGCCATGAATCTGGCAAAGCCCCTCCCAAGCTATTTAGTGCAGCGCTATCATGGCTGGAAAGCGACCAGCTTTGCCGACAATCGCGCGTGGTATCGCAAAATGGCCAGCGATGGACAGCATCCGCGCGCGATGATCATTTCATGCTGCGACAGCCGTGTGAACGTCATTTCAATCTTCGGCGCGGATCATGGAGAGCTTTTCATCCACCGCAATGTGGCCAATCTGGTGCCTGCGTACAAGCCCGACGGGTTGGAGCATGGCACCTCGGCGGCGATTGAATATGCGGTTGAAGTGCTCAAGGTGGCGCATCTGATCGTGCTGGGCCATTCCAATTGTGGCGGTGTGCAGGGGTGCATGAACATGTGCTCGGGTGCGTCGCCGGAACTGGATGCGACGGACAGTTTCGTGGGCCGCTGGATGGACATCCTGCGCCCGCGCTACGAGGTCGTGAAAGGCATCCCAGACGAGGCGGAGCGGCTGCGCGCGCTGGAGAAACAGGCGGTGATGATCTCGCTCGAGAACCTCATGACTTTCCCGTGGCTTTCGGCCAAAGTCGCATCGGGAGAGCTGACGTTGCATGGCATGTGGACCGACATCGGCGAGGGGGGATTGGAGTATTACAACCCCGGAGCGGGAACCTTTTTACCCGTATAGTCCTGTGTGGGATGGGTTTGCGGCGGTCTTAACCGCTCGTTAACCATCCATGTCGCAGGCTAAGGCATGGAATTGGAATTAGTCACTCTCAAACTGCCGCGTGACCTTTTGTCAGGGGCTCAACAAGTCGCCACCGCACGGGAGGTGACGATAGGACATATGGTCCGTCAGTTGCTCAAAAGGGAGGTGGATCGCCAGCAGAGTGCGGAGCAAAGCGTAGCGACTGATGAGCGGCTCCTTGCGGCCCTTCAGGCCCTTCTCGCACGTGACCTGGCAAAAGCTCAAAGCTGGGACGATCTGGCCAAACGGCTGCGGCCGCATGGCTATCACATATGCCGCGCACACGCCGGGATCTTCTTGATGAAGACAAGTTGTGGCACAAGGGTGTGCAAAGGTTCCGAGCTTGGGTTTCCTTATGAAGCTTTGGTAAAACGCTTCGGGGCGCATCTTCCTGAGACTGCGCGCCTGCAAGATGTGGCATCAGACGCGTCCAACGCGGTGAGCGAGCCCGTCACGTCAAACCTGCACCAAGGGGTCATGCCAGCAGGCCGGATCGACCCGACCCGCGAGGCCCTTTTGCGTGGACATCTCGAGGCCGCGCGCGGCTGGCCCGATCTGATCAACCGTCTCGCAATGGAAGGGATGGAATTGCGCCGGGCCGGAACAGCGCTGGGCATCTTTGTGGTCGGTACGGGGCGCCACCTGTGTAATACCAACACTATCGGTGCCTCCTATGAGGCGCTGGTGCAAAAATTTGGCGCGCCGTGGCCTGGCCAGCCGCAGGATATATCCGGCTGAGGTGACTTTACATCGCCGCTCAGCGCAGGATCTTACCATCTGGCCAACGCACGATGCGGTCCACAGTGATTGTTTGGGTCGCCAACGCGCCAACAGTCAGATCCCATTGCACAAGGCCGCGCCGACCTTCCACATTGGTGGCATCCGCGGGCGGTCGCGCCTCCCATTGGATAACAAGATCGTCCTGCTCGGTGTACGGCACGGCATCGAGGACCTCGACGTCCCAGTTCTCATCTCCAAAATTCTGAACGGTCATCATCGTGGATTGTGTCTGCGCGTTGCTTCGGTTGATGAGGCCGCGATCCCCTTCGCTGCGGTCCTGTACGGTATACTTGAGCTGTAGCTCTTCGACCGGACCGAACGATTGCGTGAAGGCCTCGCCCGCCGCCACGGCGGAAAAGGGGGCTCGACCGACAAGCGCGCCATCGACGAAAATCTGCGCGCGCGGCGCGGCGAGCAACGGCTCGGCGCTGCTGTTCGTGGCCTGCGCCATGAGGTAGGCGGTTGCATCACGCGCAGGCACCGCACGGGCATAGACACGGGCGTCGAACGCGAGAGTGTCCAGCTCGACCCGCGCCGCCTCGGCGCCTTGGGCGACGGAGAGCGGGGCGGGCAGCGTGTAGGTGACGCCGGGGCCGTCGAAATTGGCCTGCGGCCTGGGCGCTGCTTGCAAAACGGGTTCTGGCACGCCAACCGCATCCGCGCTCAGACTGCTCATGGAGCGTTGCAAGTCAGCCTGTTCCTGCCGGTCCTCAAAACGCAGCAACGGAGGATACAGCTCCGACGGGAGCACTTGGCCGCTGGGCGAGAGCGTGGACAAGGTGAGGCGCACGTCCTGCCAGTTTTCGCCGCTGTTCTGGGTCATCAGGGCCGCGCGGCGCAGGCTGACGCGGTCACCGCCGTCCCGGTCTAGGATCACGTCGTAGGTCGGCTGCCAATAGGCTTGCGCCGGGTAACTGACCCGCGCGACGACGGTGCCGGCCTGTGCGGCCGTGACCGACAAAGATAGCAACGCCGCGGTGTCCGGAGGCGGGGTAAGCGCCGCAAGGGCGGCGCGTGCGTCGGCAAGGTCCTGCTCCAGCGTGTCTCGCCCGTCGCGCAGATCACGTGCGGCGCGCTCGGCGCCCAACTGCACTTGGCGGGCGGCGAGGGTCTGTGCCTCGATCATCTCGGCCATGTTCGCCAGTGATTGCACATCGGAAGGCAAGGTCTCGCTCTGGGCCAAGCCTTGCAGGAAGGCCAGCCGCGCTTGTGCTGCCGCGACCGCCAGGATTGCATCCTCGACCGCGTCGTCGAGGGTTTGTAACGCGCGTTCGGCAGTGTCGATGCGCGCTTTCGCCTCCGCCACGGCAGCGCTGTCGCGGGTGGGTTGCGGCGGCAAAGCATCGGTGCGCAATACTGTCGTGCCGAGGTCCGCGCCCTGCAGGCTCACGCGCAGGCTGTCCGCGTCGATCCACCGGGGCAGGTCGGGCAAGACGATCTCATGTGCGCCAGTGCCTACCTCGACGCGCAGCTCGCGGGTGACCATGGCAAAGCCGGGATAGATCGTCACCGCCGTCGGCGCAGACAAAGCGGTGTAGGTCTCTCCCAGTGCGGGCAGCGGCATCATGAGGAGGGCGAGCGAAAGAAGGCGCATGTTTTGGTGTCCTTTGAGGTCGGTCTTGAGCATGCCTTGGGGTGCGACAAAGAAAAAGGGGTGCCCGGTCAGGCACCCCCTCGCTCATTCCCGATGGGCGGAAATCAGCCTTTCTTGAGACACTCGCGGCCCAGCAGCTCGGCGATCTGCACGGCGTTGAGCGCGGCCCCTTTGCGCAGGTTGTCCGACACGCACCACAGGTTGATGCCGTTGTCGATAGTGCTGTCCTGACGGATACGACTGATGAAGGTCGCAAAATCGCCGACACATTCGATGGGAGAGACGTATCCGCCATCCTCGCGCTTATCGATGACCATGATGCCCGGCGCTTCGCGCAGAATGTCGCGGGCCTCGTTTTCGTCAAGGTGATCCTCAAACTCGATGTTGATCGATTCGCAGTGGCCGACGAACACCGGCACGCGGACGCAGGTGGCCGTGACCTTGATCTTTGGGTCGACGATTTTCTTGGTCTCGACCATCATCTTCCACTCTTCTTTCGTGTCGCCGCTGTCCATGAACGCATCGATCTGCGGGATCACGTTGAAGGCGATCTGTTTCTGGAATTTGTTTGGCGGCACGTCCGTCACCGGGTTGTAGATGCTCTTGGTCTGGTCCCAAAGTTCATCAGCGCCTTCCTTGCCGGCACCGGAGACGGACTGGTAGGTGCTCACCACCACGCGTTTGATCGTCGCGCGGTCGTGCAGGGGCTTGAGCGCCACAACCATCTGCGCGGTAGAGCAGTTGGGGTTGGCGATGATGTTCTTGTTTTTGTAGTCGTGGATCGCCTGCGGGTTTACCTCGGGCACAATCAGCGGGATCGCGGGGTCATAGCGGTAGAGCGAGGAGTTATCGATCACGACACAGCCCTGCTTGGCGGCGATGGGCGCGTATTTCGCCGTCGCCTCGGAGCCTACGGCGAACAGCGCCATGTCCCAGCCGGTGAAATCGAAGCTATCGAGGTCTTTCGTCTTGAGCGTTCTGTCGCCAAAGCTGACGTCCGTGCCCAGTGACCGGCGGCTCGCCAGCACGGCAATCTCGTCCACGGGGAACTGGCGCTCGGCTAGAATGTTCAGCATTTCGCGGCCCACATTGCCTGTGGCCCCCACGATCACGACGCGATAACCCATCTCGGTTACTCCAAAATATGTGTTTGATGGTGCGGGCCTGTTATACCGCTTTGGGCTGCATGGAAAGGGGCAGGGCGCCTAGGCCCTGTCCGGCTTGGTGTCCGTGGCGAACAGGTAGATGAGCAGACCGAGCGCGAGGGCTGTGGCGAAGAAGGTTAAGATCATCGTGAATGGCATCGCGGGCCAGGCGTGCACGCTGTAGGTGGCATAGATGCGCCCCGTCGCGAATTGCGCCAGTCCTACGCCGCCGATGCTGCATAGGTTGAGCAGGGTCACGCCCCGCCCGACCAGATGGCGCGGCAGGAGGCTACGTCCGTGCGACATGATCGCGGGATAGGTGGAGCCGAAAAAGCCGATGGCGCAAAACAGCACGATCGCATGCAGGACGCTGCCGTCCACCAAAACGATCATGCCGACAGTCGACAGCAGCACGCCACAGCTGCCGACGAACACGACCCATTTGCGCGTGCCGAAGATGTGATCGAGTGGGGCATAGGCCATGGGGCCGATGACCATGGCGATCCCCATGGCGAGTGTCGCCTGTCCGATCAGGCGCGGGGAGGCGGCGAAAACTTCGGTCAGGTAGGGGCCGATCCACAGACCGCGCAGCGCGCCCACCTCGGCATAGCTCACCAACATGAGCGGAAAGATGAACCAGAGCGCACGGATGCGCAGCACTTCGGCAAAGCTGCCTTTTTGCGCGTCGGGTTCCTTGAGGGGGTCGCGTACGGAGAGCCAGATGCCGGCCGCTGTGAGAGCTGAGAGTGCGCACAGCCCCCAGAGGGCGGCGCGCCAACCCACAGTTTCGGCGGCGATGGTGGTCGGGTAGGAGGCTACCAGGTTGCCCAAAGTCCCGACACCGACCATGAGTGCCGCGAGAAAGGCGAAGCGCGCGGGCGGGTGATCCAGCGCAAAGATATAGTAGGAGGCCATGAGCACGGGCGCACAGCCGACCCCGATCAGCGCCATGGCGACGGCGACATGTGCAGGCATAGTAGCCAGCGCAAACACCGCTGCCCCACCGCCACCGCCCAGCATCAGGAGCGTCGCCGCCGTGCGGCGCGGACCGACAGTGTCGAGCGCCCAGCCGATGGGCGGCTGCATCACGGCAAAGGCGATGAACCAAAGCCCGGAGGCAAACGCGAGATCCTCCGGCGTGGCGCCCAGATCGGTGGCGAGAAACGGGCTGAGCACGGCGAGAAACGCGCGAAAGAACTGGCTGAGCACATAGGCGAAGGCCAGCAGGGCGATGCCCGTATTCATGCGCGGCTCATCCTTTGGTCGCTTGCCACTTTTGCGCCAGCGCCCGCGCCGCCTGTCCCAGCAGAAGCACATCCGCCCCAACAGCGATGAATTGCGCGCCCGCTGCGATGGCGTCATTGGTCATCTCGTCGCGGGTCGACAGGATGCCCGGTGCTTTGCCCGCCGCGCGGATCCGCTTGAGCGCGTCCATGATCGCAGCCTGAACCTCCGGGTGATCGGCGTCGCCCATGTGCCCCATATCGGCGGCGAGATCCGCAGGTCCGATAAAGACGCCATGCACGCCCTCGACCGCCAGAATGTCATCGAGAGCGGCGAGACCGCGCGTATTCTCCACCTGCACCAGCAGGCAAATCTGCGCATCCGCCGTCATGCCGTAATCCGGCACGGTGCCGAACCGCGCCGCACGGGTGAGGGCATATCCCACGCCGCGGTCACCGTGCGGCGGATAGGTCACATCACGCACCAGCTGGCGCGCCTGATCCGCGCTCTCCACCATGGGGACCAGCACTGTCTGCGCGCCTGCGTCGAGGACTTGTTTGAGCATATAGGTCTCGCCGACGGGTACGCGCACGACGGCATGCGCATCGGTACTGGCGATCACCTGCATCTGCGCGAGGATGGAGCGCAGATCGTTCGGCCCGTGCTCCCCGTCTATCACCAGCCAGTCAAAACCCGCCTGCCCCATCATCTCTGCGCTGAACGTATTTGCCAGGCCGATCCAGCAGCCAAATTGCATTTCACCCTTGGCGAGCGCCTTCTTGAACGGGTTTGTCGGGGCTGGCATGGGCGGTCTCTCCTGTGATGTCGCAGCACCCTATGCTACGCGCCACGGCTTTGACCAGTGGGCTACAGCACCTTGATCACGTCCTTGTCGATCGCGAGCATATAGCCGCGCCGCGCAATGTTTTTGACGAGCAGTTCGCTGACCATCTGGTTGCCCAAGGTATCGCGCAGCCGCTTGATGCGCGTAGCCCCCGCCGCCTCGTCGCAATCGGCGGCAATACGGCCCGAAATAACGCCCTCGATCTCGGCGCCGGACAGAATGTCATCATCCATCCGGGCCTCCGCGAGTACGGCCAGCGTCTCCATTGCCGCATCTGTGAGCTTGAAGCCGAGGTTGTTCAGGTAGACCTTGTTTTCCTCGCGGCTGATCAGCAGGGAGGACACCTGAATGCCCGTCCGCTCGATCTGGGCCATGCGGCGGTTGAGTGTGACCAGCAGCATCAGGAACACCACTGCCGCCACCAGCATCGCGGCGGCAAAGATGAGCAGCACACCGATGAGCACCCGGTAATTCGTGAGCATATCCGAGAACGCGGTGCCTGATTGCGCGAGGATCTCCAACAGCTTGATCTCCGACGGCGCCGTGAGCGTATCATTCTCAACGAAGATACGCTCCACCCGCGCGTTAAAGGCGTTTGCATCCGGTAACGCCCAGAACAGCACGAGCGCGCCAACCACCAATAACCCCGCCACCAAACAGATGCCGAGGATCACCAGACGCCCGCCCGCGCGGCGCATCTCAGAAGCGGAGGAAGTTCGATCCGGCACTGTTTCTCCTTTGAGCGAGCCCTTCGGGCCCAAAGACCGACACAACATTGAGCAGGGTCCACCCCCGCGCGCCCAGACGCTGTGCCAATTGGCGCTGGGCGGAGGCAGCGGTACATGGCCCGGATATCTCTGCCACACCGTAATGCAGCCTAAGCGGATTGTCCTGCTTGGCCTTGTAATCGGCATAGCAGTCCGACGCGAGCGCAGGCCCGGCGAGGGCCGAGATCAGAGCGGCGTAGAGGATGAGGCGCGTGTGTTTCATATCGCCAACGATGCGTGTTTCCGCAGTGATATACAATATCCCGCCATAGGGTGGCGCCCTGATATCCAATAACACCGTCCTGTTATTGCCTGTCTGCGGGGGTCTGGCCGAGAGTCAGGGCATCACGCGGCACAGCCCCTCCGTGCTGCCTCTCTCTTCAAAAAGAATAGTATGATGCGTTTCATTTTCCCCTCCCGATTTGTCATGGCAGTCACCGCTGTGGCACTGGCCGTGACCACGTTTACCGCCGCACCAGCGCAGGCACAGGAAGATTATCGCGCCGGTCAGGCCATCGCCACGATCCTCGGCCTCGCGGTCGTCGGGGCGCTTATCAATGATCACCGCAAGGATAAAAAGCGAGATGAGCGATACCGGGCGCCGGTGCGCAACCAAGCGCATGGCAATGCCAACCGCTTCCAGCCCAAGGCGCTGCCGCAGCTTGTGGACCGGAAACTGCTGCCACAGCAATGCCTACGGAGTTTCCAGACCCGGAATGGTCCGACGCGCATGTTCGCACAGCGCTGTCTTGAGCGGACCTACCGCGCTGTGAACCGCTTGCCGCAAAACTGCGCCATCCGCGTGCGGACCGATCGGGGGCCGCAGTTTGGGTATGAGGCGCGATGCCTGCGCCGCAACGGCTACCGCCTCGCGCGTGGGTAGATTGTAGATTCGGCACAGGGGGTATCGTCCCTCGCGTCGTTCCCTCTGCGGCATATGGTGCGGCATGGGGCGGGGAAGAGGGGAGATGTTCGGGCATCTCCCCCTTTTTCTCTTGCGTGCAGGCGCGCCTTCCGGTTTGGCCAAGCTATGAATCCTGATTATTCATTCGAGAGTGCGGCGCGCGCACGCGGTTTCTTGCGCATTGCGGGCGTGGACGAGGTGGGGCGCGGCCCGCTGGCCGGTCCGGTGACGGCCGCCGCCGTGGTGCTGGACCCCGCGCGCATTCCCCCCGGCCTCAACGACAGCAAAAAGCTCAGCGCGAAAAAACGCGAAGCGCTTTATGCGCAGATCATGGAGGTGGCCGACGTCTCCATCGCCCATGCAAGCGTGGAGGAGATCCAAGAGTACAACATCCTGCGCGCCAGCCACATCGCGATGGTCCGCGCGCTCGATGGGCTCAGAATGCCGCCCGACTATTGCCTGATCGACGGTAACATGATCCCGCGCGGATTAGCCGTGCCAGCGGAGACGATCATCAAAGGCGACAGCCGCTCGGTCTCCATTTCGGCGGCCTCAATTATGGCCAAAATACGTCGAGATTGTGTCATGTTGTCCTTGGCGCAACAACATCCCGGCTACGGCTGGGAAACCAACATGGGATATGGATCAAAAAGCCACATATCCGCCTTGAGAAAACTGGGTGTAACCCCACACCATAGGCGTCTATTCAAGCCAGTACACAACATCTTGTGGCAAGAATAATTCTCAAAACTTTGATTCAAAAAACAAATTGACCGGGAATCACACTGTCGTCATCCTAGTGCTCAACCGACGAGTGCAAAAAATGCACCGGGGGACAGAGGCAGAGTTATGACAGTAAAAACGACGGAGGCGCAGGCGCTTCCTCTAAATTCGATCCTGAGCGGCGACTGTATCGAGGTGATGGATGCATTGCCCGAAGCAAGCGTCGATCTGATCTTCGCAGACCCACCCTATAACCTGCAATTGCGCGGCGATCTTCACCGCCCCGACAACTCCAAAGTGGACGCGGTCGACGACGATTGGGACCAGTTCGACAGCTTCGCCGTCTACGACAAATTCACCCGCGCTTGGCTCAAGGCCGCGCGTCGCCTGCTCAAGCCCAATGGCGCGATCTGGGTCATCGGAAGCTATCACAATATCTTCCGCGTAGGCTCCGCCCTGCAGGACCAAGGCTATTGGATCCTCAACGACGTCATCTGGCGCAAATCAAACCCGATGCCGAATTTTCGCGGAAAGCGTTTCACCAACGCCCATGAGACGATGATCTGGGCGGGTAAGGACGAGAGCAGCAAATACACGTTCAACTATGAAGCGCTCAAGGCGCTCAACGAAGGCATCCAGATGCGCAGCGATTGGGTCTTGCCGATCTGCAATGGGCACGAGCGGCTCAAGAATGAGGCCGGTGACAAGGCGCACCCGACGCAAAAACCCGAAAGCCTGCTGCACCGCGTGCTCGTCGGCTCCACCAATCCAGGCGACGTCATCCTCGATCCCTTCTTTGGCACCGGCACCACCGGTGCGGTGGCCAAGATGCTGGGCCGTGATTTTATCGGGATCGAGCGAGAGGAAGCCTACCGCACTGTGGCTGCCAAACGCATCGCGAGCGTGCGTAAGTTCGATGCGCAAGCGTTGCAAACGACCACCTCAAAGCGCGCCGAGCCGCGCGTGCCTTTTGGTCAGCTCGTAGAGCGCGGTATGCTGCGTCCGGGCGAAAACCTTTATTCCATGTCGGGTCGCCACAAAGCAAAGGTGCGCGCGGACGGCACGCTGATCGGCAATGATGTAAAGGGCTCCATTCACCAGGTCGGTGCCGCGCTCGAAGGTGCGCCCAGCTGTAACGGATGGACCTACTGGTGCTATAAAAAAGAAGGAAAACGCGTCCCAATCGACGTTTTGCGCCAACAGATCAGAGCCGAAATGCAGGCCTGAACACTCACTGAATTCGAACACCGCCAGTGTCGCTGCGCCCCCGTTTCGGGGATGCGTATTGCTGACACTCACCTTGGCCCCGCCTTTATGGCGGGGCTCTTTTTTTCGAGTAAATCACAGTAGTTCGACCAAGCCTGCTATACCAACGGCACCTCGCCGCTCTCTTTCTCGATGACAAACACTCCGGGTGGGGCTTTGCGGATGCGAAGTGCGGGCTGGCCCCCTCCACCATCAACCCGCGCGCGCCATTCTGCGCAATTTCATGGCCTGCACCACATATTGTACCCCAAATTCAGCTTTATTCACCACATAGATAACACCGGCAGACGCCGCTTTTTCCCACATGAAAGGTGTCGGCCAGTCGCTCACCATGATGACTGGCGTTCGCCTGTGTCTCGGGTCTGATGCAAGCTCGAGCGCAAAGTTAGCCCCGACGCCGTCCGGCAGGTTGTTGTCCAGCAGGATCAGTTCAACTTCGCCGCTTGCGAGCGCTGCACGCGCCGATGCAAGCGTCCCCGCCAGCACGACGCGCATTTTTCCGGGCGCGCGGGCCATGACGCGGCTCATCATTTCCTGATCGTGCAGACTGTCTTCTACGATAAGGCATGTTGCTTCCCCTGATGCCATTGGTGCGACGTGCTGCTGCATGAGACTCCCCCGGTGTGACTGATCCAACCTATCAATCGCACCCAAGTCTTAAGATTGCCCTTATCGCGGGGGAGGATTGGCCGCGCTGTTGTAAGGCTTCCAGTCGCCCACCTCGGGATAATACGTCGCGCGCCAGTCGCGCACACGGGGGTTCATCACGCGGCGCCAGAGTGGCGGCACCATCGCGAGCATGGTCATCACCGGATAGCCGTAGGGCAACTGCGGGGCCTCATCAGAGCTGTAGGTTTGCAGCACGGCAAAGCGCCGGTCGGGTTTGTAGTGGTGGTCTGAGTGGCGCTGAAGGTTGATCAGCAACCAGTTGGACGCTTTATGCGCCGCGTTCCAGCTGTGGCGCGGCAGCACATGCTCATATTTGCCGCCGCCCAGATGTTTGCGCGTGAGGCCGTAGTGTTCGATGTAGTTGACCAGCTCGAGTTGCCAGATCGCGACTCCGGCCTGTACCATAAACAGCCCGACGCCGGACCACCCGCCAAGTGAAAACGCCGCGGCGAAAAACACCGCCTGAAGCGCCCAATACCGCCAAAACGGATTGCTCAAATCGCTCCAGCGCAATCCTTTGCGCGCCAGCATCGCTTTTTCCGCGCCGAACGCACTCACCCAGCATTGCCGTATCACACGCGGGTAAAACCGGTGAAACCCTTCGTTATAGCGCGCCGTCACCGGATCGCGCGGTGTTGCGACATAGCGGTGATGCACCAGCATATGCTCCGAGCGGAAGTGCGAATAGAGCACCATCGCAAGCAGCACATCCGCAAACCAGCGCTCAAGCTTACTCTTTTGGTGCATCAATTCGTGCGAATAGTTGATGCCCACCGTACCCGTTATCACGCCTACGCCAAAGAAGACGCCGATCCGCTCGCCCGTGTTCAAGTGTTCGGCCTGCGGCACGTACCATAGCAGGCTCAGCAGCAGCGTAACCTGCACCGGCATCCAGATGATTGTGATAGCCTTGTACCAAAAAAGATCACTCTCCGCCGCCGCCGTATCGGCGTTGCGCGTCTCCAGACCCAATGCGGCATCGAGGGCGCTAAAAAGATACCATGTGGCGACCGGCACGATCGCCAAGGTCCATCCGCCATAGACCGCGCTCACCCATGCCAGCGGGACAAGCGCCAGCGACAGCCAGAAGGGCAGCGCACGGCTGAGCTTGCTCAGCTCGGAGGGAGGGATTGGGGCGGCGGTGTCTGTCATGGTCTTCGGCCTCACGGGTCGGATTATTCACGTATAGCACGGCATTGTCGCCTGTCATCTGTGGCGTGGCGCCCTAGTGCACCAGTTGATACGCCTTGCGCATGACCGTCGGCAGGTCGGAGGGGCGAAACGACAAGGCGGGTTGAAACGCTCCGTGCAGGGGCACCGTGTCGGGGGCGAGCACGCTCGTCCTTATGCGTAGTATAAGATGAAAATGGGTGAAAGTATGGCGCACCTCGTCCTCGTGATCCTCCCAGTCGCCTATCGCGGGCGGGGTGCTGTCGGGATGCGGCAAGGTGGCGTCCACCCACTCCGATCCAGGCCAGCCCAGCATCCCGCCCAGCAGCCCCTTTTCGGGGCGGGTCTCCAACAGCCAAGCGCCATCGGCGCGGCGGCCGAGATACACGGTGCCATGGCGCACAGGCTTGGCTTTTTTCGGCAGTTTTTTCGGTAATACGGCTGCCGTTCCTTCGTGGCGCGCAACACACGGGTCACGCCAGGGGCATATGCCGCAGGCGGGTGACTTCGGCGTACAGATCGTCGCCCCCAGATCCATCACCGCCTGGGCGTAGTCGCCTGGGCGTGTCGTAGGGGTGAGGGCCGCCGCGTGGTCCATCAACAGCGGCTTTGCTTCCGGCAGGGGCGTGTGAATGTCATACAGCCGCGCCATCACCCGCTCTACGTTCCCGTCAAGCACGGCATGCGGCAAATCGAAGGCGATGGAGGAGACGGCGGCGGCTGTATAGGGTCCAATGCCCGGCAGCTTGAGCAGGGCCGCATGATCGGCGGGAAATGCGCCGCTGTGCTGCGCCACCACGGTACGGGCGCATTTCAGGAGGTTGCGCGCACGTGCGTAATAGCCGAGGCCGGCCCACTCCCCCATCACTGCCGCATCCTCCGCCTCCGCCAGATCGCGCACCGTGGGCCAGCGCGTGATGAAACGGACGAAATACGCTTTTACCGTTGCAACGGTCGTCTGCTGCAACATGATCTCGCTCAGCCATACGGCATAGGGATCGGGGAGCACACCCGCCGCGCGGTCCTGCGGCGCTACACGCCACGGCATCGCGCGCGCGTGACGGTCGTACCACCCCAGCAAGCTTACAGACATGTTATTATTGTCACGCACAGTTTATGACCCATTCGTTAATTGCCATGGTGGCAGGGCCGTTGCCTTGCGCTATGATCTTGCTTACGTGACATAGCGCGGAGCTGACAAAGGCTCCACCGCCCAATGAGAGAAAGCAGCACGCACCCCATGCCACCACGCCGCACCACGACAAAGGGCTTTGCCCGCACGGCCAGCCTTTTGAGCGGCAAGATCCGTAAGGCATCTGAAAGCCGTGGCTTTGCCCAGTCGCGGCTGCTCACCAACTGGGCTGAGGTCGTGGGGGACGAGACCGCCGCGATCTCGCGCCCTGTCGAGATTTCTTACGGTCGCGGCGCGATGGGGGCGACGCTCACCCTGCTGACGACGGGGGCAAATGCGCCTATACTTGAGATGCAGAAAGAGCAGCTGCGCGCGCGGGTCAACGCCGTTTATGGATACAACGCCATCGCGCGCGTGCGGGTGACGCAGACGGCTGCCACCGGATTTGCCGAAGGACGCGTCGCGTTTGAACATGCGCCCAAGGTGGCACCGAAAGCGCCGGATATGGCGTTGCGCGCCAGGGCGAGCGAGACCGCCGCGCCCATCGGCGACGAGGGCCTGCGCGCGGCGCTCGCACGGCTGGGCGAAAATGTATTGAACAAGCAAAAAAGCTGAGCGTGCTTACCGCGTCTCGCATAGACTACTGAACAAAGGAAAACACACATGATGAACCGCAGAAATCTTCTCCTTGGCACCGCCGCCGTCGTAGGCCTTGGCGGATGGTACATGAGCGGCAACCGCAGCAGCACGACCGTGGCATTCCCCGACGCACCCCTGCCGGGAGCGGCCAACGCGCAAGGCACCGGCGGCGATGTGGACACCTCCGGGATCGTCGACATGGTATCGGGAAATCCCGACGCCACGGTAGAAGTGATCGAATACGCCTCCTTCACCTGCCCCCATTGCGCGACGTTCCATCAGGGCGCTTACAAACAGCTGAAGTCGGAGTACATCGACACCGGCAAGATCAAATTTGTCTACCGCGAAGTCTATTTCGACCGCTTTGGCTTGTGGGCCTCGCTGGTGGCGCGCTGCGGCGGTCAGGAGCGGTTCTTCGGCATCACGGATCTGATCTATGCGTCACAGGCGGAATGGACCCGCGCGGGTGATCCCGCTGCCATCGTCGAAGAGCTGCGCAAGATCGGGCGTGTCGCGGGCCTCGATGGCGAGACGCTGGAGGCCTGCCTTCAAGATGCGGATCAGGCGCAAGCGTTGGTAGTATGGTATCAGCAGAATGCGGAAGCCGACAATATCGACAGCACACCCACCTTCGTCATCAACGGTGAGAAGTACGCCAACATGAGCTATGCCGAGATGAAGCAGATCATCGACGACGCCTTGGCCGGTTGATGAGCGCGCCGCTTGCAGGGCTGAAAGTCATCGAGCTGGCCCGTGTGCTGGCTGGCCCCTGGGCCGGTCAGACGCTGGCGGATCTGGGGGCCGAGGTGATCAAGGTCGAAAGCCCCACAGGCGATGATACGCGCCAATGGGGACCGCCGTTCGTGCAGCGTGACGAGGACCGTTCGGCTTCGTATTTTCACTCCGCCAACCGCGGTAAAGCATCCGTGATCGCTGATTTGCGCAGTGCCGAAGGAAAGGCCAAGATGCACACGCTGCTGGAAGACGCGGACATCCTGATTGAGAATTTCAAGACCGGCGGACTTGCCAAATACGGCATGGATTTCGAGACGTTGCACGAGCGGTTTCCAAAGCTTATCTATTGCTCCATCACGGGCTTTGGCCAAACCGGGCCGTATGCGCATCGCGCGGGATATGATTTCATCATCCAAGGCATTTCAGGCCTCATGTCCATCACCGGAGAGCCGGACCGTCAGCCGCAGAAGCACGGCATGGCGATCACTGATCTCTTTACCGGCATCTATTCGACGACGGCGATTCTGGCGGCGGTGCTTCAGCGCACGCGCACGGGAGTGGGCCAGCACATCGACATGGCGCTGCTGGATTGCGCGGTGGCGATCACCGGCAATCAGGCGATGAATTACCTCACCACGGGCACGCCGCCTTCGCGGCTGGGGAATGCGCATCCCAATCTGACGCCCTATGAGGTGTTTGAGACATCCGATGGCCACCTCATCATCGCGACGGGCAATGACGGTCAATATCAGCGGCTCTGCTCCCTGCTTGACCTGTCGGATATGGCGCATGATCCTGATTATGCCACCAATGCAGACCGGGTCGCCAACCGACCGGCGATGATCGCGCGGCTGGAGCGGGCGACGCGAACACACGCACGCGCCGGGTTGCTGGATCTGTGTGAGGCGCACAATGTGCCTGCAGGACCCATCAACACGCTTGAAGACACGTTCGACGACCCACAGGTCAAGGCGCGTGGCATGCAGATCGGACTGGACGGTGTGCCGGGGATCAACTCCCCGTTCAAGTTTTCGGGCGCCGAGCTGTCGCTGCACCGTCCCGCGCCGAAGCTGGGGGAGGATGACTGAGACAGGAGCTGATTTTTTGAAAGAATCGGTTCGGAATTTTCCCGAAAATTCCGGCTACTCCGCGCCGTCGGTGATCTTTTTTAACGCGTCCCACAGGGCGTTATCCGCGCTCATCTCAAGGCGCACCGGTAGGGTGATGACCTTGGAACGGAAAGACGTCGGGAGCCGGACCGCATCTTTTTCCGTCGTCACGAGCTGTGCACCTTTGGCCCATGCGTCCGCCTCCAGCCGCGCAAGTAATGCGCCGGTGAGCGGCTGATGATCTTCGAGCGGTTCGGCATGCACGAGGGTCGCACCGAGGTCGCGCAGCGTGGCAAAGAATTTCTCGGGGTGGCCGATGCCCGCAAAAGCTAGCAACGGCGTATCGGTCCAGTCCATCCCCGTTTGCAGTGGTACGAGCGCCGCGCGGACGTGTGGCATGCCGTCGGGCAACGCCGTCGACCCAAAGCTCGCCTGCGCGGCCTTGTCTCCGATGCTCAGCACCAGATCGGCCCGCGCCAGCCCCGTCGCCACAGGCTCGCGCAAGGGTCCGGCCGGCAGGCATAGACCATTCCCGAAGCCCTTTTGCGCATCGACGACGACGATGCTCAGATCATAAGCGAGGGCAGGGTTTTGGAAACCGTCATCGAGCACGATCGCCTTTGCGCCTGCGTCCTGCGCCGCCTGTGCGCCCGCCGCGCGATCTTCGGCCACCCACACTTCGGCGAAGGCGGCGAGCAACAGCGGCTCATCGCCAACCTGTGCGGCCGAATGCACGGAGGGATCCACCCGCACCGGGCCCTTGAGCGTCCCGCCGTAGCCACGCGAGATGACATGTGGCGTCAGATAGGCATCCCGCAGCCGCTCGACGACAGCGATCACGGTCGGGGTCTTGCCTGTCCCGCCGGCGTTGACGTTGCCGATGCAAATGACCGGTACGCGCATGCGCTTTTGGGTGCCCTGGGCCAACCGGCGCGCCGTCGCGCGGGCATAAAGCGCGCCCAGCGGTTGCAGAAGACGTGCGCGAAAACCGGGCGTTGCGCGATACCAAAAATCCGGCGCGCGCATCACGCGAGCCCCCGCCGCATGTCGAGCGCGTCCTGCACCAGATCGGTGATCCTGTCCGTCAGGGCCGCGCCCTCACTCACCACGTCCCACCCGGCATGCGCCATCAAGGCCGCCTGATCCGGTGCAACCAGCCGCGAAACGGCCATCCCGAGTGCGCTGCTGTCGTTGATAATCCGCGCGGCCCCTGCTGCGGCAAGCCGCGAATAGCTGTGCAAATAGCCACCGGGGCGCGGACCATAGAGCACCGCAGAGCCGAGGGCTGCGGCCTCGAGCGGGTCCTCGCCCGCGCGCCCGGCCACAAGCGAGCCCCCCAGAAAGGACACCGGCGCGATGCGGTAGAAAAGGCCGATGTCGCGCGGCTCTTCGGTGATCAGCACCTGGGTCGTCTCGTCGGGGTACTGGCCGTCGTCCCACGCAAGCACCCTGAAATCCTCAGCGCGCGTTTGCTCCAGCGCGTCTTGCCCGCGCAGATCACCGGCGGGACGCAGCACCAGCAAGAGGCGGTGCGACAGACGCAGAGCCTGCCGATGGGCGGCGAGTACGGTCTGCAACTCTTCTTGCTGGACGCCGTTCGCAAACCAGATCGCGCGGCCGACACAGGCAGCGGCCAGATCTTCGAGGTCGGTCTCGTTGCAGGGCAGGGCCTGCCCGCCCGCCTGAAGGGCTGTCGTGATCTCGACGTCCTCCTTGGCGAGGCCCAGTTGCATCAGGCGGCGTGCGGCAGGCGCGGTGCGCGCCATGACCGCGGTGAAAACCGGCAGGACACTGCGCGCCACATGAGGCAGCCACCGGTCGCGCCGCCCGTCAAAACCTGACGTATCTGCATCGATCAGGAACAGCGGCACCCCGCGCCGGGCCGCAGCGAGGATCAGGTTGGGGCGCAGACCGCCCCATGTCCACACCGCGCAATCGGGCGCCCAATGGTCCAAAAATGCCTCCACGCTCGCCGGATGCTCCTCGCAAGTCCCGCACAGGATGATGTCGGCATGGGTGCGTTGGGAGGCATCACTTGGGGTGCGCGCAAATGCGTCGGATGTGATCAGCACGCTCAGCCCGGGACGGCTTGAAATCTGGCGCACCGCCAAATCCTGCACGGCGAGGAACCCCTCGCCCGCGCCGCAATGTATCCATAGCACCTCACCCGCCGGGCGTGAATGCTCGAAGGTCTGCGCAGGCCGCTCGCCCCGCTTTGTGAAGGCGCGATAGGCCGAGAGGCCGAAGGAGCCGACCACCGCTGTCCTATTCCAACTCTTCTGTGGAAGAGGCGGCTGTCTCTTCATCGCGCAGACGGTGCAGATGAGCGATGAAATAGCGCATATGGGCATTGTCCACCGTGCGCTGCGCTTCATTTTTCCAGGCGTCATAGGCGGCGGCATAGTTTGGAAAAATCCCGACGACGTGCAGGTCATCGACGTTCTTGAAGACATTTTCACTGGGTTTGACCAGCTCACCGCCGAAAACAAGGTGTAGACGTTGGGTCATGAAGCAGGGTCCTTTGAGGTTGATCGCGGCCTGTTTGCACGGGGCGGACCCATGCCGTCAAGCGCGCTTGAGCGCTAAAGCAGCGCTCCCATCAGCGCGCCGTGAATGGCATGACCTCCGGCTACGATACCGTCGAGGCGCGGGTCGGCGCGGTTGAATTGCAACGGCGCACCGCGCTGGTCGGTGATCCGCCCGCCCGCCTCCGCCACGATCAGCGCGCCTGCGGCGATGTCCCATTCCCAACTGGGCCGCAGGGTTAGCATCGCATCAAAGCGTGCCTGCGCGACCAGCCCCAGACGGTAGGCGAGCGAGGGGCGATAGGCGGGCTTGAACGCAGGGCATGCCCCGCCCCGCCAGATCCCACCGGCGAGCGCGGGTTTTGCCGCAAGCACGCAAGCCTCCGTAAAATCCTCAATCCGCGACGCGCCGATGCGCGCACCGTTCAGGAACGCCCCCTCGCCCCGTGCGGCGGTATACAGCAGATCGCACAGCGGCAGATAGACAACGGCGGCGGTGATTTCGCCCCGCTCCGCCACGGCAATGGAATGGGCCCAGGTATCGGCCCCTTGGGTAAAGCTGCGCGTGCCGTCGATGGGATCAATGATGAAAACGCGGTCCGCAGTGAGGCGCGCTGCGCCGTCTTCCGTCTCCTCTGAGAGCCAGCCATAGTCGGGGCGGGCCAGTCGCAGCACGCTGTGCAACAGATCGTTCACCGCCAGATCGGCCTCGGTCACGGGGCCCGCGCCGCCGGGTTTGTCCCACCGTTTTGCCGATGCGCCGACGAAGCTGGTCGCGCATCGACCCGCCATCCGGGCCGCATCAATCAACAGGGGAAGGTCAGCTGCCGGCAATGGTCATTCCAGGCACGAGCAGCGAGGGCACCACGCGGCTCATATGCGCACGGGCATCATTTGCAGGCACAAGATTACGCAGCATGTCGCGCAAATTGCCCGCGATCGTACACTCGTTGACCGCATAGGTAATCTCCCCGTTTTCGACCCACAGGCCCGCCGCGCCGCGCGAATAATCGCCCGTGTTGGGATTGATGGTCGAGCCGATCATTGAGGTCACCAGCAGGCCTGTGCCCATATCACGGATAAGGTCCGCGCGACTTGCCGTCCCTTGGGTGAGGGCCACGTTCCACGGGCTGGGTGAGGGGCCGGAGCTGGTCCCGCGGGAGGCGTTGGCGGTGGAGGCGAGGTCCAGCTGTCGTGCCGTCGCCAGATCGAGTGTCCAGCTTTGCAGCACGCCGTCCTCTACGATCCCGCGCTTTGCCGTTCGCAGGAATTCCGCGTCGAACGGGCGGCTGCCACTGACGCGGGGGCGGTGTGGATCCTCGAGGAGCGACAGGCCCTTGGGCAGGATCTGTGTGCCCATCGCATTGCGCAGGAAGGACGCGCCGCGGGTGATCGCGCTGCCGTTCACGGCGGCGAGCAGATGCCCGATGAGCGAGCTTGCGATGCGCTCGTCAAACAGAATGGGGAAGCTGCCTGTTGCCGGTTTGCGCGCATTCCGGCGCTGTAACGTACGCTCGGCGGCGGTGCGGCCAATCTCTGACGCGCCGCGCAGATCGCCCTGAAAAATGCGGCTGTCCCCGTCATAGTCCCGCTCCATCCCCGTGCCGGTGCCCGCGATCGCGACACAGCTGAGGCCGCGATCGCTCCGGCGGTAGCCGCCGGAAAAACCGCTGCTGCCTGCCAGATGAACTTCGCGCGCACCATATCCGGCACTCGCAGATTGTACTTGGGCGATGCCGTCCACCGATAAAGCGGCCGCCTCTGCCTCCGCCGCATCGTTTTGCAGGGCGGCCGGATCAGGTTCGGGCGTGGGATCATACAGCTCCAGTGCGTCGACGTTCCAGTCCTGCGCAACCTGTGATGCATCCGCGAGACCCGCATGAGGATTTTCCGGTGCCTCGCGCGCCATGGCCACTGCCCGCTCCGCCATCTCCGACAGGGTGCGCGCCGATGTGTCCGAGGCAGAAACGATCGCACTGCGCTGCCCGATGAAAACCCGCAAGCCGATCTCGGTGCCTTCCTCGCGCTGCGCCTCCTCAAGCGTGCCCGCGCGCACGTCAACGGACACGGATGTGCCGCGCACGGCCATTGCATCGACCGTGTCCGCCCCTGCCGCCTTTGCCGCGTCGAGCATTTGCGCGCAGAGCGCGTCGAGGGATTGGGTCATCGTACTCTCCTGATCAGATCATAGAGGTAGCGGTGGGTGTCGACCCCCGCAAGGGCGTGCACCAAAAAGAAAAGCGGCCCGTCGTAGGGGCCGCTTCACACCGCACGGGTCAAACGCGCGCTTATCTCAGACGTTGTCCGTTGGCGAGGATTTGTCCCTCCTCAGTGAACTCGATCTTGGAGGTCAGCGTGTCGGCTTCGGGACCGGGAACGGTGAACAGTCCCAGCATCATTCGCGCGCCCATAACCTGCTCGGCAGGCAGCAGACCCATCGCCACCAGTCTGTCCATCAGGCCATTCGCGCCGGCCATGTCGATGCTCACGTCGCCCACCGGTTTGGGAAATCCGGGCAGCGTGGTTTTGTCGTCGTTGTCAAAGGTCATATTGCCGGTCGCCTCCAACTTGGCGCCCACGGCATCCACCACAAGCTTGTCGATCTGCAACTCATGCACCTCGGCGGGCTGTTCACCGCTCGCGGCCATCTCACCCATCTGCTCTGGGTTGAGCGTATCGAACAGCACCTTTGCCTTGCCGCTGAGATCGAGGGCGACGGTTGCTGGATCGCGGGGCAATTGGCCCGCCGCGTCGAACAAGGCCCAGATGATATCGGACATGGTAAATTCGGTCATGTTGAGCGAGAGCGCGAAATCCTGCGGCTCCTCCGCCTGCATCACCGGCAGGCGCATGCCGAACCCCGAGGTTGCCATCTCGACGAACAGCGGGAAGGGGAGGCCCGCGATCTGAGCGCCGATCTGAACCTGCTGTGCATCGACGCCGTAGCGAATGCCATCCGCGCCCATCGCAACGGTAAGCGTCGAGGCGGCGGCACCCGTTTTGATCCGCGTCGGGCCATCGCGTGAGATGACCTCAGTCCGTGTCTCCGATCCTTGCGTGCGAAATGTTCCGTCAAAGGCAAAACCGGCGGCGAGCAGCGGCATCAGGTCCTGCGCTTTAGCGATCTGTGCGACGGGCAGCACGCTCGTCCCCTGAAACATCACCGATTGCAGAGTGCTGTTGATGCCGAACGTATCGACCCCGTCGGGGTCTTTGAAGAATATGTCGTAGGTGAGCGCGCCTGTTTGCATGTCCTGATCGTAGCTGCGCACCTGTTCGACACTGACGAGCGTGTTGGACTGGAGCGCCTCACCGCTGAGCGAGAAACGGGCGTTGTCGGGGCCGTATTGGATCCCGTCCGCCGTCACCGCGGCCAAATTCAGCGCAAAGCTATCTGCGGTGTAGGCATAGGCGATCTCACTCGCGTCACCGCTGGCGATCATACTATGGCCGGCCTGGGTGTAGGTCAGGTCGAATTGCGCAGGCGGTTTGCCGTCAGTCGGCGCGGCCTTAATGGAGATGGGCATGGTGGCGGGCATGACGACTTCGACGCTGCCATCGCCAAGTTCGGTGAATTGCAGCGCGCCCATCTGCATAACCAGCTCTTCGATGTCCGGTCCTGGAAAAATCTCCACGGTGATATCGCTGACGGACAATGTCGCGCCGGAGGCGGATTGCGAGGCGGTGACGGCGTATCCCATCCCCTCGAGATAGCTTCGCCAGTCGCCCCAAACCTCCGCTGCGGTCAAGTCGGCCGTGGCGGTTGTGGCGAGCAACGAAAGACCAAGGGCGGTCGTGGCCAGAAAAGGGCGGGAAGGCGACATGTGCAATATCCTTGTCATACGAAACTCCACCATAAAGTCCGGTATTGCGGCCAGAGGGTCAAGGGGGCGGCGCAGCGCGGCATCTGGAGGGTGGTCGCCGGTCCGCGCGCAGGCTACTTATTGCTGCAACGGAACAATGAGACCCGCACATACAGGGAGAACACAGATGGATATGAAGTCGAAAACCGTAATGATCACTGGCGCCAGCCGGGGGATCGGCGCGGAAACTGCGCGGGTTTTCGCCAAAGCAGGGGCAAACGTGGTCCTGCTGGCCCGCTCTCAGGATGAGATCGGGACCCTCGCAGGCGAGATCGGGGAGCGCGCAATCGCGATTCCCTGCAATGTCGCACGCTACGGCGAAATGTCCTCGGCTGTGGCGACTGCGGTTCAAGCGTTCGGCGGTCTCGACGTGCTGATCAACAATGCTGGCGTCGTGGACCCGATCAGCCACTTGGGTGCCGCCGATCCTGACGCATGGGGGCAGCTTATCGACATCAACGTCAAGGGCGTGTTCAACGGTATTCACGCGGCATTGCCCGCGCTCAAGGCGCGGGGCGGTGGGTCAGTCCTCACCATCAGCTCCGGTGCGGCGCATAACGCCATCGAGGCATGGAGCGCCTATTGCGCGTCCAAGGCTGCGGTGAACATGCTCAACCGGTCCCTGCATCTGGAGGAGGCGGCCAACGGTATTCGCGCCATCGGCCTGTCGCCCGGTACGGTGGCCACGCAAATGCAGCGGGTGATCAAAGCGTCGGGCATCAACCCGGTGAGCCAGCTCGATTGGGAGGTGCATATCCCCGCCGATTGGCCCGCCAAATGCCTGCTTTGGATGTGCAGCCCGGAGGCGGATGCGTATTGCGGCGAGGAAATTTCACTGCGCGAGGATGTGATTCGCCGGGCGGTGGGCCTCATATGATCACGCTCGACGACAGTGGCGACATCTGGATGGTCACGCTCAGCCGACCGGACAAAGCCAACGCGCTGACCGAGCCGATGCTGACCGAGCTGTGCGAGATCATGGAGCGCGCGGGCAGTGCGCGTGCGGTGATTCTGACGGGAGAGGGCAAGATCTTCAGCGCCGGTGCCGATCTGGAGGCCGCGCGCGCGGGCCTTGCCGTGTCGGACCTGTGGGAGCGGTTGTCGGGCGCGATCGCCGCGCTGCCGGGGCTCACGATTGCGGCGCTCAACGGGACGCTGGCGGGAGGGGCGATGGGCATGGCGCTGGCCTGCGACATCCGCATCGCGGTGCCGGGCGCTAAATTCTTCTACCCCGTGATGAAGCTGGGGTTTTTGCCACAGCCGAGCGATCCTGCGCGCATGGCAGACCTCATCGGACCTGCGCGGACCAAGTTGATCCTGATGGGTGGTCAAAAAATCGAGGCGGACGAGGCGCTTGCCTTCGGCCTCATCGACCGTGTGGTCGAGGCGGAGGCCTTGATAGAAACCGCGCGTGCCCTGTGCGGTGATACCGTCGCGGCCGCCCCGCACATTGCGCGGGGGATCAAGGCGATGTGCAGCTGACGCGTGGCGCGTCAGATCAGCGGCACAAACGGCACATCACATGCGGCGAGTGTCAGAAGTGTGATAATAATCAAGGCGATACGCATAGGACTGCTCCGATAATGTTAAGGCCCGTTCGGGCGGTTTGTTCATCCAATATATCGTTTCACCGCTTGCGCATACCCCCCGGTATTCGTGAGCGGAAAGAGGCTGGCCTTTTGGCCACCCAAGCGACGAATTTCGCCAGGCGCGGATGTGCGCGCAGGGCTTCCGGTGTGCTGTAGTCGCGCGCCAGCTCCGCCTCGGTCAGGGTGGCGTGCACCTCGCCATGGCAAATGTGGTGCATCAGCACCACAGGCCCCCCTTTGCCGCCTTTGAGTTTGGGAATGAGGTGATGCAGGCTTTGCGGTACGTCCTTGGGAATGGGCCGCCCGCACAGCGGACACACAGGATCGCCCGTTTCAGCCTCCACTGTGCGTGCCACTTGATCCTCCTGCCCTGCTGGGTCAAGAGGGTGGCATGGCCGCGAAGATAGGCAAGGGCGCTTGTATGAATTTCGACCTCTCACACTATCCTCAGATCGTACAAAACAGCGCGGACTACGCCATACAGGGATATGAGTTGGCCCTGCGCTGGTTGCTGAGCCCTGCGGCCTGGGCGCAATTTGCCGTGCTGGTCGTGGCTTACCTGCTGGCAGTGCTCGTGTCGCGCCGCCTGCGGCCAGCGCTCCAGCGGGTGATCGACCCTGGCGAGACGCAAAACATGTTCACCGCCGCGCGCCTGTTCGTGCTGCAATTCTTGCCGCTAATCCTGCCGTTGTTGGCCTATGCGATGACCGCTATCGGGGAGGAGGTGGTCCGCTCCATTTTCGACACCGCAGCCGTCATCGCCTTTGGCAAGCGGTTGTTCCTGTTTCTCGCCGTGCGCGCGTTCGTGCGCGATATCGAGACCGAGCCCTTCCTTAGGCTTTTGGGCCGTTTCATCCTCATCCCGATTGCTGCGCTTTATACGCTTGGCATTCTTGACCCTGTGACTGTCGCGCTGAGCGAGACCGTCGTTGGTGTCGGCAATAGCCAGTTCTCGCTCATCTCGATCGTGCGCGGCGTCATCGCGGGGTCGCTCCTGTTTTGGCTGGGCCAATGGTCGAACAATAAGCCGTCCGCCCACATCGAAAAGCAGCAGATCCGCCCCTCGATCCGCCAGCTGTTGATCAAAACGGTCGAATTCGCGATCTTCGGCATCGCCTTTTTGGTGCTGATGAACATCATGGGTATCAATCTGGCTGCCCTTGCCGTGCTGGGGGGTGCAATTGGTGTGGGCCTTGGCTTTGGTCTGCAAAAAATTGCGTCAAACGTCATCTCCGGAGTGATCCTGCTGGTCGAGGGGCGGGCGACTGCGGGCGACTACGTCGAGCTGGATGGGGGCGAAAGCGGCAAGATCGTCAAGATGACCGCGCGTGCCGCGATACTCAAGACGTTCGATGTTTCGTGGTGCCCAACGAGGATTTCATCATGACGCGGCTCGTCAACTATTCCGACGCCGGCTCTGCCAACCGGTATGAGGCGCCCGTCTCCGTCAGCTATGACACCGACATCAACCTTGTGCCTTCCATCATCGAGGCGGCGGAGGCCACGCACCCCGATGTGCTCGACCTGCCCTACCCACCCGATTGCAAATTGCGCGGCTTTGGCGACAATGGCATCGATTTCCCGGTGGAGTTCTGGGTGAACGGTCTGGATGACGGGCCAAATAAATTCACCTCCGATGTGCTATCTTTGGTGTGGAACGCCCTGCGCGACAACGGAATCGAGATCCCCTATCCGCAGCGGGTCGTGGAGATCAAAGGCGGCCTGCCGCAGGCCGTATCCGCATGAAACATGCCGTCGTCGTGGGCAGCGGCCCTGCCGGTCTGATGGCCGCAGAAGTGCTGGCGCAGGCAGGTCTGCGCGTCACGGTATGCGATGCAAAGCCGTCGGTCGGGCGCAAGTTTTTGATGGCGGGCAAATCCGGCCTCAACATCACCAAGGCGGAAAATGCAGAGGCGTTTCATTCCGCCTATTCCGAAGCTAACCCTTGGCTGCGCCCGATGCTGCAGGCCTTTGGGCCCGGTGATGTGCAGGCCTGGGCGCAGGCGCTGGGCGAGGAAATTTTTACCGGCACGACGGGCCGCGTGTTTCCATCGGCCATGAAAGCCTCGCCGCTGCTGCGCCGTTGGCTGGCGCGTCTGGACGGTTTAGGGGTGGTTCGCCACACCCGCTGGCGGTGGAACGGCTGGAGTGGTGATGCGCTCAGCTTTCAAACGCCGGACGGCACGCAGACCCTGCATGCGGACGCGACCATCCTGGCGCTGGGTGGTGCAAGCTGGCGACGGCTGGGTGCGGATGGGGAATGGACGCAGATCCTGTCGCAGTATGACGTCCCGCTTGCTCCCTTCGCAGGGGCCAATGCCGGGATTTCCGTGGACTGGTCACCGTTTATGGATAAACACCTTGGTACCGCGCTCAAGGGGATCGCCCTGCGGTCCGGTCCCTACGTCTCGCGCGGGGAGGCGATTCTGTCGCGTCGGGGATTGGAGGGAGGCGGCATTTATTCCGTCTCGCGCGGTGTGCGTGAGGGACATCCGCTGACGGTTGATCTGTCGCCCGACCTCAGCATTGAAACACTTGCCGCAAAACTCGCCCGCCCGCGCGGCAAAGCTACGCAAACCAGCCATTTGCGCAAAACGCTCAAGCTCGGTGCGGTAAAGATCGCGCTGTTGCAGGAGATGGCGATACCACTGCCCAAAGACGCAAAAGCACTGGCTGCCTGCATCAAGGGGTTGACGATCCGCCACGATGGTTTGCGTCCGATGGATGAGGCGATCTCGACTGCAGGAGGCGTCACCCGTGAGGCCGTCGACGAAGCGCTGATGCTGCGCGCGCTGCCCGGCACCTACGCGGTGGGTGAGATGCTCGATTGGGAGGCGCCCACGGGCGGCTACCTGATCAGCGCGTGCCTCGCGACGGGTGCGTGGGCGGGCTACCACGCGGCGGCCCACCTGAAAGGCTAGTCCGTGTCACGCGCGCGCGCGGCCTTGAAGGAGTCGCGCTTGCGCAGACCGGTGGCCCATGCGGCCAGATTCTCATCCACTGGCTCGAAATTCGCACCGATGGACCAGTTGAGGCAATGCACCGCCAGCAGGTCGGGAACGGTGATCTCATCGCCCATCAGGAACGGCCCTTCGAGGCGCTTGGACAGGGTCGCCGCGCTGCGCGCGAACTCAGCCTTGACGCTTTCCTTGACGCCGGGCACGCGCATGGCTTCGGGAAAGATGAAGCTATGCTTGGCCGCGGCCCAGAGCATCGCGTCGAACTCGTCGATCAGCCAGAACAATAGCGCGTCCTGCCGGGCGCGCGCAGGCGTGCCCGCAGGTGCGGTGAGCGCGCCGTGCTTGTCCGCGAGATACTGCATGATCGCGACCGAATCCGTGAGGGTGTCGTCGCCGTCAACGAGTGAGGGCACTTTGCCGCTCGGATTATACTTTTTCGCGTCGTCGGAGCGGGGGGCCGCCGGCAAGACCTCATAGTCCTGGCCTAATTCCTCCAGCATCCACATCACGCGGAATGCGCGGCTTTTGACACCGCCGATAACTCTATACATCCTTTGTCCTTTCAGAATTTTCAGCTTGCACCATACATGGCCAGCCGGATGAATGTCCGCTCTATGATTGCCATGGCGGGGGCGGTTTGGCCCGCCGATCGAAGCTGTAGATCGGTATCGGTGAGAAAGCCGAGCGCCGTCTCAAGCTTGGCCGCGCCCCACGCGCGCGATTGCCGCATCACACGGTCACGGTCGCGTACGCCCCACACGGGTGCGCCGGGGTTGCAGGCGGTGCGGTGCAACGTGCGAAAATGGCGCATCGCCATGATGCTCAGTGTGACGGCGTTGACGCCTTGGCTTTGCAAGCGGCGCATGAGCGGGCCGATCTGCGCGGTTTTCAACTCCGCAACGATGTTGAGAATGTCATCTACCGCCGCCTCGACCGACGCGGGCGCGCAGGCGGCGATGTCTTCGAGAACTACAGGCGTGCCCGCATCGCTAAGCTTGTAGAGCGAAAGCTTTTCGAGCGTCTGGCGAAAGTCACCGGGATCGAGGCTGCGCGCGAGATCTTCGAGCGCGCCCATGGCGGCTGAATCGATGCGCAGTTTCGCCTCGCCCAGCAGGCGCTCGATCTCCGCGCGGTCGGGGGGATCGTCATAGATGCCCCAGGCGAAGGCGTTGCGGTGCCCCTCGAACGCCTTGAGAAGTTTGGAGGTTTTCTTGAGATCACCGGCCGTCACGATGATCTGTGCATCGCCGGGCTGCCAATCGGCCATGGTTTGGACGATGATCTGTGATACCAACTCATTCGCGCCCTCGACGAAGGCGACGCGGGGGCCGGGGAAAAAGCCGACGGCCTTGATCGCGTCCATGAGCAGCGCAGGCTCCCGGCGCAGATCGGAGGCGGGAATCCGGCTTAGCCGCATTTCCTCCTCCGCCGACGCACCAAGAAACGCCCTGAGGTATTCCTGCCGCTTGATCGCCACGCGCATGGCGTCCCCACCATAGAGCAACAGCCCCAGCTTGTCGGGCGGCGGCTTTGCCACCAGTGCCTCGGCGTCGCGGCGGCTAAGTTTCACGGGGCAAGGTCCAGCGCGAACAGGCGCGCGGTCATCTGGTCTGCGAGGATCACCATCAGCCGCTCGACCGCATCCTGCTCCGCCGCGAGGGTCGCGACCGGTGTACCGGTAGCGGAACAGGCGGTAAAATTCTCAACCTGCCCGGACGTGAGGATGCGCCCGTCCGTGGTGTCGCGCAGGGCAAATCCCACCAGGCCAACCAGATTGAACCGCGTGATGTCACCAGCGCGATTGATGGCGAGGCCGTCCTGGCCGATCTCTATGTCGTAATCCAGGGCATAGCGCGCCGCCGCTCCGCTGCGGCCCAGCCGCGTCTCCATGTGCCGTGTGAGCAGATACCCCGCCTGCGTGTCCGGTTCCTGCACCAGGACTTGTCCGCGCAATCGCGCACCCGTCCCGTCGGGCCCGTAGACCGGGGAAAACCCGCAGGCCGCAAGCGCCAGCGGGAGGCAGAACAAGCTGCGGCGGCTATACAACGACATTTACGATCCGGCCCGGCACGACGATCACCTTTTTCGGGGTTCCGCCGGCGAGGATACGGATCACGGCCTCATGGGCAAGGGCCAGCTTTTCGATCGCGTCCTTTGGCATATCGGCGGCCACGTCGATCTCGCCGCGCCGCTTGCCGTTGACCTGAATGGGCAGAGTGACGGTATCGTCTTTCAGCATCGCTTCGTCGGCGGTGGGCCAGGGCGCGCCGGTGATCAGGCCCGCGCCGCCTTGCTGCGCCCAGATGTCCTCCGCCAGATGGGGCGTCATGGGCGCCATCAGCTTTGCCAGCGTCATCACCGCCTCGCGCTGCGCCGCTTTGGGCGCTTTGGATTTTTGCAGGGTGGCGGTGAAGCCATAAAGCTTGGCGATGGCCGCGTTGAAGCCGAAGCTCTCGATCGCCATGGTCACGTCGTGAATGGTCTTGTGCATCTGCTTGAGCACCTCTTCGGTGCCGTCGCCGGTGCCGTCGCCGGTAGCGTCGTCATTCATCGCCGCGACCCGGTCGCTGATGTTCCAGACGCGGGAGAGGTGTTTGTAGGCTGCTTCTGCGCCCGATGCCGTCCATTCCACGTCCCGCTCGGGGGGCGAATCGCTCAACACGAACCAGCGGGCGGTATCTGCGCCGAAGGCCGAGATGATGTTGAGCGGATCGACGACGTTGTTCTTGGACTTGGACATTTTGGCCGACGGTACCACCGTGACCTCGTCGCCGCCGTCTTTGAGGAAGGCTTGATCGCCCTTTATCTCGATCGCTTCGGGGTAGTGATAGACAGGGCGGCCATCGGCTCCCGGCGTCTGGTAGATCGCATGCGTCACCATGCCTTGTGTGAACAGCGCGTCGAATGGTTCCACCGCGGTGTCGGGCAAATGCCCGGTGACCTGCATCGCGCGGGCAAAAAAGCGGGCATAAAGCAGGTGCAGGATCGCGTGCTCGACCCCGCCGATATACTGGTCGACGTTCATCCAATAGGCCGCGTCCTCCATCACGGTGGGAGTCGCGGCGTGGGGGGCGGTGAAACGGGCGTAGTACCACGAGGAATCCACAAAGGTGTCCATCGTATCCGTCTCGCGCAGTGCTGCCTTGCCGCACGCGGGGCAGGTCGTATTGCGCCATGTGGGATGCCGGTCGAGCGGGTTGCCGGGGATGTCGAACGTCACATCATCGGGCAGCTTGATGGGCAGGTTTTCTTTGCGCTCCGGCACCACGCCGCACTCCTCGCAATGTACCACGGGGATGGGACATCCCCAATAACGCTGGCGCGACAGGCCCCAGTCGCGCAGACGGTATTGCGTCTGGCCGGTGCCCCAACCTTTGGCCTCATACAGCTCCAGCGTGCGGTCGATGGCCTCCTGACAAGTGATCTCCTCGCCTGTCTCGCCGTGCCAGCAGACATATCGGACCTTTTGGGTCTTGGCGGGCACAAAGGCCTCGGTCGTCACATCCGCGTCGCTTTCGAGTGGTTTGAAAACGTCGATCACGCCCAACCCGTATTTATTCGCGAAATCCAGATCGCGTTGGTCGTGCGCGGGGCAGCCGATGACGGCGCCTGTGCCGTAGTCCATCAGTACGAAGTTGGCGATGAAGAGTGGTAGCTCCATCGATGCATCGGCGGGGTGCGTGACCTTGAGGCCCGTGTCGAAGCCCAGCTTCTCCGCCTTCTCCATCGCGGCCTCGGTGGTATCCATCTTGCGTGCGGTGGCATTGAAGGCGGCCAAATCCGGGTCGTCTGCCTCCAAAGCCTTGGCCAAAGGATGATCGGGCGCAATGGCCGCAAAGGTCGGGCCCAGCATTGTATCGGGGCGGGTGGTGTAGATGGGCAGCGTCTCGAAACCCGCAGGTGCGCCGATTACGCCGAACTCAAAGTGGAGACCGCGCGATTCGCCGATCCAGTTCTCCTGCATCAGGCGCACTTTGGCGGGCCAGTTGTCCAAACTGTCGAGTGCGGATTTCAGCTCTCCCGCCATATCGGTGATCTTGAAGAACCACTGCGTGAGCGCGCGCCGCTCCACCTCCGCACCCGAACGCCAGCCACAGCCGTCGATCACCTGTTCGTTGGCAAGCACGGTCATATCCACGGGGTCCCAGTTGACCATCGCGTTCTTGCGGTAGATCAGCCCGGCTTTGAGAAAGTCGAGGAACATCGCCTGCTGTTGACCGTAGTATTCAGGATCGCAGGTCGCGAACTCACGGCTCCAGTCGATGCTGAGGCCCAGCGGTTTCATCTGGTCGCGCATGTCCGCGATATTGGCGTAGGTCCAGTCCTTGGGGTGGCCCCCACTGGCCATGGCGGCGTTTTCGGCAGGCATGCCGAACGCATCCCACCCCATCGGGTGCAGCACGTTGAAGCCCTGCGCCATCTTATAGCGCGCTATCACATCCCCCAGCGTATAGTTACGCACATGGCCCATATGAATCCGGCCCGACGGATAGGGGAACATCTCCAGCACATAATATTTGGGCTTGTCCGCGATGCGAACCGCTTTGAATATCTCGTCCTTCTCCCATGCCGCTTGCCAGCGTGCTTCGATCTCGGAGGGGGTGTATCGGGTCGTGTTCATGGGCGGGCCTTTTTACGTGGCAACGCCGGACTGTGATGATCACAAGGCCCGGCGCTGAATACTTTGGATAACGGAGGGAGGGGCGGTCAGAACCGGTTATCTGCGATGCGCAGCTCACGCGCGCGCGACAATATAGCGTCCTCCACGGCGCGGCTGGTCGCGGCACTCACCGGGCCGCCGCGCGATTGAAGTGCCACATTGAGCGAGCGGGCATCAAGGGCGGGATCGTCGATCAGTACAGTTGCCCGGTACGCACGGCCCCCACCGGGTGGCGTGCCGAACCCCGTCACGATCACGCCGGTAAATGGATCGACGGATTGGACGGGCAGGAAATTGAGCACTTCGAGCGAGGCGGACCAGAGATATTTGTTCACCGACACGGTGCTCTCAACCGAACTGTTCCGGAAGAGCGACCAGATCGTATTCTCAGGGTTCGTCTCGATGCTGTCGCGAATGGTCGGCTCGTTGGATACTGATGGCGCTGTGGGTTCAAGGGAGTCGCCACCGGCGCCGCAGGCCGCGACCGAACCCAGTGCAAGCATCATCACCGCGATGTTCCGAGCCTTTATTTGCCCCATTTTCGCCACCTTCTTGTTCTGATTTTCTATTCAATATCCAAGCGGGCGCATCTGGGCAAGGTCTATGTCTTATAGCCAATGCGCGCCTGCGCGCTCGCGCAGGACCGCAAGCGCGCGGTCGCCTGTGCCAAAACTGTGGCAAAGCTGCACCATCGTTTGCCACTTTACCCGGCGCCCACCCCCACGGCTTGCCAAAACAGCGGCTGCGCTACAAAAGAGGCTCATACCTAGATCGGAATTCCCCGATCAGGTCCTAATGATTCTCAACCGAGGGAAAACTCATGAAAAAAGTTCTCTTCGCAACAACAGCTCTGGTCGCCACAGCTTCTGTTGCAGCAGCAGACGTCACATTCTCCGGCTACGCCCGTTTTGGTGTCCTGTACAATGACGAAGGCCAATTGAACGCCAACGGCACAACAGACAGCTCGACAGACGTGACAAGCCGTCTGCGTTTCCAGGTCGACATGACAGCCGAGTCCGACGCCGGTGTCACATTCGGTGCACGCACACGCTTCCAGACAGCTGAAGGCGACGGCGACACAGGCATGAACGGTATCCGCTTCTTCGCACGCTCCGGCGGCCTTGAAGTCGGTGTCGGTAACATCTTCGGCGCGCTCGAGAGCATGACAGGTCAGTACACCATCGACCTTGGTCTGACCGGTCTCGGCTATGACTACACAGCCTACAACTTCCGCGCCGATTTGTACTCCTCCGGTGGTGCAGGCGACAGCGGCGACAACGGCGTTGAAGTTATTTACTCGTTCGCAGGTTTCGGTGTGCATGTGTCGGCTTCCGACACGGATGACCGTATTGCAGCTGCATTCGATTACTCAATCGGTGGCTTTGAAGTCGGCGTCGGCTTGCAGGACTCCGACAACGCGGGTGACACTGAGTGGGTGCTCGCTGCTGAAGGCGATGTTGGCTTCGCGACAATCGGTGCTGCGTATGCCCGCAATGGCGACGACGACGGTGTCAACGGCGATCACTACGCTCTCATGGCGCGCTTTGACGTGGGTGCAGCGACAGACGTAGAAGTCTTCGTCGCAGACGCGGATTACTTCGGAGACACTGCATACGGCATCGACTTCAACCACGACATGGGCGGCGGTACATCGTTGCGCGGTGGTGTTGCCAAGCGCGGCGCCGGCAACACGATTGCCGACCTGGGTGTTCGCTTCAACTTCTAAGTTGACCGAAAACTCTATCTGATTTGGGGCAGGCTTCGGTCTGCCCCTTTTCTTTTGCGCACCGCTGTTATCTTTAAGCGCTCAATCAGGAGGCTCCCATGACATTGCGCGACATCACGGACCGAGTTGCAAAGGCCGAAGCCGGTGCAGGCCGCGCTGCGGGAGACGTCGCCCTGATCGCGGTGAGCAAGGTGCAGCCGGACGCACGGGTCGAGGCGGTGCTCGACGAGGGCCACCGCATCTTTGGCGAGAACAAGGTGCAGGAAGCGGCAGGCAAATGGCCCCGTTTTCGCGAACAGTTCGACGGCATTGAGCTGCATATCATCGGACCGTTGCAAACCAACAAGGCCCGGCAGGCGATGGAGCTGGCCGACTGCATCCACACCCTCGACCGCTTGAAACTGGCGAAAACCATCGCACGATTGGCGCATGAAATGGGCCGCTGTCCGGAGTTATTTGTGCAAGTGAACACGGGCGAAGAGCCGCAGAAGGCAGGTATCCTGCCTGCGCAGGCCGATGAGTTCGTGGCGGAGTGTCGTGCGCTCGACCTGCCGCTGCGCGGATTGATGTGCATCCCGCCGGTGGATGAGGAGGCATCGCTGCACTTCGCCCTGCTGGCCAAGATCGCTGCGCGCAATGACCTTGCAGGCCTGTCCATGGGAATGAGCAGCGATTTCGAGAAGGCCATTGCCTTTGGCGCGACGCATATTCGCGTAGGCTCTGCCATCTTTGGCGAGCGGGGCGTCGGGTAGAACCGAGCCTACGGCACGATCAACCGTGTGCGGTAGCGGATGCGCCCCGCGATCTGGCGCAGATGGCTGCGCGAGAACGCGACGCAGCCTCTGGTCGGGGAGCTGGGCCGGAGGAATTGGTGGATGAAGATCGCCGATCCGCGTCCCTTGACCGCGTAGGGCCAGTTCCAATCGGTCAGAATCACCAGATCATAGAGCGGGTCGGCACGGCGCAGCTTCTCGTGGCTGGGCGCGTAGGGCACGCGGACCATCATGTTGTACTCAGCGTCGCCGACATCATCGGACCACAGATCGCAGGGGCCGATCGGCTTTGCCCAATCCGCAGGCCGGGCCATGCGGTCCGGTCGGTAGAGCATGCCGATGATCCGGTGAACACCTCGCGGTGTGGCGCCATCTCCCTCGCGCTTGCGCCCCGACACGCCGGAATCTCCAATCGTGCAGGGCCACAAACGCCCCTGAAACCGCACACCTGCCGGTGTCAGCACCAGGTCGTCGGGCGTCACAGCAAATGCCCCGATTTCGCGGCCTTCGTCGCCAGATAGTCGGTGTTGTGCGGGTTTTCTCCCACGGCGAGCGTCACACGCTCCGCCACGCGGACATCGCATTGGGTCATCATATCGACCTTGCGCGGATTGTTGGTCAGCAGGCGCACTGCGGAAAATCCCATAGTTTTGAGAATATCCGCGCCCAGTCTGAAATCCCGCTCATCGTCTTCAAACCCAAGCCGATGATTCGCCTCCACCGTATCAAACCCCTGATCTTGCAGCGAATACGCGCGCATTTTGTTGGCGAGACCGATCCCGCGCCCTTCCTGATTGAGGTAAAGCAGCACGCCGTGCCCCTCTTGCCCCATCCGGGCGAGAGCGGCGCGAAATTGAGGGCCGCAATCGCATTTGAGGCTGCCCAAAAGGTCTCCGGTGAAGCAGGCGGAGTGCAGACGGCACAGAACCGGCTTACTCCGGTCGGGGCGTCCGATTTCGATGGCGTAATGCTCCTCACCGCCGTTCTCGGGGCGGAAAACGTGCAAACGGCCCGCCTCAGAGGCTTCCATCGGCAGGCGCGCGTGGATGACGGAGTGCAGCGGGCTGTTGGTCAGCAAATGCGTTGCAGCAGACTCGGCGTCGATATAAGTCAGACCGTGCTTGACGGCGAAGGCGGGCGCGTCCGGCAATTCCAGCACGACAGCCGCCGGAAGCAGCCGCGCGGCCTTTACCAGATTGAGTGCTGTTGCGTGGTCGGTCGCAGACCCCTCACGCACCGCCGCCAACGGGCCCTTCATTGGGGCACGCAAGTCATCGGCGGGATCGGCGACGCTGTGTACCCACGCCAGCGTCGCGTCGGCAGGCAGCATGATTCGCGCCAATGTCCCGTCATAAGCCCGCGCCTTGAGCGTCTGCGCGCGGCGCGCCGTGATCGCCAGGACGGCATCACCGTCCAGCGCCATCACATCCGCGAGCCGCGCAGCCGTCAGTGTTTCCGCCGCGAGAACCATTAAATTGCCAAGCACGACAGGAACACCCATGCGCAAATCGGCGCGCGCACGGGCGAGCATTTCGGTCAAATCGGGATAAAATGGCATAGGGATTGTTACAACTCATGAGGTCAGCTGAGGAATATCTATGTCATCGCTACGAGAATTGAAACAATTGACGGCCCTGTGAAACGCGGCTGTGAGCAGGTGACCGCCGCCCTTGTTGAATGCCGCTACACCCATATCTTAAACGCAACAGAATGGAGAGTCTCTATGGCACAGCTGAAAAAAATCCTGCTGGTAGATGATGATGAAGATTTGCGCGAAGCGCTGAGCGAACAGCTCATCATGACCGAGGACTTTGACGTATTCGAGGCCGCCAACGGCGCCGAAGCCATGAGCCGCGCCAAAGAGATGCTTTATGATCTCATGATCCTCGACGTAGGTTTGCCCGATACCGACGGCCGCGAGCTTTGCCGCCTGCTGCGCAAGCAAGGGATCAAAAGCCCGATCATGATGCTTACCGGGCACGATGGTGATGCGGATACGATTCTCGGTCTCGATGCCGGGGCCAATGACTATGTAGCCAAACCGTTCAAGTTTCCGGTCCTGCTTGCGCGCATCCGCAGCCAGCTGCGCACCCACGAGCAATCGGAGGACGCGATCTTCCAACTGGGGCCGTATACGTTCAAGCCATCGATGAAGATGCTCATCACCGAGGATGACAAAAAGGTGCGTCTGACGGAAAAGGAAACCAATATTCTCAAGTTCCTGCACCGCTCCTCCGAAGGTGTGGTGGCACGCGATGTGCTGCTGCATGAGGTCTGGGGCTACAACGCGGGTGTCACGACGCATACGCTCGAGACGCACATCTATCGCCTGCGCCAAAAGATCGAGCCCGACCCTTCCAACGCGCGCCTGTTGGTGACGGAATCGGGTGGCTATCGGCTTATGGTCTAGACGGCGGGAACTTTTGTTAACCCACCGATGTTACACCAACACCAGACAGGTTTTTTTTCATGAGTTTCCTGTTGGTTGACCCCGAAGATGAGTGGCGGGGACGATTGCCACTCTCCCTCCCTGTTGGACTCGGCCGGGCCTTAGTGCCCGGTCTTTTTTTGCGCGCTTTGCTGTGGTTGCTGCGGGCGTGGCGCGCTAGGGTGCCTCGAACAATCGCAGGAGCGCGCCCATGTCCTTTACCCTCGCCACCTGGAACATCAATTCCGTGCGCCTGCGCGAGCCTATCGTGTGTAAGCTGTTGGCGGAGGAAGGGCCGGATGTGCTGTGCTTGCAAGAGTGTAAAAGCCCGGTGGACAAGATCCCGGTCGAGGCGTTTGCCGCGCTCGGCTACACCCATTTGGTGGCCGAAGGGCAAAAAGGGTACAACGGTGTTGCGATCCTGTCCAAGCTGCCGCTGGAGCCCGCGGGCGCGCATGATTTCGCGCAGTTGGGTCACGCACGCCATGTCGCGGCCACGCTGCCCAATGGCGTGACGGTTCATAATTTCTATGTGCCTGCCGGTGGTGATGTCGCCGACCGTGCCGTGAACGACAAATTCGGCCAGAAGATGGATTACCTTGCCGAGATGCGCGATTTTTTTCATGCCGAGGCCCCTGCCAAATCCATCCTCGTCGGTGATCTCAACATTGCGCCGCGGGAGGATGACGTGTGGGACCACAAGAAACTGCTCAAGGTGGTCAGCCATACGCCCATTGAGGTCGAAGCGCTGACGCAGACCCAGGACGCGGGCAAATGGGTCGACATCACGCGGCAGGATATCCCCGATGGACCGCTCTACAGCTGGTGGAGCTACCGCGCCAAGGAGTGGGATGTGGCGGACAAGGGCCGCAGGCTAGACCATGTCTGGGCTACGCCGGACATCTCCAACGCCGCGCACGGCAGCCGTGTGTTGCGCGGCGCACGCGGATGGGAGAAGCCCTCCGATCACGCGCCGGTTTTTGCAACTTTCGATCTTTGAGCGTATGGGTCTTTGAAACACCGGTGTGTGGGCACATATATGCCCAGACCCGATTGCAATATAGCACAGGACTGATGACATGATGGATCTTAACCTTTCCGCCTCCGCACCCGCCGCCACGGCCGACCTGATCAAGGATACGACCGAAGCGACGTTCATGGCCGATGTGGTCGAAGCGTCGCAAACCACGCCGATCATCGTGGATTTCTGGGCGCCGTGGTGTGGCCCTTGCAAGACGCTGGGCCCCCAGCTCGAAGCGGCCGTGGTCGCGGCCAAGGGTGCGGTGAAAATGGTCAAGGTCAACGTGGATGAGGCCCAGACGATAGCGGGACAGTTGCAGATCCAGTCGATCCCGACGGTCTATGCCTTCTGGAAGGGGCAACCGGTTGATGGCTTCCAAGGGGCCGTGCCTGCGTCCGAAATTACCGCGTTCGTCGATCGTGTGGTCAAGGCCGCAGGGGGTGACGCGCCCTCGGACACACTCAACGATGCCGTCGAGGCGGCGGAAGATATGTTGACGGAGGGCCAGGCCGAAGATGCGGCCCAGACGTTTGCTGCGATCCTGGGCGAGGACGCTCTGCATGCGGGCGCGTATGGCGGAATGGTACGTGCGCATATCGCAATGGGGGAGCTGGATCAGGCCGAAGGGCTGCTCAACGGTGCTCCCATCGAGATTTCCAAAGCCCCTGAGCTGGAAGCGGCGCACGCGCAGCTTGAGCTTGCCCGTCAGGCTGCCGATGCGGGGCCGGTGGCCGATCTTACCGCCGCTGTGGAGGCGGAGCCCGACAATCATCAGGCGCGGTTTGATCTGGCGCAGGCGCTTTATGCAAACGGCGATGCGGAAGGAGCGGTGGAGCAGCTTTTGGACCTGTTCAAACGGGACCGCGAGTGGAACGATGCTGCGGCAAAAACTCAGCTTTTCACCGTGTTCGAGGCCTTAAAAGCGAACGATCCCGTGGTATTGAACGGCAGGCGGAAATTGAGCTCCATGATATTTGCCTGAGGGCCATGCAGCGCTATCTGTTGCGTATGATAAAACAAGCAGACTTGCCCGATACGATCCCGATCTTTCCGCTGGGCGGAGCGCTGCTTTTGCCGCGCTCGCGCCTGCCGCTCCACATATTCGAGCCGCGCTACTTGCAGATGATCGAAGATGCGTTGAAAACGTCCACCCGTTTGATCGGGATGGTGCAACCAAACGTCGTGCCGGGCCGTAATGGCCCCGGCCTTCACACGATCGGCTGTGCCGGTCGGATCACACAATTTTCCGAGACGGAGGATGGCCGCTACATGGTCACGCTCGCTGGCATGTCGCGCTACCGCGTCATGAGCGAGGTTGAAGGTTTCGCCCCCTACCGCAAGTGTGAAGTATCTTGGGAGGGTTTTGGCCTTGACCTTCAAGCGGAGGAGACCGACGCCAATTTCAAGCGCAAGCCGTTTCTTGACACGCTTGGCCGATACTTCGATGTGCGCGGCCTGTCGGCAGATTGGGACACGCTCAAGGAAGCGGATGATGAGTTGCTGATCAATTCGCTGTCGATGATGCTCGATTTCGACGCGGAGGACAAGCAGGCGCTGCTGGAGGCGCCCTCGCTCAGCACCCGACGCGAGACCCTCGTGACGCTGATTGAATACGCTTTGCGCGGGGGCGGTGAAGGCGAGATGATGCAGTGAGCGAAACGGTCGTCGAATTTGACCGACGCATGCTCGAAGCGCTGATTTGCCCCCGGTCCCGCCAGACGCTTCGCTATGACGCGACGCGGGGGGAGCTTGTATCGAAATCGGCGGGGCTGGCGTATCCAATCCGCAACGGCATCCCCGTCATGCTGATAGATGAGGCGCGTGTTCTGGAGTAAGCGGGGCTATTGGATCAAAGAGGCAGGCCCCGCATCAAGCGTGGAAGATCGCCGTTCAGACCTGCCGCCTCGCGGATAAAGCTGCGGCGCAGGGCGGGCATTGCATTGACGATGCCCATGCCCAAGTCCCTTGCGATCCGCACCAGAGAATTGTCATTCGAGAAGAGTCTGTTGAAGCTGTCCGTCGCCAGCGCTAGCGTCGCATTATCGAAACGGCGCCACTCCTGATACCGCGCCAGTGGCATATCGGCGCCAAAGTCCTCACCGCGCCGCTCCGCATCCATGATGACGTCACACAGTGCCGCGATGTCGCGAAATCCCGCGTTGAGCCCTTGGCCTGCGATAGGATGTACGCCATGCGCACTGTCCCCGACGAGCGCCACACGCGGTTTGACCATCTCATGGGCGAGCGACAGGCTGAGCGGATAAGTATAGCGCGCACCGGCCAAGCTGATCTCTCCCAGAAAATCACCGAAACGCGGGCGCAGCACCTCAAGATACGCCTCTTCGGGCAGCGCATGGATACGCGCGGCATTCGCCGCTGTCTCGGACCAGACGATTGAGCTGCGATTGCCGGTCAACGGCAGGATGGCGAGAGGGCCGGGTGGCATGAAGAACTGGTGGGCGATGCCGTTGTGCGGCTGCTCGTGGTTCACGGCGCAGACCAGCGCGGTCTGGCCATACGCCCAGCCCGTCCGTTTGATCCCTGCGCGGGTGGCCGTCCCGGAGCTGCGGCCGTCCGCGCCCACACACAGACGCGCGCGAAGGGTCTTGCCCGACGCGAGAGTGAGGCTGATGCCGGTGGGATCGGCCTGTTGCGCCACGACCTCTTCGCCGCTCACCATTTGAATGCCTTTTGTCGCTTGTGCGGCATCCATCAATGCGCGGCGCAAATAGCGGTCCTGCACCATATGACCCATCGGGCCTTCCTCGATTTCCGCATGGTCGAAATGCATGAAAAAAGGTGAGGGGCCTTCGCCCGCGCGCCCGTCCGTGACCTTGATCTCGAGCATGGGCTGGGCATGCTCTGCCAGCGTGTCCCAAAGGCCGATCCCGTCGAGCATACGCACCGATGTCAGCGCCAGCGCGTAAGAGCGTCCGTCGAAGTCGTCCTGCTTGCGCGGCGCATCGGGAAGGGCGTCGATCACGGTCACGTGCAGGCCGCGCTGTGCGATGGCTATGGCAAGTGCAGGGCCGTTGAGGCCGCCGCCGACAATGGCGATATCAGTGTCAAATTTCATACATCTTATTATGGCGGCTGGTGAGGGATTGTCCATGCGCCCATGCGCCGCTACCGTCGCGCAAACACAGTGAGGAGGAGCGATATGCAAGACTGGCTCACCATGACGGCGGCGGACCTTGGGCGTGGCATCGGGACGGGTAATATTTGCCCGATCGCTTTGTGCGAGACGTATCTCAGCGCGATTGACGCGCACCCGCTGCGGGATCGCATTTTTGCCCGCGTCACTCATGACCGCGCCCGCGCCGAGGCGCGTGCCGCGTCAGCGAGAGCCACCGCAGGCCGCCGTCTGTCGCCGCTCGACGGTGTGCCGATCAGCTGGAAAGACCTGTTCGATACCGCAGGCATCGGCACGGAGGCTGGATCGAAGCTGCTTGCCGGGCGCGTCCCCGATCGTGATGCGACAGTGCTGCAAAACGCGACGGCGGCGGGGCTGGTGTGTTTGGGAAAGGTCCACATGAGTGAGATCGCTTTCTCCGGACTGGGCTATAACCCGTCCACGGCCACGCCTCCCTGTGTGAACGATGTGGATGCCGTGCCGGGCGGCTCGTCTTCCGGCTCCGCCGCGTCGGTGGCGTTTGGGCTGGCGGCGGCGAGTGTTGGCTCCGACACCGGCGGCTCGGTTCGTATTCCGGCAGCGTGGAATGATCTGGTAGGCTTTAAGACGACCCACGGGCGGCTCACGCTTGAAGGGGTGGTGCCCCTCGCGCTCAGGTTCGACACCATCGGGCCGCTGTGCCGCTCGGTCGAGGATGCTGCCTTGCTCACCGCCGCGCTGGAGGGCGCCAAAGCGTCCGATCTGCGCGGTGCATCCCTGACGGGGCGGCGGTTTGCCGTGCTGGAGACCGTGATGCTCGACGATGGCCGCGATGCGCCCCTGGCCGCGTTTGAGCGGGCGGTGGCGAAGCTGGAGGCGGCAGGCGCGGTCATCGACCGGATCAAGGTGCCCGCCGTGCAGCACGCCCTCGACATCTCCGGGCCGCTCATCACGTCGGAGGCATACGGCCTGTGGCGCGACGCCATTGAGAGCGCGCCGGAGAAAATGTACGATGAAATCCTGCGCCGTTTCCGGCTGGGACGGGATCATACCGGCCCGGATTATGTCGCGGCGTGGGCCAAGCTTGAGGCGGCGCGGGGCGAGTACGACAGGGCCACCGCAGGCTATGACGCGGTTCTCGCGCCCACCGCTGCGATCCTGCCGCCCAATCTTGAGCGGCTCAACTCCGATCCTGATTACTATGTTACCGAAAACTTGCTGGCCCTGCGCAACACCCGGATCGGCAATCTGCTAGGCCTGTGCAGTCTGACGCTGCCCACAGACACACCGAGTTGCGGTCTGATGCTCATGGGCGCACCCGATCTGGACAATGCGCTGCTGCGTTTGGGAGCGGCGATGGAAAAGGCTCTGGCGTGAGGGACGAAAATGCCACAAGCCGCGCAGAACAGCTGGAATTTTCCTAGACGCCGGACGCCGCTTTAAGCTAACTTAGTCGAAACGGGGCGCAAACGACCCCGATCCGAGGCAGTTTTGATGAATTTTCCTGAGCGGTTTTCGAACCTCCCTGCTCATGCGTGGCCCCGTCTGCGTGCGCTCCTTGACGTGCACGAGGGGGGCGGCCCGCTGATACAGATGACCATAGGCGAGCCGAAACATGCGTTTCCGGCCTGGATCACGGACGTGATCGCGCAGAATGCCGTCGGTTTTAACAGTTATCCGCCCAACGATGGCTCGCCCGTGCTGCGCGGCTCCATCGCCACATGGATCAACCGGCGGTACGGTGTACCGGTGGATGCGGATACGCAGGTCATGGCCCTCAACGGCACGCGCGAGGGTCTGTACAACGCGGTGATCGCGCTGTGTCCGGAGACGAAGAACGGGCAAAAGCCAGCGATCCTGATGCCGAACCCGTTTTATCAGGTCTATATGATCGCCGCGATTTCCGGCGCCTGTGATCCGGTAATGGTGAACGCCACGCTTGAGACCGGGCATCTGCCTGATTTTCAAGCAGTGGACACTGCAACGTTGGACCGCACGGTCGCGGTCTACATCTGCTCCCCGGCCAACCCGCAGGGGGCCGTGGCCTCCCGCAGCTATTGGGAGGCGCTGATCCGGCTGGCGGAAAAGCATGATTTCCGCATTTTTGCGGATGAGTGTTACTCCGAGGTGTACCGCGATGCAGCCCCCATCGGTGCGCTGCAAGTCGCTCATGAGATGGGCGTGGACCTCAATCGCGTCGTGATTTTCCATAGTTTGAGCAAACGCTCGAACCTGCCCGGTCTGCGGTCAGGCTTTTGTGCCACGGGTGCGGAGGCCATGCGCGAGATCAAACAGCTGCGCAACTACGCAGGCGCACCTTTGCCCCTGCCATTGCAAGCGGCGGCGGCGGCGGTCTGGGACGATGAGGATCACGTCATCGAAAGCCGCGCGATGTACGCGGAAAAGTTTGAGATCGCCGACCGTATCTTTGGCAATGTGCCCGGATATGTCAGCCCCGAGGCGGGCTTTTTCCTGTGGTTGCCGGTCGAGGATGATGAGGCGGCAGCGGTGAAGCTGTGGCGCGAGACGGGGGTCAAAGTGTTGCCCGGTGGCTATCTGGCGCAAGACGTACCGGGGCAACGAAACCCCGGCAAACAATACATTCGGGCGGCCCTTGTGGCCCCGAAAGAAGAGACGGAGCGAGGCCTGATGGCCATTCGTGATTGTCTTTATGCGGTTTAAGAGGAACGAGTTCATGGCATACCAGACGCGCGGGCGCGAACCGCTGCTCGACACCAGCACGGCACAAGCCATCGAGAAGCGCGGCAAGGAATTGCTGGGTCTTGTGCTGTTGGGGTTGGGTGTGGTGGCCGCGATGATGATCGGCAGCTACACGCCCGACGACCCCAACTGGATGCTGGCGACGGAAGCGCCTGCGCAAAACTGGCTGGGCCGCACAGGTGCCTCGTTGGCGGCGCCTTTGTTCATGATCGTGGGCTGGGGAGCCTGGGGTCTGGCGATTGTACTGCTGGTCTGGGGTGCGCGTTTTGCGCTGCACCGTGGGCAGGAGCGTGCGATGGGCCGACTCATCTTTGCTCCGATCGCCATGGCACTGGGCGCGATTTACGCCGCGACGCTGACGCCGGGGGCCGAATGGCTGCAAACCCACAGCTTTGGCTTGGGAGGTTTGTTCGGTGACACTGTGATGGGGTTGATCCTGACGGTTCTGCCCATCGGGTCCACCTTCACGATCAAGCTGATGTCGGTCTTGATGGGCCTTGGTATTCTGGCGCTTGGCGCGTTCGTCCTCGGCTTTACGATGTCCGAGCTGTCGCGCTTTGGCCGGTTTTTGCTGGTGGGGACGATCATGGCCTATGCCACGCTCATGAGCGTGCTGGGGCGCGGTGCCGGTGGCGCTGTCGCCGCAGCGCAAGGGCTGCACTCCAAACAGGCGGAGCGTCGTGCGCAAAAGCATGCAGAGGCCGCCGAAGCCGCCACCTTTGCGGCTGAGCAGGCGCGCGCGCAGGCGCAGGTCGCCCCGGCGAAGGCCCGGCTTCCCCTGCTCGTTGCGAGCCGCGCCGCACCGGCACCCCTGCCCACATACGCGCCTGAGTACGACCCCGAGCCTGCGGTCGAGAGCAAGACTGGCCTGCTCGCCCGGATGCCCGGCCTGATCAAGCGGCCCGACGTGATGCCGGAACCCGAATTGGTGGAACTGCAGCATGACGCGGTGCTGGAGCAAGCGCCGGACGCCGACCGTATCAAGTCCAAGATTTCGGATGTGATCAAGAACCGCGTTCGCAGCACGACCGCCGTGCATTTGCCCGCCACGGCACCCCTGACACGCGGGAGGGGCCGGGGGCCTGATCCGCTCCTTCTCAACACTGCAAGGCCCGAACCTCCCTTGACCGCGCGTGCGCAGCTTCCTGCGGAGCCCCCACTGACCGCGAGCGCCGCACCAAAAACACGCAGCATTCCGGTAGCACCTGCCGCCACACCCACCTATGCCGATGCGGCTCCGGTGGAGAGTTATGATGCGCTGACTGAGCCGTTTGAGGATGATGAGGTCAACATCTTCGTAGAGCCTCAAGAGACAGAAACCTTGCCTGAGCCGATCCCGCGAGCGGCGCACCAAATTCCTGTGGCAGAGCCCAAGCGTGTGGTGATGCCGATGACGCGCAAGCCGGTGCCTCAGAGCAAACAAGCCAAAGCCGAAGCACAGCCCGCCCTCGTGTTCGAGGAAAGTCACCCCGGTTTCGAGCTGCCGCCGCTGAGCCTTCTTGAATCTGCAGAAGACGTGCCGCGCCTGCATCTCAGCGACGAGGCGTTGGAGGAAAACGCCCGCATGCTGGAGACGGTGCTGGATGACTATGGCGTCAAAGGGGAGATCGTCGCCGTGCGCCCCGGACCCGTTGTAACGATGTACGAATTGGAGCCTGCACCGGGGCTCAAGGCGAGCCGCGTGATCGGCCTTGCGGACGATATCGCCCGCTCCATGGCCGCACTTTCGGCGCGCGTCTCTACCGTGCCGGGGCGCAGTGTGATCGGGATCGAACTGCCCAACGAAACTCGTGAGAAGGTTGTTCTGCGCGAGATTCTCAGCAGCCGTGACTTCGGCGATGGCAACCAGAACCTGCCACTCGCGCTGGGCAAGGACATTGGTGGGGAACCTGTGGTGGCAAACCTCGCAAAGATGCCCCACCTGCTGATCGCGGGTACCACCGGCTCGGGCAAATCCGTGGCGATCAACACGATGATCCTGAGCTTGCTCTACAAGCTCAGCCCCGAAGAATGCCGCATGATCATGATCGACCCTAAGATGCTGGAACTCAGCGTCTATGACGGTATCCCGCACCTGCTGTCTCCCGTCGTGACGGACCCGAAAAAGGCTCTTGTGGCGCTGAAATGGACCGTAGGCGAGATGGAAGACCGCTATCGCAAGATGTCCAAGATGGGCGTGCGCAACATCGAAGGCTACAACGGTCGCGTAAAAGAGGCTCTGGCGAAAGGCGAGATGTTCTCCCGCACCGTACAGACCGGTTTCGACGACGACACCGGGGAGCCGATCTTCGAGACGGAAGAAAATACGCCCGTCAAACTGCCCTATATCGTCGTGGTCGTGGACGAGATGGCGGACCTGATGATGGTTGCGGGCAAGGAGATCGAGGCCTGCATCCAGCGTCTGGCGCAGATGGCGCGGGCCTCCGGCATCCACCTCATCATGGCGACACAGCGGCCTTCGGTCGATGTCATCACCGGCACGATCAAGGCGAACTTTCCCACACGCATCTCGTTTCAGGTCACGTCAAAAATCGACAGCCGGACTATTCTGGGCGAGATGGGCGCCGAGCAGCTGCTGGGCATGGGTGACATGCTCTATATGGCGGGCGGGTCCAAGATCGTGCGCTGCCACGGGCCGTTCGTCAGCGATGAGGAGGTCGAGGAGATCGTCAACCACCTCAAGCAATTCGGCGAGCCTGACTATGTCTCCGGCGTGGTCGAAGGGCCGCCCGAAGATAAGGAAAGCGACATCGATACGGTGCTGGGCCTCAACACCGGTGGCAACACCGACAGTGAGGATGCACTTTATGACACGGCGGTGGCGATCGTGACCAAAGATCGCAAATGCTCCACCTCCTACATCCAACGTAAACTCGCCATTGGCTACAACAAAGCCGCCCGCCTTGTGGAGCAGATGGAGGACGAAGGTCTCGTCTCCCCTGCCAACCACGTTGGTAAACGCGAGATACTTGTGCCGGAACAGGGCTAACCTCCCCCGCCCGGCACCCTCGTGAAAGTGGCCCTCTTGCTCAGAAGGGGGCCACTTTTTTTATGTCTCGAAGGAATGCAGAGGGGAATATCGCCGCTGCATACTCAATCCTCGCAGATGATATCGCATATCACTCCGCCTGCGCTTATGTTGCACAGGAGGCATTAACCAAGAAGACAGGAAGCCACGATGCGATATCTGAAAACCACCCTGCTGGGCGCGGCCATGGCGTTTGTGGCCAGCACTGCAATGGCGGAGAAGCTGCCACTGGGCAGTATCAGCAGCTATCTCAACGGATTGAGCACGGCCAAGGGCGCGTTCACCCAGATTAATGGGGACGGGACGATCTCGACCGGGACAATCTACATCAAGCGACCCGGTCGCGTGCGATTCGAGTATAATGCGCCTGACACGGGACTGGTGATCGCGGGTTCCAATACGGTCGTGATCTACGATACAAAGTCGAACCAGCCACCGGAGAGCTATCCGCTCGCGCGGACGCCGCTGTCGATCATTCTGGCGCGGAATGTGAACCTTGGTCAGGCGCGGATGGTGACGGGGCATACCTATGACGGCACAGCTACGACCGTCACGGCGCAAGACCCGGAAAACCCCGAATACGGCAACATTCAGATGAAGTTCACCGGCCCCGCGCCGGAGTTGCGCCAGTGGATTATCAACGATGGCAACGGGGGCCAAACGACCGTAGTGCTGGGGGCGCTCGAAAAAGGGGGCAATTTGCCGAACGGGTTGTTTGATGTTGGAAGTCCGGGCAGCCCAAGCAGATAGAAGACGGACATCGGGCGCTCCAGCAGAGCGCCCGATGCGTCTTAACGCACGCGGCAGGCCGCAATCTGCTGCTGGTACATAAATGCGCGCGCCTCGACCTTGCCTGCGACCCCGACCAGCCACGGCTTGGTATTGTATGATCCGCGCCGGAAGCCGGTGTGCCCTTCATGATAGGCTAGGTATTGGTTGCGGGCGTCGTCGAGGGCGATGCCGTTACGCTCGCGCGTGATGTTCTTGTACCAGCCCATGAAATCGGTCGCATCGCCTATATCGTCCCGGCGAGCAAAGCGGCGCTTCTCGGCGACGAGGTATTCATCCCACGTGCCATCGAGCGCCTGACCGTAGCCGAAAGCGCTTGATTGCCGCCCCATGGGGATGACGCCCAGCACATAGCGGAATGGCGTGCGCGCGTCGCCGACGAACTTGCTTTCCTGATGGATGGTGGCCATTTGTACATGAACTGGAATTCCCCATTTACGCTCTGCTCTCTTGAAGGCCCGGTGGTAGTCGGGGCGTTCTTGCAAAATCGTACAGGCATTGTCCAAATTTCGGGGCGGGGTCGTGGAAGAGCCGCCACAGCTTGCCAAAAGCAGCACGACAATCATTGCGCGAAGAGGTGTTTTCATCTGATCTGCTCAATTTTAGTTTATTTAATGTTTTGATTTATCGTACCAAAACTCGCTCCGTTTTTACAGTAAATTCCTATAGTAAAACGGCCAAAAGTAGCGGTAATGCGCCGACCGAGATGAGGGTCGAGACCACCACGAGGCCTGCGACCGCTTGTGCATCGGCGCCATATTTCTCCGCCAGCAGATAGGAAGTGACGGCGACGGGTGTGGCAACTTGTAGCACCAGCACGCCGAATGCGACCCTGTCGAGATGGAAGGCGAGGGCGGCAGCCCACGCGATGCCCACGCAGAGCGTAAGTTTTACCGCAGATAAAATCACCGCGCGCCCGATCCCGCCAGGGGTGAGCCGCGCCACCGCCACGCCCAAGGTGATCAGCATCAAAGGGATCGCCATCTGTCCGATCAGCTCCAGCGTGTTGGTCAAAAACCTGGGCGTTTGCCAATCCTGCCACAAAAACACCCCGCCCAGCAGCGTCGCCCAGACCAGCGGCTCGCGCAAGACTTTGCCAAAGCTGCCCGCCCCAGCAACAAGCCAGATGCCAAAGGTAAACGTCCAGATGGCCATGATCGCAAAGACCACGACGGCATAGCTAAGTCCTTCTTCTCCAAATGCAAATAGGGCAAGTGGCAGGCCGAGATTGCCGGTATTGCCAAAGATGAGCGGGGCCGTGTACGTCCGCCGCTCGAGCCCCGTGATCCACACCAATACGACGGCGGCGACCGTGACGCCAAGGTAGGCCACCACAGACGCAAGCGAGAGCGCGGTAAGCGCTGCGGGAGCGATCTGCGTCTGCATCAGCGCTGTAAAGATCAGGCAGGGCACGGCCAGCGTCGTGGCGAGCTGCGTCACGAAATTGATCCGGTACTCGAATCCCAGCTTGACCCAGGAAAATCCAACGGCAGCCAACAGGAATACGGGGGCCACGATCTCCAGAACTGTAAGTGTCAAGTTCACAGACTGTTTCCTTTAAACAAGCTTCAAGCGTTGGACAAAATGCCCTTGTCTCATGTACAAACCATCGGTAGGGAGCGCATTGCAATGATCAGAACGCGCGCAAAATATCACCTCGGCCAAGTGGTCCGTCACAAAAAGCACCCGTTTCGCGGGGTTATTTTTGACGTCGATCCGGAGTTTGCCAATACCGAGGAATGGTACGAATCGATTCCCGAAGAGAACCGCCCGATCAAGGGACAGCCGTTTTACCATCTGCTGGCAGAGAACGACCAAAGCTACTACGTGGCCTATGTGTCGGAGCAAAATCTGGTCGCGGATTACAGCGGTGAGCCGGTCGATCATCCCGATATTCCCGATCTGTTCGGCCCCTTCGAAAACGGCACCTATCCGCTGCATTTCCAGCTCAACTGACGTGTCACAGACTGTGCACCGTGTGTACACAGCCTGTACATAAGCTACAGCCCGAGCGCGCAGCCGTCCTTGCGCGGGTCCGACGCCCCTTCAAGCACGCCACTCTCATGAATTTTTATGGCCTGCGCCCCGCCGATCGCGGTGTTCGGGATATCGACGGTGTGACCCATCTCCGACAGCTTCGCGCGCACGGTATCTGAATAGCCGCGCTCGACTTTGAGGATGCCATTGTCCGAAAACGCGCGGGGCGCATCGATGGCCGCTTGGGGGTCCATGCCGAAATCGCTCAGGTTGGAGGCAAAGCGCGCGTGGCCGCACGGCTGGTACGCCCCGCCCATCACCCCAAACGGCATGATCACACGGCCCCCATGACGGATCATGCCGGGGATGATCGTATGCATCGGGCGCTTGCCGCCTTTCAGCTCATTCGCGTGTCCGGCCTCAAGCGTGAACCCGGCGCCGCGGTTTTGCATCAGCACGCCGAATTTTTCAGATGCGATCCCGGAACCGAAGCCGTGAAAGATCGAATAGATGAGTGAGACGGACATGCCGTCGCGGTCTACCACTGTGATGTAGATCGTGTCCTTATGCACCGCTTCCGACACGGCGGCGGGGCTTTTCATGGCTTTGTCCGGATCGATGAGTGCTGCAAGCTTCTTGGCCGTGTCCATATCGAGCATGTGGTCGGCGCGGGTGGTGTAATCGGCATCGCCGAGAAAGCGGTTGCGTGCGTCATATGCGAGCTTGGCCGCTTCCGCCTCAATGTGCACGCGCTGGGCGCCGACAGGGTCCATGGCGGCAATGTTAAAGTGCGACAGGATGTTGAGCATCAACAGCGCGGTGGCGCCCGTGCCGTTCGGCGGATGCTCGACCACGTCGAGATCCTTGTAGCTGCCCGCGATGGGGGTGGTGGGTGTCGCTGCCACGGCGGCAAAATCTTCGGCCGTGTGCAAACCGCCAAAGGCGGTGAGCGCGTTAAGCATGTCGTCGGCGACTTCACCGGTGTAGAACGCATCGCGCCCGTCTTTGGCGATGCGGCGCAGCACGTCTGCCTGTCCGGGGGCGCGGAAGATGTCGCCCGCTTGCGGGGTCTTGCCGTTGATCAGGTAGTGGTCGCGCGCCACGCCTTGCAGCGTGTCCGCATCGTTGTCCCAGTCGAAGGCCACGCGCGGGGCCACGGGCACGCCGCTCTCGGCGTAGCGGATGGCAGGTGCGAGAATCGCATCGAGGCCGAGCTTGCCCACGGTCTCTGACAGATGGCAAAAGGCGTCGATCGCACCGGGGATGGTCACGGCATGGGCCGAGTGGAGGGGCACCACGGTTTCGCCTGCATCGCGCAGGGTGGCGGCATCAAGTGCGGCAGGCGCGCGCCCGGAGCCGTTGAGCGCATGCACCTCGTCGCTGCCCCCCTCAGACCAAAGCACAAAGCAATCACCGCCGATGCCGGTCATCTGAGGCTCGCAAATCCCCAAAAGCACTGCGCCGGCGATGGCCGCATCCATCGCGTTACCGCCCCGTTCGAGCACATCGACGGCCGCTTTGGCGCCCAGAGGATGCGAGGTGGCGCACATGCCCCCCGTCGCCAGCACGGGTGAGCGGCCGGGGAATTGAAAATCACGCATGGGGAAGCCTCGCTTTTACATCTGATTTCGAGCGAACCTAGTCTGTTCGCGCGGGGGTGCCAATGACAATGACACGCAAATGTGAGGTAAGGCAGAAGTGCTCCGGTGGCTCGCACTGGGTGGGGGCAATTAAACGCGCCACCGGAGGAAGCTATATGCAGCTACAGTTATTGGTATGACGTTCAAGCGTGGCGCAATTGTGATGCTCACGCGGCGAGATCAAGAATTAGTGCAGTTGCAACCTCAGGGCCGCTCACACATCTAAGGACAGCATCAGTCTCAAATGGTTCGCATCGCCGATACGCTCGTATTGCACCTCTTCGGCGAGGGTGTGGATCATGAACCAGCCAAACCCACCCTCGGGCATATCCGCCAAATCGACATCCACATCGGGTGCCTTCGCTCCGGGCGCCTGCCCGGTTGGCATCGGGACGCCCTCATCGGTGATCGTCAGGTGCAGACCTTTTTCATCGTGCCGGACGGTCACTTCGATCAGGGTCGTTCCTTGTGTCGCGGCGAGCGCATGCTCGATCACGTTGTTGAGCGCTTCCGCCAAGACCAGCTCCACCGTGCCCTTATCGTCCGCGCTCAGCTTCAGGGGGGCAAGTTTTTCAATCGTCTGCGCCAAACCGTTGCGCACGGCACCCTCCACTCCCGGCAGGGAAATCGTGAAAGGATGCAAGCGCTCCCGCTTAGTCAAAGTGATCTCCACCGGCACGCCCTTTCACCCCCCGAACTCCGCCACAGCGTCCTCAACCGTCGAAAAAACACCGAAAACACTATCCATCCGCGTCAGGCGGAAGACTTTATCCACCGTAGGTGTAAGACCGGCGAGCACCAGCCGCCTGTCCTTGCCCAGGTTCTTCATCGCCGCGACGATCGCGCCGAGGCCGCTCGAATCGATGAACTGCACATGGTTGAGGTCCAGCAGGACAATATCGTCGCCGTCTTCCGTGATCTCGCGCATCCCGTCTTTGAACGCGAGTGCGACGGCGGCGTCGATGCGGGTCTCCTGTACCGTGACGATCTGTAGTCCGGCCTCTTTAGAGCTGGTAAGGTCCATGATATATCCCTGCAAAGATTGCGTGCGACCTCTTCCTAGGATCAAATGGCTAAGAAGTTGTAAGCACCCCACAAAAGGACGAATTAAATGCGCAAAGTAGTGATTGCCGGTGCAGCCCGCACACCCATGGGCGGATTTCAAGGGGCGTTCGCGGGGATGAGCGCGGCTGAGCTGGGCGGCGCGGCAATCCGCGCGGCATTGGCTGGCGCGGGAGACGCTGTCGTTCAAGAAGTGCTCATGGGCTGTGTCCTGCCTGCGGGGCAAGGGCAGGCTCCGGCGCGGCAGGCGGGGTTCGCCGCCGGGCTGGGTGAGGAGGTGCCCGCGACCACCCTCAACAAGATGTGCGGCAGCGGGATGAAAGCCGCGATGATCGGGTACGACCAGATCGCACTCGGCCAGACCGATGTCATGGTCACCGGCGGGATGGAGAGCATGACGAATGCCCCTTACATGGTGCCGAAAATGCGCGGCGGCGCGCGTTTGGGTCATGCGGCGATGGTGGATCACATGTTCCTCGACGGGCTGGAGGATGCCTATGACAAGGGCCGTCTCATGGGCACGTTTGCAGAGGATTGTGCTGAAACCTACCAGTTTACGCGCGAGATGCAGGACAATTACGCGCTCGCCTCGCTCAGCCGTGCGCTTGACGCGCAGGCGAGCGGCGCGTTCGCCGACGAGATATCTGCGGTTGAGATCCCCTCGCGCAAAGGTGCCACGATGTTGGATGCCGACGAGCAGCCCAAGACGGCACGCCCGGACAAAATCCCGATGCTCAAGCCCGCGTTCCGCGAGGGTGGCACAGTGACGGCGGCGAACTCCTCTTCGATCTCGGACGGCGCGGCGGCCCTTGTCCTCGCCTCGCAGGAAGCGGCTACGGCTCAGGGCCTCACCATCCGCGCCCATGTCATAGGCCACGCCAGCCATGCTCAGGCACCGGGCCTCTTCACCACGGCCCCCGTGCCAGCCGCACAAAAATTGCTCGACCGGATCGGCTGGACGAAGGGCGATGTGGATCTGTGGGAGGTGAACGAGGCCTTCGCCGTGGTTCCTTTGGCGTTCATGCACGAGATGGGCCTGTCGCACGATGTCGTGAACGTCAACGGCGGTGCCTGCGCGCTGGGCCACCCGATCGGCGCATCGGGCGCGCGGATCATCGTCACCCTCCTCAACGCGCTGGAAAAGCGCGGCCTCAAACGTGGCGTCGCCGCAATCTGCATCGGGGGTGGCGAAGGGACGGCAATCGCGATCGAACGCAGCTGATGCCGCACGACAGCCCTTCTTCATTTTGCCTTTCAACTCAAATCCAACGGATGCCGCGCCCACCATGCCCGCTGATTACACACTGCTCTCAAAAACCATCGCTTCCCTGACTGAAGGGGAGGATGATTGCGTCGCCCTTATGGCCACCGCCGCCTGCGAGCTGCATCAGAGTGACGACCGCTTTGACTGGACCGGCTTTTACCGCGTCACCGGCCCGGAATTGCTCAAGATCGGGCCCTATCAAGGAGGCCATGGCTGCCTCGTGATCCCGTTCGGGCAAGGTGTATGCGGTGCTGCGGCGCGGACGGGGGAGGTACAGTTGGTGCCGGATGTGGATGCCTTTCCGGGGCATATCGCCTGCGCCAGCTCGACCCGGTCGGAGCTGGTGCTGCCGGTGTTTGGGGCGGACGGGCGCCTTTTGGGGGTGCTGGACATCGACAGTGATCAGCCGGATGCGTTTGAGCAAGTTGATGCGGATGCGTTGGCGGTTATTTTGCGGGATGTTTTCGGCCACGTGAAATAATACTGGATTATTTCATGAACCTCTGGCACCGTTTCGTCGTTGCCTGCCCTCGCCGGAGCCGAGCCGGTGGGCACGTCATTTCGCAGTTGCCGAGGGATCATGCGCCACGACCTTCCCCAGACGTCTCAGACCCTTGGTCTGGACCTGCGCGCCTTGCGCCGCGCGCGGGGGGCGACACTGGTCGAGATGGCGCAGGCGCTGGGCCGCTCGGTAGGATGGCTGAGCCAGGTAGAGCGGGATAAATCCGATCCTTCCATCACGGACCTGCGCCAGATCGCGGCCTATTTCGACGTGCCGGTTTCGATCCTCTTCCGGCATGAGGCGGCCCCGGCCCAGGAGGTGGGGTTCATCGTGCGTGCGGGCGCGCGGCGGCCTATGGGCTCTTCGACCTCCGGGCTGGTCGAGGAATTGCTCTCCCCCGATTTGACCGACGATTTCGAGGTGGTCCATTCGACATTCCTGCCGCACAGCCGGATCACGGAGGCGGTGACGCGGCCCACGCAGGAGGTCGGCTATGTGATGCAGGGCCAGCTTGAGATCGAAATCGCGGGGACCGCGCATGCGCTGGATGTGGGCGACAGTTTTCGTATCCGGGGAGAGCCGTTTCGCTGGGCCAACCGTACCGCCAAGCCTGCCGTGGCCCTTTGGGTCATATCGCCGCCGGTGTATTGAGGGGGTGTCGATGCTCAGAGGATCATGTCTTTGCGGAGCGATCACGTTCACTGCCTCTGATACGGCGCGCGACCCGGCCGCCTGCCATTGCGGTCAATGCCGCAAGCAATCCGGCCACCACTGGGCCTCCGTGCAGGTGATGGACGATGTGTTGAGTATCAAGGGTGCCCCGCGCTGGTATGCGGCGAGCGATGCTGCCAAACGCGGGTTTTGCGGGACCTGTGGGTCCTTCCTGTTCTGGAAAGGTGCGGGTGATCCTGACACGGGTGTGAGCCTTGGCGCGCTCGACGGCCCCACGGGCCTGCGTCTGGAGCGACATATCTTTACCGAAGACAAAGGTGACTATTACGAGATTCCGAACGGTGTCCCCCAAGAGGAGCAAGAGACATGAGCGATTTTCCGACAACGGCGCGTGTGGTCATCATCGGCGGTGGCGTCGTCGGCACCTCCACGCTGTATCATCTGGCCAAGGCGGGGTGGAAAGACTGTATTTTGTTGGAGAAGAACGAGCTGACGGCGGGATCGACGTGGCATGCGGCAGGCAATTGTCCCAACTTCTCAAGCTCCTGGGCGGTGATGAACATGCAGCGCTACGGGTTGGAGATGTACCGCACGCTGGGTGCGGATGTGGACTATCCGATGAACTATCACGTGACCGGGTCTCTGCGCCTTGCCCATACACGCGAGCGGATGATGGAGTTCGAGCGGGTGGCGTCCATGGGCGCGTATCAGGGGCTTGAGATGGGCACGCTCACGCCTGCGGAGTTGAAGGAATACAACCCGTTCCTGGCGATCCATGACCTCGAGGGGGGGCTCTGGGATCCGCTGGACGGGGACATCGATCCGGCGCAGCTCACTCAGGCCCTGGCGAAGGGCGCGCGTGATGCGGGCGGAAGGATCGAGCGGTTTTGCCCGATCGAGGGGCTGGACCGTGACGGCGACGAGTGGATCGTGAAGACACCAAAGGGTGAGATCAGGGCCGAGATCGTCGTGAATTGTGCCGGGTACTACGCGCAGCGGGTGGGCGAGATGTTCAAGCCGTTTGGCGGGCGCACGGTGCCGATGGTGGTGATGAGCCACCAGTACTTTCTGACCGGGCAGCTGCCTGAGTTGGAGGCATGGACCAAGGAGAAGGGGCACAAGATGCCGCTGATCCGTGACGTGGATATCTCGTATTATCTGCGGCAGGATAAGAACGGTCTCAACCTCGGACCGTATGAGCGCAACTGCAAGGCGCATTGGGTGACGCCGGAGGATCCGATGCCGGAGGATTTCTCCTTTCAGCTGTACCCCGACGATCTTGAGCGGTTGGAATTCTACATAGAGGATGCGATGGCGCGGATGCCGCTGCTGGGGCAGGGCGGAGTGGAGCGCAACATCAACGGGCCGATACCATACGCCCCCGACGGGTTGCCCATGGTGGGGCCCATGCCGGGCGTAAAGAACGCGTTTGAAGGCCACAGCTTTACCTTTGGTATCGCGCAGGGGGGCGGTGCCGGTAAGGTGCTGAGCGAGTGGATCATGCACGGGCAGACGGAGCTGGACATGTGGGCGGTCGATCCGCGCCGCTACACTGACTACACCGATCACGATCACTGTCTGGCCAAGGCGATGGAGACCTATGGCCATGAATACGCCATGCATTTCCCGCATCATGCATGGCCTGCGGGGCGCGACAAAAAGCTCTCGCCGGTGCATGACCGGCTCTTGGCGGCGGGTGCGCAGATGGGGGCCTACAACGGCTGGGAGCGGGCAAATTGGTTTGCGCAAGAGGGCGATGATACCTCTGAGGCTGCGACGCAGACGTGGGACCGTGCAGGGCCCTGGGCCATCCGCGTGCGCGAAGAAGTCGAGGCGGTTCGTGACGGTGTCGGCGTGTTGGAGGTGTGCGGATTCTCGCGGTTCAAGATATCGGGCGCCGGTGCCGATAAGTGGCTGCGCGGTCAGGTGACGGGCGCGTTGCCGAAGATCGGGCGCGCCGGGTTGATCTATTTCGCGGACGGTCGCGGGCGTATCCTGACCGAGATGACGGTCGCGCGAGAGGCGGAGGACCGGTTTATTCTGATCACCGCGGCATCTGCGCAATGGCATGACGCCGAGCTTTTGAAGAGCCGCACGCCTGCTGACGGCGGCCTCACCTTCGACGACTGGACCACGCGCATGTCCACGCTGATCGTGACGGGACCGAAATCCCGTGATTTGCTATTGGGTTTGACCGATGCGGACCTGTCACTGCCTTGGCTCAGCTTGCAGGAAACCGACGTTGTCGGGCGCTGGGCTGCGTTGGTCCGGCTGTCGTTCGCGGGCGAGCTGGGCTGGGAAATACATGCGCAGAACGAGGATGTTCCTGCGATATACGATGCGGTCATTGCCGCAGGGGCGAAACCTTTCGGGATGTACGCTTTGAATTCCATGCGCATCGAAAAAGGCTACCGCGCCTGGAAGGGCGATCTGTCCACGGACTATTCGTTGCTTGAGGCGGGTCTGGACCGCTTCGTCAAATTCGACAAGCCGCAGGATTTTCCCGGCAAGGCCGCGCTGCTGGCGCAAAAGCAGCAGGGCGTGCAGAAGCGGTTTGTGACCATGACCGTCGAGGCGGGCGATCAGGACGCGCCCTATATGTCGACGGTTTATCACGGCAAGGATGTAGTAGGGGAGACGACCAGCGGCGATTGGGGCTACCGCGTTGGCAAGTCCATCGCATTGGGCACGATCCGCGCCGATCTGGCGGTGGAAGGAACGGCACTGGACATCAACATTTTCGGGCGTATGTGCAGGGCAACTGTACACGCGGACCGCCCCTTGTGGGATCCCGAGAATGAAAGACTGAAAGCATGACACTTATTACACTTCTGGACGGCTCCATCGGGCAGGAACTGGTCAAGCGCGGCCGCGTCCCTGCGACACCGTTGTGGTCGACCAGCGTGATGATGGAGCAGCCGGAGCTGGTTGGCGCGGTGCACCGTGACTATTTCGCGGCCGGCGCCACGGTGGCCACGACCAACACCTACCCTGTGCACATCAGCCGGTTGGAGCGGTTGGGTCTGGAAGACCGGCTGGGCGCGTTGATCGACACGGCAGTGGAGCAGGCGGTCGCGGCGAGGGATGCGCATGGGAGTGGGATCATTGCGGGGGCTTTGGGGCCGCTGTTCGCCTCTTACCGCCCTGATCTGACGCCAGACGTGGGCCTCGCGGCGGAGCGGTTCGCCGAGATCATTGTGCGGATGGGTGAGGGCGTCGATGTGCTGCTGCCTGAGACGGTGAGTTCGGTGCAGGAAGCGGAAGGCGTGTTTCAGGGCTATGCGCTGTCCGGCAGCACCAAGCCGCTATGGGTCGCCTTTTCGGTGGACGATGAGGACGGCAGCAAGCTGCGCTCGGGAGAGCCGCTGGAGGTGATCATGCCGATGCTCGCGTATTACAAGCCGTCCATGGTGCTGCTCAATTGCTCAATGCCCGAAGCGATTGATGCGGGGCTGCCGATCCTGACCGACTGTGGCCTGCCGTTCGGGGCCTATGCCAATGGGTTCACCATGATCACCGACGGCTACAAGGAAGAATTTCCGACCGTCGATGTGCTCAGTGCGCGGACCGATCTGACACCGGAACGCTATGCCGATCACGCAATGGCGTGGGTCGGTGCGGGGGCCACCATCGTGGGCGGATGCTGCGAAGTCGGCCCTGCGCACATTGCTGAAATCGCCCGCCGCCTGCGCGCGGCAGGGCACACGATCATCTGAGAAAGGTTGCCTGATGGCTGTTGTTCCATCCCACGCGCGGGTCGTCATCATCGGGGGAGGGGTGATCGGCTGTTCGGTTGCGTATCATCTGACGAAATTGGGATGGAAGGATGTGGTGCTGCTGGAGCGCAAGCAGCTCACTTCCGGCACCACATGGCATGCGGCGGGCCTGATCGCGCAGCTGCGCGCCTCAGCGAATATGACCAAGCTCGCGAAGTATAGCCAAGAACTCTATGGCAGCCTTGAGGAAGAGACGGGTGTGGCCACGGGGTTCAAGCGCTGTGGCTCAATCACTGTCGCACTGACAAATGAGCGGCGCGAGGAGATTTTTCGCCAAGCGGCGATGGCGCGGGCGTTTGGCGTGCATGTGGAGGAGATATCCCCCGCCGAGGTGAAGGCGCGCTACGCCCACCTCAACATCGAGGGGGTGACGGGCGGTGTCTACCTCGACAAGGACGGGCAGGGCGATCCGGCGAATATCGCATTGGCGCTGGCCAAGGGCGCGCGGCAGCGTGGGGGCCATGTGATCGAGCAGGTGGCCGCCACGGGAGTTACCCGCGAGGGGCGTCGCATCACCGGCGTGGAGTGGCAAAGCGGAGCGGAGACGGGCCATATCAGCGCCGATATGGTCGTGAACTGTGGTGGCATGTGGGGCCACGCGGTGGGCAAGATGCTGGGCACGAACGTGCCACTGCATGCCTGCGAGCATTTCTATATCGTCTCTGAGCCGATTGCAGGGCTGACGCAGATGCCGGTGCTGCGGGTGCCGGATGAATGTGCGTATTATAAAGAGGACGCGGGCAAGATGCTGCTGGGCGCGTTCGAGCCAAACGCCAAGCCATGGGCGATGGACGGTATTCCGGCTGACTTCGAGTTTGATCAGCTGCCGGAGGATTTCGACCATTTCGAGCCTATTCTGGAGCATGCGGTGAACCGGATGCCGATGCTGGCGGACGCGGGCATCCATACGTTTTTCAACGGGCCTGAAAGCTTTACCCCCGACGACGCCTACCACCTTGGGTTGGCGCCTGAGATGGATAACGTCTGGGTCGCGGCGGGGTTCAACTCCATCGGGATCCAGTCGGCGGGCGGTGCCGGTATGGCGCTCGCGCAATGGATGGACGAGGGGCATAAACCGTTTGATCTGGGCGATGTGGACATCTCCCGGATGCAACCGTTTCAGGGCAACAAGACCTATCTGTTTGAGCGGAGCAAGGAGACCCTGGGCCTGCTCTATGCCGATCACTTCCCCTACCGCCAGAAGGCCACCGCACGCGGTGTGCGGCGCACGCCATTTCACGGAGCCTTGTTGGAGCATGGCGCCGTGATGGGGGAGCTTGCCGGCTGGGAGCGGGCCAACTGGTTCGCGCGTGAGGGGCAGGAGCGGGAGTACCGATACAGCTGGCAGCGGCAGAACTTTTTCGACAACGTAGCCGCCGAACATATGGCAGTGCGTACGAATGTCGGCATCTACGATATGTCATCGTTTGGCAAAATTCGGGTGGAGGGGCGCGATGCAGAAGCCTATCTGAATTACATTGGCGGCGGTGATTATACGGTGCCGATTGGTAAGATCGTGTATACCCAGTTCCTCAACCAGCGCGGGGGGATCGAGGCGGATGTGACCGTGACGCGCCTGTCCGAGACGGCGTATCTGGTGGTGACGCCTGCCGCCTCACGGCTGTCGGACGAGACATGGATGCGGCGGCACGTGGCTGATTTCAATGTGGTGATCACGGATGTGACGGCGGGTGAAGGTGTGCTTGCTGTGATGGGGCCGCGCGCGCGGGATCTGTTGCAAGCGGTCTCGCCCAATGATTTCTCGAATGCGGTGAACCCTTTTGGCACCGCGCAAGAGATCGAGATCGGCATGGGCCTCGCCCGTGCGCACCGGGTCAGCTACGTCGGTGAGCTGGGCTGGGAGCTCTATGTGAGTGCTGATCAAGCGGGCCACGTTTTCGAGACGCTGCATGAGAAGGGGGAGGATTTTGACCTTAAGCTCTGCGGTATGCATATGATGGACAGCTGCCGGATGGAGAAGGGCTTTCGCCACTTCGGCCATGACATCACGAGCGAGGATAATGTGCTGGAAGCCGGTCTGGGGTTTGCCGTGAAAAGCGATAAGGCTGATTTCATCGGACGCGACGCGGTGCTGGCGAAGAAAGAGGCGGGGCTGAACGCGCGGATGGTGCAGTTCAAACTCAGCGACCCTCAGCCGCTGCTCTATCACAACGAGCCCGTCGTCCGTGATGGCGAAATCGTGGGATACCTGAGCTCCGGTGCTTATGGTCATGCGCTGGGGGCGGCGATGGGCCTTGGGTACGTACCGTGCGCGGGAGAAACTGCTGCGCAAGTGTTGGCCTCGACCTATGAGATCGACATCATGGGCACACGGGTCAAGGCGGAGGCATCGCTCAGGCCAATGTATGATGCCACGTCCGAGCGGGTGAAGGTGTAGCGTGTGCCGCCTCATGGGTTGAAACTGACGCCCGCACGTGGAACGGAGGCGCTTATGCACACACCCTATTCACCTCCCACCGACCCACTGGAAATCCTGCATCTGGATCATCAGGTCATCTTGGTGAACAAGCCCGAAGGGCTGCTCTCAGTGCCGGGGCGGGGGCCGGAGCTGGCCGATTGCCTGCTGGCGCGGGTGCAGGCCGCCTTTCCCGACGCTCTGCTGGTGCACAGGCTCGACCGTGACACGTCGGGAGTGATGATCTTCGCGATGACGCCTTATGCCCAGCGGCATCTTGGCCTGCAATTTGAAAAGCGTATGACGAAAAAGACCTATATCGCGCGCATCTGGGGTGTGCCGAATACAAAGGAGGGCACGATCGATTTGCCGCTGATCGTCGATTGGCCCAATCGTCCGCGCCAGATGGTGTGCCATGACACTGGAAAATCCGCGCAAACCAACTGGCGTGTGGTCAAAGATCAGGGCGATACCGCGCGCGTCCGATTGACACCTCACACGGGCCGCAGCCATCAGCTGAGGGTTCATATGCTCAGCCTCGGCCACCCGATCCTTGGCGACCCGTTCTACGCTGAAGGTGCCGCCCGCGAATATCCACGCATGATGCTGCACTCCGAAGAGCTGCGGTTCAAACATCCCGATGGCGGACAAACGACCCGTGTGCGCAGTAAGGCGCCGTTCTAGGACGGACAGGCGGCGCTGGTGGAGGGCGATGAATTGAGTTTAGAGGCAAAATGAAAAAACAAAGTTGTTCTGATCCATTCCGTCCGAGGATGTGCGCCGGACGGAGCTTCTTCACTTTTCACGCGGGGTAGCTCTCCAGCGGGCCGCGCAAAATATATTGAGGCCGTTAAGGCTCACAGGAGCCTAATTTGAAGCATGCTCTTCTGTATTTTGGCAGTAAACTCAATTTCGAGCATCCCACCTTCCTAAATCTCGCAAGTTGAGAGGGCCGCCCGTCGTCGGCCCTCTTGTCCGGATAGGTGAGATAACCTATTCAGCCGCCCAACCGGATACGGCTTTCACCTCGAGGAATTCCTCGAGACCGAAGGCGCCGCCTTCGCGGCCGTTACCTGAATGTTTGTAGCCGCCAAAGGGAGACCCTTGGGCAAAGCCCTGTCCGTTGGTTTCGACCATGCCGGAGCGCAGTCGACGGGCAACGCGACGGCGCTTTTCATCGTCGTTGGTCTGAACATAATTTGTCAGGCCGTAGGGGGTGTCGTTGGCGATCTTTATCGCTTCCTCTTCGGTCTCGAAGGCGATGATCGACAGAACGGGGCCAAAGACTTCTTCGCGGGCAATGGTCATATCGTTTGTGACATCGGCAAAGACCGTGGGCTTGACGTAATAGCCGCGGTTCAGCCCGTCCGGGCGACCCAGACCACCGGCGGTGAGCCGTGCCTCCGACATTCCTTTCTCGATCAGCCCCTGGATCTTGTCGAATTGCGCCTCAGAGACGACGGGGCCGATGTGGCGGCCTTCTTCGGAGGCGGGTCCGACATGGGTGTTGTTGGCCACTTCGGAGGCTGTTGTCACGGCCTCGTCGTAGCGCGATTTATGCACTAGCATCCGGGTGGGTGCGTTGCACGACTGGCCGGAGTTGCCGAAGCAATGGATCGCACCGCGTTTGACGGCCTTATCGTCCGCATCTTCGAAAATGATGTTGGCGCCTTTGCCACCAAGCTCCAGAGACACCCGCTTGAGCGTGTCTGCGGCGGCTTTTGAGATCGCGATGCCCGCGCGGGTGGAGCCTGTGAAGCTGACCATGTCGACATCGGTGTGCGCGCTCAGTTGGCTTCCAACGCCGACGCCGTCGCCGTTGACGAGGTTGAACACGCCGGGCGGGAAACCGGCCTCATGCACGAACTCCGCAAACAGCACGCCCGAGAGCGGGGCGATCTCCGACGGTTTCAGCACCACGGTATTGCCTGTCGCCAACGCAGGGACGACCTTGAGCATGATCTGGTTCATCGGCCAATTCCACGGTGTGATCAGGGCACAGACGCCGATCGGCTCCAGCAGCGTTTTCTCGGTGGCGGTGAAATCGCGCTCAAAAGAGAAGTCCTTGAACGCGTTGAGAAAGCCGCCCATGTGCCAAGATCCTGCACCCACCTGGCTGCGGCGGGCCATGTCGATGGGGGCACCCATTTCCATGGATATCGCCTCTCCCATCTCATCGCTGCGGCGGTCATAGATTTCCGCCAGCTTTTCGATCAGCGCGATACGCTCTTCTTTCGATGTTTGGGACCAGCTTTCGAAGGCCGCGCGCGCGGCGGAAACTGCCGCGTCGGTATCCGCCTGATCTCCCAGTGAGATGACGGCGCATTGCTCTTCGGTGGAGGGGTTGATGACGGCGAAATCATTGGCGGTGGTCGGGGCGACCCACGCGCCGTTGATGTAAAAATTCCGGTGTTCCAGCATTGGTAACGCTCCTTTTATGTCGTTGGGGGCAGTGTCGCATCGCGCTTGCCTGCCTGCAAGATGGGGATGGAAGTTGAGGTGCGAATGATTAGGTATCTTTTAACGGACACCTTAACGAAAGGCATTACGATGAGTTTGCGTATTAACGACACGATCCCCGATTTGACTGTCGAAACCGATCAGGGCACTTTTTCTCTGCACGAATTCGTTGGCGACGCTTGGGCGATTATTTTCTCCCATCCCAAGGATTTCACGCCCGTGTGCACGACGGAATTCGGCGCGGTCGCACAATTGGCCGATGAGTGGGCAAAGCGCGGCACCAAGGTGCTTGGCGTTTCCGTCGATGGGGTCGAGGACCACAAGAAATGGAAGAGCGACATCGAGACCGTAGCGGGGACCGAAGCCGGATTTCCGATCGTGGCGGACTCCGGGCTCGAGCTTTCCAAGGCATTCGACATGCTCCCTTCCGAGGCATACCTGCCCGATGGCCGCACTCCGGCGGACAGTGCTACCGTGCGCTCGGTGTTCATCATCGGGCCGGACAAAAAGCTGAAGCTTTCGATGACCTATCCGATGACGGTTGGGCGCAACTTCGCCGAGGTGCTGCGGGCGCTGGACGGGTTGCAGACGTCCACCTCGCAAGGTGTTGCCACGCCTGCGAATTGGAACGTGGGCGATGATGTGATCATTCCCGCCACTGTTTCCGATGCGGATGCCACGGCTAAATTCGGGACATTCACGAAGGTGCTTCCGTATCTTCGGACGGCGAAGCTCCCCGGTTGATTGAGGCACAGACATGAGAAAGCCCCGCATTGATGCGGGGCTTTTTACGTTTTCGGAGTGGTTTTTGGATTTTAGTGGAGGACCACGCGGGTGCCGTTGGGTACACGATCATAAAGGTCGATCATGTGTTCATTGATCATCCGCACACAGCCGTTGGAGACCCGCGCTGCGACGGTCTGAGGTTTCGGCGTGCCATGGATGCGCAGATAGGTGTCACGGCCCCCATTATAGAGATAAAGCGCCCGGGCGCCGAGGGGGTTCATGCCGCCGCCTTTCATTCCTGCGGCGTGCTGCGCGTAGATGTGCGGCTCGCGGCGGATCATGGCCGGGGTCGGGGTCCAGCTTGGCCATTCCGCCTTACGCCGGATGCGGAATGTGCCGGATTGGTAGCGCCCGTCTTTACCGATCCCCACGGAGTACCGGATCGCCTTGCCGCCCGGCTGGGTCCAATAGAGCGCGAAATTCCCGGGATCGACATGGATCTCATAGGGGCGAAACTTGTCGCGGATGTCCACGATACGGGGCCGCAGATGGGTCGGAATCTGATACCCGCTTGTTGCGGCGAGGGTGGGGCCGGCAGCAAATGCAGCTGCACCGGACAGCAGCAAGGTTCGACGGTCGATGAGGGACATGGCAGTGTCTCCGTTCAATTGAATGATTCTGGAAATCAAACCTTATCTTAGCGTAGATCGTTCCAGAAATAGAGTCTCGTCTGCCGGATTTATCCCGCGGGTCGGCGATTGGGATGAGTGATTTTCTTCTTAAGGCTATGATAAAAAATGATTTTATAAAATAACTAGATTGGCTTGTGCGATCTGGCGACTTTTGCCTGCATGCGTCCATTGTTTCCAAGGCGCGGTTTATAATTTGATTTCCGGCGGGCCGTCCTGTGCAAGGGCATGTGGCGTGGCACGATCAACAAAAAAGCCCCGGCGTTTCCACCGGGGCTTTCCAATCTCGCAAGGGGGGCGTTTTAGCCTTCCACTTTCTCTTCTTTCACTTCTTCGCCGGTTTCCTGATCCACAACTTTCATAGACAGGCGCACCTTGCCGCGATCGTCAAAGCCCAAGAGCTTCACTTTCACTTCCTGGCCTTCCTTCAGAACATCCGAAGGGTGGTTCAGGCGGCGGTTTTCGATTTGCGACACATGCACGAGGCCGTCCCGCTTGCCGAAGAAGTTCACGAAAGCACCGAAATCGACAATCTTCACCACAGTCCCGGTGTAGACCATGCCTTCTTCCGGCTCAGCCACGATGGACCAGATCATGTCGTAGGCTTTCTTAATCGAATCGGCATTTGCTGATGCGATCTTGATGATGCCTTCGTCGTTGATGTCGACCTTGGCGCCCGATACTTCGACGATCTCGCGGATGACCTTACCGCCGGAGCCGATGACTTCGCGGATTTTATCCGTCGGCACCTGCATTGTCTCGATCCGTGGTGCGTGGACAGAGAATTCCTGCGCGCCGGTGATGGCTTTTGCCATCTCGCCCAGAATATGTAGACGGCCTGCTTTTGCCTGAGCCAGAGCTTTCTCCATGATCTCGGGCGTGATGCCCGCGATCTTGATGTCCATCTGGAGGCTCGTGATGCCCGCCTCTGTACCGGCCACTTTGAAGTCCATATCGCCCAGGTGATCCTCGTCGCCCAAGATGTCGGACAGGATCGCGTAGGAGCCGTCTTCCTCGAGGATCAGACCCATGGCGACGCCCGCGACGGCGGATTTGAGCGGAACGCCCGCATCCATCATCGACAGGGAGCCACCACAAACGGACGCCATGGAGGAGGAGCCGTTGGATTCAGTGATCTCGGACACCAGACGAATGGTGTAAGGGAAATCCGTCGCGGCAGGCAGAACGGCCTGAAGGGCGCGCCATGCGAGTTTACCGTGACCGATTTCGCGGCGACCCGGAGGGCCCACGCGGCCCACTTCACCAACCGAATAGGGTGGGAAGTTGTAGTGCAGCAGGAAGTTGGATTTGAAGTTGCCGTGCAGCGCATCGATGAACTGCTCGTCGTCGCCGGTGCCCAGCGTGGTGACCACCAAACCTTGCGTCTCGCCGCGTGTGAACAGGGCGGAGCCGTGGGTGCGGGGCAGGATGCCGGTCTCGGACACGATTTCGCGGATCTCGTCGGTGCGGCGACCGTCGATACGCTTGCCCGTCTTGACCACGTCACCGCGCAAGATGGAGGCTTCGAGACCCTTCATCGCGGAGCCGAGGTTTGAGTCGGCCTGCTGCTCTTCCGTCAACGCGGCCATGATCGTGTCGCGCGCGGCGGCAACGGCGGCGGTGCGGTCCTGCTTGTCGCCGATGGCGAAAGCGGCGCGCATTTCTGTCTCGCCCGCTTTTTTCACGGCAGCGGAGAGGTCGGAGTAATCGACGGGCTGGAAGTCAAACGGCTCTTTCGCCGCTGTCTCCGCCAACTCGATTATCAGGTCTATTACGGGCTGGATATGCTCGTGCGCAAACTTCACCGCGCCGAGCATTTCTTCTTCACTCAGCTCGTAAGCTTCGGATTCGACCATCATCACTGCATCTTTGGTACCGGCCACAACCAGATCAAGGCGCTGATCGGGGTTGTTCTTGAGGTCCTGCATGTCGTCGATTTCAGGGTTCAGGATGTAATCGCCACCCTCATAGCCCACGCGGCAGGCCGCGATTGGGCCCATGAATGGAGCGCCGGAAATGGTCAGCGCAGCGGAGGCGGCGATCATCGCGACCATGTCGGGATCGTTGACCAGATCGTGGCTGAGCACGGTGCACATCACCAGCACTTCGTTCTTGAAGCCGGGGACGAACAGCGGGCGGATCGGACGGTCGATCAGGCGGCTTGTCAGTGTCTCTTTCTCGGTGGGGCGGGCCTCACGCTTGAAGAAGCCACCGGGGATTTTACCCGCAGCGTAATATTTCTCGTTGTAGTGCACGGTCAGCGGGAAAAAGTCCTGACCGGGCTTTTGCTTTCGCGCGAACGTCACGTTCGCCATCACGGATGTCTCGCCATATGTGGCGATGACGGACCCGTCGGCTTGGCGCGCAACTTTCCCTGTTTCGAGTGTGAGCGTTTCTTCGCCCCACTGCATGGATTTTTTAACTTCGTTAAACATCATCGTTTCCTGTCTTGGCCCCCAACATCAAGGGGTCACCATTGCATAGAGGGCGTATTCCCTCTGACCCCATCATCTTGCTTTGGCCGCCGCCGGGGTCCGTGCGGATGCTCTCAGATAGCGCGCGTGTACAGCAGATTGCACGGGATGGGAAGACAGCGCAAAGGTCCAGTCACCCCTGCGAGGTTGACGGCATTGGTTCTTCAAGCGGATGGAGGACTTAGGACACCTAATTCCACGTTATCGCGCCGAAGGCACCCGGAACGGGGGGATAGAGACCGGCTGCATTTGAGAGACGGGCACAAGGTGCCGCGATGCAGGCCGCGCAGTTCAGCCTGCCTGAGCGGCGGCAAGAGATAGGCCTGCGTCACACGGGTGGGCAGGCCGCATCGACTTGATCGTGATATGCTAGGATCAGGCAGCTTTGCGGCGGCGTGCAAAACCCAGCCCGGCGAGCGCGGAGATCAACAAAACGGCACCCGCAGGCAGCGGAATCGCTGAGATGGACGCCTGAAGACTGCCTCCGTTGTCGTTGTACCTGCTATCTTGGACGAAGACGTTGATGGTCGTGCCGTCACCGACGAAGCGCGTGGTGTAAACGCTGCTGGGATTGAAATCCCCAAAGTCGACGAGAGTACCGTCAAGGCCTACAAGACCGTTGCCCTTGATTGGTGCCAGTGGCGTGGACCCAAGGTTAAAATACTCTGCATCAGAGATGTGGCGCCTGGCATTGTTTCCGAGCGTGAAGCGACCGGAAACCGTCAACTCGTAGGTGCGCCCGGCGACCAGTGCGATCGTCGATTCCGTCCCTGCGGCGGATCTCACGTCCACATTGAAAGATTCGATAAAAGTTGCGGCAGATGCAACTGTAGAAAAGAGGCTGAGCGCAAAAGCGGCAGCGGTCAGTTTAAGCATGGCCCATTCCTTAAGAGTTGATACAACTTGGGCAAGGGGATGCTTACACAAGGCGAATTTGACAAGTTTTTTAGACTCATGAAAAAGCTACGATCTTAATAAGTCGGCGCAGCGGCGAAACTAAGGCAATGTATCGGCACTTTTGCCGAAATTGCTGCAAGAGAGCGTTGTTCCGCGATTGTTGCAGCTTTGGTGGGACTCGTCGGGACGCTGTGCGCGAGTAGCGAAAAAGCGTGCAATGGAGCTTTCGCTAGGGGCTTTTTGCGCGTGTCCTGTCCCGAACCTGTGGATGCAGGCCAAGGCTGCTCAGGCGTCTGCCTACGGGAGGATGCTCAGGCTTGGAAAATAATCCTCGCACTTGCCGGCGCGGTAAACGTCAGCCGTGCAGCAGTGCAACCCGCCGCCAAAAGCGTAGGCATCGCGCAGCTCAACCTCGACCACTTCCATGCCGAGTTTGTCCATCTGTTCGGCCTGATAGACCTCGGATTTCTCGACGTAGACGGTTTTCGGGTCGAGGACCAGCAGGTTCATCGACAGCCATGGGGAGGAATAGCACAGGGGCGGCGGTGTGTTGTGGGCGGGGGTTGCCGCGTCGACGATCTCCCAGCCATTGTCAGTGTACATCTTGCGCTGGTCGTCTGGCAAACGCCGGTGCGGGTTGTTCAGGATCAGGCCCGGGCGCAGCGGCGTGAAGGTGGCGTCGATATGGATCGGGTAGGGATCGCCGGGGAAGTTGACCGTGTGCACGCGGTGATCGGGGAAGTGGCGGCGCAGCCATTCGATGCCTTTGAGGTTGGTGGTGAACCCGTGTTGCACCACCAAATCGCGGCCAAAGCGCAGCACATCCGCCGCGTCGAACAGGGGCTCTTCCTCTGTCGTGACAAAGAATTTTTTGGCGGCCCATGCGAGGCGCTTGGCGTCGCCGATCTTCTCGCTGAGGTAATCGGGGTGGTAATCGGCATCTGTCAGGCGCGGCTTGGGTGCGGATTCGTGGCGGAAGTTCGGGTCTTCATCGAAGTACTGCTGCATCAAGGGGCGGTAATTGAGGTATTCGAACCAGCGGCAGCGGTAGGACATCGTAGCCTCCAGCATTTCGCTCCCGACAGTGAGCAGGACATCGCGGGGCGGCATCCAGCGCAGGCTCCGCGGGGGGATGTGGCAATCATCGGCACGGCCCACGATGACATGGCGCAACGGGTCCCATTCGTTCCAGCTGTTGACGATGGTCTTTTGCATGGGGCGCCCTCCGGTGCGGATTTGGCCTCGATCAGGGCGATTGCGCGGGCGGCACAAGGCACGCTAGGCTTTGCGTCTCATAGGGGGGCGACAATGGAAATTTGGAAACTTGACGGTACGGCGATCGCGGCGCAGATCGCGGGTGGCGATGTAAGCGCGTGCGAAGTGGTACAGGCGACGCTGTCGCGGCTCGACGCGGTAAATCCGGCCATAAATGCCGTGGTAGCGCGCGATGATGAGGGCGCGCTGGCGGCAGCCGATGCGGTCGATGCGGCGCGCGCGCGGGGTGAGACGCTGCCGCCGATGGCGGGTGTGCCCGTGACGACCAAGGAGAACGTGGACCAGAAAGGCCACGCCACCACTAATGGCTTGCGCATCCTGCGCGATCTGGTGGCGCAAGACGACAATCCTGTGGTCGCCAACCTGCGCCGGGCGGGGGCGGTCATCGTGGGACGGACGAATACGCCCGCCTTCTCGCTGCGCTGGTTCACGCGCAACTCGCTGCATGGACACACTAAAAACCCGCATAACGCCGCAATAACACCCGGTGGCTCGTCCGGTGGCTCGGCGGCTGCGACGGCAGCGGGGATCGGCGCCGTTGGGCACGGGACGGACATCGGCGGATCGATCCGCTACCCGGCCTATGCCTGCGGGTTGCAGGGGATCAGGCCGACGCTGGGGCGGGTCGCGGCATGGAACGGCAGTGGACCGGACCGAAATGTCGGTGCGCAGTTGATGGCGGTGTCCGGGCCCAACGCGCGTTCGGTGCGGGATCTGCGGCTGTCGCTCACCGCGATGGCCCAGCCGGATCTGCGCGACCCGTGGCACGTTCCAGTCCCGCTGCAAGGGGCGGAATACCCGCGTCGCGCAGCACTTTGCGTGGCGCCCGAAGGGATGCAGACCCATCCGCTGGTGGAGGGCGCGCTGCGCGAGGCGGCGGCTCGGCTGGTGGATGCCGGTTGGCAGGTCGATGAGGTGGCCGCACCCCCTCTGCGCGCGCCCGCGCACCGGATGATGCAGCTGTGGCTTGCAGAAATGTCAGGCGGCGTAAAGGCTGCCTTCGTGCAGGAAAATGACCCCGATGCCAATCACGTGCTGGCGGAGATGCAAAAACTCATCCCGGTGCCGGACCCGAACGAGGTGCTCGGTGCGGTGCAGGCGCGGCTGGGTTTTTTGCGGGAGTGGCAGATGTTTTTGGCCGAGCATCCGGTCCTGATCTGTCCGATCTCGGCGGAGCCGCCTTTCCCCGATCTGCTCGATCTGGAAGATTTTCCGCGCGTGATAGAGGCGCAGCTGACGCAGGTCAGCCTGCCGCTTATGGGCTTGCCAGGCATGTCGGTGTTTACGGGCTTTGGAGAGAGCGAAATGGGGCGGGTTCCCCTCGGTGCGCAGCTGATCGGGGGACGCTTCCGCGAGGACATACTGCTGGACGCGGCGGAGGCGATCGAGCAACGGGGCGCGGCGATTGAGGTCGTGACGCCCTGATGCGGGTGGCCAGGAAATTATGAAATTTTTGGGCAGACTTTTGCGGAAAAGTTTTGTGCGCCAGATGTGAAAAAGCCGCGCCCTGTTTCAAAGGCGCGGCATGTATAATCTGCGGTGCAGTAGCGCTTAGCGGCGCAGGCCCAGGCGCTTGATCAGGTCCTGATAGCGCGCGTCATCCTTGGACTTTACGTAGTCCAGTAATTTGCGGCGCGTCGCGACCATTTTCAGCAGGCCACGGCGGCCGTGGTTGTCTTTTTTATGCGTCTTGAAGTGTTCCGTCAGGGTCGCGATGCGCGAGCTGAGAACTGCGACTTGCACTTCCGGGGAACCTGTGTCGCCTTCTTTGGCGCCAAATTCACTCATGATGCGTGTTTTTTCTTCTTTCGTAATCGACATCGGGGTCTCCTTTTTCAAAGGTTAAAGGGGATGGCGCAGGCCGGGATGTCGTCCAGCACAGGCCCATGGAGGAATCGCAGGCCATCGCCTGCGATGGGGCCGTATAGGCGGCATTGAAGGGTGCGGTAAAGGACTATTCCGATTACACTCGGAAACACATCGCATTACGGCGGTTACGCTGATGCAAGTCCGACATAAGCTGCGGTGCTTAGCGGGATCAGGGCGATGTCACCCGGCAATAGATCGCTGCCGTTCACGACCGCCACGGGTGTGCCGTCCAGGAACACCAGTGTTTGATTGGCAATGTTCGGGTCTGCCCCTAACGTCATCGAGGGTGCCACGCTGCCGTCCTCACTGTCGTCCCAGATGAGTACGAGGCTATCGTCCGCAGCGGTGTAATCCATGATCTGCGCAGTCTCGCCTGTAGCGAGCCAGTCACCAAGAACAATATCATCCGCGCCTCCGCCTGCGGTCACGATATCGCCGCTGCCTGCGAGAATGCTGTCATCGCCGCCGCCGCCGTTGAGAAAATCGGCGTCATCGTCATCGCCGCCGCCCGCGTTGCGCATCAGCCCATCAAGAACATCGTTGCCCCAGCCACCGAACAGCGCGTCACTGCCTGCGCCGCCGCTGAGCGTATCATCGTCCAGACCGCCTTGCAGCGTATCGTTTCCGGCGCCCCCTTCGAGGTGGTCATTTCCGGCTGAGCCTTGAAGCGCGTCATTGCCGTCCTCGCCGCGGAGGATGTCATTTGCGTTGTGCCCGTAGAGATCATCGTCTTGGGCGCCGCCGTGCATGACGTCGTGGCCGTCGTGGCCGTGCAGCGTATCATTGCCCGCATCGCCGCCGAGAGTGTCGTTGCCGGCATCGCCGCGCAGTTCGTCATTGGCGCCGCCACCGCTGAGCGCGTCAGCGCCATCGTACCCGCGAATACGGTCATTGCCTACGTCACCATCGAGATCATCGGCACCTTGTGTGCCTTCGGAGAGGGTCACACGATCGGCATCGGACACTTCGAACGGAGCCAGCAAAGCAGCGTCATCGCCACCGCGCGGATCATAGTCTGGCTCGAAGTTATCTTCGGGCGGAAAGAAAACCACGGTATTGAAAAGGGACGCGTTGGCGGTGGTTGGCGTTGGCTCCTCCGCCGGAGTGCTGGCGTCGTCGTCTTCCTCGCCGTTCGTTTGCGGGTCGACAAATGTGACAGCGCCAACTGCCATCAAACCCATCAATCCCGCTAGCCACAGCATCCCATCGTCCCACTTATTCTACGGCAAACCGCCCGCTGCCATAAACACAGATTTCACACGAATCGTCAAAACTGTAAGGCGAAGAGGGTTAACGCACTGTAACACCGGTCGCCTCTTCCGGGCTCGGCGTCCAAAGCACGGGCTGGGTGGCGTAGGACAGGTACAGTGGATGGCGTGGGTGGCCCGCTTTCGTCAGTCCCAGATGATGGAGCGTGCGCCGCGCGGCGTGCAGGCGTTGAGCGACGCGTGGCCCTTGTTCGCGGTGCGCGCCGTGCACACCCCAAGCGGCGATCGCCATGTCCGCCCACTCAACCGCCGCGTCGAGCGCATCGGCGTTGTCGGGCCCTTCCGGATCAAGTGCTGCGCGCATGTCGCGCGGATCCGTGGCGCGCAGGGCAAAGATGTTGACCGCTCGAAACCCGCCAAAGCCCAGCGTACGTGCACGCTGCTCGCAGCGGTGGATGGTGGGGTCGTTCTGGACCTCGGTTGCGGTCGAGGGGTTGAGCATGATGAACACCACACGCCGTGCAGTGGCATGCCATATCCGCGTGAGGCTGTAGCGGTAGCGCTCACACGCTGAATAGACGGCGGTGGAGGGCGCATCGCCCTTGGTGTGGTGGCGCGTGATCATGTGGTTCTTGTGCCAGACACCTGCACAAATGCAAGCTGTCGCGTGATGGAGGGCACGCGGCGGCTTGTCCGGGAGGCAAGCGTTTAGGCGAGCGCGCCGGCGGGGCGCGCCTTGCATTGATACGACAGGCCGTGCGCCTCGATTAGCCATGCGGCGACAACCGCTGAGAGGATGTGACCTCAGAGCGCGGCTGTCTTGATCCACGGCAGGCGCGGCAGGACCGCGTGTTGCAAGGGGCGTGCGATGAGGAAATAGCCCACAACGTAGAACACCATGCCGGTGACGGCGTGCAGCAGACAGGCCATGCCAGCGGGGATCGCCTCAAAGGCGGAGTTGCGCGTGCTGGAGGCGGGGCCGACGGGGGCGAGTTTGGCCATGCCCAGGGCGTGGCTGATGCCTTGGCCCTAAGCCTCGGATGCGACCGTGGCGAGGGCGCCTGCGCTGAGCAATGTTAAGAGGGCGCGTTTCATGGATTGTATTTCCGTTTGGGGCAATCGGTGTTGCGTCTTGTTTTCCAATATGCATGCCAGAGGGCCTGCTTGGCAGGGGCCTTACGGACGGATGACGGTGCGGGGCCTTGTTGAAACAAACGTTGAAACAAAGGGCGTTGGACGGTGCCGTGCGCGCGTCACTCGGAGGCGGTGTTGAACACGCGCGAGGGGTGCAGCTCGCCTGCGCGGAAGGTGCCCACGGCCACGGCCTGGCCCTCGAAGGCGGCCCAGCATTCATCGCCGTAGTCGACGTCATTGGCGAAAACCATACCGGGGTTGCCATTGCGCAGGCGCGTGGCGCCCTCGCTGCTGGCGGTGACTTGCGGCAGGTCTTGCAGCCCCAATTCCAGCGGGCCGAGAAAGTCGTCGAGGGCGGGCGTTTTGGCCATCTCCTCAACTTGGGCCAAGGTCACGGCATGGGCGATCTCGAAGGGGCCGGACCACGTGCGGCGTAGCTCGCGCACGTGGCCCTTGCAGCCGAGCCTTTCGCCCAGATCGCGCGCGACGGAGCGGACGTATCCGCCTTTGCCGCAGACCATCTCCAGCGTCACGTGATCGGCGTCGGGGCGCTCGAGCATGATGAGGCTGTCGACGTAGAGCGGCCGCGCGGCGATCTCCATCGCCTCCCCGTTGCGGGCGCGTTTATACGCCCGCTCCCCGTCGATCTTCACGGCGGAGAATTGCGGTGGCACCTGCTCGATATCGCCGACAAAAGCATTCAGCGCTTCCTTGATCGCAGCATCGTCGGGGCGCAGATCGGAGGTCGCGATGACCTCGCCTTCCATATCGTCGGTATTGGTCGCTGCCCCCAGGCGCACGGTGAATTCATACGCTTTGAGCGCTTCTGTGATATAGGGGACGGTTTTGGTCGCCTCGCCCAATGCGATGGCCAGCACGCCGGTGGCGTCGGGATCCAGCGTGCCGGCATGGCCCGCCTTGCGCGCATCAAACGCCCAGCGCACCTTGTTCACCACGGCGGTGGAGGTCGGGCCTGCGGGCTTGTCGATCACGACCCAGCCTGAGATATCGCGCCCTTTGCGTTTGCGTGCCATGTGCTGTCCTTGGAAAAATGCGATTGTGCGCGCGCTGTTACAGATTGTGCGCGCGGGTGCAACGGGGGAGGCTACTCTTCGGGCTCGCTCATCGCGGGTTTCGATGCGTCGAAAGGGGCGTTTGCGCCGTCGGGGCCCGGCGGTGGCATCCGCAGGGGTGGCAAGCTTTGCCCTTCGACTACGCCAATGATGGGCCCCAGTGCGCCGAAGCCGATGTCATTGCGCCCCAACTCCGGCGCGCGTAGGCGCGAGATGTTGCCGTCAAAATACAGCGCCTGTTGCAGCCCGAGGTGATCACGGAAAACGCTCCCGAAGGTGTGGAAGGTGACGGGTGCGTTCGAGATCACGAAGATCGCGCGGGTGCCGTCCTCACTGGTGCCGACGCCGTTGCGGATAAACCGCGACGACGAATCACGCAAGAAACGGGGGTGCAGCTCCCCATCGATGACCAGCATCGGGCCGGATTGCGTGGCGCTGACGCAGTCCGATGCTTCCTCGATGTAGCGGATCGTTTCGATCACCTCTGCGCGGCGGTCGCGCAGGCACAAGATGCCGTTGGGCAAAAGGCCGAAATTACCCGGCCCGGCGCGACTTATCACGCCCTGCACCATCTCGCCGTCCTCGATGTAAAGGCCCACGGGCCTGCGATCTTCGTGGTACATGCCCGCGTTCATTGCAAAGCCCAAGGCATAGCCCTGCGCCTCAAGCGCTTCGTTGAGCATACCGAAATAGCCGAAAGGACGGACGCCATCCGCCTCATACAGAAACAGACGCAGCACATCGCGGGTCATGTCGACCTCGCAGATGGCATATTCGACATCCTGCACGACGTCCTCGCGACAGGTCGCGCCATGCGCAGGCAGCGACAGCAGCAGCGCCAGCGCCGCCAGAGCCGTGCGAAGGCTCACTCCGGCGGTGTCCCGTCGTCCGGGATATCCGCCTCGCCTGGAGCTTCGGCATCGCGGCGTACCACATCCTGTGCCAGCATCCGGCGCGTCTCGTCCATCTGGTCGAAGGTGCGGTCGAGCTGGAAACGCAGCTCCGGCGAGAATTTCAGCGTTAATTTCTTGGCGACGAGCTTGCGGATCTCGTGCTTGTTGCGGCCCAAAATTTTGAGCAGGTCCTCTTGTCCGATCCCGCCGAGCGGCAGCACATAAGCGGTGGCGACCTTGAGATCGTTGGAGGTGCGCACCTCGCCTACCGTGATGGACATGCGCCCCAGATCGGGGTCATGCACATCGCCGCGCGCGAGAACTTCGCTCAGTGCGCGGCGGATGGTTTCGCCGACTCGCAGTTGCCGTTGGGTCGGGCCGGTGCCCTCGTGGGATTTGTTCTTTGCCATATGCCTCATCTAAGGGGTCTGAACTTCTTTGCCAAGGCGGCGCGCGCGCGCTACACCGCGCAGCAGGATATCAGGGGGCCAGGCGCATGGTACAGACAACAGGAATCACCGTGACGGGGGTGTCGGGCCGCATGGGTCAGATGCTGGTGCGCGAAATCACGGCGCACCCGCAGATCTACCTTGCCGGGGCGCTGGAGCGCGCGGGGCACGCCTGGATCGGTCAGGATTTGGGTAAGGCGATGGGTGGTGCGGCTACTGGCGTACTGGTCACAGACGATGCAGCGCAGGCCATGGCGCAGGCTCAGGCCGTGATCGACTTTACCGCGCCGGAGGCCACCCTCGCCTTTGCCGATGAGGCAGCGCGGCTGGGTATCGTTCACGTTATCGGCACGACCGGCATGACTGCGCAGCAGATCGAGCGGCTGAAGACGCCGTCGGGCTCCGCCATCATTGTGCGGGCCGGAAACATGAGCCTCGGCGTCAATCTGTTGACGCTGCTGACGCGCAAGGTAGCTGCGGCACTGGATGAGGATTTCGACATCGAAATTATCGAATCGCACCACAATCAGAAGGTCGACGCGCCCTCCGGTACTGCCCTGATGCTGGGGGAGGCGGCTGCGGAAGGCCGCGGTGTGATGCTCGGTGATGTCAGCGATGGCGGTCGGGATGGGATCACGGGTGCGCGAAAACGCGGCGACATCGGCTTTTCCGCGATTCGGGGCGGCGATATCGTGGGGGAGCATGATGTGATGTTCGCCGGTGCAGGCGAACGGATCGTCTTGCGCCACATCGCGTCCGACCGGGCGGTGTTTGCGCGCGGCGCACTGAAGGCGGCGCTTTGGGGGCAGGGGCGCGCGCCGGGGGAGTATGACATGCTGGATGTGCTGGGCTTGGGCGACTGACGCAAAAGAAATATGCGCGGTAGGTGAAACCAAAGGACTGTTTGATACGTATAGTTTGCAGACATTCCCCGGAGGGATTTATATGAACTACCTGTTCCCAGTCATTGCTTCGGCTGCTTTTGCATTTGCCACGCCTGCTTTTTCGGAGTTTGCGAAGATCACGAGCGCGTCTGAGTTTGCGAACCTTGTAAGCGGCAAGACCTTGACACGTCTCTTAGTTCGCCTGGAAGTGTCGCCCGGCGGCGATATCACCGGGCGCGGTGCGGCTTGGGACGTGAACGGGCAATGGACTTGGGAGAACGGATATTTCTGTCGCAGTCTGACTTGGGGTGGCGACGATCTGGGCTATAACTGTCAGGAAGTTCAGGCGTCAGCCGGGAGAATCCGGTTTACGTCGGATGAGGGCACCGGCGACAGCGCGGAATTCTCGCTGCGCTAACGACGCCAAAATTTTGTGTCCAGAGTTTTGGCGAAACTCTGAACCACTCAGGCCAAAGTCGCGATCAGAAATCGATCGCGATGCCTTTCTTCTCCCAATCTCCAAACCTTACGGGCTCCGGTCCATTTCGCCCGCCCAATTCAGGTGGAAATTCCAGCTCTTGAGCGGCCGCGCGGCGCTCGGCGGCTTCGGCCAGAGCGCGCAGGGCTGCGGGCGGCAGATCCGGTCCCGGCTCGGGCACGGGCGGATGAGGGTTGTCCGGTATCGGCGGCTCTTTGGGCGTTGGGTCTTTCGCCATGATGCGTTCCTTTCTTATCTTATGCTTGATATACGCCGCCGCGTGGCTCAGACAACCGCCATACATCCAACAGAGAGAACTTTTGCATGTCAGACACAGGCGTCGCCGCCCGAAAATCCGCCGTCTATCTGCTCGATGAAATCTTGGGTGAGGGCAGGCTGATGTCGGAGCTGTTGGGCGCGGGCGTGCTGGATAGGCTGCCCCCCGACGACCGCGCGCGCGCGCAGCGGTTGGCGCAGGATACCCTGCGCGGGCTGGAGCGGGCGGACCGCATTTTGCAAAAGCACCTCAACAAATACCCGCCCCTCACGGTGCGCAATGCGCTCCGCGTGGGCACGGTTGAGCTGTGCACCGGGGGTGCGGCGCATGGTGTGGTCAATGCCATCGTCTCCGTTGTCGCCGCCGATCGGCATCTGAGCCATCTCAAGGGCCTGACCAACGCGGTTTTGCGCAAAGTGGCGGCGGAGGGGCCGGACGCATGGACCGCAAGGCGCGCGCCGCGCCTGCCCAAATGGCTGCGCGGCCCGTTGGTCGAGGCTTGGGGCGCGGACGCCATCACCGGGATGGAGAGCGCGCATTTCAAAGGTGCGCCTTTGGATGTGACCGCCAAGGGGGACCCCGCCGCATTGGCCGAGCGTCTTGGGGGCAAGCTGCTGCCGACGGGCAGTGTCCGCCTTTATGACGGCGGGCAGGTCTCCGCGATGGAGGGGTTCGCCGAGGGCGATTGGTGGGTGCAGGACGCCGCTGCCGCACTGCCCGCAAAGATTTTACGCGCGCAAGCGGGGGAGGTGGTGCTGGATCTCTGTGCGGCACCCGGCGGCAAGACGATGCAGCTGGCCACCACCGGCGCGGAAGTGCGCGCCGTGGACGACAGCCACAGCAGGATGCAGCGGGTTAAGGAAAATCTTGAGCGTACGGGCCTGACCGCGCGGACCTTCATCAAGGATGCGCGGCAGTTTCAGGGCAGTTTCGACGCTATTTTGCTGGACGCGCCATGTTCTGCCACAGGCACGATCCGGCGGCACCCAGATTTGCCCCACGCCAAGGACGGCTCGGAGTTCGGTGACTTGATCGCGTTGCAGGAGGAACTGCTGGATCATGCGTGGTCGCTGCTCAAGCCGGGCGGGCGCATGGTGTTTTGCACCTGTAGCCTGCTGCCCGACGAGGGCGAAGTGCAGATCGACGAGGCGCTGGAGCGGCACGCCGACATGACCGTGGACCGCGCGGCGCTGGCGCTTGACGGGATTGATCCGGCGTGGATCTCATCGGAGGGCGGCTTGCGTCTGCGCCCAGATTTTTGGGCCGATCAGGGCGGCATGGACGGATTCTATATCGTGTGCCTGCGCAAAGCCGCCTAAGCGCAGGCGCTTTGCGGCGGATTGGGCACGGCCAGATAGCTCGACTGTGGAATGTCGACAAAGCCTCTGAGATCGAGCAGAGCTTTGTTCTGTGCGGACAGGGCGGAGAACCCCTCTCGCACTGCCTGCGCGATCTGGGCGCGGTCTTGGGCTGTGCCGGTGATGTACGGCAGGCCAGGGGTGGGGGCGGTATAGTCCAACACGCGCAGCTGTGCGGCCCACGGCTCGTAGCGCTGCAAAAGCCGCCATGTCTGCGCATCGATTGCGGCGATGTCTGCCGCACCTTGCGCGACCATTCGGGCGGAGCACGCATGGCCACCACTTTCCGTTCGGCGCGTGAACCAAAAACCCAAACGCTCTGCATGAGCATAAAGCGCGGCGAAGCCCGACTGTGAATGTCGCATGTTATAGGCGAGTGTCGCATCGGCAAAGTCATGTAAATGGCGGCGCGGATCCTGCGCGCGCACCACGAGGGCGGAGCGGTAATACCCCGGTGGGCACCCGTCCAGCCCGTAATCGGGGGTCAGGACAAGCTGCACCTTGTCCCTGAGCCTTGTGCGGTAGGGCATGCCGCACGTCTGGCTCAGCACCAGTGTCGGGTCTTCCCACACCGCGAATTCTCCCGCAGACTGGGCAAGCTTTTCGGGCGCCTCGATGCCGCGTGTGGCGCAGGCGGCCCGCAGGCACTGCCAGAAACTGGCATGGGCCACATCCAGTTCTGGGCGGGCATACATCATCAACGAGGCGATCATGCCGGCAAAGTGCAATGGCCTCCGCGATGAGGCAAGTTGTGTTTTAATCGGGCGATCCTCCGCCCATCCGCCGGTTTGAACGAAATGGCGCTTGAAAAGCGGTGACTTGCTGCCCCGCAGGGGGTAGACAAACATAAAACGCCGGCAGAGCGTATAGGCAGAGCACATGAACAAATTTCCCCAGCTGCGCGCCCGGCGCGCGCGCTTTTTGAACCAGCTGCACGCCCGCATGGCGGCGCGGTCGCGCGGTCGCGCGCTGGGCTTCGTCTCCTCGCCGGAGCCGCGCACGATAGGCTCGTTCGCGCGGGGAAAGCAGCTTGCGGCGGGGAATTTCCTGTTCGCGGGCAGTTTGGTCACGGCGCCCGACAAAACGCCATGGGAGTTGGATGCGCCTGATGCGGCGTTCCTGCAGGCCCTGCATGGTTTTGCCTGGCTCGACGATCTTGCAGCGGTGGGGGACGCGGTATCGCGCCGCGCGGCGCAGCGCTGGCTCTGGGAATGGATCGCGCTGTATGGCGGCGGGCGTGGCGTCGGCTGGACCCCGGATCTGACCGGGCGCCGCCTGATCCGCTGGATCAACCATGCGCTGTTTATGCTGCACGGGAGCGGTGACGCCGCCCCTGAAAGTGATCCTTTCTACACCTCGCTGATGCAACAGACGCGGTTCTTGTCCAAACGCTGGCATGCCGCGGCGCCGGGGCTTGCGCGGTTCGAAGCTCTGACGGGGCTGATCTATGCCGGGTTGTCGCTGGAAGGGTTGGAGAGCCTCGCCGAGCCCGCGATCAAGGCGTTGTCGCGTGAGTGTGCCACACAGATCGATGCGCAAGGCGGCTTGCCGACGCGCAACCCCGAGGAATTGCTGGCCGTTTTTACCCTGCTCACCTGGGCGGCGGCGGCGCTGTCGGATGCGGGGCGCGGCACGCCGCAGCCGCATCTGGCCGCGATCGAGCGGATCGCGCCCACCCTGCGGACCCTGCGCCATGCGGACGGCAGCCTTGCGCGGTTTCACGGAGGCGGACGCGGCGCCGAAGGGTGGCTTGATCATGCGCTGGCAGCCTCCGGTGTGCGCAGCATGCAGCCTTCGGGCCTGTCCATGGGCTATGCGCGCCTGTCGGCGGGGCGCACCAGTGTGATCATTGATGCCAGCCCGCCACCCAGCGGTGCGGCCTCGGGCGACGCGCATGCCTCGACGTTGGCGTTCGAGCTTACGTCAGGGCGCCGACCGCTCATCGTGAACTGCGGGTCCGGCGCGTCTTTCGGAATTGAATGGCGGCGGGCGGGACGGGCGACGCCCTCGCACTCCGCGCTGAGCCTTGGGGGATACTCCAGTGCGCGCCTCGACAGGCAGGACCGGCGCACAGGTGTCGAAGCGCTCATCGACGCGCCGCGCCATGTGCCCGTGGAGATCACGCCGGTAAGCGACGGCATGAAGTTTCAGGGCGGCCACGACGGCTATGTCCTGACCCACGGCCTGACCCACGCGCGCACGATCGAGCTGACCCACGATGGCCGCGCCGTCGCTGGCGAAGATATGCTGCTCGCGATGGAGGATGCGGAAAGACGCCGGTTTGACCGTGCGCTGGACCGCACCAAGCTCAAGGGCATCGCGTTCGAGATCCGGTTTCATCTGCACCCCGAAGTGGATGCCACCCTCGATTTGGGGGGTGCGGCGGTGTCGATGGCGCTAAAGTCCGGCGAGATATGGGTTTTTCGCCATGACGGCACTTCCGAGCTTTCGTTGCAGGCCGGTGCCTACCTTGAGGCGACCCGCCTGAAACCACGCGCGACCAGCCAGATCGTACTGACGGGCCGCGCGATAAATCCCGCCACGCGGGTGCGCTGGTCCTTGTCCAAGGCGCAGGAAACTGCGATTGGCGTGCGTGATTTGGTACCCGATGACCCATATCTGGACCAAGACCAAGCCTGAGGACCTAAGCCATGCCTGATTTAGCCCCTGTAAAACGTGCCCTTTTGTCCGTCTCGGACAAGACGGGGTTGGTTGAGTTCGGTCGCGCGCTGGCGGCCGCGGGAGTTGAGCTTTTGTCGACGGGCGGCACGGCGAAGGCGCTGCGTGAAGCAGGGTTGGACGTCAAGGACGTGGCGGAGGTGACCGGCTTTCCTGAAATGATGGACGGGAGGGTCAAAACGCTGCACCCGGTGGTGCACGGCGGGCTGCTGGCGCTGCGCGACGATGCTGGGCATGTGGCCTCGATGGAGACGCACGGGATCGGCGCCATCGATCTGGTGGTGGTGAACCTCTATCCGTTTGAGGAAACGGTGGCCAAAGGTGCCGCCTATGACGAGGCGATTGAGAATATCGACATCGGCGGCCCTGCGATGATCCGCTCGGCGGCCAAGAACCACGGCTTTGTCAGCGTGATCGTCGATGTGGAGGATTACGCGCCCTATCTTGCGGAGCTTGAAACGCACGGGGGACAGACGACGTACAACATGCGCCAGCGGTTGGCGCAGACGGCCTATGCGCGCACGGCAGCCTACGACACTGCGGTAAGCACGTGGATGGCCGACGCGGTGGGCGGCACGCCGCGCCGCCGCAGTTTTGGCGGAACGCTCGCGCAGACCTTGCGCTACGGTGAAAACCCGCACCAGCAGGCGGCGTTCTATACCGACGGGAGCAGCCGCGCGGGTGTGGCTACCGCGACCCAACATCAGGGTAAGGAGCTGTCGTACAACAACATCAACGACACCGATGCTGCGTTTGAGCTGGTGTCGGAGTTTGATCCGGCCAATGGCCCGGCGGTGGCGATCATCAAACACGCCAACCCGTGCGGGGTGGCCACGGGGGCGACGCTGGCGCAGGCTTACGCGCGTGCGTTCGACTGCGACCGCACGTCGGCGTTCGGCGGGATCATCGCGCTGAACCAGACGCTCGATGCCGCGACCGCGGAGGCGATCACGGGGATCTTCACCGAAGTCGTCATCGCGCCCGACGCGGACGCCGATGCGATCAAGATTTTCGCGGCCAAGAAAAACCTGCGTCTGCTGACGACGGGCGGTTTGGCCGATCCGACTGCCGCGCGGCTCAGCCCCCGGCAGGTCTCGGGCGGTTGGCTGGTGCAGGACCGCGATGTCGGGCGGGTGCAGCTCGACGAGCTTAAGGTCGTGACCAAGCGGCAGCCGACCGAGCAGGAGATGCGGGACATGCTGTTTGCCTGGACCGTGACGAAACACGTCAAATCCAACGCGATCATCTATGTCAAAGATGGCGCAACAGTGGGCGTGGGCGCGGGCCAGATGAGCCGCGTCGACAGCACACGTATCGCCGCGCGCAAGGCCGTTGACATGGCCGAGGCGATGGGGCTGCCTGCGCCCCTGACGCAAGGGTCGGTCGTGGCGTCGGATGCGTTTTTCCCCTTTGCCGATGGGCTGATCACAGCGGCGGAAGCGGGGGCGACCGCCCTGATCCAGCCGGGCGGGTCGATGCGGGATGAGGAGGTCATCGCGGCCGCGGATGCGGCAGGGCTTGCGATGGTGTTCACCGGAATGCGCCACTTCCGGCATTAACCAGGAGCATGGGCCATGCGGGTAATTTTCTGGGCAGGCTTTGCAGCGTTTGCCATCGACCAGATCAGCAAATACGTCGTGATCCATCTGATGGAACTCGCGCGCATCCGCAGTATCGACGTTTTACCACCACTGGTGAATTTTCGCTATGGCGAGAACCGGGGCATCAATTTCGGGCTCTTCGGGGGCGGATCTGAGGCCAGCCGGTGGATACTCATCGCCCTTGCCTGCGGGATCTGCATCGCCGTGGTGATTTGGGCGCGCAAACATGCGCTCACGCGGATCGCGAAGATCAGTGCGGGGCTGTTGGTGGGCGGTGCGCTGGCCAATGTGCTGGATCGGCTTCTGTATGGCTATGTGCTTGATTTTCTAAACATGTCGTGTTGCGGCATCGATAATCCATTTGTGTTCAACATCGCTGATATCTTCATCTTTGCCGGGGCGCTCGGGCTCATCTTCTTTACTGATGACACGCCGTCTGGCGCACGCAAGCGCACGAAAACACCACCGCGCAAGGGCGCGCGGAAAAAAGTCGGGTGACATTGCACGCGCGCCTGCGGTATTGGGGTGTGCGATGGTGTGGAGGCCTTTGATGCGTAACTATGTCATGATGTTTGTATTGCTTGCGAGCGTCGCAGGCTGTGGCAATACGGGCCTGCGCGATTTGCAGAGCAATTCCAAGGGGCCCGACGAGTTCGGGATCAAACCCGTCGCACCCCTGCAAGAGCCGACAAGCTTTAGTGATCTGCCGACACCGACGCCGGGGGGCAGCAACCGTGTGGACCGATCCGCCCTCGCGGAGGGCGCGCAAGCGTTCGGCGGCAGTCTGGACGACCCCGACGGGCCTGTGCCGGGCAGTGACGGTGCGCTGGTCCAGCATGCGAGCCGCTTGGGCGTCGCCTCGGACATACGCGAGACACTGGCCCAGACTGACGCGGATTTCCGTCGCCGTCAGGCGCGGTTCACCCAGTTCCGTATCGTTCCGGTCGATCGCTACAATCAGGCCTACCGCCGTCAGGCACTCGACGCGCGTGCAGAGCAGGACCGCTGGCGCAGGGCCGGGGCACGCACGCCATCCGCGCCGCCTGCACCATAGAGAGGGCCCCCGGCGTCGAAACTGCATTACAATTGTGTGATATTGAGCTGCGCCGCTTGAACCGGGGCGCGGCGGGCGCACTTAACCAAAGCGTGCCCCGTGGGCAGACTGAAAAAGGACGATCTTGATGTTGCGATATGCCTGCACTGCTTTACTATCCGCGTTTTTGTTGCCTGCACTGGCAGGGGCGGAAACCGGCAAGGTCACCGACTTTATGCTCGATAACGGCATGCAGGTGGTGGTCGTAGAAGATCACCGCGCCCCTGTCGTCCAGCACATGCTGTGGTACCGTGCAGGGTCGGCGGATGAGCCCAAAGGCTCGAGCGGCGTTGCGCATTTTCTGGAGCATCTGCTATTCAAGGCCACCGAAAAGATGGAATCGGGAGAGTTTTCCGCCGTGGTCGCCGCCAATGGCGGGCGCGACAACGCTTTCACCAGCTATGACTACACCGCCTATTTTCAGCGTGTGGCGTCCGATCGCCTGGAGCTGATGATGACGATGGAGGCGGACCGGATGAAAAACATTCGCCTGACGCCGGAAAACATTGCGACCGAGCGCGACGTGATCATAGAGGAACGCAACCAGCGCACCGAGAACAATCCTCAGGCGCTGTTTGGCGAGCAGATCAACGCTTCGCAATACCTCAACCACCGCTACGGTGTGCCCATCATCGGGTGGATGCACGAGATGGTCGATCTCGATCTTGACGACGCACTCTCTTTTTATGAGCTGTATTATTCCCCCAACAATACCGTGCTGGTGGTGTCGGGCGATGTGACGCCCGAAGAGGTGCGGACCCTGGCCGAGCGGCATTATGGCCCGATCCCCCGCAACCCCGACCTGCCGGAGCGTCTGCGCACCGAAGAGCCGCCGCAGAACGCGGAGCGCCGTGTGCTCTTTCGAGATGCGCGGGTGGCTCAGCCCTATGTCTCCCGCAGTTATCTGGTGCCGGAACGTGACAGCGGCGCGCAGGAAACCGCCGCCGCTCTGACGATCCTGTCGGAGATTTTGGGAGGTGGGACAACGTCCTATCTGGCGGAAAAGCTCCAGTTCGACACCCAAAAAGCGACGTTCACGGCGGCCTGGTATTCCAGTGTGTCGCTCGACGACACTACATTCCGTTTCGTGATCGTTCCTGCGGCAGGCGTGACGCTCGAGGAAGGTGAGGCGGCCCTTGATGCGACGCTGGAGGCGTTCATGGAAGAGGGTGTGGACCCCGAACAGCTTGACCGTATCAAGCTACAGCTGCGCGCCTCGGAGATCTATGCGCAAGACAACGTGGACGGTATCGCAAACCGCTATGGCCGCGCGCTCACCTCCGGCCTCACGGTCGAGGATGTGCAGACATGGCCCGATATCCTCGATGCGGTGACTGCAGATGACATTTTGGAAGCCGCGAAATTGCTGCGCCGTGAGGCCTCTGTGACAGGCTGGTTGATGCGCCCTGAAGGAGTGACACAATGATCCGTTTTGCCACAGCTTTGTTCCTTGGCGCCTTCGCGGCATTCCCTGCGCGCGCTCAGGTCGACATCCAGAACGTGACGTCCCCCGGCGGGATCGAAGCGTGGCTGGTGGAAGAGCACGCGCTGCCCTTCGTCGCGATCGAGATCGCCTTCAAAGGCGGTACGTCATTGGACGTAGACGGCAAGCGCGGGGCGATCAATCTCATGACGGGCCTGCTTGAAGAGGGCTCCGGCGATCTCGATGCGCGCGCCTTCGCCCGCGCGACGGAAGCATTGGCCACCAGCTTCAGCTTTAGCGCCAATTCGGAAGAACTGTCCATTTCGGCGCGTTTTCTGACCGAAAACTTTGACGCCTCCGTCGAACTGCTGCGTGATGCGATGCAGCGTCCCCGCTTTGATGCGGCAGATGTGGAGCGCGTGCGCGCGCAGATTCTGTCGGGCCTTGCCTTCGATGCAAAAGACCCCAACGATATCGCGTCCAAGACTTTTGCCGCGATGGCCTATGGCGATCATCCCTACGGGACCGTCGATACAGGAACGCTGGAGAGCGTCGCCGCGCTTACGCGCGAGGATGTGATGGAGGCGCACCGCAATGTACTGGTCCGCGACCGTGTCTTAGTCGGTGCAGTCGGTGACATCACGCAAGAGCAGCTTGGAACGCTGCTCGACGCGCTGCTGGACGGTCTGCCCGAGAGCGGGCCGATGATGCCGCCCGCGGTGACGCCGCAGATCCAGGGCGGTGTGACCGTCGTCGAATTCGACACGCCGCAATCTGTCGCCCTGTTCGGGCATGAGGGGATTGCGGTTGCGGATGATGACTATTTCGCCGCCGTGTTGCTCAACCAGATACTCGGTGGTGGCGGGTTCAAAGCGCGCCTGATGCAGGAAGTGCGCGAAAAGCGTGGCCTGACCTATGGCGTCTATTCGTACCTTTATTCCCGCGATCTCGCGAACGCCTATATGGGGCAGGTCAGTTCTGCCAACGACCGGATCGGCGAAGCGATCGAGGTGATCCGTGATCAATGGCAGCTTGCGGCAGAGCAGGGTGTGACGGCGGAAGAGTTGCAGGACGCCAAAACCTATCTGACGGGCGCTTATCCCCTGCGCTTTGACGGGAATGCGACGATTGCAGGAATTTTGGTCGGGATGCAGATGATCGGGCTCACCCCTGATTACGTCAAGACGCGCAACGAGCGTGTGGAGCGTGTGACGCTGGACGATGTGAAGCGTGTCGCGGGTGAATTGCTGGATCCTGAGGGTTTGCAATTCGTTGTGGTGGGCAAACCAAATGGTCTGATGACTGAGTGATCCGGCGCTGTGCCGACCCCTCACAGGGCCGGAGTTTGAGTTTATTTGGCAAAATGAAGGTGAGGGTCACTCTCCGTAGGGGATCCAGATGTTTTTTACTTCGGTGGCGTGTGTCAGGAAGGCTTTTGCATCGGGCCTGTGCCAGTCCTGAGACTGGCCGTTCTGGACCCAGGTACGTTTCAGATTGGCGGCAGATGCGCGCTCGATCACGGCGTCGAGCGCAGGATCGCCAAAGCTCCAGACAGCGTCGATGTCCATATGGCGCGCCATTGTCTCGGCCACATCCGCGTGCGGGCCTGTGAGGATGTTGACGACACCGGCGGGCACGTCGGACGTCTCCAGCACTTGGGCGACGTCAGTGGCCGCGAGGGGGAATGGCTCTGACGCGCTGAGGATCACGCGGTTGCCCATGGCGATGGCCGGGGCCATGACGCTGATGAGGCCCGCGAGGGGCGCGTCTTCGCTGCACAACGCGGCGATAACGCCTACGGGTTCCTTCATGGCGAGTGAGGTTCCCCGCATCGGTACGCCATGCACCTGCCCGTCGTATTTGTCGGCCCAGGCGGCGTAGGTAAACAGGAGCTGCACCGCAGTATCCACCTCTGCCTCGCCTGACGTCCCTCCCTGCATCTGGTCAAGGCGCAAAGCAAACTCCATGCCGCGGGCGGCGAGGTTTTCGGCGATGAAATAAAGGATTTGCGCCCGCAGATGGCCGGTGGTCCGGCTCCAGCCTTTTGCGGCATGCGCGCCCTCGACCGCATTGCGGACGTCTTTGCGCGAGGCGTTGGGAGCGTGGCCCAGCAGATCGCCGTTCTTGGCCCAGATGGGGGTGGAATAGCCACTGTCGGGGCGGGTCTGCTTACCGCCGATATAGAGTTTGGCGGTTCGGTCGATACCGTCAGTCGGCGCACCGTTGCCCTGCATCGCGGAGATTGCCTTGACTGCTTTGCGCGTTGCCTTCGATTTCGTGTAGGCGCTCAGACCTTCCCAGCCGCCTTCGCGCCCAAAACCACTCATCTTGATGCCGCCAAAGCCTGCGGCGGCGTCCATCATATTGGTACCGTTGATCCAGACGATGCCGCAGGCGAGCTTGGGGGCTACGTCGAGGGCGAGATTTATGTTTTCGCTCCATACCGTCGCTGCGAGGCCGTAGCGGGTGTTGTTGGCGATGCTCACAGCCTCTTCAGGGGTGCGGAAGGTGGTGGAGACGAGGACGGGACCAAAGATTTCCTCCTGCATGAGCGTGTCGGCGGGGTGGAGATCTGTGATGAGCGTCGGCGGGTAGAAACTGCCGGTGGCAGGCATCTCGCAGGCGGCGACATAGGTGGTCCCTGCGGTATTTGCGGCGACCATGGCGGTGATGGCGTCCAGTTGTTTGGGGTCCACGATGGCGCCGACATCGACGCTTTTGTCTAGCGGGGAGCCCACGCGCAGCTTGTCCATGCGCGCCCGCAATTTGCTATGGAAGAGGTCGGCGATGGGTTCGTGTACCAGAAGGCGGGAGCCCGCGCAGCAGACCTGGCCTTGGTTAAACCAGATCGCATCCACCAGCCCTTCGACGGCGGAGTCGATGTCGGCGTCATCGAAGACGATGTAGGGGGATTTGCCGCCCAGCTCCAGCGTGAGCGCCTTGCCGCTGCCTGCGGTCGCCTCGCGGATGCGCTGGCCCACGGCGGTCGAGCCGGTGAAGGCTACTTTATCGACGTCGGCGTTCACGATCATCTCGCCCACTGCACCGTCGCCGGTGACGATGTTCACGACCCCTTTCGGCACGCCCGCTTGTGCGCAGATGTCGGCGAACAGGAGTGCTGTGAGCGAGGTGTATTCGGCGGGCTTGAGCACCACGGTGTTGCCCATGGCCAGCGCCGGCGCCACCTTCCACGCAAGCATGAGCAGCGGAAAATTCCACGGAATCACCTGACCGCATACGCCAATAGCGGCCCGGTCGGGCAGCTCGCTTTCCATCAGCTGGGCCATGCCTGCGTGATAGTAGAAGTGCCGCTGCGCCAAGGGGATATCGATGTCGCGCGCCTCGCGGATGGGCTTACCGTTGTCGAGGCTTTCCAGCACGGCGAAGAGGCGGCTGTGTTTTTGCAGCAGACGCGCGAGTGCATAAAGCACGCGCGCGCGGGCGTGGCCGCCTTTGGCTTCCCATTGGGGCTGTGCGCTACGTGCAGCTTTGACCGCCGCGTCAACGTCGGCTTGGGTTGCCTGAGTGAGGTGGGCGAGGATTTCGCCGGTGGCGGGATCGCGGCTCTCGAACACCTCGCCGGGGGCGGTTATGGCGCCGTCGATAAAATGCCCAAATCGCCCGCCTTGGTCCACGATCCAAGCCAGTGCCTCGGCGGGGGATTCAGGTGCGGTGCCATAGTCCATGGTCGCGAAAATGTCGGATACGGTCATGCGGTGCGCCTTCGGGTCAGGAGGTGGGGTGGCGGTAGGTGGCGGAATAGCTGCCGGTCACGTGATGCTCAAGCTGCCGCTCGATGTCGCCCAGCAGCGAGGAGGCGCCAAAGCGGAACAGATCGGGCTGGAGCCAGCGCTCGCCAAGCTCCTCCTTGATCAGGGCCAGATAGGTGATCGCGTCCTTCGCCTTGGAGATGCCGCCGGCAGGTTTGTAGCCGACGCGGAAGCCGGTACGCTCGTAATAATCGCGGATCGCGCGCACCATGACGAGGCTCACAGGCAGCGTGGCGTTCACACTTTCCTTGCCCGTCGAGGTTTTGATGAAATCGGCCCCGGCCATCATGCACACGAGACTTGCACGCGCCACGTTGCGCAGGCTGCCCAATTCGCCAGTGGCGAGGATCGCCTTGACGTGTGCATCGCCGCACGCGGCGCGAAAGGCGCGCATCTCGTCGTAGAGGGCTTGCCAGTTCCCCTCGAGCACATGGCGCCGGGAGATGACGATGTCGATTTCCCGCGCCCCCGCCGCCACGCTCTGCTCGATCTCCGCGATACGCAGGGGCAAGGGCGACAGACCCGCAGGAAAGCCGGTGGAGACGGCGGCGACAGGTACGCCACTGCCGCGCAGGGCGGTGACGGCGGGGGCGATCATCTCGTGATAGACACACACCGCGCCCACGGTGAGCGGTGGCATGCCGAGCGCATCCAGCGTGGAGGCCGCCACCGGCTGGCGCGCTTTCGCGCAAAGCCGCCCCACGCGGCGCGCCGTGTCGTCACCTGACAGGGTGGTAAGATCGATGCAGGTCACCGCCCTGAGAAGCCATGCGGCCTGATACGATTTTTTGACGGAGCGACGGGCGGGAAGCGATGCCGCGCGCCGCTCGATCGCCGAGGTATTGGCCTGCGCGCGCAACACCCATTCGAGATCCAGCGGCAAGCCCGTATTGCGCTGCTCCGTCACTTGTGGAAGCTGCTGGCCGTGGCGTGCGGAGGTGGTCTGTGTGGCGACGGACATGGCTGCACCTTTGATTGAAACGATGCCATAGACTCGCATGCGCCGACGCCGGTTTGCAAGATGCCCCTACGCGGCAAGTCGGGTGCCGTAGGGACAAAAGAACGGCTGGCCTGTGTGCAGAAATCGCGTGGCAAATGCGGTGTTTGAGGGGCCAAAACCCGCAAAATCAGGGATAGAAGGGCACAAATCGACAAATTTGCACCCTGAGTGAGTTTTTACTTTGACGCGCGAATCACTCTGCGGCTATATGTTGTGACTAAATCTTTGCTACACCAATTTTGTGCCAACAAAATCTATATCTGGTGTTCAGAGCCTGGGGGGACGACATGATTAGACGCGCAGCGGGTTTCGCGGCAGCCCTTGTGATACAAGCGACAAATGCCGCAGCACAAGATCAGTTGTCGAGCGCCCAAGCCTCGTTCGTGTTCAATGGTGCTCAGATCGATATTGCAGGCGCCTCGCAAAATGCCGCGAAATATGCGGCCCTTTTTTCAACACTGACACCCTCGTGTGATCCACACTGCATCGCGCCGGTCGGGGTCGAGCCTGACTTGCCCGCATTTTTGAAGAACCGCGTGGGCAAGAACACAGGCCTGTTGGTGGACGCACGCATGCCGCAAGGTCGGGGAATGGGATACATTCCGGACTCCGTCAGCCTGCCCTATGAAGCGGTATCGCAGCACAGTGGCTACCGTGCCGAGATCCTAAAGGCGCTGGGTGCGCGCAGTTTCGAGGATGTGTTTAATTTCGCAGTTCCGTTGGAGTTGATTGTGCACGATGGGGGCACTTCTCAGAAAGACGCAAGCGCGCTGATCGCGCATCAGCTTGAGGTCGGCTATCCGCTTAAAAAAAGTCCGCTGTTACCGGGGTGGCATGCAGGTGTGGTCCGTATTGGGCCTCACAATTCAGGAATAGAGTCGTGACAGGCAAGTCTCCAAAAATTTCGTTTGCGCCGACTGTACCGCCGGAGGCGACAGCGCAGGCGGTGGCCGCAAAAGTAAAATTTGGATCAGGCCCGGCCAATACATCGCAGGCGGCGTCGGCAGGGTCCGCGCCCAGTTCAAAACGAACGCCGAACAAGGCGCCCAGCGTGGCGCATATGAAGGCGCGCACCGAACGCCGTCTTGCGCCCAGCGGCCTTATGGCGGCCTACGAGCTGAGATATATGCGCAGAAGTGCAATGCCGCACGTGTTGGGGACTATCGTCACGCTTATCTTCGCGCTTGGGGTGACGGCCGCTTTGCCGTGGACCAACGCCGCGCCGGACGAGGGTGCGGCCCGCGCGACGTCGGGTGTGGCGGCGTTGCAGGCGGAGCCTCGCATAGAGGAGGCACCCGCCGATGCGCAGGCCAAAAGGCGCGCGGTCGAAGCGACCTCGATCCTGAGCGTCAACATGCTGCGCAGTCTGCGCGAAGGAGTTCTTGCGGGGGTCTATACCGTCCAGCGCGATGCGGAAAACGGCGTCGAGAAAATCCGCCTGCGCACGGCCAACACCGATATTCCAAGCAATGCGATTGCCACAATGATGGCGCAGGCCACAGATGAAGGGCGCATTGCCGTGGCTGCGGCCTTGCGCACGGCGCAGGGCGGTATGGATGTCGATAAGATGATGTTCAAACTCGCGCAGAAATCACTGATCGAGGAGGGCACCGACGCGGCGGTGCTGGCCGCCCGTGACATGGCGCTCAAGGCGTTCGCCGCCTTGGTCGCCACCACCGATGACGTCGGTGATCAGCGCGTTTATACCGTTCAGGCGGGCGACAGCCTTGCCTATATACCAATGCAATTTTACGGTTCTCCCGATGCGTACGCACGCATCATTGAGGCGAACCGTGACACGCTCCACTCCCCCGACGCGTTCCAGTCAGGCCAGCGGTTGTTCCAACCCAGCTGAATAATAATAAAAATGATGTCTCAGTGACGTCGGGTGAGCAACGGGTCGGGCTGAAATGCCCGGCCCGATTGTCTTTTGCGCTGCATTCTCCGCGGCGTGTGGCGGTTTGCAAATTGCGGCGATGCGGCAATTTGTGCAAGGTGGCCGCAAACGCAGGACCAAGGATACCCGATGCACCGCTATCCCAGAGATTTCACCGGCTATGGCGCCACACCACCGGATGCCAAATGGCCCGGCGGTGCGCGGATCGCGGTCCAATTCGTGCTCAACTACGAAGAGGGCGGCGAGAATTGCCTGCTGCACGGCGATGCAGCCTCAGAGGCGTTTCTGTCGGAAATCGTCGGGGCGGCGCCCTGGCCCGGCCAGCGGCATTGGAATATGGAAAGCATTTACGACTATGGCGCGCGTGCGGGGTTCTGGCGCTTGCACCGCCTGTTCACGCGGGCTCATGTGCCGGTCACCGTCTACGGCGTGGCCAGCGCGCTGGCCCGTGCGCCCGAACAGGTCGAGGCGATGCAGACCGCGGGTTGGGAAATTGCGAGCCATGGCCTGAAGTGGATCGACTACCGCGATCACAGCAAGGAGGCCGAGGCGGCAGATATGGCGGAGGCCATTCGCCTGCACACGGAAGTCACCGGCGCAGCGCCGCGCGGGTGGTACTGCGGGCGCACGAGTGAGAACACGGTGCGGCTTGCGGCGCAGGCGGGCGCGTTCGACTATATCTCCGACACCTACGACGATGATCTGCCCTATTGGTCTGACATCGCGGGCACGGATCAGCTGATCATCCCCTACACGCTCGACTGCAACGACATGCGCTTCGCCACGCCGCAAGGGTTCAACGCCGGCGATCAATTCTATACCTACCTGCGCGATACCTTTGATGCGCTCTATGCCGAAGGCGTGGCAGGGCAGGCCAAGATGATGTCGGTGGGGCTGCATTGCCGCTTGATCGGGCGTCCTGGTCGGGTGCAAGCGCTGGCGCGGTTTTTGGAGTACATCCACGGCTTCGAGGGCGTCTGGACGCCGCGCCGCATCGACATCGCCGATCACTGGCGCGCCACCCATCCCGCACAGGCGGCGCCCCTGCGCCCCAGCCGCATGGCGCAGGCGGACTTCGTGGCGCATTTTGGCGGCATCTTCGAGCATTCCGCCTGGATCGCCGAGCGGGCCTACGCGCTTGAGCTGGGGCCCGCCCACGACAGTGCCGCAGGCTTGCACAGCGCGCTCGCGCGTATCTTCCGCTCCGCCAGCCATGCCGAGCGTTTGGGTGTGCTGACCGCCCATCCCGATCTCGCGGGAAAGCTTGCAGCAGCCAAAAGCCTCACGGAAGAGAGCACCGTCGAACAGGCCAGTGCGGGTCTCGATGTGCTCGCGGATGCCGAGCGTGCGCAATTCACGGCGTTGAACACGGATTATGTCGCCAAACACGGCTTCCCCTTCATCATCGCGGTCAAGGACCACGACAAGCAAGGTATCTTGCGCGCGTTTCAATCGCGCATCGCAAAGGACACCGACACTGAATTTAAGACCGCCTGCGCACAGGTGGAGCGTATCGCGCGCCTGAGACTGGAACATCTGCTATGACCTATGCCTTCCCGCCGGGCGGCTTGCCGGATCAGAGGGTCGATCCTGAAAGCACCGCCGTGATGACGCCTGCCTATGCCGTCATCCCTGCAAGCGTGCAGCGCGACATCGTCACCAGCTTTTTGCCCGGCTGGACCGGCACGCGCGTTTGGGTGCTGGCCCGTCCACTGTCGGGATTTGCCGAAACTTTCAGCCAATACGCCGTGGAGCTGGCGCCGGGCGGCGGCAGCGCACAGCCGGAGGAAGACATGCTCGCCCAGGGCGTATTGTTTGTGGCCCATGGTACGGTGCGCCTGACCGTCGGGCGGGAAGCGTTCGATCTTGGCGCGGGCGGCTATGCCTATCTGCCACCCTCGGCTGTCTGGACGCTGTGGAACTGGACGGAGCAGCCTGCGGGCGTGCACTGGGTGCGCAAACGCTGGCGGCCCGTGGGCGATATGCAGCCCCCGCAAGCCTTCGTGACGCATGAAGGGGAGGTCGAGGCCATCGCGATGCCGGACACGGGCGGCGTCTGGGCGACCCAGCGGTTCGTTGACCCGCTCGATCTGCGCCACGACATGCACGTCAACATCGTGACGTTCAAGCCCGGCGGTCGCATTCCGTTCGCCGAGACCCATGTGATGGAGCACGGTCTCTATGTGCTGCAAGGCAGTGCTGATTATCTGCTGAACAAGGACTGGGTGCCGGTCGTGGCGGGCGATTTCATGTGGCTGCGCGCCTTTTGCCCGCAGGCCTGCATCGCCACGGGCGATGAGCCGTTTCGCTATCTGCTTTACAAGGACGTCAACCGGCACATGCCCCTATGAGCATCGAGATCAGACCGAAGCCGCTGACGCAGGCCACGTTTGCGCCGTTCGGCGATGTACTTGACGTGTCGGGTGCGCCCGACAAAATGATCAACGCTGGCCTGTGCGGCCGATATCATGACCGCGCCGACCTTGATTTCGGGGAAGGTGGCCGCGCGGGTATCAGCCTTTTCGACGCGCAACCGCGCAGCCTGCCCTACAGCTTTGATCTGCTGGAGCGGCATCCCGAAGGGTCGCAAGCCTTCCTGCCGATGACCGCGCATCCCTTTCTGGTGATCGTCGCACCGGATGCTCACGGCGCACCGGGCACGCCGCGCGCTTTTCTCACCGCCCCGCATCAGGGCGTGAACTTCCACCGCGGCACATGGCACGGCGTGCTCACGCCACTTTTTTCACCAGGATTCTTCGCGGTGGTCGACCGGATCGGCGACACTGCGAATCTCGAAGAGGTAAGACTTGATAAGGTATACACCGTCGTTTCTAAGGAATGAGGGCAGCCGATAGAGCTGCCACAGCATACAACCGACCGGGAAACGAACCATGACAGACACCATCAGCATCTATGCCGACCCTGATGAGATGCCCCCATTGGCCCAGGCGGTGCCGCTTGGCCTGCAACACGTGCTGGCGATGTTCGCCTCCAACGTGACACCGTCGATCATCGTCGCGGGCGCTGCCGGTCTCGCCTTCGGCGGCCCCGAGCAGGTGTATCTCATTCAGATGGCGATGCTGTTTGCCGGCGTCGCGACCCTGTTCCAGACGGTGGGCATCGGCCCCATCGGCGCGCGTCTGCCGATCATGCAAGGGACCAGCTTCGCTTTCGTCGGTGTCCTCGCGGGTATCGCCGCCACACTGGGTCTGAGTGTGGCACTGAGCGCCTGCATCATCGCCGGTGTGATCCATTTCATGCTCGGTGCCGTGATCCAGCATTTGCGCTGGCTCTTCCCGCCGCTGGTAACAGGGCTCGTGATCCTGGCGATTGGCCTCTACCTCATTCCCGTCGCCATCAAATACGCCGCCGGCGGTGCCGCAACCTTCCAGATGGAGGCCGAAAGCTTCGGCTCGCTCATGCATTGGAGCGTGGCACTCTCCGTTGTGATCGTCTCGCTGGTGCTCAAGTTCTTCACCAAAGGCGCGCTGAGCAATTCGGCCATCCTCATCGGCCTGATCGTGGGTTACCTGCTGGCGCTGATTTTCGGCATGGTCAACTTCGCCCCCGTAGCCAACGCCACATGGTTCACTGCCATCGCACCCTTGCCTTACGGGTTTGAGTTCAATCTCGGTGCGGTCATCGCGGTCACACTCGTCTCCATCGTGTCGGCAATCGAGACGGTGGGCGATGCCTCCGCCACCACAAAAGCAGGTGCAGGCCGCCAGGCGACAGATAAGGAAGTCGCGGGCGCCACCTACGCCGACGGTCTCGGCACAGCTGTCGCCGGTGTCTTCGGCGGTCTGCCCAACACATCGTTCAGCCAGAATGTCGGCATCGTCGGCATGACCGGCATCATGAGCCGCCACGTGGTCACCATCGGCGCGCTGGTGCTGATCCTCTGCGGGCTGGTTCCCAAGATCGGCGCTGTCATCGCCTCAATGCCCCTGCCTGTGCTGGGTGGCGGTGTCATCGTGATGTTCGGCATGGTCGCTGCTGCAGGTCTCAATATGCTTTCTGAGATCAATATGAACCGGCGGAATATGGTGATCATCGCGGTCTCGCTTGCGGCTGGTCTCGGCCTCAATCTGGTGCCCGAAGCGGTGCAATACCTGCCCGGTGTGGTCAAAACCCTCGCCACCTCCGCGGTGGCTCCTACGGCGCTGGTCGCCGTGGTGCTCAACCTCGTCCTGCCAGACGAGATCTGAGACCTCCGCGTGGTGCGCCAGATTGATCCGGCGCGCCTCACCGCTTTTCATGTTGCCAAATAAACTCATTACTCCGTTCCTCACGCGGGGGCGGCCGAAGATGGTGCATAAACCCTCAAATCATCTGCGCATATTTCGCCCTGCCGCTTTCAGAATCGCAGCGCACTGTGCTAGGTCTAGCGGCATGCATGAGCCGAACCCCAACATAAGCGCCCCGCAGCCCATAATCCGGCAACTTGATGAGGCCGCCGTCAACCGTATTGCCGCAGGCGAAGTGGTTGAGCGGCCCGCATCGGCGGTGAAGGAGCTGGTCGAGAATGCTATAGATGCCGGGGCCACGCGCATTACCGTCGATTATGCCGATGGGGGCAAGACGCTCATTCGCGTTACCGACGATGGCTGCGGCATCGCAGGGGATGAACTGCCGCTGGCACTGTCGCGCCACGCCACATCGAAAATCGACGGCACTGATCTGCTCAACATCCACTCTTTCGGCTTTCGGGGAGAGGCGCTGCCGTCGCTCGGCGCTGTGGGCCGTCTCATCATCACCAGCCGCGCCATAGGCCAGAATGGCGCCGAGATCTCGGTGACTGGTGGAAAACACGCAGCGGTGAGGCCTGCGGGGCTGAGCGGTGGTACTGTCGTCACCCTGCGTGATCTGTTCTACGCCACGCCCGCCCGCCTCAAATTCCTGCGCACCGACCGCGCGGAGGCGCAGGCGATCGGCGATGTCATCAAACGCCTCGCCATGGCTGAGCCCTTTGTGCGCTTCTTGCTACGTGACGTTTCGGGAACAGGCCCAGGCCGGGAGGTCTTCCGCGCCGAGGCAGAGCAGGGTGACCTCTTCGAGGCCCTGAACGGTCGTCTGCGGCAGGTTCTGGGCCGCGAATTTGCAGATAACGCCTTGCCCATCGATGCGGAGCGGGAGGGCTTCCACCTCACCGGGTTCGCCGCCCTGCCCACGTATTCGCGCGGCTCCGCCGTCGCGCAATATCTCTTCGTGAATGGTCGCCCGGTGCGGGACAGGATGCTCATCGGTGCGTTGCGCGGCGCCTATTCCGACTTTCTCAGCCGCGATCGCCATCCTGCCGCGGCCCTGTTTGTCGATTGTGATCCGACGCTCGTGGACGTCAATGTCCACCCCGCCAAGTCTGAGGTCCGTTTCCGCGAGCCGGGCATCGTGCGCGGCCTTATCGTCTCGGCCCTGCGCCATGCCTTGGCCAGTGCCGGTCACCGCGCCTCGAGCACTGTCGCCGACGCCACGCTGGGCGCCCTGCGCCCCGAGCACGCAGGCAATGCGCGCATCTACCAGATGGACCGCCCCTCCAACGGCGCGCGGCACGCCGCCTATACTGCCCAAGCACCCGAGGGCTTCGCCGAAACCCAAGGCGTCTGGGGCAGGGTTGAAAGCGAGCGCGAGGAAGCCTCGCAGGGGCATGAAGAGCGGGCGGATTACCCTCTCGGTACCGCACGCGGTCAAGTGCACGAAAACTATATCATCGCTCAGACGTTGACCGGCATGATCATCGTCGACCAACACGCCGCCCATGAGCGGCTGGTCTACGAGCAGCTGAAAAACCAGATGGCCGCCAACGGCGTCGCGTCGCAAGCACTCCTCATCCCTGAAATCATAGAGTTGTCGTCCTCGGACCGCGCCGCCATCCTCGACGTGGCCGAAGACCTTGCCAAATTCGGTCTTGGGATCGAGCCCTTCGGCGGTGACGCCATCGCCGTGCGCGAAACCCCTGCGATCCTCGGTGAAGTAAACGCCGAAGCCATGATCCGCGACATCCTCGATGAGTTGGAGGGCGATGGCGAAAGTCTGCTAGTGCAGACGCGCATCGAGGCGATCCTGAGCCGTGTGGCCTGTCATGGATCCATCCGCTCGGGCCGCCGGATGCGCGCGGAGGAGATGAACGCCCTGTTACGCGAGATGGAGGCGACGCCGCATTCCGGCCAATGCAACCACGGTCGCCCCACCTACGTCGAGCTGAAACTCACCGATATCGAGCGGCTTTTCGGCCGCACATGATCCAGATCGGCGAGGTCCAGTTCGATCCAAGCGATCCCCTGACGCTGGCCGTGCTGATTGGCCTCGGTGTCCTCGCCCTCATCCTGCTGCTGCTGCTCGTCATGCTCCTGCGCGCCCCGCGCATCCCCGCGCCGCTGGCACAACAGCTCCACGCCCTGAACAGCGGTCAGGCCCAGCTGCGCGGCAATCTGCAAACCGTCTCGGACACGCAGGCCAACGCCCAAACCCAGCTCATCCAAAGCCTCGAGGCCCGCCTCGCCACCGTGCAACTCCAGATGCAACAACAACTCGCCCAGATGCAGGAGCGCACCAACCAGTCGCTGCACGGCTCTGCCCAGCGCACCACGACCAGTCTGACGCAGCTGCAAGAGCGCCTCGCCTCCATTGACAAAGCGCAGGACAACATCACCAAGCTCTCCGGCGATGTGCTGTCGCTTCAGGACATCCTGAGCAACAAGCAAACGCGTGGCGCCTTTGGCGAAATCCAGCTGCATGATATCGTGTCGAAAGCGCTGCCGTCCGACAGCTACACGATGCAAAAAACCCTCAGCAATGGCCGCCGGGCCGATTGCTTGATCCACTTGCCCAATCCGCCCGGCCCGATCGTCATTGACGCGAAGTTCCCCCTCGAAGCTTATGAGGCGCTGCACCGCGCCGCAACCGATTGGGAGTTGAAGTCAGCCGTCGCCAACATGCGCACCAGCATCCGCAAACACATCCGCGACATCGCGGAGAAATACATCCTCGACGGCGAGACCGCCGATGGCGCGTTGATGTTTCTGCCCTCCGAGGCCGTTTATGCGGAGCTGCACGCCAACTTCCCCGAGCTGGTGCGCGAAGGGTTTGACGCGCGCGTCTGGATCGTCTCGCCCACGACCTGCATGGCCACGCTCAACACCATGCGCGCCATTCTCAAGGACGCCCGCATGCGCGAACAGGCGGGTGAGATCCGCAAAACCTTGCGCCTGCTGCACCGCGACGTCGAGTTGGTCGTGGCCCGTGTGGGCAAGCTCGACACGCACTTCCGCCAGGCCCGCGAGGACCTCGACGGCATCGGCACCGCGGCGGAGCGCGCGGGCAAACGCGCGGCCCGTCTGGATAATTTCGACTTTGAGGAGGTGGAGCGCGATGCGCCGCCTCTGCCGCTCACACCCTCGAAAGGACCGCAAGCCTTATGACCTCTGCAACCCCTGACACAGACCTGCTGTCCCTCGATGCCATCCGCGCCAATACATCGGCGATCGCAAGCGACATCCACCGCACGCCCTGCCTGACCCTCGACACAGGCCTCACATCGGACCTGCTCGGGGGCGGTGCGGCCGTGCTCAAGCTTGAATGTTTTCAGCACACCGGCACATTCAAGGCCCGTGGCGCCCTCACCGTCGCGCGCAGCCTTGATGCCGCACAGCGCGCGCGGGGCATCACGGCGGCCAGTGCCGGCAACCATGCAATCGCCGCCGCATGGGCCGCGCGGCAAACGGGCATCAGCGCCAAGGTCGTGATCCAATCAAACGCCAACCCTTTCCGCATCGCACTCGCCAAAGCCGAAGGCGCCGAGGTCATCATGAAAGCGCCGGGTGCCGAGACCTTTGCCGAGGCCGAGCGCTTGGTGCGCGAAGAGGGCCGCCACTTCATCCACCCGTTTGAGGGTCCGCCTACCTCGCTGGGCACCGCAGGTGTCGGTCTGGAATTGATGGAGCAGGCCCCCGATCTTGATGCGGTCATCGTCTCCATCGGCGGCGGCGGCCTGATCAGTGGCGTTGCTGCGGCGGTCAAACAAATCAACCCATCGTGCAAAGTATATGGGGTGGAGCCGCAAGGCGCGCCCGGCATGCACAGCGCGCTACACAGGGGGGCACCGGGGCCACTCGACCGCGTCGACACAATCACCGACAGCCTCGGCGCGCCCATGTCCATGCCGTTCAGTCATGCTTTGTGCACCGCATATGTGGACGAGATCGTGCTGCTGGACGACGACATGATTTGCGCAGGCATGGTCGCTTTCCAGCAGGAGGCGAAACTCGCGGTGGAGCCCGCCGCCGGTGCCGCACTTGCCGCAGTATTCGGCCCGCTGCGTGCCAAACTGCAAGGGCTTCGCACCGGCATCATCGTCTGTGGCGCCAACATTGACGCGCAATCCTATCTGGCCCTCATGCACCGCGGCCTATCGGCCTATCAATCGCTGACCCAACGCTGATCGTCTATTTTTCTTGGCCAAAAATACTCCGGGGGAGTGGCCACAGGCCGATGGGGGCTGGCCCCCTCTTGCCCGATACGAACCCGTACCGCCCTCAAACCAAAGAATTCAAAACACCGCGAAAAAACAATTATCGAACTCATTTACATCCAACTGTCGATCTGGCGCCCATGTGCCACATGTATGTAGATCACAACGCTATCACGAGACAGGACCCACGCCCAATGACCCTGAACGCCACGCCCCAGACCTCCAGCGCCCTCGCCCCCAAAACCCGCCGCGTTGCGGTGATCGGTGCGGGCATTTCTGGCATGGGGGCCGCACATATGCTCGCGCCCGACAATCGCGTGACCCTGTTTGAGAGTGGTGCGCGCCTTGGCGGGCACGCGCGCACGGTTATGGCGGGCAAGCGGGGGGACCAGCCGGTCGATACCGGTTTCATCGTATTCAACTATGCCAACTATCCGCATCTTGCGGCCTTCTTCGCCGCCCTCGAGGTGCCCGTGATCCCGTCCAACATGAGCTTTGGCGCGTCCTTCGACGCAGGGCGGCTGGAATATGCGCTGACCAGTTTCAACGCGATGTTTGCGCAGCGGCGCAATTTGGTGAACCCACGGTTCCTCGGCATGTTGCGCGACATCGTAAAGTTCAACAATCATGCGGTGCGTCTGGCGCAGGACCAAAGCCTGAGGGTGCGGGAATTTCTGGCTGAGCTCGGCACGGGCGATTATTTTCGCGATCATTACCTGTTGCCGTTCTCCGGTGCGATCTGGTCGACGCCCAAGGAAAAGATCATGGATTTCCCGGCCCATGCGCTGATCAAGTTTTTTGAAAATCACGCGCTGCTGGGCTATTCGGGGCAGCACCAATGGTACACCGTAAAGGGGGGCTCTATTACTTACGTCGATCTGGTGGCTGCCGCGATGGCACGCAATGGGGTCGATGTTCGCCTCAACGCCGCCGTTCAGGGCGTGCGCCGCGATGCCTGCGGGGTCGAGGTGAGGACCCACGGCGGGGAGTGGGAGCGCTTTGACGAAGTCGTCATGGCCACGCACTCTGACGATAGCCTTGCCATGCTCACCGATGCCACCGCGGCGGAGCGCTCTGCATTGGGTGCAATCGCCTATCAGCCCAACGATGTCGTGCTGCACGCGGACACCGCAATGATGCCGAAACGTCGCGCGACATGGGCGTCCTGGGTCTATACGGAGGATGCGCAGACCAAGTCGGATCGCATCGATCTGACCTATTGGATGAATTCGCTGCAATCCATCCCCGAGGAGGATCCGCACTTCGTCACCCTCAACACCAAGCGGACTATCCGCGACGAGCTGATCTACGATCAGGTCACCCTGCGCCACCCGGTCTACGACCTTCCGGCTCTGGCCGCGCAAAGCACCGTGCACGCCATGAACGGCGACAATCGCACGTGGTTCTGCGGCGCGTGGATGCGCAATGGGTTTCACGAAGACGGGCTTGCGAGTGCGGTGGACGTGGTCATCGCGCTCAAAGACACCCAGCGCGATATGATCGCCGCACAGTGAGTGCCGCCGTCGATCATATCGCAGGCCAGACGTTCCATGGCCGCAAGGGAAAGGTCGAGAATGCCTTTCGCTACTCGGTGGACTACGTTCTGCTCGATGCGGAGGCGCAACTGCGCACTCCCGGCCTGTTCGCGCGTAACGGGCGCGGCCTGACCTCCCTTCAGGACAGCGATCACGGCGGCGCGCCGGGGCAAGGGCGTGGCGCGACATGGGTCCGTGACGTGCTGGCGCAGCACCAGGTCACAGGCGTCGCGAAAATCGAGCTTTTGGCACAGCCGCGCGTGCTGGGACATGTGTTCAACCCTGTGAGCTTTTGGCTCTGTCGCCGTGCTGATAGCGCGCTGATCGCCGTGATCAGCGAGGTCACGAACACCTATGGCGACCGTCACAGCTATTTGTGCCACCACCTCGACCAACGCGAGATCGCCCCGCATGATCACCTGCGCGCGACCAAGATCATGCATGTCTCCCCGTTTCAGCCGGTTGAGGGGGAGTATACCTTCCGCTTTGACATCACGGACGCGCGCGTCGGCATCTGGATCGATTATGGCCGCGCCACCGGCGGGCTTTTGGCGACGCTCACCGGTAAGCGCGAGCCGCTCACCAATGCCGGCATCCTGCGCAGCATGTGGCGGCGTCCCCTTGGCGCGCGGCGGGTTCTGGCGCTCATCCATTGGCAGGCGCTCAAGCTTTGGATCAAGGGTGCGCTGTTTCGCAGCCGCCCCGTGCCGCCGCGTGATGAGGTAAGCAAGGGATGACGGATGCCGTCGCAAAGCGTCTGCCGGCCTACGCGCTTTTCGCAGCACTTTTGGCCTGTGCGGGCTTGCCGATCTATATTCACGCGCCCAAGTTTTACGTCGACGAATACGGCGTCTCGCTTGCCGCGCTGGGCGCTGTGCTGTTTGGTCTGCGCCTTCTCGATGTGGTGCAGGACCCGCTTTTGGGGCGGCTGTCGGAGCGGTTGCGCGATCAACGCGGGCTTGCCGTTGGCGCTGGCTGTGCGGTGATCGCATTGGCGATGGTCGGGCTTTTTGCTGTGCCGCCGCTGACATCGCCGGTACTTTGGTTCGCCATCATGCTGACGCTCGTGTTCTCGGCGTTCAGCTTCCTCACGATCTGCTTTTACGCTCAAGGGGTGGCAAAGGCGGATAAGATGCCGGGGCAAGGGCATCTCTATCTTGCGCGTTGGCGCGAGACGGGGGCGCTTCTGGGGGTTTGCGTGGCCTCCGTCGCACCCGTGGCACTGGGCTTCGTCATGGGTGCGCCCTTCACCGGCTTTGCGGTCGGTTTCGCGGTGCTTGCGGTAGCGGCAGCGGCGGCGATGCGGGGCGAATGGATCTCGACGGACGTGCCGCCCGGCACGGGCTTCGGCACGGTTCTGTCCGATTCTCTGGCGCGTCGGTTGCTGTTCATCGCCCTGCTCAACGCCGCCCCGGTCGCGGTCAGCTCGACGCTGTTTCTGTTCTACGTTGACAGCGCGCTGGAGGCGCCGGGCTTCGAAGGGCCGCTGCTGTTGCTCTTCTTTCTGTCCGCCGCCGCCGCTGCCCCGGTCTGGGGCCTGCTGGCGGAGCGGTTTGGCGCGCGCGGGGTGCTGCTGGGGGCGATGGTGCTGGCGATCGTGGCCTTTGGCGGGGCGCTTTTTCTGGGGCCGGGAGATCAATGGTGGTTCGCGCTCGTCTGTGTCGCGTCCGGAGCCGCGATGGGTGCCGACCTCACGCTGCTGCCCGCGCTTTTCGCCACGCGCATGGCGCAAATCTCACCGTCTGCGGCCGAAGGCTTCGGCTTATGGTCATTTGTTTCCAAATTCACCTTGGCCTTGGCCGCCGCGATCCTACTTCCTGTCCTGGATGTTGCGGGATATGTGAGCGACGCGAGCGCGCCTTCACCTCCCGAAGCGATCGATTTGTTACGGCTTATGTACGCCGGCGTGCCGTGTGTGCTCAAGCTAGCGGCGATCTATCTGCTATGGCGGACCAAGCTGGAAAGGGCGGCGTGATGAGTGACGGTGTGTTTTTCTTCGCCTTGGGTGGCGTTGTGGTGCTGTTCATGCTGCTGCTGCGCCGCAGGTTTGCGGATTTCATGGGCCAGACACCCGAAGACTATGCGGAGGATTATCCGCAATTCAACATGCGCGAGCATCTCGATGGTGCCATGACATGCGACGGCGTGATCTTCGGCCCGCTGGGCCGTGTCACCAGCACCTTCGAGGCGGATTTCGATATAAGCTGGGAGGGCAATACCTGCACGATAGCCGAGCATTTCCGCTACAACGACGGCGCGACACAGGATCGCGAATGGCGGATCACGCTGGACGGCGGTGGCCGGTTCGAGGCCCGGGCCGACGACGTTCCCGGCAAGGGGCGCGGCGAGATCGCGGGCCCGGCGGTGTTGTTGCGGTATCCGATCAAACTGCCGGATGATGCAGGGGGTTACACCCTCAAAGCATTTGATTGTATGTACCTCACGAAAAACGGGACCGTCCTGAACAGAAGCCAGTTTCGCATGTTCGGTTTCAGAGTGGCCGAATTGGTGGCGACCATACGCAAAAAGGAGACAGCATGAGCGATTGGCAGGGTAAACGGTATTGGCTGGTCGGCGCCAGTGATGGGTTGGGCGCAGCCCTCGCGCGCAAGCTCAGCGCGGCGGGCGTCGAGGTTATCTTGTCCGCGCGCTCGGGCGACAAATTGTCAACGCTCGCTGATAGCCTGCGTGGAAAATCACAGGTCGTGACCGTCGACGTCTCCGACGACGCCAGCGTGGCACAGGCGGCAGAGCAGGTGGGTGAGGTGGACGGCGTGGTCTATCTGGCCGGTGTCTACTGGCCTTTCGGCGCGCAGGACTGGAACGCCGAGCAGGCCACCGCCATGGCCGATATCAACTTCACCGGGCTGATGCGAGTGATGGGGCAGGTGGTGCCCGGCATGGTCACGCGGGATGCGGGCCATATCGTCATCACATCGAGCCTCACCGGTTTTCGCGGGCTGCCCCGCTCGATCGGCTACACCGCATCCAAAGCAGCGACAATGTCGCTGGCGGAATGCATGTACGCCGATCTGCGCGGCACGGGGATCAAGGTGCAGGTGATCAATCCCGGCTTCATCAAGACGCAACTCACGGAGAAAAACGACTTCGCCATGCCGTTCATTATGGAAACCGAGGATGCTGCTCGCGAGGTCTTCGAGCATATGAACACGGACAAATTCAAGAAAAGCTTCCCCTACGCCTTTTCGCTGGTGTTCCGTGGCAGCCAGTTTTTGCCCGACTGGCTCTACTACCGCATCTTTCGCTAGTCCGGCCAGAGCTTGCGCACATCCCTGCGCCACGCGCCCTCACCTTCATTTAGCCCTCGAACCCAATCCGGATCTTTCAAACTGCGCTGACGTCAGCGCATCGTCTGCGCGGGTTTTTCATAGCATGCCTTTGGCGCGCATGGCTTGCACGCTCATCCGTGCCTCCATCGCTCCCATGAATAATTTGATGTTGGGAAAGTCGCCGACGGTGACCCCATCCCCTTCCAGCCAATTGCAAACAACAAACAGATACGCATCGCCGAGGGTGAAATCCGCCCCGCAGACGTAGGTGCCGCGCAGGCACTCCGCCTCGATATAACGCGCGCAGGCGCTCATTGTCTCGGGCACTTTTGCGGCCATGTCTGCGTGGCTTTCCGCCTTGTCCGCCCACCGGCTGCCCCGCATTTTATGCGCGTGGGCCACATGCATGGTCGAGGCCAGATAATACATCACCGCGCGCATATGCGCCGCCTGCGCTGGATCGGTCGGGACCAGCCCGGCCTCCGGCGCCACAGCGGCGATATAATCGAGCAGTGCACCGGTTTCCGTCAATACCGTGCCGTCCTCCAGCACCAACGCCGGAACGCGCCCTTTCGGATTGATTGCGAGGTACTCCGCTTTGGTCTGGTCGGCAGTCCCGAAGTTGATTTGCGTCAGATCATGCTCGAGGCCCGCTTCGATCAGCGCGATGGCGGGCGCGATGGAGATCGTGCCGTTGGCGTAAAAGAGGTTCATGGCGTTCGCTTTCAAATATTGGTTTTGGACAGGCTGCGCGACGGGACGTCGAGATGCGGCGTTGCGTTGAAGAGAACCGGCGTCAGATGCCCGCCGATCGGGTGAAACTGATGTAGCGAGGTGTGGAAAATCGCGATTGCCGTGCGCGCGGTGGCGGCAATGCCAAGGTCCATCTGCTGCGCGATAACGTTTGCGATCAAGCCGCCGGAGGTCACAACCAGCGCAGGACCGTCGCCTGCGGCAATATCGGCAAGCGCCGCGCGGATGCGCCCTTGGAAGTGGGCGTAGGTCTCCGGCGCGCCATCGATCTTGTCGGCTTTCCAATGCTCGAAAACCAAAGGCAAATGGGCGATGAACCCCGCCTGCTCGACCGGGAAGGGCACGCCGTGCTGTTGCGCCATCAGCGCGCCGAGGGTGAAATACTCCAATTCGTTGAGCCGCGCATCGCGCACCGGTGTGAGGCCCATTGCCATGCCGTCCGCCGTCTCGATGTGCCGCCTGAGCGTGCCGGTATAAAGCCGCGTGTGATGCGCGCCGGTGTCGCGCAGATGCGCGCCCAGCCATGACGCCTGTTCGTGTCCCAGCACACTGAGCCGGTCATAGCTCGCCTCGTCGGTGGCGGTCGAATTGGCCTGACCGTGGCGGATGAGTGTGATGGTGGACATGGACGCTCCTGCTGCTTGCATCCTTTGATAGGGGAGGTGCGTGCGCAGGGAAAGGGGCCTATCGGAAACTCCGCAGCGCCCGAATGGCGGAAACGTTAGGCTTGGTGTCGGGATCAGCCCTTTCGCCTGAGCGATGCGCCGTTAGAAATGTGGCAGCCGCTTGGGAGAACGATATGACAGATAAGGTGACATTCACGCTCGATGGTGAAACCGTCGAGGCGGGTCAGGGCCTCACGATTTGGGAAGTGGCCAATGGTCGTGGCCTCAAGATCCCGCATCTGTGTCACAAACCGGCACCGGGCTACCGTCCCGACGGCAACTGCCGCGCCTGCATGGTCGAGATCGAGGGCGAGCGCACCCTGTCCGCGTCGTGCATCCGTGAGCCTGCCGAGGGGATGGTTGTGGTCACCAACAATGCGCGGGCTGTGAACGCGCGCAAGATGGTCGTCGAGCTGCTCATGGCCGACCTGCCGACGCAGGACGTCTCCCACGATAAATCCAGCCATATGTGGGATATGGCCGCGATGAATGGTGTGGAGGAAAGCCGTTTCCCGAAGCTGGAGCAGGTCCGTATCCCGCTGCTGGATGACAGCCATGTGGCGATGCGGGTGAACCTCGATGCCTGCATCTCCTGCGGGCTGTGCGTGCGGGCCTGCCGCGAAGTGCAGGTGAACGATGTGATCGGCATGTCCGGGCGCGGTGCGGGCAGCTATCCTACCTTCGACATGGCCGACCCGATGGGCGACAGCACCTGTGTGGCCTGCGGCGAATGTGTGCAGGCGTGTCCCACCGGCGCGCTGATGCCTGCGACTGTTCTGGACGAGAACCAAGTGGGCGACAGCGCCGATCTCGACAAGGAGATCGAGAGCATCTGCCCCTTCTGCGGTGTCGGTTGTCAGGTCTCCATGAAAATCAAGGACAATAAGATCAAATACGTCGAGGGCATCAACGGCCCCGCGAATGAGGGGCGGCTGTGCGTCAAAGGGCGCTTTGGCTTTGACTACATCCATCACGATCACCGACTGACCAAACCATTGATACGCCGCGAGGATGCACCGGCCAAGGGCATGAATGTCGATCCCGGAAACTACTTCGAGGTGTTTCGCGAGGCGACCTGGGACGAGGCGCTGGATGCCGCCGCAAACGGTCTGCGCGCAATTGACGGGAAGGGCGTGGCGGGCTTCGGCTCTGCCAAATGCACCAATGAGGAGGCCTATCTGTTCCAAAAGATCATCCGTCAGGGGTTTGGCCACAACAACGTCGACCATTGCACGCGGTTGTGCCATGCGTCCTCGGTGTCGGCGCTGTTGGAGAATGTCGGATCGGGCGCTGTCACCGCCACCTTCAACGAGATCGAGAATGCCGATGTGGCAATCGTCATCGGGGCCAACCCGACCGAAAACCACCCCGTCGCGGCGACGTACTTCAAGCAGTTCACCAAGCGCGGTGGCAAGCTCATCGTGATGGACCCGCGCGGGCAGGCGCTTAAGCGGCACTCGTCGCATATGCTGCAATTCCGCCCCGGTACAGACGTGAGCATGCTCAACGCGATCATGCATGTGATCGTCGAGGAGGAGCTCTATGACCGTCAGTACATCGAGGCCTATACCGAGAATTGGGAGGCCGAGAAGGCGCACCTCAAGGATTTCACCCCCGAGAAGATGGCGCAAATCTGCGGCATTGACGCCGAGATGCTGCGCGATGTGGCGCGGACATTTGCTGGTGCGCAATCGGCGATGATTTTCTGGGGCATGGGCGTCAGCCAGCACATCCACGGCACGGATAATGCGCGCTGCCTCATCAGCCTCGCGCTCATGACCGGGCAGGTTGGCCGCCCCGGCGCAGGGCTGCATCCGCTGCGCGGTCAGAACAATGTGCAGGGTGCGTCCGATGCGGGCCTCGTGCCGATGTTCCTGCCCGATTACCAGTCGGTGACGGATGATGGCGTGCGCAGAGCCTTTACGGATGTGTGGGAGAGCGGTGATTTCAGCAATGAAAAGGGCCTGACCGTCACCGAGATTTTGGACGCGGTACACGCAGGCGACATTCGCGGCATGTATATTCTTGGCGAAAACCCCGCCATGTCCGACCCCGATGTGGAGCATGCGCGCGATGCGCTGGCCAAGTTGGAGCATCTGGTGGTGCAGGATATCTTTATCACCGAGACGGCGAATTTCGCGGATGTGATCCTGCCTGCAAGTGCGTTTGCCGAGAAATCCGGCACCGTGACGAACACGAATCGTCAGGTTCAGATGGGGCGGCAGGCGGTCACGCCGCCCGGCGAGGCGCGTGAGGATTGGTGGATCGAGGTGGAACTGGCCAAGCGGCTTGGGCTAAAGTGGGATTATGCCTCGCCCGCCGATGTGTTCGCGGAGATGAAGCTGAACATGCGGTCCTTGAACAACATCACCTGGGACAGGTTGGAGGCGCAGAACGCCGTGACCTACCCGTCGCTCAGCCCTGAGGATCCGGGCCAGGCAATTGTGTTCACCGATGGCTTCCCTCGTGCGGATGGCCGCGCCCGGTTCACCCCCGCCAGCATCATCGCCCCCGATGACACACCCGACGCCGAATACCCGATGGTCCTGACTACCGGTCGGCAGCTTGAGCATTGGCACACTGGCTCCATGACGCGGCGTGCCAGCGTGCTGGACGGGCTGGAGCCGGAGGCGAATTGCTCCCTGCATCCCTCGACCCTGCGCAAGCTTGGGGTAGAGCCGGGTGAGCTTGTGCGTTTGACGACCAAGCGGGGTAGCATTGAGATCATGGCGCGGATGGACCGTGCGGTATCGCCTGATATGGTGTTTCTGCCCTTTGCCTATGTGGAGGCTGCGGCGAATATCTTGACCAATCCGGCGGTTGATCCGTTTGGCAAAATCCCCGAGTTCAAGTTCTCGGCGGTGAAGGTCGAGGCGGTGAAAACGTCCGTGGCGGCGGAATGACGGGACGGGAGTGAGGGGCTAGCCCCTCAAACTCCCCAGAGTATTTTTGGCCAAATAAAAATAAAGGGTTAGTGAAGTGGTTGATGCGGAGAGATTTTTGGCGGATCTTCATCAATTGCGTTCGTTTGGCGCGTGTGGCGATGGCAAAGGTGTTGTACGGGCTGCGTATTCCGAGGCGGATAGTGCTGCGCGGGATTGGCTCGCGGGGCGGATGCGCGCAGCTGGTTTGCGGGTTGTTGTGGATGCAATGGGCAATCTGTTTGGATTGGCCGAAGGGCCGTCGATCTTGCTGGGCTCGCACAGCGATAGCCAGCCGGAGGGTGGATGGCTCGATGGTGCGCTGGGCGTGATTGCGGCGCTGGAGGTGGCGCGGAGCAGTGATGTTCCGGTGTCCGTCGTGTCGTTTCAGGATGAAGAGGGTCGGTTTGGAGTGACCACGGGCAGTGCGGTGTGGTCTGGCTCTCTCACGCTGGATGAGGCGGATCTGCTGTGTGATCACGCGGGGATTGCCCTTGGGCAAGCGCGCGGTGTTGTGGCGGCGACGGGTGAAGTCGATCCCGCGCAGTTCACTGGATTTATAGAGATGCACATCGAGCAGGGGCCCGTGTTGGACACGACGGGGGACCGGATTGGGGTGGTTTCGGACATCGTTGGCATACGCGATATGAAGATCACCTTCGAGGGGCAGCAGAACCACGCGGGCACCACACCGATGCATCTGAGGCGTGACGCGTTTCAGGCGGTATCCTCTTTCAATCAAGAGCTTGTGGATCGGTTTTCAAATGTGGTGACGCCTGCAACGGTCTGGACGATCGGGCACGTGAGCCTGCATCCCAACGCTTCGTCGATTGTTCCCGGAAAGGCTGTGTTTGGAATGCAGTGGCGGGACGGAGATGCGGACCGGCTTGCACGGATGGAAGGCATCATCCGAAGCCTCGCACAGGAGGTAGCGGAGGCGCGGGGGATGCAAGTCTCCTTTGGTCAGATGCTTGGGCTCGAGCCTGTGGCGATGGATATGAAACTTCGTCAAGTGCTTGAATCCAGTGCAGAAGATCATGCCGGTGGTGCGTGGCGTGCGATGCCCTCCGGTGCCCTGCACGATGCAACGAACGTCTCGCGTCTGATGCCTGTGGCGATGCTTTTCGTGCCCTCGATCGGTGGGATAAGTCATGCATTCGAAGAGGATACGCGCGAAGAGGACTTGGTATTGGGCCTACGTGTTCTGGCGCAGGCGGTAGAGACGCTGCACCACTGATCCGAGTGTCACACAGTGTACACCAGTCGTACACCGCACGTACCGCACATCATCACCTCCTTCATTTTGCCCTTTAAACTCAAATCCGCGGGGGCAGCCCGTGCAGGTGTCGAACTGCGTCGCGGGCTAGATCCACGCGACCTCCCCCAGAAAGATATACCCTGCGCCATAGGTCGTTTTGATCAGCTGCGGGTTTTTGGGGTCCTCGCGCAGTTTGGTGCGCAGGCGGGAGATGCGGACGTCCATGGCGCGGTCGAAACTTTCCGATGCGGCGCCGCCGAGGCTGCTTTGCATTTGGGCGCGGCTGATGAGGCGTTTGGGTGCGTCGAGGAAGAGGCGCAGAACCTCGCCCTCAGCGTGGCTGAACGCGGTCTCGGTGCCGGTGTCGTCTTCGAGCACGTAGCGGTCGAAATGTGCGGTCCAGCCGTTGAAGGCGGCGGTGTTGCTTGCACGGCTCGGTGGCCTTGCGCTGCGCTGCGCAGGCGGGCGCGGATGCGGGCGACGACCTCCGCCGGATCGAACGGTTTGCTGATGTAGTCGTCGGCACCGAGTTCCAGGCCGGTCACGCGGTCCTGGACCTGCGCGCGGCCGGAGATGATGATGACCACGGCGCCTTGCTCAAGCGCGAGGCGGTGCACGACGGTCAGGCCGTCGGTGTCGGGCAGCGACAGATCGACGAGGCAGACGTCGGGGGTGCGTTTGGCCAGTGCGGCCTCGAAGGTTGCGGCGCGGCCGAAGCTTTGGGTCTCGAACCCCGCTTCTTGCAGGACGTCCGACAGCAGGGTGCGGATTTCCGGCTCGTCGTCGAGGATGCTGATGAGGGGTTTTTCAAGACACGTGTGCCTTTTGGGGATCGAGGAGGCGGGCGAGGTCGCTCGCGGTGAAGGGTTTGCGCAAGACGGGTGCGTGTTTCTGCGCCTCGGCGAACAGCGGTGCGTCGGTGGGAAGCGAGGTCATGAGGATCAGCGGTGGTGCGCCGGCACGCAGGCGGTGGGCGAGATCGACGCCGGTGGCGTCCCCTTCCAGTTGCAGATCACTGAGAATGAGGGCGATGTGGGGCAGATCGGCCAGCAGGGCCACGGCCTCGTCCACGCTGGTCGCCTCGATCACTGAATGACCCATCTCCATCAGCGTATCGCGCAGGAGTGCCCGCAGATCATCGTGGTCCTCGACCAGCAGGGCGAGGCCTGTCGTGGCGGGGACGGCGACGCGGTACGGCAGGCGCAGGGTGACCTTTGCGCCTTTGGGCGTGTTGGCCAGGCGCAGATCCCCTCCCGCCAATTTCGTCATATCGTAGGCCATAGGCAGGCCGAGGCCGGTGCCCTTAGCTCCCTTCGTGGTGAAAAAGGGATCGAGGGCATGGGTGAGCGCCGTGGGGGAGAAGCCGGGGCCGGTATCGCTCACCTGAAACTCGATCCACGTGTCCTGCACGCAGCGGGCGGTGAGCGTGATCTCGCCCCCGGTGCCCATGGCATCGCGGGCGTTGAGAATGAGATTGAGCAGACCGTCCTGGAGCAGGCCACGGTCGAGCAGAACCGTCTCCAGCGGGTCCATTTTCAGGGTGAGTTTCATGCCGTCGGGCAGCGTCGGCTTCGCCAGGGTGACCAGATCGTGCAGCAGGGTGCCCACGTCCGTCGCGGCGGGGCGCAGGCTGCGCGTATCGGAGATTTGGGCGATAGAGCTGAGCAGCGCGCCGCCACGGCGGGCAGCGGCCAGCGTCCCTTCGATCAGCGGGGCGGCGGCGGCGGGTTGGCCGGGCAGGTGGCCAAGGCGCGATTGCAGGCCGAGGATGATCGTCAATAGATTGGAGAAGTCATGGGCAAGGCCGGAGGTGATTTGCGCCGCCAGTGCGCGGCGGCGGGTCTGTTGCAGGGCGGCGCGGGTTTGCGTCTCTTCGGTCACATCCATGGACAGGATATAGACGCCGTCGACCAGATCGGGCGTAAAGGCGGTTCGGATGCGCCGTGCGCTCGTCTCGTCGGTGAATTCCTGCACGGCGGGGGCGCCATCGTAGGCGGCCCTCAGGGCGCTGCGGATCTTGTCGTGATTGTCGCGCCCGAGCACGTCGCGGATGGGGCGGCCAAGAATGTCCGACGGCCTGCCGGGAATGATGCTGCTGAGACGCTGGTTGGAGTAGGTGTAGAGGCCCGCTGCGTCCACATGGGCGATATGGGCGGGCATCATTTCGGTCGTCAGGCGCGCGCGTGCCTCGGACGCGGTGAGCTGGCGCTTGGTCTCCTCCAGCGTGGTGATCATGGCGGCGCGTTCGCGGTTGGTCTGGCTCAGGGTTTCGGTATGCGCGAGGAGTTGATCGCTTAGCGCGCCTGCACGCGCGCGCAGCAACGCCTCCTGCGCCTTGGCCGCCGAGATGTCGGTATAGACGGTGACCCAGCCGCCGCCTTCGAGGGGCGATCCTTCGACACTGATGGTGCAGCCGTTGGCGCGGGTACGCTCCATGTAATGGGGTCGAAACGCGCGGGCCTGTTCGATGCGCTCGGCCACGAAGGCCTCGATATCGCTCACGTCCCCGTATTCACCTCGCGTGGCCAGGTGGGTCACCGTCTCGTGGAACGTCGCACCGGGGGTGACGAGGGTGTCGGGCAAGTCGAACATTGTTTGAAATGGCGTGTTACACACGACCAACCGCAGGTCGCGGTCATAGATCGTGAGCGCCTGCCCGATGAGGTTCAGGCCTGCCATGGTCATCGCGGTCGTGGGGTCGGCGCTTTTGGACATGGACGGCAGTTTGCACTGAGCGCAGGCCGAGTCAAAGGCAGAGTGGGGCTGTTACAATTCGCAAGGATTGAGAAAACATCAGGAAAAAGTTGACGTCGAGGTAACCCTGCCATTCTAGTTCTAGACTGAATCGTGCAAACGCGATCTGCCTGTCGAAATGATAGGGCTTGGGAGGAAAAATTTTGGCTTTGATCGAATGTCCGGCGGGGCAACCTGCATCCGTTCCTGCGTTGTTGCACCGCAACGCCAAACAGTATGGCGACGCACCTGCGTACCGCGAAAAAGAATACGGCATCTGGCAAAGCTGGAATTGGAGCGAGACGCGCGATGAGGTCGAGGCACTGGCGCTGGGGTTTATGGCGCTGGGATTGCGGGAGGGCGACTTTGTCTCGATCATCGGGCGCAACCGTCCATCGCTTTATTGGGCGATGATGGCCGCGGAGATGTGTGGTGCAGTGCCCGTGCCGCTCTATCAGGACGCCAACGCCGAAGAGATGGCTTATGTGATGGGGCATTGCGGCGCGCGGTTTGCGGTGGTTGGCGATCAGGAGCAGGTCGACAAGATCATCGAGGTGCAGGACCAGCTGCCGGATTTCGAGCGGATGATCTACCTCGATCCGCGCGGCTTGCGCAAATACGATCATGCGGCGTTGGATCAATATACTGCCGTGCAGGAGATGGGGCGCAAGCAGCGCGAGACGTATATCAAGGAGCTGGAGGCGCGTCAGGCGAAGCTGAATTACGACAGCACGGGTGTGATGCTTTATACCTCCGGCACGACCGGAAAGCCCAAGGGTGTGGTGCTGAGCAACCGCAACGTGATCGAGACGGCAAAGTCGTCGTCGCAGTTCGACAATCTGCGTCAGACCGATGACATTCTGGCCTATCTGCCGATGGCGTGGGTGGGGGATTTTATTTTCTCCGTGGGTCAGGCGCTTTGGACGGGGTTTTGCACGAATTGCCCGGAGAGTGCGGAGACGATGCAAGTGGACCTGCGCGAGATCGGACCCACGTATTATTTCGCCCCGCCGCGGGTGTTCGAGACGCAGCTGACCAATGTGATGATCCGGATGGAGGATGCGAGCCGCTTCAAGAAGAAGCTGTTTGACTATTTCATGGCGGTGGCGCGCAAGGTGGGGCCGGATATTCTGGACGGCAAGGAGGTGAGCGGGAGTGACCGGCTCAAGTACCGTTTGGGAGAGATGTTCATTTACGGGCCATTGAAGAACACCCTGGGGCTGAGCCGAGTGCGGGTGGGCTATACCGCCGGGGAGGCGATCGGACCTGAGATTTTCGATTTCTACCGCTCGCTCGGGATCAACCTCAAGCAGCTTTACGGTCAGACGGAGGCGACGGTGTTCATCACCGCGCAGCCCGACGGCGAGGTGCGCAGTGACACGGTGGGCGTGACCTGCCCCGGTGTGGAGTTGAAGATCTCGGATACGGGCGAGGTTTTCTACCGCTCGCCCGGTGTTTTTGTCGAGTATTACAAAAACGCGGAGAGCACGGCGGATACAAAGGATGCCGAAGGCTGGGTCGCCACGGGGGACGCTGGGTTTATCGAGCCGGATACGGGGCATCTGCGGATCATCGACCGGGCCAAGGACGTGGGCAAGATGGCGGATGGATCGCTGTTTGCGCCGAAATATGTCGAGAACAAGCTGAAGTTTTTCCCGAATATTCTGGAGACGGTGGTTTTTGGCAATGGCAAGGAGCAGTGTACGGCGTTCATCAACATCGATCTGAACGCGGTGGGCAATTGGGCGGAGCGCAACAACATCGGCTATGCGTCCTATCAGGAGCTGGCGCGGCACCCGCAGGTCATGAGTCAAATTCAGGAGCATGTGGAGGCGGTGAACGTCTCGATCGCGCAGGATGAAATGCTGTCGGCGTGTCAGGTCCACCGGTTTGTGGTGCTGCACAAGGAGCTCGATGCAGATGACGGTGAGTTGACGCGCACGCGCAAAGTGCGCCGACGGATCATCGAGGAGAAATACGCGGATATTATCGCAGCGCTGTACGATGGGTCGGACACGGTGAGCACCGAGACGGAAGTGACCTATGAGGACGGACGCAAGGGCAGCATCAAGGCGACGCTTGAAGTACGCGACGCAGCGGTGGTGCCGGTAACGGCGTCGAAGATGGCGGCGGAATGATGGATGTCGCGCGACGCGCGGCTGCGCCGACGCCCCGCCCGCCCTCCCATTCGGGAGCACACGCAAATGTTGTTTGTGTCGGGGGCGCCCGGTTGAGTTTATTTGGCAAAATGAAGATGGGGGTCGCCGCGTGAAAGATACCGCCGAGAGTTATGTCACCGATGACGGGCGCACGATTGGTCCTGTCGTTATGGAGATGAAGAATATCACCCTGCGGTTTGGCGGGGTGGAGGCGATCAAGGACATATCGTTCGATATTCGCGAGGGGGAGATCCGCGCGATCATTGGGCCGAACGGGGCGGGCAAGTCCTCGATGCTCAACGTGATTTCGGGGTTTTACGTGCCGCAGGAGGGCGAGGTTTGGTACAAGGGGGCGCGGCGTCCGGCGATGAAACCGTTTGAGGTGGCACAGCAGGGGATTGCGCGGACGTTTCAGAATATCGCCTTGTTCGAGGGGATGTCGGTGCTCGACAATGTCATGACGGGGCGCCTCACGCATATGAAGACGGGCCTGCTGAGCCAGATGATCTGGCGCGGCGCGGCGGAGCGTGAGGAAGTGGAAAACCGTGAAGTGGCCGAGCGGATCATCGACTTTCTGGAGATTCAGGCCATTCGCAAGACCCCCGTGGCGCGGTTGTCGTATGGGTTGAAAAAGCGGGTGGAGTTGGCGCGGGCGCTGGCGGCGGAGCCGTCGATCCTGCTGCTCGACGAGCCGATGGCGGGGATGAACGTGGAGGAGAAAGAGGACATGAGCCGCTTTATCCTCGATGTGAACGACGAGTTCGGCACCACGATTGCGCTTATCGAGCATGACATGGGGGTCGTTATGGATTTGTCCGACCGGGTCGTCGTGATGGATTACGGCAAGAAGATCGGCGACGGCACGCCGCATGAAGTGCGCAACAATCAGGCAGTGATCGATGCCTATCTGGGTGTGGCCCACGACGAGGAGGAGGCGACATGAACGAGCAGCTTGCATTTACGATCGAGGTTTTTGCCAACGGATTGATGGCGGGGGTTCTCTATGCGCTTGTGGCGCTTGGCTTTGTGCTGATTTACAAGGCGTCGGGAATTTTCAATTATGCCCAAGGGGTGATGGCGCTTTTTGCGGCGATGACGCTGGTGGGGATCCAGAACGGGCAGGTGCCGTTTTCGCATCTGATCAATGCGATTTTCGGCACGGACATTCATTATTTCGGCTGGGACGTTCATTCGTTCCTCGCGATCCTGATTACAGTGGTGGTGATGATTGCGCTTGCCTGGGCGGTGCAGCGGTTCGTGTTTCGGCATTTGGTCGGGCAGGAGCCGATCATCCTGTTCATGGCGACGATCGGGCTGGCGTATTTTCTCGAGGGTGTGGCGGATCTGATGTGGGGATCCGAGCTCAAGGCGCTGAATGTCTGTGCGGCGGAGGGCACGTGCCTGCCGCAGGGGATGAACGTCTGGCTTGAGGGGACGACCTATGAGGCGCTGGGCTATGGGTTCTTTATCGACAACCTTGATATCGTGGCGTCGATTGTGGCCGTGATCCTTGTGGTGAGCCTTGTGATGTTCGCGCAGTATACCAAGCAGGGGCGGGCGATGCGCGCGGTGGCGGATGACCATCAGGCGGCGTTGTCTGTCGGGGTTTCGCTCAACTTCATCTGGATCTTGGTCTGGTCGCTTGCGGGGTTTGTGGCCCTGGTCGCCGGGATCATGTGGGGTGCGAAATCCGGGGTGCAGTTCTCGCTGTCGCTGATCGCGCTCAAGGCGTTGCCCGTGTTGATGCTGGGGGGGTTCACGTCGATTCCAGGTGCGATTGTGGGCGGATTGATTATCGGGGTCGGTGAGAAGCTGTTTGAGTTTTTGATCGGGGCGCCGTTTCTGGGCGGGGCGACCGAGAATTGGTTTGCTTACATGCTGGCGCTGGTGTTTCTGGTTTTCCGTCCGCAGGGATTGTTCGGGGAGAAGATCATTGAGAGGGTTTGAATTTGGCATGCGCGGGGGTTTCACCCACTCTACGCGTCCATCCGTAGGGTGGGTGCAACCCACGCAAAAGGGGGCGATATAATGTTCTATCGTGAAGCAGGTGATTTCAGCACGACCTATCCGCAGGATCAGCAGACGTTTCCAATCAAGTTCGACCGGTACCGGTACTACGTTGTTTTGTTAATCGCGGTCGTGATCGTGCCGTTTGTGATCAATGATTATTGGGTCAACTCGCTGCTGCTGCCGTTTTTGATCTACGCGATTGCCGCGCTGGGGCTGAATATCCTTGTCGGGTATTGCGGTCAGGTGAGCCTCGGCACTGGTGGGTTCATGGCTGTGGGGGCGTACTCGTGTTATAAGTTCATGACGGGTGTGGATATTTGGTGGGGCGGCGAATTGCTGTTCCGGCTGCCGGAGTTCAATATCTTTTTCTCGGTCATTATGGGCGGGGTGATGACGGCGCTGGTGGGGGTTTTGTTTGGCCTGCCGAGTCTGCGGATCAAGGGGTTCTATCTCGCGGTGGCGACGCTGGCGGCGCAGTTCTTTCTGGTTTGGTTGTTCAATCGGGTGTCGTGGTTCTACAACTATTCGGCTTCGGGGCAGATCAGCGTGCCGGAGCGGGATCTGTTCGGGATCTTGATCACGGGGCCGTCGGTGCAGCCGTGGGCGGCCTATCTGTTCTGTCTGTTCTTCACGATCCTCTGCGCCTATGTGGCGCGGAATCTGACGCGGGGGTCGGCGGGGCGCAAGTGGATGGCGATCCGCGATATGGACATTGCCGCCGAGATCATCGGGGTGAACCCGCCGCGCGCGAAGCTGACGGCGTTTATGGTCAGCTCGTTTTTCGTCGGCATTTCGGGGGCGCTGTTCTTTGCGGTATATCTTGGCGCGGTCGAGGTGGGCGAGGTATTCGGCATCCAGAAGTCCTTCATTGTGCTGTTCATGATCATCATCGGGGGGCTGGGGAGTATCTTCGGCTCCTTTGCGGGTGCGGCGTTTCTGGTGCTGCTGCCGGTGGTGCTCAAGCTGGTCGGCGTGGATATGCTCGGGTGGCCTACGGATATCGTGGCGCACCTGAACCTCGTGATCGTGGGCTTTCTGATCATCGTGTTCCTGATCGCGGAGCCGCATGGCATCGCGCAGCTTTGGCGGGTAGCCAAGGAGAAATTGAGATTGTGGCCCTTCCCGCACTAGCGGGGGCGCCATGCAGAAGAAGGTGGGTTTCACCCGCCCTACGACAATGACAACATTCCTTGGGAGGAAATTTAAAATGAAATACAGACTTGGTACGATGGCCGTGGCGGCCGTGATGGGCGCGAGCCCGGTTCTGGCGGAGCTTGTGTTCCCGTCGCTGAGCTACCGCACGGGGCCTTACGCCTCCGGTGGGATCCCGCTGGCGGATGGCTATGCGGATTACTTTACCATGCTGAACGCGCGCGATGGCGGCATTGGCGGCGTCATGACCAACGTTATGGAATGTGAGACGGCGTATAACACTGAGAAGGGTGTTGAGTGCTACGAGTCGCTGAAAGGTGAGGGCGCGCTGGTGTTCCAACCGTGGTCGACGGGCATTGCCTATCAGCTGATACCGAAAACCGCAGTCGATGACATCCCGCTGCACACGATGGGCTATGGCCGCACGTCGGCGGCGAACGGGACGGTGTTCAGCCATACGTTCAACTATCCCGCCAACTACTGGAACGGGGCCTCCGGCGCGATCAACTATCTGATGGAAGCGCATGACGGTGACCTCAATGGCAAGAAGATCACCCTGCTCTATCACAACTCAGCTTACGGCAAGGAGCCCATCCGCACGCTCGAAGAGCTGAGCGAGAAGCACGGTTTTGAATTAAGCCTGATGCCTGTGGATCACCCCGGTCAGGAGCAGAAATCGCAGTGGCTGCAAATCCGCCGCGACCGTCCCGACAATGTAATCATGTACGGCTGGGGCGTGATGAACCAGGTGGCCGTGCAGGAAGCGATCAACATCCGCTTCCCGATGGAGGACTTCATCGGCGTGTGGTGGTCCGGCTCTGAGAATGACGTGATGGCGGCGGGCGAAGCGGCCAATGGCTACAAGGCGCTGGCGTTCCACGGGGTGGGCAATGACTACCCAGTGTTTGCCGATATCCAGACGTACGTCGTGGAGGCGGGCAATGCCGCCGGTGCGGGCGACCAGATCGGTACCGTGCTCTATAACCGTGGGATGTATGCCGCGATGCTGGCCGCTGAAGCCGTGAAGTATGCCGCGATGCTGGCCGCTGAAGCCGTGAAGACCGCGCAGGAGATGCACGGTGTGGCCGACATCACGCCTGCGATGATGCGCGACGGCATGGAAGCGTTGGAGATGACGGAGGCGAAGATGGAGGCCCTTGGCCTGCCGAACTTTGGCCCGACATTCACCGTGTCTTGCGAAAACCACGGTGGCACAACCGGCCTCGTGGCTGTGTCGCAGTGGAATGCCAGCGCGCAGCAGTGGGACATGATCTCTGATTTTGCACCCACGGACATGGAAGTGATCCAGCCGCTGATCGAGGAGGATTCCGCCGCTTATGCCGCGGAGAACAATATCGATACACGGTGTAACTAAGCCATAGTTTCTGGCCGCTGCGCAGGTGGCGGCCAGAGACATCCCAAAGAATTCAAAGAGGGTGCAAGGTACCATGTTGGACGCGAAACCGGCCGAGGTGCAGGTCGAGAACCTGCTCGAAGTGAACAACATCGAAGTGATCTACAATCACGTGATCCTTGTCCTCAAGGGAGTGAGCCTGAACGTGCCCAAGGGTGGAATTACCGCTCTTTTGGGCGGCAACGGTGCGGGCAAGACGACGACGCTCAAGGCGATCAGCGGTCTGTTGGCGAGTGAGCGCGGCGAAGTGACAAAAGGCTCGATCAAGTATCGCGGCCAGTCGATTGCGGCGCAGGACCCCGCCGAGACGGTGAAAAAGGGGGTCGTGCAGGTGATGGAAGGCCGTCACTGTTTCGAGCACCTGACGGTGGAAGAAAACCTGCTGACTGGTGCCTATACGCGGCGCGACGGCAAGGGGGCGATCGCCGCCGATCTGGAAATGGTGTACGACTATTTCCCGCGTCTGCGCGAGCGGCGCAAAAGCCAGGCGGGATATACCAGTGGCGGGGAGCAGCAGATGACGGCGGTGGGCCGGGCGCTGATGAGCCGTCCGGAGACGATTCTGCTGGATGAGCCCTCGATGGGGCTGGCGCCCCAGTTGGTGGAGCAGATTTTCACAATTGTGAAAACGATCAACGAAAAGGAAGGCGTCACATTTCTGCTGGCTGAGCAGAACACCAACGTGGCTCTGCGCTTCGCGCATTACGGCTATATTCTAGAGAGTGGGCGGGTCGTGATGGACGGGCCGGCAAAGGACCTGCGCGAGAATCAGGACGTGAAGGAATTTTATCTGGGCATGTCGGATGAGGGCCGCAAATCCTTCCGCGACGTGCGCAGCTACCGTCGGCGGAAACGCTGGCTGTCGTGATATGACACCCTCTGCGCATAGCGACGATCCGCATCTGGTGGACCGTGTCCCATGGCTGCGCGCGGCGGTGATGGGGGCGAATGACGGGATCGTCTCGGTCGCGTCGATCATTGTGGGCGTGGCGGCGGCGGACCCTGATCCGCGTACTGTCTTGATCGCGGGTGTGGCGGGCCTTGCTGCCGGGGCGATGTCGATGGCGGCGGGGGAATACGTGAGCGTGTCGTCGCAGGCAGACCTTGAGGCGGCGGACATCGCGCGAGAGCGTCAGGCGATTGCCGACGATCCGGTAGGGGAAGAAGCGGAACTGGCAGCGATATACCAGTCGCGCGGCTTGTCGGCGCAAACGGCGGCGTTGGTCGCGCGGGAGCTGTCGGAGAACGACGCGCTGGGGGCGCATGTGCGAGAGGAATTGGGGCTGAGCGATACGCAGGCGGCGCAACCTTTGCTAGCGGCGGTGACGTCGGCGATCACGTTCAGCGTTTTCGCGTCGATCCCGCTCATTGCGGCGGTGCTTTCGCCGGTGGCGGTGCTTATTCCGGTCGTCGTGGCGGTAACGCTCGTGGCGCTCAATATGCTGGGCGCGCTGGGCGCTGTGGCGGGCGGAGCGGCGATTGGGCCTGCGGCGTTGCGCGTCGTGGTTTGGGGGGGATTGGCCATGGCGGTGACTGCCGCTGTGGGCCGTTTGTTTGGCGTCGCGGTCTAGCGCGCCTGTGATGGAATGATCTGCGGGGGCAGCCCTGCCGGTGTAGATGAGTGACTGATATGAGCAATTTCGACGATCTGGAAACCCGCAGCGCAGATGCCCGTGCCGCCGATCTGGCAAGGACGTTGCCAGCGCAGATTGCGCGTGCCAAAGCGCTGGGGGGGTATGCGCAGACGTTGGCGGATGTTGATCCGGCCGGGGTGACCGATCGTGCGGGATTGGCGGCGCTGCCGGTGCTGCGCAAATCCGGGTTGAGCCGTGCGCAAGCGGCGCATGCGCCGTTCGGCGGGTTCACGACCAAGCCTGCGACGGGGTTTTCGCATGTGTTCCAATCCCCCGGTCCGATTTATGAGCCGTCGTCGAACGCGCCGGATTGGTGGCGGATGGGGCGGTTCCTGCACGCTTGCGGGATTGGCGCGGGCGATATCGTGCACAACTGTTTCGGCTACCACCTGACGCCTGCTGGCATGATTTTCGAGAGCGGTGCGCAGGCGGTTGGGGCGGCGGTGCTGCCGGCGGGCACGGGACAGACGGAGCTTCAGGTGCAGGCCGCGCGTGATATTGGAACGACTGCCTATGCGGGCACGCCCGATTACCTCAAGGTGATTCTGGAGAAGGCCGACGAGCTGGGTGTGATCCTTGGGATCACCCGCGCGGCGGTGGGAGGCGGTGCATTGTTTCCCTCACTGCGGGAGTGGTACACGGCGCGCGGGATCACGTGTTTGCAGTGTTATGCCACCGCCGATCTGGGCAACATTGCCTACGAATCACCTAGCGCCGAAGGGATGATCGTGGATGAGGGGGTCATCGTGGAGATCGTCACACCCGGCACCGGCGATCCGGTGCCCGAAGGTGAAGTGGGAGAGGTCATCGTGACCACGCTCAATCCTGACTACCCGCTCATTCGGTTTGCGACGGGCGATCTGAGTGCGGTGATGGCGGGGCAGAGCCCTTGTGGGCGCACCAACATGCGCATCAAGGGGTGGATGGGCCGCGCGGATCAGACGACCAAGATCAAGGGTATGTTCGTGCGCCCCGAGCAGGTAGCGCAATTGGTCGCCGCGCACGGCGAGATCAGCCGCGCGCGGGTGATTGCCAGCCGCGCGGGTGAGCAGGATTTGATGACCGTTCAGATCGAGGGCGATGCGGCAAATCAGGATCGCTACGCCGCGTCGGTCGCGTCGCTTTTGAAGCTCAAAGGCCACGTCGAAGTGGTGGCTGTCGGCAGCTTGCCCAAGGACGGGCTCGTGATCGAAGACCGGCGGACCTATGACTGAGGCGGCGGTTTGGCCGCACTTTCCTTCTCGACTAAAATAGTCGAGATAGGGGTATGGCTGATGTGGCGTTCCCTATGACCAAGTCCAGACGCGATGGCGCGCGTGCGCTGTCGGGTATCGCCTTCTTTGTAGCGGCCTTGTGTGCGCTGCCGATGATCGCCGTTGCGCTGGCCGCGCTGTCCGGCGGGACGGAGACGGTGCAGCAATTGGCGCAGACCGTCTTGGGCGGGTACGCGCGCACCACGGCGACGCTGGTGGTTTTGGTCGCTTTGGGCACATTCGTGATCGGAGTGGGGACGGCATGGCTTGTCACGATGACGAAGTTTCCCGGCGTGCGCTTTTTTGAGATTGCACTGGTCGTGCCGCTGGCGTTTCCCGCCTATGTGCTGGCCTATGCCTATACCCACGTGCTGGACCATCCCGGCATCGTGCAGACGACACTACGCGATATGACCGGTTGGGGCCCGCGCGAGTATTGGTTTCCTGAGATCAGATCGCTGGGCGGGGCGGCGTTGATGCTGGTGCTGGTGCTTTATCCATATGTCTACCTGCTCGCCCGTGCGGCGTTTTTGCAGCAAAGCGGGACGACGTTTCTGGCGGCGCGGGCGCTGGGGTCTTCGCCCTGGGCCGCGTTTTTCAAAGTAAGCTTGCCGCTGGCGCGCCCGGCGATTGCGGGCGGGGTGCTTGTGGCGGTGATGGAGACGATCGCGGATTTCGGGACGGTCGCTTATTTCGGGGTCCAGACCTTTGCCACGGGGATTTACACCAGCTGGTTCTCACTGTTCGACCGGGTGGCGGCGGCGCAGCTGGCGTTGTGTTTGCTGAGTTTTGCGCTGCTTCTCGCGATGCTGGAGCGTTTGCAGCGCGGTAATGCGAAATACCATGATCCGTCGCGCCAGTCCAAAGCGGCGCCTGCCGTGCAGCTGCGTGGCTGGCATGCGCCAATGGCTGCACTGCTGTGCGCGATACCGGTGGTGTTCGGGGCGATTTTGCCGATTATCGTGCTGTTCTTCATGGGAATTGGATCGGAGCAGAACCTGCTGAGTGATCGGTACATAGGATTCATCCGCAATTCCGCCACACTGGCGGCGGTGGCTGCGGTGGTGACGGTGATGGCTGCGATTGCGGTGGGGTTTTTCCAGCGTATCCGGGTGGGACGCATCTCCTCCGGGGCCGCTTATGTGGCGCGACTTGGTTATGCGGTGCCGGGCGGTGTGATCGCAGTCGGTCTGCTGGTGCCGTTTGCCGCGCTCGACAATGCGGTGGACGCCTGGATGCGCGCGACGTTCGATATCTCGACGGGGCTTCTCATCACCGGGTCCATCTGGCTGTTGGTAATCGCCTATATGGTGCGGTTTCTGGCGGCGGCCCTCGGGGCCTATGAGGGCGGGCAGGCGATGGTGCACATCAATATGGATGCAGCGTCGCGCTCTCTGGGGCAGGGCCCGGTGGGGACGCTTAGGCGCGTACATCTGCCGATATTGGCGCCAAGCCTGCTGACGGCACTGCTCATCGTGTTTGTGGATGTGATGAAGGAGCTGCCAGCGACGCTGATCATGCGGCCGTTCAACTTTGACACGCTGGCGGTGCAGGCCTACCGGCTGGCCAGTGACGAGCGGCTGGAGGGCGCGGCGGTGCCGAGCCTTGTTATCGTGGCGATGGGGCTGCTGCCGGTGATCCTTATCTGTCGGCAGGTGCGGCGGCGGTAGGCGCGCAGTGTCACACTGCCGCGTGTCGGGCGGATGTGGGGTTTTGAGTTTATTGGCAAAATGAAAATGGGGCGCGCGCCATGTGGGGCAGCGCGCGCTTTGAGTTAGTCTTTTTGCAGTTTGTCCTGGGTCTTGGTCTCGAAGTCGGAGGCGTCGTGCCGCTCGTGAAGTTGCATCGAAAGGTCGTCGCCAAAGGCGCGGTTGACCATGCGGCCACGGGTGACGGCGGGGCGTGCGTCGATCGCCTTGGCCCAGCGGAGGACGTTTTTGTAGGAGGTCACATCGAGGAATTCTGCCGCGCTGTAGAGGCGGCCCAGAACAAGCTGGCCGTACCACGACCAGATTGCGATGTCGGCGATGGAATAGTCGCCCGCGAACCATTCGTTATCGGCGAGGTGACGGTCCATCACGTCAAGCTGGCGTTTGGCCTCCATCGCGAAGCGGTTGATCGGGTATTCGAATTTTTCGGGCGCGTAAGCGTAGAAATGGCCAAAACCGCCGCCCAAGTAGGGTGCAGACCCCATTTGCCAGAAGAGCCAGCTCATCATCTCGGTTTTCTGCGCTGCGTCCGTGGGGATGAAGGCGCCGAATTTCTCTGCCAGATAGAGCAGGATCGCGCCGCTCTCGAACACACGTTGGGGGGCGCTGCCGGAGTGGTCCATCAGCGCGGGGATTTTGGAATTTGGATTGGCCTCGACGAAACCCGAGCCGAATTGATTTCCATCTCCGATGTTGATCAGCCATGCATCGTACTCGGCGCTTGCGTGGCCTGCGGCGAGCAGCTCTTCGAGCAGGATGGTGACTTTTACGCCATTGGGGGTGGCCAGCGAGTAAAGTTGCAGGGGGTGCTTGCCCACCTCCAGCGGTTTTTCATGGGTGGCGCCAGCGATGGGGCGGTTGATGGAGGCAAATTTACCACCACTTTCGGCATCCCATGTCCATATCTTCGGGGGTGTATAGTCGGTCATCTCGGTGTCCTTCTCGTTCCACGTTTCCTCAGGGATATAAGGCGCAGGCGCGGTGAACAAGGGTGCGGGAGATGTTGTGACGGCACGCTTGCGTGACCCTTGGGCCCGGTTCCCCGCGCTGCTGCTCCGGAGGCGACCCGTGCAACGCCAAAAAGGCCGCCCAGTGTTCGGAGCAGCCTTCTTGAAGCGGTTGTTTAAAGGTTCAGCCCTGGCGGGCTTTGAACCGTTTCTGTGTCTTGTTGATCACGTAAACGCGGCCTTTGCGACGCACAACACGACAGTCGCGGTGCCGGTTCTTGAGCGAGCGGAGCGAATTGCGAACTTTCATAGGTCCGATCCTTCCAAGTTGTGGCGCGGGCCAGCGCCTAGGTTACGGGCGGCCGCCTCAAGCACGAGCAGGCCAGTGAATACATGGTGGGCGATACTGGGATCGAACCAGTGACCCCTTCGATGTCAACGAAGTGCTCTACCGCTGAGCTAATCACCCACTTATATGAGCGCGACGTCCCTGCCCCAAAACGAAATGGGGCGCGAAAGCAACGCGCCGTTGGGCTGCTATAAAAGGAGTCGCCAGCGTGATCAAGGGCTTTTGGCTTTGTCGTAAACTGCGCTATGTGTTTTATCACCAAGGAGACCTTTATGCCCGCCGAAGCCTTTGACGTATCCCTGCCCAGTAAGCTCGGGTCGTGTGTGGTCTTCGCCTCGCCTCACTCGGGTCGGGACTATACGTGGTCGTTCCTGCGCAAGACCGTCCTGAACGAACATGCGATCCGGTCCTCCGAAGATGCATTCGTGGACGAGCTGTTCAGCTGTGCGCCGCATTACGGTGCGCCATTTCTCAAAGCGGGCGCGCCACGTGCTTTCGTCGACCTGAACCGTGCGCGCGATGACTTGGATCCCGCCCTCATCGAGGGCGTGCGCCGCATGGGCCATAATCCGCGGGTGGCCTCCGGCTTAGGGGTGATTCCGCGCGTGGTGGCGAACGGTCGCGCGATCTACCGGGGCAAGCTGAGCTTGCACGAGGCGCAGGAGCGGATTGCGCAATATTGGGAGCCTTACCACAACAGACTCCAGGTACTGCTGGACGCAGCACATGATCGTCATGGGCAAGCTGTTTTGATCGATTGCCATTCCATGCCGCACGAGGCGATGGACGGTGTGGCGCGTGCGGGCGTTCGCAGGCCCGATGTCGTTCTGGGTGACAGATTTGGCGCAGCGGCCAGCGGTGACGTGGTCGACCGCATCGAGGCGGCCTTCGCAGCTGCGGGCTTTATCGTCACCCGAAACGCGCCGTTCGCCGGCGCCTACATCACACAGGCCTACGGCAAACCTGCGCAGGGCCAGCACGCCGTACAGGTCGAAATTGACCGCTCGCTCTATATGAACGAACAACTCATCCGGCCGAACGGTGATTTTGAAGCAGTGCAAACAGCTCTGCGGCGTGTCGTGAGGGAAGTTGCCCAAATTGGCCAAGGCCGGCTCCCCCTCGCCGCTGAATAGGCTTTATTTTTTCTGGCCAAAAATACTCCGGGGGGGGGCGGCCAAGGGCCGTTGGGGGCTGGCCCCCTACTTTCTCACCGCAAGGTGCGCCCCTTTACGATCGCGCCTGCGCCGAACCGCCCGCGAATGGCGTCCGTGGCCTTCTCCGCTTCGGACCGTCGCGCCGCACCGGGATCAAGCAGATCGCCAAGCTTGTCCGCACCCGCCGCATCGCTCAAATCGGAAAGACCACAGCCCAGCAGGCGGTAGGGGCCTTGCCCCTCCACCTGATCGAAAAGGCCCCGCGCGGTGCGGTAGATCCGATCCGCCAACTGGGTCGGATCGCTGAGGGCAGTGCGCCGCGACAACAGCGTGTGATTGGCGCGCTTGAGTTTGAGCGTGACCACACGGCCCGCAAGGTCCTTGGCCTTTGCGCGGTCCGCGACCTTCTCCGACATGCGCCAGATATGCCCATCGAGCAGGTCGGGGTCAGAAGTGTCTTCGCCAAAAGTCGTCTCGTTGGAGATACTCTTCATAGGGGCATGGGCGCTCACACGGCGGCGGTCCTGGCCGCGCGCCAAGTGGTAGAGCCGCTCTCCCATGCCGCCAAAGCGGGCGACGAGATCAGTCTGCTCCCAGCGCAGCAGGTCGGAGAAGGTGCGAATCCCCGCTTTGTCCAGCGCGGCCTGTGCGGCGGCACCTACGCCCCAGATCATGCGCACGGGTTTGTCATGCAGGAACTCCATCGTTTCGGCCTTACCGATGACCGAGAACCCGTGCGGCTTGTCGAGGTCGGAGGCGACCTTGGCCAGGAATTTGTTATGGCTCAGGCCAATGGAGCCTGTGAGCCCCAGCTCGGTCTTCATCCGGCGTACCAGCCGCGCGAGCATCACAGCGGGCGGCGCGCCGTGCAGCCGCGTGGTGCCGGTCATGTCGAGGAAGGCCTCGTCGAGCGAGAGCGGCTCGATCGCCGGGGTCAGCTCTTCCATCATTTCGCGGATGGCGCGGGAGGCTTTGACGTATTCCTCCATGCGGGGGCGGATCACGACCGCTTCGGGGCAAAGCTTGAGCGCCTGAAACATCGGCATGGCGGAGCGCACACCGCGGATGCGTGCGACGTAGCAGGCGGTGGAGACAACGCCGCGATGGCCGCCGCCGATGATCACCGGCTTGCCTTCGAGGCTGGGGTCGTCGCGTTTCTCGACCGAGGCATAGAAGGCGTCGCAATCCATATGCGCGATGGTCAGATCCCACAGCTCCGCGTGCCGTGTGATCCGCGGGCTGGCGCAGGCGGGACAGCGGCGTGCGTCGTCGAATTGGGTAAGGCAATCGCTGCAGAGTGCGGGCATGGCGGGGATTGTCATCTATGAAGGGATGCCCATTTATAATGCGGGCAGACGGAGAGGGCCATGAAATTCGACACGTCTCCATACGCGGGCCAGCCGTTTGGCGGGGCCAAGCTTGCGCTCTATCTGGGGGACCGGCTGACGGTAATCCTGCGCGATGCAACGCCGGGCCTTTTGTTTGCGAATCATTGGGACCTGCCTGGCGGTGGACGCGAGGGTAGCGAGACGCCGCTGGAGTGTGCTTTGCGTGAGTGTCACGAAGAGCTGGGCCTGCGCGTGCCGTGCGATGCGGTTGTCTGGGGGGCCGCATTTTACGAGGGTGATGTGGCCAAGTGGTTCTTCGTCGCGCAGCTTCCCAGAGAGATGGTGGCGCATGTGCGGTTTGGCGACGAGGGGCAGCGCTGGGATTTGATGTCGGAACGGGAGTTTCTGGAGCACCCTTACGCCGTGCCTGCGTTTCAGGATCGGTTGAATGTGTGGATCAGAGCGCGAGATGCAAAATTTTGATTTTAAAGTGTTTTACTCAAAAACCCCCCCGCTGTTCCGAGCGGGGGGAAGGTGACGAACATCAGGAAGAATGGGTTCGTCGGGGAGTATCACCACACTACCGGTAGCACGCATCAACATTTTCACCTAGCCGCAGACCTGTGACTTTGTTGTCAAATTCAAGCCCTGTGGCTGAATTAGCACACAGTTAAGTTGTCGGACGGGCTTCTGCGATCTGTGAAAGGATGTCGCGCGCGGCGCGGGCCGGGTCATTTGCGCGGTGGATGGGACGGCCTACGACGACATGATCGGCCCCGTCTGCGATGGCCTGCGCGGGGGTGGCCACACGTTTTTGATCGCCCGGGCTTGCACCGGGGGGCCGCACGCCGGGTGTCACGATGAGCTTGCCTGCGGCCTCCGGCAGCGCCCGGATCATCGCCGCCTCTTGCGGTGAGGCGATGACGCCGTCCGCCCCGGCCTCAAAGGCCGCGGCTGCGCGTGCGACGACCAGATCGGGCAGCGTGCCTTCCCGGATCAGGCTTGCGTCCAGATCGGCGCGATCGAGCGATGTCAGGATGGTGACGCCGAGAATCTTGAGAGTGCTGCCCGCTGCGCCCTCCTTGGCGGCGCGGATCACATGCGGATCGCCATGTACGGTGAGGAAGTCGAGATCGAACTGCGCCAGCCCGCGCACGGCGGCTTCCACCGTGGCACCGATGTCGAACAGTTTCATGTCGAGGAATATCCGCTTGCCGTGCTCCTGCTTCAGCTCGTTGGCGAGGGCAAGGCCGCCGCCGGTCAGCATGCCGAGGCCGATCTTGTAAAAGGTGACGGCGTCGCCAATGCGCGCGGCAAGTTCCAGCCCCGCCACGGCGTTGGGGACATCGAGGGCGACGATCAGACGGTCATCGGGGCGGGGATCGGACATGGGGGGTAAGCTCCATCAAGCAAGGGGGCGGCAAACGCCTTGCGGCATAGGGGATGGGGCGAGTGCTGTACAGAAAAAAGGCCCGGCCGCATGAAGCAGACCGGGCATGAGTGTCACAGACAGTGCAGGCAGGCAAACGTCTGTGTCATTGCGCGCGGTCAAATCCTGCGGGGACAGTTGCAGGGAGACGCGCGGCGCAAATTCAAAATTTGATCATGCGGCGTTCTTTTGCGCGCCAATGCCAATCTGCGCCAGCCACCGGCGTGGATCGAACCGTTGGCGCCTTCCTCGCGAGACGGGTCGGTGCGGGCGGAAATGCGCTCGCAGACCGCTCTCATTGGCGTGGCTGCGCAATGCTTGGGTCTGCAGACCCTGCGCCGCTTGCTCAAACGGCATGGTCATTGGTCCGAGAATTGCGCATGCGTACTTGTATCTGCGGGTACCCGCGTCGATCGTCACCAGTGCCTCGAAGCATTGTGTGTCGCCGTTGAAGGCGACATCGCCTATACGGACTCCGAGTTGGTTATTTGATGTCTTGCTCATTTTACACCTCTATGCCCCGTTATTCGGGTGGGGCTTGTTGCTCGTGAGCGTAATTTGACCGCTCGTCATATTCTAAACGGTTAAGCAGCGAATTTGTTTCTGCATTGATGGTACTTTCTTCTCCGAATTATTGGAAATACCATAAAAACAAGTCCTTAATGCGCCATTTAGGGGATCACATTTCCGCACTAATATGTGAAGTCTTGCAACAATCCGTGGTTTTGCCGCCTGCCGGGGCTTGATCAGGGCGGGAACCTCCCCAATTAGAGGTCGTGAGGTTCACACCAGATGCATGCCGCCGAGCGGGTGCCTCCCCAAGTGGACGCTTTATTAAAAAGGAGAAGACCATGGACTTGACCAAGTTCACGGAGCGGGCGCGCGGCTTTGTGCAGGCGGCCCAGACGATTGCGACGCGTGACAGCCACCAGCGGCTGGCGCCGGAACATTTGCTCAAAGCATTGATGGATGATGAAGAGGGGCTTGCCAGCAACCTGATTAAAGCCAGTGGCGGGGATGCTGCGGCGGTCAAGACGGCTGTGGATGTGGCCCTGAGCAAGATGCCGAAAGTGACGGGCGACGCGGCGCAGACCTATCTCGACGGGGGCACCACTCGTGTGCTGGCCGAGGCGGAGACATTGGCTAAAAAGGCCGGTGACAGTTTTGTCCCGGTCGAACGGATCCTGATGGCTCTTTGCATGGTGAAATCGGTTGCAAAGACGGCGCTTGAGGCGGGGAAGGTCTCGGCTCAGGGTCTGAATTCTGCGATCAACGATTTGCGCAAGGGGCGTACGGCGGACACGGCGAGCGCCGAAGATGGCTATGACGCGCTGAAAAAATACGCTCAGGACCTGACCGCGCGGGCGCAGGCGGGCAAGATCGACCCGATCATCGGACGTGACGAGGAAATTCGCCGCACGATGCAGGTGCTGTCACGCCGGACAAAGAATAACCCCGTTTTGATTGGTGAGCCGGGCGTGGGTAAAACCGCGATTGCCGAGGGACTGGCCTTGCGCATCATCAACGGTGACGTGCCCGAAAGCCTGCGCAATAAAAAGCTGCTTGCGCTGGATATGGGTGCGCTGATTGCCGGTGCGAAATATCGTGGTGAGTTCGAGGAGCGGCTGAAAGCTGTGCTGACCGAGGTGACGGAGGCGGCGGGCGAAATTATCCTGTTCATCGACGAGATGCACACGCTTGTGGGCGCGGGAAAGGCGGATGGCGCGATGGATGCGGCCAATCTGATCAAACCGGCGCTGGCGCGCGGTGAATTGCATTGTATCGGCGCGACCACGCTGGATGAATACCGAAAGTATGTGGAGAAAGACGCGGCACTTGCGCGGCGGTTCCAGCCGGTGATGGTGTTGGAGCCAACGGTGGAGGATACGGTGAGTATCCTGCGCGGGATCAAGGAGAAATACGAGCTGCACCACGGGGTGCGGATCACCGATAGCGCCCTGGTGGCGGCGGCGACGCTGAGCCACCGCTATATCACGGACCGGTTTTTGCCGGACAAGGCCATCGACCTGATGGACGAGGCGGCGAGCCGTCTGCGCATGGAAGTGGACAGCAAGCCCGAAGAGCTGGACGCGCTCGACCGGCAGATATTGCAGTTGCAGATCGAGGAAGAGGCGCTCAACCGTGAGGACGATTCTGCGAGTAAGGACCGGTTGGAGACGTTGCAAAAAGATCTGGCGGACCTGCAAGAGCGCAGCGCGCAGATGACAGCCACATGGCAAGCTGAACGTGACAAGCTGGAGGGCGCGCGCGACATCAAGGAACAGCTCGACCGTGCCCGCGCGGAGCTGGACATTGCCAAGCGCGACGGCAACCTCGCCAAGGCAGGTGAGCTGTCCTACGGCGTGATCCCCGATCTGGAGCGTCAATTGGTCGAGGCCGAAAGCCGCGAGGACGATATGATGGTCGAGGAGGCCGTGCGGCCCGATCAGATCGCGAGTGTCGTCGAGCGTTGGACGGGCATCCCTGCCGGGAAGATGCTGGAAGGGGAGCGTGACAAGCTGCTGCGCATGGAAGAGCAGCTGCACGGCCGTGTGATCGGGCAGGACGCTGCGGTGAAGGCCGTGGCAAACGCCGTGCGGCGCTCGCGCGCGGGTCTGAACGATGAGGATCGGCCGTTGGGGTCGTTCCTGTTCCTTGGACCCACGGGCGTGGGTAAGACGGAGCTGACCAAGGCGGTGGCGGAGTTCATGTTCGATGACGATAGCGCGATGGTGCGCATTGATATGTCGGAGTTCATGGAGAAGCACGCGGTGAGCCGTCTGATCGGTGCGCCCCCCGGCTATGTCGGTTATGACGAAGGCGGTGTGCTGACCGAAGCCGTGCGGCGCCGCCCGTATCAGGTGGTGCTATTCGACGAGGTCGAGAAGGCGCACCCGGATGTGTTCAACGTGCTTTTGCAGGTGCTTGATGACGGGGTGCTGACCGATGGTCAGGGTCGCACGGTGGATTTCAAGCAGACGCTGATTATCCTCACGTCCAATCTCGGGGCGCAATCGCTGAGCATGGCGCCTGACGGCAGCGATATGGCGGATGCCAAGCGTGATGTGATGGACGCCGTGCGGGCGCACTTCCGGCCCGAATTCCTGAACCGTCTTGATGAGACGATCATCTTCGACCGTCTCAACCGCGAAAATATGGACGGAATCGTCACTATCCAGATGGCGCGACTGCTCAAGCGTCTTGCCGCGCGCAAGATCGAGTTGGAGTTGGACGATGGGGCGCGCAAGTGGCTCGCCGATGAGGGGTATGACCCTGTGTTCGGTGCGCGGCCGTTGAAGCGGGTGATACAGTCCGCGCTGCAGAACCCGCTGGCGGAGATGCTGCTGGCCGGGGATGTGAACGACGGTGATACGATCCCGGTCACGGCGGGGGCCGATGGGTTGATCATCGGTGACCGAATATCGGCCAGCAGCAAACCCAAGCCCGAAGAGGCCACAGTTCACTGATCTGGGTTGACTAAGTGGAGGAGAGGCCGGAGCGGTTGCTTCGGCCTTTTTGTATGCGGCTGAAGCTGTGAGTTGCTTACGAAGTGATCATCGGCGGTCTTGGCTGTCATACCTGACTCCGGCACCGAACTTTGCTGCATTCAGCGATGCATTCAAACTTAGCTTGTAGACATATAAAAAGCCCGCCGACGGAGTGATGTCGGCGGGTTTTCTTGGCCTAGCTCTTGATCAAGAGCTTAGGAACCGGGCATGATCACCGCGTCGATCACGTGGATCACGCCATTGGACGTCTCGATGTCCGCCGTGGTGACGTTTGCGCCGTCAACCATGACGCCATTGTCGAGATCGATCATCACGGTATCGCCGTTTACGGTCGCCGCTTCCATATCATCGGCCAGATCGGTGGACATGATTTTACCCGCAATCACGTGATATGTGAGAATGCTTGCGAGCATTTCCTTGTTCTCGGGCTTCAGCAGGTCTGCGACAGTGCCTTCGGGCAGTGCTGCGAACGCGGCGTCGGTCGGGGCGAAGACAGTGAACGGGCCATCGCTCTTGAGCGTTTCGACAAGGCCTGCGGCCTCGGCGGCGGCGAGGAGTGTGCCAAAGTCGCCAGCAGCGGCGGCAGTTTCCACGATATCCATATCTGCGGCGAATGCAGATGTGGCGAGAGCGGCGGCAGCGGTGAATGAAAGTACTGTAGTACGGAACATAGTGTTCTCCTCATTAAATTGTTAATGCTCTTAAGTGCATCGAGTTACATACGCGCCACGAGGTGTTTGGTTCATTCGACGGTAGGCTTTTATTTGCTTGACCGAACGCACGGTCGCCCTACCGCTACGGGGTCCGGCAGGAAGCGGCCAAGGCGCTGCAAAATAGGCGAAAAATCGCGCAATTCGTACGCTGAGCAGCGACACTTTCGCCGCTACACTTGTATTGTTGGCGGAGGCGTACCGTGCCGAGGTCAGGCCCCCGGTGACCGGATACCCCGACACGCGGATCATCGCGTTCTAAGCTACGGCGCAGGCGGCGGCCCCACATTGCCCGTCGATATGACATTCAGGTGTCCGAGATGAAATATCGGCAAAATCATTTGGCGCATGGGCCTGCGCCCCCTACGTAACAGGCAATCAAAAAGGAAACATCCCATGGCGATGCGCTGGAAAAATACGCTTAAGGACCATCATGTGACCGACGAGGCTGCGTTCCTGAACCGACGGCAATTGCTGGGAGGGACGGCGGCTGGCCTCGGGCTTGCTGCGCTGGGCGCTGTTGAGGGGCGCGCTGCGACGGAGGATCTCGTGCTCAACAGTTACGAAGACATCACGCAGTACAACAACTACTATGAGTTCGGGACGGCAAAGGATGATCCGGCGCGCTACGCGCACATGCTCACGACGGCGCCGTGGAGCGTGAAGATCGACGGGATGGTCGACAAGCCCGGTGACTATGCGTTTGAGGATATCATGGCGGCCATGACCATCGAAGAGCGCATCTACCGTTTCCGCTGTGTCGAGGCCTGGTCGATGGTGATCCCGTGGAACGGGTTTGAGCTGGCGGACCTGCTGGATATGGCAGGCGTGCAATCGGGTGCGAAATATGTGGCGTTCGAGACGGCAATGCGCCCCGACGAAATGCCCGGTCTGCGCTCTCCTGTACTGGACTGGCCGTATGTAGAGGGTTTGCGCCTCGATGAGGCGGTACACCCGCTCACCATCATGGCGACGGGGATTTACGGGAAGGACATACCGAACCAAAACGGCGCACCGCTGAGATTGGTGGTGCCGTGGAAATACGGGTTCAAATCAATCAAGTCGATCGTGCGGATCACCCTCACTGATACACAGCCGCCGACCAGTTGGAACAAGGCGGGGCCGCGCGAGTACGGTTTCTACAGCAACGTGAACCCCGAGGTTAATCACCCCCGCTGGTCACAGGCGAGCGAGCGTGTTGTTGGCGGTGGCCTGTTCTCGCAGCGTATTCCGACCCTCATCATGAATGGGTATGCCGACGAGGTGGCCGATCTTTATGCCGGGATGGACCTGACGGAAAACTTTTGACCCGACAGGGGTGCGTATAAGGGGCCTGACCGGATCCCAGCGCATCCCTGCGACACCTTGGGATGCAGCAGACCGGAGGAAGACCGATGTCCGTTCTTATCGACCGTGCCAACAGTCTACAGCGCCGCGTGCCGGTTTGGGTGATATATGTCGTGTTGCTCCTGCCGGTGCCGTGGCTGCTCTATCTGGGGCTGACCAATGGATTGGGTCGTGAGCCGATCAAAGTGCTGGAGCACCGTCTGGGCGAGATCGCGTTGCAGCTGTTGATTGCGGGGCTTTGTATCACGCCCCTACGCACCTATCTCGGTCTCAATCTGCTGCGCTTCCGGCGCGCGCTGGGGATCCTCGCCTTTACCTATGTGGCGCTGCACCTCACGGTGTGGGTGGTGCTGGATATGAGCCTGCTGTGGTCGCAGATGTGGGCGGACGTCTGGAAGCGGCCCTACATCACGATTGGTATGGCGGGATTCGTCGTTTTGCTGCCCCTGATCGCCACATCCAACAACATGGCGCTGCGCAGGCTTGGCGCAGCACCTTGGCGAAAGCTCCATATGCTGACGTATCTTGCGGTGCTATTGGGCGGCATCCACTATCTTTGGCTGGTGAAGGGCATCCAATACGAACCGATCCTCTACATGGCGGCGATTCTCGCGCTGTTGGGTCTGCGAGTCGGCACGTGGGCGCGCAAACGGGCGATCCGCATGGCATCTGCAGGGTGACTCGGATCAGCCGTCAGCGGTTTTTAGGGTTAACTCTGTGGATAACACAAGATCTGGCAACTGAGCGTCTGACGCTTACCTAAGGTCTGCGTAAGATAGCTGCGCAAATCGCTATGTTGGCGCAATCAAAATTCGTTAAACACATGAAATCACGGTAAAAATAGAAATATTGAGAAAATCGGCATTTAAGTGGTTTTTCTGCTTGCGGGTTTTTGTTGTTGGGCCTAGAACCCCCTTCACCGGCGGCGCAGTAATGAGCCACGGGGCAGCGGACGGGACGGACCGAGAGGTTGGGTTCTGGAGGCGAAGTTAGATTTAGAGTATGA
>Ga0307966_1000007_pt1 | contig 199744 bp, 172 predicted proteins | sample OrgLakmetagen646_FD_203141 | JGI IMG/M metagenome (GOLD analysis project Ga0307966, IMG submission 203141) | Saline water microbial communities from Organic Lake, Antarctica - #646 | ecosystem: Environmental > Aquatic > Non-marine Saline and Alkaline > Saline | place: Antarctica: Organic Lake... | reverse complement strand
ATCCGCGGCGATTTCGACGCCCGCGGCATCGAGCAGACCGACCACCAGATCCGCCACAAGATGGAGCAGCTGCTCGAAGACGCCCGCAAGCAGGTGCGCGAGCAGAGCTAGACGCGGCTACTGAAACGCCGCCGGGGCGGTCTCGATCACCGGTCCGGTGGCGTCCGTGTCCGGGTCCGCGCCATTGGGGTCCTGGTCCTTTGCGACATAGGTGAGCAGGCCCCAGTCGCTCCAGGCGCCGGATTCGGGGTCGCGCTGCTGGAAGTGCTGGATGACATGGCCGCTTTGAAGCGGCGTCCAGGCGCCGCGAAACTCGAAGCTCTGCGTGCCTTGCTCGGTCCAGTAGGTGATCTCGCCGGTGAGCACCATGCGGCCCTCGCCGTCGAGCCCGCCCTGATAATCAATGCGGTGACCGCGCCCCACCCAGACCTGACGCCAGCGCCCGGTTGCGGGCTCCACGAAGTTGAGGCTGTGGCCCGTGCCGCCGCGGGCGTTGGTCCAGGTTTCAGCCAGCACGCAGCCGGCTGATCCCGGCGTGATCGCATTCTCGCCGGCGTACTGGCCGCCGGCCCCATAGACGTTCCAGTCTCCCGCCCAGAAGTCGAACTGGCGGTGGAGTTCGCTGTCCATGCAGCCCGGAGAGGCTTGCAGGGCGACGGCGGTGAGTGCGGCGATGATCATGGCGGGGCCTCCCGGGTGAATTGACGGAAAATGAGTATCGCCCGACTTCGCCCGCCCTGTCCCGGCGCCTGCGGTCAGGCGCTGCGAGCGCGCGGTGAGCGGTGCGCTCTTGATAGCGGCGGCGCGACGCCTTAAGCCTCGGCCTCGGTTTTAACCGCCGTACGGAGCATCCGCACATGTCGAACGTGGTGGTCGTCGGCGCCCAGTGGGGCGACGAGGGCAAGGGCAAGATCGTGGACTGGCTGTCCCACCGCGCCGACCTGGTCGTGCGCTTCCAGGGCGGCCACAACGCCGGCCATACGCTGGTGGTGGGCGGGGTGACTTACAAGCTCTCCCTGATGCCGTCCGGCGTGGTGCAGAAAAAGCTCTCGCTCATTGGTAACGGCGTGGTGGTGGACCCCTGGGCGTTCATCTCCGAGATCGAAACCGTGCGCGCCCAGGGCGTGGACGTGACGCCCAAGCTGGTCCGCCTGGCCGAAACCGCCACCTTGATCCTGCCGGTGCACCGCGAGCTCGACGCCCTGCGCGAGAACCGCGACGACGGCATGAAGATCGGCACCACGCGGCGCGGCATCGGCCCGGCCTATGAAGACAAGGTCGGCCGGCGCGCCATCCGCGTCATCGACCTGGCCGACGAAGAGCGCCTGAAAAGCCGCGTCACCGAGCTTCTGCATCACCATAACGCCCTGCGCCGCGGCTTCGGGGTGGAGGAGGCCGACGCCGACGAGCTGATGGCCCAGCTCATCGAGATCGCGCCGAAAATCCTGCCCTACGCCGATCCGGTCTGGAAGACGCTGGATGCGGCCATCAATGACGGCAAGAAAGTCCTGTTCGAGGGCGCCCAGGGCGCCTTCCTGGACGTGGACCATGGCACCTATCCCTTCGTGACCAGCTCCAACACCGTGGCCGGTCAGGCCTCGGCCGGCTCCGGCGTCGGTCCTGGCCGCGTCGGCTATGTGCTGGGCATCGTCAAGGCCTACACCACGCGCGTGGGCGAGGGGCCGTTCCCCACCGAGCTCACCGACGATGTGGGCAAGAAGATCGGCGAGCGCGGGCGCGAGTTCGGCACCGTCACCAGCCGCCAGCGCCGCTGCGGCTGGTTCGACGCGGTGCTGGTGCGCCAGAGCGCCAAGATCAACGGCATCAACGGCGTCGCGCTCACCAAGCTGGATGTGCTGGACGGGTTTGACGAGCTGAAGGTCTGCGTCGGCTACAAGCTCAATGGCGAGATGTATGACCGCCTGCCCGCCGGCGTCACCGCCCAGGCGAGCGTCCAGCCGGTCTATGAGACGTTCGAAGGCTGGGAAGGCTCCACCGCCGGCGCGCGCAGCTGGGCCGATCTGCCCGCCCAGGCCGTGAAATACGTGCGCCGCATCGAAGAGCTCATCGAATGCCCCGTGGCGCTGGTCTCCACGAGCCCCGAACGCGACGACGTCATCCTGATGCAGGACCCGTTCAGAACCTAGGACGGGTCGATCACGCGGCGGCGCGCTCTAGCTGCGAGCGCGCCTCACGCCCAGACCTTCATCGCCTCGGCTGCAGCCTCGTGCAGGAAAGCGTGGCGGCGGGCGAGCGCGATGAGATCGCGCGAATAGCCGCCGCCCAGCACGCCCACCACTGGGATTCCGCGCTTCATCACGGCGTCGAACACCATGGCTTCGCGCGCGCGCAGGCCTTCATCGGTGAGATCAAGCAGGCCCAGCCGGTCGTCGCGGTGCGGGTCCACTCCGGCGTTGAAGAAGACAAGATCGGGACGGCTGGCCTCCAGCGCGTCATCCACCGCCTCGCGGGCGATCTTCAGATAGGCCGCGTCGCCGGTCCCGCGCTCCACGCCCACATCGCGGTCGGATATCGCCTTTCGGCGCGGCCAGTTCTGCTCGCAATGGACCGAGAGCGTGAAGACGCTGGAATCGCCTTCAAAGATCCGCGCGGTGCCGTCGCCCTGGTGAACATCGAGATCGATCACCGCGATGCGCCGGGCGAGCCCCTCCGCCTGGATCAGCCGGGCCGCCACCGCCACATCGTTGAAGACGCAGAATCCCGCCCCGCCGTCGCGCGCGGCGTGATGGCTTCCGCCGGCGGTGTTGCAGGCCACGCCGTGCTCCAGCGCCAGGCGCGCCGCCAGCGCCGTGCCGGCCACCGCGCAGCGCGAGCGCAGGGCCACCGGCGCGGTCATTTTAAATCCGATCACCCGCTCCAGGGCGGCGGGGACGGTCTGGGTCACAACCTGGCTCACATAATCTTGCGAATGGGCGAGCTGTAGCCAGGTTTCCGGCGCCGGGGCGGGCTGATGAAACCCGTCAAAGTCGGCCACCAGCCCAAGCGACACACAGCGTTCAGCCACCGCGCGAAACTTGCCCATGGGAAAGCGGTGCGTGGCCGGAACGTCGCGCGCCACATAGGCGGGATGGTGGATGATGGGCAGCATGGGAGCGAATTTAGGCGGCCGGGCCGCAAGTTAAAGCCCCAAACATGAGGGCTTATCTCTCCGGCACACGCAGTGGGTAGAGTGGTCGCGTGCTCTCGGAGCCGCTGAAGCCATCGAATGCATCTAGTCCACGCTTGGAGAGTTGAGCTTTTGGTCGTCTGGCAGAGGCACACCCGCCAGCCAGTAGCCGAGCCCATCAATTTTCAGAAATATCTCCGGGTTGCGCCACATCACCGTACCAATGTAATTCGCCGGGTCTTTGGAATTGATAGCAATTCCTGTGGCCATGACTCGCTCGGTCACTTCTCCCCTCGTTAGGGGGCGCCCTTCTAAACGAATCGCCTCGGCAGCGAGCTGCTTAAGGCGCTCGACTGTGCCAGAGACCTTGCGTTTCCTTTTGATGTTCACACTCTTTTCCATAGCGAAAAAGTGCTCGCCGCCGCCAAAAAGCTCATGGTGCATTTCGATGTAATTGTTCAACTTCGCAAGGCGCGCCTCAAGTTCTGCCTTTTCTTTCAGAGCCCTATCTATCGATCTGTCCATGTCATATGCTCCAATTCACCCGTGTCGTGTTTCGCGGTTTTACGCGAACCACTCAAACCACACAAGCGGCACCACGCTATTGTGATGGCTGAGAATGTCGAGTATAACAGAAAGCACGCCCCCGTTGTGAGGGCGTGATCCGCGTGGAGTTCACCACGAATGTCTACGAGCATGCAGACCCGGCGCTGCGACGAGGCCGGGAAGGAGGTTCGGAGGATGCTTTGGTATCCTCTGTGGCTGTTGGGGTTGCCGCCCCTCACGCCACTGCTCTTGTTGAAGAGTCAAACCGCGCCGGGGTCAGCTTTGCTGGCCCCGGTAGGTATTTCTACCATATCAGCCTAATAAATCAATAGTTTTATAGTGCTAGAGCATCAAACCGATCAATCCGAAACGTATATATCGTCCTGAATTAAAAAAAGAATTTAATTTTTAGGCTCATTGTAGAAGGTCTCGCCGCCGCTTCGTTGCAGCCACCTATTGTTGAGCAAACGCCACCGCCGCCGTTGTGTCGCGACGTCGACCACTCATTAATCCGACTGAACGGCTATTAAAGCCCATAAAGAAAAGCCCCGCGCAACTATGTGCGCAGGGCTCTTCGTCCTGATGACGGCGGGCCTTAGAAGTTGACTCGCCTTGCGGTCTGCAGACCGTCAAGCACGGCGCGCGCATCGTCGGCGGGTTTGCGCTTGCGCTTGTTCTGCGGCTGGTAGGCGAGCTGGGCGTGGGCATCGCAATAGGCGGTGCCAAGGCCCGAACGCCGGCCGCAGAAGCGGAACTCATTGTCGGAGGGATCCCCGATCGGCCATTTGCACATGCCCTCGCGCAGGGTGAGCACGGTGGCGTATTCGCCGTTGGGCATCCGCTTGGCTTCAGCCGGCGCCGTCATCGGCGGGGCGGGTTTCACCTCGCGCGCCGGGCTTTGCGCCACAACGGCGGCGGCGGGTTTCGCCTCGCCCTGAGCGGCTTTCGCCATGGCGGGCTTGGCCGCACGCGGCGTCGCCGGACGGGCCGCCGGGCGGCGGGCCGGGCGAGAGGGCGCGGCGCGGCCCGAAAGCCCCAGCCGGTGCACCTTGCCGATCACCGCATTACGCGTGACTCCGCCCAGGTGCTTGGCGATCTGGCTCGCGCTCAGACCGTCCGCCCACAATTTCTTCAGTGTTTCCACACGCTCGTCGGTCCAAGCCATGGCGGTGCGCTCCTCGCCTGTTACGCTGTCCATCCACAAAAAGGCGATCGAACCTGCGTGGTCTGACCGCCAGCCCTAGTGTCAGGTTCTTCATGGAACCCAACATCTTGGGGCGCGACACAAGATAGAGTATCCCACTGACCCCGGTGCACAAGGTGTTCTCAGCGCGCACCTGTGGATAGATGATTCGATTTCTGCACATGGCGTGTGGATTTTCCGAAAGACCTCGCCGCCGGCACGCCTGGCCGGCGTAAATCCCCGCTCTGCAACAAGAAACGAGGCGGGCCGCCGCCAAGGGATGACTCCGCGCATGCCAGGGACTGCAAGAGGGGACGGCTCGACAGGCGCGGCTAGCCCGGAGCGCGCGCGTCAGACGGCGGGATCAGCACGATCTTTCCAATATGCCGCTTTTGCTGAAACGCCTTCTGGGCCACGGCGATCTGATCAAGCGGGTAGGTGTCCGCCAGCAGCGGGCGGATCTCGCCGGCTTCGATATAGCCGATCAAATTGGCGAAGACCGGCTCATCCCATGCGGTGCAGCCGATCAGCGTAATGTCCTTGAGATACAGGTCGCGCATGTCCAGATCGACGACCGGTCCGGCGATCGCCCCGGACGAGGCGTAGCGCCCGCCGCGCCGCAGCAGGTTCAGCATGGCGGCGAAGCCGGGCCCCGCCACATTGTCGATGACGACGTCCACACTGTCCGGGCCGAGCTCCGCCAGCAGATCGTGGTCCCGGGTCAGCACGCGATCCGCGCCAAGTTTGGACAACTCATCGCGCTTGGACGCGCTGGTGATGGCGACCACCTCGGCGCCGCGCCGCTTCGCCAGCTGGACGGCGGCTGATCCGACGCCCCCCGATGCGCCTTGCACCAGAACGCGCATGCCGGCGGCGACGCCGGCCCGGTGAAGCATGTTCTCCGCCGTGCCGTAGGCGCACGGGATCGTCGCCAGCTCGGCGTCGCTCCAGTCGCAGTCCACGGCGAAGGTCTCGCTTTGCGCCGCCGCGACGAATTGTGCGAACGCGCCGTCGAAATCTGACCCCATCCACACCGTGTCCATCCGCGCAAAGCCGTGTGCGCGCATGCAGGAGCGCACCAGTACGCGGCGGCCGATCCAGCTTTTGTCGCCGCCGGCGCCGACGCTCACCACTTCGCCGCAGCAATCGGCGCCTTGAATGAAAGGAAACGGCGTCGCGGCGTTCCAGCCGCCATCGGGCCGCTCGTCGTCATCGCTCGTGGTTTCGGTGCTGTCGGTGACCGATGAGGAATACCAGCCGAGCCGCGTGTTGATCTCGGTGTTGTTCACCCCGGCGGCCAGCACCTTCAAGAGCAATTCGCCCGGGCCGGGGGCGGGCATTGGCGCGCGCTTGTATTCAAGCTTTTCATAGCCGCCGGTTCCAGTCGTCACCACCGCCCACATGTGCTCGGCCGTGTCAGCCTGGCGTCCCTGCATCAGTCGCCCTTTTCTGAATGCTTTTGGTGTTCATCGCAGTGTAACCGTCGGGGCTGTGTCCGTCTTCCTCAGGGGCTGCCGGCGCGCCCAAAGAAAAAGCCCCGGCCGTTTCCAGCCGGGGCTCGTCTGTTCAGATCGCGCCGCCTATTGGCAGGCGAGGCATTCGTCGTAATCGGTGGGCGCGGCCTGTTCCATGCTCGTCACGATGTCGGACTTGTCGCTGGAGCCGGCGTAGGCGGCGCGCTGGATCGATTTGGAGCGGCAGTAATACAGCGATTTCACGCCGCGCTCCCACGCCGTCCAGTGCAGCATGTGCAGATCCCACTTATTCACGTCGCCGGGCAGGAAGATGTTCAGCGACTGGGACTGGCAGACATAGGGCGTGCGGTCGGCGGCGTGCTCGATCACCCAGCGCTGGTCCAGCTCGAACGCGGTCTTGAACAGCGCCTTCTCGTGCTCGTCCAGGCAGTCGAGATGCTGCACCGATCCCTCATGTTCCAGGATGGAGGACCAGATGAAGGGGGAGTTCTGCCCCTTCTCGTCCAGCACCTTTTCCAGATACGGGTTCTTCACGGTGAAGGAGCCCGACAGGGTCTTGTGCGTGTAGACATTGGCCGGGATCGGCTCGATGCCCGCGCTGGTGCCGCCGCAAATGATCGAGATCGAGGCGGTGGGCGCGATCGCGAGCTTGTGCGAGAAACGCGCCTTCACGCCGTTCTCGGCCGCATCCGGGCAGGCGCCGCGCTCTTCAGCCAGCTTCACCGAGGCTTTGTCGGCTTCCTGGCGGATATGCTGGAACAGGCGCTTGTTCCAGGACTGGGCCATGGCGCTTTCGAACGGCACGTTCATCTGCTGCAGGAAGGAGTGGTAGCCCATCAGGCCCAGACCCACCGAGCGCTCGCGAAAGGCGGAGTATTTCGCGCGCTCCATCTCGTCGGGCGCGCGGTCGATGAAGTCCTGGAGCACGTTGTCGAGGAAGCGGAAAATGTCCTCGATGAAGCGTTCGTCATCCTTCCACTCGAGATATTTCTCGGCGTTGAGCGAGGACAGGCAGCACACCGCGGTGCGGTCGATGCCCATGTGGTCGACGCCCGTGGGCAGCATGATTTCCGAGCACAGATTGGACTGGCGCACCTTCAGGCCCAGCTTGCGCTGGTGGGCGGGCAGATTGTTGTTCACCGTGTCGGAGAAGATGATGTAGGGCTCGCCGGTCTGCAGGCGCAGCTCCAGGATTTTCTGCCACAGCTTGCGCGCGCTGATGGCCTTGACCACTTCGCCCGATTTCGGTGAGCGCAGCTCGAAGTCTTCGTCCGCGCGCACCGCCTCCATGAAGGCGTCGGTGATGTTCACGCCGTGGTGCAGGTTCAGGCTCTTGCGGTTGAAGTCGCCCGACGGCTTGCGGATCTCCAGAAACTCTTCGATTTCCGGGTGGTGCACGTCGAGATACGCCGCCGCCGAACCGCGGCGCAGCGAGCCTTGCGAGATCGCCAGGGTGAGCGAGTCCATGACCCGGATGAAGGGGATGATGCCGCTGGTCTGACCGTTCTGGCCGACTTTCTCGCCGATGGAGCGCACGCCGCCCCAATAGGTGCCGATGCCGCCGCCATTGGAGGCGAGCCAGACATTTTCCGTCCAGGTGCCCACGATGTCGTCCAGGGAATCGGCGACCGAGTTTAGAAAGCACGAGATCGGCAGGCCGCGCTCGGCGCCGCCATTGGACAGAACCGGGGTGGCCGGCATGAACCACAGGCGCGACATGTAGTCATAAAGGCGCTGGGCGTGCTCGATATCGTCGGCGTAGGCCGTGGCGGAGCGCGCGAACATGTCCTGATAGGACTCGCCAGGCAGCAGATAACGGTCGACGAGGGTCTTCTTGCCGAAATCGGTCAGAAGCTCGTCGCGCGAGGGGTCGGTGATCACCTTGTCGACAAGGCGCAGATTGACCGCTTTCGGCTTGCCGCGCGGACCCTCTGCAGGGCGGGCGCCGGCCGGGCTCGTCGATTGGGCGTTATCAAAAGGCGTCATGTCATCGTCCTTCCAGCTGCGCGCAGCTTGGGTGTCCGCGGTGGCGCTAACCCCCGCGCGCGGCTTAAGAAAACCTATCTGTGGTGCAGGGTCCCCCGAGGAACCGCTACATATAGTGCTCGCGGTGTTACGGGTCGTCAACGGCCCAAACCCGCTCAAACGCGCTTTTTTGGTAAACAAAGTCTTACCGCAAAACCGTCCGCGCCCGGAGTCGTTAAGGAGTGCTCACGATGTGTAAACCGGCATTTCCTGTGGATAGGTGCAGCCCGCGCTGCAGCGTGTTTTACGAACGCTTTTACGCATCCTCGGGCGCGTCGCTCACCTCAAGCGCGGCGTAGCGGGCGAGACCCGCATGGCGCCTGGGAATGACGGCAAGGACCGGCTCGCATTTGCGATTTTCAGCTAGGGTTTGCGCCGCCGCAAGCGAGTCGGCCATGAGCGCCGCCCCGCCGCTATTGCTCACCAGACGCGTGTCGCAGCCTGTCCTTGTCCAGGCGCCGGTGCGCGGTTCGAATCGATACAGCGAAGCCAGCCGGTCGCCGAAGCGCGCCAGCTGTTTCACCGCCTCGATGAGGTAATCACGCTCGGCCGCGCTCATGGACCAGTGCAGGCTGACGCGCACCCAGCCCGGGCGCAGGCCCGCATATCCGTCCAGCACGGCGGCCCGGTGGGCCTGCGTCTCCTCGGCGGACAGCCCCAATATGTGGTGTCCGTAGGGACCGGCGCACGAACAGCCCGCCCGCGCCTGGATTCCGTAAAGATCATTGAGCAGGCGCGCGGCGAGCTTGGGATGGAGCGGATCGCCGCCGCCGGGCCGCAGGATCAGGCTCACCAGCCCGATTCGCCGCTCCGGATCGGCGGAGCCCAGAATCTCCACGCCCTCAAGCGTCGACCAGGCGCTCAGCGCCGCATCAAGATGGGCGTGCTCGCGCGCCGCGATCTCGTCCCAGCCGATCCGGCCCAGCAGGTCCAGCGCCTCGGCGGTGCGCAGCGCTTGGGGCAGGCCCGGCGTACCGGCGCGTTCGCGCGCTTCTATGTCGGCGATGAAGTCGTGGGCGTCCGGCGTGACATAGCGCACCGTGCCGCCGCCGCTCACCGACGGGGCGAGTTCGCCGCGATAGAGCGCCTTGCGGATCACCAGCACGCCGCCCGCGCCCGGCCCGCCGATCATCTTATGGGGCGAGAACGACACCGCATCCGGCGCCGCGTCCGGGTCTTCAGGGCTCATATCGAGGGGCAGGTAGGGCGCGCTCGCCGCCGCATCGAGGCACAGAATCGCACCGTTTGCGTGGAGCAGGCGGGCGAGCGCCGCCACATCGGTCTTCACCCCCGTGACGTTGGAGGCCGCCGAGAACGCGCCGATCTTGCGCCGTCCCTCAAAGCGGGACTCGGCGAGCTTCGCCGCCAGGTCCTCAAGATCGATCCCGCCATCCGCATCAAGGCCGATGGAGACGGTTTCAGCCAGGCTTTCGCGCCAGCCAAGCTCGTTGGAATGGTGCTCATAGGGCCCGACAAACACCACCGGCCGCGCCGCCCTGAGGCTCGCCCGCACAGCGTCGCGCAAGGCCGGATCCAGCGTCTCTTCGAGAAACGCGCGCGTCGCCGGGGGCAGGGCCACGCCAAGAATCGCCTGCAGGCGCGCAATCGCCCCGGTAGCGCCCGTGCCGTCGAGAATCAGCGCGTGCTCCGGGCCCGCGTTCACCGCCCGCTTGATCCGCGCGCAGGCGTCGTGCAGCGCCGCCGTCGCCGCGCACCCGGTGGCGCTGTCTTCGTTGTGGGGGTTGGCGTAGAGCGCCAGCTGCACATCCACCGCCGCGTCCACCAGCGCGCACGGCCGGCCCGACGCGCCGTAATCGGCATAGACCAGCGGGCGCGCCCCGAATCCCGTTTCGATCACCGCATCCTGCCCGCGGATCGAAGCGCGCACCGCCTCAACGGTGACGCGCGCAGTGTCGGGCAGCGGAGCGGACATAGTGGGAGCGAGGGCGGCGATAGCGGCGGGCGGGGTCATGGCGATCTTTCTGAAGCTTCAACGCCATCCTGCCATGGCCGCCGGAGGGAGTGTCGCCAATTTCCATGGACTTCCGCCCCGTTCCTGGTGATTTTCACTACGCAAAATGTCGGAGATAAATATGGATGACTATGACCGCGCCCTGTTGAAGGCGATTCAAACCGACGCCGACCGCACGGTGCAGGAGCTCGCCGACGCCATCGGCCTGTCGGCCACGCCCACCGCAAGGCGCCTGAAACTGCTGGCCGAGCGCGGGCTGATTGAAAAGACGGTGAGCTTGCTCAGCGCTCAGGCTTTGGGTCTTCGCACCACGCTGTTCATCTTCGTGCGCACCAGCCGCCATGACGAAGCCTGGCTGAAACAGTTCTCAGAAGGCGTCGCGCGCATGCCCGAAGTGGTGGAGTTCTACCGCATGGGCGGCGAGATCGATTACCTCTTGAAAATCGTCCTGCCGGAAATCAGCGCCTATGACGAGGTCTATAAACGCCTGATCGCCGTAGCCCCCCTGGCCGACGTCTCCGCCGCCTTCGCCATGGAAGCGATCAAGAACACCACCGAACTGCCGATTCCGGCGGGCTAGCCGGTTCCCGGTTTCATCCCCGGACAAAGGTCCGGGGGAAAACCGGGATCTACTGCGCTTAAACACTTAAACGCCTTACGAGCCCCGCCAACCGCTCAGCGTCTCATCCATCAAGCGCCGTAGATCCCGGTCTCGTCCCTGGCTGGGCGCCGGGGATCGAACCGGGACCCGCCTAGTCCAGATACTCGCGGCGCAGCTGTTCGCTCAGGGCGCGGCCGCGGGTGGCGAGGCGGCGTTCTTGCAGTTCGGCTTCGGCGCCGCAGCGGGTTCGGTTTCGCTGCTGGGACTGGAAGCCGTCATTGAAGCTGGCGATCAGCCGGTCGCGATGGCCGCCGCGGGTGGGCGCTTCGTGTTCCAGCAGCTCCAGCATGGTCTCGCGCCAGATCTGGGCGTCGCGGCCCGAGCAATTATAGTCGATATAGTGCAGCTCGCCGATCACCCCCGCGAGCGCCTCCACCGGATAGGGGTCTGCGCTCTGGGCGAGCGCCGGCGCCGCCGGGAGGGACAAGGCGAGGGCGGCGAGCGCGGATTTTGCGGATCGGATCAGGGCCATGGCGGTCGATCTAGCTCCGCTTCGCGGCGGGATTTTGACCAAGCACGGCGCGTGAGGCGTCCAGCGCCTGGCGGGTCTTGTCCCAGGTCAGCGCTTTCAGCGCGTCGTCATAACTCATGAAGCGGGCGTCGCGGGCGTCATCGCCGGCGCGCGGCTCGCCGGACAGCCAGCGCGCGGCGTAGTCGACCATGACAAAATGGCCGTGCTCGCCGATGTTTTCGAACACGTCGATGAGGCCGGCGATCTCGGCGGTGGTTCCGGTTTCCTCCAGCAATTCGCGGTGGGCCGCCGCCTGCAGCGCCTCACCGGGCTCCACCCGGCCGCCGGGCACGGACCACTGGCCTTCAAAGGGCGGCTTTCCGCGCCGGATCAGCAACACCTCCTCAGCCCGCCACACGACGAGGCCGACGCCCAGAGTGATTTTGGGCGGGGCGGCGGCGTTTGTCCCGGTCATCGGCTTGACGCGCGGGCGGGGCGGGGGAGAGTCGGGATCATGTGCGGACGCTACGTCATTTCCCTCACCCTCGACCAGCTCTCGAACCTGTTCGAGACCCCGGATTCTATCAATGGCCGGATCAATCTGGCCGCCACCTGGAACGCCGCACCGACGCAGGCTTTGCCCATCGTGCGCCGGGGCCGCGAGGGCGGGATGCGCCTGTCGCAGGTGCGCTGGGGGCTGGTCCCCCACTGGTCGAAGACCGGGCCGGACAACTCGAAACCGCTGATCAACGCCCGCGCTGAAACCGCCGCCGAGAAGCCGACCTTTCGTCAGGCGCTGAAACGCCGGCGCGCGCTGATCCCCGCGGACGGGTTTTATGAATGGGCGAAGACCGAAGGCGGCAAGCAGCCCTTCTTCATCACCCGCACCGACGGCGCGCCGCTGGTGTTCGCCGGCATTTGGGAGCGCTGGGGGGAGCGCTGGGGCGAGGGCGAGGAGACGGTGGACAGCTTTGCGATTCTCACCACTGCGGCCAACGCCGACATTTCTCACCTGCACCATCGCAGCCCCGTGATGATCGCGCGCGCGAGCTTTGCAGACTGGCTGGATCCGGACATGGACCCGCAGCCCTTCCTTATTCCGCCCGCCGCCGGGACGCTCACCGCGCGCCCGGTCTCCACGCGCGTCAACAAAGTCGCCGAGAACGACGCGTCGCTGCTCAATCCGCTTTGACCATGTCCCGCTTCAGCCCCGGCAAGCCCACCGCCAGCGTGACCGCACGCGCCACATAATAGAGCAGGAAGGCGAGCCAGAGCCCGGTGACGCCCAGCATGGGCCGCAGGGTGAAATCCAGCGCCAGATAGATCAGCAGCGCGGCCACCATGGCGTTGCGCATCAGAGACCCTCGCGTCGTGCCGATCATCAACCCGTCCAGCTGCCAGCTGGGCCAGCCCATGATGGGAACCAGCGCGCACCAGATGATTGCGGCCTCTGCGGCGGCACGCGCGGCCGGGTCGTCGGTCATGGCGGCGATGAAGCTCTGACCCGCCAGAAGAAAGCCCAGACCCAGCACCAGCGCGCACGCTGCGGCGAGCTCGCTGGTGAGTCGGAAGGCGCGTTTCAGCCGCGGCCAGTCCTTGGCGCCGGCGGCGCGTCCGGTTTCGGCCTCGGCCACATGGGCGAAGGCGTCCAGAAAGAAGGCCGAGACCGAGATGAACTGCAGCAGGATCGCATTGCCCGCCAGCACGTCCGCGCCTTCGCGCAGGCTCGCCTCGTTGAACCAGTAGAAGCCGGCGAGCAGTGCGAGCGTCCGCAGGAAGATGTCGCGATTGACCGCGAACAGGCGCACGAGGCGCCCGCGATCCAGAAGCTGCGCGTGCCCCGGATTGGAGCGGGCCTTGAGGACGCCGAGCACGATGACAGCACCGGCGGCGAGCTGGATCCACTGGGCCAGGGCGCTCGCCGCGCCGACGCCGGCGACCCCCAGATCAAGGCCCAGCACAAACCAGAGCGAAAAGCCGGCATTGGCGAGATTGAGCACGATCTGCAGCACCAGCGCCCGGCCGGTGAGGCCCAGCCCGATCAGCCAGCCATAGATCGCAAAGCCGGCGAGCGCCGCCGGCGCGCCCCAGATGCGGGCGTCGAAATAGGCGCGTGCGCCGGCCTCCACCTCCGGCCCGCCGGAGAAGGCCAGAAGGATCACCGGCGCGAGCATGGTTTGAAGGGCGAGCAGGATCAGCCCCAGCGCCACGCCGACCCCGGCGCCGCGCCACAGCACGGCGGCGGTCTCGCCCGGCTCGCCCGACCCGTCGGCCTGGGCGGCGAGCGCGGTGGTGCCCATGCGAAGAAAACCGAGCGACCAGTAGAGGGCGTTGAAGATCAGCGTGCCCAGCGCCACCGCCGCAATGGCCGCTGCCGATCCGGTATTGCCGATCACCGCCAGGTCCACCAGCCCCACCACCGGCGTCGCGATATTGGCGCCCATGATCGGCGTGGCGCGCTTAAGCAGCGCCATGCGGGTGAGGCCGCGATGAGAGGCGCCAAGTGTGGGAGCGGGGTCGGTCATGGCGCGGACTTAACGCGCCCGGCGCGATTTGTCTGCGGGGCCGGAGAGAGATCAGGCGTCATCCAAAGCTTGGGCCACGCCTTTGGCCAAGCCTTCGCCCAGCGCTTCGCCTGACGTCCAGGCGTGCTCGGCGCGTCCGCCCAGGCGCCAATCGCCGCCCGCGCCCACCGTGCCGGTTTCATCCAGGATCATCGCCGAGCCCGCCGCCGTCTTCACCTGGGCGAAGCGCCAGCGATGGGCCGCGCTGTACACCGGCGCGGGCATGTTGAAGCGCACGAACGCCTCCTCGCACAGCATGCGCGCCACCGTGTCCGGGTCTTCCTCCAACAGGCCCGCCGACCAGTCGGGCGAGGCCTGGATCACGATGGCTTCGTGGCGCTCGCGCCCCGGCCGGCTGGCCATGCGGGTCATCCAGCGCATCCCGCCGCCATAGATCTGCGCGCCGTCAAACCCCGGATCGAACGGAGCGTCCAGAAGCGCCATCACCGTCCAGCACGGGGTAATCTCCACGGCGTTGGCGGCGGTGATGATTTCGGGAAAATCACCGTCGGAGCGGGCAAGAAACTCGATCAACTGTTCGGGCGGCAGGGTCAGGGCGACCCGCTCGAACGGGCCTTCGGTCTCGCCGTCCTCGAACACGACCGTCCAGGCGCCGGGCCGGCCCTTCAGCTTGCGCGCCCGGCGGCCGAACTGCGGCTCCAGACCTTCCAGCGCGGCGCGCACCAGCGTGTTCATGGCCGGCGCGCCGACCCAGCGCTGCTTCTCGCGCAGGGGCTCCAGATTGGCGTAGCGGTCGATGGAGACCAGCCGCCCGGTCCACAGCGCGGCGTAGCCGTCGCGCGCGGCGCCTTCCAGGAAGGTTTCAAAGCTCGCCGTCTGGGCGGTGACGAACTGGGCGCCGTGATCAAAGCGCACCTCGCCCAGCGGGGTGTCCGCGCGTTTGGTGGACATGCGTCCGCCCGGGCCGCGCCCCTTGTCGAACAGCACCGGCTCGGCCCCGCCCGCACGAAGGCGCCGCGCCGCCGCCGCGCCGGCCAGTCCCGCTCCGATCACCGCTGCGCGCATGCGCTCTTTCGCCCCTGTGCGATGGCCCTCATCAGCCCTAAGTCTCACGATATGGAGTCGAAAATGCAAAAAACGACTGAACACGAAGAGCTAACGCGCGGTGAACCGGGCGGGCAAGACGGCCCCACCGTGTTCTTTGACGGGTCGTGCCCGCTCTGCCGGGCCGAGATCGGACTGTATCAGCGCCTGAAGGCGCAGGCCGAGTTCGTCGACATCTCCAGCGGCGAGGGTGCGCCCGAAGAGATCGGCTGCGCGGCGGCGATGAAGCGCTTCCATGTGCGCCGCGCCGACGGTCAGCTTCTTTCCGGCGCAGCGGCGTTCGCCGAGCTGTGGAAGGCGACGCCGGGTTTCTGGCGTCCGCTGGGCCATGTGGCCGCGCTGCCGCCCTTTGTCTGGATCGGCGAGGGGCTCTACCGCGTCTTCCTGCTGATCCGGCCGTCGATCCAGCATCTGGTGCGCGCCAGGGCGACCTGATGTCCGTCGAGATCGTCTGGTTCAAGCGCGATCTGCGCGTCCATGATCACCGTCCCCTGGCCGAGGCGGCGGCGACCGGGCGCAAGCTCATCTGCCTGTACGTTGTCGAGCCGCAGCTCTGGGCGCTGCCCGAGTACTCCGCGCGCCAGTACGGCTTCCTGCGTGAAACACTGGAGAGCCTCGACGCCGCCCTCAAAAAGCGCGGCGCGCGCCTGACCGTGCGGGTGGGCGAGGTCGTCGACGTGCTGGACGCGCTCCATCGCATCGAGCCAGTAAGCGCGTTACGCGCCCACGAGGAGACCGGGCTCGCCTTCACGTTTGAACGCGACAAGGCGGTGGCCCGCTGGGCCAAGGCGAATGACGTGGCCTTCATCGAGCATCCCCAGCATGGCGTGTTCCGGGGTCTGACGAGCCGCAATGGCTGGGCGAAGCGCTGGGACGCCTTCATGGCCGAACCCGTAGCCCCCGCGCCGACGCAGATCGCCTGCGCTGATGTCGAAGGCGACGCGATTCCCGCCCCCGAAGCGCTGGGCCTCACGAGCGATCCCTGTCCGGGCCGCCAGCACGGCGGCCGTGGGGCCGCGGTGGAGGATCTGCGCAGCTTCCTCACCACGCGCGGCGCGCCGTATCGCCGGGCCATGTCCTCGCCGCTCACCGCCTTTGACGCCTGCTCGCGCCTCAGCGCCCATCTGGCGCTGGGTTCGCTCTCCATGCGCGAGGCGTATCAGGCGGCGGGCCGGGCGCTGGCGGACAAGCGCGCGGCGGGCGAGACCGCCTACGCCCAGTCCATCGAAAGCTTCATCTCGCGCCTGCACTGGCACTGTCATTTCATCCAGAAATTTGAAGACGCGCCCTTTATGGAGACGGCCGACCTGCACCCGGCCTATCGCGGCGCGCGGCCCGATCCGGATGCCGCGAGCCTTGAGGCCTGGATCGAGGGCCGCACCGGCCTGCCGTTTCTGGACGCCTGCATGCGCGCGCTTGCCCACACCGGCTGGCTCAATTTCCGCATGCGGGCCATGGCGGCCGCCGTGTCGAGCTATCATTTCTGGACCCACTGGAAGCAGCCGGCCGAGGCGCTGGCGGCCCGCTTCACCGATTTCGAGCCGGGCATTCACTATCCCCAGATGCAGATGCAGTCCGGGGTCACCGGGGTGAACACGCCGCGCATCTATAATCCGGTCAAGCAGGGCCACGACCAGGACCCGTCCGGCGTCTTCATCCGCCGCTGGATCCCGGAGCTCGAAGCCCTTCCCGACAGCTTCATCCATGAGCCCTGGCGCGCGCCGGACACGGAGCTGGAGAGCGCCGGCGTGACGCTGGGCGACACCTATCCCCATCGCCTGGTGGATCATGAGCTGGCCGCCCGCCAGGCCCGCGCGCGCATCGGCGCGATCCGCAAGGGCGAGGATCACAAGGCCGCCGCCGACGCCATTCAGAAAAAGCATGGCAGCCGCAAATCCGGTCTGAAGGCGACGGGCTCGGCCACACGCCGGCGCAAGGCCAAGGCCGCCGATCCCGCCCAGACCCGGTTTGATTTTTAAATGGCGAAAAACGTCAATCGCGGGCGCAACACCGCCAAGGCCGACCTGCCGCAGAAGATCTGCGCCGCCTGCGGTCGGCCGTTTTCCTGGCGTAAAAAGTGGGCGCGCGACTGGGACCAGGTGAAATACTGCTCAAAGCGCTGCGGCGGCGCCTAGCGGGCTCCGCCAACCCGCTGCGCTTTACCGAAAGATTGCCGTTTCGACACAGGCAGGACAGCGTGCGGCAATGTGGCGCGCGTCACTCTCTCGTCCATGGGTTCGCAGCAAGAGGCGCGGCGACAGATCGCTCCCGGGCGGACCCTTTGGTCGAACTTGAGAGAGGTCATTCCCATGAAACGCTTCAACGCCCTGATTCTGCCCATCGCCGCTGCTGCGGCCCTGGGCGCCTCGGTCTCCGCCTTCGCTGAAGACGCGCCGCAGACCGCCGTCGAGTACAAGATGAGCGAGCTGGCCACGCAGGCTGGCCGCGACGCCATCCACCAGCGCCTTGAGACAGCCGCGCGCAATGTCTGCCCGGTTCCAGGCGTCCGCGGCCTTGTCGTCCGACAGATACAGCGCGCCTGCGTCGAGGAGGCGCTGGCCAGCGCGGAAACCGAGCTCCAGCAGCGCATCGCCGCCGCCGAGCGCGACGGCCGCATCCAGCTCGCCGACTCGCGCCGCTAGCGCACAGAGCAGTCCGTCTTTCGATCGTTCCCCGAATGACGGCCCGGCGGCGCCCCAACGCCGCCGGACTTCGGCCCCGCCGCCCGCCCCCCTCGCGGGCTGCGGGGCCTTTTTCTCACCGCCCTTTTCTCCGTCTCCCGCGTCCGGCTTCAGCCTTCCCCCTCGCGTCACGCGGTCATCCGTTCTATATTCAGACCCAAGCGCTTGAGACGAGGCCGTTATGGGTATTGAAGACCACACCCGGGTACGCCCCTGGCGGATGATCGACCGGCGGGCCAGCCGCAAGATCCGCGTCGGGTCGGTGGAGGTTGGCGGCGACGCGCCGATCAGCGTCCAGTCCATGACCAACACGCTCACCAGCGACGCCCGCGCCACGCTGAACCAGATCCGCGAGCTGGAAGAGGCGGGCGCGGACATCGTGCGCGTCTCCTGCCCGGACACTGACAGCACCGCAGCGTTCAAAACCATTGCGCGCGAGTCCAACGTGCCGCTCGTGGCCGACATCCATTTTCACTACAAGCGCGGCATTGAAGCGGCTGAGGCCGGCGCGGCGTGCCTGCGCATCAATCCGGGCAATATCGGCTCCATGGACCGGGTGCGCGACGTGGTGCAGGCGGCCAAGGATCATGGCTGCTCCATCCGCATCGGCGTCAACGCCGGCTCGCTGGAGCGCCACCTTCTGGAGAAGTACGGCGAGCCCTGCCCGGACGCCATGGTGGAGAGCGCGCTGGAACACGCGCGCATCCTCGATGACCTCGATTTTCACGACTACAAGATCTCGGTGAAGGCCTCTGACGTCTTCCTCACCGTCGCCGCCTATCAGGCGCTGGCCGAGGCCACCGATGCGCCGCTGCACCTGGGCGTCACCGAAGCCGGCGGCCTGCGCACCGGCGGGATCAAAAGCTCCATCGGTCTGGGCTCTCTTCTCTGGGCCGGGATCGGCGACACGATCCGCGTGTCCCTGAGCGCCGATCCGGTGCAGGAGATCAAGGTCGGCTACGACATTCTCAAATCTCTGGGCCTGCGCACCCGCGGCGTGAACATCATCTCCTGCCCGTCGTGTGCGCGGCAGGGTTTTGATGTCATCAAGACCGTCGAAGCGCTGGAAGAGCGCCTGGAGCACATCTCCGAGCCGATCTCGCTGTCGATCATCGGCTGCGTCGTGAACGGCCCCGGCGAGGCGGCCTACACCGATATGGGCTTCACCGGCGGCGGCGCAGGCTCCGGCATGATGTATTTCGCCGGCAAGGCCGAAGAAAAAGTCTCCAATGAGACCATGGTCGATCGCATCGTCGACGCGGTGGAAGAAAAAGCCGCCAAGTTGAAAGCCGAGCGTGAAGCCGCCGAAGCGGCGTCTGACGCGGCGGAGTAACCCGTCTGGTCGCGCTTATGCCTTCCAAGGCTAGCGCTGCGACCCCATCCCGTGCCCGTCCCAGTCACCCTCATCCTGAGGTGCGAGCCCAGCGGGCGAGCCTCGAAGGACCTTCAGGATCAAGCGCGGTGCGTCCTTTAAAGGCTTTTTCTTCGAAAAAGATTCCTCAGGAAGAGGGAGGTTAGGAGTCTGATCCGGGGCTTGGCGCCAAAGCCCCCTAGAGCACGCCCGTCGACGCGCCGATGAGGCCGGAATTGCGCAGGCCCACGATCACGAACTCCACCGCCAGGGCGGCCAGGATGATGCCCATGATGCGGATGGAGACCGTGCGCGCGCTCTGGCTGATCACCCGGTCGATGAGCGGCGCGATCATCAGGGCGAGGAATAAAAGCCCGACCACGATCAGCAGCACGGCGCCGAAAATTCCGGCGCGCACCGGCGTGGTGACCTGTTCGGAGAAGATGATCAGCGTTGCGATCGTGCCGGGGCCCACCGTCATGGGGATGGTGAAGGGATAGATGCCTGGATTGTCCACGCGCTCCATCTGGCCGCGCTCGCGCTCGGTGCCGGCGCTGGAGGTGTGGCGCGCGCCGCCGATCATGGTCAGGGCGATGCTGAACAAAAGGATGCCGCCGGCGATGCGGAAGCTGTCGATGGAGATGCCGAACAGGCCCAGCACATAGCGGCCCACCAGCGCCACCGCGACGCAGGCCACCAGCGTGGCGATCACGGCGGTGAGCGCGGTGCGCCGGCGCGAAGCCTCGCTCTCGCCCTCGGTCAGCGACAGGAATACCGGCATGGCCGCGATCGGGTTCAGCATCGCAAAGAAGGCGGCCAGAAACCGGTAGAAGAATTCGACGTCCATCGCGCGAAAGTCCGCATCCTGGCCGCCCCTGCGGCCTCGCGGTCCGTTTAGGCGCGTCGCGCCGGCCGGGCAAGCGCAGCGGCGAGGCCGTGCGCGCAGGGCGGGGATGCGAAATCGCAGGAGCGGTCCGAGCGCCCGCTTCCGCAGCGGGCCGAGGCTCGCCCTGGCGCGCCCTGATGACGCGCGCCCTAGTACCGTGTCGGACGCACGCGCGCTTCGATGAAGGCCAGCGAGTCGGTGACGCCGTAGAGCGAAAAGGTCGCCAGACGGTCGACGCCGCTCATGTCCACATACTGCACCGTCAGGCGGCCGCCGCGGCGCATGTCGCGGATCAGCGCCTGGGTGGCGGCGGCGTCGGAAAGCACGAACACGCCTTCGCCATCAACGCTGTAGCCTGAATAGGGGCGGAACACGACCGGGTTGCGGCCGTCCACCCGCACCGCGATGGCGCGCGCGGCGTTCACCGGCCACTGATTGGACGTGAAGAGGACGTTATAGCCCCCGCCCGCAGGCCGGGTGACCACGTCCAGGCGATGGTCGGTGCGGCCCTCGGCGCCGGCGGTGGTGTAGGCGCCGCACAGCCCGGCGCGCCGGCATTGCGCGGTCCAGTCGCGATGGGTTTCGGTCTCCAGCGCGCAGAAGCGGCCCTCGCAGGGCTCGCCCGGAGCGGTGGGGCCGGCGTTCGGATCGATCTGGGTGGCCAGCTCGGTCAGGCGCGCGGTCTGCTGGCGCAAAAGCGACACCCGGCAGCTGGTGGCCTGCAGCGCGCTGGACGCATAGCTGCGGCCCAGCATGGCCCCTTCGAAATCGCACTGAAAATCGATGTAGGAGCGCCAGGTCTCGCGCGCAAAGCGCAGCGCCTCGGCCTCTTCGGCCTGCACGAAGGCGTCGGCGCGATTGCGCACCAGATCGTCGAGCACCTCGACGGAGACCTCGTAGGCGCTTTCAGCCTCAAGCAGCAGGCGCGACAGACAGGCGCGCAGCTCCAGATCACCCTGGGTGCCGGTCTGGCATTCCTGCAGAGGGGTTTCCGCGTAATAGCCCGACCAGCGCGAATTGAACGGATCCCACTGGGAGTCCCATTGCGAATTGTCCGCAATGGCCGGCGCGGCGGCGAACACGGCGGCGATGGCGGTGATGCGCACAGCTGCGATCCAAGACATGATTCGTCCCTCTTAAAGCCCCTTCAAACAGGCCCGACAGCTTTCGCCGCTCCTGCGCCCCTGTCCCCGGCGCCGCGGCGCAGGCCCTTGGGTTCGGCCCGTCGCCCGTTAACCATAGCGCAGGAAAAGCGGCGAAAGTAGGCCTTGGTTAATGATTTGCGAATTTTCCAGCCCCTGTGACGGTCGCGCCTGCATCGCGCGCCGGAAAGCCCAGCCGGGCGGGGAACTTGGGACAGGGGCGCCGGGTTGTCATTGGGAGAGTCGGGTCTAGGTGATCCGGTAAGCGACAAGGAGGAATTCCATGACCGTCCGAGTCCGCAAGAACAAGGCCCGTGGGGGCGAGCGGCGTTTCGATCAGGAGAAGATCTTCGCCTGGTCCATCATTCTGGGTGTGATCTTGCTGGGCGGCGTCACCGCCGCGGTGATGATCCTGCGTCCCTTCTAGGCCTGATCCAGGCCAAGCCTGATCCGTTCCAGGCTCGATCCGGGCGCGCCGCCGTAGCCGCCCGATCCCCCCATTCCCCATTCAAGACAGCTTTCCCAAGGAGTCTCACCATGAGTGACGCGCTCAATTCCGATCTTCGCGCCGAAGAAAGCCCGCACATCTCCGTGGCCGATCCTGATTCGCGCAAGAAGCTTGCGGCCCGCATGGCTGCGGCCACCGCCGACACCTACATCCTGCTGGCCAAGACCCAGGGCTATCACTGGAACGTCACCGGTCCGCTTTTCGTCTCGATCCACGAGCTCACCGAGACCCAGTACCAGGACCTCTTCGAGGCCGCCGACGATCTCGCCGAGCGTATCCGCGCCCTGGGCGAAGCCTCGCCGGGCTCCTACAAGCGCTTTGCAGAGCTGTCCGCCGTCGACGAGGATGACGGCCAGCCCAAGAGCGCAAAGGCCATGGTCGAGGCGCTCGCCCACGATAACGAGCTGGTCGCCCGGCGCATGAAGGCCGCCAGCGACGTGGCCGAAGATCTGGGCGACAAGGTCAGCGAGGACATGCTTGTCGAGCGCATGCAGGTGCACGAGCAAAACGCCTGGATGCTGCGCTCCATCGTCGCCGACACCGCCGGGGAGGCCAGCCGCCACTAGGCGTCTGTCGCGCGACCCTACAGAAGAATCCGGGCCTCTCGCGGGGCCCGGATTTTTTGTGCGCGTCAGCCGCGCTTGAAATGCTTGGCGAGTTTCAGGCCCTGGGCCTGATAGTTCGACCCGGCCGCGCCGTACGGCGTCTCCACCGCGCCGGCCATGGGCTCATAGACCAGGCGCGCCACCGCCTGGCCGTGCTCCAGGATGAACGGCACGTCGCGCCCGCGCACCTCCAGCACGGCGCGTGATCCGGCGCCGCCGGCGGCCTCGACGCCGAAGCCCGGATCGAAAAAGCCGGCGTAATGGGCGCGAAACTCGCCGATTTCCGGCGCGATCGGCGCCATCTCGGCGGCCTCGGTCACCGGCACGCTCACCGCCTCGCGGCTGGCCAGGATGTAGAACTCGCCCGGATCGAGCACCATGCGCCCCAGCGCGGGCAGGGGCTCCCAGAACTGCGCCGGATCATGGGCGCCGGTTGCAGCGAGATCCACCAGCGGGGAATGACGCTTGGCGCGGTATCCCGCGATCCCGCCCGGGGTCTCAAGATCCACCGACAGCGTGATCGCGCGCAGCGCCTCATGGGCGCCGGCGCGCAGGCGCACCTGCACCAGCCGGTCGCCGGGGCGCGCCAGCACCGAAAACGTGCGCGGCGCGATCTCCACATAAAGCGGCCCGCGATAGCCCTCGGGCAGCTGGTCAAACGCGGTGGACCCGTCGCCGATGACGCGGGTGAAGACGTCCAGCCGCCCTGTGGAGCTTTTGGGATTGGCCAGCGCCGAAATCCCTTCGGGCAGGTCCAGGCGCTCCTCCATTTCAGCGAGATAGACGCAGCCGGTCTCCAGCACCGCGCCGCCGTCGAGATCCAGCTCGTGCATCACCAGATCCGAGGTCAGGCGCTCGGCGACGGTGCGGCCCGGTCCCGGCAGGAAGCTGGCGCGCAGCCGCCAGACCCGCCGGCCCAGACGCAGATCCAGGCTCGCCGGCTGGATCTGACCCGGCGCCAGCGCGCGATCCGCCCCGATCCATCCGGAGTTGGCCGCCTGACGCAAAGCGCGGTCGGGAAGAATGCCGGTGGAGCCTGTCATGAAAGCCTTTGACGGAATCGGGGGCGAAAGGGAGTGTGACTTTTCCAGCCCGGCGCGCGCGGAGTCCAGCGCGGGGCGCCTGTTTTCCTTGAGCGCGGACCCGGCTCGGTGCGAAGTTGGCGCGCTGAAGATCCGGCCCGGCGGAGAGCGATCATGTATGTGGAAGAGACCCAAGGCGTGGTGATCCGCGTCCAGCCCGCTTTTCTGGCTGAGGATTCAGACCCCGACGAAGGCCGCTACATGTGGGCCTACACCGTGGAGATCGAGAACACCGGCGCCCAGGCGGTGCGGCTATTGTCGCGCGAATGGCGCATCACCGACGCCATGAACCGCACCGAGATCGTGCGCGGCGACGGCGTGGTGGGCGAGCAGCCGCACCTGGAGCCTGGGGAGCGCTTCAGCTACACCTCCGGCGCGCCGCTGGCGACGCCGTCGGGCTTCATGACCGGCGCCTATGTCATGGAGCGCGCCGACGGGGTGCGCTTTGACGCGGCGGTGCCCGCCTTCGCCCTCGACACCCCCGGCGGCGGCCCCCAGGCCTCCGGCGCGGTCCACTGACCCGGCCGGGCCCAGCGGTTTGAGCGAATCTGCGCGCACAGTCCTGTTCGTCCTCGGCGTTCTGGTCGCCTCGCTGGGCGCGGCCATGCTCGCCCCGGCCATCGCCGACCTGCAGGACGACAGCCGCGCCGCCCACGCGTTTTTCGGCTCCGCTCTGGCGGCGCTGGCCGTGGGCGGGGTGATGGCCCTGTCCGGGCGCGGCTCCAGCAACCGGCTCACCGCGCGCGGCGCGATCATCCTCACCGGCGGCAGCTGGGCCGTGCTGGCGCTGGTGGCCGCTGTGCCGCTGAAGCTGGCCTTGCCCTGGCTCAGCTGGACCGATGCGATGTTCGAGGCGACATCCGGGATCACCACCACCGGCGCCACCGTGCTCACCGGCCTCTCCGAGCTGCCGGCGGGCGTCTTGCTGTGGCGCTCCATCCTGCAATGGATCGGCGGGGTGGGGATTATCGTCACCGCCATGGCGATCTGGCCGCTTCTGGGCATTGGCGGCATGCAGCTCTTCCGCCTGGAAAGCTCCGACACCAGCGAGAAGGCCCTGCCGCGCGCCGGCCAGATCGCGGGCGCGGTGGGGCTGATCTATCTGGCGCTCACCTTCGCCTGCTTCATGGCGTACATCGCAGCCGACATGACCGCCTTCGACGCGGTCAATCACGCCATGACGACGGTGGCCACCGGCGGCTTCTCCACCCGCGACGCCTCCATGGGCGCCTTCACCGCGGGCGGCGCGGATCTGGTGGCGCTGGTTTTCATGGTGCTCGCGGGCCTGCCCTTCATGCTCTATGTGCGCGCCGCTCAGGGGCGCCCCGATCTTCTGCTTCTGGATAGCCAGGCGCGCACCTTCCTTCTGGTGGCGCTGGTCGCGGCGACCGTTCTGACGATCTATCTCGTAACCAGCGACCCCCACGCCTCCGGCGGATTGCCGGCCTGGCGCCTGGCCGCGGTGAATGCGGTGTCGGTGCTCACCGGCACCGGATACGCCTCCACCGATTTTCACGCCTGGGGCGGCGGCGCGGCGGCGATCTTCTTCGTGCTGATGTTCATCGGCGGGTGCGCGGGCTCGACCACCTGTTCGGTGAAGATCTTCCGCTACCAGATCGCGGCCTCGGCGATGAACGCCTATATCGCCCAGTACGCCCGGCCCCACGCGGTGAAACCGGTGCGCTACCGCAATCAGGTCGTGCCCGACGAAACGGTGCGCTCGGTGCTGGGCTTTTTCTTTCTGTTCTTCGCCACCTTCGCGGTGTCGGCCTCACTTTTGTCCTTCCTCGGCCTTGACACGGTCACCGCGGTGTCCGGCGCGGCGACGACGCTGGCCAATGTGGGCCCGGGGCTGGGCCCCGTCATCGGCCCTGCCGGCAGCTTCCAGCCGCTGCCCGACGCCGCCAAATGGGTGATGACCGCCAACATGCTCATCGGCCGGCTGGAGATCATGGTCATGCTGGTCATGCTCGCGCCCGGCTTTTGGCGGCGGTGAGGGGGGCTTGTCCTCCCCCTTGATGGGAGAGGTGTCCGGCGTAGCCGGACGGAGGGGGTGGCTGCGCCAAGTTTTCAGATCAGGGCGCCCGCCATCTCACCCCACCCGACCGCGCCTTCGGCGCGCCCACCCTCCCCATCCAGGGGAGGGACAGAGAGCCCTGCATCTTGTCCTCCCCCTTGATGGGGGAGGTGTCCGCGAAGCGGACGAAGGGGGTGGCGGCGGCAAGGTACAGAGGCGACGCAAACCGCGCTTCAGTCACGGACGAAAGTGCACGGGGAGACGATCGCGGGCGGTGTCGAAGATATGCGACAGCGTATCGTCGGGTTCGGTCTGCAGATCGCCGTTCCAGACGCGGATCACCAGATAGCCCTCGCTCGCTAGAAGCCGGTCGCGCTCCGCATCTCTTCGGGCTTGCCTGGGTTCGGCATGCTGAGAACCATCAAGTTCCACCACGACGCTGGAGCGATGGCACGCAAAATCGAGAATGTAGGACTGGAAGGGAACCTGCCGGCGAAACCGCAGCCCGGCGGCGCGCCAGAACCGCAGCCGTGACCAGAGAAAAGTCTCGTGAGGCGTCATGGACCGCCTCAGTCTCCGGGCGCGAGCAGTGTCAGCTTTGTTCGCCATGTGGGGGAATTTAGGCGATCGCCATATCTTTGTCCTCCCCCTTGATGGGGGAGGTGTCCGGCATAGCCGGACGGAGGGGGTGGCTGCGCCAGACTTTCAGATCAAGGCCCCCGTCATCACACCCCACCCGACCCGGACCTGCCGGTCCGGCCCACCCTCCCCATCCAGGGGAGGGACAGAGTGCTCAACTTTGTCCTCCCCCTTGATGGGGGAGGTGTCCGCGAAGCGGACGGAGGGGGTGGCTGCGCCAGGTTTTCAGATCAGGGCGCCCGCCATCTCATCCCACCCGACCGCGCCTAACGGTCCGGCCCGTTCGGCGCGTCGACCGATCCCCCGGATCGGTCTTGGGCGCCTCACCCCCATCCATGGGAGGGACAGAGATCGCCGACGCCTTCGACCCGCCTACTTCGTCGCCGCCATCAGATAGTTCACGCCGGAATCGCCGGAGATGAAGAAGCGGTCTTTCAAGGGGTTGTAGCTGACGCCTACGGGGGCGCGCACGGCGAGGCCTTCGGCTTCCAGCGCGGCGCGGGCTTCGTCGGGCTTCACCAGTTTTTCAAACTGGTGGGTGCCGCGCGGCAGCCAGCCCATGACGTATTCGGCGCCGAAGATCGCCGTGGCGAAGGCGCGGGCGGTGCGGTTGATCGTGCCCACGATCATCATGCCGCCGGGTTTGGCGAGCTTGGCGCAGTCGCGCAGGAAGGCCTGCGGGTCGGCCACATGCTCGACGACTTCCAGATTGAGCACCACGTCGAACTGGCCCGGCCCGCCGGCTTCGAGAAGCTGTTCCGCCGTGCCGTGGCGGTAATCGATTTTCAGGCCGCATTCCTCGGCGTGGACCAGAGCCGTCTTGATATTGGGCTCCGCCGCGTCGACGCCCGTCACGTCTGCGCCAAGGCGCGCCATGGGTTCGGAGACGAGCCCGCCGCCGCAGCCGATATCAAGCAGTTTCAGGCCCTTGAGCGGTTCGGGACCGTCGGTGCGAAAGTGCGCGGCCAGCGTTTCGCGGATATAGGTCAGGCGCGACGGGTTGAATTTGTGCAGCGGCGCGAATTTGCTGTCCGGATCCCACCAGTCGGCGGCCATTCTGGAGAATTTCTCCACCTCGGCCGGGTCGATGGACGGGGTGGAGAGGCGTTGCGGTGCGGCGGCCTGGGCCATGGATCGCTCCTTGAGGGTTCGGCGCGTTTGCGTGGCGCGCGTCGGGTCTCTAACTAACGCAGCGCAATATGGTCTCAAGGCGCCGCTGAGGCGAGCCTTGAAAACGCAAGCGGTGAGAGTTTGAGCGAGACGGCGGGTGACAAGACGGGCGCAGGCGAGCGCCTGGTGCTGAAATTCGGCGGCACCTCCATGGGCGACCCTGCGCGCATCGCCCACAGCGCGGCCATTGTGGCGCGCGAGGCCCGTGCGGGCCGCAGGGTCGCGGTCGTCGTCAGCGCCATGGCCGGCGAGACCGATCGGCTTCTAAAGCTGGCCGAGGCGCTGGGCGGCGGGCTCGGCGAGATCGAGACCGACACGGTTCTGGCCGCCGGCGAGCAGGCGAGCGCCGCCCTCATGGCGCTGGCGCTGAAGAAAGAGGGCCTGGACGCCCAAGCCGTCATGGGCTGGGCGCTGCCCATCCATGTGGAGGGGGCGCCGGGGTCTTCGCGCATCTGCGCCATCAACGCCGAGCCGCTGGAAGACATGCTTCAACAAGCGATCATCCCGGTGGTCGCCGGCTATCAGGGCGTCAATTCCGACGGGCGGCTCGCCACGCTGGGCCGGGGCGGCACCGATCTCACGGCTGTTGCAGTGGCGGCGGCCATCAAGGGCGAATGCGACATCTACACCGATGTGGACGGGGTCTACACCACCGATCCGCGCCTGGCGCCGGAGGCCGTGCGTGTGGAGCGCATCAGCCATGACGTGATGCTGGAGCTCGCCGCCATGGGCGCGAAGGTCCTGCAGACCCGGTCGGTGGAGTACGCCAAGGCCAAGCGGGTGCGCCTGCGGGTGCGGTCCAGCTTCGAGGCGCCGGGGATGAGCGCCGGCACCGAAGTGGTCGAGGACGCCGCCATCGCCGAGCGCCGTGTGGTCTCCGGCGTCGCCTATGTGCGCGATCAGGCGCGGCTCTCGCTCAATGGCGGCGAGGGCGCGGCGCCGGCTGAAGCCCTGTTCGGGGCGCTGGCCGACGCCGGCGTGGCGGTGGACATGATCGTCCAGGCGCGCACCGCGGCCGGCGGCGATGTGGTGGAATGCTCGGTGGCCGGCAAGGATTTGCCGCGCGCGCTTGGGGTGGCTGAAGATCTGGGCGCGCCGGGAGTGATGATCCGCTCCGAAACCGGTCTGGCGAAGGTTTCAGTGGTGGGCACCGGGCTGCGCGGCCGGGCCGACGTGGCGCGCACGCTCTACGGCGTGCTGGCGCGCGAAGGCGTGGCGGTGCGCATGGTGGCCACCAGCGAGATCAAGATCTCGGTTCTGGTGGACGGAGACTTGCTGGAGCGGGCGGTCAAGGCGCTTCACGGCGCGTACCGGCTGACTGCGGTCAATTCCGGGACTTGACGCCGGCGCGCTCGCGCGCGCCCCCTGCGCCGGTTACAATGTAAGTTCGACCGAGTGTTCATCGGCCCTGATCAACCCCCCTCGAAGGATCTCGAGCCGCTCCATGACGCCGCCTGAAACCCTGTCTCCCGCCGTGCGCGGTCCGCGCCGCCTGCTGTCGCGCATCCGCGATCTCATGGCGATGCAGGAGGACGCGCAAGCGCGCCTGGACCGACTCACCGACATCATCGCCGAGGAGACCGGCTCGGACGTGTGCTCGATATATCTGGTGCGCCCGTCCGGCGCGCTGGAGCTGTCGGCGACCCATGGCCTGAAGCCTGAAGCGGTGCACACCGTGCGCCTGCGCGCCGGCGAGGGTCTGGTGGGTCTGGTGGCGCGGCGCGCGCGGCCGTTTGCGGCCGAGGACGCGCCGTCTCATCCCAATTTCTCCTACCGGCCGGAAACCGGCGAGGAGCCGTTCAAGAGCTTTGTCGGCGTGCCGATCCTGCGCGGCGGGCGCCTGGTGGGCGTGCTCACCGCCCAGACCCAGGCCATGCGCCCCTCCACCGAGGAGGAGCTGGAGACGCTGCAGACCGTCGCCATGCTGCTGGCCGAGATCGTGGTGTCCGGCGATCTCGTCGGCGCGGCGGCGTTTTCCGGGCTCGAGCTGCGCCTGTCCAAGCCGGAGCGCTTCCAGGGCCTGGCGCTGTCGGGCGGTCTGGCCAAAGGCGTCGCGGTCAAGCACGAGCCCCATGTGCGCGCCACGCGCATGGTCGCCGAAGACGCCCAGGCCGAGGAGACGCGCCTGTCCGACGCCGTGGCGCGCCTTCGCCGGTCGGTGGACATGCTGCTGGACTCAGGGCGCGTGCCCGCCGGCACCCCCTCGCGCGAGGTGCTGGAAGCCTACCGCATGTTCGCCCATGACCGCGGCTGGATCGACAGCCTGCGCGAAGCCGTGCGGGCCGGCCTCACCGCCGAGGCGGCTGTGGAGCGGGTGCGCAACGAGCACCGCGCGCGCCTGATGAAGGCCCGCGACGTGCATTTTCGCGAGCGCCTCCACGATCTCGAAGACCTCGCCAACCGGCTGCTGCGCCATCTGGCGCGCTCTGAGGACGCGGGCGAGAACACCCTGCCGGAGAACGCGATCCTGATTGCGCGCAGCGTCGGCCCGGCCGAGCTTCTCGATTTCGACCGCTCCAAGCTGAAGGGCGTCGCGCTGGAGGAGGGCAGCTCCACGAGCCACGCCGCCATCGTCGCCAAGGCGCTGGGAATCCCCATGGTGGGCCGGGTGGAAGGCGCGCTCGACCGCATCGAGGACGGCGATCCGGTGATCCTGGACGCCGAGTTCGGGCTTCTGCACGCGCGCCCCACCGCGGACGTGGCCGAGACCTATGACGAGCGCATCGAGAGCTTGGCCGCGCGCCGGCGCGCCTACGCCGATCTCAGCGCCGCGCCGGCGACGACCAAGGACGGCGTGCGCATGCACCTGTCCATGAACGCCGGCCTGCTGGTGGAGCTTTCCCACCTTGAAGACAGCGGCGCGGAAGGCGTGGGGCTGTTCCGCACCGAGTTCCAGTTCATGGTCGCCGACACCCTGCCGCGCCTGCAGGCCCAGTGCGATCTCTACAACGCGGTGTTCGAGGCGGCCGGCGACCGGCCGGTGGTGTTCCGCACGCTGGATCTGGGCGGCGACAAGGTCACGCCGTACACGCCCTCCATGCGCGAGGCGAACCCGGCGCTGGGCTGGCGGGCCCTGCGCATGGGCCTCGATCGCCCCGGCCTCACCCGCTACCAGCTGCGCGCCTTGGTGCGCGCGGGCCGCGACCGCGATCTCAACGTGCTGTTCCCGCTGGTGACCTGTCCCTCCGAGCTGGCCCGCGCCAAGGACATGCTCGAGCACGAGCTTGAATACGCGCAGGCCCACGGCCACGGCCGGCCGTCCAGCGTGCGGCTGGGCTTCATGCTGGAGACCCCGGCGATCGCGTTTTCGCCGGACGCCTGCCTGGAGATGGCCGACTTCGTCTCGCTGGGCGCCAATGATCTGATGCAGTATTTCTTCGCCGCCGACCGGCAGAACCCCAAGGTCTCCGAGCGCTACGACCCGATCAGCACGCCGTCTCTGAAGATGTTCAAGCAGGTGCGCGAGGCCTGCGACCGGCACGGCAAGCCGATCAATGTCTGCGGTGAGCTCGCCGGGCGGCCTATGGAGGCCTGCGTGCTGGCGGCGCTGGGCTATCGCACCCTGTCCATGGCGGCCGGCTCCATCGGTCCGGTCAAGCGCGCCCTGTCTGGCTGCGATCTGTCGAAACTCGGGGCGTTTCTTGAACACGCCATGGCCGAAGGCGACGATCCGCGCGGCCCCGGCTTGCGGGCGCTCCTGATCGACGCAGGCGAGAAATCCGGCCTGCCGCCGGAATGTGTTGATAAAATCAAAACCATTTGATTGAATAGTGTTGCAGTGCGGCAGGGCGGCCACACTCACTGAGGGAGCGCCCGTGAGGCGCTTGAAGCTTGACCCATATGACGACGAGCAAGCCGGACTACGACCGGTCGGACGAGGATTATGTACCTGTCGACGCAGTGCTTTCTGACTCTGCGTCGGAGTGCGCCGACGACGCCGACCTGTCGCTGGGCGAGCGCCTGCGCAAGGCGCGCACCCGCGCCGGCCTGACCCTTGATTCGGCGTCGGCGCGCACGCGCATCAAGCGCGATTATCTTGAAGGTCTGGAATACATGGACCCGCGTGCGCTGCCTTCGCGCACCTATGCGGTGGGATATCTGCGCACGTACGCCCGGTTTCTCAGCCTGGACGCGGACGCCTGCGTCGCCCGTTTCAAGGCGGAAATGGAAGTGGACGCCGGCCGCGCCACCCCCACCGCGCCGCAGGAGCGCAACGAGTTTCGCCTGCCGCGCGGTGCGGTCGGCGCGGTGCTGATCCTGGGCGGCGTGATCGCCGCGGCGGGCTGGTACGGCAATTACATCTCGCGCAGCGATGTGAGCGGCGATGTCAGCGCGCCCATGGATACGCTCCGCGCCGCCGAAGCGCCGCTGGTGGCGATGAACCAGCGCCCGGCCCCGCGCCTTGAGCGCATCTGGTCGGGCCTGCCCACCGTAAACAGCGCCGGCGCCCTGGTGCTGGAAGCGGCCACCCCGGCCTATCTGGAGGTGCGTGACGCCTCGGGCCGCATTCTCATCGCCCGCGATCTGGACGCGGGCGAGGTGTATCGCGCCCCCGACGAGCCGGGGCTGACGGTGTCCACCTCGGACGCCGGTGCGGTTCTGGTGCGCGCGGGCGGCCGCGCCCTCGGCGCTCTGGGCGAGTCCGGCGAGGCGGTGGACAATGTCTCCGCGGCTGAATTCGTCATCGCCGCCCTGCGCGCCGAAAGCGCCGAAGCGGGCGGCTAAACGCGCCTCCCGGCCGCTCCCGGCCCGTCCCGGTCTCACTCAAGCCTTGATATCGGCGCGGCCGCCTTCAGGAGAGGGCGCGCGCGAGCACCGCTTCGATGGATTCGGGCGTCAGCAGGTCGCCCTTGCTCACCGGTCCGAACAGGACAAGTCCCGGCGGCGCCGGCGGCGCAGTCTCCTCGGTATAGGCGCTGATCAGCACCACCGGCCCCCGCCAGCCCGTGGCGGCCAGCGCCGGCACGCCTTCGGCAAAGCTGTCATGGGGCGGCAGGCGGCGATCCAGCAGCACCAGACCGGCGTTGGGCATGGCGTCTTTAAACGCGGCCAGGCTGCGCGAATGAACCAGGGTGTGCCCGTCCTGGCCGTGCTCCAGCATATCACCCAGGATCATCGCCTCGGTGGCGTCGTCGTCAATCAGCGCAATCAGGGCCATCAGCCGGCCTCCCGCGATCGCCGGGCGATCGCTCCCAGGGTGCGAAGCAGGGCCTCTGCGTCCAGCGGTTTCACGAAGAACCCGTCCGCGCCCAGCGCGCGCGTCTCCTCGCTGGCTTCCGGCGTCGCGTCGGCGGAGACGATGTAGACCGGCAGGTCCGGCGCGCCCGCCTCGCCGCCCCGAATGCGCGCAAGCGTCTCCCGGCCGTCCATGCCGGGCATGTGCAGGTCCAGAAGCACGACGTCCACAGGTCGCGCGCTCAGCGCGCTCAACGCCTCTTCACCGCTTTCGGCGGTTTCGCACCCATGCCCCGCCTGGGTGAGGATCTCGGCGGTCACCGCGCGATTGACCGGATGGTCTTCAACCACCAGGACGCGCAGGCGCCGGGAGGCGGGGACAGGCCCGGCGCCCCTTGCTGCGCCGTGCGGCTCAGGCACGGTCTGCGCGGCCGCCGGGGCCGGCACTTCGATCCAGAAGCACGCTCCCTTGCCGGGCCGCGAGCGCACGCCGGCCACGCCTCCGGCCAGCTTGGCCAGATCGCGCACGATCGCGAGGCCCAGCCCGGTGCCTTGATGGGTGCGGCTCGCCGACATGTCCGCCTGGGTGAAGCGTTCGAACACCGCCTCATGCATCTCTTCGGCAAGGCCGGGACCGTCATCGTCCACGTCAATGCGCAGGACGCCGTGGGCCGGGCGCATGGCGGTGACCCGCACGCCGCCGCTCTCGGTGAATTTCACCGCATTGCCGATCAGATTGGCGGTCATCTGCGCCACCCGGCGCGGATCGACGTGAACCGGGCCGCTCAGGGCGCCGCTCACAGAGAGGGTCAGCTCAACGCCTTTCTCCGCGGCCAGCGCGCGAGAGGGCGCAGCGGCCTGCTCAAGAATGTCGGCGACCAGGGTCGGTTCGGGCTTCAGCCGCAGCTTGCCCGCCTCAATGCGCGAAATGTCCAGCACGTCCTCGATCACGTCGCTCAGCGAGCGGCCCGAGGCCTTGATGGTCTCCACATAGCGCTGCTGGCGCGCGTCCAGCTCGGTGCGCTCCAGCAATTGAACGACGCCCAGAACCCCGTTTAGCGGGGTGCGGATTTCATGGCTCATCGTGGCGAGAAACTGCGATTTGGCTTCATTGGCCTTGCCGGCCGCTTCGGCGCTCTTGCGCAGCAGCGTCTCGGTGGCCTTCACCCCGCTCAAATCCTGAACAATGCCGATCATCCTCAGGATTGATCCGTCGGCGGCGCGCTCGGCCACCCCCACATCGGCGCGCACCCAGACGGCTACGCCGTCCGGGCGCACGATGCGGTGCTCATTACCAACCGTGGTGTGCTCGCCCTTGTGGAGCCGGGCGAGATCGGCGTTGACCCGCGGCGCGTCCTCGGGGTGAGCCAGGCCCTGGATCGTCCTCGTCGGATGCGCTTTGCCGGCAAGCTTCGGAGCGCCTAGCAGATCGGCGAGCGTGGGGTCGATGGTCACCTTGTTCGTCGCTGCGTCATATTCCCAGACGCCCAGGTGCGCCGCCTCCAGAGCCAGCTGCGCCCGGTGGCCGGACAGCCGCGCTTTGGCCTCGGCCTCGATCTCCTCGGTGACGTCATTGGCCGAGCCGCAAAGTCGCACCGGCCGGCCCATCGCGTCGCGCAGCACCCCGGCGCGCGAGCGTAGATGGCGATAGCCGCCATCGGCGTGGCGCACGCGCATCAGAAGGTTCAGCGGCTTTCCTGTCTCGATCGTGACATCGGTTTGCAGCCGCGCGCGCTCAAGATCATCGGGATGGATACGCTCCAGGAATACGTCCAGCATCTCCGTGCGCTCCGAAGAGCCAAGGCCCAGCATTTCTCCCAGACGGGCTGACCAGTAAAGCGCGCCGGTCTTCAGATTCTGGTCCCAGATCGCGGTAAGCGCGCCGGAGACGGCGAGATCATAGCGCTGTTTGGATTCGGCCAGCTCCATTTCGGCGGCTTTGCGCGCGGTGCGGTCCTCGAATACCCCGATGATGCGGCGCGGCTTGCCGTCCGCCCCGCTCTCGACGACGCTTACGCATCCGCCGACCCAGATGATCGCGCCATCAGGCCGCACTGCGCGGTGTTCGAATTCCGTCCGGTCGATCCGTCCGGCCTCCAGGTCGGAGACCTTGGCTTCGGCGATGGCCCGATCATCGTCATGGACATAGCGCACGCGGTTGGAAGACGGGCCTGGCTGGCCCGCCAGCCAGGGGCGACCGAGGATTTCGGCGTACCGCGTATCCGCCGTCATCACGCCTGAAGCCAGATCCCAGTCCCAGATACCCAGGCGCGCCGCTTCCAGCGCGGTGTCGGCGCGGGCCCCCGCGATCACTTCGCCGCTGATATCGCTGAGCGATCCACACACGCGAACCGCCGTGCCGCTCTCGTCGCGCACGACGCCGCCGCGCGACCGCACGGTTGCATAGCCGCCGTCGGCGCGCCGCACACGGAGGATCTGGTCATAGGGTGCGTCATGGTCGACCAGCGCCCGGAACGCGCGCCCCGCCTCCTCGCGATCGCCGGGGTGGATGCGCGCGGTGAAGGCGTCGACGTCCTCATGGCCTTCCTGGGGACCCAGCCCCAGTATCTCTCCCATGCGTGCCGACCAGTATACTTCGCCGCTGATGAGGTTCTGGTCCCAGATCGCCATATGGGCGACGCCGATCGCCAGATCATAACGCTCATTGGCGCGCGCCAGATCTCGCTCCACCTCCTTGCGCGCAGTGTGATCAATGATCACGCCGGACAGCATGGTCGGGTCCCCTTGCTCATTGCGGCGCGTCACCACCGCGACAGTTTCGGTCCAGATCGTCAAGCCGTCCGGGCTGATCAGTCGATGATCTGATTCAAAGCGGTCGCCGCGGGTCTCGCTCAGCTGGAGGATGCGGGCGTCGACCATGGCGCGGTCGCAGGCATGGATAATCGACCTGGCTTCCTTGAAGCCAAGCTCGCGCAGCTCCGGCTTGCCGATCAGCCGGGCGAAATTCTCGTCGCCGCGGAGGGTTTTCGTTGTGAGGTCCATTTCAATCGGACCAATCCCGGCATGGCGGGCGGCCAGGCTGATCTGCGCCATCGCTTCAGTAGCGCTGCGTGCGGCGTTCTGCTCGGCGGTCAGGTCCAGAATCGATCCCGCCATGCGGATCGCGCGGCCCGCCGCGTCGCGCACGCTGGCGCCGCGCGAGTGGACCGGGACCCATCGCCCGGAGCTGTGGCGCAGCCGGAATCTGAGATCATACGTCGCGCCGGTCTGCATATGGGTGTCCAGGCCCGCCTGGACTCGCGCCTGGTCTTCGGGGTGGAGCCGCTCCTTGAAGAATGGGGCCCGCTCGTAAGCCTCCACCGGCGCAAGTCCGAGCATGGAGAACAACTCGTCCGACCAGACCAGCTCGTCGGTTTCAATGTTCCAGTCCCAGATCGCGATGCCCGAGCCGTTCACCGCCAGCTCGTAGCGCTCCTTGGCTTCAGCCAGGGCGAGCTCGGTCTGCTTGGCTTCGGTGCGGTCCACCACCACGCCGGTGACGATCGGTGCGCCGCCGTCGGGGCGATCGAGAACACCGGCATGGGCGCGCACCCACACCGTGCGGCCCGACGGGACGTACAGGCGATGATCGGACCGGAAGGTATGGGTGCGGTTTTCAAGCACCGCGTCCAACTCCTGCTCCACCAGGCTGCGGTCATCGGGGTGGACCGCGCCCAGCACCCTCTCGCGGGTGAGGGGGCGGCCCTCCAGCTCGGGTTGCTCCAGCAGCGCGGCGAAGCGGGCGTCCAGCGTGATGAGGCCGGTCCCGGCGTCCCAGCGCCAGGCCGCCAGGCCCGCCCCGGCGAGCGCCACGCCGGAGAACTCGCCGGCTTCGCGCGCCTCGGTTTCGCGCTCGATCTCGCGGCTGATGTCGATCTGCGCGCCGACCATGCGCCGGGGTGCGCCGTGTGCGTCGCGGATCACCTGGCCGGTGGAGCGGATCGTGGCGTAGGAGCCGTCCTCGCGCGCCAGGCGGAAGACGCGGCGATAGGGCGCGGGGCCCTCCAGCGCCGCCTCCATGGCGGGGATCAACGTTTCGGCGTCGTCGGGGTGGAGGCGGCTGCGAAACAGCTCGAAATCGGGCTCTGTGGTGTCCGGCAGGCCCAGCATCGCCTTCAGCGAAGGGCTCCACCACAGCGCGCCGGTGGTGATGTTCCAGTCCCACACCGCCGCGTCGCTGCCGGTGAGGGCGAGCTCGGCGCGTTCGGCCTGCAGGTCGCGTTCAGCCTTGGCGCGCTCGGCGACCATGATGGCGGCCAGAGCGACGGTCAGCGGCGCCAGATCATCCACCAGGCCGGGCGGATGCCCGCCCTCGCGCCCGCCCAGGCCCGCCAGCCCGATCATCTCCCCGCCATAAATCAGCGGCAGGCCGAGATCCTCGCCCTCGATCTGCGGGGAGGGCGTGTCAGAGGGGGGCGTGCCGGCGTCGGCCAGCTCCAGCCCGTGACGGCGGGCCAGCGCGGCGAGGGCCGGCGACGCCGCGTCCCAGGCCGGGCCGGTGCTCGCCAGCGGTTTCAGCGACGGCGCGCCGGCGGTGTCCCTCAACACCTCGCCGATGAAGCCGCCGGTGGAGCCGGTCACTTCCAGCAGCACGTCCAGGGCGTGGGTGAAGGCGGCGGTGAGATCGAAATCGCCCGAGATTACAGAGGACTGCAGGCTGGTGATCGCCTCCAGGATCCGGCCGCGCCCGGGTCCTGATTCGGCCCCGGACTTGGCGGAATCCGCCTCAAGGTGTTGTCTTGCGTCCCGCCCGGCCATCACGATTTCGCACTCGCTCTAAACACGCCTGCATTTTTTATACGCTTGTTTAAAATATTATGAGCCGAGTCGACGGATACGGTCACCTGCGACAGGCAGGCGCGCGCGACCGCTTTCGCATCCGGGGAAGGCGCGCTATATCGGGACCAGAGCTGCTGCGCCGCGTGCGCGTTTACACACAGGAGACATCCCATGGCCGCCATGATCGCCCTCGCCCTCTGCTTCGGCGCCTTCGCGCTTCTCAACCTCATCGACACCAAGCGCCTCGACTAACGGCCACCGGCCCTGCGCCGCTCCCAAGCCCGAAGCCTTGAGCCTTTAGCGAACGGACAGGCCCCGCCATGCCCGATATTGTGATCTTGTTGCTTCTGGTGCTGGGCGGCGTCGCGATTCTGCTGACGGGCGGGGAGTTTCTGGTGCGCGGCGCCACGGCGCTGGCGCGGGCGCTGGGCATTCCGGCGCTCATTGTGGGCCTGACCATCGTCGCCTTCGGCACCAGCGCGCCGGAGATGGTGGTCAGCGCCGCCGCGGCGATCCGCGAGGCGCCGGGTCTCGCCATCGGCAACATCGTCGGGTCCAACATCGCCAACATCCTTCTGGTGCTGGGCCTGCCGGCGATCCTGGCGCCCATGGCCACCACCACGCCGGGCGTGAGGCGCAACGCGGCGATCGCGCTGGTGCTCACCGGCGTGTTCATCGCCATGGGCTTTGACGGCGCGCTGACCCTCACCGAAGGGTATATCCTGGCCGCCCTCATCGCGGTTTATATCGGCTATCTGGGGTTCAGCGCGCGCGGCGCCTCGGCGGATCCTGTGGTCGCCGAGCTCACTGACGTGGACCACATGGAGGGCTTGCCCAAGGGGCGCCTGGCCATCGCCGGCTACACGCTTCTGGGCCTTGTCCTGCTGCCGGTGGGCGCCGAGCTGATCGTGCGCGGCGCCACGGGAATCGCGGCGACGCTGGGGGTTCCCGAATCGATCATCGGTCTGACCATTCTGGCGCTGGGCACCAGCCTGCCGGAGCTGGCCACCGCCATGGTCGCCGCCCTGAAGAAGCAGGCGGAGATGGCCATCGGCAATGTCATCGGGTCGAACATCTTCAATATCTGCGCGGTGGGCGGCATCACCGGCATCGCCGCCACGGCGGCCACGGGCAACCCGGCCCCGGTGGACGCGGAATTCATCCGCTTTGATTTCTGGGTCATGGCCGGCGCCATGCTGGCGGCCAGCATACTGGTGTTCGCGAAAAAGCCGGTGGGCCGCCTCGTGGGCGCGGTCTTCTTCGCCACCTATGTGGCCTATATCGCCTATCTCGCCTGGGGCGCGCTGGGCTAGGACGCCCCAGCGCCTCCAGCGCCTCCAGCGCCTCCAGCGCCTCCAGAGCCTCCAGACTCCCCGGCCTCGTCCGCCTCCCGCTCCGCCTCATGAAGGCGATCCGCCGGTCCCGGACCGAAATGGCCGGCGATCCCGGTGCCCACGCCGCCGCAGCGGTAATACTGGTCCGCGTACGGCGTGCCGGCGAGAAACGCCTTCGTGGTCGCCCAGTGCGGCAGCGAGGCGATCCTGCCCTCCAGGGCCAGGCGCACCCAGCTCCTGCAGCTCTCACGCAGGCCGTCGCGCTCGGCCAGAATGCGCGCCTCCAGCTCCAGGCTCACCCGCTCCTCCCATCCGCCTTCACCGCTCCCGGCGCCAGCGGAGTCGCGATAGCGCTCGGCCAGCTTCAGCGCGCTTTCCGCCTCCTTCAGCCGCCCGCCGCGCGACAGCGCGATGGCCGCGCGCGCACAGCGGTCGGCCTCGGCCCGCAGCGCCGCGCCCGAGAGCGAAGCGTCCCCCTCCCGATCACCGCCGCCCCGAGCAACGCCGCCCCGATCAACGCCGGCTAGATCACCGCCGTCCTCCCCATCGCTCCCGTCCGCCGAACGGGGCGGGGCGGCGCCGCCCGCCTCTTCCGCTTCCGCCTCCGCCTTCATCGCCGCCTCCACCCGCTCACGCTCCAGATCGCAGCGCCGCCAGCCGCCGCGCTGCGCCCATTGATACAGGGTGGACGCGGGCACGCCGGTGATGCGCTCCACCTCGGCCATGGGCACGTCCTCGCGCCGCAGCGCGATCGCCTGCGCCTCAAGTCGGTCGCGCTCAGTGGAGATGCGGGGATTGCCAGCCATGGCGCCAGTATACGCCGGCCGCAGGAGGGGGCGGATAAGCTGGCGTGTTTTCGCGGTCTCTTTCGCGTTCGTTACGCTCTCCACCTTGCGGGGAGGGTAAGACGGAGCGCAGCTCCGGCCCGGGTGGGCGGCGCACACGCCCGCGCTTGAAAAGCCTGACGTGCTTGCCTGTGCGATTGATGCTCAAGGATCGATCCGACGCCGCTTCCCTCTCCGCCCCGCCCTAAAGCGCGGTCACCCGGACTTGATCCGGGGATTGACGCGTCCGGCTTAAGCTGCGGGAGGCTTGGCGTGGGGGTTAAGGGCAGGTCTAATTGCGGAGAAAACCGAGAACGATCCGTTCAAGCTCTTCGGGCGTCTTCGTCTCGCATTCCCAAATCACCAGAACGTCCCAGCCAAGTGCTTTCAATGCGTCAATCGCCTCGCGATCACGCTCGACGTTTCGCGCAAACTTAGCCTGCCAAAACTCGATCCGTGTTTTCGGCGTCGAGGCCTTTCAGCATCCCGAGTGGCGATGCCAGAAGCAGCCATGTACGAAAATGACCTTCATTAGCTTTGGAAAAGCGAGGTCTGGCTTGCCTGGTAGGTCGCGACGATGAAGCCTGAACCGATATCCACGCGCATGCGCCAATCTCCGCACGCGAAGTTCCGGCGAAGTGTCCTTACTTCGCACCCGCGACATCAAGCGCGAGCGACGCTCTGGCGTCAGCCGATCTACCAACCTTATAGGTCTTTCCGTGCGGATTCTCGTTCATGTCGAGCTTTGATGCGATTACGCGCATGATCGCTTCCGCAAATATGGGGGACACGCTGTTGCCGATCATCCGGTGGCTATGCCATTTCGTCGGATGAAACATGAACCAGTCCGGAAAACCCTGTAAGCGCGCGGCTTCGCGAACTGTAATGACCCGGGGTTCTTCGGGGTGGATAGGCCTAGCGGCTTGGTAGGATCCCCGATCGGAGCCGGTACCGGCGCGCAAAGTCGGTGCCGTGCGATCCCACGCAAGGCGATAATAGCGACTGACAGTTTCCTGTTTTCCCGGTTCGGTTTCACTAAAGCGCTTGATCGTCTGCGGCGCATGCTCTGTCGGCTGGAAGCCGGTCACATATCCCTCAGAATAGAGCCGTCGCGCGGTCTTTGAGAGATACCGGCACGGCGCACTTGGGTGAAGACTGGTCGCGTAATCGCTACGCTCGCACCGACGGTCCAGCCGAACCCAGTCGAAACCGACATCCGTAGCGGTATTGGCTTTGGAAGCTACGAGGCCACTCAGGGCCTCGCCTACGGTTACGCGCGGCCGATCTAGTTTGGCATTTTCCAAGTCCGACAAGCTGAGTTCATCCAAATAATCTGGATCGTAACCTATTAGGACGACACGTTCGCGATTCGTCGCCGCCCCGTAGTCGGCGGCGTTAAGCTTGACCGGTCCGACGATCTTATACTTTTGAGGGATCTGAGACAGCGCCGCTTCACGCAGCGCCGAGTGTCTATCGGACAGAAAGCCGGGCACGTTCTCCATCACGAAGAACGCCGGCTCGAGAGAAATCGCGATCTCCAAAAACTTAGAGACGAGCGTATTGCGAGGGTCGTCCTTCTGAGAGCGTCCCATGACGCTGAAGCCTTGGCAGGGCGGCCCGCCAATCACGCCCGTGAGTTTTCTTGTTCTCAATCGAGCGCGAAGTGCTTCACCGGCTACCTTCTGCAGATCAAAGCCCGCAACAGAACGGCCTACAAAATTCCGGCGATACGCAGAACGGAGATTTGAGTCACTGTCGACAGCTAGCGCCGTTTCGAAGCCGGCGTTGTGGGCACCGAGCGAAAGGCCCCCACATCCACAAAAGAGGTCGACAAGTTCCACGCTTATACCCGCCTCAAGATCTGAGATATGTCGCACTAGCCGGTGATTTGCGCGAAATGGGGATAATATCTATAAAATTTTTCGAATGAAGCAATCTGCTCATCCGCAAGGTCGAAACCCAACCGTCGAAGCGACGCCCGCGTTAGCGGGCGCTTCCTTGGTAGCTGTGCCTGGAGCGTTACGCTCTCCTTGATCGTCAGCGGCGGAGTCGCAATTTGAACATCAGGAAAGCCGGGCCATTCTTCGTCAGCGAGAATCTCCCGAAGCGCTGCTGTCATTCCAGGTTTCGCAAACACGCCGCCAACCGTAAGCATGGGCGCACCATCTCTATAGGGTAACGTACAGATCGGAACGTACTTTCCGGGCCGTCCGCAAGAAACTGAGCGCGAACGAATGTATGAGTGTATAAGGCCCCCAAGAGTGTAAATAAAGTTCGTGTCCTTTACGTCTTCTCTGCCGAGGTCGTCGGGCACGACGTCGCCGAACAAGTCCTTAAGGCGGTCCACTCTTTGCGCCGGCGTGCCATATTTCCTTGGTAGGCTATTTACCGTGATAAAAAACAAAGAAGAGCTAGGAAAAATTTCCGGCGCTTGCGTTAAGTCCTCGAGAACTGATTCATTGGCCTCGTAGTCATAATCCAACCAAGAAAACCAAGGTTGACCGGAATATAAAGCCTCTCGAGATAATTCTGGCAGAACATCTGTGGTCAAACCCTCTCTTACGTCAACACACTTAAACGGCCTGTTAAATACCGCTCTTTTATAGCCAATTTCATCAGCCTCTATTGATACGAGCTTTTTTATGTTCAAATGTTTATGGGCGGAATGGAAATCGCCAAACCAAATTGAGCCTAGACCCACGTACACTAACGGACCGATCTCGCACCTCTGGATCGCTTGGGTGGCACATTCAAATGCAATGGCCCTTTGAATGGCTTTATTCGGCCGTAGGCTGTAATTTATGAGATCAAACGACGCCATTTCATTCGTCCTCAACGAGGTCGTCAAAGGCATATTCGAAAGACTTCAGTCCGATTTCCTTGTAGCTCATGCCAACATAACCAAAAGCTGTTGCGAGCGCTTGGGCGCGCTTGAGTGGCACTGTATAGAGGATATTGGCGACCTTCTCCCGCGGCTTAGCTTGAAGCTGGGGAAGTGCAGTTTCTTTACGAATTGGAATCTCAAAAATGGAAACGCGCTCGGCTTGCTTCTCTAATGATTTCGCCTCTTCCATTTGGGATTTGCGGGCGTTTGTATACGTAATCCACTCCTTTGAAGCGGATCGCATTTTAGGTAATGCTCGTCGAAATAGCGGCTGAGAGGTATCAACACTACGTTTTGTTGTTGTGAGTGGAAGAGCAAGGGCGTCCTTGGCTGAGAAAATAAGTATTCCAATGAACCCACTGTATTGGGGGTGCCATTTCGGCCAACCTTCGGTTCCCCATCCTGTCAAATCGCTCTTGTCCGCTGCTACGACCACGCGACCATTGCAGATAATATACCAACCTGATCGACTTTCAGAGTCCAGACGGTCGGACGGATCAGAGTCGTCTGGGGGAGGTGCCGACATTCCAGCTAGTATTTCAACTGTAACCTCGGTGCCTTCAATATTTTCAACATAAGTGGAGCGCATTGGGCTGAAATTGCCGCCCTGCCGGAGTTCAATCGCCCAGCCGACAACAGGCTTCCCATCGACTTCAACACTCAGCCCTCGGTGTAAATGCAGGCTATAGTCGCGAGCGATAATTCTCTTCAATTTATTGAGGAATGCTGGGTCTGAAAATTCACCTTCAGCGCCCTCAGTAAGATTCTATATTTCTATTCTTACCCCGGGCTCGGCGAGCGGCTCATCGGGCTCGATATCGAAGTCCCAATTATTTTCATTCGGGCCGGAGACCCAAGTATCTACGTCAATTGGCACCCGGAAACTTTGGAGGTTGCCGCTGGCGTCTTTATAGGTACTTCTTATGTTGATTTTTCTGCCGAGTTTGAAAATTGCTCTCTTCATTCCGATGCCATAAATTCCGATGCTGAATGAATCGGTGTCAGCATCTTCTGATCGGCCAAAGGTGAAAGCATAAGCGGCAGCATCATCCAAAGAAATGCCGCCGCAATTATCGTGTATAATGAATTTCTCTGGAGTTAGTTCGATTTTAATTGAATATTCTGAAAGGTTCGTTGTATCGCCAAGTGTAAGGGGTCTTCCGCCTTCTAAACTCCAAGCGCCATCCACACTGTTATCCAGTAAGTCGAGTATGCAATCCTCCAACGCGATATCGCGTGTTAGCATCCTTACAAAGAACGCTCTTGTGGGATTCGCCGACGCTGTTCCTAAAGTACCCATCGCGAAACTCCCCTATGACATTGCACGTTACGTTAGAGTTGTCTGTGAGGATCGCCTCGTTCGCAATCTAACGTCAAGAGCGCACTCTCCTCACCCCATCTCCTTCTCCAACCGCTCCCCCTTATCCCGCACCCGCGCCGCCAACGGCTCGTGCGTGCGCACGCTGACGCACCGCCTCACCCGGGCTCACCCCACCCCCGTCTCCAACCGCTTAATCTCATCCCTTAACCGCCCCGCCTCCTCAAACTCCAGATTCGCAGCCGCTTCGCGCATGCGCTTCTCCAGATCGGCCACGGCGGCGCGCAGATTATTGGGTTCGAACCTGGCTTGGTCCTCGGCCATTCCCGCGCGTTTCTGGCTGCGGGCGCGGCCTCTGCCCTTGGCGGTTTTTTCCATGACGCCTTCGAGGACGTCGCTGACGCCGCGCACGATCGTTCGCGGGGTGATGCCGTGCTCGGTGTTATGGGCGATCTGGCGGGTGCGGCGGCGGTCGGTTTCGTCCATGGCGCGCTGCATGGAGCCGGTGATGCGGTCGGCATAGAGGATGACTTTGGCGTCGGCGTTTCTCGCGGCGCGGCCGATGGTCTGGACGAGGCTGGTCTCGCTGCGCAGGAAGCCTTCCTTGTCGGCGTCGAGAATGCCCACGAGGCCGCATTCGGGGATATCGAGGCCCTCGCGCAGGAGGTTGATGCCCACCAGCACGTCGTATTGCCCGAGGCGCAGATCGCGGATCAGCTCGATGCGCTCCACGGTGTCCACGTCGGAGTGCATGTAGCGCACACGCAAGCCCTGCTCGTGCATGTATTCGGTGAGGTCTTCGGCCATGCGCTTGGTGAGGGTGGTCACCAGGGTGCGATAGCCCCTGGCGGCGGCTTGTCTCGCCTCCTCGATGATGTCGTCCACCTGGCTGAACTGGTCTGACTGGACCGGGCGCACCTCCACCGGCGGATCGATGAGGCCGGTGGGGCGGATCACCTGCTCGGTGAACACGCCGCCGGTCTGGTTCAGCTCCCACTTTCCCGGCGTGGCGGAGACGTGGATCGTGTTGGGGCGCATGGCCTCCCACTCCTCGAATTTGAGGGGGCGGTTGTCCAGGCAGGAGGGCAGGCGGAAGCCGTGCTCGGCCAGGGTGCGCTTGCGGCTGAAGTCGCCTTTGAACATGGCGCCCAGCTGCGGGATGGTGACGTGGCTCTCGTCGACGAAGACCAGCGCGTTGTCGGGCAGGTATTCGAACATGGTGGGGGCGGGCTCGCCGGGCTTGCGGCCGGTGAGATAGCGCGAATAGTTCTCGATGCCGTTGCAGCTGCCGGTGGCCTCCAGCATCTCCAGATCGAACTCGGTGCGCTGCTGCAGGCGCTGGGCCTCCAGAAGCTTGCCGTTGGCCTCCATCCAGGTGAGGCGCTCTTGCAGCTCGGCCTTGATGGACTTGATCGCCTGGTTCAGCGTCGGGCGCGGGGTGACGTAGTGGGAGTTGGCGTAGACGCGCACCTTGGTGAGGTCGCTGCTGGGCTTGCCGGTGAGGACCTCGAACTCGGTGATGGACTCGATCTCGTCGCCGAAGAAGCTGACGCGCCAGGCGAATTCGTCATGGTGGGCGGGGAAGATCTCGATGGTGTCGCCGCGCACCCGGAACGTGCCGCGCTGGAAGGCGGCGTCGTTGCGCTGGTACTGCAGGGAGACCAGATTGCGCATCACCTCGCGCGGGTCCTTCTCCTCCCCCACCGCAAGATCGAATACCATGGCGGTGTAGGTCTCCACCGAGCCGATGCCGTAAATGCACGAGACCGAAGCCACGATGATCACATCGTCACGCTCCAGGATCGAGCGCGTGGCGGCGTGGCGCATCCGGTCGATGGCCTCGTTGATGGAGGACTCCTTCTCGATGAAGGTGTCGGTGCGCGGGACATAGGCTTCGGGCTGGTAATAATCGTAATAAGAAACGAAATACTCAACAGAATTATAAGGAAAAAAACTTTTAAACTCCCCGTACAACTGAGCCGCCAAAGTCTTGTTCGGCGCCAGAACCAGAGCCGGTCTCTGAAGTTTTTCAATCACCTTCGCCATGGTGAAGGTTTTGCCGGACCCGGTCACTCCGAGGAGAACCTGATCTCTTTCCGCCTCAGCGGATTCGGTGAGTTCCTTGATCGCCGCGGGCTGGTCTCCGGTGGGTTCGTATTCGGACACCACCTCGAACTTCTTGCCGCCTTCGCTCTTCTCCGGGCGTTCGGGACGGTGGGGCGTCCAGTTGGCCGGCAGGGAAAGCGGATCCTTGATGTCGGCGCCGGGAACACGCTCGTCCAGCGTGAAATCGGCCTGGCCCATGTCGGAGACACCGGGCGGCGTGAAGGCGGAGTCGTCTGTGCGGATTTTGACCATGGGCGCAATATGGACCTCGGCGGCGGTGTGGAACAGGGGTGGAACTGACGCCCGGCCGCTGCGGTTTCCCTCGTGACGCATTTGGCATCCAAAGGGAGACTCGCCCATGACCCAACGCGCCGACACCGCCGATCAGACCGCCGGAGCCGGGACCGGTCCGTCCGGAGACGGAACCAGCGGAGGCGGCTACAGCTCGGGCCAGACCGGCGCGCGCATCATGCTCGGCGCCGTGGTGGCGGTGTGTGCTGTCGGCCTCGTCTGGGCGTTCTGGCCGGAGGATCGCTCGGCGTCCATGTTCGCCGACGCCGGGATGGAGCCGTCGCAAAGCGCGGCCAGCAGCACCAGTCGCGCAAACGGCGAGACGCCGGGGACAGACGAGATGTCCGTGGCGCCGGGGACCGACCGGCTCGAGGAGAACTCGCTCAGCCCCGAAGCCGCCGACGTGGATCCGGCCGATGCGGGCGAGGGCGCCGGGGTGAACCCCGACCTCGACACCACCGATGAGGACGAACCGCGCGACGGCCCCGAAATCGACCCCGCCGATCTCGCTCCGCCCGCCACTCCCGATCAATAGCGCATACTGACGCGGGATTGGTCAGCCGGTGCGCTCCGGTTTAGGTTCGCCCTGACCTGAGCCGCACCGGAGCCCGCCATGAGTCTGACCCTTCACCATCTCAATCTTTCGCGCTCCGAGCGCATCGTCTGGCTTCTGGAGGAGCTGGGCGTGGACTATCAGCTTGAGCGTCATTCACGCGATGTCCAGACCCGGCTGGCGCCCGAGGCGCTGTCCCGGCTCCACCCGCTGGGCAAGGCCCCGCTGCTGGAGGATGATGGCCAGGTGATCGCCGAAAGCGGCGCGATCGCCCAGCACCTGCTGGAAAAGTTCGACCCCGACCACACGCTTCACCCGGCGCCAGGCGCGGCCAATCGCGCGGTGTTTCTGGAATGGATCCACGCCGCCGAAGGCGCGGTTTTCCTGCCCTTCCTGATGAACACTTATCTGGAGGCCACGGGCCTCACCGACTCGCTGCTTGCGGGTTACATGGCCGGCGAGCGCGCCAAGGCGCTGGCCGCGGTGGAGGCGCATCTCACGCAGAACGCCTTCTTCGCCGGCGATGCGTTCACCGCCGCCGACATCATGATGGGCTTTCAACTGGAAAGCGCGGACAAGCGCGGCGCCATTGATCCCGACAGCCCGGTGAAGACCTGGCTCGCCCGGATTCAGGATCGTCCGGCCTGGCACGCCATGCGCCGTATCACGACCGCCGACTAGGCTGGCGTGCAAGGGCGGCGGTCAGGCTCATGTTTGCCGCCGCCTTGCTCACCCCATTGCTTCGGCGATGAGATCGCCGCTGGCTTCCTCCAGTAGCGCATCGCCGGCTTCACCGTGAACGGCTTCACGGCCGATCTCCAGCATCACCGGCACGGCCAGCGGGGAAACGCGAGTGAGGGCGACGTGATCGACCCGTCCCGCCACCCGCCACAGCGCATCGGCCAGGCGGCGCACATCCAGCAGGCCCTTAGCGGCGTCCTGCCAGGCCGCCTGTAGCAGGATATGGTCCGGCTCGTGATCGCGCAGCACGTTGTAGATCAGGTCGGCGGAAAACGTGACCTGACGCCCGGTTTTCTCCTGACCGGGCAGGCGGCGCTCGATCAGGCCGGCGATCACCGCGCAGTTTCGAAACGTGCGCTTCATCAGATCGCTCTCGGCGAGCCAGGCGTCCAGATCGTCGCCCATCATGTCTTCTGAAAACAGCGCCGCCATGTCCCCCGCGCCCAGATCCTTCAGCCCCCAGACCGACAGCGCATACTCGTTGGCCACGAAGCCCAGCGGCCGCAGCCCCGCCCGCTCCAGCCGGCGGGTCAGGAGCATGCCCAGCGTCTGGTGGGCGAGCCGGCCTTCGAAGGGATAGCAGACCAGATAGTGTTTCCCGCCGCGCGGAAACGTCTCCACCAGCAGGCGGTTGGGCGCGGGCAACTTTGATTTTTGCTGCTGGACTTTAAGCCAGTCCTGCACCTGACCGGGCAGGGCCGCCCAGCTTTCGGGGTCGTGGACCATCTTGCGCACGCGCTCGGCGAGATAGGTGCTCAAGGGAAACTTGCCGCCGTTATAGCTGGGGATCTTGGGATTCTCGGCCGTGGAGCGGCTGACCAGGCAGTCGGCTTCCTGCGCGCCTTCAAAGCGCAGCATCTGGCCGGCGAACAGGAAGGTGTCGCCGGGGCTCAGCTGATCGGCGAACCATTCCTCCACCTGACCCAGCTTTGCGCCGCCGGCGCGGACCTGGTTCTTCTTTGCTCTGCCGCCACTGGCGGCGCTGGCGGCGGTGGAGGTGGAGGTGGCGGACGTCGCGCCGGGCCCAGCGTCCGCCGTCGCCTTGGCGCCGCCGCGCACCAGTCGCACGTCCAGCATGGGGCTCTCCACGATGACGCCGACATTCATGCGGTGGCGCTGGGCGGCGTCGCTGGTGCGCGCCCGCCACAGCCCGTCGCGGCCCTTCACGATACGCTTGAAGCGATCATAGGAGCCCAGCGAATATCCGCCGTCGGCGACAAAGGCGAGGACCCGGTCGAACGTCTCGCGCGTCAGCTCGGCATAGGGCGCGGCGCTGGTGATTTCGGCGTAGAGATCGCCTTCGGCGAAGGGCTCGCCGCAGGCCCGGGCCATGACGTGCTGGGCCAGAGCGTCCAGCGCGCCGGCGCGTAAGGGTTCGCCGTCCAGCGCCTTTTCCGCCACCGCCTCGCGCGCCGCCTGGCATTCCAGATGCTCGAACCGGTTGGTTGGGGCCAGCACTGCCCGGCTGACCGCATCCAGGCGGTGATTGGCGCGCCCCAGACGCTGGATCAGTCGGGCTGAACCTTTTGGCGCGCCCATCTGGATGACCAGATCCACATCCCCCCAGTCGATCCCGAGATCGAGGGTGGAGGTGCACACGACCGCCTTTAACGATCCCGCCGCCATGGCCGCCTCCACCTTGCGGCGCTGCTCGACGGCCAGCGAGCCATGGTGGAGGGCGATGGGCAGCGCGTCCTCATTGACGCCCCACAGCATCTGAAACGTCGCTTCGGCCTGGCTTCGCGTGTTCACGAAGACCAGCGCCATCTTCGCGGTCTTGATCAGCTCATAGACTGACGCGATGGCGTGGCGCCCGCTATGCCCCGACCAGGGGATGCGGTCTTCGGGGCTGAGGATGGACACGTCCGGCTCGGCCCCGCCCTCGCCCCGCACCACCCGGGCGAACCGGCCTTTGTCGCCGGTCTGGGCCGACAGCCAGCGCGCATGGCCGTCCACATCCTTCACCGTCGCCGACAGCCCGATACGGCGGGCCTGCGGCGCATAGCGGCCGATCGTGGCGAGGCCCAGCGACAAGAGATCGCCGCGCTTGCCGGGCGCCAGGGCATGCACCTCGTCCACGATCACCGCCTGCACATGTTCGAAAAACGCCGCGCCGTTGGCTTGCGCGCAGAACAGGGCGAGCTGTTCGGGCGTGGTCAGCAGAATATCCGGCGGGCTCTGGCGCTGGCGCGTGCGCTTGGACTGGGGCGTGTCGCCCGTGCGCGTCTCGATGCGCAGATCGAGCCCCATCTCGGTCACCGGGGTCAGAAGATTGCGCGCCACATCCTGAGAGAGGGCTTTCAGCGGCGAGATATAAAGCGTGTGCAGGCGATGGGGCCGCGCCTCGCCGCCCTCGCGCGCAATGCGCTCAAGATCCACCAGGCTGGGCAGAAACCCGCCCAGCGTCTTGCCCCCGCCCGTGGGCGCAATCAGCAGCGCGTCCTCGTCGGCGTTCGCCGCGGCCACCATCTCACGCTGGTGCGCGCGCGGCGCCCAGCCCCGGCTGTGAAACCAGGCCTCGAAAATGTCGGGCAGGGCGGGCAGGGTCTGGTGCTCCATGGGCTTCAACCTAGCGCGAAAGGGGCGTGTGTCGCTCCTTTCGGGCGCCGACATTTTCGTCGTGCGCTTCGCGCGGCGCGTTCGCGTGTTTGATCCATTCCAGTCACCCTCATCCTGAGGTGCGAGCCCAGCGGGCGAGCCTCGAAGGACCCTCAGGATCAAGCGCGGTGCCTCCTTTAAAGGCTTTTTCTTCGAAAAAGACTCCTCAGGAAGAGGGAGGTTAGGCGTCTGATCCGGGGTTTGGCGCACCCACCCCTTCCGCCCTGTGCTTCGCGCGAACAGCCTTCACACCCTTTAGCTATCCTCGTCCTCATATCCCACCAGCGAGAGCGGGCGGGCCTTGTAGCCGTTGAGTTCGGCCCAGCGGGCGAGGGCGTCTTCGCGGCCATGGGTGATCCAGAGCTCGTTCGGGTTCACGTCAAGCACGGTCTGGGTCAGCTCATCCCAGTCGGCATGGTCGGAGAGGATGAGCGGCAGTTCCACGCCGCGCTGGCGGGCCCTTGCGCGAACCCGCATCCAGCCGGACGCGAAACAGATCACCGGGTCGGGAAAGCGGCGCGCCCAAGCCGTCTGGAAGCTGGAGGGCGGGCCAAGAATGATCTTGCCGGCGAAATCGGTCTTGGCGCCGTCCTCATCCTTCAGCGTGGCGTTTCGAAGCTCGCCCAGGGCGACGCCATGCTCGCGATAAAGATCGCAGAGCTGTTTCAGGGCGCCGTGAATGTAGATCGGGTCGTGATAGCCGGCCTCGCGCAGCAGCATGATGACGCGCTGGGCCTTTCCTAGTGCATAGGCGCCCACAAGATGGGCGCGCTCGGGAAAGCGTTTCACGCTGGCCAGAAGGTTGGCGATTTCGCCGGCATCGTCGGGGTGACGGAACACCGGCAGGGCGAAGGTGGCCTCGCTCACATAGATATGGGCAGGCACCACCTCAAACGGCGTGCAGGTGGGATCGCGGCGGCGCTTGTAATCGCCGGAGATCACGATGGTGAGCCCCTTCCATTCAAGGCGCGCCTGGGCCGAGCCCAGCACATGGCCGGCCGGATGAAGCGAGACATCCACCTCGCCGATGCGGATTTTTTCACCATGGGCGAGAGGCTGGCGGCTGGCGGTGAAATCCTCGCCGTAGCGCGCCTCCATGATCGCCAGCGTCTGCGGCGTGGCGGCCACCTTCGCGTGCCCGGCGCGGGCGTGGTCGGCGTGACCGTGGGTGATCACGGCGCGGTCGGACGCGCGCATGGGATCAATGAAGAAGCCGCCCGGCTCGCACCACAGGCCCTGATCGGTCTCGCGCAGGAGCTGTTGGGGTTTGATCATGGCCCTGATCTAGGCGTGCGGGGGCAAGATTGCGAGCGCTGGTTCGGCTAGATCAGCGGCTCGGGCATGGGGCGGGTCTCGATTATGGCGGCGATGAAATTGGCGATGGCGAGATCCATCTGCTCCACGCCGGGGTGCTCCACCGGGAAATGACCGGCGCCCTGCAGGATCACCCGGCGCTTCACCACGGACAAAAGCTCGAAAAAGCCGTCGCTCACCGCCACGTCGGTCCAGTGATCGGCTTCGGGATGCACCATCAGGACCGGGCATGTATCAAAGCTCTCCGGCGGCGCTATGGGGGGGCTTTCCAGCCAGGAGCGCAGAAAGCCCAGCGGCATTCTCGCGCCGCCGGCGCGCCGGTCCGCGATGATGGCGCTCGCGAGGGCGGGATCATTGGATACAGCACCCATGTTTCCCGCCTGCGTCATGGGGATCATGGCGCCGTTGAGCGCGCGCGGCAGGCGGTTCAGGGCCGGCTCGATCAGCCCCGCCATCCAGGGCTTGCGTACAAGGGCGCGGCGCACCGCCTTGCGGGTGGGATCGAGAAAACAGGTGGCGATCAGCCCGTCCACCGCGCCGGTGGTCGCGCATGCATCATAGGCGAGCATACCGCCCATGGAGAGGCCGAACACGAAGAGCGCGCCGCCGCGCCTGCGCTCGGCCTCGATCAGTCCCGCCGCCACCTCGCGCCAGTGGTCATAGACGAGCCGGGTCTTTTTCGGCGTGCGGGTGAGGCCGTAGCCGGGCAGGTCCGGGCAGATGCATTCAAACCCGTGCAGGGCCAGTGACCAGGCGTAGGGACCCAGCAGCCGGCCATGGCCGCCGCCGCCATGCAGAAGGATCACACGGGCGCGCGCCGAGGGCGCGATCCAGCGGTCGATATGCACGTCGAATCCGGCGATCCGGCGCCATTCCTCCTGCACCGCATAGGGGCGGGGCGGCGCCAGATCATTCGGCAAGGCGGCGTAGATCGACCGCCAGCCGGTTTCGTCCTCCCAGCTGGGCAGGGTGGACGCTTTGGTCATGATCAGTCGTCGACAGCGTCTTCGATCACTTCGCCGGCGCGTGTGATGTCGCGTCCGGCGCCTTGAATCGTATTGCAGGCGGTCAGAGACAGAAGGCTCAGCCCGGCGAGGAGAACGGCGAAAATGGATTTCATGGCGGGGGTCCTGACACAAAAAAGGCCGGCGGCGAGGATATCCCGCCGCCGGCCCTCAAAATATTAATTTTCACCGCAGAAGTCTGCGAAATTCGCGGGTCAGTCCGCGGCGGCGTCCGCTCCGGTTTCGGGGGGCGTATTGCCGGGCCAGCCATAGGCGAAGGTGATGATCCGGTTGAGCGTGTTCTGCTCCATCGTTCCGTCCACCAGATGCGCCCAGGGCCCGCGCGCGAACGCGATGACGTCCTCGCCCGAATGGGTCTCGCTGCCCATGGGCACAGCCGACTCCTGGCGATAGTCGGGATCCAGAGCCTGCTCCTGGGTCAGCGCGCCTTCCTCGGGGCGCTGATGGGGGCCGGTGTAATAGCCGAGCGTCGTGTAGGGCCGGCCGTCCTGCGCCGGCGAGGGCGGGGTGGGATCATCGGTGAGGTCCGGGGCGGGCGGATGCACCAGCCCGAGGATCGGATTGCCGCGGCGCGGATAGCCCGCGATGCTGAAGACATGGCCGTGATCGGCGGTCACCAGGATCAGCGTCTCGTCGGGATCGGTCATCTCGGCGGCGGCTTCAACGGCGCGCGAGAACGCCAGCGCGTCGGTGAGCGCGCGGTGGGCGTTCGATCCGTGATGGGCGTGGTCGACGCGGCCCGATTCCACCAGCAGGAAGAAGCCGTCCTCGTCGCGCGACAGGCGCTCCACGGCGAAGCGGGTCATCTCCTCCACCGAGGGCTCCTCGGCGTCGATGCGGTCATGCTCATAGGCCATGTGCGAGCGGCTGAAGAGCCCGAGCGGGCGCGGAGCGTCCAGGGGCAGGGCGCGAAGGCCCGCCGCATCCTCGACATAGGACCCGCCTGCGGCGACCCATTCAGAGGTGAGGTCGCGCCCGTCCTGGCGCTGGCCGCCGGCGTCGGCGGTGAGGAAGGCGGCGCGGCCGCCGCCGAGCACCAGCTCGGGCCCGTCGCCATAGGGCCCGTCCAGCGTGGCGATGAGCTGGGACGCGATGTCGGTGCACCCGGCCGCCACCGCCGCTTCGGGCAGGACCGCGTCCACCTCCCAGTCGCGCAGGGGCACGTGGGCGTAGGCGGTGGCCGGCGTGGCGTGGGTGATGCGCGCGGTGGAGACGATGCCGGTGGACAGGCCGCGGCTCTCGGCGGCCTCCAGTGTCGTCATGGGCACATCGGCGTCCGGACCGCAGCTGTCCAGGGTCTGGCGCGCATAGACGCTGATCGCGCCGATATGGCTTTTCACCCCGGTGAGCAGCGCGGTGGCGGTGCCGGCGCTGTCGGCGACCTGGGCGTTTTCGTTATAGGTCTTGATCAGCGCGCTGTGGCCCCACTCCTCGAAGGGCAGGTAGTTCTCCTCGCCGGTTTCGCCGCGCTGTTGGCCGTCCAGGATGCGAGACGCGGTGATGGTGGCCAGGCTCATGCCGTCGGCGACGAACAGGATGACGTTGCGCGCCTGGCCCTCGCGCTGCGGGCGGTTCAGGCGGGCGGTGATCTCGGCGTCGGCGATCTGGCGCCAGTCCGCGCCCGGCCCCTCATGGGAGGCCGCGATGGGCGCAAGAGTGCGCGCCGGCGGCGGACCGTCCGGGGCGTCGGGGGCGGGCGTCGTGGCCAGGGTGGAGCAAGCCGCGAGGCTCAGCCCCGAGGCGGCGGCGAGAAGGGCGCGAAAGGTCATGATCAAACTCCGGCGTGAGGCGGCAGGTTTGATTAGTGTTCTAACGCGTCCACGTGACGGTTCAATCACATCTCGCCGCCACACCCCGTCGCGCCGTCCTGCTGCGTAAAGGGGGCTCGCGCCGCAGCCGCCGGCGCATTATCTTGCATCCCATGACTTCAGCGACTCACATGCCCGACGCCCTGGCCACCGCAGAGAGATACTGCGCCCGGCGCAAGCTGTCGCTGACGCCTGTACGCCGGCGCGTGCTCGAGCTTCTGATCGAGGCGGGCGGGCCGGTGAAGGCCTATGACCTTCTGGCGGCGCTGAAACCCAATGGCGGCGCGCAGCCTCCCACCATCTACCGGGCGCTGGATTTTCTCACCGGCGCAGGTCTCGCCCACAAGGTCGAGGCGCTCAACGCCTACACCGCCTGCCTGCACGGAGCGGATGACGGCGCGGCGCAATTCTTCATTTGCGAATCCTGCGGCGCGGTTGAAGAGCGCCACACCCACGCCGAACCGAAGAACGCGCCGCAGGGCTTCGCCGTCGCGCGCTCGGTGGTGGAGCATTACGGCCTCTGCGCGGTGTGTGCGGCCTGACCGCCCGGTAACAGCCGTCAGCCCCCTGACAAGACGGCGCGAAGCGGCCTAGTCTCGGCCGACTGGAAAAGCGGGGACCGTCATGGAATTGCTCTGGCGCGGCAACGCGAACGCTTGGGAATGCGACGAGCTCGGGCACATGAATGTGCGCTTCTACCTGGCCAAGGCGGCCGAGGCGGTGGGCGTGCTCACCCAGATCATCGGCATGCGCGGCGCGGTCCGCGCCGGCGCCACCGCGACGCTCATCGCGCGCGAGATGACCGTGCGCTTCCTCGCCGAAGCGCACCCCGGCGCCCCGCTCGAGGTGCGCGGCGGCGTCATCGATCATGACGAGACCGGCTTCACCGCCGCCCTGATCCTCCACCATTGCGCGCTGGATGCGCCGGCGGCCGCCTTCACCGTGCGACTGGACCATGTGGACCCGGCCACCGGGACGGTGTTCACCTTCGCCGAGCGCACGCGCGCGGCGCTGGAGGCTCTGCGCATCGAAAGACCGGCCGCGTGCGAGACACGGTCACTATCGTCCAGCCCGCCTGAAGCGCTGTCCCTGACCCGGGCGGACGCGCTGGGCCTGGAGCTTCTGGGCCGGGGCATGGTCAACCCGGATGAAACCGACCTTTTCGGGCGCATGCGCCTGGAGTTCGCCTTCGGCAAGATCTCCAGCTCGGTGATCCATCTGCAGAGCGGCTTCGCCGAACAATGGGCGGCTTATCGCGCCGGCGCGCCGCTCACCGCGGCCAGTGCGGTGCTGGAGGCGCGCCTGATCTTCCGCCGCTTCCCGCCGGCGGGCGCGGGCTATGTGATCCGCACGGGCATTTCGCAAGTGAATGAGAAGGTGCGCACGCTCACCCACTGGGTCTGCGACCCCGAAACCGGTCAGGGCCTCTGGTCCATGGAGGCGGTGGGCTGCCTGATGGATCTGGAGACCCGCAAGCTCAAACGCGTCGATGACGAGACCCTGGCGCTGATGCAGCGCCATGTGGTGGCGGGGTTGCGGCCTTAGGGGCTCAAAGGCTGGCGCAGCCACCCCCCCGCCCGCTAGTTCGCCTTCTTCGGGGGCGTCGGCGCGAAAGGGGCGGGCAGGGGGGCGCAGGGGACGCCGTCGTCTTTCAGCTTGTCGCTCTCGGCCGGGGTCGTTTCGCCATAGATCAGGCGTCCGGGCTTGTCGCCCTTATGGATGGCGCGGGCCTCTGTGGCGAAGTTCTCGCCCACATAATCGTAATTGGACCGGATATGGGCCTGAACCTTGCGGGCGAGGGCGGCGAGGTCGGGGGCGGCGTCCTTGCCGGCCCCGCCCAGCGTGGTCTGGCGCGCTTCCTTGCGCCGGCCGCTCGAGACCGCCGGCGCCATGATCTGCTTCTTCACCGTGATGGAGCCGCACTGGGGGCATTCCACCAGACCGCGCTCGACCTGGCTGTCATAATCGCCCGAGGTGGAGAACCAGGCCTCGAAGCCGTGCTGCTCGTCGCAGACGAGCGCGTAGCGTATCATGGCCCGGTGATCTCGCGGTCGCCGGACAGCGCCGGGATGCGGGCGCGGGCTTCTTTGGCGTCGTCGGGGTCGATCTCGGCGTAGAGAAGGCCCGGCTCGTCGTTTTCGAGCTCGGCGATAACCTCGCCCCAGGGGCCGATGACCATGGAATGGCCCCAGGTCTTGCGCTCGTCCTCGTGCTTTCCGCCCTGGGCCGGCGCGATGACGAAGCTGCCCGTCTCGATGGCGCGGGCGCGCAGGAGCACCTCCCAGTGGGCGCGGCCGGTGGGTTTGGTGAAGGCGCTTGGCACGGTCAGGATCGTCGCGCCGGCTTTCGCCAGCTTGCGGTAGAGATAGGCGAAGCGCACGTCATAGCAGACGGAAAGGCCGAGCCGAGTTCCCGCCGCCTTCACCACCACGGCCTTGTCTCCGGGGGCGTAGTTGGCGCTCTCGCGATAATACTCGCCGGGGCCGATCTGCACATCGAACATGTGCACTTTGTCGTAAACCGCCAGAAGCGCCCCGTCCGGACCAAAGACGTGCTGGCGGTTCACCGCCCGGCCGTCGGGGCCTTTGAGCGCCAGCGAGCCGATCACCAGCGTCACGTTCAGCGCGTCGGCCAGATCGGAAAAGCGCACCAGCGCAGGGTCTTCCTCAGGCGCGCAGAGCGTGGCGAAGAGCTGCTCGGTGTCGCGCTGCATCAGATGGGTGGTTTCCGGCGTGGCGATGAGGCGCGCGCCATTGGCCGCCGCTTCGCGGATCATCGCTTCGGCGTCGTCGATATTGCGCACCGGGTCGGTCCCGGAGCGCATCTGGACCAGGGCGAGCTTGAGCTTCGTCATGCGGCGTCCGACAGCATGGGATCAAGCTTGCCGGCCCGGTCCAGCGACAGCATCTCGTCGCATCCGCCGATATGCTCGTCGCCGATGAAGATCTGCGGGAAGGTGCGCGCGCCGTTGGCGCGCTCCATCATTTCTTTCTTTTTGCCCATGTCGAACCCTGCGTCGATTTCCTTGAAATCCACGCCCTTCTTTTTCAGCAGCGACACTGCGCGCACACAGTAGGGGCACATGGGGCGGGTATAGATGGTGACGGCGGCCATGGACGGGGCTCCTTGTCGTTCTCGGGTCGTTCTCTGCGGTGTGGCGGCGCGAGTCTCGCGACGCAATCATCTCAGATTATTTAAGTGTTGAAACCGGTTTAACAACGCGCGCCAGGGTCAGGGCGTTCACGTTCGCGGCGCCGGATCGCTTCAGCGCCCGCACACAGGCGGACAATGTCGCCCCTGTGGTGTGCACATCATCAATCACCACCAGCCTGCGCCCGCTCACGCGCGCCTTGGCGTCCGAGCGCACCGAAAACGCGCCGGCGACATTGCGCGTGCGGCTCTTGGCGCTGAGCCCGCCTTGCGTTCCGGTGCGCCGTATGCGCGCCAGAACATGGGCGTCCACCGGCACGCCGCTGGCTCTTGAGACCGCGAGCGCCAGCAGAAGCGACTGGTTGAAGCGCCGCGCGCGCAGCCGCGACGCGTGCAGCGGGACCGGGATCAGGGCGTCGGCGCCGTCCAGCACGTCCGCGCCCGCCGTGGCCATCCAGCGGCCATAGGCGGCGAGCATGTCGGTGCGCCCGGCGTGCTTCAAGCTCAGCGCCAGGCCCCGGCTGGCGTCGTCATAGACCAGCACCGAGCGCGCCTGGCCCCAGATCGGGGCCTTCGCCAAGCAGGGCGCGCAGGCCATGCCCTCATAGGCGGGATAGTCGAAAGGGACGCCGCACAGCTCGCACAGAGGCCTGGCGATGAAATGCAGCCGGGCGAAGTCCGCCCCGGTGAGCGCGCCCGCCCGGTCCACCGGGTCGCCCGACAGCGGCGAGACCGGCGGCCAGATGAGATCGGCCATGAGCTTGAACGCCTGACGGGCTTTGCTTTCGAGCCCGAACCGGCCATATCGGCCCCATGGCGAAGAATTTGATCTCGGCAAAGCCCGCCCCGCCCCCTGAAGATGGTCCGCCGCGCCTGTTCGACCGGGCGCTCCTGCGCGCGCGCAAGGATCGCGCGGCAGGGGAGTTTCTAGCATTTGACTTCCTCCATGCGCGAGTCGCCGATGAGCTTCTCGACCGGGTGGAGTCGGTGAGCCGCGATTTTGAAACCTGTCTGGTGATCGGCGGCGGCGGCGCGGTGGGCCGCGCCCTCAAAGGCCGGCCGGACGCGGCGAAAAAGATCGGCACGCTGATCGAGGCCGATTCATCCCCCGCCATGGCGAAGTTGTCAGGCCATAAAGGGCTTGTGCTTGATGAGGAATATAGTCCTATCGCCGAGCGCGGCGTGGATCTGGTGCTGTGCTGCCTGTCGCTGCACTGGACCAATGATCTGGTTGGCGCGCTGATCCAGCTTAATTATGCGCTCAAGCCGGACGGGTTTCTGGCCGGTGCGATTTTCGGCGGCGCCACGCTCACCGAGCTGCGCCAGGCCATGAAGGAGGCCGAGACCGCGCTGGGCCGCGAGGCCGCGGCGCGGGTCTCGCCCTTTGCCGACGCCATCGACATGGCCGGACTTTTGTCGCGCGCCGGTTTCGCCATGCCGGTCTCCGACGTGGACCGGGTGACGGCGCGCTACGGCAATGCCTTCGTGCTCATGCGTGATCTGCGCAAGATGGGCGAGACCAGCGTTTTGAGCGGTCGCCCGCGCACGCCAGCGACCAAGGCGCTGTTCGTCAAGACAGCGCAGGCCTATTCCCAGGCCTTCGCCCATGAAGACGGGAAAATCCCCGCCACGTTCGAGATCATCCATTTCGCCGGCTGGGCGCCCCATCCAGATCAGCCCCGACCCAAACGCCCCGGCTCGGCGCAGGCGCGCCTGGCCGACGCGCTGGGCGTCGCAGAGCGGCCCGCCGGGGACAAGGCCGGCTAGGCTCGCGTTCGACGCCGCCGTGAAAACAAAAAAGCCCGGCGCGAGGTCTCGCGCCGGGCTTTTCGTCAGGTGTGGCCGAAGCCTACCAGATCGAGACGCGCTGCTCGGGCGGCAGGTAGAGATCGTCGTCTTCGCTGACGTCGAAGGCGGCGTACCAGGCGTCCATATTGCGCACCACGCCGTTGACGCGGAACTCCGACGGGCTGTGCGGGTCGGTGGACAGGCGCGAGATCAGATTGTCCTCGCGATACAGCCGCCGCCAGACCTGGGCCCAGCCGAGGAAGAAGCGCTGATCGCCGGTGAGGCCGTCGATGACCGGAGCCTCGCCGCCGTAATTGGCCTCGACATAGTCGCGCCAGGCCGCATAGGCCATCTCGACGCCGCCCAGATCGCCGATGTTCTCACCCAGCGTGAAGCGGCCATTGACGGTGTAGCCGTCCAGCGGCGCATATTCATTGTACTGGGCGACTAGGGCGTCGGAGCGCTCCAGGAAGAGCTGGTTGGTCTCTTCGGTCCACCAGTCGCGGATGCGCCCCTGCGCGTCGAAGCGGCGGCCCTGATCGTCGAAGCCGTGTCCGATCTCGTGGCCGATCACCGCGCCGATGCCGCCGAAATTGATCGCCATGTCGGCGCTGGGATCAAAGAAGGGCGCCTGCAGGATGCCGGCGGGAAAGGTGATCTGATTGAGCAGCGGGTTGTAGCTGGCGTTGACGATTTGCGGCGGCCAGCTCCATTCGCGGCGGTCGACGCCCTCGGCCAGGTCTTCCAGCTGACCGTCCCAGCTGAACTGCGACATGCGCATGCGGTTGGCGAAATAGTCGCCGTCATTGATCTCCAACCCGGTGAAATCATCCCAGATTTCAGGATAGCCGATGCGCGGCTCGAAGGTGGAGAGCTTCTCCAGCGCCTGGGCGCGGGTTTCCTCGTCCATCCATGCCAGCGTTTCCAGGCGGGCGCGGAAGGCGGTCTGGAGATCGGACACCAGGCCTTCCATGGCGGCCTTGGAGCTCGGCGGGAAGTGGCGGTCCACATAGATCTGGCCGATGGCGTGGCCGAGCGCCCCGCCGATCAGATCAACGCCGCGCTTTTCACGTTCGCGCTGCTCTTCAACGCCGTTCAGGGTGCGCGAGTAGAAGTCGAAGCTCGCCTGATCGAGGTCGGAAGAAAGCCAGCTCGCCCGGTCGGACAGGAAGTGGAAGCTCATCCAGGCTTTCAGCGTGTCCAGGTCCTCGCCCGAGAAAATCTCGCCGGCCGCCGAGATGGCGCTCGGGGTGGTGACCACGAAATGGTCGCGTCCGCCAAGGCCGAGCGTGTCCAGATTGACCGCCCAGTTGAACTCCGGCGCCAGCGCCTGCAGGCCTTCCAGCGTGTATTCGTTGTAGATCTCTGTGATCTCTCGGGTGCGCTCCTGCTCCCAGTGCGCGTCGGCGAGGCGGGTTTCCAGATCCATCACGGCGCGGGCCTTCTCGGCTCCGTTCTCGATGCCCGACAGGGTGAAGACCTGCTCGATATAGTCGACATAGGCGTCGCGATAGCGCTGGGACGCCTCGTCCTCGTTGAAGTAATAATCGCGGTCGGGAAGGCCGAGGCCGGACTGGCCGACGAACAGGGTGTAGCGGCTGGTCTCGGCGGGGTCGGGCACCACGCCGACGCTGTAGGGCGAGGCGTAGTGGACGGTGGCGAACAGGGCCGCGATGTCCTCAAAGCTCGTCGCGCCATTGATTTCATCAAGATAGGGCTGGGCCGGCGCCACGCCGCTTTCGTCGATGGCGTCCGCATTCATCCAGCTGGCGTAGAGATCGCCGACGAGCTGGGCGTTGGATCCCGGCGCGGCGTCGGCGGTGGCCGAGGCGTCGTCGATGATCGCCATGACGTCGTCGTCGGCTTCAATGGCGAGCTTGGTGAACATGCCGTAATTGGAGCGGTCGCCGGGGATTTCGGCCTCGTCCAGCCAGGCGCCGTTGGCGAACTCGAAGAAGTCCTCGCCCGGATCGACACTGTCGTCCATGCCGGCGATGTCGAAGCCGAACTCGCCGATCACCGGCGCGGCGGCCATGGCGGCGTCGCTGGATTGTGTGGCCTGGTCTGCAGAACTGGTGTCGGCTGAATTGGTGTCAGTCGGAGCGGAGCAGGCGGTCAGCGCGATCACCGAAGCGGCGCTGAGGAGAAGTGCATGACGCATGATGGTCCTCAATTTTCAAAAAGATGGGGCGGACCGTCTCCGGTCCGCCCCGCCAATGCAAATTACATTAATTTTAGTGTGGACATAAGGGTTATTCAGCCGGGGCCGGAGTTGGGCCGCCGCGGGGATCCTCGCGGCGATCCTCACGGGACTCACGATCTTTGCGAGCCGCCTCGTCCTCTTCGGCGGTATGCCCCACATCGACACCGTCCGGGTGGTCGTAGCCGATATAGTCGGTTCCGATCCCGCCCAGCTTGCGGCTGGTGAAAATGTTCAGGGCCGTCCGCTTCATGTCCACGCCGATGGCGTAGAGCGAGGGCACCAGGAACAGGGTGAGGAAGAGCGCGAAGATCACCGCGAACCCGAGCGCGATCACCATGGGCTTGAGGAACTGCGCCGCGGTGGAGCGTTCCGCAATCATCGGCATCACGCCCAGGAAGGTGGTCACCGTGGTCAGAAGGATCGGGCGGAAGCGCTGCACGCCGGCGTCCACCAGAGCCTGCATGGCCCCCACGCCGCGCTCTCGCAAGCGATTGACGAAGTCCACCAGGACAAGGTTGTCGTTGATCACGATCCCCGCCGCGGCGCCGATCCCGAAGAAGGAGAACAGCGCCATGGGCGTGCCCATGATCATGTGCCCGAACACCGCGCCCGCAAAAGCGAAGGGGATTGCGGTCATGATCAGCAAGGGCTGGGCGTAGGACCGGAAGGCGACCGCGAGCAGGGCGTACATCAGCCCGATCATGATCAGCTGCAGATTCATGATTTCACTCATGAACTCCTGCTCGTCCTGGGCGCCGCCAATGGAGCCGGTGGTGAGGCCTGGAAAGCGCTCCTTCCATTGCGGGAAGAAATCGGCCTCCAGCTCGCGGCGAATATCGCCGGCCACGTCCGGATCGCTGAGCTCGGCGCTCACCGACACGGTGCGCTGGCGCTCGCGTCTCCGGATCCGGTCGATCCCCGGCGCGAAGCTGACTTCAGCGACCGCCGCCAGCGGCACTTCGCGGCCGTCCGCCGTGCGCACCCGCAGATTATTGATGGCGTCCAGATCCTCACGCGCCTCGCGGGGATAGCGCACCATGACGCGCACATCCTCGCCATTGCGCGGCAGGCGCTGGACCTCCAGCCCGAAGAAGGCCTGGCGCACCTGGCTGGTGACGTCGGCCAGCGTCAGGCCCAGCGCCTGGGCGTCGGGCCGCAGGGCCAGGCGCACCTCGTCGGCGGAGGCCTGCAGATTGTCCACCACGTCGTAGGTGGTCTCATAGCTACGCAATTGCTCTTTCAGCTCGGCGGCGGCGGCGCGCAGCGTCTCCAGGTCCGGGTGATTGAGTGCGAATTGAATCTCCGGCCCGGTCTGGTTCAGCGTCGCATCAAAGCGGATCTCCTCGGCGTCCGGCACCGGCCCCAGGGCGTCGCGCAGGCGCTGGGCCACGTCCGCTGTGGGGGTCAGGCCCGGCCGACTTTCGGGCGGCGCGATGGTGATCCAGGCGCGCACCGAGCCGTCAAACGCCATGGTGGCGCGTGACAGGATCATCTCTTCGCCGTCGAATTCTTCGCGATAGTGGGCCTGAACCTCGGCCTCGACACTGTCGAGCCGGTCGCGGATCTCGCTTGTGCGGCTCCAGGGCGTGCCTTCGGCCAGCTGGATGCTCACCCGGATCATGTCGGATTCGATCTCCGGCATGAAGCGCATGGGCACGCGGCCGCTGGCCATCAGCACGATCGCCAGAACGAACAGGCCGACGAACAGGGTCAGCGTGGCGTAGCGCAGGCGGATCGCCATCTCCAGGCTCGGCCCGTAAACCTTGCGCGAGAACGTGGTCAGGCTGTCCGCGATGCGGCCCTGCAGGCGCATGAGCGGCGCGAAGAATCCCCGCTCACTCGGCGGCTTCAAATGCGCCAGGTGCGCAGGCAGGATCAGCAGGGACTCAATCAGTGAGAAGAACAGCGCCGCGCAGACCACCAGCGAGATCTGGCTGGTGAACTGACGCTCGGGACCCGACAGGAGCATCCATGGGCCGAACGCCATCATGGTGGTGATCACCGCAAAGACGACCGGCTTGGCCACCATCTGCACGCCCACCACAGCGGCGGTCAGCCCGGTCTCGCCGCGCTCGGTCCTGTTGTGGATGTTCTCGCCGACGATGATCGCATCATCCACGATCACCCCGATCACGATCAGGAAGGCGAACAGGGACAGGAAGTTCAGCGTCACGCCCAGGAAGGGCAGGATCAGAAAGGCGCCGGCGAAGGCGGTTGCGATGCCCACCGTCACCCAGAACGCCACGATCGGACGCAGGAACAGGATCAGCACCGCCAGCACCAACACCAGGCCGATCAGGGCCGAACTGCCGATCACGGTGAGCTGGGAATTGTACTGGTCTGCACCGTCCCACCATTCGGACAGTTGCACGGTCTCGGGCAGTTCCTGGTTCTTGCGCTCGGCGTACTCCTGCAGGCCTTGCGACAAGGTGACGATGTCGGATCCGCCAGTGGAGCGAATCGAGATCAGCGCCATGGGCTCGCCGTTGAAGGTGGCGTTCAGATTGGCGTCGGCGAGACCGTCAATGACGCGCGCCACGTCGCCCACGCGCACCACACCGCCCTGGGCGGTCTGGCGCAGGACGATGTTTTCAAACTCTTCGGCGGTGTCGGCCTGCTGGCGCGAGGTGATACGCACATCGCCCAGATCGGTGCGCACCGAGCCGGCCGAGGCATTGATGGAGGAGTTGGAGATGGCCCGCGAGATCTCCGAGAAGGTCACGCCATAGCGGCGCATGTTTTCTTCGCTGACCTCGATGGAGACTTCCTCGCTCAGAACCGCGTCCACTTCCACAAGCGTGGCTTCGGGGACGGTGGCGGAAATCTCGTCGCGGATCTCACGGGCGATGCGCTGCAGTTCGCGCCGGTCGATCTGACCATGCAGGGCGAAGCCGGCCACCTGCTCGGAGTTCTGCCAGCGGCTCACCGTGGGCCGGTAGCTGTCGCGGGGCAGATTATTGACGGAGTCCACGCGCAGCTTGATCTCGTCGATGAATTCAGCGGCGTCCTGATTGGGCTGGCCGGACACATAGACCGAGCCGGAGCCCTCGCGCGCCACGGCGGTGAGTTCGTCCACGCCGTCCAGGTCGGACAGGGCCTCCTCGATCCGCACGATGATCTGCTCTTCAATGTCGCGCGGGCTGGCGCCGGGCCAGCCGACGGAGATCGAGGCGCCGGGGAAGACCGCGGCCGGATTGTTCTCACGCTGCAGCGAGGTGAATCCGATAATGCCGCCGATGATCGCGATGATCATCAAAAGGTTCGCGGCGACCGAATTGCGCGCCCACCAGGCTAGAAAACCGGTGTGGGTCTGTTCGTCAGGACGTTCCACCATGGGACGCTCTCCTTGAAATTCAGGGGCCTAGCGCGTCGCGCTGGCGTCTGCGGCCATGACGGAGCCGGACTGGGTGGTGTCCGACTGTTCGCCTTCGGGTTCGACGGGGTCGCCGTCGGGATTGAGCGGGGTGACCGACATGCCGGTCGCCGCGGCGCGAAGGGGCGAGGTGATCACCCGGTCTCCGGCCTCAAGGCCGCCGGTGATCACGACGCGCTCGGAGCTGGTGTCGGCCACAGTGACCTGGCGGATGTCCAGCGTATTGTCGGCCTGGATCACATAGGCCTCGCCGGCGCCGCGAAGGGCGCTGCGCGGTAGCGAGAAGGCTGTCGCCACGTTGCGGCCCTCGATGACGGCCTCCACGAACAGGCCCATGACCAGCGGCGCGCCGGCCGCTTGCGCCGCGGCGCCGTAGGGATCTTCGACCTGGACGATGGCCTGCAGGGTGCGGGTCTGGGGATCAATGGCGCTGGCGGTGCGCACAATATAGGCGTCCCAAGTGCGCCGCTCGCCCGAAACCACCGCCGAGAGCCGCACCGGCGGGCCTTCACCCGGACCGGAGGCCTCGAACGCCAGCGGCATGCCCAGGAGGGAGAGCTCGCGATCGCTGAGGGGCAGGCTGATTTCGGCGGTGTCGGTGGAGAACACCCGGCCCAGACGCGCGCCGGGGCCCACGAACTGGCCCAGATCGGCGGCTTTGGTGCGCACGCGTCCGGCGAAGGGCGCCGAGATGCGAGTGCGTGACAGGTTGAGGCGCGCTTCGGCAAGGCTCGCCTGCGCGCCGGCGAGGCGGGCCCGGGCTTCGGCCATCTGCGGCTGACGCAGGGTGAGCGGGCTGGCTTCGCCCTCTCCCAGAGCATCCCATTCCTCGCTGGCCAGCTCGGCCTCGGCCTCTTCGCGCACCAGCATCTGGCGCATCTGGGCGACCTGGGCGTCGGCGCGCGTCACCGCTAGGCGGTAATCGGCGTCTTCAAGCCGGATCAGCACTTCGCCCGCCTCGAAGAACCCGCCTTCGACAAAGGCCGGATTGACGTAGGCGATGCGCCCGGAGACCTGGGCGGTGAGGTCGATCTCGATGGTGGGACGCACCTCGCCCTGGGTGCTGACGCTGAGCCGCACCGGCTCGGCCTCGGCCGTGGCGAAGAACACCGCCGCCGGACGGCTGACCGTATCGGTTTCCTCCGGCGTCGGCCGTGTGGCGAAGAGCGTGAAATAGACGAGCACGAACAGGGCGATCAGACCCAGCGGCGCCCCGATTGCGAGTATGATTCCGACCGGCTTGTTCATGACCAACCTCTTATATGTCCTTTAAAAAACCCGGGTCTTTGCGCCCGGCGTCCCTTGTCTAGTCGTCGAGGGCCGGGGCGTAGCCGCCGCCGGCCTGAAAATCGCCCGCCACGGCCAGGTGAAGGCCGATGCGGTTGTCCACCCGCGCCGCACGCGCCGCGATGAGCTGGCTGTCGGCGTTGATCAGGCGGGTCTGGGCGTCGATGAGTTCAAAAATCGTGGCGACACCGGACGCGTATTGGCGCTCCACCAGCTCCAGGGCGGCCTCGCCCTCGGTGACGGCTTCCGCCAGCGCGACGACGCGTTGATCCAGGCGCATGTCCGCGTCGATGGCGTCCTCAGCTTCGCGCAGGGCTGTGAGCACGGTGTCCACATAGCGCGCGGCCTGCTGGCCAGCCTGGGCCTGGGCCTGGTCGCGCTGGGCGCGCAGCTGACCGCCGCGGAAGACCGGCGCCAGGATGGAGGCGGCGACCTGGCTCACCAGATCGTCGAAATCGAGCACGTCTTCCAGATTGCGCCCGGCGTCGCTGAGCGAGGCTGAGAGCGAGAGGCCGGGATAGAGCGCCTTGCGCGCGGCGTCCGCGGAGAAGCCGGCGGCTCCAAGGCGCGCTTCGGCGGCGACGATGTCGGGGCGGCGCGTGAGCAGGCCTTCCGGCGTGCCCGGATCGGGCAGGGCCCCGAGCTCTGGCAGAGCGCCGGCGGCGGCCAGGGCGTTGGCGGGATATTCCGCGATCAGAATTTCCAGCCGGCGCGCCGCGGCGGCCTCGGCGCGTTCGCGTGACGCCAGGGCGGCGCGGCTGGAGGCCAGGGCCGAGCGGGCGGTGCGCACGTCGGAGGAGCGCGAGACGCCGCGCTGGAAGCGCCGCTCGACAATGTTCAGCTGACGCTCGCGGGTGTCCACATCGCGCTGGGACAGCGCGGTTTGCAGCGCGCTCTCCGCCAGCGAATACCAGGCGCGGGCGGTGGCCGCGGCGATGGACAGGCGGGCGCCGCGCCAGTCGGCCTCGGCGGCTTCTGCGTTGAGATAGCCGGCGCGGGCCTGATCGGAGAGCCGGCCCCACACATCGGCTTGCCAGCCCGCTTCAAGACCGAGCGAGAAGCTGGAGCCGGACTGGACGCCGCCGTCGCTTTCGCTGGCGCGCAGGCTGGCGTCCAGGCTCGGCAACCGGCCTGAATTGGCGATGCGGGCCTGGGCGCGCGCCGCGGCGAGCCCGGCGCGGGCGATTTCGACACTGGGATTGCGCTCGAGCGCCAGGTCCACAAGGGCGATCAGCTGGGCGTCGTCAAACGCGGCGATCCAGTCGTCATTCGCCGGGGCGAAGGCCGCTGGCAGAGCCGCATAGGAGTCGCGCGCCGGAGCCGGAGCCGAAAGATCATAGTCCGGCCCGCTCGCGCAGGCGGCGAGAGCAAGAGCGGCGAGGGCGGGCGGAAAGGCGCGAAGCAAATCAGGCTCCTTAGGGCTTGGTGTGGTCTGCGTGACAATCGGCACCCTACGCAGGGCTTCGCGAAAGTCAATCAAAGTTTATCGAAAAACGACAAACATTTCTCGAATTACGAAAAATTCATCCAGCGTTTGGCTAACCGTAATGTTGCCGGGCGGCGCGGCCGCCCGGCGGGGGTTTCATGACAAGATGCACCCCGGCGGGTAGCTGGATGCAGCGCCGCGCCGGGTCAACAACCCTTTTTGCAGGGGCATGATGCGCGTTCTGCGTGTTTGCGCCCGGTTTCGCTTGGTTGGGCGGAAGGCGGGCATTGTGGTCTGCGCAGTGTCACAATCGTATGTTAGTAAAGGAGCATGGCCGATTTGAGACGTGCATCGAAATCCGCTTCCGCCGACCGTCCGCGCCGGCGCGACATCGCTCTGACCGCCGGGCTTGGCGTCGCGGTGCTAGCCGTGCTCGGTCTGTCGGGAGAGCTGTCGGGCGCAGCGTTCTTCGCGAGCGCCCTGGCCGTCTCGGCCCTTGCCGGCGTTTATTATTTCACCGCCCTGAGCGCCACTGAGCCGGCGCCGCGGCCGAGTACGGCGCTCGCCACCCGTGATGTGGAGGGCGAGGCCAGCGAGGCGATGCTGGAGCGCCTGTCCATTCCAGTGCTGCTGATCGGTCCAGGCGGGCGAATCGAGCGCGCCAACCCGGCGGCGCGCGCCTTTTTGGGGCTGGGCGCGGAGCGGGGTCTACTATCCACCGTGCTGCGCCAGCCGCGCGTGCTGGAATCGGTGAGCGCGGCCCTGCGCGGAGAGAAAGGCGCCACGGTGGAGTACTCCACGCTTGCGCCGTTGGAGAGCCATGTGCGCGCCTTTGTGGAGCCGATCCGGCTGCCGGTCCCCGGTCCCATGCCGTTTCGCGCCATGCTGGTTCTGTCCGACGACACGAGTTCCAAACGCGCCGAGCGCATGCGCGCCGACTTTCTGGCCAACGCCAGCCACGAGCTGCGCACCCCGCTGGCCTCGCTCTCGGGCTTTATCGAGACGCTCACCGGCCCGGCGCGCGACGATGAGGAGGCGCGCGATCGCTTCCTCACCATCATGCGCGTTCAGACCGAGCGCATGCGCCGGCTGATCGACGATCTCCTGTCGCTGTCGCGCGTGGAGATGAACGAGCACATGGCGCCCACCGGCGCGGTGGATCTCAACCAGCTGGTGGGCGAGGTGGCCGAGGCGCTGCATCCGGTCATCGAGGCGCGCGGCCTGACCTTGACCCTCAATCTCCATGACGGCGACGCCCCGGTGAAGGGTGATCGCGACCAGATCTACGAGGTGGTGGAGAATCTGGTGGAGAACGCCGTGAAGTATTCCGGCGACGACGCGAATATTTGCCTGTGCGTGCATTACGCCCGCACCCGCGATGGATCCGAGCATCTGCCCGAGCGCCTGGATCCTGAATCCGGACGCCTGACCATCGCCGCACCTGCGCTCGATCCGGATGCGCGCTACGGCGTGGTGCGCGTCACCGACAAGGGCGCCGGCATCGAGCGGCGCTATCTGCCGCGCCTTTCGGAGCGATTCTTCCGCGTCGACGGCCAGAAAAGCGGTCCCACCTCGGGCACAGGGCTGGGGCTGGCGATCGTCAAGCATATCGTGAGCCGTCACCGCGGCGGCTTCACCGTGGAGAGCGCGCCGGGCAAGGGCTCGGTGTTCACCGTCTTTTTCCCGGTGACCGCGCCGCGCAGCGAGGCGCGTCCGCCCGACAGTCTGCAGGCCGCCCCCGGCGACGCCGCCGAATAGCGCGCTCCACAGGCGCCGTCGGCGCTGTCACAAAAACGTTGTGCAGCTGTCATATTCAATTGACCGATCACACCCATGTTCGCCCACCAATTCAGCCAAGCGCGCCTGCCCCGGTAACTGACCGCGGGGAGAGGGCGTCCGTAGAGTCCTTTGATGCAGCTTTCCGTCCTTGTGACGCTGACGCTTCTGGTCCTGACCGCATTCGGCTTTCTGGTCGGACGGCGCCGGGCTGCGTCGGCGGCGGGCGGCGCGCCGGCTTCGCTGCACTCGCTGCCGAATTACTACGGATATTATATCGCCCTGTGGACCGGGGCGCCGGCCCTGCTTCTGGTGTGTGTTTACGCGGTGCTGGGCGCGGGTCTGGTGAACGGCGTCACCATGTCGGCCCTGGAGCGCGAGGCCGCGCCGCTGGTGCGCGCCTATGAAGAGGCGCTGGCGGACGATCCCCAGCTTCAGGCGCGCCTGGACGAGGCGAGCCGGGCCGACGCCGAGATGCGCGCCGCCCGCGACGCGCTGGCCAGCGCCCGCTCCGAAGGCGGCGACACCGGGCGCTGGGCGCGTGAGCTGGCCGACGCCACCGATGCGCGCAATCAGCTCAACGCCGCCATCGCCGAACGCCGCGACGCTGTGGCCGCCTTCACCGTCGCGCGGGCGCCGCGCACCGAGCCGGGCTATCGCGCCCAGGCGGGCTTTGAATACTGGCGTGCGCCGGTGGAGCAGCGCGAGCTGTTCCTGGCCGATGCGCGCGCCATCGCCTTCAATGAGGGCCTCGCCAGCCGCGACACACTGCCGCTGCGCGCCGCGGCGCGCGCCTTGCGGCCGTGGGAGGATATTTTCCGCTGGTCCATCGCGGCGGCGGCCGCCGCGATCGCGGTGGCTGGCCTGACCTGGGGCCGCTCGCGCGTCAATGCGGGCTTTCGCGCCCGCAACCGGGTGGAGGCTGCGCTGGGCGCGGTTCTGGCGCTGGCGTCGGGGATCGCGATCCTCACCACGCTGGGGATCATCTTCTCGCTATTGTTTGAATCGATCCGGTTTTTCGCCTCCATCGACTGGCGCATCCACGAGTTTCTGTTCGGCACCCAGTGGAGCCCGCAGATCGCGATCCGCGCCGATCAGGTGGGCCAGTCGGGCGCGTTCGGGGCCGTGCCCCTGTTCGCCGGCACGGCGCTGATCACCCTGATCGCCATGTCGGTCGCGGTGCCGGTGGGCCTGTTCGCCGCGATTTATCTCTCTGAATACGCCGGCCCGCGGTTTCGCGCCTGGGCCAAGCCCATGCTGGAGATTCTCGCCGGCGTACCCACCGTGGTCTACGGCTTCTTCGCGCTTCTGACCGTGGGGCCCTTCCTGCGCGATGTAGCGCTGTTTCTGGGCTATGAGAACGCGGTGACCCAGAGCGCGCTGTCGGCGGGCCTGGTGATGGGGGTGATGATCATCCCCTTCGTTTCCTCGTTGTCGGACGATGTCATCAACGCGGTGCCCCAATCGTTACGCGACGGCTCCTACGCCATGGGCGCCACAAAGTCGGAAACCGTTGTGCGGGTGCTGCTGCCGGCGGCGCTGCCGGGCATTGTCGGCGCGGTGCTGCTGGCCGTCAGCCGGGCGGTGGGCGAGACGATGATCGTGGTCATGGCCGCAGGCCAGGGCGCGAACCTCACCGCCAACCCGCTGGAGAGCGTCACCACCATCACCGTGCAGATCGTCATGCTGCTCACCGGCGACCAGGAGTTCGACAGCTCCAAGACCCTGTCCGCCTTCGCGCTGGGCCTTGTGCTGTTCGGCCTGACGCTGATCCTGAACATCATCGCGCTCAGCGTGGTGCAACGCTTCCGTGAACGCTATGAGTAGAGATACGCGCACCATCCGCGACGCCGTGGAGGCGCGCCTGGCCAAGCGCCATCGCGCCGAGAAACGGTTCCAGTTCTATGGGTTGAGCGCGATCGCGCTGGCCGTGGGCTTCCTGGCGCTTCTGCTGATCTCCATCATCGGCCAGTCGGTCACGGCCTTTTCCGCGCACCGCATCACCCTGCCGGTGACGCTGGAGGCGGGGCTGGTCGATCCGGCCGGCGACGCCAGCGAGGAGAGCCTGCGGCGCGGCCAGTACAACGCCGCGATCCAGGCCGCCCTGCGTGAGCAGTTCCCCGGCGTGGAGGACCGCACGGCCCTGCGCGAGCTGTTCGGGCTCTACAGCGCGGTCAATGCGGCGCGCCTGCTCAACGCGGTGGTGGAAGACCCGGCTCTGGTTGGTGAAACACTGGATTTCACCCTGCCGCTGGGCGATGACGCCGATCTCTATCTCAAGGGCGCCACGGTGGAAGAGAGCCTGCGCCGTGGTCCCGCCCCGCTTTCCATAACCCTTGAAGACGGAGGCGCGCGCCTGTCCTCGGACGCGGCGGTGTTTGGTGATTTCGCCGAGACCGTGCGCCGGGTCGCCGGGGCGCGCATCGACACCGCGCTCGCCCGCGCCGCCGCCGCCGAGGCCCGGGCGGAGACGCTCATCGACGCCGACGAGCGCGAGATTCTGCTGGCCGAAGCCGAACGCGCCCGCGCGCTCGCCGCGACGCTGGAGGCTCGCGCCGACGGCACGAACGGCCTGTCTCCGGGCGCCCAGACGCCCAGCCTTCTGGTGCGCGCGGCCGGCGGCGTCTTCGCGCTGGACCAGATCGCGCCCGGCGCCGCCTCTGCGCGCGCCTCGGTGATCGTGGCGCCGGACGCCGCGCTCACCGGACCGGTGAGCGACTGGACGCTGTGGGAGCTGGAAACCCCGCCCGCGGCGCGCCTGATCACCGACCGCCAGATCGCCTGGACCCGCACGCTGGAGGCGCGCGGCCTGATCGAGAACGGCTTCAACCACTGGCTCTTCACCAACGCCGACAGCCGCGAGCCGGAACTCGCCGGCATCCTGGGCGCGCTCATCGGTTCGATCCTGACCATGATCGTGACGATGTTCCTGGCGGTGCCCATCGGGGTGGGCGCGGCGATCTATCTGGAAGAGTTCGCGCCGAAGAACCGCTTCACCGACTTCATCGAGGTGAATATCAACAATCTGGCCGCGGTGCCCTCCATCGTCTTCGGGCTTCTGGGCCTTGCGGTTTTCATCAATGTCTTCGGCATGCCGCGCTCGGCGCCGCTTCTGGGCGGCATGGTGCTGGCGCTGATGACGCTGCCCACGGTGATCATCTCCTCGCGTGCGGCGCTGAAGGCCGTGCCGCCCTCCATCCGCGAGGCGGCGCTGGGGGTGGGCGCATCCAGAACCCAGGCGGTGTTCCACCACGTGCTGCCGCTGGCCGCGCCCGGCATTCTCACCGGCTCGATCATCGGCCTGGCCCAGGCGCTGGGCGAGACGGCGCCGCTTTTAATGATCGGCATGGTGGCCTTCATCGCCGATCCGCCGAGCCTTGGACTGTCCGGGTTCACCGAGCCGGCCACCGTGATGCCGGTGCAGATCTTCCTGTGGTCCACCGGGGCCGAGCGCGCGTTTGAAGCGCGCACGGCGGCGGCGATCCTGATCCTTCTATTCGTGATGATTCTCTTCAATGCGGTCGCGATCTATCTGCGCCGCCGCTTCGAACGGAGATGGTAGTGACCAATTACGCCAATCTGGACCGCGACGAGCGCGATGCGCTCGAGACGCCGGCCGCCACGGTCTATCACCCTGCTCCAGCGGGGCAGACGGTGAAGGTGTCGGTGAAGGACGTCGCCGTGACCTATGGCGGCAAGGCGGCGCTGTACAAGGTGGGCATGGAGATTCCCGACCGGTCGGTGACCGCCTGCATCGGGCCGTCCGGCTGCGGCAAGTCCACCTTCCTGCGCTGCATCAACCGCATGAACGACACGATCGACAACGCCCGCGTGACCGGCTCGATCCGCATTGACGGTCAGGAGGTCAATGACCGCGCCGTCGATCCGGTGGTGCTGCGGGCGCGCGTCGGCATGGTGTTCCAGAAACCCAACCCGTTTCCCAAGACGATCTACGAGAACATCGCCTACGGCCCGCGCATTCACGGCCTGGCCGCCAATCGCGAGGAGCTCGACCAGATCGTGGAGACCAGCCTTAAAAAGGCCGGGCTCTGGCAGGAGGTGGCCGACCGCCTCACTGCGCCGGGCACCTCGCTTTCCGGCGGTCAGCAGCAGCGCCTGGTCATTGCGCGCGCCATCGCGGTCAATCCCGAAGTGATCCTGATGGACGAACCGTGCTCGGCGCTGGACCCGATCGCGACGGCGCGGGTGGAGGAATTGATCGACGAGCTGCGCGAGAACTACGCGCTGATCATCGTCACCCATTCCATGGCCCAGGCCGCGCGCGTCAGCCAGATGACCGCCTTCTTCCATCTCGGGTCGCTGGTGGAATACGGGCCCACCGAAGAGATCTTCACAAATCCCCGCGATCAGCGGACTCAGGATTATATTACCGGACGTTTCGGGTGAGCCCCCTCGAAGCGTTCATCCCTCCGGGGCGTGAAAGGCGAAGCAGATGACCGGACCGGTCAAGGCGCCGCACATCGTCAAGGCCTTCTCCGAAGAGCTCGAGCAGCTCTCCGCGGACGTGTCCGCCATGGGCGGCATGGCCGAAGCCATGGTGGCCGACGCCATCGAAGCGGCCACAAATCGCGACGGCGATCTCGCCGGCGACGTGGTGGCGCGTGACGTTCAGGTGGACGACATGCAGCGCGATATCGAGAAGAAGATCATTCGCCTGCTCGCCCTGCGCCAGCCCATCGCCCAGGATCTGCGTGTGTGCATCGCGGCGCTGAAGATCGTCGCCGATCTGGAACGCGTCGGTGATCTGGCGAAATCCATCGCCCGGCGCGTGCCGACCCTGAACGAGAGCGATCCCACCCCGTTCGCCGGATCGGTGGAGCGGATGGGCAAGCTGGTGCTCAGCCATCTCCACCAGGTGCTCGACGCCTACGCCACCGGCGAAACCAGCCGGGCCGTGGGCGTGTGGGAGCGCGACGACGATGTGGACGAACACTACAACGCCCTGTTTCGTGAGCTGGTCCAGGCCATGGCCGACGACAGCCAGATGATCGGCCCCGGGGCGCACCTTCTTTTCGTGGCGAAGAATCTGGAACGCATCGGCGACCACGCCACGAATATCGCCGAGGTCATCCATTATCTGGTGACCGGACGGGAGATCGCGTCGGAACGTCCGCGCGGCCCTCGCCCGGAGACGTCTTAGGGGGCTATGAGGACACATGCAGCCGCACGTCTTGGTCGTTGAGGATGAGGACGCCCTGTCCGAACTTCTCCAGTACAATCTGAAAAAGGAAGGCTTCCGGGTCTCCGTCGCCGCCGACGGCGAGGAGGCCATGATGCTCGTGGAGGAGCGCCAGCCCGACGTGGTGGTGCTAGACTGGATGCTGCCGAAGATCTCCGGCATCGAGGTGTGCCGTCGGCTTCGTAGCCGCCAGGAGACCCGCAACCTGCCGATCATCATGCTCACCGCGCGCGGTGAGGAGGCGGACAGGATTCGCGGGCTCGACACCGGGGCCGACGACTACATCGTCAAACCCTTCCTGATGAAGGAGCTGTTCGCGCGCCTGCGCGCCGTGCTGCGCCGCATCCGTCCAGGCCTCGCCGAAGACCGGGTGGTGGTCGGCGAACTCTCCATCGACCGGGTCGCCCACCGGGTCTCGCGCTCCGGCGAAGAGGTCCATCTGGGCCCCACCGAGTTTCGCCTGCTCGATTATCTGATGCAGCATCCCGGGCGCGTGTTCTCCCGCGAACAGCTTCTGGACGCGGTGTGGGGCTCGGACGTCTATGTGGAGGCGCGCACCGTGGACGTCCATATCGGCCGCCTGCGCAAAGCCCTGAGCAAGGCGGGCGACGGCGACCCGATCCGCACCGTGCGCTCGGCTGGCTACGCGTTGAACGCGGCTGGGTGAGCCGCGGTCGGCGCAGCGGATCAATTGGGCCGGTGGGCCAATTGAAGGCGGCGAACGGGCCGGCAGGCCCCGGGGGAGGCGCGGGGTAGGGGGCAGGGTTTTTCTACTCCCACACCCTCATCCTGAGGTGCGAGCCCCGGACTTGATCCGGGGCGAGCCTCGAAGGGCCACGCCGGATCAGGCGCGGTGCGTCCTTCGAGGCTTTTTCTTTGAAAAAGACTCCTCGGGATGAGGAAGAGTCGTGTTTCGGTGGGGGCTGGCGCAGCCACCCCCTCCGTCCGGCTACGCCGGACACCTCCCCCATCAAGGGGGACGACAAGGCCGCCCCTTAAAGCTCCAAGACCTGCGCGCCGCCGTCTTCGCCCACGATCACCATGCGGGCGAGGTTGATGAAGAGGCCGTTTTCGATGACGCCGGGCACGGTGTTGAGCGCCAGGGCGGCGCCTTCGGGGTCGGGGATTTCGCCGCAGGCGCAATCAAGAATGTAGTGGCCGCCGTCGGTGAGCAGGGGGTCGCCGCCGTCGGCCAGCCGGCGCAGCGACACTTCAGGCCGGCTGACGCCGCAGGCGCGCAGCACGTCGAACACCTTCTTGGCGGTGATGGTGAAGGCGAACGGCTCCACCTCCACCGGCAGGGGAAAGGCGCCGAGCGTCTCCACCAGCTTGGTTTCATCCACCACCACGGCCATGAGGTCTGAGGCGTGGGCGATGATCTTTTCACGCAACAGGCACGCGCCGCCGCCCTTGATCAGGCGGAAGCGGCCATCGACTTCATCAGCGCCGTCTACGGTCAGATCGATGCGCACCACATGGTCCACATCAATGAGCGGCACGCCGGCGAGGCGGGCGGCTTCGGCGCTGGCCTGGCTGGTGGGAACCGCGACGATGCGGTTCAGCTCGCCGGCCTGGACCCGGGCGCCGAGCTGCTTGATGAAGATCTCCGCCGTGGAGCCCGAGCCGAGGCCCAGCGTCATGCCGGACTCCACAAGCTCCAGCGCGGCGGCGGCGGCGAAGGCCTTCTGCTCGGCCACCGCGCTCACTGGTCCACTCCGCCCAGCAGGACGAATTTGAGCTCGGTGAACTCCTCCACGCCCCACTTGCCGCCCTCGCGGCCGATGCCGGACTCCTTCACCCCGCCGAACGGGGTCGCCGGCGAGCCGACCATGGGCGCGTTGATCCCGATCATGCCGAAATCCAGTCCTTCCGACAGGCGGTGCACCCGGTTCACGTCGCGGGTGTAGACATAGGCCGCAAGGCCGTAGGGCGTGTCATTGGCGAGCCGGATCATCTCCGCCTCGTCCTTCGCGCGATAGACCGAGGCCACGGGGCCGAAGATCTCGTTTCTGAACAGCGCCAGCTCGAAATCCTCGCCGCCTTCGATAAGGGTCGGCGCATAGAACGCGCCGCCCAGCTCGTCGGCCAGCGAGGTCCCGCCCAGATGAACGGTCGCCCCGCGAGCCTTGGCGTCCTTCACCAGCTCGTCGACGCGCGCCACGGCGGCGTCGTGGATGAGGGGGCCGAAATTCACCCCATCCTCAAAGCCGGCCCCGACTTTCAGCTTTTCCATGCGGGACTTGATCGCGGCGATCAGCTTATCGGCGATGGGGGCGTGGGCGATGATGCGGTTGGCCGAGACGCAGGTCTGGCCCGCCGCGCGGAACTTGCTGGCGATCACGCCGTCGGCGGCGGCGTCAATGTCGGCGTCGTCCATGATCAGGAAGGGCGCGTTACCGCCAAGCTCCAGCGCCACGCGCTTCACGCCGTCGGCGGCCTGGCGCATCAACAGCTTGCCGACGGCCGTGGAGCCGGTGAAGCCCACCATGCGCACCGCGTCGGAGCCGGTGAGCACAGGGCCGATCTTGTCGGCGGCGCCGCACACCACGTTGAACACGCCGTCCGGAATGCCGGCGCGCCGGGCGAGCTCCGCCAGCGCCAGGGCGGAGAGGGGCGTTTCCGGCGCCGGCTTGCACACCACCGTGCAGCCCGCCGCGATGGCCGGGGCGCATTTGCGGGTGATCATGGCGGAAGGGAAATTCCACGGCGTGATGCAGGCGACCACCCCGATCGGCTGGTGGATCGTCCAGCCGCGCGAGCCGGGAAACGGCGTGGCGAGCGTTTCGCCATGGATGCGCTTGGCCTCTTCGGCCGACCAGCTCACAAAGCCGGCGCCATAGGCCACCTCGCCGCGAGATTCGGCGAGCGGTTTGCCCATTTCAGCGGTGATGATCGTGCCCAGATCCGCGACGTTTTCCAGAATCAGATCGTGCCAGCGCTGCACCAGGCGCGCGCGCTCATAGACGCTGGTTTTCTTCCATGTCTCGAACGCGCGCGCGGCCGCGTCCACGGCCGTCCTTGCGCCGGCCTCGCCCACATCGGCGACCTTGGCCACCAGGGACCGGTCGGAGGGGCAGGTCACGTCGAACGTCGTCTCGCCGCCGGCCCACTTACCGTCGATAAAGCTCTCGGTTTTGAGAAGGCTCTTGTCCTTCAGGCGGTTTTCCAGCGTCATCAGCCCGTCTTTCATATCCGCCTAGTCCTTCTTCTGCTTGTCTTTCCTGGCCTGCATCGCCTTGCGGAAACGCGCGGCCCATCCGTCCTTGACGACCTGTTTGGCGCGGCCGAGCGCCAGGGCGTCGTCGGGCACGTCGTCGGTGACCACCGTGCCGGAGGCCGTCATGGCGCCCTTGCCGATGGTGACCGGCGCCACCAGCGACGAGTTCGAGCCGATGAAGGCGCCCTCGCCGACGATGGTCTTGTTCTTGAAGAAGCCGTCATAATTACAAAAAATCGTGCCTGCGCCGATATTGGCGTGCGCGCCGACATCACCGTCGCCGATATAGGACAAGTGGTTCGCCTTGGCCCCTTCGCCAAGACGGGCCTTCTTCACTTCAACAAAATTTCCCACCCTGGCGCCGGTCTCCAGCACCGCGCCGGGGCGCAGGCGGGCATAGGGACCCACCTCGCAGCCGCCGGCGACATGGGCGCCTTCCAGATGGGAGAACGCGCGGATCACCGCGCCGGACCGGACCGTCACGCCGGGGCCGAACACCACGTTGGGCTCTATGGTCACGTCCGCTTCGATGACCGTGTCATGGCTGAACACCACCGTGTCCGGCGCGATCAGAGTGACGCCCGCCTCCATGGCCTCGCGCCGGCGGCGGTCCTGCCACGCGGCTTCAGCCTGGCTCAGATCAAGGCGGGAATTGACGCCCAGCACCTCGGCCTCAGGCGCACGCACGGCTTTGGCGGTGAGCCCGCGCGCCCGCGCCAGGCCGACAAGATCGGTCAGATAGTATTCGCCCTTGGCGTTGTCGTTGGTGATCTTCGACAACAGCTCGAACAGGACCTTGCTCTGGCACGCCAGCACCCCCGAATTGCACAGGCGCACCTGCAGCTGTTCGGGGCTGGCCTCTGCGGCTTCAACAATGGCGTCCAGATCGCCGTGCCCGGTTTCGATGAGGCGGCCGTACTGGCCCGGCTCATCCGGTTCAAAGCCCAGCACCGCGACGCTCGCCCCGCCAGACAGCGCGTCGAACACGCGCTCCACGGTTTCAGGCCGGATCAGCGGGGTGTCGGCGTAGAGCACGATCACGTCACCGTCGAAATCGCCTAAAGCCTCGGCGGCCTGCTTCACCGCGTCGCCGGTCCCGCGGGGCGGATCCTGCAGGGCGGGGATGGCGCCGGCGGCCTCGGCGGCGTCGCGAATCGCGGGCGAATGAGCGCCCCAGACGACGACTTTTCGCGTCGCGCCGCTCGTGTCGGCGAGATCAAGCGACCAGTCGAGCATGGAGCGCCCGGCGACCGGGTGAAGCGGCTTGGCGCGCTCCGATTTCATCCGCGTTCCGTGTCCGGCGGCGAGGATGATTGCGGCGCGGGGCTTATGCGGCATGACGGGGCTCCACAAGCTGAGGCAAGGTGCGTTGAGCCGGTTGAACGCGACTGGAGCGGCTATAGCCTATCGCCCATCGGCGCGCGACCATGCGCAGTGAGAATTTTAAGCAAGGACTGGCCATGGCGCCTGACTTCTCCCGGCTCGACGGCGCTCGCATCGCCTTTGATCTCGACGGCACGCTGGTGGACACTGCGCCTGATCTTGTGCGCGCGCTCAACGCCGCTGTGGTCCCTGAAGGGCTTGACCCGGTGCCGGTCGCGGCGGTGCGCGCCATGGTTGGGCGTGGTGCGCGCGCGCTGATCCGCCGCGCTTATGAACGCGCCGGCGCGCCGGCCCTGTCGGACGCGGCGCTTGAGCAGAGGCTGGATGTTTTCATGGACAGCTACCGGGCCGGCATCGCCGATCAGTCGCGCCCGTTTGACGGCGTGCTGGACGCGCTGGACGTGTTCGCAGCCAGCGGGGCGGAGTTATCGGTGTGCACCAACAAGCCCACAAGCCTCGCGCGGTCCCTGCTGGAGACGCTGGGGCTGGCGAATCGATTCGTGCGAATCATCGGCCCTGAAGACACGCCGGAGAAAAAGCCCGATCCACGCCATCTGGAATCGGCCATTGGCGGCAAGGCGGATCGGCGCACCGTGCTGGTGGGCGATTCCGAACCAGACGCGCAAGCGGCGCGCGCCGCCGGGGCGTGGTGCGTGATTTTCGAGGATGGATATAGTGAAAAGCCGGCTGGCGCTCTTGGCGCCGACCGGCTTTTCAAGCATTGGAACGAGCTGCCCGCGTTGGTCGCGGATCTACTCAAACCGAAGTGAGCAAAAGGTGTTCGCGCTTACGCGCTGCGGCGCTCGGCCCCACGATCATTGGCGTGACCAGGCATGCCGTTGATCATATTGGAGCGCACATCCGTGCGCGCCGAACGCATGGCGGGCATGAAGCCAGCCTCGTGCAGCTCGATGGAGACATCGAAGCCGCGTTCTTTCCAGTAGGCCTCGATCCGTTCTTTCAAACGAAGCGCGCCTTCACGAGTACAAAAGTCATTACTGGCCATGGGGAGGACCTCCTTCGCTACGTGCGCTGCCAGGGCGCCCGTGCGGGGCTTGTTATGGTTTGGAAACGGACGCTCGCACGACATAGTTCCAAGCGTTCGATGGGCATTTAGGTGATATTTATGTTTGACGAAAGTGTGACGAGGCCTGTTCGGCCAAAAAAATTATTACACGCCGAGTAGGGTTTTATGTTTGCGCGTTCGCCGCGAGTGCGCCGGGCGCTTGGGCGACCCGGGCCTGATACGGAATTTGCGGTCGTCCGGCGACCCTGATCCCGGGCGAATCCCGGCGCCGTAACGGCTTGACCCTGCAGGCCCCGTGGCGTAAACGACGCGTCCACTTTCGGGCGGCTAGCTCAGCGGTAGAGCACTTCGTTCACACCGAAGGGGTCACAAGTTCGATCCTTGTGCCGCCCACCATTTTTCGGCTTTCAGGGCCGGTCAAACCCCCGCCGGTTCGTCCGGGCGGGGGTTTTGCTGTGGCGATGCGCCGCAATGCCCCGCCGTCTCAGGGACCCGCAGACCGAGTCCTGCTGCTTTGGGGAGGCGCGCCAGAATGACGGTGTCATCGAGTTTCGTCCATCAACTGATATGGGTCGGCCTTGGCCTGGCGTATAATGGCGCAAGTGCGCTGGTGATCGCGCTGGGCGGCGCGGGGCTGGCGCCGACCAATCCCGTGGCGGGCATTGTCTTCGTGCTGGTCTTTGCGGCGTTCGTCATGGCGGGCGTTTTCGGCTGGACGCGGATCTACAAAACCGCCCTGCCGGTGTTGAGTCTGGCGCTGATCGGCGCCGGCGTTCTGCCCCATCTCATGGCGCTGACCGCCGGGGCCGGGCTGAGCGGTTACGCCTCGCCGCTGGCCTGGGGCGCGGCGCTGGCGATCAATGTCTATGGCGCGGGCGTTTTCGGGATCGCCACCTGGACCGCGTACAGGCGCACGGCCTGAGGGCGCTGGCGATCCGTCCACCCGCCCCGCGGCAGGTCGGGCGTTGCCAACCGGGCGTTTGATCCGCAGGCTCCGCGCCAGGGCTTGGCGATCATGAGGGGACCCGGCGTGCGCATTCTCACAGCTGTAACACTGGGCGCAGCGGCGCTCGCAATCCTTGGCGGCGTCGCTCTGTGGGCCGTCCTGCCGCACATCAATGACCGCCAGATTAACGGAACCCTCAGCCTGCCGGGTCTCAGCGCGGAGGTCCGGGTGGTGCGCGATTCCCGCGGAACGCCTTACATCCATGCCGAGACCTTTCAGGACGCGCTACGCGCCCAGGGCTTCGTGGCCGGGCAGGATCGCCTGTTTCAGCTGGAGACCGCCAAGCGCGCGGCGACCGGGCGGCTCGCCGAGGTTTTCGGCGCGGGGCCTGGGGACGTTGTCCTGAACCTTGACCGGGAAGCGCGCGTCATCGGCTTTCACCGGCTGGGCGAACGCCAGGCCGATGTGCTGGCGCCGCGACCGCGAGCCAATCTTCAAGCCTATGTGGACGGGCTGAACGCCTATATCGAGACCCGCGCCAGCACCCACCCCCTGGAATTTCAGCTGGCCGGGTTCGAGCCGGAGGCGTGGAGCCAGGCTGATATGCTGGCGGTCATGTATTTTCTGGGATGGTCGAGTTCGGCGAACTTCGACGCCGAGCTGGTGGCTCAACGCTTGATCGACGGCGTCGGCGCCGATGTCTTTGAAGAGATCGCGCCGCTGACCGTGAACCCAGATGACGCAGACGCCGCCGCCGGGGACGGCGGAGCAGGGGATCTCACTCAGGCCGCTGCGCGCTGGAGCGGATCCTCCGCCCCCGCGCCGGCCTGGACCCAGGGCGGCTGGAGCGCCAGCGGGGCCGGGGGCAGCAATAACTGGGCGATGAGCGGCGCCAAGGCGGGCGCGCCAGCAGCTGTCGTCACCAATGACCCCCATCTTGATAGCCGCATCCTGCCCGGGCCCTGGCACCCGGTGGGGCTGATCACGCCGGACCTGCGCGTCGTCGGGGTCAGCGCCGGCATGCCCGGCGTCGTGATCGGGCGCAATGAACACATCGCCCTGGGCGTCACCAACGCCTACGCCGATGCGGTGGATCTGTACGTGGAGACAATCGATCCCGCAGATCCGGAGCGCTATCTGGAGGGCGAGCGCTCGCTGCCCTTTGAAACCATTATGGAGACCATCGCCATAAAGGATGACACCGCCGGGACCGGCATGCGTGAAGAGGTCCTGCCGGTTCGCTTCACACGCCGCGGCCCGGTGATCACCGATCATGATCCGGGTCGTGCCGCGGGCCATGTGCTGAGCCTGCGCTGGGCGACGGCGGAATACATGTCGCCGCAGCTGGGCATCGAGACGCTGATGACCGCGCGAAGCGTGGAGGAGGCCGTTGCGGCGATCCAGGACGTGCGCATCGTGTCGCTGAACTTCGTGGTCGGCGACACCGAAGGCCGCATCGCGCGCCACGCCAGCGGCGTCGCGCCGATCCGCCTTCGCGGGGACGGAATGGCGCCGTTTCCGGTCACCGACGGAGTCGACAACTGGGCCGGCCCGATTCCGCCCGAAGACATGCCCGGCGAAATCAATCCGGCGCGCGGCTGGACCGGGAGCGCCAACCATATGACGGCGCCGGCCGACTACCCCTATGTCTATACAAGCTACGCCTCCCCCGCCTATCGCTACCGGCGCATGCAGGCGCTGTTCGACGCGCCGCAGGTGACGGCCGAAGACGCATGGGCGGCGCAATACGACACGCTGAACCTGTTCGCGCGCGATCTTGCACCGATCCTGTCCCGGGCGCTCATCGCCGCCGACGCCCCGGCGCTGCGTGAGCTGGGCGAGACGCTGGGCGCCTGGGATCACCATGACGATGAGGACGGCGTCGAGACCACGCTGTTTCAGGAGACGATCCGGCATCTGGCGCGCCTGACGTTCGAGGACGAGCTGGGGCCCGACCTCACCGCGGATTACCTCTCCAACTGGTATGTCTGGCAGGAGCGCTTTGACGCCATGGTGCAGGCCGGCGACTCCCCCTGGTTCGACGACACCGCCACGCCACAGACGGAAACCCTGCCGGTGCTGATCCGGCGCGCCGGGTCTGCGGCGCTGGACAGGCTGACTCAGACCTATGGGCCGAACCACGCCGACTGGCGCTGGGGCGCGGTGCATCGCATGCGCTTTCAGGGGCCGCTGCGGCGCGACGGTGTGGTCGGCCGGCTCACCGGCAATCGAGACATGCCCATGTCCGGCTCCGGCGAGACGCTTCTACGCGCGCTCTATCCCTATCACCAGCCGTTCGACCCCCAATGGTCGGCCTCGCTGCGCATGACCGCCGACCTTAACGACCCCGACAAGGTGCGCGCCGTCCTGCCTGGCGGCGTGGTGGGGCGGACCTTCCATCCAAACCTGTCGGATCAGACCGCGGACTGGGCCACGCCCGAGCCGGAGACCTACTGGTGGTTCAGCGATGAGGCGATCGCCGCCGCCGCCCGGTCCGAGCTGGTGCTGCAACCGCCGGCGCCGTAACAGCGAACGCATGGCGGCCAGCCCGTCCACGAGAAAAGCCGCGGCCCGTACAGGACCGCGGCTTTTTCCGTTTCAGTCAGAGCCTGACGCTAGCTCAGCGCGTCGGCCACACCCTCGATGACGCCGCGAAGCCGCGCAGGGTGCGAGCCGTCCCCGGCGCCGGGAAGTTCGCCGGACAGAGCGCGCAGGGTCGACGCCAGGCTCTGATCCTGCGCGCCGGCCTCGATGGGGGCGACGGCCTGCTGCAGCGCATCGGACAGCGCCCCGGCCTGCTCAGCCGTCAGGGCGTCGCCGCGCACCATCTGGTCCACATAGGCCAGAGCCACGACCGGGTGGTCCGGCCAGGTCACCGGCGTTTGCTGCTGGGGATTGAACGCTTCGCCCTGGTCGGCGAGCCCGGCGGCGGCGATTTCGTTGGCGGTCAGAAACTCGCTTTCCACCAGCTCGAACACGTCCAGACCGCGCCCGATTTCGGTGGCGTAGATGCGCCCGTCATACCAGTAGCTCGACCAGTATCCGCCCGACGCCAGAATGTCCGGATGCACCGGGCCGCGGTCGAAGAAGCCGATCTCGTAAGGATTGCCCGCGTCGGTGAAGTCGATCACCGTAATCCCGCCCTGGTACCAGGACTGCACGAAGATATCGCGGCCCGGCACCGGGATGATGGACCCGTTGTGGGCGACGCAGTTCTCCACCTCGGACTGGGCGGTCGGGATCTTGAAATAGCTGGCGAACTCCAGGCGGCCGTCTTCGATTTCATAGATCGCATCGGCGCCCCAGGTGTCGGGGTCCTGGGCCCGGCAGCGCGGCCGGCCGCCGCCGCCCCATTCATCAGTGAACAGGACTTTCGTGCCGTCATTGTTGAAGGTCGCCGAGTGCCAGTAGGCGAAACCGGTATCGGTGACCGCGTCAATGCGCGCCGGGGCGCGAGGATCGGAGATATCAAAGATGATCCCGTTGCCCGAACAGGCCCCCGCGGCGAGATTGAGCGACGGGAACACCGTGATGTCGTGGCATTCGTCGGTCCGCGACGTGCGCTGGGTGCCTTCGCCGTGGTCACCGCCGGTCCAGAGCCCGGCGATGCGCCCGGTCTCGTCGTCGGCGAACACGCGCGGGCGATCCACGATGCGCGCAGCGGCCGGATTGTCGACGGGAATCTCGATCACGTCGATGCTGAACAGCGCCGTGTCGGCGTCCCCGGGCAGGCCTTCCACGCACCCTTCAAGCTCTTCTTCCGGACGCACGGAGCTGGTGCCGGAATTGTAGACGATGATCGTGTCGTCATCGCTGGAGACCACCGAGTGGGTGTGCGACCCGCGGCAGGTCTGGACCAGGCCCACCTGCTGCGGCGCGATTGGATTTGAGATGTCGAAGATGCGCAGGCCCCGGAACCGGTCCTCGCTGACCTCTTCGCTCACGCCTTGGCGCCCGCAATCGACCCGGGCGCGCGTGTCCTGGACGGAGACCAGCAGAAGATCACCGACAATGGACACGTCGCCCTGACCGCCCGGACAAACGACCGAGCTGATCAGCTGGGGCGCGCTTCCGCCCAGGCGATACAGATTGAAGCCGTGATAATTGCCGGCCGCCAGAAGATCGCCGGCGAACGCCATGTCGGTGTTGGAGAAGCTCAGGAAGGGAGAGCGCTCGCCGAAGCGGGGAGCGGCGTCCTCCGCGTCTTCAGCCTCCCCGTCGCCGTCGTCCTCACTGGCCAGCTCCGGCGGGAAGCCAGCTGGGTTTTCCGGGTCGAAAAAGCCGGTGGGCTTGGCCAGGCTGGCGACCAGCTCAAGATTCAAGATCGCCTCTTCAGCGTCGCGGAAACCCGCCGCCAGGCCGGCGCGCGGATCGTCGGACAGCTCGGCCAGGATCGCGACCATGCGCCGGATCTCGGCGCGCTGCTCGCTGCGCACGTCATTGACGAAATCAAACAGGATCGGGTCATACGCGGTGCCGCGCTGGTCCAGCAGCTGATCGACCATGACGATCGCGCCTTCATGGTGCGCAATCATCAGATTGAGAAACTGCATGTCGAACTGTGAGCCGGATGCGGCGGCCAGCGCCTCCATCTGCTGGCGACTGGCCATGCCCGCCATGGTGCGGTGAGCGCCTTCATCCATGCCGTCCATGTCATGCATGGCGTGCGGGTCCGAGCCCGGCTCCGGGGCGGTCTCGCCGCGCTGGCGCAGCCAGGTCTGCATGAAGCTGATCTCGTCGGCCTGGGAGGCGTCGATGCGCCCGGCGATGTCGACCAGAGCCTGCGTGCTGGTGCGGTCACCCACCAGGGCGGCCATCTGCACGGCCTGGTGATGGTGCACGATCATGCCTTGCATGAAGCGCACATCGTCTTCGGAGTATCGGTTGGACGCGATCTGAGAGGCTTCTTCAGCGCTGAGCTGGCGGGTCGCCTCACCGGGGGCGCCGGGCTGCACGATCGGCGCCTCCTGAGCGTTGGCGGCGCCCTGCGCGGTGAAGCCGGTCATAAGCGCAGCGAGAGCCGCGCTCACCAAAAACTGTGTGCGTCCAGACATGTAGATCCTCCCAAGAACAACCGGGCGTCAGGCTAATCGCCGATGCGGCGGCTGCAACCCCTGTTGCGCTCAGGAGGTTGCGGAATGGCGCGCACGCCGGCGGCCTCCACCCCTATGGGCTCGGCGCCTATGGAGTGTCGTAGAGGACGCGAAAGCCCACATGGCTGGCCGAGAAGTCCCATTCCTGGGGCTGGCGGGCGGCGGGGCGAAAGCGGGCGCAATAGTTCGGCGCGCACAGGAAGGAGCCGCCGCGGATCGTGCCGGTTCCTCGCGACGCGTCGAACGGGCTCGACGTCCATTCCCAGACATTGCCCGCCATATCGTAGAGCCCGTAGCCGTTGGCCTCGTAACAGCCCACCGGCGCCAGGCCTTGATATCCGTCATCGCCGGTGTTGATCACCGGGAAGGGGCCCTGCCAGGTGTTCGCCCGCCAGGTCCCGTCGGGGCGAAACGCCTCGCCCCAGACAAAGTCGGCGCCCTCGATGGCGCCGCGCGCCGCGATCTCCCACTCGTCTTCGCTCGGCAGCCGCCCGCCCGCCCAGTCGGCGTAGGCGGCGGCGTCCTCATAGGCCACGTGAACCACGGGAAGGGGGCCAAGCCCGTCAATATCGCTGTCCGGGCCGTGGGGCGTCCGCCAGGACGCGCCGGGCACAAAGCTCCACCAGAAGCCGCCGCGCGCCGGATCGACGCCGAACACCGCCGAACCGGGCACGAGCAGGGCGGGATCGATGCCGGGGTGATCGGCCGGGTCGGGCGCGCGTTCAGCGAGGGTCACATAGCCGGTCTCCGCCACGAAGCGGGCGAACCGGGCGTTGGTGACCTCGGCGGCGTCCATGGCGAAGCCCGGCGTCTCCACGGTGCGCGGCGGGCCTTCCTCGCGATTGCGCGCGTTGGTGCCGATCAGATAGGCGCCCGCAGCGACCCGGGCCGCATCCGGCGCCGGCGCCAGGCACGCCGCGATCTCAGGACCGCCCCCGTCGCTTCTGGCGGCGTCTTCCGCGCCGCATCCTGCAAGGACGCCGGTCGCCAGAAGCACCGGGCTGAACACCCGCATCAGAAAATTCGCTTTCAAAGAGGTCTCCAGCCACCTTTGGCGGTGTTGTTCGACTGTGCTGTCCGGACCGGCGCCGCGCCAGCGAAGTCCAAGGCTGTTACGTCGCGACCCGGAGCGCAAGAGTATCCACCGCGCACACGCCGGGCCACCGGGCGCGGCGCACCGCCGCACTTGCGAAACATTCTCAAAGGTGACAAGACGGAGCCTGAAACCGCGCAGCCGGGCTTCGGCGCGCAAACCAAGCGGAGACGGCATGACTTCCTTTCGCTCCCCGATCCATCGCCTGGCGCTTCTGGCCGGCGCCGCTCTTTTCGCTCTGTCCGCTTGCGGTGCGCCGGATGGCGCTGACGAGGCCGCCGGCGGCGCCGCCTCGCCGGGCGAGGTGAACGTCTTCTCCGCGCGCCATTACGCCTCGGACGAAGCGGTCTACGCGGCGTTCACCGAGGAAACCGGCATTGCGGTCAATGTGGTGGAGGCCGGCGGCGATCTTTTGATCGAGCGGGTTCGCACCGATGGCGACCGCAGCCCCGCCGATGTGGTGATCACCGTGGACGCCGGCCGCCTCTGGCGCGCCGAGCAGGCCGGACTGTTCCAGCCGGCGCCGGAGCTTGAGGACGCGCTCGCCAGCGTGCCGGACAATCTGGTGCATCCGCAAAACGACTGGTTCGGCTTCGCCACCCGGGTGCGCGGGATCGCCTACGCCCCGGACCGGGTGGACCCGTCGCAAATCGCCGACTTCACCGATCTCGCCGGTGAGCAATGGCGCGGCCGCGTCTGCGTGCGCTCGTCGAACAACGTTTATAACCAGTCGCTTCTCGCCGCGCTGATCGAGGCCGAGGGCGCCGAGGCCGCCGAAGCCTGGGCGCACGGCGTGGTGCGCAATCTCGCCCGTCCGCCCCAGGGCGGCGACACCGACCAGATTCGCGCCGTCGCGGACGGCCAGTGCGATGTGGCGATCGTGAACCATTATTATGTCGCGCGGGTGGAGCGCTCCGAAGACCCCGCCGACCGTCAGGTGGCGCAGGCGGTGGATTTCGTCATGGCTGATCTCGCCGGCCGGGGCGCCCATGTGAACGTTTCCGGCGCCGGGCTCGCGGTTGGCGCGCCCAATCGCGACAACGCCGTGGCGCTTCTGCGCTTTCTTTTGTCCGAAGAGGCCCAGCGCGCCTTCGCCGAGCTGACCAATGAATATCCGGCCGTTGAAGGCGTCGCCTACGACAATCCGGTGCTCGAGGCGTACGGAACGCCCCAGCCCGACCCGGTGAACATCAACGCGCTCGGCGCCAACGCCGCCGAGGCCCAGCGCATCTTCGACCGGGTCGGATGGCCGTAAGCGCGCCGACACGCCGGTTCGATCCGGTCTGGCCCGCCGCCTTTGCGGCGCTTGTCTGCGCCGCACCGCTTCTGGCGGTCGCGGCGCTCGCCGTTTTCGGGCCCTGGACGGACTATATGGTGCACCTGGTCCAGACCCGGCTGCCGGCTTATCTGGGCCACACCGCGCTGGTGACCGCCATCGCCGCCGGCCTCGCCGGCGTCATCGGCGCGCCTCTGGCCTGGCTGGTGGCGCGCTACGCCTTTCCCGGGCGCGGCGTGTTTGAATGGCTTGTGGCGCTGCCGCTGGCGATGCCGGCCTATGCGGCGGCCTACGCCTGGTATGATCTCACTCAAGGGTTCGGCCCGCTGGGCGGCTATGTGCCCACCGTGCGCGGACCGGTGGGCGCGGGGATCATCTTCGCGGTGACGCTCTACCCCTATGTTTATCTGCTGGCGCGCGAGGCCTTCGCGGGCCAGTCCGCCGACGCCTATGACGCGGCGCGCACGCTGGGCGAATCGCCGCGCGGCGCCTTCCTGCGCGCAGCCCTGCCGCTGGCGCGCCCGGCCATCGCGGCGGGTCTGGCTCTGGTGGTCATGGAGAGTCTGGCGGATTACGGCGCGGTGGTGCATCTGGGCGCGCCGACACTTTCGGTGGGCCTCATCCGCGCCTGGGCCGGTGAGGGCGCCACCGCCGACGCCGCGCGCCTGGCGATGATCCTGGTGGGAATCGCCTTCCTGATCTTCGCGGTCGAGCGCAGCCAGCGCCGCCGCGCCCGCCAGAGCGCGTCCAGCGGCAAGCGCCGGCCGTCGCGCCGCGTAACCCTCACCGGTCCGGCCGCCGCGCTGGCGATCCTCGCCTGCGCGACCCCGGTTCTGCTGGGTCTGGTGATTCCCATGGGCCGGCTCGGCGCGCGCGCGCTGAACGCGCCGCTGGCGAGCGACCTGATGGAAGCGGCGGGCAATTCCCTCTTCCTGGCGAGCATTTCCGGAGCCGTCGCCGCGGTGCTGGGGCTGGCGGCGGCCTATGCGCTTCGAAGCGGGCGCAAGCGGGCGGTGTTCGCCGCGCGCCTTGCCGGGCTCGGCTATGCAGTGCCCGGGTCTGTGGCGGCGCTGGGGGTTCTGGCTCTTTTCGGGCTGGCGCAAGGCTGGCTGGACGCCGGCTGGACCTTTGCGTTCGGCGGGGTGTTTCCTGCGCTCCTGACCGGCTCGGTTTTCGCGCTCATCTTCGCCTACCAGTCGCGCTTCGCCGCCGCGGCGATCGGCCCGGCCGAAAGCGCGCTGGCGCGGGTCACGCCGACCCTCGACGCGGCGAGCCGGACGCTGGGGGCCGGGCCGGGCGAAACCGCTTGGCGGGTTCACCGTCCGCTGATCAGTTCGGGCGCCCTGCTGGCCGCCCTGCTTGTTTTTGTGGAGGTTCTGAAAGAACTTCCCGCCACCATGATCCTGCGCCCGTTCAATTTTGAAACCCTGGCGGTGTCCGCCCACAACTACGCCAGCGACGAGCGCCTGGGTCAGGCGGCCGCGCCGGCTCTGCTCATCGTGCTCATCGCCCTGCCGCCCATGATCTGGATCGCGCGGCGCATCACGGGCGGACGAACCGGGCGGGAGATCACGAAGTGAAGCCGGGAGCGCTCAATGATCGCCGCCTTGCGGTGGACCGCGCGGTGGTGCGCTTCACGCCGGGGCGCCCGGCGGTGGACGGCGCGGACCTGACGCTGACCTGCGGCCGGATCACCGCCCTTCTGGGGCCGTCGGGCTCGGGCAAGTCCACGCTGCTGCGCGCCATCGCCGGACTGGAGAAGCTCGACTCCGGCGCGGTCCGGTTCGAAGGCCGGCTCTGGTCGGGCGATGGGGTGCATCTGCAGCCGGAGACACGGCGCTGCGGCGTGGTGTTTCAGGACTATGCGCTGTTTCCCCACCTTACCGCGCTAGGCAATGTCGCCTTCGGCCTGCGCGGTTCCACGCGGGCGCAGAAGCGCGAGGCGGCGCTCGCCCGGCTTGAAACGGTGGAGCTCGCGCACCGCGCCGGCGCCTATCCACACGAGCTTTCCGGGGGCGAGCAGCAGCGCATCGCGCTGGCGCGCGCCCTGGCGCCGGGGCCGGACGTCATGATGCTGGACGAGCCGTTCTCCGGCCTCGACCGGCGCCTGCGCGCAAGCCTTCGCGAGACCACAGCCGATGCGCTTCGCGCCAGCGAGGCGGCGACGCTCATCGTCACCCATGACGCCGAGGAGGCGCTGGCGCTGGCTGATTCCATAGCGCTCATGAACGAGGGTCGGATCATCCAGCATGGCGCACCGGACCAGCTTTACCTGAAGCCCGCCTCGGTGGAGGCCGCGCGGCTCCTCGGCGCGGTGGAGGTGTTCGACGCCCGCATCGCCACAGGCCGGGCGGACACCCCCATCGGCGCGGTGGAGGCGCACAGCTTTGAAAACGGCACGCTCGTCCAGGTTCTCGTGCGGCCCGAAGGGGTGGGCGTGGCGCGCGCCGACGCCGAGGGCGCGCTGGCCGATATTGTCTCGCGCCGCGCCGCGGCAGGGTACGCCAAGCTGATCTGCCGGCTCGAGAGCGGCCGCGAGGTGGAGGCCCGCGCCTCCCTCGCCGATCCCTTACGCGCCGGCGATGCGGTGCGCCTGGCGCTGGATCCCCACTTCGCCAGCGTCGTGGCGGTGTAGGGGCGTCCGGACATCTCTCAGCCTGCGCGCTTCATCCATAAAAAAGCCCGCGCTTTTCAGCGCGGGCTTTTCACGGGGCTGGGGCCCTGAGGCTTAAGCCGCGGCTTTTTTCTGGGCGGCCGCTTCAGCGATGCGCTCGCGGGCGATCTGGTCGGAGACGATATTGGCCGGACGGCCTTCGTTTTCCGCCTTGTCCAGGATTTCCCCGAGGGTCGATTTCAGGGCGACGAGCTTGCCTTCGACCCACTTGGCGTTGAAGCGGGGATCGATCTCGCCCATGACGTTGATGATGCCGCCGGCGTTGATGACATAGTCGGGGGCGTAAAGGATGCCGCGCTTTTGCAGCTCGGCGCCCATGTCGCGGGTGAGCAGCTGGTTGTTCGCCGCGCCGGCGACGATCTTCACCTTCAGCCGGTCGATCGTGTCGGGATTGATCACCGAGCCCAGCGCGCAGGGCGTGAAGATGTCGGCCTCCACGTCATAGATCGCCTTGGGATCCTCCACGACCGTGGCGCCGGTTTCAGCGGCGAGGGCCTTCAGCTCCGTCTCGCGGATATCAGCCAGGAAGAGCTCCGCGCCGGCCTTGGCCAGGTGGCGCACCAGATAGGCGCCCACATGGCCGGTGGCGCCCTGAACGGCGATCTTCTTGCCGGCCAGGTCTTCAGAGCCGAAGCCGCGCTGGGCGCAGGCCTGGATGCCCAGGAACACGCCCTTGGCGGTGACCGGGGAGGGATCGCCGGTGCCGTCGGGCAGGCCCACCACGTGGCGGGTGTTGCGGCGCGCGGCGACCATGTCGTCGGGCGAGACGCCCACGTCTTCGGCCGAGATATAAGCGCCGCCGAGACCTTCCAGCGCGCGGCCGAAGGCTTCAAACAGCGCCTGGCGGTCAAAATCGCCCTCGGGGCGCATGATCACCGATTTGCCGCCGCCGATGGGCAGGTCGGCCATGATGTTCTTGTAGCTCATGCCCTGGGACAGACGCAGCACGTCGGTCAGCGCCTCGGCGGAGCTCTCATAGCTCCACATACGGCAGCCGCCGACGGCGGGGCCGCGAACGGTGGAGTGCACCGCCAGGATTGCTTTGAGGCCGGAGGCCGGGTCGGTGGCGAACAGAACTTTCTCGTGGTCGTCGAACGCCTGATGTTCGAACACGCTCATGGGCGGGGAGTCCTCTGATGCGGATGACCTAAATATCGCCGTCCAGAAAAAGCGCGGCGCGCCGTCCGGTCACGAAAGCCGGGGTCTGCTCGCCAGGCGCTCAGCGGAACGCGGGCGCGGTCTACCTCTCCGGGCCCAGCGGCGCAAGTCCCGGTTTTTTTTAAGACTTTGTCCGGTCAATCCGCATTCTCAAGGATGCTGCGGATGCGTTTGCGCAAGTCCGGTAAAACATCGTTTTCGAACCATGGGTTACGCGCCAGCCAGACATTGTTGCGCCCGCTGGGGTGCGGCAGCGCAGCAAGGTGAGCGGGGTGTTTTCGCCACTGCGAAACGGTCTCGGTGAGGGTCTTTTGCGCGCGAGTCCCCAGCCCCCAGCGCTGGGCGTGGGCGCCGATCAGCAGGGTCAGGCGTACGTTTGAAAGCGCCGCGTCACATCGCGCCTGCCACAGCGGCGCGCATTCGCGCCTGGGCGGCTTGTCGGCTCCCTTGTGATGGCCGGGATAGCAGAACCCCATGGGCGTGATGGCCACCACACCCTCGTCATAGAACTCCGCCTCGCTCAGCCCCATCCAGCCACGCAGTCGGGCGCCGGACGGGTCGCGGAACGGCTCGTCCAGGGCGTGGGCCGTGGCGCCGGGCGCCTGGGAAATGATCCGGATCGCGCTGGTGGCGCCGCCGCGGATGATCGGCCGGCAGGGATGATCAAAAAACGGCTGGCAGACCTGGCAGGCCCGCGCAGCGCGTTTCACGTCTTCAAAGTGCTCGGGTTCAAAGCTGTCGGGAATGGGCGTCTCGCTTTGAATGCTGGGCTGAGCGGCTATGGGGTGAGCGGGCGCAGCGCCGCTTTAGGCGATATAGAAGAATTCTTCACGGACGATTTTTGCGTCCTTCACCGTATAAAGCGCCACTTCCGAGCTCTGGGTGCGCTCGCCGGTCGCCTTGTCGGTGACGTCCATGGTGAAGCGCACAGCGAAGCGGTCCGGATCAAACAGGAACGGACCGTCGACCTCGCCGCCATGAAACTCCATGGCCTCGCCCCACCAGGCATGTTTGGCGCGGATGGCGTCGAGGCCCTCGGCGGCGCGGGGCATACTGCCCATCTGCGCAGCCTCCACCGACACGCAATCAGGCGCGTAGTGCGCTGTCAGCAGCGCCTCCACACCCGTGCTGCGATTGGCGTCCACGACGGCATTCGCGAGTTTGGTCAGATCATTATTGAACATGGAACCTGTCTCCCGGATGGATCAAAACAGGAACACGCTATGTCAGGCCGGGCCATGCGTCCAGTTCAATCGGACTCCGGCTCTGGATCTGGCGGCAGGGCGAGGCGATACACGCCCTTGAAGTTTTCCGGGTCCGCCGGCTTGCCCTTGCGCAGGATCGCGATGCGGCCCTGGCGCGCCAGATGCACCGCCGAAGAGCGCACATGGCGCATGTGGGCGTTCCACTCATCGCCGAACGCTTCGCGCGCGGCTTCTGAAGGGCAAATGGATTTTCCCACCCCGCGCTGTTCGACAAGGGTGAGAATCGCGGTTTCGATACGGTCTTCGCTCATAGCTTCGAGATAATCGCTTCCATGCGCCGTGACCACCGCCCTTACTGGATGCACGCGCTGTGGGAGCGCTTTGAAAATGTCTGGGCCGCGCGCTTCCTCGCTCCCCATTTCGAGGCGCTGGGCGATCACGCCAAGATCGTGCGGCCCTGGAATGTGGAGGTGTTCGGCCCCAATGTGCGCGCCGGCAAGGCGATCCACATCGTCAGCCGCTCCGATCAGCCGGTGAGCTTCACGGTGTGGTCGCCAAAAGACGCGCCGGGCGAGATCGAGATCGGCGATTGCTGCTTCTTCGCCGGTGGAATTCGAATCCTCGCCGCCAGATCAATCCGGATCGGCGACGGAGCCCTGATGGCCAAGAGCGTGACCATCACCGATTCAGACTGGCACGGGCTTTACAACCGCATCGATCCCGCGCCGCCCGCCGAGCCGGTGGTGATCGGGAATAATGTCTGGATCGGCGACGGCGCCTTCATCTCCAAGGGCGTGCGCATCGGCGACAACGCCGTCATCGGCGCGCGCAGCGTCGTCACCAAGGACATCCCCGCCAACACCGTGGCGGCAGGCTGTCCGGCGCGGCCGGTGAAGACGCTGGATCCGGACGGCCCGTTCAAGACCCGCATGGAATTGATGGGAGATCCTGAGGGCCTCGACGCCTTCATGAGCGCGGCTTACCGCGAGGTGCTGCAGGGCAATTCCACGCTTGGCTGGCTCAGGTCGAAATTTTTCCCTCGCCGGGGCGACTGAAGCGAAGTCACCGCTGCGGGGCGGCTAAAGCCGCGCCTTCAGGCTCAACAGATCGGCCCAGGCTTTCGCCTTCTCCTGGGGGCGCCGGACCAGGAAGGCCGGGTGGAAGGTGGGCAGGGCCGGGATCGTTGCTTCGCCGGCTTTCAGCTCCGCCCATTTGCCGCGCAGCTGGGTGATGCCGGCGCGCTGGCGAAGCAGCGTCTGCGCGCTCATCCCGCCGGCCAGCAGGATGAAGTCCGGATTGGCGAGTTCGATATGGCGCTCTGTAAAAGGGCGGCAGGCTTCGATCTCGGCGTCGGTGGGCTTGCGGTTTCCGGGCGGGCGCCAGAACACGATATTGGTGATGTAGGCGCTGGTCTCGTCCAGCCCGATGGCGGCGAGCATGCGGTCGAGAAGCTGCCCGGTCTCGCCCACGAAGGGCTTGCCCTCGCGGTCCTCCTCCCGGCCCGGCGCTTCGCCGATCACCATGACGCGCGCCTGCGGATTGCCTCGGGCGAACGCGGCCTTCGTGGCGGTGGCCTTCAACGGACAGCCTTCAAAGGCTTCAACGGCGGCCTTGAGATCGTCCAGCGTCGCGCACTTTGCAGCGATCTCTTGTGCGTCTTCGCCTGCGGCGCCGCCATAGCCGGCCGCGCGCGCCGCGGCCGGGGTGGCGCGGGGCGGTGACGCGGCGTCGCTCGAGCCTGAGCCTGAGCTCGAACCCGAGCGTGAAGCAGGCCCGCCGGCTTGCACCGAGAGGGGACGCGTCTGGTCTCCCTGAGGCGCCGGCGCCCGGGCGCGCACCTCGCTGGCGGGGATCGGCGCAGTCTCCACACCCGCCTGGTCCCACCAGTCGATGAGACTTTGCAGCGCGCGCAAATCGGCCTGGTTTAACTCAGCGCTCATTGTCGGGCGTGCACCTGTCTGTCGCGGTCGCGCACGCTGGCCTTCGCCCGCGCGGCGCCCTAGCTCATGAGGAAAGCCTAGGCTAAGACAGGCTAAACGGCTGCGCCAGCGCCAGCGGTGCGAATGGCTGAAAGAGACAGGAGACGACATGGCTGAAGAGGCGATCGAGCGCGAATCCATGGACTATGACGTCGTCATCGCAGGCGCGGGCCCGGCGGGCCTGGCCGCAGCGATCCGGCTGAAGCAGAAATGCGAGGAGACGGGTAAGGACCTCTCCGTCGCGGTTCTGGAAAAAGGCTCCGAGGTCGGCGCGCATATCCTCTCCGGCGTGGTGTTCGACCCTAAGGCGCTCGACGAGCTGTTCCCCGACTGGCGCAATGACGAGACCCAGCCCTTCGACACGCAAGTGAGCGAGGACAAGTTCGTCGCCCTCGGCGAGGCCGGCTCCGCCACGCTGCCCGGCTTCGGCATGCCCGGCTTCATGCACAACAAGGGCTGCTATGTCGGCTCGCTGGCCAATATGTGCCGCTGGCTCGGCGACAAGGCCGAGGCCATGGGCGTGGAGATCTATCCCGGCTTCCCGGCCGCCGACTACATCGTCGAGGACGGCGTGGTGAAGGGCGTCGTCACAGGCGATCTGGGCGTCGCCAAGGACGGCTCTCACAAGGACATGTACCAGCCCGGCATGGAGCTGCGCGGCAAGTACACCTTCATCGCCGAGGGCGCGCGCGGGTCCCTGTCGAAAAAGCTGATCCGCGAGTTTGACCTGTCCAGGGACCGCGAGCCCCAGAAATACGGGCTCGGCATGAAGGAGCTTTGGCGCGTCAAGCCGGAGAAGTTCAAGAAAGGCCTGGTCCAGCACACCATGGGCTGGCCGCTGGACAACGAGACCGGCGGCGGCAGCTGGATGTACCATTTCGGCGACAATCTGGTGTCTGTCGGCTTCGTGGTGCACCTCAATTACAAGAACCCGAACCTGTTTCCGTTCGGCGAGTTCCAGAAGTTCAAGACCCACCCCGACATCGCCGAGATCTTCGAGGGCGCCGAGCGCCTGTCCTATGGCGCGCGCGCCATCACCGAGGGCGGCTATCAGTCGGTTCCCGAACTGGTCTTCCCCGGCGGGGCGCTGATCGGCTGCTCGGCCGGGTTTGTGAACGTGCCGCGCATCAAGGGCAGCCACAACGCCATGAAGACCGGCATGATGGCCGCCGAAGCCGCGTTCGACGCGCTCACCGCCGAGCGTCAGCATGACCGCCTGGACGCCTATGCCGACGCCTATGACCAGTCCTGGGTCAAGGCGGAGCTGAAGAAGGTCCGCAACGTCAAACCGCTCTGGACCAAGTACGGCACCCTGGTCGGGGTTGCGCTGGGCGGTCTGGACATGTGGACCAACGAGCTGTTCGGCTTCTCCATCTTCGGCACGCTGGGCCATGGCGGCGCCGACTACGAGGCCACCAAGCCGGCCGACAAATGCAAGCCGAAAGATTACCCCAGGCCCGACAACGTGCTCACCTTCGACCGCCTGTCCTCGGTGTTCATCTCCAACACCAACCACGAGGAGGACCAGCCGGTTCACCTCGTGCTCTCCGACGCCCAGCTGCAAAAGGAGAGCGAGCTGAAGGTCTACGGCGGTCCGTCGGCCCGCTACTGCCCTGCGGCGGTGTACGAGTGGACCGAAGAAGACGGCTCGGGCGAGCAGAAATTCGTGATCAACGCGCAGAACTGCGTCCACTGCAAAACCTGCGACATCAAGGATCCGAACCAGAACATCAACTGGACCACGCCCGAAGGCGGGGGCGGTCCCAATTATCCGAACATGTAAGGGGCGCGGGGCGGCGATGACTGGTCCCGCGAACGCCATGGTGCGCGCCGGCGCGATCATATGTCTGGGCCTGTCCTTGAGCGCCTGCACCGCAGGGCCGGCCGGCTTCATGGCGCCCGACGCCCGGTCCCAGTCGGCTTATGGCGCGTTTCTCGCCGCGCGCTACGCCGGCGCCACACGCGATGTGGACGCGTCCGCACGCCTTTACGCCGAGGCGCTGGCCTTCGAGCCGGGCTCGGAGCTGATTTCAGAACGCGCCTTCCTGGCCGCCTTGCTGGCGGGCGATTTCGGCCATGCCGACGCCGTCGCCGGGGCGGCCGCCGGCGATCAGGGCGCCTCGCGCCTGGCGCGGCTGTATCTTCAGGCGGCTGTCCTCGCCGGCGCCCGGCTTGAGCCGCCGGAGCGAGACCCCGCGCCCGATCCGTTCTCGGCGATGATCGAGGAGATGCTGCGCGCCTGGACGCTGGTGGACGAGGGCGAGCGCAACGCGGCGCGCGAGCTTGCCGCGGGCTCCGACACGCCGTTTTCAGTCACCGGCCATCTTCTGGTCCATCGGGCGCTGATCCTTGAAGCCGCCGGCGAGCTCGACGCCGCCGAGCGCGCTTACCGGGCTGCGGACACCACGCTGGGCCTTGATGATTTCACCACGGTTTTGCTGGGCGAGTTTCTGGAGCGGCGCGGACGCCGTGATGAAGCGGCGGCGATGTATGAGCGCCGTCTGGCCCAGACGCCGCGCCGCGAGGACCCCGAGGTCTCGCAAAGCCTTCAGCGGGTGAGCGAGCGGCGCCGCGCGCCGCGCTTCCCGCGCCCCGCCGAGGCGGCCGCGCGCGCGCTCTATGCGCCGTCCGCGCTTTTGACCTCCCAGGCGCCGGTGGATTACTCGGCGCTCTATCTGCGCGTCGTTCAACGCCTGGACGGGGACTTCCAGCGCAACACCATGGCTCTGGCCCAGATGCTGGAGGAGCTGACCCTCAATGACGAGGCGGCGCGCGCCTACCGCACCATCGGCGACGGACCGTTCAGCCCCGAGGCGTCGGTGAACGCGGCCTGGCTGGAGTTTCGCTCCGGCGCAAGGGCCGAGGCGCTGGACGAGGCGCGCACGCTGGTGGGCGAAACCCGGCGCGAGGCGCCGAAGCTCTTGCTGGCCGACATGCTGCGCGCGTCCGACCGGTGCGATGAAGCGGCCGTGCTGTACGAAGAGGTGACGGCGGCGCGCCGCGAGGCCGGCGAGTCGCTGGACTGGCGCCCGATCTATTACGCCGGGGTGTGCCGCCAGACCCGCGAAGGCTGGGCGGTGGCCGAGCGCTATTATCTCGACGCGCTGGAGATCGCGCCCGATGAGCCGCGCGTGCTCAACCATTTGGGTTATAACTGGATCGTGCTCGGCGAGCGGGTCGAGGAAGGCTTCGAACTGGTCTCGCGGGCCGCTCAACTGGCGCCGGACAATGGCGCGATCCTGGATTCGCTGGGCTGGGGCCATTTCAAGCAGAACCGGCCGGGCGAGGCGGTGACCTGGCTGGAGCGCGCGGTGGAGCGCAGCCCGTCGGACCCCACCATCAACTGGCATCTGGGCGACGCCTATGCGGCCGTGGGCCGTGATCTGGAGGCGCGCTTCCAGTGGCGCCGGGCGCTGGAGCTGGATCCCGATCCGCGTGAACAGGCCTTGCTGGATCGCCGCCTTGAACTGGGCGTCGCTGCCGGACCGGACGATCTGGAATGAGCGAAGGCGCAACGGAGGTCGCGCCCGCCAAGGTGAACCTCACCTTGCATGTGGGCCGGGCGCAGGCGGACGGGTATCACCCGCTCGCCTCGCTCGTCGTGTTCGCCGACTGGGGCGACACCCTGACCGCTGAGCCGGCGGAAAGCCTCACCCTCACGCTCACCGGCCCCGGAGGCGAGGCGCTCACCGGCGAGCCGCAAAACCTGGTGCTGAAAGCCGCTTACGCCCTGCGCGCCGCGGCCGGAAAGCCGGAGCTGGGCGCGGTGCTGACGCTGGACAAGCATTTGCCGGTGGCGGCCGGTCTCGGCGGCGGCTCGGCCGACGCCGCGGCGGCGCTGCGATTGCTGAACCGGATCTGGGATCTGGGGTTCTCCAGAAAGGCGCTGGCCGAGATCGGCTCGGTGGTCGGCGCGGACATTCCGGCCTGCGTCCATGCGCGCCCGCTCCTCATGAGCGGCATCGGCGAGCGTATCGCGCCGCTGGTGGCCTGGCCCGCGCTTCACGCCGTGATCGCCAATCCGGGCGTGGCCTTGAGCACCGGCGCGGTGTTCAAGGCCTATGATTCGGGCGAGCCTTCGCCGCTTGAGCCTGCGCGCGTCCCGGTCGCGGGGAGTTTCGAGGCCGCGCTGGCGGTCATCGACGCGGGGACGAACCATCTTGAAGCGCCCGCCCGCACACTTCAGCCGCAGGCCGGCGAGACGATCGATGCGCTGGGGGGCCTGCCCGGCGCGCGCCTGGCGCGCATGTCGGGATCGGGCGCCAGCGCCTTCGCCCTGTTTGAAACGCAAGACGCCGCCAAAGCCGGCGCCGACTCGCTCGCCGCCGCGCGCGCGGGATGGACGGTGCGCGTCGTGACGCTGGGCGGTGCGGCGTGAGCGGTGTGTTCCTCATCGTCGCGCTGTGCGGCCTGCTGACGAGCCTTCTGGTGACGGCCCTGGCCATGAAGGCCGGAGTGATCGACCAGCCCAATGCACGCTCCAGCCACAAGACCCCGACGCCGCGCGCCGGCGGGCTGGGGATCGCCGCCGGGCTGGGCGCAGGGCTCGCCGCGGCGAGCGCCTTCCCGGTGGGCGGCGCGGCGCTGGCGCCAGTTCTGGCCCTCATCGCCCTGTTTTGCGCCCTGGGTCTCGCCGACGATCTGGTGACCCTGGACGAGCGGGCGAAATTCCCCGTCTTCGTCACACTCTCTTTGGCGCTGGCCTGGTTCGCCGGCCCGGTTGGCTGGATCGGCCTGACCCCTGATCTGGCCGTATCCCTGCCCTTGTGGGCGGGGCTGGCGGGATCGGGCCTGTTTGTCTTCGTGGTGGTCAATGCGGCCAATTTCATGGACGGCTCGGACGGCATGCTCGCCGCGGTGCTGATCCCGGCGGGCCTGGCGCTCGCCGTCGCCGGACTGGTGGCGGGCGCGCTCAACGCCAGCCTGCTGGGCGCGGCGCTGGCCGCGGGGCTCGCCGGTTTCATCGTGTTCAACCGCCCGCCCGCCCGGGTCTTCGCCGGCGATTGCGGCGCGCTGGCCGCCGGCGCAGCCTACGCCGCCGGCGCGCTGACCATGGCCGGGCAGGGATTTTCCGGCTCGCTCTGGCTGGCGCCGCTCTTCGTGCTGGTCTTCCTGGCCGACGTGCTTTTGACGCTGCTGCGCCGGGCGCGCCATGGCCGTTTTTCGCTCAGCGCCCACCGCGAGCACGCCTATCAACGACTGATCGCGGCGGGCTGGAGTCACCGGCGCGTGGCGCTGGTCTATGGCGGGCTCACCGCGCTGATGTGCGGGGCGGGCCTGGCGGCGGCGCAGGGCCCGGACGCCGCGGTTCCGGCCCTGTTTGCAGTGTGCGTGACCGGGCTGTGCGCGCTCTACGCCGCGGTTGACCGGGTTCAGCGAGCCTGATGGGGTCTTGTGCTTTCTTTCGGGGCGGGGCGGACTATTTTTTTTGACCGAGTCGCACGTATACCTTTCCAACACACTGGGGTAATGGAGCACGCCATGGGCGAGGGCTTGCCGATCACATGGATCATCGCGGGAATCGCCGCGCTCGCGGGGTCGGTGATGGGGCTTCTCAGTCTCGTCAATCCGCGCTGGGGTCAGAGTGTGGTGCGCCTGGCGCCGGATCCGCGCTGGAAAGGCGGCTGGGCGGAGTTTCGCGCCAGCTATGGCGGCGCGCTGATGTTTCTGCACGCGGCGGTCCTGCTCACCCTGGTGATGAGTTTTCAGGCCGGCGCCGGGGCGGTGATGGGGTCAAGCTTCGCCGCCGCCTGCTACTGGCTCGGCATGGCGATCGGCCGCGTCCTGTCGATTCTGGCCGACCGCGAGAAGGAGACCGCCACCGGCTACAATATCGGCGGCGTGGCGTTCGAGCTGGTGATGGCCGGGGCGCTGGGCCTGCCTTTCCTGTCGCATATCGGCGGCTAGGCGCGGCTTCTTCTGGATTTCCTCAAGCAGGGCTGGTATCGGCTTGATGGTCTTGAGGGATTTCAGATGAAACGCCTGTTCTCGCGGCGCCGGCCCGCAGCCTCCATCGTCCTGTTCGGATTCGCCGTGGCGCTGATCGTGTTCGTCGCCGATCAGGCCACCAAGCTGTGGATTCTGAACGGTCTTGATCTCGACGCGCGCGCGCCGGGCGATTCGATCATCCTCATCGATCCGATCTTCAAGCTCACCATGGTGTGGAATCGCGGCGTCAGCTTCGGGCTGTTTCCCGCCGACAGCTGGTGGCAGCGTGGCCTACTGATCGCGGTGTCCCTGGTCATCTCGGGTCTGCTGGCGGTGTGGATGTTCTCGGCGACGCGCCGGCTTCAGGCCCTGGCCTTCGGTCTGATCATCGGCGGCGCGCTCGGCAATGTGCTCGACCGCTTTTTTTATGGCGCAGTGGCCGATTTTCTGGACTTTTCCGGGCTGTATTTTCCCTGGGTGTTCAACATCGCCGATGCGGGCATCAGCGTTGGGGTGGCGGTGCTGCTCCTCGATCTGGTGCTGCACGGCGACAGGGACGCCTGAGCGGGTCGCTGTCAGGGCGCCGAGAAGGCTGGCCTTTTGCTGCGCGCCTCTGTTAGAAGTTCAGCAAGTATTTTTAAGCGGAAGGCTCCACGACATGGAAATCCGGTCCCTGCTCATCGTTGCGGCGGCAGCCCTGATCGGCGCGAGCGCGTGCACCTCCGGCGTGCGCCAGGCTCTGGGCGCCGAGCGCAGCACGCCTGACGAATTTCGCGTCGTGACGATCGCTCCGCTCGCCGTGCCGCCCGAGTATAATCTGCGTCCGCCCCAGCCGGGCGAGCTGCGCGCTGAAGACATCTTCCAGGATCGCCAGGCGCGCCGCGCCCTGTTCGGTGATCTGGACTCCTCGCGCGCCACGGACGGCGAGATCCTGTTCGCCGCCCGGGCCGGCGCTGCGGACGCAAATCCTGACGTGCGCGCCCTGATCGACGGCGAGACCGCCGGCATCGTGCGCAAGCGCGAGGGCCTGGCCGACCGCGTGATGTTCTGGCGCGACGATGAGCGCTTGGTGAATGACGAGGGCCAGCCGCTGGATCCGGTCGAAGAGCAGGCCCGCGTGGAGCGCATCACCGGAGGCGGCGACGTGGAGATCACCCGCCGCCGCAGCGCCCAGTCCAAGCTGCCCGGCCTTTAAGCGCCTGCAGTCATTTTGAAAACACCAGACAGCCCGGGCGCCCGCCTGGGCTGTTTTCGTATCGGCTCGGGATTTGACAGGGCCGCGCGGCGTGCGGATGAATGGCCCCAACGATAACTCGGGGAGAGAACCATGATCCGCATTACTCTGGCCGGCGTCTGCGCCGCCGCCATGTTCGCCGCGTCCGCATTCAGCCAGGACGAGGCGGGCCAGCCGCTAACCGTCATCCACGCCGGCACGCTGATGGCGGCGCCGGGCGAGGACCAGCCGCAAACCGGGATGTCGATCCTGGTGCGCGGTGATCGAATCGAGGCTGTCGAAAGCGGCTTCGTGACGCCCGAGGGCGCCGAGATCATCGATCTCTCCAACGATTACGTGATGCCGGGCTTCATCGACGCCCATGTGCATATCACCAATGAGCAGGGGCCGGGCCGGCGCATCGGCGCGTTTACCGAGGGTGTCGCCGATCGCACCATTGACGGCGTGCTCTACGCCGGACGCACGCTGCAGGCCGGATTCACCACGGTGCAGGATGTGGGCGGTAACATCGAAGCGGTGCGCGCCCTGCGCGATGGGGTCGAGGCCGGTGATATCGTGGGCCCGCGCCTGCGCATCGCCGGCGGCGCGGTGACGCCCACGGGCGGGCACGCCGACATCAATGGCTGGGCGGTGCAGGTGCTGCGCGAGAACGGCAGCCCCTACGCCTGCAACGGCGCGGATGACTGCTCGCGGGCGGTGCGCCAGCTGGTTCAGGAAGGCGCCGACGTCATCAAGATCACCGCCACCGGCGGGGTGCTCTCCTCCACCGGGGCCGGGGTGGAGCAGCAATTCTTTCAAGAAGAGCTGAACGCCATCGTGGAAACCGCCCACATGATGGGCCGGCGCGTCACCGCCCACGCCCATGGCGTCACCGGCATCAACAGCTTCCTGCGCGCCGGCGGGGATTCCATCGAGCACGGCACCTATCTGGACCGCGACTCGATGCGGCTGTTTCGCGACAATGACGCGGTTCTGGTGCCCACCGCCATGGCGGGCGAGTGGGTCAGCCAGCAAGCCGACGCCGGCTGGATGACGCCCTTCCAGGCCGCCAAGTCGCGCATGGTCGGCCCCCAGATGCTCGAAATGGTCCGCCGCGCCCATGAGGGCGGCGTCACCATCGCCTTCGGCACCGATTCCGGGGTGTCGGCCCATGGCGACAATGCGCGCGAGTTCGAGCTCTATGTCGAAGCCGGCATGACCCCCATGGAGGCGATCGCGACGGCCACCACGGTGGGCGCCCGCCATGTGCGCCTGGAGGAAGAAATCGGCCGCATCGCGCCGGGCTTCTCCGCCGACATCGTGGCCGTGGACGGCGATCCGCTGGCTGACATCTCCGAGCTCACCGACGTGGACTTCGTGATGGCCCGCGGCGCCGTGGTGAAGCACGAGGAGTAGGGGGCTCAGCCCCAGACCGCCATTTTGAATTCCCGGGCGCCGCAAGGCGACCCGGGACCTTGTGCCGGTTAAAGCGCTTGCGCCAGTATCGCGTAGAGGTCCCGGGTCGAGCTTCGCCCGTCCGGGAATTCAATCTCCATTGAAAGAGTGACGCATGTCCCAACTCGACGACGCCTTCTCCGGCACCAAGCCGGTCGCCGACGCCCTGAAGTTCGACGAGGCCGCGCTTGAAGCGTGGATGGCGTCCAAGGTGGACGGGTTTGAAGGCCCGCTCAAAATCGAGCAGTTCAAGGGCGGCCAGTCGAACCCGACCTACAAGCTGGACGCCAAATCGGGCCGCTATGTGCTGCGCCGCAAGCCGCCGGGCAAGCTTCTGCCCAGCGCCCATGCGGTGGACCGCGAGTTCAAGGTGATGGCGGCGCTCGGGGCGCAAGGCTTTCCCGCGCCGAAAATGCACGGGCTGTGCGAGGACGAGAGCGTCCTGGGCACGGCGTTCTATGTGATGGATTTCGTCGAGGGCCGGATCTTCTGGGATCCCTATTTGCCCGATCTGGCGGCGGACCAGCGCGCGGCGATCTATGACGCCTCCAACGCCGCGCTCGCCCAGCTGCACGCCATCGATTACGAGAAGGCCGGCCTTGGCGATTACGGCAAGCCGGGCAATTATTTCGACCGCCAGATCGGACGCTGGACCAAGCAGTACAAGGCGGCCGAAACCCATGAGATCAAGGCCATGGACCGGCTGATCGAGTGGCTGCCCGCCCATGCGCCCGAGCAGGAGCGCACCAGCGTGGTCCACGGCGATTTCCGCCTCGACAACATGATTTTTCACCCCACCGAGCCGCGCGTCATCGCGGTGCTGGACTGGGAGCTCTCGACGCTGGGCGATCCGCTGGCCGATTTCACCTATCAGCTGATGCAGTGGCGCACGCCCAAGGATATCCGCTCCGGCTTCCTGGGCGTGAATCTCAAAGCGCTGGGAATCCCCACCGAGGACGAATACGTCGCGGCCTATTGCAAGCGCACCGGCCGGGACGGCATCCCCAAGCTCGATTTCTATATCGCCTACAACATCTTCCGTCTCGCCGGCATCGCCCAGGGCGTCTTCGCCCGCTCGGTGCAGGGCAACGCTTCCAATGAGCGGGCCAAGGAGCTGGGCGCGCTGGTGGAGCCCATGGCCGAATACGCGTGGGAGATCGCCAAGGGGGCGTAGCGCTCCCCTTCGGCCTCGGCGCGCCCTACGGGGCGTCGGACAGATCGCCCGCGCCCGGCAGATCGCCGCTTTCCAGCCTGGAGCGCAACAGCTCGGTGGCCGCCGAGACGTCTCCTCGCGCGTTGCCGATCACCGAGGTGATCTGGTCGCGCTGGGTCTGAGCCAGCCAGATGCCCACCACCTGCACATCGACAACCTGCAGAGTTCCGGCGTCGTTTTCCAGCAGCCGCCAGTTCACCTGATAGCGCCCGCCATCAGGTCCGCCGGTCACTTCGGTCTCGACGATGTAATCGCCCGGGCTGCGCGTGATCGAGCCGGTGACATTCAGGGTCTGGCCAGCATAATTGCCCAGCTCGCTTTCATAAACCGAGAAGGCGTACTCGCGGAACGTGCCGCGAAACTGCGACAGCTGGTCTTCGCTGGCGGTCCGGCGATAGCGCCCCAGAACGAAATTGGTGATGCGGTCGATATCCGCCAGCGTCTGGATGCGGTCGCGGAAATCCCCGCGCACGGTATCCAGCTGAACCTCGCCGGACTCCAGATCCTGCAGCGAGGAAATCACCTCCTGGGCGTTCTGTGAGATGAAGTCTTCCGCATCCTGGGCGATCGCGCTCTGGGCCAGGACCGGAGCGGTCCACAGGCCGAGAGCGGCGAGGGTGGTCACCGCGGCGGTTTTCACAAAATCAAACATCAGCGTCTTCTTTCCCGGCCGTTCGCTTGGGTCGCCGGCCGTTGGTCGACTATCACGTTCAGTATACGCAGCGCGCAGTGCGGCGGTTTCAAGGGCGGCTCAGTACCGGGGCGAGGCGCCTAATCGAAATCTGGCAGATCCTCATAGTCGTCTCCGCCGGTTTCGCCGTTGCGAATGGCGCGCTCGCGGTTCTGGCGCCAGGCTGAGCGCAGCTGGACGTAGGGGTCGATGGCGGTGCGATCCAGCGTGTCCATGGCGTTTTGCGCCCGGGCGCGCTGGTCAAGGCCGTTCAGGCCGCGCAAGGCCCAGGCTTCGCCGGAGTTTGAAAACTCCTCATTCCAGTTGAACGGGTGAGGATAGCGGTCAACGAAACGCGCCCCGCCGTCGCGTACAGTGCTGGGACCCAGCAGCGGCAGCATCAGATAGGGGCCTTCGGGCACACCCCACACCGCGAGCGTCTGGCCGAAATCCTCATTCGCCTGGGGCACGCCGTTGGCCTCGGCGATGGCGAACAGTCCGCCCAGCCCGAACACGGTGTCGACGGCGAAGCTGGTCAGCACCTGGCCCGCAGCCTCCATCTCGCCCTGGAGCACGGTATTGGCGAACACCACCGGCCGGTTGAGATTGTGGAAGACATTGCGCACTCCGGTGCGCGCGAATCCCGGCGTGACGGCGGTGTAGGCGTTCGACGCCGGCTCGATCAGCGCTGAATCCAGCGAGGAGTTCACCTGAAAGATCGTGCGATTGACCGGCTCGAACGGATCATTGGCTTCGCGCGCCTCGGGCGTGGAGGCGCAGGCGGCGAGCGGAACGAGGACAAGCGCGCAGATCAGCGATCTGAGGGGGGCGGTTGAGTGTGTGATGATTGAAAATTCTCCTGAACGTGGTCGTCAGTACATATGTTTAAATCAGCCTGCGAGGCCGGAACGTCAACGCCGCCATACCTGTTCCCGCTTCGTTGCGCTTGAGTGTGCCGTAAAAGACGCATTGAACAGGAGCGGATAATCGCATAAAGATATCTTTATATCGTGCGGCGGACCCACCCGCCGCGTAGCCGATCAAAGGTGTTTCATGACGATCGCCGCTCGCAGCGCGCCCGGTCAGGACCGGGCCATGAAAGTCTCCTTCGAGTTCTTCCCGCCGAAGAATGAGGATATGGAGGCGCGCCTCTGGGAGTCCATCGGACGCCTGGAGCCGCTGAGCCCTCACTTCGTGTCCGTGACCTATGGCGCGGGCGGATCCACCCGCGACCGCACTCACCGCACGGTGCGCCGGCTGGTGACCGAGACCGGGATGAAGCCGGCCGCGCACCTGACCTGCGTGTCGGCCGGCAAGGAAGAGATCGACGGCGTCATCCAGGACTATTGGGACGCGGGCGTGCGCCATATCGTGGCGCTGCGCGGCGATCCGCCCGAGGGAATCGGTGAGAAATACGTGCCCCACGAAGGCGGGTATGTGAACGCCTCCGATCTGGCCGCCGGCATAAAGAAAATCGGCGATTTCGAAATCTCGGTGGGCTGTTATCCCGAAAAGCACCCCGAGAGCCATGATTTCCAGTACGATATCGATCTGCTCAAGCGCAAGATCGACAATGGCGCGACCCGGGCGATCACCCAGTTCTTCTTCGAGGCGGACACGTATTTCCGCTATCTGGAGCGGGTGCGCAAAGCCGGGATCGACATCCCCATCGTGCCCGGCATCATGCTGCAGCCCAACTTCAAGGGCCTCAAGCGCATGGCCGGCATGTGCGGCTCCTCCGTGCCTGAATGGATGGACGAGCTCTATGACGGGCTTCAGGACGATCCCAAGACCCGCGAACTGGTCACCGCCCATGTGGCGGCGGAGCTGGCCTCAAAGCTCGCCGACGGCGGCGCCGACCAGTTCCACCTTTATACGCTGAACCGGGCCGATCTGGCGCTGTCCACCTGCGCGCTGCTCGGTGTGAAACCTGAATCGGAACAAGCCGCAGCTTAGGCGCGGCGAAGCGAGACATAATGACTCGACGTGAACGGATTGAAGCGCTCGAGGCCTTGAGCCGCGAGCGAATTTTGGTGCTGGACGGGGCCATGGGCACCCAGATCCAGACCTACAAGCTGGTTGAAGAGGACTATCGCGGCGAACGCTTCGCAGACTGGTCCTGCTCGATCCAGGGCAATAACGAGACGCTCAACCTGTCTCGGCCCTCGCTGATCAAGGAGATCCACACCGCCTTCTTCGAGGCGGGCGCGGACATGATCGAGACCAACACCTTCTCGGCCACCCAGATCGCCCAGGCCGACTACAAGATGGAAAGCCTCGCCGCGGAGATCGCCGCCGAGGGCGCGCGGATCGCGCGCGCCGCGGCCGACAAGCGCGAGAAAGAAACCGGCGAGCCCAAGGCCGTGCTGGGCGCCATCGGGCCGACCAACAAGACGCTGTCTTTGTCGCCTGACGTGGAGGATCCCGGCTTTCGCGCCGTGACCTTCGACCAGGTGCGCGACACCTATGCCGAGCAGGCCCGCGCCATGGCCGAGCATGTGGACTTCTTCCTGATCGAGACGATCTTCGACACGCTCAACGCCAAGGCGGCGATCAAGGCGATCCTCGATTGCCGCCGCGACGGCCTGATCCCTGACGACATCCCGATCATCCTGTCGGGCACCATCACCGATGCGTCGGGCCGCACCCTGTCGGGCCAGACCACCGAAGCGTTCTACAATTCGATCCGCCACGCCCAGCCCTGGGCGGTGGGGCTCAATTGCGCGCTGGGCGCCAAGGAGCTGCGTCCCTATGTGAAGGAGCTCAACCGCATCGCCGAGTGCAAGGTGCTCGCCTATCCCAACGCCGGCCTGCCCAACGCGTTCGGCGAATATGACGAGACCCCTGAAGAGACCGCCGCCTTCGTCGCTGAATGGGCCGAGGACGGGCTGGTGAACATTCTCGGCGGCTGCTGCGGCACCACGCCGGCGCACATCGCCCAAATCGCCAAGGCCGCCTACGCCGGCACGCCGCGCAAACCCATCGAGCGTCCGCAGGCCATGCGCCTGTCCGGGCTTGAACCGTTCGAGCTGGCTTGAGAGAGACCAATATGACTGAAGAGACGACGACCGAGACCACCAAGTCGCGCGCGATCTTCGTCAATGTGGGCGAGCGCACCAACGTCACCGGCTCTGCGCGCTTTCGCAAGCTGATCAAGGACGGCGACTATGTCACCGCCCTGGAGGTCGCCCGCCAGCAGGTGGAGAACGGCGCCCAGGTCATCGATGTGAACATGGACGAGGGGCTGCTGGACTCCAAAGAGGCCATGGTCACCTTCCTCAACCTGATCGCTGCCGAGCCGGACATCTCGCGCGTGCCGATCATGATCGACTCCTCCAAGTGGGAGGTGATCGAGGCCGGCCTGAAATGCGTGCAGGGCAAGGCGATCGTCAACTCGATCTCCATGAAGGAAGGCGAGGAGGAATTCCTCGACCACGCCCGCGCCTGCCGCGATTACGGCGCCGCGGTGGTGGTCATGGCCTTTGACGAGGACGGTCAGGCCGACACCGCCAAGCGCAAGACCGAGATCAGCGAGCGCGCCTATCGCCTGCTGGTGGACAAGGTCGGCTTTGATCCCAGCGACATAATCTTTGATCCGAACATCTTCGCCGTGGCGACAGGGATCGAGGAGCACAACAACTACGCCGTGGACTTCATCGAGGCGACGGGCTGGATCCGCAAGAATCTGCCCGGCGCCCATATCTCCGGCGGCGTGTCGAACATCTCGTTCTCCTTCCGCGGCAACGAGCCGGTGCGCCGGGCCATGCACTCGGTCTTCCTCTACCATGCCATCAAGCAGGGCATGGACATGGGGATCGTCAACGCCGGCCAGCTCGACATTTATGACGAGATCGATCCCGAGCTGCGCGATCTGTGCGAGGACGTGATCCTCAACCGCCGCGACGACAGCACCGAGCGCCTTCTGCAGGCCGCCGACCGCTTCAAGGGCGACGGCAAGACCGAGAAGAAAGAAGACGCCGAATGGCGTTCGCGCCCGGTGGCGGAGCGCCTGAAGCACGCCCTCATCAAGGGCATCGACGATTATGTGGTGGACGACACCGAGGAGGCCCGCCAGGCCGCCGAGCGTCCGCTGCACGTCATCGAAGGCCCGCTCATGGACGGCATGAACGTGGTCGGCGACCTGTTCGGCGAGGGCAAGATGTTCCTGCCCCAGGTCGTCAAATCCGCGCGCGTCATGAAGAAGGCCGTCGCCCACCTCTTCCCCTTCATGGAGAAGGAGCGTGAGGAGATGGGCCTGGACAAGCAGTCCGCCGGCAAGATCGTGTTGGCGACCGTGAAGGGCGACGTGCACGATATCGGCAAGAACATTGTCGGCGTCGTGCTGCAGTGCAACGGCTATGACGTTGTCGATCTCGGCGTGATGGTCCCGCCGGAAAAAATCCTGCAGACCGCCAGGGACGAGAAGGCCGACATCATCGGCCTGTCCGGCCTGATCACGCCGTCCCTCGACGAAATGGTGACGGTGGCGCTGGAGATGCAGCGCGACGGCTTCGACATTCCGCTCTTGATCGGCGGCGCCACGACAAGCCCGGCCCACACCGCGGTGAAGATCGAGCCCGCCTATTCCAGGGCGCCGGTGGTCCATGTCCATGACGCCAGCCGCGCCGTGGGCGTGGTCTCCAAGCTGCTCTCTGAAGACCACCGCCAGCCCTATTGGGAGGAGCTGAAAGGCAAGTACGCCAAGATCCGCGAGACGCGCGCCCGCACCCAGGGCTCGCGCGACCGCCTGAAGCTGGAAGAAGCCCGTCAGAAGGCGTTTGACGCCGATGTGGAGGGTTATCGCCCGGTGACGCCGAAAAAGCTCGGGATCACCACGATCGACGACGTCAGCCTGGGCGATCTTGAGGAATACATCGACTGGACGCCCTTCTTCTTCGCCTGGGACATGAAGGGGACGTATCCGAAAATCTTCTCCGATCCCAATCGCGGCGAGGCGGCGAAATCCCTGTTCGCCGACGCCCAGGCCATGCTGAGACAGATGGTCGAGGAAAACTGGCTCCAGCCCAAGGGCGTGGTCGGTCTCTGGCCGGCCCAGCGCAAGGGCGACGACGTGGAGATCTATAGCGACGAGAGCCGCCGGACCGCGCTCGGGCGCTTCCACGGCATCCGTCAGCAGACCAAGAAGGACTCCGACAAGCCGCATTTCACGATCTGCGACTACGTCTCGTCGACTCAGAACGACTATATCGGCGGCTTCGCGGTCACGGCCGGCAAGGCCGAAGAAGCGTTCATCCAGAAGTTCAAGGACGCAAACGACGACTATTCGGAGATCATGTTCAAGGCGCTCGCCGACCGCTTCGCGGAGGCCTTCGCCGAGTATCTCCACGCCCGCGTCCGCCGTGAGCTGTGGGGTTATGCGCCCGACGAGACCCTGTCGGCGGAAGAGCTGATCAAGGAAGAATATCAGGGCGTGCGCCCGGCGCCGGGCTATCCGGCCCAGCCCGACCACACCGAGAAAGACCTGCTCTTCAAGCTGCTGGAAGCCACCGACCGGACTGGAATCGAGCTGACCGAGAGCTGGGCCATGAACCCGCCCGCCAGCGTGTCGGGCATGTATTTCGCCCACCCCGACTGCGCCTATTTCGCCGTCGGCCGGATCACCAGGGATCAGGTCGAGGATTATGCCGAGCGCAAGGGCTGGACCCTGCGGCGCGCGGAAAAGGAACTCGGCCCGATCCTGGGCTATGAGCCGGATGTGGAGGAAAAGGCGGCCGCCGCCGCCGAATAGCCGCCGAGTAGCGTTTATCGGTTTGCGGCCGCGCTGTTCGAACCGGTGCGGCCGCGCTAGGCTTCCGGTCTCTGCGAGACTGGAAGGACATGACGATGAAGCCCATCTTGATGACGGCGAGCATGCTGGCGGGCCTCGGCCTGGCCGGGGTCGGCTCTGCGGCCTTCGCCCAGGACAGCGACACCAGCAGCAATTTCGGGGGTCAGGGCGGCGCCAATCTCGACATCGAGGCGATTGAGCCCGCCAGCGAAGCTGTGCGGGTTGGAACGGCGGGCGACGATCCGGCCGACATCGCGCGCTATCTTCTGGCGTCGGGCGCGCGCGGCGCGTCCCTGTCGCCGGACGGCGAAACCATCGCATTTTCATGGTCGATCACCGGCGAGCCCCAGCTCTGGGTCATGCCGGCGCTGGGCGGTCAGCCGAGGCGCCTCACCTTCGGCTCCGGCGCCACCTTCTATCGCTGGCTGCCGGACGGGTCCGGCCTGCTTTACGGCGCGGATAATGACGGCGATGAACAGCCGGCCTTCTTCCGCATCAGCCTGGACGGGACCGAGGAGTCCGTCGTCCTGCCCGCCGCCGAGGGCGGCTTCAGGGTGTTCGGCGATTTTGCAGAGGGCGGCGACTTCGTCTTCTCCTCCACCGAGCGCAACGGGCTGGATTTCGATATCTGGCGCGCTGACCTCTCCGGCGAGGCGTCGCTCGTCTATGAGGGCACATTCGGCTATTTCGCCCGCTCGGTGAGCCCGGACGCGCGCTTTGCGCTGGTGGCCGAGACGGTGGGTGAGGACAGCGATAATCTTTACCTTCTGGATCTTGAAACGGCGGCGTTTTCCACCGTGTCGAGTCCTGATCCGCGCGCCAACCATTCCGGTGGCGGGTTTGAGTGGGCGCCGGACGGATCGGGGTTTTACTTCGCCACCAATCGCGGGCGCGAATTTGCGGCGCTGGAATTTCATGACATCGCCAGCGGCGAAAGCCGGGTCGTGGCGGAGGCGGACGCCGACATCACCTCCTTTGAGCTGTGCGGCGCCGCGGACGGCTATCTCGCCTGGACGGTCAACCGGGACGGCTTCTACACGCTGAACATCCGCGATCTCTCCACCGGCGAAGCGGTGGCCTCGCCGGACCTGCCAGAGGGCGTGTACGGCCTCTCCTGCGGCGCCGACACCGACCGCATGGCCATCGGCGTCAACGGCTGGGCGACGCCGGGCGAGGTCTACACGCTCGATCTCGCCAGCGGCACGGCCACGAAGAGCTTTGACGCCAATCTCGCCGGGCTTGATCCTGATCGGTTCGTGCGCCCGGAAAGCATCCGCATCACCGCTCGCGACGGGGTGGAGTTGCAGGGCCTTCTCTACACCCCCGATGAAAGCTCGCGTCAGGGCGACGGTCCGGCGCCGGTGGTGTTCGACGTTCATGGCGGGCCGACCGGCCAGTCCATGGCGACCTGGAACTCTGACATTCAGTATCTGCTGGATCGCGGCATCGCGGTGTTCCAGCCCAATGTGCGCGGCTCCTCCGGCTTCGGGCGGACCTATGTGACGCTGGATGATCGCGAGAATCGCCTCGATTCTGTGCGCGACCTAGTCGATATGCTCGCCGCCTTCGAAGACGATCCGCGGATCGACGCCTCGCGCGCCGCCGTGCGGGGCGGCTCCTATGGCGGCTACATGGTCAATGCGGTGCTGGCGGCGTACCCGGACGCGTTCGACGCGGGCGTGTCGCTGTTCGGCGTCGCCGACTGGGTCACCGCCCTGGAGGTCGCCTCGCCGGGCCTGAAAGCCTCCGACCGCATCGAATACGGCGACATCACCGAACAGCGCTGGCGGGACTTCTACCAGGAAAACTCGCCGATCCGGCAGGCCGACAGAATCGCAGTTCCCGTGCTGTATTCCCACGGCGTGATGGATCCGCGCATCGACATCTACGAGACCGAGGTGATGGTTCAGACCCTGCGGGAGAACGGCGTGCGCGCCGACTTCATCCGGATTCCTGACGAGGGCCATGGCTGGCGTAAGCTGGAGAACCAGCTCTTCTATTTCCGCCGCGAAGCGGAGTTCCTGGAAGAAATGCTGGTCGAGGACAGCGAGGGGTGAGGACGCTTCGCACCCTCATCGGCGCGGCGGCGGGGCTGTTGCTCCTCGCCGCGCCGGCCTGCGCCGACGACCGGCCGGGCGCGGTCTATGACCCGCAAGCCGATGCGGGCGCCGAGATCGACGCCGCGCTGGAGGCGGCGGAAAGCCGCGGCGCGCCGGCGCTGCTCGTTTTCGGCGCCAACTGGTGCCATGACAGCCGGGGTCTGGCCGCCCACTTAAGCGAGGATCGCGCGCTTGCCGCCTTCATGGCCGAGACCTACGAGATCGTCTTTGTTGATATCGGCGAGCGCGACCGCAATCTCGATCAGCTGGCGCGATTCGGCGTGGAGGCGGTCTACGGCACGCCGACCCCCGTGATCGTGGGCGCGGACGCAGCGATCGTCGAGGTCCAGAGCGTCCACGCCTGGCGCACCGCATACGACGCGGGACCCGCCGATCTGGCGGCGTATTTCGCCCGTCATTCCGGCGCCGGCGCCGCGCCCGTCACCGCCGAGGCGTCGGCCGATCTCACCGCCATCGCGCAGGGCTGGCCGAGCTATCAGTCTGCGCTTCAGGCGCTTGACGGCCTGCCCGAAGCGAGGCGCGCCGACGCCCGCGCTTATCTGGACGGCATGGCGGTCTCCATGGCGCGCCTGTCGCTGGGCCGGGTGGCGCGCGACATGAACACGTCCGCCGCCGACAGCGCCGATCTGGACGCACTGGGCGCTGATCCGGGCGTTGATATCGGCGAGGCGGTCGCCGACCGTCTGGCCGACTATGAGATCGACCTCATCGCGAGATGGCGCGAGCAGCGGGACTAGGGGGGCCCCGCCCGCAAGCCTCTCCGCGTCCGGCTAGGCGACCAGTTCCTGCATATTGGCGGCGAAGAACCGGACGAACTGGTCTGAGGAGAAGGCGCGCAGTGTTGCGAAGTCCGGCGCCGGCTCCTTGTGAGGCGGCTGCAGATGGACTTGCGTCATGGCCCAGCTGGGCGCCACGCGGCCTAAGGCCGGCCTGAAATCCACGATGGTCATATCCGTGTGCCGGTCGTCCGCACCAATTTTAAACACCAGGTCGGAGAGGGCGCCGCGAGGGCCTTCAAGCAACTGAGCATAGGCGTCCGCGGTTGCAATCAGGACTCCGGTGATGTCTCGCTCGGCGTTGCGGCGGGCGGCGTGAGCCGTGATCTGGTCCAGCACCAGGGAGCGCGGACCCGCACCGGTCGGGCGGCTGAAATACATCAGACGGGCTAATTTTTGCATCGTCGCGTCCTAGAATGAGAGCTGTAGCCTGACGGCGTATGAGTGGCTTTCGGGCGCGAAACGCGACGCGGTTTCGGTCGTGTAGTTGGCGAGAACGCGCACGCCGTCTCTCGGTGTCCAGGTCACGCCGGCTGTGTAGCTTGAGGTCTCGCCGCCCAGCACCGGGCCGAAATCGATGCGGTCCGCGCGACCGGTCAGCTCCAGGGCGCCATAGCCCCCCGCGCCAAGCGGCGTCGCCGGGGTTATCGGCTTGAACACGCCTTTGTCCGCGGCGTATTTGCGGCGCTCGCCCGTGAGGGCGACAGACGCCTCCAGGGCGGCTGAACTGACGACGAAGTCGCCCGCGGTCGTATCGATCTCCATGCGCCCCGCGTCCAGTGCGGCGTACCAACGCCCCGCCGAGACTCCCAATTCGCCGCCCGTGAGCAAGGAGCGCCGCGCCTCGCGGCCATAGGATGCGGTCAAGCTGACCTTGGCGGTCTTCGGCGCCAGGTCCGGGTGCGGCCCGGCCTGTAGCGTGACGCCTGATCCGTCGTAATCGAGGCCGCGTACATAGGCGCCGAAATGGACGCTGAGACCGTCTTCGATCACCGCCGTGCGCGCCCGCACCGTGGCGGCGCGCTGGCCACGGCCGAAGCCCTTCGACGCCGACCCGTCAAGCGAGCCGTCGGTCAGCGCAGCGTCGACGGCCCAGTTCGGGCCGTCATAGCGGGCGAACAGGCCGACCCGGCGCCCGATGGCGAAGACCGATCCGTACCGGCTCGCTTCCATGACGACGGTCCCCCCCCTGGGGGGTGTACTTCGTCAGAGACGCCGGCTCCTTGAACTGTCCAAGGGCGAAATGAAAGGCGCCGCCCGCCGTCCGCAAGCCGACATCGCGCCATTCGCCGTCCCGGGCGAAATCATAGCCGGCGACGAAGTCGACCCGTCCCGCGCGTCCGGTCGCGACGATTTCGGCCAGGCGGATATCGGTCTCGGAGGCGTCCGCCCCGCCCAGATCGTAGTGCACTGCATCTGCGAAGATGAGGCCGGACAGAGAGAACCGCGCCTCGGCGTGGGGCGAGGGGTAGGCCGAGGCGGCCTCATCCGCCGCGTGGTCGGTCGGCGGAAGGAATTCCAACATCGCCTTGCCCCCCTACGCGGCGCGCACGGTGGAGAGGAAGCTCTCCACTTCTTGCGACAGGGCGGCCGACCGGGCCTTCAGCTCGGTTGCAGCCTGGCTCACCACTTCGGCGACGTCGGCCGAACGGCTCACCGCCTCCTGCACGCCGGCGATATCGTTGGAGACTGTCCGAGCCCCTTCGGCCGCCTGCTGGGCGCCGGAGGAAATCTCCGCGGTGGCCGAGCTTTGCTCCTCCACGGCCGCAGACAGGGCGGCTGAGGTGGAATCAATGTCGGAGATCCGCGAGATGATCATCCGCGTGGCGTCGACTGCGGCGTTGGTGGCGCCGCTGATCTCGCCCAGACGCTGCGCGATCTGCTCGGTGAGCTTCTGGGTCTGGCCCGCAAGCTGCTTGACCTCCTCGGCCACCACCGCGAAGCCTTTGCCGGCCTCGCCGGCGCGCGCCGCTTCGATGGTGGCGTTGAGCGCGAGCAGGTTGGTCTGTTCAGCCACATCATTGATCGAACCAATGATTTCGTCGACGCCGGCGACCGATTTCATGAGGCGGTCAAGATCTTCGGCGCTGGCGCGAGCCTGGTCGCTGGAGGCGCGCGCCGCCTCGGCGGACTGACCCACCTGGCTGGCCACCTCACGGATCGAGGCGCTGAGCTCCTCGGATGCGGAGGCCATGGCTTCGACGCTGCCGGAGGCCTGTTCGGCCGCGGCCGCCACGGAGCTGGAGCGCTCGCCGGCGCCGGCCACGACGCCGTTCAACTCGGAGGCCCGCGTCTGCAACTCACCCGAGGCGGCCCCGAGCGCGTTCACGATCTCGCCGACTTCCGCTTCGAACTTGCCGGCCATCTCCTCGAGGGCGGCCTTGCGCTCTTTCGCTGCGTTGGCGTCTTTTTCAGCCTGTTCAGCCTGCAGGCGGGTGACCTGGCGGGCGCTGTCGCGGAACACGACAAGGGACCGGGCCATCTCGCCGATCTCGTCCGTCCGGCGCTCGCCGGCGATCTCCACACTCGTATCGCCGCCGGCCAGCGTGTTCATGGAGCCGGTCATGGTGCGCAGGGCGTTGGGAATGCGGATCGAGAGGAACATCGCCACACCCGCCGCCAGGACCAGCGCGAAAATCGAACCGCCCAGCGCGAGCGTTTGAGACCGGGCCGAAGTGTTGGCGCTTTGAGATCCGATGGCGGACTGCTCGGTCAGCGCGGCGTCGCGCGCCGTGTTGGCCGCCGACACCATGAGCGGGCCATACCCGTCCATTCGCGCCAGCGCAGCGTTGAGGTCGGCGCTCGCCTGGTCGATGATTTCAAAAGCTGCGGAGAACGCCGCGAGGGTGTCGATTGCGCTCCGGGTCAATTCACGGCGCTGCGGGCTTACGAGGATCGGAAGCAACACATCGAGCGCAGCGACCGCATCGGAGATCTCGCCTTGAACGCGTTGGGCGTCCGATGCGTCACTATTGATCAGGAACCGTTCCGCATAGAGCCGCGCAAGCAGCAGGCCTTCCTGAGCTTTCGCGGCGTAGAAGGACGCTTCAGTGTCGCCGTCCTGATAGGCTGTCTCGATTACTTCAGACAGGGCGGCGCGCGTCGCCAGGCCGGTTTCCAGAAGGGTTGCTGCGCCGACGGTGCGTTCGGCTTGAGCCGCGCGCTTCATCAAAGGCTTGCCTGTAACCTTCGGCGTTCTGGCGCGTCTCTTCAAGCCCAAGAGCCTGCGCGTGCGATACCAGTGACCCGGACGCCACCTCGAACGACTCCACATGGCTGTCCGCTCCGGTTGTCCGCCAGGCGAACGCGGCGAGCCGCGCGGAGAGAAGATCGATTTTTGCCTGGTTGACCTCGAGGCCCTGACTGGAGCTGGCCTGATAATTTCGCAGCGCCTCTGACGAGGAGCGTGCGCCGGTCACCCCGATCGCGCCGATGGCGAGAACGAGGATGGCGAGAACGCCGAACCCGGCGAAGAGTTGTGATCTGATTGAAAGGGACATGGCGTTCTCCTTATTGGAAGCGCCTTGATAAGGGTCGGGCCGGGTAAATTGGGTCTTAACGCCCGGAGGTCTGTCCGCCCCCGGAATAAAGGCGTAAATAAAATCTATCCAATGAACTGATTTATCGAATACGAATATTCTTATAATCTCGATGTATCGCTGGCGTCGCCGGTGTTTCGGCGTTTTTTGCGACAGCGCCGCGATCCTGTGGAGGTATAGAAATATTTTATAGCTTGCCCGAGATTAACTATATGAATTCAATGAAATTCACCCTTTTGGGGATCGTAAAAAGCAGTTCTTGATTGCAAGCGGGCGGGCCGGTTTTGACGGCGCAGCGCAAAACCGTGGGCGCGGACCTGTCGCGCCGCGTGCGAACTGCGCAAAAAACCGCGCGGCGCGGCCTTGAGCGTCGGTGTTCACGGCGCGTCCTTGCCGTCGTCAAGAGCCCGGCGTAAGCCATCGCGATGACCGACGCTCCGCCCTCCTTACCGGTGAAAGCCGCGCGCCCGGCGGCGACGATCTTCGTCACCGCCACGGTGCTGGTGGACGCGCTGGCGTTCGCGCTGATCATGCCGGTGCTTCCGGCGCTGCTGATGGAGCTTACCGGCGAGGGCGTGGCTGAGGCCGCGCGCTGGGGCGGGATGGCCACCTTCATCTTCGCGCTGGCGCAGTTCTTCTGCTCGCCGGTTATCGGCGGGCTGTCGGACCGCTTCGGGCGCCGGCCGGTGCTGCTCTTGTCGCTCACCGCTCTGGCGCTCGATTTTCTGCTCATGGGGCTGGCGCACGCGCTCTACGTCTTCTTCGCCGCGCGGCTTCTGTCGGGGATTTTCGCGGCGACCCACTCCACCGCCAACGCCTATATCGCCGACGTGCATCCGCCGGAGAAGCGCTCGAACCAGTACGCCATGCTGGGCGCGGCCATGGGGGCGGGCTTCGTGTTCGGCCCGGCGCTGGGCGGGCTCCTGGGCGAGCTCAGCCCGCGCGCGCCTTTCTTTGCGGCGGCGGCCCTGGCCGGCGCCAACGCGCTCTATGGCTGGTTCGTGGTGCCCGAAAGCCTGAAGGCGGAACGCCGCCGCGCGTTTTCCTGGAAGCGCGCCAATCCGTTCGGCACGCTGGCTCGCCTGCGCAAGGCCGAAGGTATCGGGGTGCTGGCGCTGGTCTATCTCTTCTCCCAGCTTTCCGGCTTCGTCTACCCGGCGGTCTGGGCCTATGTGGCGATCGCCAAATTCTCCTGGAGCGAAGCCCAGATCGGCATTTCGCTTGCCGTTTTCGGCGTCATCTTCGTGCTGTCCCAGGCGGTGGTGACACCCTTCCTCCTCAAGCGCATCGGCGAGCGGCGCGCGATCTGGATCGCGCTGTCCATCGAGGCGTTCGCGCTCCTGGGCATGGCTTTCGCGCCCACCGGCTTCTGGGTCTATGTCTTTTTAAGCTTCGCGCTGATCACGGGCATGGAGGGCCCGGCCCTTCAAAAGGTGATGACAGAGCGGGTCTCCGAAGACGCCCAGGGCGAGTTGCAGGGCGGGCTCGCGGCGCTGGGCGGCGTGGTGCTCATCGTCAGCCCGCTTTTGTACACCCAGCTCTTCTTCGCCTTTGCGGGCGGAGGCTCACAGCTGGACTTTCCCGGCGCGCCCTTTGTCATGGCGTCGGTGTTTTGCGCGGCCGCCGTGGCGCTGTTCCTGTTGCGGGTGAAACGCACAGGGTGAGGCCATGGGGCCGCGTCAGACCGCTTCGGGGCGCGTGTCCGGCGAGATCGAGCTTTCCAGCCAGGTGTCGCGCTCTTCGTCCAGCGCCGGAAAAAGCGGCGCGAGGCAGTCCGGGCGCCAGTCTTCCATGGCGAAATAGCGCGCCTTGACGCTCTGGTGCAGGCGCGCACCCGCCACCGGCTTGGGCAGGGTGCGGCTGCGATTGCCGGACTTTTGCAGGCCTTTGGGCCGGGGCATGCCGGCCAGCGGATCCGGCCGGGCGATGTCGTGCAGATCGGGGTTGAAGGACAGCCCCGCCGCCTCGGCTTCGCGCACCATCCACAGAAGCGCCGCATCGGCGAAGGGACGCGCATCGCGCTCGCCGCCGCCGACCCCGCCATGGTGGCCGGGAAACCACATCTCAACCACCTGATCGTCGGGCGCCTTGCCCGAGGGCTGCATGGCGGTGAGCGGAAACAGCTTGCGGTCCTCGTCCAGGGCGCAGGCGTGGCGGGCGCGCTTGACGGTGTGGCTGATCTTGCAGTCGTGAAACCCGTGAGAGCGGTTGAAGAACCGATCAAACGGCAGATTGTCGAACAAATTCGGCATGCCGTTCATGCCCACCGTGTCAAAGCAGCCCAGCATCTCCACCGGCACGCGCTGACCATGGGAGGCGCGAAAATCGCGGGCCTCCTTGTCGTCCGGTTTCACCGCTTCAGAGCGGTACATGTCATAGGCTTCATCGATCCAGTCCAGCCGGCTGCGGCTGACCAGGCCCGAGGCGTAGATCAGCCCGCACAGCGAGCGCGCCGTGAAGGCGCCGCGGGAAAACCCGAAGACGTAAATCTTGTCGCCGGGCTCGTAATTGCAGGCGAGAAAGCGGTAGGCGTCGAAGATCTTCTCCTCCAGCCCGTCGCCGATGGCGCCGCCGAGCATGCTGGTGATCTTGTCTTTCACAGCGTCCATGAAGGTGTCGTCATCGGCGTCGAACGCCGCCCCGACTCCGCTGTCATAATAGACGATCTGGGGGGCGCCGCATGTGGAGTCGGCGGTGGTGTCGGCGCCGGTGAGGTACATGGCCAGCATGGCGACATTGGTGGGCGTCTTCTGGCGCAAGGTCTGCCAGGTGCCGTCACAGCATACGATCAGATGTTTCATCGCCTGGCTCCGCTATTCTGGGACTGAAGCCTTGCGATCGGTCTCGCGCAGGCTCAGCCTCTAAAATAGCAGGCGCTTTGCGGGGGGCGGATAACTCAGCCGAGCCGGTGCTCCAGCACCGGCAGCATGCGGCCTGGAACCAGCTTGCTCGCCCGCTCCTCCACCAGCACCGCGCCCATGGCGATGTAGAAGGCGGCGGCGTTTGGGTCTGACAGGATCACAAGGCGCTCGCAGTCCGCCGAACGCGCCTGGTCGACCGCCCACTCATAGAGGATCCGCCCAAGCCCGGTGCCGATCGCCTCGGGCCCGATGAACAGAAGGTCCAGATCCATCACCCGGCCGCATCCATCGTCCAGGGGCTCGGAAATCTGCGCCACGCCCAGCGGCTCGTCGCCGCGCCAGCCGGCCATGGCGCGCCCCGCCGCCATGGCGTCGGGATCCAGCTGCAGCACCCGCGCCATGATGTTCAACATCTCCGCGTCATAGCCCCAATGGGCCTTCGATCGCAGGATCAGCTGGTTCAACGCGTCGGCATGCTCGGGCCGCGCAGCGCGGAGGATGAGGTCGGTCATGGCGATTGTTGTGAGCGGTTTGCCGCAAAAGCGCAACGCCGCGCCCACCCCCAATGATCGCGGCGAAACCGACGGCCGGGTGGACGCGGTCCTCGACCATGCCGGACGGAGCTGACGCTCCGCCCGGTGGTTTCCGGCCCTAAACCGCGCTTACCGCGCCGTGGCAGTGCTTGTATTTCTTGCCGGAGCCGCAGGGGCAGGGGGCGTTGCGCTGGACCCGGCCCCAGGTGGAGGGATCCTCGGGGCTGACGTCGGCGGTCGCCTGGCGGGTGGCCATGGCCGAGGCGGTGCGCCCTGAAACCGGCGCGCCCGGATCGCTGGCCATCTCGTTGCGCCCGCTCACCGGATCGATATGGCGCGCCTGCATGTCCTTGGGCGGTTCGGGCATGGCGGGGGCGGCGCGGCTGGGGGCCAGGCGCATGTTGAACAGGGTGCGCGTGGTTTCAAACCTGAGCTCGTCCAGCAGGTGTTCGAACAGTGAGAAGGCCTCGGTCTTGAACTCGTTCAAGGGATCGCGCTGGGCGTAGCCGCGCAGGCCCACCACCGAGCGCAGCGCGTCCAGCTGCTGCAGGTGGTCGCGCCAATTGGTGTCGATGGTCTGCAGGAGAAGCTGTTTCTCGATGCGGCGCATCAGCTCCGGACCGATATCGGCGGCCTTTTCAGCATAGGCCTCATCGACGGTCTTTTGCAGGCGCTCCTTGATCTCTTCGTCGGCGATGCCTTCCTCGGCGGCCCAGTCCTTCACCGCAAGCTCGAGGGAGAAATACTTCTTCACCGCCTCGTCCAGGCCGTCCACATCCCACTGGTCGGCATAGGCCTTGGGCGGAATATGGCGCTCGACCAGGCTCTCCACGGCGTCGGCGCGCATGTCCTTGATCACGTCGGAGACGTCTTCAGACGTCATGAAATCGATGCGCTGCTCGAAGATCGCCTTGCGCTGATCGTTCATCACGTCGTCGTATTTCAGGATGTTCTTGCGGATGTCGAAATTGCGCTGTTCGACCTTCTTCTGGCTGGTCTCCACGGCTTTCGACATCCAGGTGTGCTGGATCGCCTCGCCCGGCTTCATGCCCAGCGTGCGCATGATGGAATCAAGACGCTCCGGCGCGAAGATGCGAAGCAGATCGTCCTCCACCGACAGGAAGAAGGCCGAGCGGCCCGGATCGCCCTGACGGCCCGAACGGCCGCGCAGCTGGTTGTCGATCCGGCGGCTTTCATGGCGCTCGGTGCCGATGACGAAGAGGCCGCCGGCCTCCAGCGCCTTTTTCTTCTTCTCCGCCACGTCTGCGGCGATCTTTTCGCGCTCCGCGGCGATCTCGGCCTCGGTGGGCTCCTTGCCGGCTTCCTGCTGCTGCTCCAGCCATTCGGTGACGCGGAAATCCACGTTGCCGCCCAGCTGAATATCGGTGCCGCGCCCGGCCATGTTGGTGGCGATGGTCACAGAATCCGGCACGCCGGCCTGGGCGATGATCCCCGCCTCCTGCTCGTGATAGCGGGCGTTGAGCACCTGGTGGGGGATTTTCTTCTTCTTGAGAACCTCGGAGAGGGTTTCAGAGCGCTCGATGGAGACCGTGCCCACCAGGATCGGCTGATGCTTGGCGTTGGCGGCCTCGATGGCGGCGACGATGGCGTCGTTCTTCTCGTCCATCGTGCGGTAAAGCTCGTCTTCTTCGTCGATGCGCGCCACCGGCTTGTTGGTGGGGATCTCCATGACGCCGAGGCCGTAGATGCCGGCGAATTCCTCGGCCTCTGTGGCCGCGGTGCCGGTCATGCCCGCCAGCTTGTCGTAGAGGCGGAAATAATTCTGGAAGGTGATGGAGGCGAGCGTCTGGTTTTCCGGCTGGACCTCGACGCCTTCCTTGGCCTCGATCGCCTGGTGCAGGCCGTCCGACAGGCGCCGGCCGGGCATCATGCGCCCGGTGAATTCGTCGATCAGGACGACCTTGTCCTCGCGGACGATATAGTCCTTGTCCTTGTTGAAGATCTTGTGCGCTTTCAGGCCCTGATTGACGTGGTGCACGACGGAGATGTTCTCCACATCGTACAGATCGCCGCTCTCGATCAGGTCGCGTTCTCTCAGCAGGGTCTCGATATGCTCGTTGCCGTCCTCGGTGAAGGTGACCGAGCGGGCCTTCTCGTCGATCACATAGTCGTCTTCGTCCAGAAGCGGGATGATCGCGTCGATCGTCTTGTAGAAATCGGTGCGGTCTTCGGTGCGCCCGGAAATGATCAGGGGCGTGCGCGCCTCGTCCACCAGGATGGAGTCCACCTCGTCGACGATGGCGTAATGGTGGGTCGCCTTCTCCTGGGGCCGGCCGCCGAACTGGGTCATTTCGGCCAGCGAGTACTTCATGTTGTCGCGCAGATAGTCGAAGCCGAGCTCGTTATTGGTGCCGTAGGTGATGTCGCAGGCGTAGGCGGCGCGGCGCTGATCATCGAACAGGCCGTGCATGATCACGCCGGTGGTCATCCCCAGCTTGGCGAACACCCGGCCCATCCATTCGGAGTCGCGCTTGGCCAGATAGTCGTTCACCGTGACGATGTGCACGCCTTTGCCAGGAAGCGCGTTGAGATAGGCCGCCAGCGTGGAGACCAGCGTCTTGCCCTCGCCGGTCTTCATTTCGGAGATATTGCCTTCGTGCAGCACGATGCCGCCCATGAGCTGGACGTCGTAATGGCGCTGGCCCAGCGCGCGCTTGGCCGCTTCACGCACCGCTGCGAAGGCTTCGGGCATAAGCTTGTCCAGGGCTTCGCCACCCTCAAGGCGCTGGCGGAACTCGGCGGTCTTGGCCACAAGCTGGTCGTCGTCCAGCGCCTCGAACTCCGGCTCCAGCGCATTGATGCGCTCGACGGTGGGGCGCATTCGCTTGACGATGCGGTCGTTGGAGGATCCGAAGAGCTTGCGGGCGATGTTCAGCATGACGTATCAGCCTTGGCGGGCGCACAATGAAGAAACCGGCGCGCCGCCCTGGCGCCTGGCCAGGCGGCGCGAGCGCGAAGGGGGCCTTAACCCCCACGCGCGACAATGATGATTGTGACTTAAGGAGGCCCTGTTTGACTGTCAATCAAGCCCGCCTGTCGGCCATGGCCTTCGCCCTTGCAAGCCTGATCGTTCTTGGCGCTTGCGGCGAGGGCGAGCCGGGCGAACAAACCGGCGCTCCGTCCGGCGCGCCCGCGCCTTCCGGGCTGCGTTTTCTGGAGACCGACACCCTGCCCGGCGCCCGTGTCGCGGCGCGCGTGGGCGGCACAGCGATCACCTTCGCCGACGTGCGGCGCGAAGCCGCGGTGCGCGAGCTCGTGGAGGACCCCGATGCGCTGACCGCGGCCGACGCCGCCTTCCGTGAGGCGCTGGACGAGCTCATCGATCAGCGCCTTCTGGCGCTGGAGGCCGCGCGCCGCGATCTGCAGGATGAGACCGAGGCGCGCCGGCGCCTGGCCGCCGCCGAGGAGCGCATCCTGGGCAATGTGCTGGTGGAGCAGGCGGTCTCCGATGCGGTGTCGGAAGAGACGATCGCGCGCGTCTATGAAGAACAGTCGCGCCTGGCGCCGCCCGCCGAGGAGATCCGGGCGCGCCATATTCTGGTGGGCGACCGCGAGGAGGCCGAAGAGGTCGCGCGCCTGCTGGCCGAAGGGACCGATTTTGCTCAGCTGGCCGCCCGCGTCAGCCAGGACCCGGCGACCCGCTTTGAGGGCGGGGATCTGGGGTATTTCACTCGCGAGGGCATCCTGCCGGCCTTCGCCCGAATCGCTTTCGCCACGCCGCTGGGCGCGGTGAGCGCGCCGTTCGAGACCGAATACGGCTGGCACGTGGTCACCGTCACCGACCGGCGCAGCCAGCCGCGTCCGGGTCTTGAGACCATGCGGCCCAGCATCGTGCGGTTCCTGACCCTGCAGGGGATCGATTCGCTGCTGGCGGAGATTCGCGAGACCTATCCGGTGACCATCACCGCCGGCGCCGCGCCCGCCGGGCTTCGCGCCCCGCCTGTAGAGGTGGACGGGCAGGCGGACGGGGAGACGGCGTCTGATGCAGGCCCTGAAGGTGGTGATCCGGACGCGCCGGTTGACGCAGAGCCCGGCGAGGGCGAGGGCCAGGATCAGGACTAGGATCAGGACCGGGACGAGGACGGGGCGCTCCGCGCGTTAGCGTTTCCTTCACCCTGCCCCGCGGCTTCGCTTCAAACAGGACCTTTTTTTATGGCAGACTCCACCAATCGCGTTTTACTCGTTGTGGCGTGCGCCCTGCTTGATGCGGACGGTCGCGTGCTGATCGCGCGGCGCCCAAAGGGCAAGGTCCATGCCGGCTTCTGGGAGTTTCCAGGCGGCAAGATCGAAGCCGGGGAGAGCCCTGAACAGGCTTTGATCCGTGAGTTGCGTGAAGAGTTGGGAGTCGAACCATGCGAACAGTGCCTTCAGCCTTTCGCCTTCGCCTCCGAGCCTTTGGAGGACGGGTGCGCGCTGCTCATGCCGCTGTTCGTCTGCCGGCGCTGGGACGGGTTCGTGGACCCGAAGGAAGGCCAGGAGGTCAAATGGGTGAAGCCGGACAAGCTCTCCAGCTACGACCTTCTGCCCGCCGACCGGCCGCTGGCGGCGGAGCTTCGCGACCGGCTGACCGGAGCGCGGGTCTGAAGCGCTTTCTGGCTGACGAGCGCGGCGCCACCGCGATCGAATACGGCCTTCTGGCCGCCATGCTGACTCTCGTCATCATCGGCGCGATCAGCGCGCTGGGCGGCGGCAATGGCGGCCTGTGGACCAATAACGCAGATCAGATCACCGCGGCCATGGGCGGCGGCTAAGCCCCTCCTTACCGGCTTGCACGGCGCCCCCTCTACAATAAGCACAAAGCGGGATTTGCGCTTTTAGCGCCCCCCGCCTAGCCTCCCGCCAAATTGGTTCGGGAGAGATTCATGCGCATTTCGATCACACCGGCGATCACTCCGGCGTTTCTGGCGGCGGCCACCGCGTTTCTGGCGGCGGGCTGCCAGAGCCTGGCCATGGACGCGCCGGGCGAGCCGGAGCGGCGCGTCGAGATCGAGCGCGAGGTCGTCATCGAACACGGCCTGCGCGGCGACGAGGCGCTGCCGGTCGACACAACCGCGCTCCATGACCGCGTGCTCACCATGGACACCCATATCGACATTGATGCGGGATACGCCAGCTACCGGCTGGATCCCGGCGTGTTCAATCGCGCCCAGGTGGATCTGCCTTCCATGCGTGCGGGCGGCCTCGATGCCGGATTCTTCATCGTCTATGTGGGCCAGGGCCTGATCAGCCCCATGGGCTATGAAGAGGCCGCCGGAATCGCCGACCAGAAATACGACGCGATCCTGCGCATGATCCGCGCCTATCCCGATCAGATCGCGCTGGCCGTCACCGCCGATCAGGTCGAGGAGATCCATGAATCCGGCAAGCTCGTCGCCCTCATCGGCATGGAGAATTCCTGGCCGCTGGGGACCGACATCTCCAATGTGGCCCTGTGGGCCGACCGGGGCGTGCGCTATGTCTCCATCACCCACTTCGGCAACAACCAGTTTGGCGGCAGCTCCAATCCGAACCTCGCCGCCGGCGATCCGGCCGAAGATCCCGGTCTCACCGGTCTCGGCCGTGAGCTGGTCGCCGCGCTCAATGATGAAGGCGTGATGGTGGACGTCTCCCATGTGGGGAAGCGCACCATGCTGGAGGCCATCGAGCTTTCCCGCGCTCCGGTGATGGCGTCGCACTCCGGTGCGCGCGCCGTCTATGACCATCCCCGCAATCTCGACGACGAGCAGCTGCGCGCGATCCGCGATAATGGCGGCGTCGCCCAGATGGTGGCGTTCCGCCGCTATATCGCCGAGATCGACCCCGCGCTGGCCCAGGCCGAGCAGGATCTCGCCGCCGAATTCGGGCTGGATACGCCTGAAGGCCGTCAGGCCGCCAGCCAGGCGACGCGCGACATGTTCAACGACCGCCTGAGCGCGCTCAGGGCCTCCATGAACGATGTCACGATCGAGCACCTCGCCGACCATATCGACCACGCCGTCCAGGTGGCCGGGATCGACCATGTGGGCATCGCGTCCGACTTTGACGGAGGCGGCGGCGTCGGCGGCTGGGAAGACGCGACCGAGACGCCGGCGGTCACCGCCGAGCTGATCGAGCGCGGCTATAGCGAGGACGACATCGCGAAAATCTGGGGCGGTAATCTCTTGCGCGTCATGCGCGCGGTGGAAGCGGCCGCCGAGTAGGCGATGACTCCGGGACGGGCGTGCCGCCCGTCTGGTCCATGGATCCGGCATTGCTGACTTCGCATTAGAATGATGGTACAAAATTTGTGGGTATTCCAAGGAAGTGTCCCATGAATGGAACCACCGAAGTGCTGGCGCTTGTACTGGGCGTCTATTTTATCATCGCCGGGCTTGGCGTCGTTCTGCGGCGCAGGCTCATTCCAGAGTTCCTGGCGCGCTTTCGCGATGACCCCGTGATCAGCTTCATGGCCGGCGTGCTCGCGTTGTGGGTCGGCCTCGGCATCCTTGCGCTACATTGGCGATGGGATAACGCCGTCGCTGCAGGGATCACTGTCATCGGCCTGACCGCCGCGCTCAAAGGGGCGCTTCTGATCCTGGTCGGACCGCGCCTCCTCGTGCTCGCAAGGCCCTTCGACAAAGACCTGAAGCTCGCCGCCGTCTGGGGCGCCGTCGTGGCGCTGATCGGCGTCGCGCTGATCATCGCAGCAGTCGCGGGCGCGCCCGCCTGAGCAGCCCGCGAGCGGGCTGACCTCCGGTCGCGGCGTCAACTAGACCGCAGGCTAGGTCCGGCGCGGGGCGAAAAGAGCCAGACGTGAAGCGAGCGCCGGTTTCAGCGCAAGCATCGGCTTCTCCACGCCCACCCGCATCAGCCAGCCGAGCAGGATCGCGCTGACGGCCATCATGGCGAACAGGATCGGAGTGGGCAGGCCCGGAAACGTGTTCATCAGGATCTGACCGGCCGGCCAGTGCAGGATGTACACCCCGTAGCTGATGTCCTCCACCTCGCGCACCGCGCCGCCGGCGCGTCCGGGAATGCGGGCGAAGCCCAGCCACAGGCAGACCTGGGCCATGGCGATCTGGCCGGCGACCATGGCCAGCGGCGTTGAGGACAGGACGAGGGCGGCGGCGGCGAAGGCCAGGACCGGTCCGGCGCCCAGGGCGATCCGGTCGCGCAGGGCGAAAAACGCCGCCCCAACCATGAAGGCGCCGCCAAAGCGCGCCGCAGCATACAGGCTGTCGTCTACCGGGCCTTCATAGGGCGCGATCGCCTCGATCACCGACCAAAGCACGGCCACGCCGGCGAGCACCAGAACACTGCGCGCCCGGCGCCACAGCCCCGCCGCGGCCATGAGGCCGGCGCCCAGATAGCACGCAAGCTCATAGCGGATGGTCCAGAGCGGCGCGTCCATGGCCGCCATGGCATGGGTTTCAAAAACGCCCGGCAGCTCGGCCTGGGGGTTGATCTGTCCGATCATCGCCGCCGGGAAGAACCAGGTTTGCGCCCGGCTGAAATACTCCGGCAGGGACAGTGAAGTCTCCATGGGGCCGATGATCAGCCAGCACACCAACACCGCGGCGATCAGACCGGGAAAAATGCGCAACGCTCGCGCCGCAACGAAATCGGACAATCGCGCGCCTCGCATGAGCGAGGCGGTGAGCATGTAGCCTGACAGAATGAAGAAGCCGTCCAGCGCGTATTGAACCGCCCCGTCCACCGCAATCGCCCACGCGCCAGTGATCGGCAGGCCCATGGGCAGCATGATCGCATGGCCGTAGACGATCAGCAGGGCGAAGCCGATCCGCAAGGCGGTGAAGTTGTTGGACCGGTCCTCGATGCGCCCGTGGGGCGCCAGAAAGAAGCGGCGAAACCCGGCGGCGGGGGAGGCGGTGTCTTGAAACGAGGCGGCCATGGCGGTGATCCTTGAAACACCGCCGTCGCTCTGCAACGCCCGTGCCGGGGTATTGGCTGGTGTCAGCCGGGCTCAGCCTGGGGGATCAGCGCTGTCGCCTCGATCATGTTGACGTTTAGCAGGGGCCCTCGGCGCGCACCTGAAACGCGCGGCCCTGATCGGTCTTCAGCGTGAACCGCTGGTCCTGCACCGCAATCACTTCGCCGGTGATTTCGACCCGCCCGGCCGCCTAGGGCGCTGGACTGGCTGCAAATTCCTGGCCGCGCGCCGCCAGCGTCACCAGCCCGGCGGCGGCGGCGAGGATCAGTGCGGCTACGGCGTCGCGCCGGGACATCAGCGGACCTGAGATCTGCGAAATGAGGGGGGTTAGGTGGAAGAGGCCGGCCCGATGCGTCATCGGGAAGGGGGGAGGGATATCGGCGCCGAGCCAGCCTCTTCACACCGGACAAACGCCGGGATCGCGCGGGTGTTCCCCGTGGGACTGCGCGGTGCGTCCTAGGATGCGGCGGCGCGTTGCAGGCGCTGGATGGTTCGCATGGAGGCGCCGCACAAATGGGCCACCTCCGCCGGCGATGCGCCGCGGCCCAAAGCGCGCGCAGCCATATAGCGGCGCACGCTCTCGATGAATCCCGATTTTGACTGGATCTCCACATAGCCGTTCTGGCCGGCGTTATTGAGCAACACCGAAATAAAGCGCGCCGAGCCGGGGAGCTCTTCGAGAATCTTCTGCGTGCTCAGGCGTTTTGAGGCGTAGCGGTCGAGAAATTCGAGGCTGCGTACGACGCCGTGATGGTAAAAAATCTCGGCTGTGAACCAGTTGAGATAGGGCGTCAGCTGTTCGAAGTTCGCCTCAATGAAGGCCGCCAGAGACGGCTCGCGAAACGAGTTCAGATCCGGCGAGATCAGCCCGTAAGGAAACGCCAACTTCATCTCGCCACCCCTGTCAGGCCGGTTGTTCCGGCGCTTTCCTGTTTCACCCCTGACCCGCGCCATGCGTGTGTCCGGCGCCAGTGCAGGTTTTATCCATTCAGAACGTTGGCGTTAAAGTCAATTACAGCCTGTGGTGACAATGTCGCCGTTCTTCTTCTCGCATCGATCGTCGTAAAGGTTTGGGGGAACGGAGGCGAACACATGACCGACAGCTCAAGCGTCAATGGAAAGATCACCGACGCAGTCGCACAGACTGCGGTCGGCGTGCTGGCCGAGGCGCCCGCGGTCGCCGTCGGCTCGCTCTACCAGGCGGCGGCCCACTCCAACGGGCTGGCGATGGAGAACGCGGTTTCCAATCAGCAGAACCTCAACGCCCTGAACCCGGCCATCGTCTCCCAGGCGATCGCCAAGATTAACGGCGGGTAGGAGGCGACGACATGGCCAAGCGACCCACCCCAAGCCAGATCGCCCGCGCCGCCGCCAGGCGGGAGGCCGAGATCCGCGCAAAGTTTGACGCCGCGCGCGCCGAGGCCCGGTCGGCCAGCGCGGTTGCAGGCGCTTCGGACGATGAACCGTACAAGGCCGCCGGCGCGGATAAGGAGCCCCGCCAGGACGCTTTGTCCGCCGCCAAGGCCAGGATCGATGCGGCGGGCGCGAAGGCATCCGAAGCCGGGCGCTCACGGACGTCGAAGGCCAAGGCTGACGCCGCCCCCGACGCTGACGCTGACGCCGGCTCGGACGACGAGGTCGAGTATCTCGGGCGTGCCTCAGGCGCGGAATTCCTGTCCAGTCTCAACGCCATAAGGAGCGCCCAGATGGCGGCCTCCCGGAGTGCCGCGCTGGACAATCTGGCCAATCCGCTCGGTCAGCAGTCCGCCGCCATGATGACCGAGGACTATCGGTCATTCCTTCAGGGGTCTGAGCAGCTGATCCTGGCGACCTCCGGTCAGGCCATGGCGATCCTGCTCGAAGACCAGGTCAAGGGCGCGGAGATTCTGGCGGTGATCGCCGTCTACCAGGCGGCCATCACCGCGTTCGGCGCCGAAGTGTCCGTCGTGGCCGGCGTCATGAAAGGTGAGTTCAGCTCATGAAACGGTCAACTCAACTCAGCGCCAGCCCCGGCGCCGGTTACTCCGGCCTGCAAAAGCCGGTCTTCGCCCCCGAGCTGCCTTCGATCGAGGAGGTCAAAAATCTGTTTTTCATGGAGCTTCAGCACGAGAGCTATGACGCCTCGGGCGCTCCGCGCCTGCAGTTCGGCGTCGCCGGCGACGACACGCTGGCCCTGACCCGGGTGCGCATCGCCGAGAGCGATATGAGCCCGGCTTTGCGCCAGGTGTTCATCCCGGAGCACCCCGACAAGTCGAGCTTCATGCTGGAGGCCGCCGACGGCGAGCCCGGCCTGGTCATTCTCAGCCTGGGCGCGCCGGTGGGCCCCGAGGTTCAGGCCAGCGTGATCGTCGCGCCCTTTACGACCTTGGCCCAGATATCCCAGGGCGACCATGACGGGCTGTTGCAGATCAATCCGCCCCTCACCGAAACGGTGTGCACGACCCTGATCCTGACCGCCGGCGAGACCGGGTATTTCAAGTATCGCACCAGCGGCACATCGGTCAGCTTTTCGGCTCTGACATCGGATGAAATCACCGACGCGATCCGCCGCGTCGACGGCGAGATCGCCGATCAGATCGCCGCTGTGCTCGCCCAGTTCGCGTTCGAGGTCACGCCGCCCGACGCTTCGAGCCGCGCTCTGGTCTGCGCCGGGCTCGCCCTGTCGCCGACCACCAAGAAGGTGCTGATCGCGCTGTTGCAGGTCACCGGACTGCTCGCCACCGGCGGCGGCGGGATCCTGGGACTGACCGCAACCGCGGGCGGGTGGCTGTCGAAGCTGGGGACCGGCCTGTCCATGGCCGGCGGCCTGGTGCGCGGCGTGACCGGGCTGTTCGGCACGTTCGCGGGCACGAGGGGGGCGGGCAGTCCGGTGGTCACGGGCGCGACCTACGACTTCGTCCTGACCAACGACGCCACCACCATCACGCTCACCTGATCAGAGACGGATCCCGCTCAGCCATGTCGATGCAAGAGGAAATCAGGGCCGAAGTGGCCCGTCAGGTGAAACCGCTCAGAGAGGCGCTCGAGGCCATGTGGGACCAGATGCAGGCGGCCCAGACGGCTCAGGCGGCCGCCGCGGCGGGACCGGACCCGGACGCCTGGCCGCCCACCGGCTGGTTCCAGCCGGGCGGGCAGGGCGCGGCCGGGCCTCAGCCGGCGCGATCCGCCGCCGCCGATGAAGCGATGGCTGCGCACATGGAGCGTCACGCCGCCGAACGCGCACGCGTCAAGCAAGCCGCGGTCCAGTCCCGGATCGCCCGCATCCAGCAGCACGCCGCGGCCCGCGGCGCATGGAGACACAGCCAGGGAGGCAAACCATGAGCGAAGAGAAGAAACCGGCCAAGGACGGCCGGACGCCCGCGCCGGCCGAGGAGGCTGACGCCGTGGAAGAGACGCGGGTCGTGATCGAGGTGCGCGGCTGCGGCGGCTACGACGGATCGGGGATCGTCGACATCAGCGCCGGCCACTCTCTGGCCCAGCTGTTTGAAGGCAGCGTCCAGAACCAGCTTCACGCCGCGAACATCCTGGCCGCGACCACGGCGCGGTGCGTGAACATGATCCTGACCGGCGGCGCCCGTGAGCGTGCGGCCGAGCTCGATGCACTGATCCGCGAGGATCGATGAAATTCTGACGCGTCGTGGACGCGTTCAGAATGTGGAGGGAGCGGGAGGCGCGTGTCGCCCGGTCGCCTTAACAGTACGGCAGCAAAAAGGAGATCGAGATGCCGCTCGTGAGTGAACAGGTCACCGATGCAGTGACCCAGTCCAACGTCAAGGTCGTCGGCGAAGCGCCGGCGATGGCGATGGGCAATCTCTACCAGGCCCTGTCCCATTCCCATGGCCTGATGTACGAAAACTCGGTGAACGCGCAGCTGCACGGCTTCACCAGCGCCCAGGCCGCCGCGACCCAGGGCGTGATGCAGATCTACTCGGTGGACACCGTCTCCGATGCGATCGCCATCTCGCGCATGCTTGCGCCGACCTAGGCCCGGCCACGCCGGATCAGCCCGCCTGGACGGTCCGCATCGCGGATCGCTCCGGGCGGGCTTTTCCTTTGGGGGCGCCGTGCGTCTTCGCCCCCTTGCATCAAAGCGCGCTGCGCTTCATGGTCTGGATTACACGTTCCAAGGGGTGTCCGGCGTTCGAGTGCCGGGCTGAGAGCTTACCCTTAAGGACCGGATCCGGGTCATGCCGGCGTCGGGATGGAGCAGATGGCGAGGGGCTTTCACGCCCGCTTTCTCTCTTCGCGGCCGGCCGCAGCAGTGAAAGCAAGACGCCATGAACAAGCCCACCAACCAGGCCGAATTTCCCACCCCCACCGTCACCACCGGGCCGCTGGCGGGCTCACGCCGGGTGTATTCCAATCCCGCCGCCGCGCCGCATCTCAACGTGCCGCACCGCGAGGTGGAGCTGCACCCCACGGCGCTGGAGCCGGCGGTGCGCGTCTATGACTGCTCGGGCCCCTATACCGATCCGTCGGTCACCATCGACGTGGAGGCCGGCCTCTCCCGCGCCCGCGACGCCTGGGTGACCGCGCGCGGCGGGGTGGAAGCCTATGAGGGCCGCGAACCCACGCCGCTCGATAACGGCAACGCCACCGGCAAGTATCTCGCCCGCGCCTTCCCCGTGCGCCGCCAGCCTTTGCGCGCCACGGGCTCCGGGCCCGTCACCCAGATCGAGTTCGCCCGCAAAGGCGTCATCACCGACGAGATGATCTACGCGGCGGAACGCGAAAACCTCGGCCGCCGCCAGGCGCTCCACGACGCGGCGGTGCGCCACGCCGACGGCGAGCGCTTCGGCGCCGAGCTGCCCGAATTCGTCACGCCGGAATTTGTCCGCGACGAGATTGCGCGCGGCCGCGCCGTGCTGCCCGCCAACATCAATCATGGCGAGCTGGAGCCCATGGTGATCGGGCGCAATTTCCTGGTGAAGATCAACGCCAATATCGGCAATTCGGCCGTCGCCTCCTCGGTGGAGGAAGAGGTCGACAAGATGGCCTGGTCGATCCGCTGGGGCGCGGACACGGTGATGGATCTGTCCACCGGCAAGAACATCCACAACACCCGCGAATGGATCCTGAGAAACTCCCCCGTTCCCATCGGCACCGTGCCCATCTATCAGGCGCTGGAGAAGGTGGGCGGCGTGGCCGAAGACCTCACCTGGGAGATATTCGCCGACACCCTGATCGAGCAGGCCGAGCAGGGCGTGGACTATTTCACCATCCACGCCGGTGTGCGCCTGCCCTATGTGCCCATGACCGCCGACCGCGTCACCGGCATTGTCAGCCGGGGCGGCTCGATCATGGCCAAGTGGTGCCTCGCGCACCACAAGGAGAGCTTCCTCTATGAGCGCTTTGAGGACATCTGCGACATCATGCGCGCCTATGACGTGACGTTCAGCCTGGGCGACGGCCTGCGCCCCGGCTCCATCGCCGACGCAAACGACCGCGCGCAATTTGCCGAGCTGGAGACGCTGGGCGAGCTGACGCAAGTGGCGTGGGAGCGCGGCTGCCAGGTGATGATCGAAGGGCCGGGCCACGTGCCCATGCACAAGATCAAAGCCAATATGGACAAGCAGCTGGAGACCTGCGGCGAGGCGCCCTTCTACACGCTGGGCCCGCTCACCACCGATATCGCGCCGGGCTATGACCACATCACCTCAGGCATCGGCGCGGCAATGATCGGCTGGTTTGGCTGCGCCATGCTTTGCTATGTCACGCCGAAGGAACATCTGGGCCTGCCCGACCGCGACGACGTGAAAGTGGGCGTCATCACCTACAAAATCGCCGCCCACGCCGCCGACCTGGCCAAAGGCCATCCGGCGGCGAAACTGCGCGACGACGCTTTGAGCCGGGCCAGGTTCGAGTTCCGCTGGGAAGACCAGTTCAACCTCTCTTTGGACCCCGACACAGCGCGAGATTTCCACGACCAGACCCTGCCCAAGGACGCCCACAAGACCGCCCATTTCTGCTCCATGTGCGGCCCCAAATTCTGCTCCATGCAAATCACCCGCGAAATCCGCGACGAGTTCGGCACCGCAAGAGCGCCGAACTTCAGCGCCGAAGCCGAAGAGGGGATGGAGCAGAAGGCGGAGGAGTTCAAAGCGCTGGGGAGCGAGATTTATCTGAAGGAGTGAGGGCACCAAAAAGCAAGAAAATAGGATATTGTTGCAACCTGAAATTATATGAAATAACAAATGAACATGGTTCGTAAGTTGGAAGACGAGTGATGTCGGGTAAGATAGTAATAAATAACCTCCGCAGTATCCGGTTCCTAGATTTCGAAATGCCAGGTACAGGCGTTTGGTTGCTCACCGCTGGGAATGGTGCCGGCAAAACAACCTTGCTGGCTTGCATCCGAAGAATCGGAGACTCAACCGCATTTCAGACACACTTTCCAGCATCCCTGAACTCAGATCGACTTGACAACCATCTGGAGGGTTCGATTGAGTACGAGGTGAACGACGAAAAGGTTGAATATGCTTATCGAGGTGAGCGGTGGACTCCTCGACCGCGAACTAATTCAAAATTACTTGACGAATTTGGCTATCCATCTGTTACCTATATTGGGGCGACGGCAGAGCGGATAACACCTCGGTCTGAGGATTTTCAACCGAACAGAATTCGCCCAGCGCCGCAGCCACTAATTCAAGCTGCAAATGAAATTTTTGAAACAAGTAAGTTCGATAACCTTAAAAAGGTGAACCTTACGACAGGCACTGGCAATGAGGCCTTCGTGATGTCATTGGGTGGTGCGCCAGCAAAATATCATTCCGAGCGCCATTTCAGCTTAGGTGAGCTATGTGTCCTTAAGTTGTTGAAGCTCCTGCGCGGCGTCCAAAATAATTCTCTTATAGTTATCGACGAACTTGAAATGGCGCTGCACCCTAAGGCGCAAGTTCGACTAGTTCAGCATCTTCAGAAAGAGGCTAATAGAAAGCGCTTAACAATAATTTTTTCAACGCATTCTTCTACAATATTAAAATCAGTAAATAAAAACTGCATTATTTTCTTAGAGCGCCAAAACGATGGAGTCGTTGTTGCTATTAACGGCTGCTACCCGACTTATGCGCTAGGGAGCATTGCTTACGAGGAAGAGGCCGTTTCTGACGCAGTTATTTACGTTGAAGATGAATTTGCCCGCCAAATATCTATCGAGATGTTCCGGAAATTTGTAAGTGAGAGGTATAACAATCCCGCTAATTGGCCGAGTGTAAAGTTTGCGCCAATTGGCGGTTTTTACGAAGTAGTAAAATTTTTGGATCAAAGTCAAACAATTCTGCCGCCGCAGTGCAGGCAGTCTGCGCTACTCGACGAAGACGTTGTTTCTGAAGTAGTTGAAAAGTGGCGCGATACTGATGCTTTTGTTCCACTCCAGTTGTTTCAGAAGTGGCACAATAAAATTTCATATCTGCCGTGGACACCAGAGGTTGGCATATGCAAGGACATTGTGGATGATATCGAGGGATACGAAATTTTCTTTCGGGCGCGATTTGCGGACAATCAAATTCGCATTCTAAACGCTGTGCGAAATTTTGATACCACCCTAAATGGCAGGCCGCTCCGAAGTTCTGCTAAACAAGCAATTCGTAACCTTATAAGCTATTTGCACCAGAAAACGGGCGTAAATGAAGCGCAGATTCGCGCTGACATTGCTTCTGAGTTCGGGAGGCGTGTTTGGCCAAATGTTCGTGCTGATTTTATGCAAATTTTTGGGGCAAATATAGCTTAAAACGATCCTGAATTCCCGGCCAAGCCCGCAGGGCGGGCGCAGAGCCGGGACCTAACGCGGTCCGAAATTGAAGCGGTCCTTTTTTTTAAGGTTTGAGGTCCCGGACACCGCTTCGCGGTTCCGCGATGACAGGAAGGGCGGAGTAGAGCTTCGGTGTTCGCCGCTGCGTCGTCATCGCGGACTTGATCCGGGATACAGTCCCGTAGGCCGCAGGGCTCGCTGATCCCTGGCCGCCTGCCTTCGCCGGCGTGACGAAGGATGCGGGGTGTGGGTGGCGGGGGCTTTCCCGCAAGCCTGGCGGCCGCATAGCCGCCACCGGACGCCACCACTGTCATCCCGGACGGCGAAGCCGATCTAAGGATCTGAGGCGGTGCCCTCATGGAAACGCATGGGGTCCCGGCTCTCCCTTCGGTCGGCCGGGATGACAAGGGGGTTTGGGGCAAACGCTGGGGCAAGCCCACCCCCAAAAAACCATCAAGCCTTTAAAGGACGTGCCGCGCGTGTCTCGCGGGTCCTTTAAAGGCTTGATGGGTGCGCGTCCCCTCAAGGAGGGGCGTAAAGGGCGGCCCGGACGGGCGCGCGCCTGCTTATCAAGCGCTTATTTGGTTTTCGCCTTGGTGTTGCGCATGTGCTCGAGCCCGCCGACCTGGCCGGTTTTCTGGGACGGCTCGGAGGCGTTGGTTTTCTTCTTCATGTTCTTTTCGGCTTTGGGCTTTTTCGCCTCGCGGCCTTGTTTTTGTTGGCCTTTGGCCATGGGGATCGTCCTTTGAAGAGGGCGGGACGCCCTCCGCGTCTTGCGGGCGGATCGCCTGCAATCCGTCAATTATACCACACCGCGCAAACCGCGCATGCGCAATTTTGCGGGCTTCGGGCACAGGGCGCGCACAAGGCGGCGGCGCGCAGTGGTCGGGCGCTGACGCAAAACTTATCCCCGCCCCTCGCGCTTGCCCGCATACTCCTCCGCCTCGCCCCGCAGGCGGGGGCGCTGTCCGGAGGCGTCCGGGTTTTGAGCGGGGGGAGGGCGGCGCCTCGAGCGTCCGGGTCGCGCCGGGCGCAAAAGAGCGGGCGGGGACGCGTAGGCCGCGTTCCCACGGTCCGGTCAGAAGGGGCGGGCGCCGGCTGCGTTCGTACGGATGGCCCTCGACCTCGATCCATCTCGCCAAGCGACTGCGCCGCGAGGAAGGAGGTGTTAAGACCAAACGTCGCCGGCGGACCCGAGCGTGGACACGCGGGGCTCGATCGACCCCGTCCACGCCCTTCGGTCCGGCTCACGTCCGGCGGGGATAATCCGCCGGGGCCGAGCCTGGATAACGCCGTCGCGCGCGGGCTGTCCTTTACGGGACATGCCGGCCTTCGCCTGGCCTCGCCAGGAGCCTTAGCCGCGTCTGGTCCTTCGGGGCCGCCCGCGCGCACCCCGCCATAACTTCCCGCCGGCGATTGCGCCGGGCGGCGCCTTTAGCGTGCTCGGTTGGTGCGGTTTCGGCCCTCGGGCTTACCGGCCTCGCCTGGCCTCGATCCGGTGGACCTCGCCTTCAAGGACAAGCGACCCTTCGCCCTCCACGCTCAGCCGGCTCACGCCGTCCAGGGCGGCGAGGAATTGCGCCTCGCGGGCCATCAGGCCTTCGGCGCAGGCCATGCGCGTGCTGCGGCCCGGACTGACATCGATCGTCTCGCCGGAGAGGGTGTAGGCGGCGGCGTAGGTGTTGCACCCGGTGGAGCCGCCGACATCGCCCTGCGTAAAGCCAAGCGTGGGCGGGGTCTCGCCCGGGCTGACCGCCTCGCCATTGATCGCGGTGACGGTCCAGGCGTCTCCGGTGAGCAATTTGCGCGTATCCCCGCCGCACCCGGTGAAGCTGCGCTCGCCCAGGCGCACTTCCACGGTGTAGGGGTGGGGCATGTCTGATGCGGCGATGCAGCGCTCATCGCTCACCCGCACGCGCAGGTCCGCGCCGGGCAGGGTGGAGTCAGGCACGGTGAAGCGGGCGCCGCCCTCCATCTCGCGCATGTCATAGCCGTCGGCGGTGAGGCTCTGCTCGCCGTAATCATACTGAAAAGACAGAGTTTCCTCACCGATCTCCAGCACCCAGCCCGGCTCGTCTCCGCGGGCGGTGAGGGGGACGATTTCGAGCGCAAACGCAGAAGGGCCGGCGCGCGTCTCAAGGCTCGCCGCGCCGCCAAGCAGTCCGTCGCTGAGCCGCGGTGCGCGGTCGGCGCCGCTGCTTTCAGGGGAGGCGCGGCCGTTCACATCCTCGCCCGAATCCTCGCCCCGGTCCTCTCCGGCGCCGCAGGCGGCCAGGAGCGGCAAGGCGCAGGCGCAGGCGAGCAAAGTGCGGATCGTCATGTCGTCCCTCCGGATCGGCAGCGCGCCGCCAGCCGTGGCGTCGCGCGTCGACACCACAACGCATGAGGCGCATCGGTGGGCCATTCAAACGCGGGATAGAGGCTTAAAAGCGGCCCTGCTGGTAATCCATCATGGCCTGGCGCACTTCGCCTTCGGTGGTCATGACGAAGGGGCCGCCCGAGACGATGGGCTCGCCGATGGGCTTGCCGGCGGCCAGGATAACCCGCGCGCCCTTCGGCCCGGCGGTGAGGCGGATGACGTCGCCGGCGCCGAACACGCCCAGCATCGCCTCGCTCAAGCGAGCGCCGCCGGTCTCCACCGATCCCGAATGCACGGCGGCGAAGGCGGTCTTGGCGTCGCTCACCGGCTCTTCGAACACGGCGCCCGGCTCCATCACCAGCTCGGCGAAGAGCGGCTCCACGGTCACCCCGGTCACCGGCCCTTCAACGCCGGCGGAGGTGCGGCCCGCAACGATTTTCGCAGCGACGCCGGGGCGGTTGTCCTCGGCCACGCTGGCTGCGTCGTATTCCTGATACGCCGCCGGCTTCATCTTCTCGGCCCGGGGCAAATTCACCCAGAGCTGGAAGCCGCTCATCAGCCCGTCTTCCTGCTCGGGCATTTCAGAATGGATGATGCCGCCGGCCGCGGTCATCCACTGCACGCCGCCTGGCTCGATCACGCCTTCATGGCCCTTGTTGTCCTTGTGGCGCATGCGGCCCTCGACCATGTAGGTCACGGTTTCAAAGCCCCGGTGCGGGTGCGGGGGAAAACCGGCGAGGTAGTCTTCCGGGCGATCGGAATGAAACTTGTCCAGCATCAGGAACGGGTCGAGCACGCGCAGGTCCGGCGTGCCCATGAGGCGGGTGAGCTTCACCCCGGCGCCGTCGCTGGCGGGCATGCCGCGGGTGATCTTCACGATGGGGCGTTCAGTGCGGCTCATGGCGGTCTCCTCGGCTGAGGCGTTAAAGATCGGGCCAGAGGGGTGGTTTGAACAGGGGCGCCGGCGGAGGCTGTGTGTTTCCAGGGTGGAAACGGCCGGCCCGCGCAGACCGCGCCCCGTGGACCTTTTGCGCCGCGCGCGCTAGGCCTTCGCGGCGCCGCATGAGGATCAAGACGCGATGACCGAAGAACCTTTCGTCCTGGGCTGGGAAGAGTGGGCGAGCTTTCAAGGGCTCGGCCTGCCCGCCATCAAGGCCAAGGTGGACACCGGCGCGCGCACCAGCGCGCTGCACGCGGTGGCCGTGGAGCCGTTCGGTCCCGAGAGCAAACCCCAGGTGCGCTTCGTCATGCACCCGATCCCCGACCGGCCCGAGGTGGAGGTGGTGTGCGCCGCGCCGGCCGTGGACCGGCGCGAGGTCACCAGCTCCAACGGCGAGACCGAACTGCGCTGGGTGATCGAGGCGACGGTGAAGATCGGCGAGCGCGACTGGCCCATCGAGGTCTCGCTCACCAATCGCGAGACCATGCAGTACCGCATGCTGCTGGGCCGCACGGCCATTCGCGAAGACATGGTGGTCAATCCCACCCAGTCCTGCGTCCAGGGTCAGCTGAGCTATGATCTTTACGCCAACGTGCCGGCCAAGAAGCCGGTCAGGCGCCCGCTGCGCATTGCGATCCTGACCCGCGAGCCGAAGAACTACTCCTCGCTGCGCCTCAAAGAAGCCGCCGAGGCGCGCGGCCATGTGGCCGAAATGGTCAACACCGCGCGCTGCACCATGGCGATCAACGCAATGAATCCGGCGGTGTATTATGACGGGCGCAAGCTTGCGCGCTATGACGCGGTGATCCCGCGCGTGGGCGCGTCCATGACGAATTACGGCATGGCGGTGATCCGCCAGTTCCAGCTCACCGGCGCCTATATCCTGAATTCCGCTGAAGCCATCGGCGCCAGCCGCGACAAGCTCTACGCCCACCAGGTGCTCGCGCGCGCCGGCATCGGCATGCCCACCACCGCCTTCGCCCACTCGCCCAAAGACACCGGCAATCTCATCGAACACGTGGGCGGCGCGCCTCTGGTGGTGAAGCTGCTGGAGAGCACGCAGGGGCGCGGCGTCGTGCTGGCCGAGACCAAGAAGGCCGCTGAAAGCGTGATCGACGCCTTCCGCGGGCTGGACGCCAACTTCATCGTGCAGGAATTCGTCAAGGAGGCCGGCGGCGCCGACATTCGCTGCTTTGTGGTGGGCGGCAAGGTGGTCGCCGCCATGAAGCGCCAGGCCCAGGCGGGCGAGTTTCGCTCCAACCTCCATCGCGGCGGCGCCGCCGTGAAGGTGCGCATCACCAAGGAAGAGCGCCAGGCCGCCGTGCGCGCCGCGCGCGCCATGGGGCTGGGCGTCGCCGGGGTGGATCTGTTGCGCTCTGAAAGCGGCCCTAAAGTGCTGGAGGTGAACTCCTCACCGGGCCTTGAAGGCATCGAAGCCACCAGCGGCAAGGACGTCGCCGGGCTGATCCTGGAGCATATCGAATCCCATGTGCGCACCGTGCACCGCCCGCCGGCTCGCCGCCCCAAGGTCAAGAGCGCCGGCGGTTCCTAGCCGCGCCGCTGAACTACGACTGAAGCCTGGCCTTCGGGCAAAATAAAACCCCCGCCGCCCAGGGGGGCGGGCGACGGGGGTCTATAAGGCCGGTGCGCGCCCGGACGGGGGAGCCGGGCGCGCGATGGATCAGCCTTACATGCCGGGCATGATCACCTGGTCGATGGCGTGGATGACGCCGTTGGACGCGTCCACGTCAGCGATGACCACGGTGGCGCCGTCCACGGTGACCGTGCCGTCTTCACCGACGACGACCGTGACGGTCTCGCCCTGAAGGGTTTCCAGCTCGTACTCGCCGGCCGGGGTTTCGGCGGCGAGATATTCGCCGGGCACCACGTGATAGGTGAGGATCGAGGTCAGCTGATCCTTGTTTTCTTCCATCAGCAGGGTGTCGACCGTGCCGGCGGGCAGCGCGGCGAAGGCGTCATTGACCGGTGCGAACACGGTGAAGGGGCCTTCACCCGACAGGGCTTCGGCCAGGCCGGCGGCCTGAACCCCGGCGACCAGGGTGGAGAAGTTCTCGTTGCCCGCGGCGATCTCGACGATCGTCATCGGCTCGCTGTGATGATCAGCGGCGCCGTGATGGTCGGCGAGGGCGGGGGCGGCGGCGCCGGCGAAGGCGATCGCGGAAGACGCAAGAAGGGTGGCGAAACGCATGAAGTCAGCTCCGTTTCAGCTGGCAAGGTTTGAAGGACGGCGCGAGGGCCGCCCGTGTTCTATCGTCTATAGAACATACCAACATACGGGGCGCTTAAGCAGCTGGATCACCGCCTGATGGAAATTAACGAAATTTAACCCTTGGTGTCGGTATGCGACTGCGCTGAACCGCCAAAGAAGAAGGCGTCGGCGCCGCCCGCGAAATCGCACAGCCAGCGGACGCCGGGATGCTCCAGCACGGCCGGGTCGGCCACGACGCTCTGGGATCGGATCAGCTGAAAGGGCGAGGTGAACAGGCTGATTTCACTGGCGCCCACGTCCAGCAGGGTGAAGGCGCCGTGGCGCGGATCGTCCCAGATCGTCTCGATCACCTGGCGAATTTCGCGCGGATCCCCTTCAATGGCGGACAGGCAGCGACGGCCGTCGAGCAGCCACACGCCGGTTATGCCGGCCTGCGCATTCTTCTGCGCAGCCTGGGTGGCGATGCTCTCAATTTCTGCTTCGCCCACCCCGCTATCAAGCGTGGAGCGATACGCGACACGAAACATTTTCCACCCCCCGCGGGACCGCCTGTAGCTTTGGAAGAAAGCTGCGCAGTAATAAATTGAATAAACCTATGCTGAATGCATTTACTCAATAAATGCGTTCAATATCAATCATTGTCGAGCCATGTCAGGTCGTCTCGCCCCTAGAGGCTCGTCCCGAAGCCACCGCCGCCGGGGGTCTCGATCTCGATCCGGTCACCCGGCTGCAGATCAAGTCTGAAACGCGCCTCCAGCGGTTCGGCCCTTCCGTCCGCGCGCACCACGCGCTGGCGGCCGGGCGCGCCGTCCGCGCCGCCGTTCAGGCCCGGCGGGGCGATGTGGCGGCGCCCCGACAGGAGCGCGGCCTCCATGGGCTCCAGAAACTCGACTCGCCGCACCGAGCCGTCACCGCCGTGAAACGCGCCGGCGCCGCCCGAACCATGGCGCACCGAATGTTCCAGGATGCGCACCGGATAGCGCAGCTCCAACACTTCGGGGTCGGTGAGGCGTGAGTTCGTCATGTGGGTGTGCACGGCGCTGGCGCCGTCAAAGCCGCGCCCGTCCAGGCGCTCGCCTGCGCCGGCGCCGCCGCAGATCGTTTCGTAATACTGGCGGGTGGAATCGCCGAAGGTGAAATTGTTCATCGTGCCCTGGGCCGCCGCCATGCGGCCTGTTGCGGCGAACAGGGCGTCCACCACAAGCTGGCTGGTCTCCACATTGCCGGCGACCACCGCGCCGGGCGGGCGGGGGTCCAGCATGGAGCCGGGCGGGATGATCAGATCGATGGGCTTCAGGCAGCCCTCGTTAAGCGGAATGGCGTCATCCACCAGGCAGCGCAGGACATACAGCACCGCGGCGCGCGCCACCGCGCTGGGGGCGTTGAAGTTATCGCCGAGCTGGGCGCTGGTGCCGGTGAAATCGATGCAGGCGGTGCGCGCCGTCTGGTCCACGGTGATTTTCACGCGGATCACCGCCCCGTCATCCAGCTTCATCTCCGCCTCGCCGTCTTTCAGCGCGCCGATCACCCGGCGCACGGCGGCTTCGGCGTTGGCCTGCACATGGCCCATATAGGCGCGCACCACCTCCAGGCCCTCGCTGTCCAGCATGGCGTGGAGGTCGCGCGCCCCGCGCGCACAGGCGGCGAGCTGGGCCTTGAGGTCGGCGATGTTCTGGTCGGGGCGCCGCGCCGGATGGGCGCCGCTGGCGAGCACCTCGCTGACCGCTTCGGTCTGGAAGCGCCCGCCGGTGAGGATCTTCACCCCGTCAAACACCACGCCTTCTTCGTCGATGGTTTTTGAAAACGGAGGCATGGAGCCCGGCGCGATCCCGCCGATATCGGCGTGGTGGCCGCGGGCCGCCACAAAGAAGAGCCGCTCGCCATCCTCTGCGCACACCGGCTGGACCACCGTGACGTCGGGCAGGTGGGTGCCGCCATTGTAAGGCGCGTTCAGCGCCACCGCATCGCCGGGTCCGAGATCCGGATGAGCCTCCAGCGCGGCCTTCACGCTGGCCGACATGGAGCCGAGATGGACCGGCATGTGGGGCGCGTTGGCGACCAGATCGCCGGCGGTGTCGAAGACCGCGCAGGAAAAATCCAGCCGTTCCTTGATGTTGACCGAGTGGGCGGTGCGCTCCAGCACCACGCCCATCTGTTCGGCGACGCTCATGAAGCGCCGGTTGAACAGCTCCAGCGTGATCGGGTCGAGGGCGGCGCTGGAGGCGCCCGCGCTCGTGGAGGTGTTGCTGCGGGTCAGGACCAGCATCCCGGTGGCGCTGCGCTCCGCGCGCCAGCCGGCGTCCACCACGATGGTCTGGTTGGCGTCCATGATCAGGGCCGGGCCGTCGATCTGCGCGCCAGAACCCAGCTCCGGCAGGGTGAAGACCGGCGCAGCCTTGAATTCGCGCCCCGTCCACAGCCGGGCCTCGCCGGCCGGTGTCACGGCGCCGTCCTGCTTCATCAGCGAACTTTCGGCGCCGCCGGCGCCGGCCGGTTCACCCTCGGCTTCCGCCGCGACGCTGTCGATGATCAGGGCGCCGCTTTCCGGCGCAAAGCCGAACAGGCGTGCATGGGCGTCGGCGAAGCGGGAGCGAATCTCGGCCTCCTCGCCCCAGGCGACCCCGATGGCGGTGTCCGAGCCTTCGGCGCGCAGGCGGATCTCGCGCGCCGTGCGCAGGCGGGTTCCGCCCTGGCGCTCGACGCTGTCCGAGGCGTCGTCCTCCAGCGTTTCAAGGTCGCCCGCCGCCCTGCCGAGGCCCGCGTCATCGAAGCCGATCTCGAGGCCGAGTTCACGGGCGTCACGGATCGGCGCCAGACCGATGCCGTAGGCCGAAAGGAGGCCCGCCTGGGGGTGAATCAGGGCGGTGGTCATACCCAGCGCCTCGGCCACCTTGCATGCGTGTTGCCCGCCCGCGCCGCCAAAGGCGTTGAGCGCATAGCCGCGCGGATCGACGCCTTGCGCGGTGGAGATCTGCTTGATGGCGTCGGCCATGGCCTCGACGGCGACCGCGAGGAAGCCTTCGGCGGCCGCCTCGGCGCTCCCTAGCTCCATATCCTTCGCAAGCGAAGAAAGTGCGCCCCGGGACGCCTCGGCGTCCAGCGGCCCGTCATGGTCCGGCCCGAAAACCCTGGGAAACCAGTCGGCCTGGATGCGGCCGAGCACGACATTGGCGTCGGTCACCGCCGGCGGTCCGCCGCGCCCGTAGCAGGACGGGCCGGGATCCGCGCCGGCGCTTTTCGGGCCGACGCGGGCGCGCTCGCCATCAAAAGCCAGGACCGAGCCGCCGCCGGCTGCCACGGTATGCACGCTGAGCATGGGCGCACGCAGGATGCGGCCGTCCAGGCGCGCCATGTCGGTGCGCGCATAGCTGTGGCCATCAAAGCGCGACACGTCGGTGGAGGTGCCGCCCATGTCAAAGCCGAGCACCTTGTCAAAGCCGGCCTTCCCGGCGGTTATCGCCATGCCCACCACCCCGCCGGCCGGGCCGGAAAGCACCGCGTTGCGCGCATTGAATCGGCTGGCGTGGGAGAGGCCGCCGCCCGACTGCATGAAATACAGCGGCGCGCCGGCGAGCCCTCGATCGACCCGCCCCACATAATCACGCAGCACCGGCTGCAGATAGGCGTCGATCACCGCGGTGGAGGCACGCGGGACCAGCTTGATCAGCGGGCTGGCCTCGCTGGAGAGGGTCACATGCTGAAAGCCCGCCTCGTGCGCCAGCGCTTCAAGGCGGCGCTCATGGGTGTCATTCACATGCGAATTAAGAAGTGCGATGGCGACGCTCTCAAACCCTTCCGCCCGCGCTTCCTGAAGCCCCTTGCGTGCGGCCGCCTCGTCCAGCGGCTCGACTTCAGCGCCGTCAAAGGCCATGCGTCCGCCAATCTCGACGCTGCGGGCCAGGGGCGCGGGGCGTTCGATCTCGAGGGCGAAGATGTCCGGACGGGTCTGATCGCCGATCTGCAGGATGTCGCCAAAGCCCGTCGTGGTGAGAAACAGCGTCCTGGCGCCGTCCAGCTCCAGAAGCGCATTGGTGGCCACGGTGGTGCCCATCTTCACCGCCGTCAGGGCGCGCTCGGGAATCGGCGCGCCGGTTTCAAGGCCCAGGACGCGGCGAACGCCTTCGGTGGCGGCGTCTTCATAGGCGTCGGAATTGGACAGGAGTTTCAGCGCGGTGAGCGCGCCGTCGGGCGGGCGCCCGATGATGTCGGTGAAGGTGCCGCCACGATCAATCCAGAACTCGAACTCGGTCTTGGCGGTCGCGGTGTCGGTCACGGGCGGCTCCTTTGCGGGGCTGGAGGCGCTATGCAGCACGGATGGCGGCGCGGCTTCAAGCGTCGCGCCGCTGCGGGTGTGCGCCAGCATATCGACTGCGTGCGGCGACTCATCGCCTTGACGGGGCGTAGACGGGGCGGGAATCTAGGGTGTGGACCAAGTCGGGTCCGGTTTGGCGCGTGAGACTCGACCATGAGCTTCTGGCGAAGACTCGCAGACCTCATCATGGGGGCGCGCGATCCGTTCGAGAGCGAAGACGAGGACTGCCCGCCGGGCCGGCGGGTGGACGACGCCGACTACGCCATGGCGCTGATCGGGCTGGGCGCGAAAATGGCCAAGGCCGACGGTCATGTCACAACCGACGAGGTCGCCGCCTTCGCCCAGGTCTTCCGCGCACCGCCTGGTTTTGAAAAACCGCTGCAGCGCGCCTTTGATCTGGCCAAGGAGACGACGCTGGGCTTTGACGGCTACGCCAAGCGCCTGGCGAAGAAATTCCGCCATCACCCGGCCGTGCTCGAAGACGTGCTCGACGGGCTGTTCCACATCGCCAAGGCCGATGGACGCGTGACGCCGGACGAGGAGGACTATTTGTCGCGCGTGGCCGGCATTTTCGGCTTCGCCTCGCTGGAATACGAGCGCATCAAGGTCGCCCATCTCGGCGCGGGGGAGGGAGATCCCTTTGTGCTGCTTGGCGTTTCGCCCACGGCCAGCGAGGACGAGATCAAGCGCGCCTACCGCAAGGCCGCCGCGCAGAACCATCCAGACCGCCTGATCGCGCGCGGCGCCCCGGCCGAGATGCAGAAAATCGCCGACGAGAAGATGGCCGCGATCAACGGGGCCTACAGCCAGATCATGATGCGGCGAAGGGCTGTCGAGGCGGTTTGAGGCGGCTTGGGGTGACGCCCCTGCGCACGGGCTGGAACAGGGCTTGCTTGGCGAAGGTTGAACATTGGTAACGTTGATTGAGCCGCGCGCCCATTGACCCGAAGCGCGCCGCACCCAACTATGAGTATGACCGGGGCGATCAAGCCGGAAGTTTCAGGAGAGCGCCATGACGCATCAACAGGCCTTTTCCGACGTTGGAGTGATGAACGGCGTGCGCGCCGTACTCGCCGGCGTCATCGCCGTCGCTCTGGTGGGCCTTGTCTTCGTGCTCGCGGCTTTTCTCACCATGGCCGCCCTGGTCGCCGCCGGCGTCGCGGCGCTGGGGGCATCGGCCTACTGGCTCTACCGCAAGGTTCGCGGCCGTAAATCCCAGGACGGACCGACCATTCTGGTCGCGCGCCGGGGCCCGCAGGGCTGGACCGTGGACGGCGATCAGGCTCGCGGCGCATAAGCGTCGAGGCGGCCTCCAGCGCTTGTAAGCTGGGCCCGGTGCGGGGTAGAGCCGTTTCATGAGTCTTCGCCATTTCGCCCTTCTTTTTGCTATCTGCCTGATCTGGGGCGTCAATTTCGTCGTCGCGAAATGGTCGCTGTCGGGAACGCCCGAGCTTGTGCCCGGCTTCACCGGCGCGCCGCCGCTCTTCTTCGCCTTCCTGCGGTTCCTGCTGCTCTATGCGATCCTGGCGCCCTTCCTGCGCCCGATCCCCAAACAGATGGGACCCGTGATCGGCGCCGCGCTCACCATGGGCGCGATCCAGTTCGCGCTCCTGTTCATCGGCTTGCGCTACGCCACCCCGTCCGCCATCGCCATCGTGGTCCAGCTCTCTGTGCCGTTCACCACCGTGCTCTCCATTCTGTTCCTGTCTGAACGGGTCGGCTGGGTGAGGGGGATCGGCATGGGCATCGCCTTCGCAGGCGCCGCGCTTGTGGTGTTAAAGCCGGCCGAGTTCTCCTTCACCATCGGCCTGTTCGCCGGCGTCGGCGCGGCTCTCGCCGCGGCGGCGGGTGCGATTTTCGTCAAGCGAACCGCCGTGCCGGCCCTGTCGCTGCAGGCCTGGATCGGGCTGATCAGCTGGCCGCCTCTGCTGCTCTGCTCGCTCCTTCTGGAGCAGGACCAGATCGCTCAGTCGTTTGCGGGCGGCTGGACGTTTTTCTGGACGCTGATCTTCACGGTGGTGCTGGTGAACGTGTTCGGCCATGGCAGCTTCTACTTCCTCCTGCGCCGCTATGACGCCTCGCTGATCGCGCCCATGACGCTCATGGCGCCGCTGATCGGGGTGATTTGCGGCGTCTTGCTCCTGGGCGATCCGGTGACGTGGCAGCTGATCCTGGGCGGGCTTCTGGCGCTCGCCGGCGTCGGCGTCGTGGCCGCGCGCCGGTCGCGCTCCGCCTCTGCGGCGGACGCCCTTGGAAAGCCGCGCTGATGCAGATCGCCGAGCGCCCCTCTCCCAGTTTCAATGACCGCAAGCGCGCGGTCTCCCTGTTGGTGCTGCACTATACCGGCATGGACGACGCCGAGGCGGCCATCTCGCGGCTGTGTGATCCCGACGCGGGGGTCAGCGCCCATTATGTGGTGGCCGAGGACGGTGCGGTGAGCCGGCTCGTGCCCGAAGACCGGCGCGCCTGGCACGCCGGGGCGGGAGACTGGCGCGGCGAGGGCGATGTGAATTCCGCCTCGATCGGGATCGAGATCGTCAATGGCGGCCATTGTTATGGCCTGCCGGCCTTTCCCGACGTGCAGATCGCGGCGGTCGCGGCGCTGTCAAAGGCGATCATGGCGCGCCACGCCATCAAACCCTCCGGCGTCATCGCCCACAGCGATCTGGCGCCGGAGCGCAAGCTGGATCCCGGCGAGCGCTTCCCCTGGCGGCGTCTGGCGGCGGAGGGCGTCGGCGTCTGGCCCACCGGCGTCACCGGCGACCGCACCGTGCGCCACGGGCCGGGCCGCGGCTCCGGCGAGACGCTCGCCCGCCTGCAGGCGGGCTTGCGCGCCATCGGCTATGGCGAGCCGGGCGACGGCGAGTACACCGCGCGCACAAGCGCCGTCGTCGCCGCCTTTCAGCGTCGCTTCCGCCCCGCCCCTGTGGACGGGCTGATCGACGGCGAAACCGCCAACCTCATCGACGCGGTCGCCCGGTTGACGCGCTGAAGGCTTGACCGGGGCCGGGTTCGGAGCGAGTGAAGGCGCGTCAGGCGGCTGGGCGGCCGCTCCTGCAAGCGCCGAAAGGCCGCAGGAGAGGAAAGTCCGGGCTCCATGAAGGCAGGGCGCCGGGGAAAGCCCGGCGGGCCGGTTTACCGGTTCAGGGATAGCGCCGCAGAAAACAAACCGCCGGGATCGCTCGCTCGCGAGCCCCGGCAAGGATGAAACGGTGGGGTAAGAGCCCACCGCCCCGACCGCAAGGAAGGGGGCACGGCAAGCCCCGCCCGGAGCAAGACCGAATAGGGATGCAAAGGCGGTTCGTCCGTCAGGCGCGCCTTCGCGTTCGCATCCGGGTAGGTCGCACGAGGCGGCGCGCAAGCGCCGTCCCAGATGAATGGTCGCCGCGGGGTCCGCCCCGTACAGAACCCGGCTTACAGGCCGCCTGACGCTTCTTCCCCCATCGCCTTCCCCATGCCTTCCCCATGCCTTCGCACCCTCCCGGCCCGGCGCGCCGGCCCCTCCGCCCGGCGTTCGGATGGGAACGAAGCCGTTAACCATGATCGGCCAGGATCCGGGCCAGGATATCGTCAAACCCGCCGTCCGACCCGTCGGCCAGAACGCCTGCGCGGCGGGACGCGATGAGCACGCATGGGAATGCTTGGGACGGACCTGATGAGTTCTTTGTCTGTTCTATTCGTTAACGCGGAAACCCGGTCGTCTTGACTTTATCCACAGGGTAAAACCGGTCAATGTGGAGTCTTGAGGCATTGTTTCCCACGCTGGCCCATGTTATCCCATAGTTAACCGGTTGGCGGGGTGCGAGCCGGATTTGGGGAAGTCACGGTCGTCATGTTCGTCTCCACCACCACCAACGGCATCGATGCGAAAGGGCGGGTTTCGGTCCCGGCCGAATTTCGCGCGACGGTGACCGCTGAAGGGTTTTCGGGGATTTATGTCTGGCCCTCCTTCAACGGCGATTTCCTAGAGGGCGGCGGATCGCGCCTCCTGGAAAGCTACGCCGACGCCATCGAGGAGATGGACCCCTATGACGATGCGCGCACCTCGTTCGAGCGGGTGATCTTCGGCGGCGCCAAGGCGTTGATGTTTGACTCCACGGGCCGCGTCTCGCTGCCCCGGCCGTTCCTGGATCACGCCGGCCTTTCCAAGTCCGCCCTCTTCATCGGCATGGGCAAGCGCTTCGAAATCTGGGATCCGCAGGCCCATGAGGACCGCGCCTCCCACGCGCTGAAATTCGCCCGCGAGCACAAGGGCGCCCTGCGCACCACGCGCCGCAAGCGGGAGCTGGATTCATGAGCCATGTGCCCGTGATGCTCGATCCGGTCCTGCGCGCGCTCGAGCCGCGCGACGGCGGGCTCTATATCGACTGCACCTTCGGGGCGGGCGGTTACACGCGCGCCATCCTGGAGGCGGCCGAGTGCCGGGTCATGGGTGTCGACCGCGATCCTGAAGCGCGCGCCATCGCCCAGCAGATGAAGCCCGCCTATGACGGCCGGCTCGCCTTCGCCTTCGGGCCGTTTTCCATTTTCGACGCGGTGATGGAGGAGGCCGACAGCTCCGGCGCCGACGGGATCGTGTTCGATCTGGGCGTTTCCTCCATGCAGATCGACCAGGCCGAGCGCGGCTTCTCCTTCCAGAAGGCCGGGCCGCTCGACATGCGCATGAGCCGGTCTGGCCCCAGCGCCGCGGACGCGGTGAACGGGCTGGATCTGCGCGATCTGACGGCGATTTTCCGGGTCTATGGCGAGGAGCGTCAGGCCCGCCGCGTGGCCCAGGCCATCGTGCGTGAGCGCGAAGTGGAGCCCATCACCGACACGCTACGCCTGGCCGAAATCATCGCCAAGGCCGTGGGCGGCAAGCCGGGCCGCATCCATCCGGCCACGCGCGCCTTTCAGGGCTTGCGCATCTACGTCAACGACGAGCTGGGCGAGCTGATGCGCGCCCTGGCCGCGGCCGAGCGCCGCCTGAAGCCGGCGGGCCGGCTGGTGGTGGTCACCTTCCATTCGCTGGAAGACCGCATCGTGAAGAATTTCCTGCGGGAGCGGGCCGGTCTGGTTCCCGGCGGGTCGCGCCACCAGCCCGAAGTCATGCCCGAGCACGCGCCGAGCTTCTCGCTGTTGTCGAAAAAAGCCGAAGCGGCCTCCGAGGCCGAAGCGCGCGAAAACCCCCGCTCGCGCTCGGCCAAGCTGCGCGCCGCGGTGCGCACCAACGAGCCCGCCTTCCCCGAACCTGAAAGCGCTTATCCCGGCGCGCCCTCCTATCAGCGCCTTGTGGAGATCGCCCCATGATCCGCATCGTTGAAATCATCGCCGCCTGCGTCGCCGCCGCCCTGCTCGCCGCGCTCTATCTGGCCAAGTCCGGCGCCGCGAGCGATCAGCAGCGCCTGGCCGAGCTGCAGGCCGAGATCGGCCGTGAGCGCGCCCGCATCGGCCATCTCCAGGCTGAAGTGGCGCTGCAGGAGGATCCGGAAAACCTTCGCCGGCTCGCCCGGCTTTATCTGGGATTCGAGCCGCTGCGCCCGGAACAGGAATGGTCGCTGGCCGATCTGCCCCGCGCGCCCCGCGACGGCGGCCCGCAGGCCGAGGACCCGGTGAGGGCGGTGCGCGCAGGCTATCCCGGAGAGGGGCGCTGAGCCGATGAAGCTTTTGCGCCGCCTCCTTCGCAAGGTCACGATTTCGCGCCGGGCCGCGCCGGCCGCGCCGGCCGCGGGCGAGGGCGCGCCGGCTCAGATGACCCGCAGCCTGAAGCTCGCCGCCGCGGTGACGCCGCCGGGCCGGACCCAGCGCCGCCTGCGTGTGGTGGGCTTTGTGCTCGCCGCCGGCTTCGCGGTCACTTCGGTGCGCGCGGTGGACGTGGCCGCCTTCACCGAGACGCGGGAGGGCCCGGACCGTTCCGCCGCCACCGAACCGGTGACGCGCGGCCGCATCTATGACCGCAACGGCGAAATTCTCGCGGCGACCATCGAGACCTACACCGTTTACGCCGACCCCTATCTGGTGTGGGACACGCGCGAGGTGGCCGAGCAACTGGGCGCGATCCTGCCCGATCTTGATTCCGAGCGGCTCCGGCGCCGGCTCGATGCGAACACTCGTTATGTGGAGATCGCGCGCAACATCTCGCCCGCCACGCGGCGCGCCATCCTGCTGGCGGGACAGGCGGGCGTGTACACCAGCGCCACGCCGACGCGGATCTATCCCAAGCAGCGCGCCGCCGCCCATGTCATCGGCTATGCGGGACGCGATCTGCAGGGGCTCGCCGGCGCGGAGCTGGCCTTTGACGCCGAGCTTACCGAACCCAATGGGCGGGTTTCCCTGTCCATCGACGTGATCGCCCAGCATCGGGTGGAGAGCGTTCTGCGCGAGCGCATGGCCTATTACCGCGCCGAGGGCGCCTCGGCGGTGCTGATGCGGGTGGGCACCGGCGAAATCCTGGCCATGGCCTCCCTGCCCGATTTCGATCCCAATCTTTACCAGGACGCGGCCGGGGCGGGGCAGGGCGACATCGATCCTCTGTTCAATCAGGCCAGCAGCGGTGTTTACGAGCTGGGCTCGGTGTTCAAGCCGCTGGCGCTGGCCGCCGGGCTCAATGCCGGGACGGTGACCCTTGAGGACACGTTCGACGCCGGTGAGCCCGTGCATATCGGGCGCTTCACGATCCGTGACTATCGCGGCGAGAACCGCGTTCTCACCGCGCGCGAGATGATCCTCTACTCCTCCAACATCGCCGCCGCGCGCATGGCCGACCAGATCACCGGTCCTGTCCTGTCTGACTTCTATCGTGATCTGCGCCTGTTCGAGGCCGCACCCATCGAGCTTGCTGAAACCGCCCGCCCGCAACTGCCCGAGCGCTGGGGCCGGGTGCAGACCATGACGGCGGCCTATGGCCACGGCCTGTCGGTGAGCCCGCTGGCGCTGACCGCCGCCTACGCCGCGCTGGCCAATGGCGGCGTCTACACCCCGCCCACCCTGCGTCCGGTGGCGCCGGGAGAGACTGTCGCTGGCGAGGCGGTCACCACGCCGGCCATCGCGGCCCAGGTGCTTGGGGTGATGCGCGAGAACATCGTGCGCTCCCAGACAGGGTCTGCGGATGTTCCAGGCCTGGCCGTGGCCGGCAAGACCGGCACCGCCGAGCGCGTCGTGGCCGGCAGCTATGTGGAAGGCAACCGGTTCAACACCTTCGTGGCGGTGTTTCCCTTTGATGATCCCCAATATGTGCTGACCGTGACGCTGGACCGGCCCCAGCCCACCGCCGAGACCCACGGCTTCGCCACTGCGGGCTGGACTGCGATGCCCACCGCCGGCGCGATCCTGACCGACCTTGCAGGCGTTCTTGACATTCACCGCCGTGACGCCGACCCCTCGGCGCGCGCCGACCTGGTGCGCGAAATGTTTCTGCCAAGGGCGCCGGCACTGGTGCCGGCCGAAGAGCCGGTTCCCGTTCCGCAACCGCGCACCGCGCTGGAAGCCACACGATGACGAAGCCGCTCAAAGCCCTGCTCACGCCCGATATGCGCGCGCCGCACGGCGCCGGTGATCTTGCGATCACCGGGTTGGCGCTGGACAGTCGCAAGGTGGCCCCCGGCGAGCTGTTCGCCGCTCTGCCCGGGGTGAAGACCGACGGGCGCAAATTCATCGACGCAGCGGTGGAGCGCGGCGCGGTGGCCGTGCTGGCGCCGCCGGGCGCCACGGCGGATGTTCCGGTGATCGAAGCCGAGGACGTGCCGGGCGCCCTGTCGGCCATGGCGGCGAAATTCCATCCGGGCCAGCCGGCGATCATTGCGGCGGTCACCGGCACCAACGGCAAGAGCTCCACGGTGGAGTTCCTGCGCCAGATCTGGGCTCAGGCCGGGATCGAGGCCGCGGCCCTGGGCACGCTCGGGGTCACGCGCGCTTCGGGGCGCACGGAGGTCGGCTACACCACGCCGGACGCCATTGCGCTGCACCGCTCCATCGACGCGCTCAGCCAAGAAGGCGTGACGCATCTGGCCATGGAGGCGTCGAGCCACGGTCTGAAGCAGAAGCGCATGGACGGGGCGAAGGTGACGGCGGCCGCCTTCACCAACCTCACCCAGGACCATCTCGATTATCACCCTGACTTCGAGGACTATTTCAGGGCCAAGCTGGGCCTGTTCACCCGCGTCACCGCTGAAGGGGCGCCGGCGGTGATCAACATGGATTCCGACTGGTCGGCGAAAATGGTGGAGGGCGCCAGGGGTGCGGGGCTGGACGTCGTCACCATCGGCTGGCGCGGGCGCGATCTGGCGATCACCGAGATCGTGCCGCATCCCGCAAGCCAGACCCTGCGCTTCACCTGGCGCGGCGCCGAGTTCGAGGTGGAGCTGCCGCTGATCGGTGAGTTCCAGACCGCCAACGCGCTCACCGCCGCTGCGCTGGCTATCGTCACCGGGGTGGAGCCGGCCAAGGCTTTTGGGGCGCTCGCCCGCCTTACCGGCGTCGCCGGCCGCCTTGAAGAGGTGGGCAAGACCAAAGCCGGCGCGCCGATCCTCATCGATTACGCCCACACACCCGATGGGCTGGACAAGCTGTTGCGCGCCGCGCGTCCACATACGCAAGGGCGCATCGTCCTGGTGGTGGGCGCGGGCGGTGACCGGGATCCGTCCAAGCGCGCCAAGATGGGCGCTGTCGCCGCCAAGCTCGCTGACATCGTGTTCGTCACCGACGACAATCCGCGCTCTGAAGACCCTGCGGCGATCCGCAGGCAGGTCATGGAGGGCTGCCCGGACGCCGAGGAGATCGCCGACCGGGCGCAGGCCATCAAGACCGCGATCCAGGTCCTGAAGGCCGGTGACACCCTGTTGATCTCCGGCAAGGGCCATGAAACCGGCCAGATCGTCGGCGACCGGGTCCTGCCGTTCAACGAAGCTGAAATCGTCCGCAGCCATCTCACGCAGGTGGGTCCATGACCGCGAAGCCCTCTCTCTGGACCGCGAAAGCGGCCGCATCCGCCGTCAGCGGCCGCCTTGAGGGCGGCGAGGGCTGGACGGCCACCGGCGTCTCCATCGACACCCGCAGCCTTGAGCCGGGTGATCTGTTCGTGGCGCTGTCGGATGCGCGCGACGGCCATGACTTTGCTCAGGCCGCCCTCGACAAGGGCGCGGCGGCGCTGCTGGTGTCGAAACCGGGCTGCGCCGATGGGTCGAAGCTGGTTGTGGACGACGTACTGGCGAGCCTTCGAGCGCTGGGCGAGACGTCGCGCGAGCGCAGCGAAGCTTGCCGTGTGGGCGTCACGGGCTCTGTGGGCAAGACCAGCGTGAAGGAAGCGCTGGCCGCGGTGTTTCGCGCCGCCGGCAAGGCCCACTGGAGCGAGAAGAGTTACAATAATCACTGGGGCGTACCGCTCACCCTGGCGCGCATGCCCGCCGAGACCGAGCGCGCCGTGTTCGAGATGGGCATGAACCATGCCGGCGAGATCCGCGATCTGGTGTCCATGGTGCGGCCCCATATCGCGATGATCACCAAAATCGCGCCGGCGCATCTGGAAAATCTGGGCTCCATGGAGGCGATCGCCGACGCCAAGTCGGAGATATTTGAAGGCCTTGTCCCCGACGGCGTCGCGGTGATCCCCGCCGATGACGACTTCGCGCCGCGCCTCACCCGGGCGGTGGAGCAATCGGGCGCCGGCTTCATGCTGGAGTTCGGCCGCGCGAAAGACGCGGCGGTGCGCGTCCTCTCCTACGAAGACGGCGCCGATGGCGGGGTGGGGACGATGGACGTCATCGGACGCAGATTCTCCTTCCGCTTAAAGCTCACCGGCGCCCATCAGCCGGTGAACGCCGCCGGGATCGTCGCGGCCGCCTTCGCCGCCGGGGTCGATCCGGAACTGGCGCTGGACGTGCTGGCCTCGCTGGAGCCCGCGGATGGGCGCGGCGCGGTGTTCAACACCCGCCTGGACGCGCGCATGCTCACGGTGATCGACGACAGCTACAACGCCAATCCCGCTTCCATGCTCGCCGCTTTCGGGGCGCTGAAGGCGCGGCCCCCGCGCGCGGCGGGACGCCGGGTGGCGGTGATCGGCGAGATGCTGGAACTGGGCCCTGGGGCCGCGCAGATGCACGCCGATCTCGCCGGTCCGCTGAAGGACGCCGGCGCCGAGCTTGTGGTGACGGTGGGCGCCGGCGCAGGGCCCCTGGCCGAAGCGCTTGGCGGTGATCTGGACGTTGTGGCGTGCAAAGACGCCGAAGCCGGTCTGGCGCTGCTGAACGCGCGCACGAGGGACGGCGACGTGGTGTTAATCAAGGGATCGAATGCTTCGGGCGTTCACAGAATCGCCGCCTCATTGAAACAGGGTCGCGAGACCGTTTGAACCCAGGGCCGGACCTTTCATGCTTTATCTTTTCCTTTCCCCCTACGCCGACCAGATTCAGCTCCTCAATGTGCTGAACTATCTGACTTTCAGGACCGGCGCTGCGCTGATGACGGCGTTCGTCATCGCGCTGATCATCGGCAAGCCCTTCATCGGCTGGCTTCGAAAACAGGGCTCCCAGCCGATCCGCGATGACGGGCCGGAGGGCCACATCCTGACCAAGGCCGGCACGCCGACCATGGGCGGATTCATCATTCTGGTTTCGATTCTGGCCTCCACGCTGATCTGGGGCGATCTGGCCAATCCCTATCTGTGGGTGGTGATCTTCGTCACCGCCGGCTTTGGCGGGATCGGCTTCATCGACGACTGGCGCAAGGTCACCGAGAAGTCCCACAAGGGGCTGTCGGGCAAGGGCAAGCTGATCCTGCAATTCGCGCTCTCCTTCGTGGCGGTGCTGTGGATGGTGCAGCTGCTGGACGGCGCGCCGGGCACGCCGGACGATTTCGCCACTTCGGTGGCGGTGCCCTTCTTCAAGGATCTGCTGATCCCGCTTTCCTTCGCCTTCTATCTGTTCGGCATGGTGGTGATCGTGGGCGCGTCCAACGCGGTCAACCTCACCGACGGGCTGGACGGGCTGGCCATCGTGCCGGTGATGATCGCGGCCGGCTCATTCGGCTTCATCGCCTATTTCGTCGGCTCGTCGGTCTACGCCGACTACCTCTTCCTGAACTTCACCCCCGGCACCGGCGAGCTCGCCGTCATCTGCGGCGCCATCATCGGGTCGGGGCTCGGCTTTCTGTGGTTCAACGCGCCGCCGGCCATGGTCTTCATGGGCGACACCGGCTCGCTGGCGCTGGGCGGGGCGATCGGCACGATGGCGGTCGCCGTGAAGCACGAGATCGTGCTGGTGATCATCGGCGGCCTGTTCGTGCTGGAGGCGGTGTCGGTCTTCGTCCAGGTGTTCTCGTTCAAGGTGTTCGGCAAGCGCGTCTTCAAGATGGCGCCGATCCACCACCATTTCGAAAAGCAGGGCTGGGCGGAGCCCACCATCGTGATCCGCTTCTGGATCATCGCCTTCGTGCTCGCCCTCATCGGGCTGTCGACGTTGAAGCTGCGCTAAAAGGAGATGCGCCATGGTCCCGGTCCGGGGTTTCGCGGACCGACGCGTTTCGGTGCTGGGCCTGAAAGGTCCCGGCTTTGCGGCGGCGCGCGCCCTCAAGGCTGGTGGCGCTGAAGTCACCGTCTGGGACGAGGACGGCCCGGCGCGCTCAAAGGCGCACGCCAGCGGACTGACCGTGGAGGACCCCACCGAGCGCGACTGGGGTGATCTGGCGGCCTTCATCATCGAGGACGCCCGCCTGATCACCGCGGAAGAACCGCCGCGCCTGATTGATCTTGCACGCGCCGTTGGCGCGCCGGTGCTCGCCGCCCGCGGCGTGCTGGCCGAAGCTGCGGCGCGTGAGCCCGGCGTCAAGCTCGCCCTCGTCACCGGACGCCACGCCCAGGCCGCGGCCGATCTTGCGCTTTATCTCATGGATGCGGCGGGCCTGAGCGCCCATGACCTGCTCGCCCCCGGGCAGCCGCGCGTTGGCGGCTGGGTGATCGGCGCCCTGAGCAGTGACGAGCTCGCCAGCCTGCCCGACATCGTGGAGGCGGACGCCTTCGTGGCGCTCTCGCCCGGACCTCGTGCTGGAGCTGGGGCCGGGCAAGGCATGCTTCACGAGACCTTTGCACGCCTGGCCGACGGGGCCGGACATGCGCTGATCGCCACGGCGGAGGCGCGCCCCTGCGCGCGACTGATCGCCAATCGGCGCGGCGCCCACACCGCCGCGATCTCCGGCCGGCAGGTGCTGGGCGGCGGCGTCTACGTATCGGGCGGGGCGGTGTTCGACGCGCTCGGCCCCAGGGCGGTCAGGGCTGGCGCCGTGGCGGCGTTCGCACCGAGAGAGGCCATCGCCGCCGGCTACGCCCTGGCGCGCCGTCTCGGCGTCGGCGCCGAAGCCGCCGCGCGCGCTCTGAGCGACTGGCCGGGCGCGCCGGGCTTCGGGCGACGCGTCCTGCAATTCGGCCCTGTGAGCCTTGTGGACTGGAGCGCGGCGCGTACCCCGGCCGGCGCCGTGGACGCGGTGTGCTCAGCCGCAGCTTCGGTCTGGGTCGCGGGTCCAGCGCTGGACGCCCACGCCGGCGATCTTCTGGCCGAGGCGGGCGGCGCCATGCGCGCGGTCCATCTGGTCACCGACCGGGGACGCGCCGCCAGAGCGCTCAAGAAATCCGTTCCGTGCACCGTCCACAGCACGCTGGCCGCCGCCATCGCCCACGCCGCCCATGACGCGCTGAAGCCGGGCGCGGGCGGCTGCACGCTCGTTTACGCTCCGGGAAGCGTTTCGGGCGAAAGCTCGCAAGGCTTCGAAGCGGCTGCAAAAGCGCTGCTGTCGCGAGCGCTCAAAGGAGACGCCGCATGAGCCGCCCCGCGCGCCGCACCAGCCTCTGGAGCGGACTTGACCGCCCGATCCTGGTGATCCTGATCCTTTTGATGGTGATCGGCGTTGTCCTGTCCTTCGCGGCCAGCCCTGCGGTGTCGAGCGCCGTGGACCCCTGGCGCTATCTGAAGAAGCAGCTCGCCTTTTCCGGGTTGTCTCTGGTGGTGATCGCGGTCACTGCGGCGCTTTCGCCGACGGGCGTGCGGCGCATGTCCGGGCTGGCGCTTGCGGCGAGTTTCGTCTTGCTGCTGGCGGTGGTGGTGATCGGCCATGAAGTGAACGGCGCCACGCGCTGGATCCGGGTGGGCGGCTTCTCCATCCAGCCCAGCGAGATATTCAAGCCGGCCTTCGTGGTGTTCATCGCCTGGCTGTTCGCCGAGGAGGATCGCGGTGCGCCCGCGCCCGGACGGCTGATCGCGCTCGGGCTCTATGTGACCGCAGCGGGCCTTATGATGCTGCAGCCCGATTTCGGACAAACCGTGCTCACCTCCATGGTGTTCGGAGCGATGCTGTGGGCGAGCGGGCTGTCGTGGAGGCACACCACGGCGCTGGCCGGGATCGGCGCCGCGGGGGCCGGAGCGGCGATTGCGATCTTTCCTCACATCCGCCATCGCCTGATCGATTTCGTCACCCCCGCCAATGAGGCGGCGCGCACCCAGACCGACATCGCCATCGACGCGATTGCGCGCGGCGGCGTCTGGGGCGCCGGACCGGGCGAGGGCGAGATCAAGCACATCCTGCCTGAGGCCAACACCGACTTCGTGTTCTCCGTGGCGGCCGAGGAATTCGGTCTGATCGCCTCCCTGGCGATCATCGGGCTCTACGCGCTGCTGTTCGCGCGCGCCTGGATGCTGGCTATGCGCCTCACCGATCCCTTCCAGCAAATGGCTACGGCCGGGATCGCGCTGCTGTTCGGGCTTCAGGCCCTGGTGAACATCGCGGTGAATCTCGATATCGCCCCGCCGACGGGCATGACGCTGCCCTTCATCTCCTATGGTGGATCGTCCATGATGGCGCTTGCGTTTTCCGCGGGACTGCTGCTGGCGCTGACCCGGCGCCGCCCGGGCGCCTACACCGCCCCAGCCCGCTCCGCAGCCGCCTGAAGGACTCACCATGGCCAAGCGCTTGCTGATCGCCGCCGGAGGCACCGGCGGGCATATGTTTCCCGCGCGCGCCACCGCCGACGCCCTGATCGCGCGCGGCTGGGAAGTGCAGCTGGTCACCGATGCGCGCGGCGCGCGCCACGCCACCGACTTTCCCGGCGCGCCGGTGAAGGTGATCGAGGCCTCCAGCCCGTTCGTGAAAAACCCGGTCAAACTGCCCGGCGCCCTGATGAAGCTGGCCAAGGGGCTCGGCCAGGCGCGCAAGCTCATGGCCGAGTTCAAGCCCGATGTGGTGGCCGGGTTTGGCGGCTATCCGGCGTTTCCTGCGCTGGCCGCGGCGCGCCTTGCGGGAATTCCCTTCATCATCCACGAACAGAACGCGGTGCTGGGCCGGGTCAACCGGGTGTTCGCGCGCGGCGCGGCGGCGGTGGCCTCCGGCTTTGATCGCCTTGACCGGGCGAGCCAGCGCGCCCTGCATATCGTCACAGGCAATCCGGTGCGCGCCTCGGTGCTCAGCGCCTGCGATACACCCTATCTGGCGCCGGCGCCCGGCGGTGAGATCCGGCTTCTGGTGCTGGGGGGCAGTCTTGGCGCGCGGATTCTCTCCACCGTCGTGCCCGACGCAGTTTCCCGGCTGCCCGACGATCTGCGCGCCCGCCTCAAAATCACCCAGCAGGCGCGCGAAGAGGATATCGATCAGGTGCGCGAGACCTATGCGGCCGCCGGCGTCGACGCGACGCTCTCGCCCTTCTTTGAGGACATGGGCGCGCTCTACGCCGACGCCCATCTGGTGATCTCGCGCGCCGGCGCCAGCTCGGTCAGCGAGATTGCGGCCACGGGGCGTCCGGCGATCTTCGTCCCGCTGGCCATCGCCATGGACGATCACCAGACCGCCAACGCTCACTCGCTGATGCGAGAGGGCGCGGCCGAAAGCGTTCCCGAGCGGGGCCTGACGCCCGGGCGCCTGTGTGAGCATCTTGCAAGACTGCTGGGCGACGGCGAAGCTTTGCAAAAGCGCGCCGAAGCGGCGCGGGCGCTGGGAAGACCCGACGCCCATGACCGCCTCGCCGATTTGATCGAATCTGTTTCGGAGACCTGACTTTCATGCCGCCCATCGACCTCGCCGCGTCCGTCGCCCCTGTTCATTTTGTCGGTATCGGCGGCATCGGCATGAGCGGCATCGCCGAAGTGATGCTCAATCTGGGCTATTCGGTCACCGGCTCCGACATCAAGGACAGCCCCAATGTCCAGCGCCTGCGCGACAAGGGCGCGGTCGTGCATATCGGGCACACGGCGCAGAACGTGACCGGGGTCGGCGCCCTGGTGGTCTCCAGCGCGGTGAAGCGCGATAACCCCGAGCTGGTGGAGGCGCGAAAGCGCCGCATCCCCGTGGTGCGCCGCGCTGAAATGCTCGCCGAGCTCATGCGCCTGAAACACGCCGTGGCGGTGGCCGGCACCCACGGCAAGACCACCACTACAAGCCTTGTGGCCGCCCTGATGGATGCGGCCGGGTTTGATCCCACGGTGATCAATGGCGGCATCATCTCCGCCTATGGCTCAAACGCCAAGATGGGCGAGGGCGACTGGATGGTGGTGGAGGCCGACGAAAGCGACGGCTCCTTCCTGAAGCTGCGCGGCAGCGTCGGGATCATCACCAATATCGACCCCGAGCACATGGAGCATTACGGCAGTTTCGACGCCCTGAAGGACGCCTTCGACCAGTTCGTGCACAACCTGCCTTTCTACGGCTTTGCGGTTTTGTGCATCGACCATCCCGAAGTGCAGGCGCTGGCCGCGCGCATCGAGGACCGGCGCGTGATCACCTATGGCGTCTCGCCCCAGGCCGATGTGCGCATCGTGCGCCTGACCATGGATCCCGGCGGCGCCGGCTTTGATCTGATGTTCCAGAACCGTGACGGCGAGCCTGAGGTCTGGCGCGGCCTGGGCCTGCCTATGATGGGCGAGCACAACGTGCTGAACGCCGCCGGCGCCATCGCTGTGGTGGAGGCGCTGGGCGGGCATGAGGCGGAGATCCGCCAGGGCCTGGCCGGTTTCTCCGGAGTGAAGCGCCGCTTCACCATCACCGGCGTCACCAACGGCGTGACAGTGGTGGATGATTATGGCCACCACCCGGTGGAGATCGCCGCGGTGCTCAAGGCGGCCCGCCAGCGCGCCGGCGCCGGCAAGGTGATCGCGGTGATGCAACCGCACCGCTACACGCGTCTGCATGATCTGTTTGAGGAGTTCTGCACCTGTTTCAACGACGCCGACAGCGTGCTCGTGGCGCCGGTCTACGAGGCTGGAGAGGATCCCATCGAGGGCGCCGATCAGGCGAGCCTGGTCCACGGCCTGATCCGCCACGGCCACCGCGATGTGATTGCCACCACCCGCGAAACCGCGCCTGATGATCTGGTGGGCCGGGTCGCTCCCGGCGACGTGGTGCTGTGCCTTGGCGCCGGCGACATCACCGCCTGGGCCGCCGACCTGCCCGGACGCCTGGAGGGCAAGATTTGAGGGCGTTGATCTGACACCCGCCGCGATTGCTGAATTTCCGGTCAGGCGCCGTGCGCGCAGAGCCGGGACCTGGCGCGGACCAGGCTCGAGGTCCCGGAACTGCGCCCGGCGGGGCCGGGCTTGTCCGGGAATTCACAAGAGTTCGAGAAAGACCATGTCGCCATGACCTTCCCCTCGCTCACCCATCGCCTGCCGGATGTTCGCGGCAAGTATGTCGAGAACGCGCTGTTGAGCGAGATTTCCTGGCTGCGCGTGGGCGGTCCGGCGCAGGTGCTGTACATGCCCGCCGACGAGGCGGATCTGGCGCGGTTTCTGGCCGAGACGCCTCGCGATATCGAGGTGCGCGTCATCGGTGCGGTGTCCAACACGCTGGTGCGCGATGGCGGGTTGTCCGGCGTCACGATCAAGCTGACGCCCGCGTTCGGGGCGGTGACTGTCGAAGACGGCCAAAAGGTGCGCGCCGGCGCCGCGGCCTTGGACAAGATGGTCGCGCGCAAGGCGGCGAAAGCCGGGGTTGGCGGGCTGGAGTTCTTCGTGGGCGTTCCGGGAACGATCGGCGGGGCGCTGGTGATGAACGCCGGCTGCTACGGGACTGAAACCTGCGACCGGCTCATCGAAGCCGTGGCGCTGGATCGCCAGGGCCGCCGCCAGATCGTCCCGGCGACGCGCTTTGGGTATTCCTACCGCCACAGCGACATTCCCGAAGACTGGATCTTCACGGAGGCGCTGTTTCAGGGCGAGGCGGACGAGCCCGGCGCCGTCACCGCCCGCATGGACGAGATCACACAGCGCCGCGAAAGCTCCCAGCCGATCCGCGAGAAGACCTCGGGATCCACCTTCAAGAACCCCGATCCGGCCCAGAGCGGCGGCCGGTCCGCCTGGCAGCTGGTGGACGCGGCGGGCTGGCGGGGCAAGCCGGTGGGCGGCGCGCGGTTCTCCGAGCAGCACTGCAATTTCCTGATCAATGACGGAAGCGCCTCGGCCGCCGATCTGGAGACGCTGGGCGAGAGCGTGCGCGCGGACGTGAAAGAGAAATTCGGCGTCGAGCTTCACTGGGAAGTGCGCCGCGTGGGAGAGCCCGTCCATGGCTAAAAAAATCGCCGTTCTTCTGGGCGGATTGTCCTCCGAGCGCGAGGTGTCGCTTGTTTCCGGACGCCAGTGCGCGCAGGCGTTGAAGGCCAGAGGCCATGAGGTGGTCGAGATTGATCCGGCCGATGAGCACTGGCCCGAACAGATCAAGCGGGCGGCGCCGGATCTCGCGTTCAACGCGCTCCACGGCGAATGGGGCGAGGACGGGCGCATTCAGGGCGTACTGGAATATCTGCGCCTGCCCTACACCCATTCAGGCGTGCTCGCCTCGGCGCTGGCCATGGACAAGCAGCGCGCCAAGAGCGTGCTGGAATCCGCCGGCGTGCGCTGTCCTCAAGGCCTCATCGCCAACCGCTTCGAAGCCGCCGCGACCCATCTCATGGATCCGCCCTATGTGGCCAAGCCCAACGCCGAGGGCAGCTCGGTTGGGGTGCTGATCGTGAAGGCGGGCGCCAACCGGCCGCCGGAAGTGCTGGGGTCGGACGACTGGCCCTATGGCGACGAAATCCTGATCGAGAGTTTCATTCCCGGCCGTGAGCTGACCACCGCGGTGCTGGGCGACCGGGCGCTGGGGGTGACCGAGATCGTCCCCAAGACTGCGTTCTATGATTTTGAAGCAAAATATTCCGACGGCGGCTCGGTTCACCAGGTTCCCGCCGATATCCCCCGCGAGATCGAGCAATACTGTCTGGATGCGGCGCTGAAAGCCCATCAGGTGATCGGCTGCCGCGGTCTGACGCGGTCTGATTTCCGCTACGATCCCGGAACCGGCAAGGTTTGGTTACTCGAAATTAACACCCAACCGGGCATGACTCCGACATCGCTCGCGCCTGAACAGGCGGCTTTTTGCGGGATCTCATTTGCGGATCTCGTCGAGTGGATGGCGGAGGACGCGTCTTGTCTAAGGTAGGACGCGCCGGCGTTCGCGACTCTACCAAAGGCGCAGGCTCCCGGCGCAAGGCAAAGCCCAAGGTTCAGCCCGGCGCCAACAAGGCGGCGAACTGGGCGGCTGCGCAGGTGCGCGCGGCGCGCAATCGCGCCAGCTATGCTCTGCGTCTGGGCGCGTTGAGCGCCGTCTTCCTGTTCGTGCTCACGCTTGGGGTGCTGGCGGTGCTGGGCCGGCTCGGTGATGCGGGCGGATCGGTCATGGCCGCCGGCGAGCGTCAGTTGACACGCGCAGGCTACACCGTGGCCTGGCTCGACATTTCCGGTGCGAACCGCCTGGACGTAGAGACGATCGCCACCCTCATCGGCGCCGAAGGCGGGACCGGGCTGGCCGAGATCAATCTGACGCAGGCGCAGGCCGTGCTGGAATCGCAAAGCTGGATCAAATCGGCTGAAGTGCTGCGCCTGTGGCCGGACCGGATCGCGGTGCTGATCACCGAGCGTGCGCCCGTCGCCCTGTGGCAGCTGGACGGCGAGCACCGCGTCATCGACGCCGACGGGGTGGTCATCGAGGCGGCTGATCCGGCCGAGTTCACCACGCTTCCCCGTGTCGTCGGCGTCGGCGCCAACACCGGCGCCGCGCGCATCACCGCGCTGATCGCCCGCCATCCCGAAATCGCCGCGCGCATTACCCATGTCATCAAGGTCGGCGAGCGGCGCTGGTCGCTGCGGCTTGAGCAGGGCGGCGAGGTGCTGCTGCCCGAGGACGACCCGGCCGGCGCTCTGGCCATGCTCGCCGCGCTCCACGAAGAGCGCGCGGTGCTCGATTACGATGTGCAGTTTCTCGATTTACGCAATGACGGCGAGATGGTGATCCGGCCCTGGCCGGATCGCGCAGACACCGCCGAACACACCGCCGGGCGAGGGGCCTGATCCAATGGGCATGACGAGCGTTTTCAAGTCCAAGGCCGAGGCGCCCGCCGCCTCGCGCAAGCCCGGCGTGTTCGCCGCGCTGGATATCGGCGCCGCAAAGACGATCTGCTTCATCGCCAAGACCGAGCAGACGCTCGCCGGGCTTCGTCCGCGCGTCATCGGCGTGGGCCATCAGTCCACGCGCGGCGTGCGCGCCGGCGCGGTGGTGGACATGGAGGCCGCAGCTGAAAGCATACGCGTAGCGGTGGAGAACGCCGAGCGCATGGCCGGGCACACCGTGACCGAGGTGATGCTCGCGGCGTCGGCCGGCGCGCCCGCCCCCACGCGCATCGCGGTGGACATGGACATCGCCGACAGCGAGGTCACCGACCGCGATCTGCGCAAGATTCTCAGCTCGGCCCTGCATGAGCATTACGAGCCGGGGCGGGTGATCCTGCACGCCCTGCCGCTGTCCTGGCGAGTGGACGGCCATCGCGGCGTGAAAGATCCGCGCGGCATGTTCGGCACGGCTTTGGGCGTCGATCTGCACGTGGTCAGCGCCGCCGCCGAGCCGCTGCAGAACCTCATCGCTTGCGTGGAGCGTTGCCAGCTCTCGGTGGCCGGTGTCGCCGCCACGCCTTATGCCTCGGGCCTGGCGGCGTTGTCGCCTGACGAGATGGAGCTGGGCGCGCTGCTCATCGATATGGGCGCGCACACCACGACGCTTTCAGTGTTCGCCGAGGGCGCGCTGCAGCACGTGGACGCGCTGCCGGTGGGCGGCGCCCATGTGACCAGCGACATCGCCCGCGGCCTGCAGACGCCGATCACCGCCGCCGAGCGCATCAAGGCGCTCTATGGCTGCGCGCTGGACAGCCCCGACGATGATCAGGTGATGATCGAGACCCCGCCTGTGGCCGGCGGCCAGCATATGATCCAGCAGCCGCGCGCGCTGCTCAACGCCATCATCCGCCCACGCCTTGAAGAGATTTTCGAGCTGTTGCGTGACCGGCTGGAAGCGGCCGGCGTGGATCGCGCCGCAGGACGGCGTCTGGTGCTCACCGGCGGCGCCTCGCAGCTGCCCGGTACGACGGAGCTGGCCGCGCGGGTGCTGGGAAAATCAGCGCGCATCGGCCGCCCCGAGCACCTGTCGGGTCTGGGCGACGCGGTGGCTGGTCCGGGATTTTCCGCCTGCGCCGGAATCATCCATCGCTGCGTCAGCGGACCGGTCGAGGCGATCTCGGGACCACCGCGCTTCATCCAGACCGGCCCGCGCCGCCGCACCACCCTGCCGGGCGAGCGCGGCCCCAAGGCCGTCCTGCGCTGGTTTGCGGAGAGCTTTTAGGCCCTCACGCCTCCCAGCGCTTGACCTCTTCGCTTAAAAACTCGCTGAAGGCCGCGATGCGGCGGGAGCCGCGCAGCTCCTGAGGGTAGAGCATGTAGACCTCGAACGGGGGGCCGGCCTGGTCGGGCAGGACGCGTTTGAGCCGGTCGTTCTCGCGCGCCACGTAATCGGGCAGGCCGGCAAGGCCCAGCCCCGCCTCGCAGGCCTTCATCATGCCATTGATCGTGTTCGCCTCAATCACCGGCTCGCGCGGTTTGTCGCCGGGTTTAAGGCCCAGGACGAGCGGCCAGTTCAGGTTCGGGATCGGCGCCAGGTGCTTGGGCCCGTAGGCGACGAATTCGTGGCGGTCCAGATCGTCGACGCCCGTCGGCTCGCCCACGCGGGTCAGATAGGGCTCGCTGGCGTAAAGATGCTGGTCCACCTGCATGAGCTTTTTCTGGATCACGTCGTTCTGGGTCGCCGCCCAGGGCCGGATGGCCAGATCCGCCTCCAGATTGGCGATGTCCAGCTCATGGTCCACCAGCAGAAGCCGGATGCGGATCTGGGGAAATTGCTCGCGGAATCGCGTCAGGCGCGGCGCCAGCCAGATGGCGCCCAGAGCCGTGGGCGCGGTGACGCGCAGCAGTCCCGACGGCTCGTCACGAATGTCCTGCAGATGGGCTTCGGCAAGCGCGATCTTGGCGGCCACTTCGGCGGTCGCGGTGAACAGGACGCGGCCCGGCTCGGTGAGCAACAGGCCGCGAGTATGGCGGTGAAACAGCTTGGCGCTGAGCTCGCCTTCCAGGGCGGAGATCTGCCGGCTCACCGCTGACTGGGAGAGGTTCAACAGCTCCGCAGCGCCCGTGAGCGACCCCGCTTCCGCGGCGGCGTGGAAGGTTTTCAGCTTGTCCCAGTCCATGAATGTTCCGAATCCGTCAGTCGCTCCCGCAGCGACATCCATTATGGCGGTCCATGACGCGAATGGCGAGATAACCTCAGGCTCTGCGCAGCCCTGCCCCTAGAGCCGCACCGTCATGCCGTCGGCGAGTGAATTGCGGTAGGCCCGCCACGCCGGGATCAGGCCCAGAACCGCTGCAGCGCCGGTCACCAGAGCGATGATCGCAAGGTCATAGAGGCCGGGGACGAGACCGGGAAGCAGCAAACCGAAGCGCGCCTCGATCAGCGGCGCGCCGATCGCCAGCCCGCCATAGGTCAGCCCGGTTCCGATCACCGCACCGGCCAGCGCCAGAAGCGCGCTCTCGGCCACCAGCAGCACGAAGATCTGATGCGGGCGGGCGCCAAGCGCGCGCAGGATCGCCATTTCGCGCCGGCGCTCATTCAGGCTTGTGAGGATCGCGGTGAGGATGGAGACCAGCCCCACCAGAACCACAAAGGCCGCTACAGCCGACAGCGTGCGCTCAGCTGCGCCCACCACGCTCCACAGCTGAACCAGCGCCACGCCCGGCAGAACCGCCTGCAGCGGCTCTTCTGGATAGGTGTTCACCTGGCGCTGCAGACGCAGCGCGGCCACTGGGCTCGTCAGTCCCACATAAAACGCGGTGATCTGTTCGGGCGAGAGATCGCGGGCGCGCAATTGCTCGGCGGTCAGGCTCGTTCCCGTCCCCGTGGAGCCGCCCAGATGGATCGCCTCGATGGCTTCCAGCCCGACGAAGACCGAGCGGTCCAGCGGGGTTCCGGTGGGCTGGAGCACGCCGGCGATGGTGAACGGGTTGCTGTCGTGCTCAACAAAGCTCACCGAGCCCATCCCGTGACCGACGACGATCTCGTCGCCCACCGCATAGCCCAGCTCGCGCGCCACTTCCGCGCCCGCCACCGCGCCGAACAGATCGTCGAACGGCCCGCCTTGCGCAAAACGCACCGGGCGCTCGTCGCCATACTGGTAATGCTCGAAATAGGCCGGGGTGGTGCCCACCACGCGGTAGCCGCGATGGGAATCGCCGAGGCTCACCGGCACTGCCCACGCGACGCCGGGCGCGCCGGCCACGGCTTCATAGCTGTCCCAGGTGATGTTGTTGGTGGCGTCGCCGATATGGAAGACCGAGTAGAGCAGGAGATTGATCGGGCTGGAGCGCGCTCCGACGATCAGATCGACGCCGGAAATGGTGTTCTCAAAGCTGGCGCGGGCGCCATGGCGGACTTTCTCCACGCCCAGAAACAGCGTCACCGAGATCGCCACGGTGAGGATGGTCAAAAGCGCCGTCCCCGCCCGATTGGAGATCGAGCGCAGCGCCAGGGAGAGGATGGGGAAACGCCCGCTCATGCGTGGGCTCCCTGCGGCGCTCCGGCTGTGCCGACGCGGGCGGTGTTCAGCTCCGACAGGTCCAGCGCCCGGTCAAAATGGCCAGCCAGGCCGCCGTCATGACTGACGAAAAGAAGCGCCGCGTTGCTGGCCTGACACTCGTCCTTGAGCAGCGCGATGAAGCTGTCGCGGCTGTCGGCGTCCAGCGCGCTGGTGGGCTCGTCGGCCAGGATCAGGCCCGGCCCGCCGATGAGGGCGCGCGCCGCGGCGACGCGCTGCTGCTGGCCCACCGAAAGCTCGGCCGCGCGCCGGTCCCAGACGTCCGCGGTGTCCAGGCCCAGTCGGGAGAGCAGGCGCCGGGCTTCGGACTCAACGCCGCCGGCGTCTTGCGCCGCCGTGGCGCGCGCGGCGGAAAACCGGCAGGGGAGGGTGACGTTGGCGCCCACCGGCAGATAGGGCAGCAGGTTGAACATCTGGAAGACTACGCCGAGATGGGCGGCGCGGAACCGGTCGCGGTCCGGCGCCGACAGATCGGAGAGAGGTGTTCCCAGCACGTGGAGCGAGCCAGAGTCTGGCTGGAGCACGCCGGCGATAAGGCCCAGAAGCGTCGACTTGCCCGATCCGCTGGCGCCTTTGAGAAACACCCGCTCGCCGCGCGCCAGAGTGAATCCGGCGATGTCGATCACATCCGGCGCGCCGCGCCGATAGGCGAAGCGAACACCGCAAAGCTCAAGGGCGGTCGTGTCGTTGGTCATGCCAGCGGTGTACCCCGGCCATGACCAACGTCCAAGGGGTTCAAATGCCGCGGCAGGGGCGGCGCGTCAGGACTCGTCCCGGCTGGGCAGATTGATGACCACGTCGCCATCCCCGCGCTGCCGGGCCGGTTGAGCCGGCTCTTCGGGCGCGGGCCCGCCGTCCGACGGGGTCGGGATGTCGCGCACGGTCACCCGACCGAGCTGTCCGTTGCGCAGGAATTCCAGGCGCCGTTCGATCACGACATTCAGCAACTGAGCCGCTTGGGGGGGAAGCACGTCGCAGTTAACGGCGTTGCTGCCGCCGCGGCTGTCGCCATCAGCGATGGTAATGTTCATGCCCGCCGTGACGCCGGAACAGCCCTGGCGGCCATTGGTCATGTCGGCGACGCTCCAGTCGAAGCGCAGATATTCCGGGGCGCCCTCGATGGCGTCGATATGGGCGCGCACTTCAGTGTTCGCGAAGGTGCGCAAATGCGACTTGAGGTCGTCGGGGCCGTCGAACAGGACAGCGAAATCCTCATAAAGCGGGGAAATGCGCGGTCGGCGTCCGAGACTGTCGACGCCGCGCAGCGCCGTGACGAATTCGCGCGCATTGGATTCAAGCTGGCTCCAGACGCGGGCGCCGGTGAAGGCGTCGTCCTGCAAGGACGGGCCGCCGATCGCGCCAAGGAAAAATCCGTAGATGACCCGCGGATCATCCCAGTGTTCGGCCACCACGCGCAGGCGGATATCATTGAGGCTCATCGTCACGCCGTCGACCGTGACCACCGGAGCGTCCAGCAGCGCAACGCCGTCAATTTGCTCCCGGTCGACCCGGCGCAGGGGATAGCGCTCCTGCAAAAGGTCAATCATTACAGCGTTATGAAGGTTGAGCCAGTAGGCGAGTTGTTCGTCGCGCGACAGCTCTGACAAGGCGATCTGCTGCGGCAGGGCCTCAAGCTCTGCGCGATATTCAGAGATGGTGTCGCCGTGGATGTCCTCGAACAGGTGCAGCGCCACCCGGTTGCCCTCGTAGCGATAGACGCTGTTGGTCTCCGCCGAGATACGGCTGCCGGTGACTCGCAGCTGGCGTCCGGCCGGCCGCCGATTGGAATGGCCGACATCAAGCACGATGCTGTTCAGGATCATCGTGAAGGCTTCATAGTCGACGCGCGGCCCGGCTTCATCTGCGCCGGCGGTGAGCGTTGCGGCCTGGGCGGAGGTGATGTCTGCGGCCGAAGCCTGCGCGGACATCAGACACAGCGCCGATAGCGCGGCTCCTGCTAGAACAGTGAAGCGGATAGACATTGAATTTCCCCTGGGGCAAACGCGGCTCGCGCTCAATTCACGCGCAAGGCTAGCACGTGACACGAGAATTCCATCCTACATAAAGATTAAATACATGTAATCGTTACGCCGCGTCGGTGGCCTTTTCGCTGTCCTCGGCGGATTTTACGCCTTCTTCGGCGCTTTCATCCGGGCCGTTCATCGTCGCGTCCTGTTCGGCCAGCCAGCGCTCGGCCTCCAGGGCGGCCATGCAGCCCATGCCCGCCGCGGTCACCGCCTGACGGTATTTGTCGTCGGTGACGTCGCCGGCGGCGAACACGCCGGGGATGGAGGTGGCGGTGGAGTCCGGCCGGGTGACGAGATAATCGCCCGTCTTGGTCTCCAGCTGGTCTTTAAACAATTCGGTCGCCGGGGCGTGGCCGATGGCGATGAACACGCCGTCGGCGGGGCGCTCGGAGATCTCGCCGGTCTTCAGGTTTTTCAGCCGCACGCCGGTGACGCCCTTCACCGGCTTGTCCTCGCCGGTGACCTCTTCAAGCGCGCTGTCCCAGACCACTTCGATCTTGGGGTGGTTGAACAGGCGGTCCTGCATGATCTTCTCCGCGCGAAGCTCGTCGCGGCGGTGGACCAGCGTCACCTTGCTGGCGAAATTGGTGAGGAAGAGCGCTTCTTCCACGGCGGTGTTGCCGCCGCCGACCACCACGACTTCCTTCTCGCGGTAGAAAAAGCCGTCGCAGGTGGCGCAGGCCGACACGCCGAAGCCCTGATAGGCCTGCTCGCTTTCAAGGCCGAGCCATTTGGCGCTGGCGCCGGTGGCGATCACCACTGCGTCGGCGGTGTAGATCGTCCCGCTATCGCCCTTCATCGTGAAGGGCCGCTTGGAGAAATCGGCCTCCACCACGAGATCGTCGGCGAAATCCGTGCCCACATGTTCGGCCTGGGCGCGCATCTGCTCCATCAGCCACGGCCCCTGGATGACGTCGGCGAAGCCGGGATAATTCTCGACATCGGTGGTGATGGTCAGCTGGCCGCCGGGCTGCATGCCCGAGATCAGAAGCGGCTTCAGCATGGCGCGCGCGGCGTAGATGGCGGCGGTGTAGCCGGCCGCGCCCGATCCGATGATGACAAGCTTGGCGTGGCGGGTCTCGGCCATGGTGTGTCCTTTATGGGTCGATGCGCAGCGTGTCAGGAGCGCGCATCAAAGCGTGAGTCGGGCGCGCGTGCAGCCGCGCCGGTTCCGGCGTTAAACCTCGGTGTTCGAGGCGAGGATTTCAAGCACGCGTGACGCGGCTCTCTCGGTTTCGTGAAGCGGGGGATAATCCCAGGTCTGCAACGTTCCAAGCCAGGGGCGCAGCGCGCCATGGCCCTCAAGCCCGGCGTAGAGATCGCGGAATTTGCCCGGCGAACCGTCGACGCCAAGCTTGTAGACGGGCGCTCCGGTCGCTGCGGCCTCGGTGAGCATGTTGGTGGAGTCTTCGGTGACGAAGATGAAATCGGCTCCGGCCAGGAAGGCGAAATACGGGTTCGCGCCGTCGCCCCGGTGCAGCCAGACATCGTCCGCGTCGGTGTAGCGCTCGGCCAGGGCGTGGGCGAGGTCCGGCGGGGTGCGCCGGCTTGTGGTGATCATGAGCGACAGGCCCATCTGGCGCACCTGCTCGGTCCGCCCCAGCAGATAATCGCACGCGGCTGTGGAGAACCGGTGATGCTTGCTGTCGCCGCCGATGAGAAACGCGGCGCGCGGGCCGGGCAGGCGGGCGAGCTCGGCGCTGAAGCTGTCCTTCGCCTCATCCAGGCGGTCGGCGTGGATGCGGTTCGGTGAGCCCAGAATCGGCAGCACGGTGCGCCCGGTGAGCCGGTCATGGCGCGGCGGCACGATCAGGTCGAAGATCTCATGATCGGTGCGCGGATCCTGGACATAGACCATCACCGCCTTCGGGTGGGCGCGCCGGAAGCCCGGCGCCGCCTTCACTGCGGCGCGTCCGCAGCCGATCCACAGATCCGGTGCGATGGGGCCGGGGTCCGGCGGATCGCCGCCCTTGTCCAGATGGATCGGAAAGGTCCGCACCGGGCGCACGCGTCCCACGGCTTCGGCCAGACCCAGGGCCTGGTTTTCGATGCCGCGCCGCCCGTCGGAGACCACGAAACAGGAGAGTTCTCTCATACTCTCCATGGTGGGCGAGGGGCCGCCGGGGTCAAGGGAGCGCGGCGGCTCTTGACAGGAGAGGCGGGTGCGCTACAGATGTAACACATTAGTTTGGAGTGTCACATGAGCGTCCCTGAACCCAACCCGAGCGAGCTGCAGATTCTCAAGGCGCTTTGGGACGCGGGGCGTCTTAGCGCCCGCGAACTTCACGATCAGGCCGGACAGGACCAGGGCTGGAGCTATTCCACCACGCGCACGGTGATCCAGCGCATGGTCGACAAAGGCCTTCTATGCCGGGAAAGCGTCCATGGCCTGGCGGTGTTTGAGCCGTCGAGCCGCAAGGTGGACCTGATCTCGCGCCTTGTGCGCAGCTTCGCCGCGCGGGTGCTGGAGTCCGATCCGGGCGCGCTGCCGGCCTCCACCTTCGCCGGCAGCCGGATCCTCGATGAGGCCGAACGCGCCGAGCTCGAAACGCTGCTGAAGCAAGCTGAAGAGCCTGAAGACTCTGAAAAGCCCAAGACCCATGAAAAGAAGGAGGCCGAGTGATGGATCCGATGGTGTTTATTCTTGCAGCTACGGTGACGGTTCCGGCCGCCGCTGCGGCCTGGCTCGCCGCGCGCGGGCTTGAATCCCGGCTGCCGCCGCGCGCGGCGGTCCCGCTCTGGCGGGCGGCGCGCCTGGCGGCGTTCGCGCCTGTGCTCGCTCTTCTCGCCGCCCCGTTGCTGGGGCGGATCAACCTTCCCAGCGCCACGGGCGCGCCCCAGGCTGGGCCGGGTGCGACGGGGCTTTCAGACCTGACTGTGCTGCAGCCCATGCTCGCGCCCATGCTGGACATGACCGGCGCGGTGCAAGCCGCGGCGCCATCCTGGCTCGGCCTCGCGCTGGCCGGGCTCTACGTCGCCGGGCTCGCCCTGGCGATCACGGGGGCGGTGCTGCGCCGGTCGCGCCTGCGCCGCATCGAGGCGGCGAGCCGCCCGGCGCAGGGCGAGCTGGAGGCGATCGCCGCGCGCTGGCGCGACATGCTCGGCCTTGGTGCCTCCGCCGCGCCCCTGCGCACCGTGGATGGTGATCTATCGCCTTTCGTCGCCGGTCTTTCCCCGGTCGTCTATCTGCCCGAAGCGCTGCGGCCGGGCGCACAAGCCGAGGCCGCCATCGCCCATGAGCTGACCCATGTGCGCAGGGGCGATGAACGCGACCGCCTGATCGGCGAGGCCCTCACGGTGCTGGCCTGGTTCAACCCGTGCCTTCGCGGCATCGAACGCCGGCTCAGCGGCGCCCGGGAACTGGCCTGCGACGCCGACGTGCTGGACCGGATGCCTTCGACGGCGCGGCGCGGCTATGCGCGGGCTCTGGCTGAACTGGCCCCGGAAGGGCTCGACTTTGGGCGCCCGGCGGCGACCGCCTTTCTCACCGACCTCGCCAGCCTGCGCCGCAGGCGGGTGGAGGCGGCGCTCGACCATCGCCCGCAGACTGGGCGGGCCCGGCTCGCCGCCGTGCTGGCCGGATCTCTGGCGCTGGGCGCCGGGCTGCCGCCCGCCGCCCTTGCGGTGCTGGCCGCCGGAGGCGAGCGCGAGGCCGCGGCGCGCGTCACATATCAGCCCGCCGAGGCGGTCCGAGAGCTAAGCGCCGAGGTCGGTCAACAGATCCAGACGGTGATCGAGCTTCAGGACGCCGGAGACTGGGAGGGCTCGCTCGACGTCCTGGCCGAGACGCAGCCTGTCACCGCCTATGAGCGCAGCATCGTTCTGCGCCTGCGTGCAACGGCCCACTATCAGCTTGATCAGTTCGACGAGGCCATAGAAGCCTTTGAAGCCACGCTTGAAACCGGCGCGCTCACGGAGAGCGAGGCCCACACCCTCGAGGTCAATATCGCCCAGCTGGAGTTTGCAACCGACCGCGTCGAGGCCGGCGCCCGGCGGATTGAGCGCCTGCTGGACGCCGGGCTCGAGCCGAACGCACGCCTGTCGCAGATGTTCGCCACAGGGTTTGTTGAGATCGGCGAATTTGAAAAGGCCCTGCCGCTGGCCGAGCGCGCGTTGGCGCTGGCGGACTCAGATCCGAGCGCAAATCTGCTCTTTCTGACGGCCTTCATCTACGACGAGCTCGGCATGGAGGCGGAGCGTCAGGCGATGATTGTGCGCGCGGAAGCGGCGCGCGCTCAGGAGAACTAGAGACGGCTTTCGATCCCCGCCGTCTCACTTCAGCGGCCGGCGCGCAGCGCGCCGGCCGTTTTTCTATTTCCAGACGACCTTGAGGATCTCGTAGCTCTTGGTGCCGCCGGGGGCGGTCACTTCGACCACGTCGCCGGGCTCCTTGTTGATCATCGCGCGGGCGATGGGCGAGGAGAGGGAGATTTTACCCGAACGCACGTCCGCCTCGTCGTCGCCGACGATCTTGTAGGTGCTCTCGGCCTCGGTGTCCTCGTCGACAATGGTCACCGTGGCGCCGAACTTGACCTGCTCGCCGGACATCTTGGAGGTGTCGATCACCTGGGCTCTTGCGAGCTTGTCCTCGATCTCCGACAGGCGGCCTTCAATCCAGCCCTGGCGGTCCTTGGCTGCATGATATTCGGCGTTTTCGCTCAAATCGCCGTGTTCACGCGCTTCCGAGATCGCCTGGATCACAGCCGGGCGTTCCACGGATTTCAAGTGCCTGAATTCGTCGTCGAGCGCCCGGTGGCCCTCGGCGGTCATGGGAATCTTCTGCATGGGTGTACTGTTCTCGCGTCCTAATCACGCATTTACGACCGACCGTGTGAATCGCTTCAGCCGGGCGCGGAGTCCGTACGATATGACTGGAGTGAGCGCGGTTCAAGTTGGCCGGCGTCGATTGCAGCAATAGACTTCACCGCGGCGCGCGCGGCGCTGGCCGTCGTATAGCACGGCACCCGCATTTCCAGGGCCGTTCGCCGGATCGTATAGCTGTCCGAAAGCGAGCGTGCGCCCTCGGTTGTGTTGAACACCAGCTGGACCTCGCCGTTCTTGATCGCGTCCACGATATGGGGCCTGCCTTCAAACACCTTGTTGACGCGGCGCACGCTCACGCCGGCGTCTTCCAGCGTCTTCGCCGTGCCGCCGGTGGCCAGGATTTCAAGGCCCATGCCGGTGAGCGTGCGGCAGGGCTCGATCATGGCGGCCTTGTCGGAATCTTTCAGGGACACGAACACCGCCCCGGTGCGCGGCAGGTTCACCCCGGCGCCCAGCTGGGCCTTGGCGAAGGCGGCTTCAAAGCGGGTGTCGATGCCCATCACCTCGCCGGTGGAGCGCATCTCCGGGCCGAGCACGGGATCAACGCCGGGGAATTTGGCGAAGGGCATGACCGCCTCCTTCACCGCGATATGGCCGGGCTCGTCGGACGGGGTCTCGATATCGGCCAGCTTGGCGCCGGCCATGACCTGGGCGGCGATCTTGGCCACCGGCGCGCCGATGGCCTTGGCCACAAACGGCACGGTGCGGCTGGCGCGCGGGTTCACTTCGAGAAGGTAGATGTCCTCGCCCTTCACCGCGAACTGCACGTTCATCAGGCCCTTCACGCCGATGGCTTTAGCCAGCGCTTCGGTCTGGCTGCGCAGCTCGTCCACGATCGCAGCCGACAGCGAGTGCGGCGGCAGCGAGCAGGCGCTGTCACCGGAGTGCACGCCGGCTTCCTCGATATGCTCCATCACCCCGGCGATCCAGACGTCCTCGCCGTCGCACACCGCGTCCACGTCCACTTCCGCCGCGTCGGAGAGATAGCGGTCGAGCAATAGCGGCGCCTTGCCGGAGACATGGACCGCCTCGCGGATATAGCGCTCGAAGCTTTCCTGCTCGCGCACGATCTCCATACCGCGCCCGCCCAGCACGTGGCTGGGACGCAGCACCAGCGGGAAGCCGAGCTGTTTCGCGGCCACGGCGGCCTCGGCCTCGGAGCGGGCGATGGCGTTGGGCGGCTGTTTCAGGCCCAGATCGTCCAGCAGCGCCTTGAAGCGCTCGCGGTCTTCGGCCAGATCGATGGCGTCCGGCGCTGTGCCCAGAATCGGCACGCCCGCAGCCTCAAGACCCGCGGCGAGTTTCAGCGGCGTCTGCCCGCCATACTGCACCACCACGCCCAGAAGCTCGCCGGACCGGCGTTCGACCTCGATGAGCTCCAGCACGTCTTCCAGGGTCAGCGGCTCGAAATACAGCCGGTCGGCGGTGTCATAGTCGGTGGAGACGGTTTCGGGATTGCAGTTCACCATGATGGACTCGATGTCCATGTCCGCGAACGCGAAGGCGGCGTGGCAGCAGCAATAGTCAAACTCGATGCCCTGTCCGATCCGGTTCGGCCCGCCGCCCAGAATGATCGCCTTCTTGCGGTTGGTGGGCATGGATTCGTCATGCCCGCCCGGCTCGTATGTGGAGTACATGTAGGGCGTCGCCGCCTCGAACTCGGCCGCGCAGGTGTCTACGCGCTTGAACACCGGATGCACGCCGAGGCGCCAGCGCAGCGCGCGCACGCCGTCCTCGTCAGTGTTGGACAGCATGGCCAGGCGCGCGTCGGAAAAGCCCATGGATTTCAGCGCGAAGAAGCCGTCGGCGTCTTTGGGAAGCCCGAGCATGCGCACCTGCTCCTCGGCGATCACGATCTCTTCGATCTGGCGCAGGAACCAGGGCTCGTAAGAGCACGCCTGGTGCACGTCCTCCACGGTGAGGCCCTCGCGGAAGGCCTGGGCGATGACGCGCAGACGGTCCGGCGTCGGCTGGGAGAGCGAGGCCATCACGGCGGTGCGCCGGCCGGCCTGATCCTCGGCGAGGTCCAGCCCTTCAATGGCGATCTCGTCAAAGCCGGACAGGCCGGTCTCCAGACTGCGCAGGGCCTTCTGGACCGATTCCTGGAAGGTGCGGCCCATGGCCATGGCCTCGCCCACCGACTTCATGGAGGTGGTCAGGCTGGCCTTGGCGCCGGGATATTTTTCAAACGCAAAGCGCGGAATCTTGGTGACCACGTAGTCGATGGTCGGCTCGAAACTGGCCGGCGTGGCGCCGCCGGTGATGTCGTTGTCGATCTCGTCCAGCGTGTAGCCCACGGCCAGCTTGGCGGCGACCTTGGCGATGGGGAAACCGGTGGCTTTTGACGCCAGCGCCGAGGAGCGCGACACGCGCGGGTTCATCTCGATGACCACCATGCGCCCGTCCTTGGGATCCACGGCGAACTGCACGTTGGAGCCGCCGGTCTCAACCCCGATTTCGCGCAGGACCGCGATCGAGGCGCTGCGCATGCGCTGGTATTCCTTGTCGGTGAGGGTGAGCGCGGGCGCCACGGTGATGGAGTCGCCGGTGTGCACGCCCATGGGATCGATGTTCTCGATGGAGCAGACGATGATGCAATTGTCGTTTTTGTCGCGCACCACCTCCATCTCGTATTCTTTCCAGCCGAGCACGCTCTCCTCGATCAGCACCTCGTTGACCGGCGAATTGTAGAGGCCCGAGGCGACGATCTCGCGGAATTCCTCGATATTATAGGCGATGCCGCCGCCGGTGCCGCCCATGGTGAAGGAGGGCCGGATCACCGCCGGAAGGCCCAGCTCGGTGAGCACGGCCTCGGCCTCGGCCATGGTGTTCACCGAGCGCGAGATCGGGCTCTCCAGCCCGATGGAGTCCATGGCGACGCGGAAGCGCTCGCGGTTCTCCGCCTTGTCGATGACGTCGGCGCGCGCGCCGATCATCTCCACGCCGAACAGCTCCAGCACGCCGCGCCGGTCCAGCTCCAGCGCGCAATTGAGCGCGGTCTGGCCGCCCATGGTGGGAAGCAGGGCGTCGGGGCGCTCCTTCTCAATGACCTTGGCGACCATTTCCGGCGTGATCGGCTCCACATAGGTGGCGTCGGCCAGGTCTGGATCGGTCATGATCGTGGCCGGGTTGGAGTTCACCAGGATGACCCGGTATCCCTCTTCCTTGAGCGCCTTGACGGCCTGAACCCCGGAATAATCGAACTCGCAAGCCTGCCCGATGACGATGGGCCCCGCGCCGATGATCAGAATCGATTTGATGTCTGTGCGCTTGGGCATGGGGGCGGACTCTCTTGTCTTTGCGCGCGCAAACGCCCGGCCGGAGGAATGGACTCCGGACAGGGTCTGCACGACGATGAACGCTGAAACCCGTCTCTAACGCGTGAGCGCGGGTTTGGCGAGGGGAGAGTCAGGTCTACGCCCGCGCCCGATCTAACCTGAACGACGCGGTCAGCGCCGCCTTATCCCAGCTCCAGGTCGCGCCAGAGCTGGGGCTGGATGTCGTCGGGGACGCTAAGGCGGGACCCCACCATCCAGTAGGCTTTTTCAAACAGCAGCGGGATCGAGCTCGCCTCTTCCAGAAAGATGCGCTCGGCTTCTTCCAGAAGGCCGGTGCGGGCCGCGGCGTCCGGTTCGCCATTGGCCGCGGCGATGAGCGCGTCGAACGCGGCGCGGCGCGGGCCGGTCCAGTTGGTGTTGTCTGCAAACCCGTTCCGGGTGAAGGGCTGCATCATGAAGTCGGGGTCCGATTTCAGGCCCCGATCAAAGCGCGCCAGCGCCAGGTCGTAATCGTCTGCGTCCACGGCCTGATACAGATCCAGCGGATAGCTCGCCAGAAGCTCGGCGCGCACCCCGGCCGCGGCCAGATCGTCCATCATCGCCACCGCCAGCCGGTCGCGGTCGCCGGCGGTCGCGCGCAGGGTGAGGGTCAGCGGGGTGGCCTCGTCAAACCCGGCCTCGGCCAGCAGCATCCGCGCTGCATCGGGCTGCGGCCCGCTGGCCGCCGGCGCTTCGGGATCGGGGATCACGCGCGCAGTGGGGGTGGCTTCGCCGTTGAAGAATTGCCGGTTCAGCCTGTCCCGGTCGATCGCCAGGGACAGAGCCCGGCGCACCCGCGCATCGGCCAGCTGCGGGCTGGCGCAATTGACCTTCACATAGCTCAGGATCGGCGCGTCATAGGCGCGCAGCTGATCGCCGAGCCGCTCGCGCAGGAAGCTGATCTGATCGCCCGGCGGCCGGTCGGCGAGGTCGAGATCCCCGGCGCGGAAGGCGCGCGCGCGGGCTGCGCCGTCCTCGATGACGGTCACTTCAATGGCCTCCACGGTGACGCTGTCCACCGCGGCGAAGCGGGGGTTTCTCGTCAGCCGGTAGCGCAGCGCGCCCTGATCGGCCAGCAGGTAGGGCCCGGCGCTCACCCAGTTCTCCGGCCTGATCCAGTCATCGGGGTTCGCCTCCACCGCCTGGCGGGGCAGGGGGTAGAACTCGCGCATCAGCACCGGGAACAGTCCCACGGGCCGGTCCAGCTCGAACACCACCGTGCGCGGATCCGGCGCATACACGCCGATATCAGCCGGCGAGGCCTCGCCGCGAAGGGCCGCCGCCGCGCCGGTCACGGCAAAGAAATCACCCAGATCTGCAAAGCCGGTGCGCGGGTCCACGGCCCGGCGCGCGGTCCACACCACATCCTCGGCGGTGAACGGGGCCCCGTCTGACCAGATCAGCCCCTCGCGCAGCGTGAATCGCCAGCGGCGCGCATCCCGGCTGCGCCAGGTCTCGGCGAGGCCCGGCGCCAGCCCTCCCGATGGCGCGTACTCTGTGAGCGGAGCGTGAAGCTGCTTGTATAAAAGGGCGCTGGAGGCGAACTGGCCTTTCAGCGGATCCAGGCTGTCGGGTTCGCCGTCGATGGCCACGCGCAAAAGCGTGTCCGGCGCGCCGGACCGGCCCGAACAGGCGGCGGCCCATAGGGCGGCGCTGGCCGCGATCAGGCCGCGGCGCGACAGGTTGAGCGAGGGGGTGCGGGCCATCGTCTACACCGCCAGGAAGACGAAATTATTGACGTAGCCGGGCTTGCCGGCGAGCGCGCGGTGGTCGCGGTCCACGTCCAGGTGCGTCCGGTCGATGAGACGGCCGTCCTTGAGGGCGAGGGTGCGGTAGCCGAGGCCCTCCACGAAATCCAGCTCGCCGTCGAGATCGCGTCCGGTATGGCGTTCCTCGATCTCCACGATCATGGCCGGCTTGTCGCGGGTGATCAGGCCTCGCGCGCCTTCAAGCACGGCGCGCTCATGGCCCTCCACGTCGATTTTGAGAAAGCCCGACGGCGGCGGATCAAGATCATCCAGGCGCGCCGTGGTCACGGAAACACGCATGTGGGCGCGACCGCCCACCTTGTCGGGATTGAGGCTGGCGCCCTGATTGGAATAGCGGCCCGCCTCGCCAGGCACCAGAAGCTCGGCCTCGCCGCTTTCGTCGGACAGGGCTTCGGCGCGGCAGGTCACGGACTTGGCCGCGGCGGCCGCCAGCACGGCGTAGAGCTTGGGGTTGGGTTCAAACGCCCACACGGTCGCGCATACGCGCGCCATCTCATGGGCCCAGATGCCGCGATTGGCGCCGATATCCATGGCCGCGCGCGCCGGGTCCAGCAGGAATGGCAAAAGGCGAAGGCCCGCCTCGCCCTTGCGCTTTTCGCGCGCCACGATGCGTTTGAGCTCCAGCCGCGGGGGGATCAGGGCGCGCTTGATCCGCTCTTCGAGCGAGGAGGGGGGTGCGCCCGCCCGGCCTACCAATTGGTCCGAAGTCCCGCCCACAAAAGTCCCTCATCCTCTGCGCCGGCGATATGGCCCGGATCCCGGGTGAAGCGCGCGGCGATATTGGCGGCGGTGCGCTCGTTCAAAGCGACGCGCCATCCCGCTTCCAGCGACAGCTCCCGGCCCGAAGGCGCAAGCGAGGCTGTGCGAATCTCGTAACCGAGCCTGTTGTCCGCGTCCACCGAGACGGGGATGCGCGTCGAGATCGAGCCGGACTCCACGCGCAGCGGCTGGACCACGGTCAGTCCGAAAACGCCGCCGGCGAAGCCGCGCTCGGCGCCGAGGCTCCACGCACTGGCGGTCACGCTTTCGCTCAGCGTCACATAGTCGGGCAGGGCGATCTGCGCGCTGGCCGCTTCAAACCGGGCCGCGCCGCGCCAGCCTGCCCCGATCGGGCCGGACCAGAGCGCGGCGGTAAAGCTGGATTCTGTGCGATCCTGCGCGCCGAAACGCGCTGCGAACAACCCGCCCAGGGCGCGATCGGACTCCCGGCCCGCCCCGGCCTCGACGCCAACCGCGTGATCGCCGAAATGGTAAAGCGCGCTGGCCGCCGAGAAGGCGTCTCCGCCCGCGCCCGACGTCCTGAAGCCCACCGAGACATCGCCGATCCGGTAGCCCAGAGAGGCCCATTCGCGCTGGCTGGTCAGCCCGGCGACGGCGCCGGAGAACAGGCTCGGGGACAAGGCGCTTGCGCCCGCCGTTTCGCCCGGCGCCTGGGCTGCGAAGCCGCGGCCCGCCGACAAGGTCAGTCCGCCCGAGCGGAAGGCGAAGCGCACGTCGGGCGCGTCATTATAGGTCTCGGCCGGCAGGTTTCTCAGCGCATGGGGGCGCTGCTCTGAAAAGCGCAGATTGATCTCCGCCGGTCCGGCGACGGTGCGCGAGGTGCGCGCCAGAGCGCCCTCGGCTGCGGTCTCCATGGCGCTGAGCCCGGCTGACTGCGCCGGGGCGCGCGGCGCCTTCGGGTCGATCGCGAAGGCGCGGCGATAGCCGTCCGTCATCATCGCCCCGTTCAAAAGCCCCGACTGCCAGATCCAGTCGCCCGCCGCGCCGGACGGCGCAGCGGTCAGGGCGGTGATCAGCACCGCTTCGCCGCGCGATCCGCCCACCTCGACGGTGGAGGTTCCCACCGGCTGGAACGCGGCTTCAAGATCCAGCAGGCCGACGCCATAGATCGCATCGGGACCCGGATCGCCAAGATCTTCGGCGGTGTCGAACAGGATGGACAAGGCGTCGTTGCCGGTCAGCCCCGGGAAGGCCTCGATCAAAAGGGCGAGCGCGCCGGCCACATGGGGCGCGGCGAAGCTGGTGCCCGACCACCGGAAGTATTGCGGATCACCATCGTCACTGTCTTCACCGGGAGCGACGATGCGCACGCCGGGTGCGGAGAGGAAGAAAGCCTCGGCGCCCTCGGCGCGATTGGAGAAGTCGGCGATCAGCTTGTTTTCGTCCACCGCGCCCACAGCGACCGCGAAGCCGCCCGCCTCAAGATCATTGACGAAATTGGCCGGGAAGCCGGGCGTGGGATCGGGGGCGTCCTCATCCTCGTCCTGATTGCCGGAGGCCACCACCATGAAGACGCCGGCCCGGGCGGCGCGGCGCATCGCTGCAAAGGTGAGCGTCGAGCCGTCACGAAGATCAGAGCCGCGGCCCAGAGAGAGATTGATCACCAGGGCGCCGCGCGCCACGGCGATATCGATGGCCTGCGCCACGCTGGAATCGGAAAACGTGCAGCCTTCACCCCCGTCGGACTCGCAGGACCCCACCGTGTCGGCGCGGATCGGCAGGATCAGGCTTTCAAACGCCACGCCGTGCACGGCGCGTCCGTCCTTGTTGGCCGCGATCACGCCGGCCACGCCGGTTCCGTGGCCGTCGCCGGTGTCGCCGGCGCCGCGAGAGCCCGCCACGTCGACCCCGTCGAGAAGCCGGTTCACGAATTCTGGATGGTCAAGCACGATGCCGGTGTCGACCACCGCCACGGTGATCCCGGCCCCGGTGGCGCCCTGGGAATAGGCGTAGGAGGCGTTGATCAGGCCGAGCCCGTACTGCTCAAGATATTCGCCCGTCTCGAACGTCGCCGGCGGCGGTGGCGGCGGCGGGGGCGGAGGAGGCGGCGCAGGGGGCGGAGGCGGAGCCGGCGGCGCGGTGACGGGTCCGCCGGTGGAGCCTCCACCGCCGCCGCCACAGCCGGACAGCGCCACGGCCGCGCCAATAAAGACCGCCGTCATCAGAGCTTTTCTGAACGTCATCTCGCTCCCCTCGCGCGCCGATTTATCCCGTGTGCGCCGGATATTCGCCCAGCTTCACGCGATGATTCAAACCTAGCGCGAGGAGTGTTAACCGCCCAAGGTTTTTCAGCCGCTGGAGGTCAGGCCAGCTCTGCGACGAAGTTGGCGAAGACATTGAAGCTGTCTTGCGGGCCCGGGCTGGCTTCGGGGTGGTGCTGCACGGCGAAAACCTTCCTGTCGGTCAGCCGGAAGCCGCAATTGGTGCCGTCGAAGAGCGAGACATGGGTTTCTATCGCGGTGTCGGGCAGGCTGTCGCGATCCACGGCGAAGCCGTGGTTCATGGACACGATCTCCACCTGGCCGGTCTCGATGTTTTTCACCGGGTGGTTCGCGCCGTGATGGCCCTGGGTCATCTTCAGCGTCTTGGCGCCGATCGCCAGGGCGAGCATTTGATGGCCCAGGCAAATGCCCAGCACCGGAACGCCGGCGTCGATCACACCGCGAATCGTTTCCAGCGCATAGACGCCCGTCGCCGCGGGATCGCCCGGCCCGTTGGAGACCAGCACGCCGGCCGGTTTCAGCGCCAGCACGTCGGCGGAATTCGCCGTGGCCGGCGCTACGGTGACGCGCGCTCCGGCCGCCACGAGGCGGCGCAGAATGTTCGCCTTCACGCCGTAATCGAGCACCACTACGAGCGGGCCGTCTTCAGGCCCCGTGGCGAACCCGTCCGGCCAGTCCCAGCCGCCTTCGTCCCAGTTTCCGGCCGTGGCGCGCGACACGGCGCCGGCGAGCTCCGCGCCTTCCATGGAGGCGGCTTCGCGCGCCGCCTTGCGCACTGCGTCAAGATCCAGCTTGCCGTCGCGGGCGTGCTGGACGGCGGCCATGGGCATGCCGTGCTCGCGGATGGAGCGGGTGATGGCGCGGGTGTCGACGCCGGTGATCGCCACGACGCCGCGCGCGCCCAGCCATTCTTCAAAGCTCTGCTCGGCGCGCCAGTTGGCCGGCGCGGTCAGGCGCGCCCGGCTCACCATGCCGGTGGCGGCGGTGCGCGCCAACTCGCTGGCGGCTTCCTCGTCCTGGCGGTTGGCGCCGGTATTGCCCACATGGGGGAAGGTGAAGCAGACGATCTGACCGGCGTAGGAGGGATCGGCCAGGATTTCCTGATGCCCGGTCATGGCGGTGTTGAAACACAGCTCGCCGATGGCGGTGCCAGAGGCCCCGGCGCCGTGGCCGAAGATCAGCGTTCCATCGGCCAGCGCCAGGACCGCCGTGGCCCAGTCGGGCGCCGCGTCATTGTGGTCCGCTGGTGAAGTTGATCGGGCCCGCTCTTGATTCTCGATCGCTTCCGGCATACGTGCTCGCCTCCAATGAGCGCCGGCCGCGAGCGAAGGCTCAAGAGCGGCGGGCGGGTAAACGCGCGGAACCTAGGCTCGAACACAGTCAGGGTCAAGCAAGCCGCGCGCAATAAAGAACGTGTTTTTCCAATAGCTTGGCTCCACGGGGAAGCCAGGTGCTGATGAAAGGCGCCCCATGTCGCTGCGCGACAGAATACAGGCCGATCTTAAAGACGCGATGCGCAACAAGGACCAGCTGCGCCTGGCCACCCTGCGCCTGATCCAGGCGGCGGTGAAGGATCGCGACATCGCCGCGCGCGCCGAAGACCGCTGCGACGGCTGCGATCAGGGTGAGATCATGGCCCTGCTCCAGAAGCTGGTGAAGCAGCGCGAGGAAAGCGCCGACACCTATGAGCAGGCCGGTCGGCTGGACCTGGCCGAGCGCGAGCGGACCGAAGCCGCAATCGTGCGCGAATACCTGCCCGAGCCCATGGATGACAAAGCGATCGCCGACGCCGCCCGCGACGTGGTCGACGAGCTGGATGCGGCGGGTCTCAAGGATATGGGCAAGTGCATGGGCGCGCTCAAGCAGCGCTATACCGGCCGCATGGACTTCTCCCAGGCCGGCAAGGAAGTGAAGACGCTTCTCCAGACCCGCGCGTGAGCCCTGCGCTAGCCGCCGCGGGGCGTCGCGGGTAAGCTTTCGCGCTTCAATGGCGAGCGGGCGTTCATGGCGATCCCTGACGGCTTCATCGACGAAATCAAGGCGCGAATCCGCCCGTCCGACCTGATCGGGCGGACGGTTGCACTCAAGCGTCAGGGCCGCGAGTTCGCCGGACTGTCTCCGTTCAAGAAAGAGCGCACGCCCAGCTTTTTCGTCAATGACGAGAAGGGCTTCTACCATTGCTTCGCCAGCCAGGAGCATGGCGACGTCTTCACCTGGCTGCAGAAGACCCAAGGGCTGAGCTTCATGGAGGCGGTGGAGACGCTGGCCGCTGAAGCCGGGCTCGACGTGCCCAAGGACGAGCAGCGCTCGCCCCAGGCCGAGGCCCAGCGCAAATCGCTCCTGGAATGGGTCGAGGCGGCCCAGACCTGGTTTCAGCGCCAGCTGCAGACCCCGGCGGGCGAGGCGGCGCGCGGCTATCTGGAGCGCCGCGGCCTCACCGCGCAGGATATCGAACATTTCGGCTTGGGGTTTGCGCCTGACAGCCGGCGCGGCCTGACCAGCGCCCTGCGTCAGAAGGGCGCGAGCGCCGACGAGCTTGCCGAGGCCGGTCTGGTGATCCAGCCCGATGACGGCGGCGAGCCCTATGACCGGTTTCGCGGCCGGGTGATGTTTCCCATCACCGACACGCGCGGCCGGCTGGTGGCGTTCGGCGGGCGCGCGCTTTCCAAGGAGGCGCGGGCGAAATATCTCAACAGCCCGGAGACCCCGCTCTTCCACAAGGGGTCCATCCTGTATCGCTATCACGAGGCGCGCGCCTTCGCGTCCGACCCCAAGGTCAAGGCCAGGGGCCTGATTGTGGCCGAAGGCTATATGGACGTGATCGCGTTTGCGCGCGCTGGGCTGGGCCAGGCCGTGGCGCCGCTGGGCACCGCGCTCACTGAAAGCCAGATCAAGCTTTTGTGGCGCGCCGGGCCGGAGCCAGTGGTGTGCCTGGACGGCGATGCGGCGGGCGTGCGCGCGGCCGCGCTGGCCGCTGAGCGCGCTTTGCCTCTGTTGGAGCCGGGCAAGACGCTGCGCTTTGTCTTCCTCGAAGACGGTGCGGACCCGGACGATCTGTTGCGTGAGAAGGGGCCTGAGGCGCTGAAAGAGGCGATCGCGGGCGCCAGGCCGCTGATCGACGTGATCTGGGAGCGCGAAGTCGCCGCCGAGCCGCTGGACGATCCAGACCGGCGCGCCGGCTTTCGTAAGCGCCTGCGCGCCCTGGCGGCGAAGATCGACGACCCGGACGTGAAGACCGAATACCGCGCCGAGCTGGAGGCGCGCATGGAGACGCTGTTCGCCCGCGCCCAGCCGTCGCGCGCGAAGGCCGGCGGATTTCAGCGCAGCGGGCCGGGCGGAGGAAGATATGGGCACGGCAAGTTTGCGCCGCCATCGCGTCCCACCGGCGAGCTGCTCAAGGCGCGCCGCACCGCCCATGCTGATCCGATGGCCCGCCAGCTGCTATTGGCGGCGGTGGAATTTCCCGAAATAGCAGAGGCCGAGACCGAATCGCTGGCCGAAACACCGTGCGGGCCGCTTGACAGCCTGCGTGACGCGATACTAGACGCGTGCTCCGCTGGGGAATCCGTACTTGACGGCGGGCTGCGTGAGGCTTTGATTCGCCGGGGTTATGGATCTGATCTTGCGCGCCTTTCGGTGGACATGGCTCCGATGCGCGCGAGCCTTGGGGGTGAAGAAGCTGATGCCGACAGCCGTAGCGAGGCTTGGCGCAGGCTTTCGACCTCCTATATGCAACGAGTCGCTCGAGACGCCCGCATCGCCGAGGAGCGCGCACGCCAAGCCGACGTATTCGAAAAGGGCGATTCCGACGCACTCAATTCCTTCCTCGCCGCCGTGAGGCGGGGCCGACACCGACGCTGAAGCGCGCGCCGCCGCATTCGCGCGCTGGGAACGCCACATCCTCCGGGAGCACGTAACACCGTATGAGCAAAGCCGCTGAAACCGCCGAAGCGCCCGCCGAGACCCAGGACGGGCCGCTGCTGGACCTGACCGACAAGTCCGTCAAGGCGATGATCAAGACCGCGCAAAAACGCGGCTATGTCACCCACGACGAGCTCAACAAGGTCCTGCCGAGCGAGGAGTTCAACTCCGAGCAGATCGAGGACATCCTCTCCCAGCTGTCCGAAAAGGGCATCACGGTGGTGGACAACGAGGACGATGTGGACGCCGAGGACCAGGCGGCCGCTGATGCTTCGGACGATGAGGACGACGAGGACAAGCCGCGCGCGGTGGCGGCCAAGAAGAAAAACGAAGTCGCCGGTCAGAACACCACCTCGGCTCAGGATCGCACCGACGACCCCGTGCGCATGTATCTGCGCGAGATGGGCTCGGTGGAGCTTTTGTCCCGCGAAGGCGAAATCGCCATCGCCAAGCGCATCGAGGCTGGCCGCAACGCGATGATCCGCGGCCTGTGCGAAAGCCCGCTGACGTTTGAAGCCATCATGGTCTGGCGCGAGGAGCTGCAGGAAGGCCAGGTCCTGCTGCGCGACATCATTGATCTGGACGCCACCTATGGCGGCGTGCGCGAGGACGCAACGGCGCCGGCCAGCGATGACGGCGCCGACAGCGAGACCGGCGACGGCAAGGACGGCGATAGCAAGGACGGCGACGCCCAGGCCAAGTCGGGGACCAAGTCCGGCTCTGATGAAGGTTCCGACAGTGAGGAGTCCGAAGGCGAGGGCGAAAACGCCTCGTCTGACGACGATGACGACGACGACGCCGGCAACATGTCGCTGGCGGCCATGGAGGCGGAGCTGCGCGACGGCGTCATGGAGACGCTGGACGCGATCGCCGTGGATTTCGACGCCTTCCGCCGCCTGCAGGACAAGCTTGTGGGCCTGCGCCTGTCGGGAAAGGACTTCTCCAAGAAGGACCGCGACACCTATGAGGGCGTGTTCGAGCGCATCGTGGCGAACCTTAATTCGCTGCACCTGAACAACGCCCGCATCGAGGCGCTGGTCGAGCAGCTGGACGCCATCAACAAGAAGCTGGTGGGGCTTGAAGGCAAGCTTCTGCGCATGGCCGAAGCCCACGGCGTGCCGCGCCTTGATTTCCTCAAGGAATATCAGGGCCGCGAGCTGGATCCCGACTGGGTCCTGAACATGGCCGGCAAGTCGAAGGCCTGGGACCGCTTTGTCGATCGCGAAGCCAACGACGCCGCGACGCTGCGCGATGAAATCTCCCAGATCGCCCAGGACGCCGGCGTTCCGGTCGACGATTTCCGCCGCATCGTGGCCACCGTCCAGAAAGGCGCGCGCGAAGCCAGCGTCGCCAAGAAGGAGATGGTCGAGGCCAACCTGCGCCTGGTGATCTCGATTGCGAAGAAATACACCAATCGCGGCCTGCAATTCCTGGATTTGATCCAGGAGGGCAATATCGGCCTGATGAAGGCGGTGGATAAGTTCGAATACCGCCGCGGCTACAAATTCTCCACCTACGCCACCTGGTGGATTCGTCAGGCGATCACCCGCTCCATCGCCGACCAGGCGCGCACCATCCGCATCCCGGTGCATATGATCGAGACGATCAACAAGATCGTGCGCACCAGCCGTCAGATGCTCCACGAGATCGGCCGCGAGCCGACCCCGGAAGAGCTGGCGGAAAAGCTCTCCATGCCGCTGGAAAAAGTGCGCAAGGTGATGAAGATCGCCAAGGAGCCGATCAGCCTTGAAACCCCGATCGGCGACGAAGAAGACAGCCATCTGGGCGACTTCATCGAGGACAAGAACGCCGTCCTGCCCATTGACGCGGCGATCCATTCAAACCTGCGCGAAACCACCACGCTGGTGCTCGCCAGCCTGACCCCGCGTGAAGAACGCGTGCTGCGCATGCGCTTCGGGATCGGTATGAACACCGACCACACGCTGGAGGAAGTCGGCCAGCAATTCAGCGTGACCCGCGAACGCATCCGCCAGATCGAAGCCAAGGCCCTGCGCAAGCTGAAACACCCCAGCCGCAGCCGCAAGCTGAGAAGCTTCCTGGACAGCTAGGTTCACGCTTCATCCGACGCAAAAACCCCGGCCCGAAAAGGCCGGGGTTTTTTGTTGTCCAGCCCGGATCCCGGTCTCGCCCACGGCTTCAAGCCGGGGATCGAACAGGAAACAGGTGAGGGGAGTTTTGGCGCGTGTGTGCAGCCGGATCTTTCGAGTCCGCGCCGACGAGGAAGGAACTCATTGTTTCCTGCCTCGAATAACCCTTAAGGCCTTGTAACTTGAGCGTGCTTTAGCCACCACTATGGTCGGGGCGTTCAATCAGGAGCCCCTCATGACTTTCAATTCCTTGGTTGTCGTTGGCCTGATCGCTAACATGGCGGCCACACAAGACACGCCGCGGATAGAAGCGGTGGATGCTGCGACCGAGGCGCTGATGGAGCAGGGTCGATTCCCTGGCGTCGTGGTCGCGGTAACGCAGGATGGTCGACCGGTGCATCTGGGCGCGTACGGGCTGGCCAGCCTGGCGCATGAGGCGCCGGCCACCCCGGAGACCGTTTTCGAACTTGCGTCCCTGACGAAACACATGACGGCGCTTGCCGTGTTGACCCTGGCTGAAGAAAGACGGCTGAGCCTGAGCGACCGTCTGGTGAATTTCGTCCCTGGCGCACCCGATGCGTGGTCGCAGATCACCATCGACCACTTGCTGAGTCATATGAGCGGGCTGGCGCACCGGTTTGAAGAAAAGCCCAACGGCGAGTTTCTGCTGAACTACTCCACAGCCGACATGCTGGACTCAGCCATGCAGACGCCGACTCTGTTCGAGCCAGGCGCCGATTGGAGTTATTCGGACCAAGGCTATTTCCTTCTCGGTATCGTGGTCGAAGCGGTGACTGGCGACAGTTTTGACGCCTTTCTCCGGTCGCGATTCTGGGAGCCTTTGGGGATGTCGCAGACCGCCATGCTCGATCAGTCCGCCATCGTTGCGCACCGGGCCGAAGGGTATGGCGTGTACGACGGCGTGCTGGCGCGTAACCGGCGGGTCTGGCAGTTCGGCCTCACCTCGCATTTCGGGGTCACCACCTCCATGCACGACCTTCTGATCTGGGAGGCGGAGCTGAACGATCCGCAGCTGCTGAGCGAGGCGGTTCTCGAACGCTCGGCTGAAATTCAGCGCGTGTTCGACACCGGCGAAACCTGCGAGCGGTGGGGCTATGGGCGCGGCTGGCAGAGTTATGAGGTCGATGGGCGTAAACTCACCAGCCATGCCGGATATTCCGGCACGGCCTATTTGCGGGATTTGACCACCGGCCAGTCCGTCATCGTGCTCACCAATCGCGAGGATGGTCCTGATTTGCTCTCGCCCATGGCGATCGCCTGGTCCGCCGCGCACAACGCCGGGATGGAGGTGCCTGAAGGCGGGCTGACATGCTGGCGCTAGCGCCGGCCCGCTTCGCCTGAAGCGCGCCCAGTCTCGTCCCGGCCCGGAAAGGCCGGGGGGTGCGTCGGGAGCCGATTTTCTTCGATCTCGCCACCCTAACCGGTTCCCGGTTTCATCCCCGGACAAGGGTCCGGGGAAAGACCGGGATCTACGAAAGTCGAAGGATCAAGCGCAGTACCAACCACGCCGCCCGCTCAGCGTTTCACTGATCAAGCACCGTAGATCCCGGCCTCGCCCCTGGCCTGGAGCCGGCCGCCGAACCGGGACCCGGTGAGGGCAGTTTAGCAGGTGCGTGCAGCCCGATATGTCGGGGCTACTTGGCGGTCCAGCCGCCGTCGATGGTGATCGCGGAGCCGTTCAGGTTCGCGCCGTCATCGCTGACCATGTAGAGCAGGGCGCCGATCAGCTGGTCATAGGTGACGAACTGCTTGGTGGGCTGGGCCGCCAGCATGACGTCACGCACCACATCGTCCTCGCTGATGCCGCGCGCCTTGGCGGTGTCGGCGATCTGGTTCTCCACCAGCGGGGTCTGGACATAGCCGGGGTTGAGGCAGTTCACCGTCACGCCGGTTTCGGCGAGCTCCAGCGCGGCGGTCTTTGAAAGGCCCTGCACGCCGTGTTTGGCCGCCACGTACGCCGCCTTGTAGGGGCTCGCGACAAGGCCGTGAACCGACGCCAGATTGACGATCCGCCCGCGTCCGCGCGCCTTCATGCCCGGGATCGCCGCCTTCATGGCGTGGAAGGCGCTGGAGAGGTTGATCGCGATGATCGCGTCCCACTTGGCTTCGGGAAACTCCTCCACCGGCGCCACGTGCTGGATGCCGACGTTGTTGATGAGGATATCGAGTCTGCCGAACTGGTCTTCAGCAAAAGCGACAAGCGCGGCGATCTCGGCAGGCTTGGTCATGTCCGCGCCGTGATAGCGGACCGTCACGCCATACTCGGACTCAAGGCGCGCGCGGAAGGTTTCGATCTCGCCCGCTTCGCCGAACCCGTTGAGCACGATGTTCGCGCCGTTCTTCGCCAGCCCCTCGGCCAGCGCCGCCCCGATGCCGGAGGTGGAGCCGGTGATGACGGCCGACTGGCCGGTAAGATCCACGCGCACCGCGCCCATAAACTGCTCCGCTCACATGCTTTTGTTGCAGTGCAGAAACACCCAAGCCGGGGCGCCGGTCAAGTGGTGACCTCCGCCCGCTCCAGCAGTCCGCCTAGCGCTTCTTGGCTGGCTGGGGCCGGGTGAACAGCAGGGTGTCTTCGCTGGAGCCGGCCGCATCAAAGGCGTATCCGTCCAGATCGAAGTCCTTCAGCCTGGCCGGGTCCTCGATGCGGTGCTCGATGATCCAGCGGGCCATCATGCCGCGCGCCTTCTTGGCGTAGACCATGAGCGCGCGAAGCTGGCCGTCTTTTTCTTCCTTGAAGTCGGCGCTGATCACGCGAACGCCCAGTGATTTCAGCTTCGCGGCTTTGGAATATTCCTGGGAGGCGAGATTGACGATGGTCTTCGAGGCGTGACCCTCAAGGTCGCCTTTGAGCTCATCGGCGATATCGTCGCCCCAGAACTCATAGAGATTGGCGCCTTTGCGGGTCTTCAGCCGCGTGCCCATCTCCAGGCGGTAGGGCTGGATGGCGTCCAGGGGGCGCAGCACGCCGTAAAGCCCGGAAAGAATGCGCAGGCGCGTTTGCGCGTACTGCAGGTCCTCAGCGCTCATTCCCGGCGCGTCCAGGCCGCGATAGACCTCGCCGTCGAACGCCAGGGCGGCCGGGCGCCCCTGCGTGCTGTCAGGATCGAACGCCTTGAACCGCTCCCGGTTCAGATTGGCCAGATCATCCGACAGCCCCATCAGGTCGGCCAGCTGCGGGCCGGTGAGCCGGGCGGTGGACTTTGACAACGCCTTCGTTCGCTCCATCAGGGCCGGGCGGGTCATGGTCGGGGCCTGGCCGCGCTCTGAAAAATCGAGCTGCTTGGCCGGGGAAAGCAGAATCAGCATGGGTCGTCTCCGGTACGCTTTCCTCCGAGATAGGCGCCCAAGCCGCGAAGAGCAAACGCGTCACTCGCGGGGCGCATCGGTGGACAGCAGATCGGGGTCGCCGGCGTCGGCGCGCTCCTGCTCCACGCGGCGCTTGATCGCCTCGTCGGGCCGGGTGTCCGCGGCGATCACGGGCTTGGCGCCAGACTCGGTTCCAGTCTCAGGCCCAGTCCTTGTTCCAGTTCCAGGCCCAGACCCGGCTTCGGACGCCTGGCGCGGCCTTGCCTCCGGCGCCGGGCCGGCGCCGGGCAGGGCGGGCGGCTGATCAAACCTCAGCCGGTAGATGGGTTCGGGCAGGGTGAAGCCGCCGTGCTCCAGCGCCATCTTCACCGCGGCGAGCCCGGCCGAGCGCGATTTCACAAAGTCGGACTGCGTCTGGTTGATCCAGGCGCTGAACCGCAGATCGAGGGTGGAATCGCCCGCCTGCTCGATGAAGCCGAGCGGTTCGGGGTCGCCGAGTACGAAGGGCAGCGCTTTCAGCGTCTCCACGCCGGCGCGCGCAGCCGCTTCGCCGTCGTCGTCCGCGTCCACGCCCAGCTTGAAGTCGAAGCGCCGGTCGGCGTTGCGGGTGTAATTGAGGATCACCGCCTTGAAGACCGCTGCGTTGGGGATGCGCAGATGATTGCCGTCCAGCGTCATCAGAACCGTGGCGCGCGAGGTCAGCCGGATCACCCGGCCTTCATGGCCGTCGATCACCACATGGTCGTTCGGGCGAAACGGCTGGCGCACCGAGAGCATGACCGAGGCGACATAGTTCTCGATCGTGTCCTTCACCGCAAAACCCAGCGCCAGCCCCACCACGCCCGCCAGGCCAAGCAGCGCGCCCAGAAGCGCCGTGGCGTCCAGAAGGCTCAGCGCCGCCACGACGCCGAGCACCACCGACACGGCCCGGGCGCTGGCCGCCACCAACTCGGCGACGAAGAGATTGGGGGTGACCCGCCGCCACAGCGCCTTGCGCCCTGTGACGAGCCAGCCAAATCCGGCGATGGCGACGAAGACCAACAGGGCGAGCCCCACCAGGGGCAGGGCGCGCACGCCGGCGCGCAGCTGCTCCGCGGCCTGACCCAGCGCCGGATCGACCCGGCCGCCCAGCGACACGTCGCGCTGGATCCGGTTCTCCACCGTGGCGACGCCCTCCACCCTCGCGGCGAGGGTTTCGGCCCGGCGGGCCGCCTCGGTGCTCGCGGTTTCGCCGGTGAGCGTCGCCACGCCGGCCTCCACCGTCACGGCGACATTCGACAGAACGTCGATTTCAGAGAAGAGCTGCTCGATGCGCCTTGTTATGCGCGCATCGTCCTCCGGCGCGCTCTCGGCGGCGATGGTGGCGGGCACGGCCTCGGCGGGGCTGTCGCCGGCCTGGGCGAAAGCCGGGCCGGCGGTGAGCGTCAAAAGCAGAAAGAGCGCGGCGATGAAGCGAAGCATGAGCCGATAACGGCTCAGCTCGCAAATGGATCAACCGCCGTAAAAATTAGACTCAGATCCCTCGGCCCGATCCGCCTCGATATGCACCGTCACGGTCACTGACGGGCCCACATCGCCCCAGTCTCCACCGCCCACGCCGAAGGCGGACCGGTCGAGGCTGAACACGCCGTCGGCGACGGCGCGGTCGCCGTCTATCTCCAGCGTAAAGGCCAGGGTGAGCGGGTTTGTCTCGCCCTTGATCGTCAGCGCGCCCACCGCCTCATAGCCGCCGTCCACTGCGCGGATGTCTTCGGAGACGAAGCGCGCCTCGGGATGGGCCTCAACGGCGAGTCCGGAGCCGCCGGAGAGGTTGGAGCGGTACTGGCTGTCCGACAGGGCGAAGATGGACGTGTCCACCACGGCCTCGATGCGCGCACCGGAGAGGTCGGCTGGATCAAGACGAATCTGCGCCGAGAAGGCCTCGAATTCGCCGGTGAGCGGGGCGCTGAACGCAGTGGCCTCAAAGCCGACCGCGCTCGCATCCCGATCCATGACCCAGTTCTGACCCTGGTCCTCCGCGAAAGCGGGCGAGGCGAGCAAGGCGGCGGTGCAAGCGGCGAGGACGGTAAGGCGCATGGATGTCTCCTGTTCGACGAGATCAGTCGTTCAGGTACGCTTGAATGCGCCGCGAACAAGGCCGCTCACGGAAACGCGATCCTTCCGGCGCGGAAAATGCCGTTGGGATGGCGCCTACGCCTTGTCCTGTTTGGGAAGGTTCAGACCCGGGATCATGCGCAGCAGGACCCCGTCCCGATCCAGGAAGTGGTGCTTCAGGGCCCCGCCGGCGTGGATCGCGAGCAGGACCAGGATCACCCAGCCGCCTGCGCCGTGGGCCGAGCCTGCAAAACCGCGGAATCCCTCAGTCTGGGGCACCGGCAGCTTGGGCAAAGCGAGCTCGTTGAGGAACAGGATCGGGAAGCTGTCGCCAAAGCTGGAGGCGACCACATAGCCGCCCAGCGGCACGCCGATCATCGCCGCATAGAATGCGACATGGGTGAAGCGGGCGAAAAACTTCTCGTAGGATTTCATGTGCTCGGGCAGGGCGGGCGGCTTGTGTGACAGACGCCAGGCGAGCCGCGCCAGCGACAGGACGAGGATGGTGATGCCCACGGTCTTGTGCCAGTTATAGGCGCCGCTCAAAAATCCGATCGAGATGTCGCCGGCGCGAAGCGCGTCGCGCAGATCCTCCATCCACCAGCCATAGAACACCATGCCCACAAGCAGGATGGCGATGATCCAGTGCAAGGCGATGGCGACTGCGGAATAGCGGCCCGAAGGCGCGGCGGGGGAGGGGGCGACGGCGTCTGACATGGGCTTCTAATCCTCGCTTTGAAGGAACTCGGCTTCTATTCGTACCCGAACTTCATCGCCGATAAAGTTCCCCGGCAGATTTCCAATCCCGAATTCGGTGCGGTCAAGTGTCATATCGGCTCCGAAACCCAGCGTGCGCCGGCCCTCCAGCGGATTGAAGAGCCCGCCATAGAACTCGGTCTCCAGAACCACCGGCCGGGTGACGCCCTTTACGGTGAGGTCGCCGTGAACGCGGCCCGTCGTCTCGCTTAAAGGCTCGATCCGGGTGGAGCGGAAGACGATTTCGGGATGGCGTTCGGCGGCGAACCAGGACGATCCGCGCAAGGTCTCGTCGAAATCTGTATCGCCTGTGGATAGGGAGTTCGCATCCACGATGGCGGTGATCTGCGCGTCAGCGGGGTTCTGCGGATCGAACTCCAGGCTCGCCTCGGCGGTGTCGAAGCGCGCGGTGTACCAGGACAGGCCCAGATGCCGGATGCGCCAGGTGACACTGGCGTGCGCGGGATCCAGTGAAAATGCGCCGGCGGGAAGCTCGGCCGGATCGGTCCGGGGCGCGGACACGCAGCCGGTCAGCCACAGCGCGGCGATAATCAAAACGGAGCGGATCATGGCCGACACGCTACCACGCGCGGGCGCAATGAGAAGCTCCAAAAACAATCGGCCCGCCCGGATGCGCCGGGCGGGCCGTGTCGACTAAGACCGTGTATTCTAAAGTCAGGGCGGCGAGCGGGCGTGGCCCGTGCCGATCCTTGCAGCGCCTAGCGTCCGCCGACCGAGGCGACCATGCGGTCATCGCCGGTCTGATCGGTGTGATAGGCGTCCAGGCGGTCATCGCCCACGGCGTCGACCACGTTGGCGATCACGTCCAGGCTGCACCGCGCAGTGGCGCGTCGGTCGGTGAGATCCAGGGCCTGGCAGTAACGTCCGGCCTCGGTCTCGAGGCGCTGATAGGCGCGGCGCACATCGGTCTCGCTGGTCAGGCTGGCGCGCTCGACGGTGAATTCGAAGGTCGGCGCCTGCTGGGCGAGCGCCGGAGCGCCAAACGCAGCGGCTGCAAGCGTGGCGGCCAGGGCGGCGCGGGAGAAAAGAGCTTTCATGTCGGGTCTCCTTTCAGGAGGGGCGGATGGCTGGCGTAGGGTGAGCGCCGCAAAACCCGTCCGGACGATTTCTTGTTATGGTTCCGTCACCCCAGGGTCACAAAACTGTAATACCTCCGGGTCCGGATGAAAAGCACTATTTTACAAAACTGTCGCAATAGAGGTCAGGCGACCTCTATATATTTGATTTAAAATGTGAAAAACCGCCGCCGCCGAGCGAATTGAGCCCGGGGTTCGAGGCGTTGCGCTGTTGATCCGATGTTAATCACGGGCGTGATGGCGGCAAAAAAGCCGCCTTATGAGCAGCTCGCCCCGCCCAGCACGCAGAACTGGGCGCAGAATTTGTGGTTCAGAGCCACCGGGCGCAGGGCGTTTTCGAGCGTCGCGCCCATTTCAAACGCCTCGTCATAGGAAATCAGCGTGCACGCCAGCACGACCGGGCGGTCCGCGCCGCGCCGCTTCACCACCATGCGGCTGGATGCGCACATGATCGCGGCCGGGTCCTTGCCCAGAATATCCCAGCACGCGGTGGTGATCTCGGGCGGGTCTCCGTCCGGGTCCATCTCGGGGAAGATCACAAGGCGTGAGGGATCCTGCGCCGGGATGTCCGCTCCCAGGCGCTTAAACAGCCGGGCGAAACCGGCGCGCGCGTCCGCATCATCCTCTTCGAACACCGACCGACCGGCCGCAGACAGCCGGAAGCGGTGGCGTGCGAGCCATTCCACGCCTTCAAGCGTCGCGTCGAAACTGCCGGCCCCGCGCTCGGCGTCATGGGCGGCCCGGCTGTGATGGTCGATGGAGATGCGCAATGTGAGGCGGTCACCAAAGCGCGCCTGCAGGGCCAGCAGGCTCTCCTGCACCTTCGGGCGCATCATGGGCTTCATGGCGTTAGTGAGAATCAGGACGTCATGGCCGCGCTCCAGCGCCATTTCGGCCAGGCGCGCCATGTCGGGGTTCATGAAGGGCTCGCCGCCAGTGAAGCCGATTTCGCACGGGCCCAGGCCCAGCGCACCAATCTCGTCGAGATAGGGCGCGACGTCGTCCGGCGTCAGATAGACCAGCCGGTCATTGGTCGGCGAGCTCTCGATATAGCAATTGGCGCAGGCGATGTTGCACAGCGTGCCGGTGTTGAACCACAGCGTCTCCAGCGCCCGGAAATCCACGCTGGCGCGGGTCTCGCCGCGGGCGGTGACTTGGGGGTCTGAAAACTTGAGCAAGGTTCGAGGGGGGGAAAGATCGTCGGGGGTCAAGCCGGGCCCTTCATTGCGTTCGTGTTATCTTTGAAAGCTATAGCCCGAAGCGCGGCGGCGCCAAGGCGGACACCCATCACAAGGCTGAGAGCGGGGCCCGAGAGCGGGGCCGAGCCCCATTCGTGCGCCGCGCACGGCGCTTGGCAAGCGCTCGGCCGGTCTGATAAACACCAGCTCCGGCCCGTAGCGGGTATGATGTAATGGTAGCCTGTCAGCTTCCCAAGCTGAACGCGCGAGTTCGATTCTCGCTACCCGCTCCATCGCGCCGGTGATTTCCCATGGCGCGCTTGAAGTCCCGGCCCCCGATCAGGCGAGGTCCGGCGCTGCAGCGCCTGTAAGCTAATGCCCCTTGCCATGGAGCGGATCGGGCGTTATGCCCCGCGCTCAGTTTTTGAGGCGGCCGCGCGCGCCGTCCGTGTGCAGTCCGAAGCGTGAGGATCACGACGATGGGTAAGGAAAAGTTTCAACGGTCTAAGCCGCATGCCAACATTGGCACGATCGGTCACGTGGACCATGGCAAGACGACGCTGACGGCTGCGATCACGAAGTATTTCGGCGATTTTCGCGCG